>OIZX01000005.1_pt1 | contig 210437 bp, 191 predicted proteins | sample 1588621 | NCBI WGS metagenome assembly OIZX01 (sample SAMN03283276) | human gut metagenome | biome: human-associated habitat; material: feces | host: Homo sapiens | place: Peru | collected 2012 | reverse complement strand
AGCATTAAGGAACAACGGCAGATCCTCATAAGCGGTGTAAACAGATTCTTTCATTAGTTTTTCCTCCTGTTAAATTCACACGGGTTTTCGCCGTGTTATGTAGAGGACTGCTGTTTTGCAAAACAAAAAGACCCGCACTCAATCCCGATGCGTAGTTGCATCGGTGATTATGTAAGTGCGAGTCTGAAACTCAAAACAGAAATATGTGTATTCAATTGTCGGTTGCTTTCTTTACTTGCAGTATAACATACCGGAAAAATTTTGTCAAGTTTTTCACTTTCGCAGTGTATATTCCGGCGCTTTTGCGGGAATACTGTTTTCTTTGTTTTCTGCGGTGCAGATTTTAACCGTGCTGTGTCGAACTGAAAATCGCAAGGCCAAACCGCGAAATCGGCTCGGCCTTGTTTCTGCAAATTCAATCCTCTGACGGCTCGTACAACACTTCGGTCATGATTCTCGCCGCGAGCTTAAAGCCGCTGATAAACGCTTCGCGCTCATTCATACCGTGCAGTTCCGCCTCGCAGTCTTTGAGCTTTTCAAAGGTTTCTTTTTGCTGAGCCGTAAGCGTCGGTATAAAGCTGTCCTGATGCCGAATAACATAGCTCAACACTTCGCTGTAAGCACTCCCGCGCTTAAAACTGTGTTCGTGCGGAACGATGTTGCCGTAGTACAGATCTTCAAGCGTTGTCATTTTCATTCCACCTCACATAGGAAGAGGGCGGCACGCTATCGGTCATACCCGACACCGTGTCGCCCTCATTTTTCATTTTCTCTGCCGCCATAAGCGCGTGCTTGACAAGCAGCATTTCAAGCCAAGTACGCTCGTCATACTCTGCCGCACGCCCGTTCATAAGATAGTCCGCCGTCGCCGCACCCATCACATCATACTTTTCGCCTCTGTAAATTTCTTCTACAGTCATTCGTGACATACCAGCACCTCCTTTGCAGTACACAACAGTACCACAGTTCGGTGCGGAAGTCCAGAGAAAAAACTTTTTTATGATTCTTCACATAAAATATCTGAAATCATACGGTTTATCATATATGGCCTCATCCTGCTTTGACATGCGAGATAACACTTTTGCAAAATCAAGTGTTACAGGAAGAATCTTATAAAGGCTATCCCCGCTATTCCAATTCATCTTTGTTAGCATTAGTATTTCCTTTGCCAACACATCAGCATCTGCTTGTCCATAAAAACGCTTAACAAGAACAGGAGACGGGATTCCTCGTCCGCTCTTATAATAGTTTCGATTCCTGCCAGCCAATTCATCACTCATGACGCATCCATGTGTCCATAAGAGAAAACTTTCTTCGTTCAAAGATACAACCGTTCCTCGCTGAAGGGCAAAACTATACGCATCTGCTTGCGCATAATCTCCGAATCTAACCCCGCGCCAAGAAGAATACTCTTGTATTTGAATCAGTTCTACATCCACACCTTCAAAAGCCTGAGTTATTCCTATAATCTCATCCTTCATAAACGGAGTTGTTTTATGTATTACAACCCGTCGTATTTTAGATGTAGGACAACAACGATAATACTTTTCTCTTAAAGCTGTCATCATCTTTCTAGCTTCATCTTTATCCATGTAAGGATTTCTCTTACCTGCATACAGCGGATTACTTATTTTTCGTAAAATCATCCTCACCCCAGTTCCTGTTGAATCAAACAGCTGACTGCAACCAATGCAAATCCCCTTCTTTTCAGACTGGGCATATCCAATTCCAATGTATACGGTATCTTCATCTATCGCTTTAGGATGCCAAAGAACGCCTTGTGATTTTGCATATAAACTAGTAGAAAGTCCCCAGAACACTTTGCATGGGTCATACGAATTTGTTGAGCGTTCCTCAATAAATTGTACAGCGACACCTTTTTCTGTTGCATACAGTTTTATCGCATCGTGTAAATTAAAATCGGGAGAAATATCCGACGATTCTCGAAAACGAGAAAAACTTTTTGGAATGTAAATAACTAAAACATCGAACTCAAATCTGCGTGTTGCAAAATTATTTATACCGCGCTTAAGAAAATCAACAAATTCACTTGCAGGTTTTGCATTAAAATAAGAACCTGGATATGTTACACAAAGTGCCGTATTATATTCACTTGGAATAATCAGTTCTCGGCGATATATAGTTGAAAACCCCTCGTAATTCGGTAGAAACGCATCTTTTTTAGGACATGATTGAGAATTCAAACCATTCAAATGCTTTAATATGTTTGAAAGAGTCTCTTTTGGGGATAAAACAGCTATCTTTATGGGTGTATGCGCTGTTTCTTCCGAAACATACGAACAATCAATAGGTCCGTACTTCACCAATCCTCGCAATTGATTGATTGAACAATTTTGCTCATCAGAATCAGAAAAACACATAATAGGTTCATCAAAAGAATACGCATTTAGTTCATCCCACTCTTTTCTTCTATTAAGACCACCACAACTGGTTGCAGGAGAGTGAAAAATGACTGTCATATCTTTATATTCAAAACATAAAGCTCCGTTTTTACGCAATAGCCCCTCCCAATATCTAAGCTTTTCATTATATCCTTGGTTGTATATTGTTGAGATTCGTTGATTAATTTGGTGCTGGTAATCTTGTTTAGACAACTTTTCTCCGTTGAGCTTGCTAACATGTACTGTGGGCAACAAACACAAATACAGTTGTGGAGAAACATACTCTATCGCAAATTCTACAGCCTCATATACTAATAATCCTTTTTCATTCTTTTTTGTATTAGGAAGATAGTAACGATTTTTTGCGTACCGAATAAATCCCCTTGATTTCAGATGCTGCTCAATCAAATCATAAAGCATTCCTACATTTATTGAATTATGTCTCCTTAAAATATACTTTTCTACATCTTCCTCCAAAATATCCGATTTAATATGATTTGCAAACACCTTTCGCAAATCATCTACACGATCAAAAGAATATATGTGTCCTTTGAATAATGCGGCAATAATTTTCTCCTCGCCAACACATTCACGCAACTGTTCCCACTTCGTTATATCAGTTTTAAAAACCTTACACTTAGGAAATTGTGCAATGGAATACGCATTCAGTTTAATAAAGGAGCGTATAGGCGATTGTGTGAAGATCATTGGTTTTCTCGCATTCATGCGAGTGCGCCATTGCTGATCAATTAACGCGCTAGACAATCCCGAGCATTTATAAGTATCATACAATAAATCATCAAAACCGTCTGTTTCAACAATTTCTGCAATCTTACCTTTTTCTCTAGCTTTTAAAATAAGATTCTCAACCCTTTGAGAAACATTTCCGTCCCTTATGACAGTCCAATACAAGCCTTTGGAAAGGAATGCCGGATCGTCAATGTTATCCTCTATGAAATTCATAATTGAATTGTCATTGCCGGAATAACCTACAACAACGAGTCCTCTGCCCATCATAGATTGTTTCCAGTATTCATAAATCGCTTTTTCTAAAGCTTGCAACTCCTCATCCGTATTTTGGAGAGTGTCATATCGAAAATCACCATGTAATTTACATATGCAAGGGTGTTGAGGATTAAAATTTGGAATGCTCGTTGAGTTAGCAGAACTGCAAACTAACATATCCTTTTGTGGATCAATAATGTTTGTTGCGGTTTCTACTAAAGAATCGAAGTTTGTAGTCCATATATTTTTGATTTTATTTTTAGAAATCAACTCAGCAAGACATAAATACCCAAGAGATGGATTTTTATATGCTACTTGCTCATCTATAAATCTCTGTCTAGATATTGCAATAGGATAGCATTCCTGAAAATAGTAAGAGTATTCTTTGGGATCATTTTGGGGAGGATATGTTCCCTTTTTATCAAAATAATCTTGTAGCATATCTCTGGTCGAAGGCAAATAGAGATCTTTATATTTTTCAACAGAAACACGATTCTCATTACAATATATCAACCGTTTAAAGTACCAAACCAGATCTCCTCCTGAAGGAATTCCTGAATTAATAGAAGCACCGGAGCCTAAAAAGAAATCTATCTCTCCGGGGCTCATAACGCTTATGCTTCTTACCAATTGATCTTTTGTAATCATGTTTCTTCCCACCCATTTAAATTAATACTCCATTACAATGATCTACTTCATGCTGGATGACCTGCGCTGTCCAGCCGGTGTAGGTCTTAATTCGAGTTTGTAGATCCAAAGTCTGATACTTCCCCTTGATAGATTTATAGCGTTTACACGGACGCGGATCACCGAGAAGAGACAGTCATCCCTCCTCGGCGTTATACGCACCGTCTTTTTTAACAATCTCGGGGATGAGCATAACAGTGTATGTAGGAGCTCGTCCACTCTCGTCGAGAAAAGCGATAATGCGTTTCTTGACGCCGATCATATTAGTTGCCATACCAACACAGCTATCCTTGTGTGCCATAAGCGTATCAAGCAAGTCCTGAACGATAGGCAGATCTTCTTTTGTTGAGACCTCAACCTTTCCTGCAAGGAATATCGGATCGTGCATTAACTCTTTATCATTAAACATTCTCCTGGATACCGCAACAAATTCTATTTACTGGGAATTGCATTAATAGCTGCAGCCAACTCTCTTTGCGGATTTTTAATATGACCCCGCTTTTCGAATACGGATTGCAGCACATCAGTACACGCCTCGTTATCCATAGTTGTAATGATATCAAGCCATAACCGTGCTCGAGATGTTCCGACATAGTATATTAAGGAGTTTTCCTCTTCAAATATTTCCGAGGTTACATCTACTAAAATTACAGCATCAGCTTCAAGGCCTTTAAACTTTCGGCATGTTGAAAAACGGTATTTGTCTCTATATACTCCGTTGGAAACAAAACCTCCCAACACACTGGCACTTTCAGTTTTGCAAGTAAGAATAACGATATCTTTAATCCCTTGTCCTTTTAATGTGTCAATAATAAGATCAAGTTTTTCTCGTGCTTTTTCGTCCGACTCACAAAAATGGAGTTTAGCTGGTACACCCTTGACACACCCGTCTATCAATTTGGGTTTGCGTTCTGTAATCGGAGCCAAAGATGTTGTTGCAATATTCTCTGTGTTTCTGCAATTTCTGTAAAGTGTCAGTTTGCAATCAGCGTCACTTATGTATTGCGGGATTTTTCTCGATTGCACCAGTTGAAGTTTGTCGTAAAAAATATAGAAGCTTGCATTATCAGGTTTTATATCGGTTATTATACTCTTCAGCACTTCAATAATTCCGGTTTCTTCTACAGCTTCGATACCGAAATCCTGACCCTCATCAATTACCACATGCATATAGGGGAAGTTATCAAACACATACATATCCTCTAACACGGATTTCATTTTTTCGTAATTGGGAGTTGTTGTGTTACAAAGTTTACATGCCAATCCGGAAATAGTGTAGTAATCAATATTATCGTGAGCATAATTTTCGGAAAGATAATTTTTAAGCTGTACGTTATAACATAGAAACAGCACCTTTTCTCCGACAGTTGCGTGACGTTGTGCTTTTTCAACAGCAATCATTGTTTTACCTGTTCCGGCAGCGCCGTTAATAACAGCGGTTTTCTGTTCTGACAAAAAGTTAAGAATACCGGATTGTTCTTCCAACAACCGATGAAATACTATTTTTTTAAGGTCAGATTCGAAAGACACGGATGGGAAAACATTGAATTGCGGACACAATATCTCTCTCAAAATGCGGTTGACTTCCGATTCGGTAAGATTTGTCTCTTTTTTACCAGGCAACTCCATAGAAAATATCTTTTCCAAATATGGTTTCGGGTCAGATAAGGCCTCTTTGGTCATAATCAATGCCTTATCTGATTCTGTCGGGAGTACCATTCTTCTAACATCCATTTCGGTTATAGAAGGAAACCATACTGCATGAAGAAATTTGCATTTTCCTAAAATCGATGAGAATCGGTGGTTTTCGAAATACTTGATCAGTTTCCACTTGTTAGACGCAGCTTGATTAAAGGGGCCACCGTTATGCATGGGTTCACCATTTCCATATAACCAGTAACCGTTTTCGTAGTGAACTTGACCGGCTTTTGCCTCAAGAGAAAGAATTCCCAACCATTTATTGAAAACTACAAAGTCGGTTTCGCTCTCATGAAATGTATTATCGACTACCGTCGATATTTTCAAAGAATGAAAAACATAATAATCATCAGGTAGCTTTTCAAGTGCCGTAAACATTACCCCTTCTAAACTTGCAGGAGTGAATGAATGCGGCCGATTGGGAATCATTATTGCCATAATTAAGCCTCCGGTATAGTTCTTATAATTTCATCAGCAGTTAAGTCTGTTGACGATCCGCAAAAACATATCCAGCCACCATTACGGATAGCTTGGACAATATCTTCATTTTCTGCGGAAAGGAAAACGGCTTTTGCCTGTTTCCAAATCAAGTCACAAGCATATTCTTCTTGTGTTGTGAGATCCAGCATTGTTCCGTTCATCACGGGTTTTATTTTACTTGCACAAAAATCCGATTTTGCAATCAACTCTTGGAGTAACTTCGTTTCTGTTTCATCGGTTGACCAATCCAAAAGATTAGTCCAAATGTCTGCATATGTACTGTCACTCATATCCGTTCCGCCGCCCTTATACACGAGGGGAGTCAGAGGAGCATCGGATACAACGTGGGCGTTTGCTGGTACTGGTGCGCCTTCATAAACACCTTGGAAAAATCCGAGATTGGGGTTGTCAAATGTACCGACTACGACGCCACGATCCAAGAAACAGTTAAATTCCTCACAACTTGTTTCGGGAATTAGGGTGCAAGAATAGCAGGCTGCCAGATTTAAAGAATCACGTCCTTGACCTTGACTCAAACTACATACAGGATCATTGGAACAAGTTCTGGCGTTTTCGATTGCTTTGTTAAAAATGCTCGGAAACGTGTCGGATCTACCTTGACGAACCAAACCTCCGAGTGTACCTTCGGAGTCGCCGCAAGCTGTATAAATTAAGATGCCCGCCATTTCTTTTCCATCGGCAGCCTCACTACAGTAAATGCGTTCTTTTAATGATGCAATTCCATATCCACACTCAAAGCTCAACTGTTTGATCAGTAAGTGGGATATTGTATGTAACAACAGGAATTTTCCAGTAATCTCTCTTGGATGGTTTTCGCCGATAAACGACTTTTTGTAATTGTCATTCAGGAGCGCTACACGCTCGGCAAGGAATTGATTCTCAGATCTCCAATTATTGATCGAAGAACTGTCAAATTCAATGAAGATACCTTCGCCACGGACATCATATGCAGGATACCACTTGGTGTCAGGCTCTTTAACTGGCACTACAACCGCCTGCGATCCGGGAGCATCTGTAGAATCCACAGGCTTTAACCGAGTAAATCCGACCAGCGCCTGCACTTCTCTCACTTTGTGTATCAGCGAAATACTTTTTAGGAACGGCAAATTATAGGCTGATATATCGACTCCTTCTCGATAGAATTCACCATAGTCTTCCGCTTCAATTACTGTTTCGCCCGTGATGGCTTCATATTCTTCTGCGCGGTATTTAACACTTGCAGTGCTGTATTCACCATCATCTGGAGCAGCATTCTTTCTTTTCAATACGCCAACCACTTTATCAAACGGAATTGCCGTTTCCTGGGCAATTCTTTGTGCATAGACTTGAGTTTGCGAATTGTGCAACAACTCAATTGTTTCTGCTGTTATACCTGGCGTTGACAGGTAGGATGCGATTACTGCTTTGTATTCAGCATAGGCAGCACTTTCATCTATCTTGTTTGTCACAATGCTTGAATACGGAGGAATAACAAGAGAACTCTCAGTAACAGGAAAATACACAGAGGAGCTGCCTCGCTGCAACACCTTAGGATATTCTGTACTCTTACAGCTTTCTGTTTTGTGCTTCCACGGATGTTTGCCGGCACAACGGAAGTTATAACGGAAATCTGTCTTTTTGTCGAGTTCCTCGAATTTTCCGGGATCGAATGCACCACGAAGAGATGCGGCTGCACCACAATTAAGGCACTTTAATGTCAAACCCTCAAGGCCTTCAGAGGCGCTGGATGAGGTTGTAATGGTTAATTCGGGTCTACTGCAAATCTCCTTAGGACCTCCAAAGTTTTGACAATGGACCCATTTAACCCACGGAAAATCATCAATATGACCTTCTTGGCAGGCCGTGATAATACGTGCCACAACTAGTTCCTGGAAGCATTTCGGACATTTCATCGTTTGTATCATATGCGGATCTTCTTCGGCCTTTTTAGGACTCTTTGCACGGTATTCCGTTACCCATTCACCAATAGGTTTGAACCGTCTGCAACTGGGACAGAAATACCATTCCGGAAAACGGACATACGATATGCCTTCTGCAAACTTTACATCATCTTTATCTCCGGGCTTTCCGAAATAATCCACATGAAGAATCTTTTCCAAACGCTCATCGCGTATATGAGAAACGCTGCCGCTCCAATATTCCGGAGCCGCTGTCATCAGAGTTCTATCTCGAAAGTCAACCATTGCACCAACACCGTATTGCAATACTGCCTGGGAAGCGCGCACAGAGTATGCAGTTTTATTTTTCAAGCGGATTTTAGCCTTTGGAACTTTTACACTCATTGTTAATCCTCCCAAACTATAATATTTCCAGCTACGGTCGTATCTACATTTCGCATAGAGGTCATAGCATCAAAGCCGTTACGATCATCTGTACCAAACGGCTTCAACAATCTTCCTTGGTCTGCCTCAGGGTGTTTTACCATGAACTTCTCACCATAACTAAAATGTTCAGAATCATAGACAGAAGCATTCTCCTCCCATTCGCGGAAGAAAGCATCAATTTCATCAGCAATATCTGCACCGTCATTTAACATATCCGGATTCAGTCGCTTTGTGATACTGATGCTTCGCGCAACAATATATGATTTTAATTTTTCAATGACTCCTTCATATCGTTCGACTGTAAATTGGGATGCATCCTTTTCTGATCGCAGTGTCGGCTCGGCATTGCGAATCATTGCAACCAGTAAAGCTTTCAACGACCGGTCACGTGCCGGCTTTGAGAAAGGTGTTGCACCTGTAGGCTCAACATACCGATAGAAAGATTCGTGGTATTGCTTAAATTGCTCAAAGTGAGAACGATCACGACTTTTAGAAGCATCATACATTGTAAAGGCCACGCCCGGGAAAGAACGACCAACACGGCTGGAAGCTTGAATGTATTCACTGGTCAATTTCGGCTGACCCACAAGTAGCATAACATTCAAACGTGCAACGTCAATGCCTACGGAAATCATATTTGTTGCCAACAATAGATGCGACACTTTCTTGTAGTTTTCAAGGGAATACTGTGTCTTCTCAAGTTTATCTAAAGTCTCGTTCAATTCGGTGGTAGATGCACGGCTGGTCAACTCGTCCGGGGAATAAAAGCGCCTTGCATTTTGCTTTGTTCCCAGGCGTTGTGCCTGACGAGTGATAGCATCTTTAATATCATCTTCCGCCAAGGTTCGACATTTTCCTAAATCACGCAAGCTGCCGAAGTATGTAGTGAGAGTCCAAAACTTGTCTTTGATTTCATCCGGCAAAGCCATTCTGTGAATGCATTGCATCAGCGAGGCAATGGTACGAATTTCCATCATCGCTTTTGTTTTTCCGGACGGCATCAAACCAACATACAATCTGCCGTACTTACTCTTTTCGTAGTCAATTTCCGCCTCTCTTGCAAAGTATGAATCAGAGGCATCTAAACCTGGAGATGGAAACTGTGCAACATCTCTGTTATAGAGAGCTGCGCACTGCTCCTTTGCACGTCGAATAGTTGCGGTTGAAGCAACTATTTTTGGTCGAACGCCTTTTTCTTGACACAAATAATCAATTGCTGTTTCAAACATCGCTACCATTGTTCCGAGGGGACCTGAAATCAAATGTAACTCGTCCTGGATAATCAGTTCCGGTGCACGATTATCAGAACCAACAGCAAAGAAAGAGCCCACTTCTTCCTTCCATGCCATCATTGCAAATTTATCAACCGTGCCGAATAACAGTGTTGGAGGAGCAGAATACAGTTCCTCGTCGACAATCTGAATGGGAAGCTTGTGATCGTGGAAGCAACAAGTTTGATTGGTACATTTCAGATAGAATCGATGATGCACATCCATCTGGTACCCCCAATCGCCGACGATATGGTCATCGACGATTTCTTTAGTAAGCTTTGTGCCACACCAGGGACATTTTAACACCTGAAACTTATTATATCTGTCTTTCCTATGCTGCAAATCTTTAATTGTTGCCAGTCGAAGTTCGTCCAAACAATCTTTTGCGGCGGGTTTATCTTTCGAACCGCCTTGGTTACGGTTCGGTGTGTGATTGCCACCAATCCATAGGCCAATGGTAATTCTTTCGTTACCGAGATCATACGCCGGATACTTGGCTCTTCTGCCTTTAGCAGAATCCGTCCTAATGTATTCACATGCACAAATCAGCGTTGCAGCACGGGTGAATTGTTGTGCTGCCAGTAATCGTAATGTATATCGCATAATTACGGATGTACCGCCTGCGATTTCTTTATGCGCCATTCTTCTATGAAAAATTGTGAATGCCGTCAAACCAAGATACGCTTCAGTCTTACCACCGCCGGTAGGAAACCATATGAGGTCAACGATATCCCTTTCAGGATTCACATCTTCGGGTTTGTCCAGTGTCATAGCGGTTATGCTCATAAGTAGGAATGCAAGCTGGAACGGTCTCCAAGTGGGATCTTTAAATGTCGTTTCATAACCGACGTTTTCCAACAACTCGTTGATTGTGGGTTCAACATCGTCATATTCCAAATCTTCAAGAACCGTATCCAGAGTTTCGTCTCCGTCATATCGCTCCTCTTTAGACATCGCCGATTGGATCAGCAGATGAATTCTCTGCATATACATAGCTCGGTTTGCTAATCTGAAGGAATCCCAGGCTAAAACGTCAGATTCCAAAAGTTCAATGCCGCCAACCATTCTCTCGTAGGATGTGCGACAATTTTTGATATGTAGTGCTGCGGTTTTCTGCATCGCCTCGTCTTCAAAAGTTTGCTGCTTCAGCTCGTCGATCCAATCTTTATACTCGGATACGAAAACACGCAAGCCGGACAGAATCTCCGTCTTATTGCGCTCCCCTAAATCAGACAGTTGCTTCATAGACAGCACATAAAACGGCACATTGCTTTTTTCTTTGTCGAGACTAAAGTCCATAGAAGGGACTTCTGCTGTTGGAAAAAACTCGTTTTCCAGCCATCCGTTACCGGCACCGCTTATTTCCCATGCAGTAGATGCGCCAAGGCCGTAACCATACACTCGCTTCTTGCGATAAAGCAGACGGTTGGACAATTCTTCCGGATCATCATTTCCATATTGAGAATAGGATGCTGTATCAGCAAATATAAAGCCATTATTCTCACTTGATATGCGAAGTTTTGGCTGAAATAAACACTCTTTGGAATTAGTTGTATTTGCATCGTTACCACGAGGATTCACGAGCATTACGGTGATGGAATACACATCGTCTTTTATGACTCTTCGTAATGCTGTTAATTTTACTGGAATCTCGTCTATTTCGTAAACGGTATCGCAATAATTCTTGCTATCAAAATTAAGCGTAATTTCTGCAGTATGTGGTTGGCGTACATATCCTCCGTGAAACTGATCATACAAGCGATACATTCCGTTTATAATCCAAGCTTGTTCGTCCTCAGGCAAAACATCTCTCTCGTACAATGACTTTATGTCTTTAATCTTATACGAAGATGCTAATCTGAGACACTTATATTGAGGGTCATATTTTACATAACCACTTGCTTCGGGAGGCACGATATAACTATCAGGCAAATCGATGGGGACGGGATATGCACAATTCTCCATTTTGCTGTTGTTGTAGGTTGCAAATGTCAAATTGAAAGTGAGTGTATCACAGCTGCCTTTGGCAAAAAACGAATATCCCATGGAAGACGGCAGGTTCTGCATAGCCAACCCGATTTGCTCATCAAGCGAATCCTCTTCTGGGTCGGAACCGGCTTCTGTGCCGTCGGAGTTTTTCTTTTTGGGTTGTTTTGTATCATCCTCGGCAACAACCGCTTCGTTCTCGGTCACAAATTCCTCATCCGTCGCATCATCATTATCTTTTGTAAAACGCTGCTTTTGAGGAAACAAGATACCTATAGAATATCTTATACTCGGAGAACTGGATATAAGTTCGTGTTCCGCGTCGGGAATACAGACTTCAGAACCCGGGCCGAGCAATTCTCGTTTTACACGTTCGACATATTCTTTACGAACATCTATATATTGATTACCCATACTATGCTCCTTAGCTAATTGTTATTGGCCTGTTAACCATATTGATAGGTGCTTTTTTGTCCATCACAGGTGTGATAGTTTCAATTTGCACCAAAGTCGATATGTCATCGATATTTTCAGAAACGACCTTAGCCATATCGTCTTCTGCTGATAACTTCCTGCTGTATTTGCTGATGATTGTTTTCGCAATCAATTTCAATATGCCAATACGGATACTCCTTATTTTTTCGCAAGCAATACAAAAAGATTTTGGATCGGCAAGCATATCAGCGTCTTGCGTCATTTCAGCGATAGCAATATATGTTTCATTGTCCTGCGGGCCCACAATATACGAATCTTCCGCCAACCAGCTTTGAATCGTTACTTCGTGCTTTTTGGCACCGTGAGTCTCCAGGCGTTTGGACAATTCTTTGAACGACAAACTATTATCAGTACGATATTTTCTTAAAACTTCTTTCCAATATCGAGCTTTAAGATACGCCATTTGGATATCCTCGCTGGTTGTTTGGTATTCATCAATATAAGTGTCCAGCAAAGTAGTAACAATATCTTTTGTTTCACTGTTATTCGATTTGAAGATTACCGTGTCTCCGGGAGATAATTTATCTACGGGCACCTCAATTACGTCCTCTTTAGCACTGTCAAACACAAATGCTCTGTATTTCTTTGTGAAGAAAATGTTTTCGCCGTCTGCACAGGTAGCGATGTATGATATTTCCGTTGTGCTGTAGTGCACCCCGGATCTGGTGTTAAGCAGATCCAATGATTTGGTTTCAAAGATTCTGTTTATATACTCCGTTACCTCCGAAGCAGAATTAATAACTTCAGAAACTTCTTCCTCTGTCGCGCCGTCAGAGTATACCTCGGTATCATTATCGATATAATCAATGGGAACCTTTGCGCATACGTTGAATTTTTGCTCTATCGTAGCGGCAAGTTTTTTCCTGTATTTAAAGATATTTTCTTCTACCGCACTTACGATAACATATATTGTGGACGAAGCTCTGCTTCTGAATGGATCAAAATTTTTACCCCAAAAAGCGCCTATTGCCACAATGGCATCGTATTGCTGCGAATAATCAAATTTATTTGCGGTAGATATACAAAGTTGAGCTGCATCATCAAAATAATCCAAAATGTTTAGATTGTACAGAATGTTAGCATAGTATGCCTTCGGTACAATTATGGCTACCTTTTGGTTACGGTGTTTTGAAAGCAAATCAAATAGTGCCTGTTCTTTTGGGGAACAAGTAAGTAGCTTGGTATATCCATCTTCCAAAAATTCCAAAATAGATTTTGCGGCATCCTTAACTTCACCCGAAAAAGCCGAAATCATATCTGTAAGGCGGAGAATTCTTTGTAGTGGGGACTCTACTTCCAAAATTCCGGATTCGACCAATGTTTCCATCAGCTGAAACGGAAAGACGGAAGTTATCATTAAATTCATAACAGAATGCGCGAGAGGCACAAAGTCTTCTGCCTCTTTGTAACCCGAATGTCGCATACGGGCAAGGGCAATTTGCACCTTTTTATACATAGCCCAATCGCAATCAAATGTTTTAACGGGCAGAGGAATGGTTTTGTGATTAACAACCGAATCAACCTGCTTGTCCAACTCGAGAGTATATGGATTTTCTTCAACGATAGGAAATGAAGAATTGAGAAGGTACTCTGTGGTACAAGCAAAAAACGCAGCGTCATCAACTTCGTCTAACAATGTTTCTCCTTCTTCGGAAGAAATATTATAAGACACAAAAACATACTTAAGTTTTCGTCTCTTCATCATTTCCGATACTTCTGTCCTTGCGCGAGAAATAGCGCCAAATCCGATAATTGAAACTCCAACCACATCGTTAATCCAGGTTTCATTGCCTTGCCAGGTTCCAGTTACGATGCTTCTTGCATTGGATATACTGTTTGTAATTTTGATAGCAGGTTCTATTTTCCCCGGATTGCCTCCATACGGGTATTCTTCGTTTTCGGAACAATACGATACCGGCATGATTTCAGTTATCTTTATGCGCTTTGAATCATAGCAAATCTCCAACTTATCAATAATTCTTTCGGAACGATCACGATTCATAACAATGACTGATGACTTATCTATAAACGCCGGGATTTCATCGGCACTCAATTCAAAAACTGATGTGAGAAAGTCATTTCTTTTTTTGCTATCGGTTCTGATTCCACGAGCATCAAGATTCCTTGCGGCACCATTGTACGGAGAGATTTTATTCCACCAATCTTCTTTGACAAAATCCCTACACCCCTCCACTCGACCTTGTCGTTTGTTCTCTGAATATAAAATAGCTCTCCGAAGGGTTTCACCCTGCAGGGTTGTGATGCCCTCGAATTTACAGCGCTTCTTCTTATACAAAACCTTGTCCCCGATATTAAGCGATAGCACAAAATCTTCCGCATTATCTTGGTTATACATTATGTTGCTGATTGCAGTAAACAAGATGGTTACTATATCAAAGCAAACCGAACCTGTATGCAAGGAGATGACTACATTATGTTTTTTCTCAAAATTGCTCGCCAAAAAATCTGCATAGTTTTTAACCAGCAGTTCTTTGGAAATAATATGACCATCAAAATATAAATCACACTTATCGATGAGTTTTTTCAGGCTGTCATATATGCCGAGCATAATTTAATCCTCCGTTATTTCTATGAGAATTAATGCGTGTTATTTACTCAATATTTGCTAATTCTCCGAGAATTTCAAAGCACTCCAACATAAATCTCGCCATCGTTTCTATTACAGGAATAGTAACAGAATTGCCGAATTGCTTGTATTTTTGACAATCAGATATGCCTTCGGGAAAGCTAAATGTATCAACACCGTTTTCAATAAACGCGTATCCTATAAAGCCTTGCAACTTGCCCCATTCTCTTGGAGTCATAACTCGAATCCCTTTGGCATTGAGTGGGGTTGTTTTGGTTGGGACAATCATACCTGCAATACCATCCTGCGGATCGAAGACAAGATTTCTTTCCTTGCCGGAGCCTCCGGTTGCGAGTAATGTGTTAGCAATCGGATGTTCAACCTCCGGTCTGTTGACTACTATGTAACCAAAGCCATTACCATTGGCTTTCTGACGTTCCCGATGCCTTTCTAATGTTTCAAGATATCCGGATGACATATAGTGCCTTGGTTCCGCACCAAACTCCAACAGGTCATTCAAATCTTCATAAATATTTAGATCGTTATGATCCGGAAGCAAATTTGGCAACGCTCTGATCAGTTCTTCTCCGTAATGTGCTCTATCAAATGCCATGATATATGTTCGCGGTCTGTTTTGCGGTACGCCAAATCGCTTTGAATTCCGTACAAAATCCCTGCCATCATATATGGGCTGTCCATTTTCATCATACATCACACCAATAACTTTATAATTCAAATCTAATTCCAATCTGTTGATGATGGTACGAATCGTATTGCCATTGTCATGTCTAATAAGGTTATCTACATTTTCAAGAAAAACGCCTCTTGGTCGGGTCATGTCAATGATTTCTGCTATATGGTTGAAAATTATTCCTTTTCTTTCATCATTAAAACCTTCTTCAAGTCCTGCCCGACTGAACGTTTGACATGGAAAGCCAGCTAATAACACCTCATAGTCGATTCCTTCGACACGATCTTTGAATTCTGTAGATGTTATATCATTATACGGATTTTCATCATACAAATGCTCATATGTTATGCAGGCATACTTATCTATTTCGGCTGACAAAACATTTTCAAATTGTCCTGTCATTTCAAATCCTTTTCTTATACCGCCAATACCGGCACACAAATCTATTGTTCTCAACGGCATGTTTAATCTTTCTCCTTATAGGCTATCTCTATTATATCTGCACATCTCGCAGTTTCCTTTTTAATGTCATTCCCCCAGAAACGAATTACCGTCCAACCTTCGGCTTCAAGTTTCGCCGTTACCTCTCGATCGCGCCCCATATTACATTCAATTTTCGGTATCCAAAATTCTTGATGGGACTTAAAGTCTCTCTTTCGTTCTTCCCAATTGTATCCATGCCAAAATTCACTGTCACAGAAAACAGCTATCTTTTTTCCGACGAACACAATATCTGGCTTTCCGAATATGCGGTTCACGTTCTTCCTGTAACGAAGACCGCGAGACCATAATTCTTTACGAAGCAACAATTCTATTTGCGAATCTTTATTCTTAACCGCCTGCATATTTTTGCGGCGCTGCTCAGGAGTATGATTATCCACAAATAACCCTCATTTCAAAAACTACTTTCTAACAAAAATAATATCCCTGTGATAATCCAAGTGTTCTTTCATTTTTGAAGTCATTTTTAATTCATATTCTCTATCTGTCGACAGGTGGAGTTTTGTTCGATCCTCAACGGAGAGCTGCGATGAAACAATAATCTTCCCTAGATTTGTAAATGTAATTAATCCATAGTCGAAAAGTTTATCATATGTAGGACTAAGCAACAAACCATTTTCATCGCTGAGTCTTTCTTCGTTATCACTAACCGCCCAAGGCTTAATATGACTTGCGATCAATAACCTCTTAACAGAAACGCCGGTAATAATACAAGTACTATTGTATTTTTCAAGCAACTTTTTTCGGAACAAGCCTTGTCCAACCCGGGATTTTACAATAGCGGTTCTTTCTGTTTCATTAAGATTCTCGTACCCTAAAATCGCGTCTTCAACTTCAGATTGGTTGATAATCATGTCTGAGGTTGCTGTTCTAAACATGCGATACTGCTTGAGGGCATTGCTGTACATGTTATTTCCGGTACTATTCTTTGAAATAAAATCTGGATCTCTCAGTATAATAGGCAAATAAAAATCACACTGCAATACCGACATGTCAAACAACCCAACAGGGATTATTCCTTTTTGCTGCATTTCATTTGAAATTGTATTTACAGCCCGAGAGTATTTATAAATCGAGCTGTCGCTTAATGCAGTATTTTCTTTTATCCATAAAGATAAATCATCGATAGTAATCATAAAAAAGACTACTCCTTATATCAATTTACAACATTTAATGTACGATAAACAGGACTTTACTTGCTTGGTACAATCTCAACAATATCGTCCATAGTACACTCAAGCGCGGTACAGATCTTTACGAGGACGTCGCTGGAGACGACAGCACCGTCTTTGCCCATCTTGGTGATGGTGGCTATGCTGATACCGGCTTTTTCAGCGAGTTCTTTCTTTTTCATATCACGGTCGATCAGAAGCTTGAACAATTTTTTATAGCTTGCGGCCATTGTATTACACCTCATAAGTAATTATTGTCAGTGCATTGTATCACTGAAATTCATTATACCACATGCTTCGCCAAACATCAACTGCTTTCGGCATAAAAATACTGCGATATCATCATTTCTCAACTTTTTGTTGCAGGTTTTCTATTTCCTCCGAGCATTTTCGTAATCCTATTTTTCTTTGTCTACTGCGGTGCAAATTTTGACTTGAATCAGGTGCTGTTCAGAGTTATAATAACCATATAAAAAGCAATCGCCTCTCGAGTAAATGCGAGAGGCGTGTAGCTCATATTATTCCGTGGAAATTGCTGTTGACCACATAACAGACCACCTACCGTTTCGGAGCACTCGGAAACAGTGGATACAAGAGTGCTAAAGAGCGCGGTTTTCCGAGCGGAAAGGGGCGGAAAAAGTTATTTTTAGCGGAAATTGCCTTCATAGGTCCGTTTGGGACCATCAGGCCGCAGGTTCGATCCCTGTCACTCGGACCAAAATTTTGACCGAAAGCAGAGTTTATTCTCCACTTTCGGCCATTTTTTATGCTGATTTAAGTGTTTTACCGCCACTTTTGAAAAAATCGCGTTTTTACGACCACATCATCAAATGTGGACTGAAAATTTCCTTTTCTTTGTTTACAGCGGCGCAGAATTTGAAAAGTCAAACAAGCAACCGCCACGGATTTTTCCGTGGCGGTGTTGGTATCCGCCTTACGCCGTCTGTCCAGCCTTGAGCCGTTCTTTCCCGGCCGCAATTTCCGCATTCTTTTGTTTAATCATCTCGGCAAGCCTTTCTTCGCATTCTTCTCTTGTGTCGGCGTAGATATTAAACTTTTTGCGTTTGCCGTTTGGCAATTTCGGAGAATAGCTCCCTTCCCATTTCTTTTCGCTGATTCTAAATATGCACCCCGTTCCGGGACGGCGTATCTTCGGCTGTTTCGGCTCAAATTTCGCTCTTACGGGCGTTTCAGGTGCTCTGTCGGGTGTCTGTCCGTCCCCACCCAAAGTGCCCTCATTTCTGCCGAAACCCCGTTCGATTTTGTCGGCAGCGGAGCACTGCATATTGTCGGTAATATGGGTATATATATAACTTTTCAAGGTGCTGTCACGCACAGTGCCCTGCATATATTCCGTTAGCCCTTAAGCTTCAGTTCTTTGCTGTACTTCTTGTTCCTTCCCCTTGACATAAATAACCCCCATAGTGTAGACTTGATCCTTTTGCTTTTTAAGGTGTCTACTCTATGGGGATTATATCACTGCGCTGCGGGATAAAAATTGATTTTTTAATTGTGATTGGCAAGCGATGCCGATTTTTTTGCGTCAATAGCCGAAATACTCGAACGGATTCACATACTGCGTCGGGGTCGTGGTGGTTTCGGCGGCCGAGCCGGCCTTGTCCTCAACGAGGGTAGCCTCGACGTCAAAGGTTTCGGTCGAGTAATCGCTGCGTACTCTGCAGAGAGTGAGGGTCAATTTATCGCCGACCTTGCCGTTGTCTATCTTCTCAAGCAGGATATCCGACTTCGTCAGCTCCTTGCCGTCGACGGCGATTATCATGTCGTACTGCTGCGCCTGCGTATTGGCGAGGGAGCTTGAGGAGGATATCTCATTGATGATTAGCGTGCCTGCGGGCAGCCCTTTGATCTGAGCTATCATATTATACTGCGCGCTTGCGCTGACGGGGTAGTAGGTGATGCCGAGCATGGGCCTGTTGGGCACATAGCTGTAGGCGATAAGATCCTCGATGATCTCCTTTGCCGAGGTGATGGGGATAGCAAAGCCCATGCCCTCATATTCGGTGCTGGCGATCTTCTGAGAGTTGATGCCTATGACCTGACCGTATTGATTGACGAGCATACCGCCGGAGTTACCGGGGTTGATGGCTGCGGAGTGCTGAATGCACTTCATTGTGTAGCCTATCTCGCTGCTGACAGGTCTGTGGATCGCGGAGACGCTGCCCTCGGTGAAGGAGCCGAAGAATTCAACGCCGCCGGGGTTGCCTATGGCGTATACGGGGTCGCCGACCAGAAGCGCGTCGGAGTCGCCGAATTCGGCAGCCTTGAGACCCGTGACCTTTATCCTGAGCACGCCGATATCCGTCCTCTTGTCGAAGCCGACGATATCCGCGTCGTAGGTCTCGCCGTCATGGGTCTGCACCTTGACTTTAACGCCTGAGTCACTGATAACGTGGGCGCATGTGATGATATAGGTGTAGGTGCCGCTGCTGTCCTCGCCCATGATGATGCCCGAGCCTTCGCCCGCTGCCGAATTCGACTTGCTCGAATAAACGACTATTCCGACGTTGCTCGCCTTGAGCTTTGCATAGATCTGAGTCGGGGTCAGAGCACCTTCGATATTTGTCTCGGTCGGGCTGACGGGGGAAGCGTTGATGTTGAGCTTTGCGTCCGCGTCGCTGTTGTCTTTTTCGGCCGAGATCTTGGTTTTGGAGTCCGAATCGCTGTCATAGCCGTGGCCGCGCTTCGCGATCTTGACCACCGACGCAACGCCCGCCACCATGGCGAATACGACCACGAGAGCCACGCAGGCGATGAACACCTTGATGCCCTTTTTGCCCTTGGGGGTCTGGAGGGGAGCCTTCGGCGGCTGATACTGCTGATAAGGCTGCTGATACTGTTGATAGGGCGGCTGCTGTTGCTGCTGCTGATAGCCGTACTGATACTGCTGCTGATTGTAGCCGTAATTCGGCTGACCGGCATTATAGCCGCCGTGCTGCTGTTGCTGTGGCTCGACTTTCTCCGCCTCCACCTGGGGGGCGTCGTCCTCGGCGGGAGTCGATGCTTCGTTTGCCTGAGCCTGCTGCTCGTTCAGTTCGCTTTTCTCATTTTCTTCATTTTGCTCGAAGTCTTTTGAATAATCGTCACTCATAATATTGCCTCCTGTTGAGCGACCGTCCGTCCGGCAGGCACATTTGCCGGCGATCGCCTGATTACTATATTAAGTTTAACTCTCGGTTGTTAATTCAGTTTGAACGACCGGTTAATTAAATTTCAAAAAAGTTGGTTTATTTTGTTAATTGAGGGGCAAAGTGAATATAAATTCGGCGAATTCGCCGGGCACGCTTCTTGCCGTTATCTGGCCGCCGTGCAGCTCGACCATCGTCTTGACGAGGTAAAGTCCCATGCCCGCGCCCTTGACGTCGTAGCTGCGGGATTTGTCGACCTTGTAGAAGCGCTCGAATATCTTGTCTATCTCCTCACTCGGAATGCCGCGGCCGCTGTTGCGGATCTTGACTATGACCTTCTCGGCGTCGGATTTTGACGAGACCTCGATATAGCCGCCGTCCTGAGTGAATTTGACCGCATTGTCGATAAGGTTATACACGACCTGATTTATCATGTCGCGGTCGGCGACGACCTCGTTGCTCTGCAGGGTGTCGAGCCCTCTTATCTCGATATGCTTGTTGTCAATGAGCTGCTCGAACCCGAGCAGGGTCTGGAATATCATCTCGGAGATATCGAATTTGACGGGCTTTAAGTCAAGCTCGCCCGCCTCCAGCTTGCTCATATTGAGCATACCCGTCACGAGCCTTGAGAGGCGCTTGACTTCGTCGGAGACTATTTGCAGATAGTGGCTCTGCTTGTCGGGGGAGATCGTGCCGTCAAGGATGCCGTCGATGAAGCCGCCTATCGTGGTCATCGGGGTCTTTAACTCATGCGACACGTTCGCAACGAAGCTGCGGCGTGACATTTCGAGCGTCGCCAGCGCCTGAGCCATTGTGTTGAAGGCGTCCGCCAGCTCGTCTATCTCGCTCTCGCCGAAGAGCTTGGAGCGCTTGACGGTTATCCTCTTTGAGAAGTCGCCGTTCGCATACTGAGTTGTTGCGGCGGACATCTCGCGCAGGGGTTTTGTCAGGCGGTAGGAGACGAAGTAGACGCAGATAAAGGCTATAGTGAACGCAAAGAGCGAAGCGATAAAGAACATCTTGAATATGGCGGCGATATAGGGGGTGAGTCCGTTGACTATCGGCTGAGTGGAGAACACCGCGCCGACGGTCTGACCGTCCACCTGCAGGGGGACGCCGACGATGAAGTGGATATCGCCGAGCATACCGTTCATGTTGCCCGCCGTCGAATACTTCTGACCGCTGAGCACGCTCTTTAATATATCATCGGGAATCTGATACTTATTATGCACGATGCAGTTGCCTGTGTAGAGCGCCATGTCGGATTGCAGCACGTCCTTGCAATAGGCAACGTGGCCGTCGAGACCGGTGATAAAGATATCGGCGTTGACGGCGTTGGAGGTCTGGAGCAGGGTGTTGCAGATAAGTATGACCGAGGCTCTGCCGCTCTGACCGAGGTAGTCGGATTGGAGCACGTCCCTTGCGTTGTCGGCAACATTGACGGTGTTCTCAGAGAGCAGCTCGAGCTTCTCATCCATCCAGAGCTTTGACACTAAAAGAAGCAGAGCTCCGCCGATAAAGACGAAGCTTGCAAGAATTATTGAAATCGTTATTACAAAATATTTGCGGAAAAGACCGGAATATCTTCTCTTTTTACTTGACACGGTAACACCTACTAACCGACTCAGTCCTTGGTCGCAAACTTGTAGCCGACGCTCCAAACGGTCTTGAGCTCCCATTTGTCGGAGACTCCCTCGAGCTTCGCTCTAAGGCGCTTGACATGGACGTCGACCGTCCTCGAATCGCCGTAGTAATCGAAGCCCCAGACCTCGTCAAGGAGCTGATCGCGGGTAAAGACCCTGTTGGGGTTGCTCGCAAGGTGATAGATGAGCTCCAGCTCTTTGGGCGGGGTGTCTATACGCTTGCCGTCAACTATCAGCTCGTAATTCGTCAGGTTGATGGTGAGCTTGTCATAGTGGACCTCCTTGACCGCCGTGTCCGCGCCCGCGCCGCTGCGGCGCAGGACTGCCTTGACCCTCGCCATGACTTCCTTGGCGTCAAAGGGCTTGACAACATAGTCGTCCGCGCCCAGCTCAAAGCCGAGCACCTTATCAAAGGTCTCGCCCTTGGCGGTGAGCATGATTATCGGCTTGTCGGAGAACTTCCTGACCTCGCGGCAGACCTGCCAGCCGTCGAGCACGGGAAGCATGATATCGAGCAGCATGAGGTTGGGCGATATCTCCTGGAAGAGCTTGACCGCGTCCGCTCCGTTATGAGCTATCGTTACCTCGTAGCCCTCTTTTTCAAGATAAAGGCGAAGTAATTCGCAAATGTTGTTGTCATCGTCAACGACGAGAATTTTTTCCGCTGCCATAGTGACCCTCCTCGCATTTTTGACTCCGAGCTCTCGGAATCGAGGTTACATCTTAAATTATACACTATTTTTTAACAATTCTGTGAATGAGGAAAAAATAATTTGTTACAAACTCACTTTCTGACCGAGAATTTGAACACCGTGGTGCTCCTGAAGCTCTCGCCCGCGTCGACGGTGCACTGCGGGAATTCGGGCATATTCGGAGTGTTGGGGTAGAACTGAGTCTCGAGGCAGAAGCCGGCATGCTTTATCAGCAGCTTGCCCTGCTTGCCGGGCTTTGTGCCGTCAAGGAAGTTGCCCGTGTAGAGCTGAACGCCGCAAAGGTCGGTGAACACCTCAAGCTGCCTGCCGCTCGACGGGTCGTATGCCGCCGCCGCGGGGCCGTCTCCCTCGCTCAGGCAGAAGTTGTGGTCATAGCCCCTGTCCTTGATGAGCTGCGGGTCGTCCTGAGCTATATCCCTGCCGATGAGCTTCGGCTGCCTGAAATCAAAGGCCGTGCCCTCGACGGGGCGTATCTCGCCGGTCGGGATGCTGCGCTCGTCGGTCGGGGTGAAGGCGTCGGCATTTATCATCAGCTCGTGGCCGAGGATATCGCCCTCGCCCGCAAGGTTGAAATAAGCGTGATTTGTCATATTTATGACCGTCTTTTTATCGCTGACGGCGTAATAATCTATCTTCAGCGAGTTATCCTCAAAGAGGGTGAAGGTCACCTTGAAATCGACGTTGCCGGGGAAGCCCATAGCGCCGTCGGGGCTGTGATAGCTCATTTCGAGGCAGTTGTCGTCGGCGATGAGAGGCTTCCACACGGCGTGCGAAAGCTCGGCGCCGCCGTGGAGGCAGGTGACGCCGTTTTCATTTTTCTCGACCTCATATTTAACGCCGTCTATTGTGAAGCTGCCGTTTGCGAGGCGGTTAGCATATCTGCCGACGGTCATGCCCTCATAATCGGAGTATTTCTCGTGCCCCTCGACCGTGTCGAAGCCGACGAGCACATCTGCGAATTTGCCGTCCCTGTCGGGCACAAGGATGCTGTTTATCGTGGCGCCGTAGGTGATGATATCCACCGACGTTTCGCTCGAATTCCTGAGAGTGAATATATCGACCTGCCTGCCGTCGGCGGTAACGCCGAAAGAATTTCTGACTATCATTATTCCGTCCCTTTTCCTTATTGATTTTTATACATTAATATATCCGTCGCACGGAGATATCATTTGTTAAAGATATTTTATCATCAGAAAAAATTTTTGTCAATAAGTAAGACGGGCAAAACGTGGCATACTATCATCGGGCAGCAGCCCAAAGCAATTCCGCCCGAGCGGTGGGAGAAAGGATACAAAACATGGAAAAGAATAATCAGCAGCAGAACCAGCAGCAGAACCAGCAGAATCAGCAGAATCAGCAGCAGAACAAGAAGCAGAATCAGCAGCAGAATAAGAAGAACAGAGAGAACTTCTAAGCATAGTTGGTTTTGCACAGGGGGGCGCACTTTTGTGCGCTCTTTTGCTTTTCCTGCTTCTTTCTGTTACATTCGTAACCGTTTTGTTACCGTTTTTCACTTGATTTTGAAATATTAAAGTAATATAATATCGGGATAAGAAGGAAGGTGTTTTCATGGCAAAAAACAATGCCGTCGGCGCTGAATCCGACGATCTCGGCAAGGTCATCAAGAATCTGATAGACTTTGACGCAAAGCAGAGGGCCATAGTCTCCGACTCGCTCAAGAAGCGTGACGAGGAGAGGAAGGCGCTCGAGAATGCCAAGGATGAGATAAACGCAAAGCATATCAAGCTGGCGCAGGATCGCCTCGACGCGCTCGAAAAAAGAGAGAATGAGAACGCCGAGCGCCTGATAAAGGCGGCGCAGGCCGCAGCTAAGAAAAACATTGCGGAGTTCGACCGCACGGCGGCGGAGAAGACCGAGCAGTGGATAGGGCAGATATATAGCCGTGTGTTGGAGGACTGACTGATATCCTCCGAGAAATCGAAGGGAGGCGGCTGAGATCAATAACAAAGCGTCAAATGCGGTCATGACGAGAGTCAGAGCGAAATACGGAAGCCGTCTGACCGTTAAGGATTATGAAGCGCTCACGGGGCTGTCGAGCCTCGGCGAGGCGGCGTCGTATCTGAGCGGCAACAGCAATTTTACCGCCTATTTTGACGGCGCAGCGGGGCGCAGGGATATATCGAGAGCTGTCTTTGAGGGCGCGGTAAGGAGCGCTTTTTACGGCACGGCGAGGAAGCTGTGCAGCTCCGAGAGCGACGCGGGCGACCATATCTATCGCTATATCGCGCTTGGCCTTGAGAACGATTATGTGCTCGATTACATAATCAACCTGTCGCTCGGCACGCCCGAGAAGATGATATTGAAGCGTGTGCCGGAGCTCAGAACGGGCACAAAGCTCGACCTTGCGAAGCTCTTTAAGATTAAAGACCCCGCGGAGCTGGGCAGGTATCTGTCAAAGACAAAGTACGCGAAGCTCGTGCCCGCCCTGCCGAAGAATGCGGGCGAGAAATTCGACATCTCGCTTATCGAAACGGTGCTCAGCAAGATAAAATACAAGCTGGCGTTCGCGGAGATAGAGCGTTCCTACGGCGCGGAGACGGCGAAGGTGCTCGAGGAGAGCATCAAGACCCGCATCGAGCTGACGGATTTCCTGACCGTATACAGGACAAAAAAATACTACGGCATGAGTGAGATGAGCCTGCGAACCGCCCTTGTGGGCTACCGCTGCGTGATGAATTCGGCGACATGGGAGCGGATAATCACCGCCAAGACCGCCGATCAGGCGCTGACGGAATTCAGCGCCTCGGGCTATGCGCCGAGGATAGAGCGGTTCGGCACGCACGACCTTGAGCTTTTTAAGGAGAAAGCGGCGGCGGTCAAGGATATCCGCCATATGCATTTCTCGACCGACCCGATAATCGTACTCGCCTCATATCTGAGGCTGTTTCAGGATGAGTGCGACAATCTGATAAAGATCGCCGAGGGCATCACCTATAAGCTGCCCCAGGACGAGATAATGGCTGACCTCATACTTTTGTGACACATAAAAGCATCATTACTATAAGGAGCGTGAACAAATGGCTGTTGAAAGGATCAGGCTTCTGACCATACTCGGCCCCTACGAGAGCCTCGACAGGGTCATACGGGTGTGTGCCCAGAGCGGCTGCTTCCAGCCCGAGAACGCCTCGGGCTTCATCGGCGATTCTGAGGGCTATTCCTACCTCAGCGAGGAGAATCCTTACTCGTTTTCGCTTATGAAGATCCGTGAGATATTCTCTCACTTCGGCAAGACCCCGAAATACACAAAGGACTGCGACTCCGTCGACCTCGACGAGGCGAACAGAAAGATCGACGAGCTTTATGAGACGATAAAGACGATAAAGGATCACGACGGGCTTGTGGATGCCAAGATCGAGGAGACCAAGCGTTCAATTGAGATGCTCTCGCACTTTGAGCATCTTGATATCGACCTTGACGACGCCTTTAACTGCGATTACATAAGAGTCCGTTTCGGCAGGCTGCCCTTTGACGGCTTCGAGAAGCTGAAGCGATACAATAAGGATATCGGCTCGATATTCTACCCCGACTCGAGCGACGACGTGGGCTACTGGGGAATGTATGTCACCCCCGTTGCCAAGGCCGCCGAGGCGGACAGAGTCTATGCCTCTCTCTTCTTTGAGCGGCTGAGGCTGCCCACCTTCAACGGCACCCCGGCGCAGACCCTTGAGGAGCTGCGTAAGGAGCTTGCCCGCATGGAGGAGAGCAAGAAGAAGATAGACGACAGCGACGATATCTACTTTGAGGATAACATCGAGAATTTCGAGCTTTATTATTCAAAGATAAAGACCCTGAGCGACCTGTTTGATATCAGGAAATACGCCGCAAAGTATCACAGCAGCTTTTTCTTCGCCGGCTGGGTGCCGAGGAGCCGCTGCAAGGAGCTTGTGGCTCAGCTCTCGGAGATAGAGGAGGTCGAGGTCGAGGCGGCGCATCCCAAGGATGTCAAGAAGCTGACCCCGCCCACCAAGATGAAGAATTCGCCGCTCACAAGAGCGTTCAAATTCTTCACCGAAATATACGGCGTGCCGTCCTACAATGAGATCGACCCGACCCCGCTTGTGGCGGTCGTTTATACGCTGCTCTACGGCATCATGTTCGCCGATCTCGGCCAGGGATTTGTGCTTGCGATAGTGGGCTTCCTGATGTATAAGCTAAAGGGAATGGGGCTGGGCAAGATCCTTATCCCCTGCGGCATCAGCGGAATGATCTTCGGCACGATATTCGGCAGCGTATTCGGCAATGAGGAGCTGCTCGACCCGCTTTACCATGCCCTCGGCTTCGCAAGCAAGCCGATAGATATCATGTCCTCGGCGCTGAATTTCATCATCGGCGCGATAGTGATAGGCGTTGCAGTCATAATCATATCCATGCTCTTCAACGTCGCCTCAAGCATCAAAAAAAGGGATATCGGCTCGGCGCTCTTCAGCCACAACGGCCTGAGCGGCATCGCGCTCTATTCCTCGCTGATACTGCTGCTGCTCAATATGTTTATGAAGCTCGGGCTGAATACAAAGCTACTTGCGATCTGCGGCATACTGATACCGATAGTGCTCATCTTCTTCAAAGAGCCGCTCGGCAGCCTTGTGAACGGCAGGAAGCCGGAGCACGAGAGCGTCTCGGACTTCATTATCGAGAATTTCTTCGAGCTGTTTGAAGTCATACTGAGCTATATGTCCAATACCCTGAGCTTCCTACGTGTCGGCGCGTTCGTGCTTATCCACGCCTGCATGATGATGACCTTCTCCTCGCTCGCCGGCATAGTCGGCAGCGGAGTCGGCTCGGTCATCATAATGACCTTCGGCAACATCTTTGTCATTGCCCTTGAGGGTCTGCTGGTCGGCATTCAGGTATTGAGACTTAACTTCTACGAAATATTCAGCCGATTCTACGACGGCGACGGAATTCCTTTCAAGCCCGTTAAAATCGGCGATGATAAATAATCAAACATAAAGGAGATTTTTGAAATGTCAGCTTTAACTATTGCTCTTTGCGTTATTCTCCCCCTTCTCGCCCTTGTGCTCGCAGTCGTTGCCGCAATACGCTGCATGGATAAGACCCACAGCGGCAAAAAGGCTTTCGGCAGGCATGTGCTCGTGCTCGCCCTTTCGCTCATCATCTGCTTCTCCTGCATGGCAGTCGCCTTTGCGGATAACAACGAGGTCGCTGCATCTCCCTCCGACGCGGTGGTTACCGATATGGAAGCTGCCAAGGCGGACGACAGCAGCGATTCCGACGGCGGCATCGCCCAGGGCCTGAGCTTCATCGGCGCGGCGCTTGCTATCGGCCTTGCAGCTATCGGCGCAGGTATCGCCCTTGCCTCCGGCGCACCGGCGGCTATCGGCGCTGTCGCAGAGGATCCCAAGTCCTTCGGTAAGGCAATGATCTTCGTCGCCCTCGGCGAAGCGGTCGCGATCTACGGCTTCATCATCGCGTTCCTGATGATCCTCCCGACCCTCCAATAAGCCATGAGATTTATGCTGATAAGCGACAGCCACGACGCCCTGACGGGTATGCGCCTCGCGGGAGTTGAGGGCGTGCTTGCCGAGACGGCGGAGCAGGCTGAAGCCGAAATTAAGAAATGCATCGAGGATGAGACGGTCGGGATAATCCTTATCACCGAGAGCCTTGCCTCGGCTTGCAGGCAGACTCTTGACGAGCTGAAGCTCGGCAGGAGCCGCCCGCTCGTGGTGACCGTGCCCGGCTCGAAGGACGATAAATGCTCCGACGACGTCATGCACTATGTCCACGAAGCTATAGGAATTAAGATCTAAGGCGGTGAGATAATGATCCAGCAAAGCAAGATAAACGGATTTATAAAGTCAATAACCGACGTTGCCGATGAAAAGAAGGCGAAGCTCGACGCCGAGACCCGGGATATCCTTGCCGGGGAGAGGAGGCAGTTGGAGCTTGCCGCCAAGAAATCGGCCGATGAATATTATCGGGTCAGATCCGCCCGTGTGAAGCTCGAAGCGGGTCGCCGTATCTCCGACACCTCCGCCGAGTACCGCAAGCAGGTCTTTGCCCGCAGGGGCGAGATCGAGCGGCAGGTGCTCTCGGGCGTTGCCGAGAGGCTGAAGAAATTCACCGAGAGCGGGGATTATGAAGCGTTCCTGCTCGGCAGCGCAAAGCGTATAGCCGCCGAGTTTGACGGCAGCTTCACGCTGCTCATGCGCCCGGAGGATATGAAGTATCAAGCGGCTCTGCTCGCCGAATTCCCGTCGGCAGAGGTCAAAGAGGATGCTTCGATCGCTATCGGCGGGCTTAAAGGGCGCAGCGACGGGCAGTCACTGCTCGTGGACGATACTCTCGACAGCCGCCTGAAGCAGCAGACCAAGTGGTTCGAGGAGAACTCGGGTCTGTATATCAGCATAGGGCTGTAAGGGGGAAAGGAGCGGATTATGTCCAACACGATTTTCGGTATAAACGGCCCTGTCGTCACCGTTGCCTCAAAGGATTTCTCCATGCAGGAGATGGTCTATGTCGGCAATGAGAGGCTGGTCGGCGAGGTCATCTCGATAGACGACGACCTGACCACCATCCAGGTCTATGAGGTCACGACGGGTTTGAAGCCGGGCGAGCCGGTGGTTGGCACGGGCAGCGCAATGTCCGTCACACTCGGACCCGGTATAATCAAAAATATATACGACGGCATTCAGCGCCCGCTGCGTAAGATATCGGAGCAGAGCGGCTCATTCATCGCAAGGGGCTGCACGGCTGACGGCATCGACCCGGATACGCTCTGGGATGTCACCGTCACCGCCAAGGTCGGCGACACGCTCGGCGCGGGCGAGGTCTACGCCACCTGCCCCGAAACGCCGTCGATAATCCATAAAGTAATGGTGCCGCCCGGTGTGAGCGGCAAGGTCACCTACGCCGCCGAGGGCGGTCATTACACGGTGAATTCAAAGATAATCGAGCTTACCGATGAGAGCGGTAAAGTCCACACGCTCACTCTTTGCAGCAAGTGGCCGATAAGAACTCCCCGCCCGATATCAAAGCGCCTGCCCTGCACGGTGCCGCTGATAACGGGTCAGAGGGTCATTGACACCCTGCTCCCCGTCGCCAAGGGCGGCACGGCGGCTATCCCCGGCGGCTTCGGCACGGGCAAGACCATGACTCAGCACCAGCTCGCGAAGTGGTGCGACGCGGATATAATCATCTATGTCGGCTGCGGCGAGCGCGGCAATGAAATGACTCAGGTGCTCGACGAATTCGGCGAGCTTATTGACCCGAGGACGGGCAGGAAGCTGACCGACAGGACGGTGCTCATAGCCAACACCTCCAATATGCCCGTCGCGGCAAGAGAGGCTTCGATATACACGGGCATCACCCTTGCGGAGTATTACAGAGATATGGGCTACGCCGTCGCAATGATGGCGGACTCCACCTCCCGCTGGGCGGAGGCGCTCAGAGAGATATCCGGCAGGCTTGAGGAAATGCCCGCCGAGGAGGGCTTCCCCGCCTATCTGCCCTCACGTCTCGCCGCTTTTTATGAGAGAGCGGGCAGGGTGCAGACCTTGGGCGGCAGCGAAGGCTCCGTCACGGTCATAGGCGCGGTCTCACCGCAAGGCTCGGATTTCTCCGAACCCGTCACTCAGAATACAAAGCGCTTCACCCGTGTGTTCTGGGCGCTCGACAAGTCGCTCGCCTACGCAAGGCATTACCCCGCCATCAACTGGACTGACAGCTACAGCGAATACGACACCGACCTTGCCGACTACTACAACGACAATGTCGATATGTCGTTTATGGAATACAGGCAGCAGCTGCTTTCACTCCTCCACGAGGAGAGCAAGCTAATGGAGATAGTCAAGCTCATCGGCGCAGACGTGCTGCCCGACGATCAGAGGCTCGTTATCGACGTTGCCCGCGTGGTCAGGGTCGGCTTCCTCCAGCAGAATGCCTATCATCAGGACGACACCTATGTGCCGCTCGAGAAGCAGTTCCTGATGATGAAAACGATACTTCACCTCTATGAGAAGGGCAAGGCGCTCATAGCCGAGGGCAAGCCCGTCGGCGGCATATCCAAATCGGGGCTGCTCGAGAAGCTGATCAAGATGAAGTATGACATTCCCAACGACAGGCTTGATATGTTTGACGAATATATTGCCGAGATCGATTCGGTCATCGCCTCACTTTCGGCAAAATAAAAAGGGTTTTGATTTATGATTAAAGAATATATCGGACTTAACGAAATATCCGGCTCGCTCGTGGTGCTCGACGGCGTTAAGAACGCAGGCTACGAGGAGGTCGTTGAATTCAACGTCGCAAACGGCGAACGCCGCAGGGGCAGGATAATCAAGATCGACGGCGAGCGTGTAGTGGCGCAGGTCTTTGAGGGCACCAAGGGGCTTTCGCTGACCAACACCGCCACCGTGCCCACAGGCAGGCCGATGGAGCTGGCGCTCTCGGGCGAGATGCTCGGCAGGGTGTTCGACGGCACGGGCAGACCCATCGACGGCTTCGGCGAGATTTACCCCGAGAAGACCGCCGACATCAACGGCTCGGCGATAAACCCCGTCTCGAGGATATACCCGAGGAACTACATATGCACCGGCATATCGTCGATAGACGCCCTCTCGACCCTCATCAGGGGTCAGAAGCTGCCGATATTCTCGGGCTACGGCATGAAGCATAACGAGCTTGCGGTGCAGATAGTCCGCCAGGCAAAGATAACGGGCGCCTCCGAGAAGAATTTCGCGGTCGTTTTCGCCGCAATGGGCGTCAAGAACGATGTCGCCGATTTCTTCCGCCGCTCATTTGAGGAGTCGGGCGTGCTCTCAAGGGTCGTGATGTTTCTCAATCTCTCGGATGACCCGATAATCGAGAGGACGATAACGCCCCTCTGCGCCCTAACGGCTGCGGAATATCTGGCGTTTGAGAAGAATATGCATATCCTCGTCGTTATGACGGATATGTCGTCCTACTGCGAGGCGCTGCGTGAATTCAGCTCCTCCAAGGGCGAGATCCCGGGCAGGAAGGGCTACCCGGGCTACCTTTACTCCACCCTTGCCTCGCTCTATGAGCGGGCGGGCATGATAAAGGGCTGCGAGGGCTCGGTCACTCAGATACCTATCCTCACCATGCCCAACGACGATATTACCCACCCCGTGCCCGACCTTACGGGCTATATCACCGAGGGGCAGATAGTCCTCGACCGTGCGCTTGACGGCGAGGGCATCTATCCGCCAGTCAGTGTGCTGCCCAGCCTTTCGAGGCTGATGAAGGACGGCATCGGCGAGGGCTTCACGAGGGAGGATCACCCAGCCCTCGCAAACCAGCTTTTCGCCGCCTACGCCAAGGTGCAGGACGCCGTTTCACTCGCGTCCGTCATCGGCGAGGATGAGCTGTCCGAGACCGACAAGCTCTATCTTAAATTCGGCAGGGAATTCGAGAACCGCTTCCTGCGCCAGGGTATGAACGAGAATCGCTCGATAGACGAAACTCTCGACCTCGGCTGGGAGATGTTGAGGATACTGCCCGAGAGCGAGCTTGACAGGGTCAGCAGCGACCTCATCGAGAAGTACTATAAAAAGAAAGACTAAGGAGTCTGAGCATGGCTGCCAGGGTGTCGCCCACTAAGGGCAATTTGATGAAAATTAAAAAATCCCTTGAGCTTGCAAAGGTCGGCTACGACCTGCTTGACCGCAAGAGAAATATCCTCATACGTGAGACGATGGGGCTTATCGACAGCGCCGCCGATATCCGCAGCAGGATAGCCGAGAGCTACCGCGTCGCTTATCAGGCGCTCGAGGAGGCCAATATGAGCATGGGTATCGTGGACGAATTCGCCGCCTTTGTGCCCGTGGAGAACGGCCTCACGATATCCTCACGCAGCGTTATGGGCGTTGAGATACCGACCGTTTCGCTCGACCCCGTGCCGACGGATAACTATTTCGGCTTCCGCAGGACTACGGCGAAGCTCGACGAGGCATACCGCCGCTTCAATGAGGTAAAGCAGCTCACGGCGGAGCTTGCCCAGACCGAGAACAGCGTCTATCGCCTCGCAACGGGCATCAAAAAGGCTCAGAAGCGGGCAAACGCGCTGAAGAATATCATCATCCCCCGCTTTGAGGAGCAGGTCAAGACGATAACCTCCGCCCTCGATGAGAAGGACAGAGAGGAATTCTCGCGCCTGAAGGTCATCAAGAGCTTTATCGACGAGGACTGAGTGCACTTATAATATTTTACTGTAATTAATTAAAGCCCTGTGCGGTCAAAGGCCGTGCGGGGCTTCGCTTTATCGTGTCGGAGGGGCGTTTTTTCGAGCGGCGAATTCTATATAAAAACGCAAAAAATCGAGCCGTTTTGTTCGACCTTATCCGCTGAACTATTGCACATTTTACCCGTCGGCGCTATAATATTTGGGTGCGAAAAAAATTTTTTGGAATTTTTTAAAATTTTTTCAGAATTTTGTCCTCATTTTGCCGTTCTCATGTGTTGTATATAATGAGAGGATAAAATAAAGCATTACGGGACGGCAATAGATTCACCAATGCCTCAGGGTGGGCGGAGCGGTCTCACTCTTTCCCGCTTCACCGCCTGCCCCGGGTTTTATAACGTCACATTTTGCAAAACAAAATGTACGGTCTGTGCGCAGCGTGCCCGAGAGAAGCCAAACTCTCGGGCACACTCGCAACACTGAGACAAACCGGCTCAGGACGCATCGGGGCACATTTCGGTCTCTCATAACGGATCTTGGCTCGATCTGTTAGATCACTCCCGAAGAATGTGCCCCGTATGTTGTATTTTGCTTTTTATCTGCTCCGCTTGCCTCGGCGTACATCGCCCCGCAAATGGAATGAGGAGTTTTTGAATAAAAAATCGGCAGGCAAAAAAGCCTGCCGATTTTTGTTGTATTTTCAGCCTCAGCCGAGGTCGGGCTCGCCGTCAAGGATAACGCTCGCCTCGTCGAAGCCTTCAAGCTCGAGCACTATAAGCTCGTTTTTGCCCTTTTTGAGGAACGGGGCGGGCAGATAGGCGGAGCGCTGCGGGCCGACTTCCCAATATCTCGAGAGCGCACGGCCGTTAATGAATATCATGCCTTTTTTAAAGCCGGGGAGCTTAACAAAGGTGTCGCAGCATTCGTCAATGTCGATCTCGGCTCTGAGCAGCAGCGGGGTCGAGTCAAAGACGGGCTTCTGCTCGATGAAATCGACGGCGGAGAGATCGTCCAGCGGCAGCGGATAGGTCTGCCAATGATAGATGAAGTTCCAGCCGAAGCCGATGCCCTCGGTCACACCCTTGGGATCTTTGAGATATGCGCCGTAATTGACCCTGCCCATATTCTCGACCAGCACAGAGAGTGTCGCGCCCTCGGCGGGGATATCGGTCGAAACGGCAGGCTCCCTGTCGTTGCGGTACTGAACGCCGAGCAGCTCGTCGTTCTTATAGATATAGGCTCTGTCGCGGGACTCCTGAATGCGGACATTCTGAGTCTCCCTCGGTCCTCTTACCTCGGTGCGGTAGAGGATGAAGCCGTAGCCTTGCCCGAGCTTCTCCATCGGCAGGGGGCAGACCGTCTCAACTGGGGCGGAGAGCTTGTCAAGGCAGTCAAAGAGACGGCGGCAGGCGGTGAATTCAAATTTGCCGTATTTCTTTTTCTTAACGGCTGCGGGCAGCTCGATATCGGGTATCGGGGCGTATTTGGATATCACTTCACGGAAGCGGAAGTATTTATCGGTCAGGTCGCCGCATTCGTTGACGGGGGCGTCGTCGTCATAGCTCGAGACGGTAGGCTCATATTTGTCAAAGCAGTTTGCGCCGTTCATGAAGCCGAAATTCGTACCGCCGTGGAACATATATGCCGACACATTCCCGCCGTGAGCGAGGATATCGTCGAGGCTCGCCGCCGCGTCGTCGCCGGGGCGGTGGTGGTGCTCCTCCGTCCAGTGGTCAAACCAACCGTTCCAGAATTCGGTGCACATCAGCGGGCCGTCGGGCTGATATTCACGCAGGGCGGCGAACTGCTCCTCGGCTCTCGAGCCGAAGTTTGCGGTCTTGAATATCTCGGGCACGGTGCCGCCGGTGAGCATCTGTTTATTCGTGCCGTCGGAGGTGAAGAGGGGCACGTTTATCCCTCGTCTGCGAAGCCCGTCGGCGAGGTAACGGATATATTCGCTGTCGTCGCCGTAGCTGCCGTATTCATTCTCGACCTGCACGAGTATCACATTGCCGCCCTCGGTTATCTGGTGAGCGGCTATGCGGGGGATGAGCGAGTCAAAGAAGCGGTCGACGGCGGCGATATAGTCGGCGTCCATGCAGCGCAGGCGGATGCCGTCATTTTTGAGCAGCCACCAGGGCAGCCCGCCGAACTCCCACTCGGAGCAGATGTAGGGGCCGGGGCGCACGATGGCATAAAGCCCAAGCTCCGCAGCCGTCGCGAGGAAATCCTCGATATCCAGCATATCCGAGTAGTCGAATTCGCCCTCCCTCGGCTCGTGCATATTCCATGCGACATAGGTCTCGACGGTGTTGAAGCCGCAGGCCTTGAGCTTGATGAGGCGGTCGCGCCAGTATTCGCGGGGCACTCTGAAATAGTGGATAGCGCCCGATATAACTCTGAAAGGCTCGCCGCCGAGGCGGAAGCCGTCCTTTTCGACAGTGAAAGTTTTCATATTGACCTCCGTAGTGTTATTACTCGTCCCAATCATCGTCCCGCTCATAGGGGAATTCGCTGAAAACCTCTATCTTTTTGCCCCTCATCCAGAGACCGACGTTGACCTTGAGGGTGAAGCCGCAGCCGTTATCGGTGCGCCACTCGTGCATGGGCAGCTCGGGGATGCCGTAGGCGGCGAGCAGAGCCATGATAACTCCGCCGTGGGTGACGATGGCGGCGTCGGTCGTGCCGGTCTTCATCAGACCCTCGAGTATCTTTTCAAACGAGCCGCAGACACGCTTTGCAAAGGCGGCGTTGCTCTCGCCGAAGGGCGGGTCGGCCTCGCCCGCGAGCCATTTGGGGAATACGGGGCTTTTTTTCAGCTCCTCGGCGGTCTTATTCTCAAATTCGCCGAAGTCATACTCTATCAGCCCGTCGATGGCGATCGCCTTATTCTCGGGGTAGAGGATTGCCGCGGTCTCTGTGCATCTTGAGAGCGGGCTTGTGAATACGGCGCTGACGGGGGGATAGACCAGCTCATCTTTAAGCCGAATGAGCTGCTGCCTGCCCTCCTCGCTCAGGGGGACGTCGGTGTGGCCGATGTATCTGCCCTCGCCGCCCTCGTCGGTCATGCCGTGTCTTATCAGGTAGACGGTGTAGCTTTTCATTTTTCCTCCAAAAAAGCGGGTGAAATTTTAGATATTCTGCGAATATACAAATTGTATTAAATTCTGTATAATTTAGGTTGTATTTATAACGAATAGTCAATCGACAGGAGTTGATAATATGGAAAAGAGCTTCCCCGTGATACTCAGTGAGCTTCGCAAGGAGCGAGGTCTGAGCCAAAAGGATGCGGCGTCAAGCCTCGGCATATCTCAGGCGCTGCTGTCGCACTATGAAAAAGGAATAAGGGAGTGCGGCCACAGCTTCCTGATAAAGGCGGCCGATTATTACGGCGTCACCTGCGATTATCTGCTCGGCAGGAGCGCCGACCGCACGGGCAGCAGCAGGCTCTCGCTGCTCATGGAGAAAAGCGTCGATGACGAAAAAGCCGGCAGCGGCACTATGCTCAAGGCTGCGCTGATGCTCCGCGACCACCTCTCCGGCGGCACGAGGGATTACGGCTTCGACTTTGACAGGCTGATAATCCTTGAAGCCTACCGCATCATACTTCTTGAGGCGGAGGCGGGCAGGCTGCCCAAAAATTGGGCGGGCAGAGCCTATTCGGACGGCGAGCTTTATTGCAACCCGCTGTTTTTGGAGCTTATCTCGCAGACCCTCGACGAATGCATCAAGCCGACCAAGGCGAAGCGCCCCGCGGAGGAAACTCCCCCGCCGAAGCCGCTCGAAACGCTGGTCAAGGCTGCGGAGCAGCTAATCTTTAAGCACATGGCGGAGTATACGCCGCCGATACCGTATGAATATGTAAAATAATAAAAGGGACTGTACCGTGGATACAGTCCCTCTTTTTTGTTATATCAAAGCGACTGATAGAGCTTGATGTATTCTCTTGCGGAGCGTCCCCAGCTGTTGTCGCATTTGAGGGCTCTGGTGACGAGAGTGCTCCAGTGCTTCTTGTCATAATAAGCCGCGAGGGCGCGGTGGATCGCGTCGAGCATATCGTATGCGTCGTAGCTCTTAAAGGTGAAGCCGTTGCCCTGGCCGTCGCCGCTGTCGGTGATGGTATCCTTGAGGCCGCCGGTCTCCCTGACGATGGGGATCGAGCCGTAGCGCAGCGCCACCATCTGTGACAGGCCGCAGGGTTCGCTCTTGGACGGCATGAGGAACATATCGCTGCCGGCGTAGATCTTCCTCGCCATGTCGGGTATGAAGCCGAGGCGCACGCCGACCTTGCCGGGGAACGCCGCCGCAAGCTCCTTGAAGAAGGATTCATACTCCCAATCGCCTGAGCCGAGCAAAACGAGCTGCATATCGGTCGAGGCGACGAGATCCCACATGACCCTCTTTATCAGGTCGAAGCCCTTGTGGGCGACGAGGCGGGAGACGATGCCGATGAGCGGGGTATCCGCATTGACGGGCAGGCCGAAAAGCTCCTGTAAGGCGGCTTTGTCCTTGGCCTTGTTCTCGGGCGATTTTGCGGAGAAATTATAGAAGATATCCTTATCCGTTTCGGGGTCATAGCTCTTGGTGTCAATGCCGTTGAGTATGCCGCTGAGCTTGTAGCTGCGCTCGAGCAGGATGGGGTGAAGCCCGTGGCTGAACCATGGGTCGAGTATCTCGCCGGCGTAGGTGTTGCTGACGGTGGTCACTCTGTCGGCGCATTCGATGCCGCCCTTCATCAGATTGATGCAGTCGCCGAATTCAACGAGGGAGGCGTGCTCCTCGCCGAGGCCGAAAACATCGCCGAGGATATCCTTGCCGTAGATGCCCTGATACTGGATATTGTGAATTGTGAAAATAGTCTTTATGCCTGCGTATCCCTCACGGTTGGCGTACATGGTGGAGTAATAGACCGGCACGAGAGCCGACTGCCAATCGTTGCAGTGGATGATGTCGGGCTTGAAGTCGAGGTAGGGCAGCGCTTCGAGCACGGCTCTTGAGAAGAAAGCGAATCTCTCACCGTCGTCATAGTGGCCGTAGAGTGTGTCACGCTTGAAATAATACTCATTGTCGAGCAGATAATAGGTGACACCGTTGTATTTGGTCTCGAATATGCCGCAATACTGCCTGCGCCATGATACGGGCACCATGATGCTGGTGATAAAGCGCATGGAGGCTCTCTGGTCGGCTGTCACGCAGCCGTAGAGAGGCATAATGACTCTGCACGGGGTCCTGCGCCTTGTCAGAGCGCCGGGCAACGAGCCGGCAACATCCGCTAACCCGCCGCTTGCGGCAAAGGGCAGCGCCTCACTTGAAACATAAAGAACTTTCATTTCGTGTCTTCCTTTCGTTGCGTTCATTATTCAAAAATAACCGTAGTATAATATGTATCCATATATTTGACAACGCCGACGCCGACGGAGCTGACGCTCTCGCTCATTGCGCTGCCGCTGGCGGAGGCCGCCACGTCTCCGTAGAGAGCCTTGCCGCCGTAAGAGGTCTTGAATTCATAGACCATGCCGGAGACGCTGTAGCTGCCGAACAAATCGGGGCGGGCAACTGCCTTGCTCCTCGCTCTAGCCATGCCCTTGAGCTTGGTGGAGTCGCTGAGCGGAGCTAATCCCGCAGCCTCACGGTCGGAGTTTATCGCCGAGACGATGGACTGAGCGAGCGCGTCGTCGCGCACAAGGCCGCCGTTAAGGTCGATATCGGGTCTGCCGTCCTCGGTCACCGTGCCCGGCTCAACGCTTTCGCTCCAGATATCGGGCTTCTCGGTGCGGGGCGGGTCAAGGGTCACGACCTCGGTTATGACGTTGCCGTCCCTACCCTTCTTCGGCCTGTGGAGCACGGGGTCGGTCACGACCCGATACTCGGTGCGCTGCACATATTTGGTGGTCGTCTCCTCAGGGACGGTGCTGTCCGCGGGGACGGTGTACCTCACCACCTTGGTGACGGGCTGGCCGTTCTCGTCGAGCACGCGGTTGCCCTCGGCGTCCGTCTCATACTCGACCTCGGTCACTTCAACATAAGCGACGGTCGAGGAGTGAGCGGTAGTCTTTTTGGTCGGGTAAACGTGATTTGACGAGATCTTGGGTCTCGCGTAGCGGGAGAAAACGGTGTAATATGTCACCTCGCCGTTCTCCTGCGTTTCGCTCGCAATGACCACGGCGGTGTCGATGACCGTCTCCTCGGCGGTTGTTTTTTCGCTGCTGTTGAATACCCCCGTCTTAACGAGGATGACGACGAGCAGCAGGATCAGCGCCAGAGCAACCACAACGCCGGTCAGAATATTCTGCAATTGTTTTTTGTCTTTCAGAGCCATAGGAAATCACACTTTCTCAGATAACTATGCCTTTGCCGATATAAACGGGGAAGGTGGGCGCGCCGCAGAGAGTCCTGCCGGATTTGACGACCACGGATTTATCCGTGATAACGCTCTCGACCTTGGCGCCCTCGCCGATATATGAGCTTTGCATAACGATGGAGTTCCTCACCACAGCGCCCTTGGCGACGGTAACGCCGCGGAAGAGAATGCTGTTCTCCACCGTGCCGTCAATGCGGCAGCCGTCGGCGATGAGTGAATTTGAGACGTCGGCGCCGATACCATAGATGGCGGGTATCTGATCCCTGACCTTGGTGAATACGGGCCTGTCGGGGGTGAAGAGCGCCTTTCTGTTCTCGGATTTGAGCAGCTCGAGGCTGATGTCATAGTAGCTTCTCAGGGATTCTAGCACCCTGACGAAGCCCTTCTGCTCATAGGCATGGACGTTGAGCAGGCTTATATTGCGGGGCAGGATGGACTCGAAATCATCCTTGCCGCTTGTCCTTGATTCATGGAGGAAGCGCTCGAGCAGGGTGCGCCTTATCAGCATTATCTTCAGCGAATAATTCACGCTGCTGCTGTAACAATCGACCAGAGCCTCGCCCGTGACCTTGCCGTTCTCGTCGATGAAGAATTCGGTGGAATTCTTGACTCTCGGGGGCAGGCCCTTGGCGTAGGCGACGGTGATATCCGCATTGTTGGCGATGTGCTCGGCGAGCATATCCTCATAATCTATCGAGCAGACGACGTTGCAGTCGGTGAGCAGGACGAATTCCTTATCGGAGCGGCTGATATAATCAATGCTGCCGTAAAGGGCGTCGAGCTTGCCTCTGAACATACCGGATTCGGGGGTGTTGAACGGGGGCAGCAGGGTCATGCCCTCCCTCTTGCGGGAGAGATCCCACGGCTTGCCCGTGCCGAGATGATCCATCAGCGAGCGGTAATTGCTCTTGGTGATGACGCCGACCTTGGTGATGCCTGCGTCGACCATGTTTGAGAGCGGGAAATCTATCAGGCGATAGCGGCCCGCAAACGGGACTGAGCCCATAGTCCTCAGAGCTGTAAGCTCGGGGAGCACTTCATCGTAAGCGTTGGAAAAAATTATGCCGAGTACGTTATTTGTCGCCATTATTCCGCACCTCCTACGTCGCTGTCGGCCATCACTTTAGGCTCGACCTTTGCGCCCTTGCCGATATGGACGCCGCTGCCTATGACGGTAACGCCCCAATCCTTGATATCGGCCATATTCTCCGGCTTCTCGCCGACCTGAGCGCCCTCGTCTATCACGGCGTTCTCCGCCACTATCGAGTAGCGCACCTTCGCACCCTTTTTGACCACCGTGCCGGGCATTACGATCGAATAAGTGACCTCTGCGCCCTCCTCGACGGTGACGTTCGCAAAGAGCACGGAGTAATCAATTTCGCCGTCTATCTCGCAGCCCTCGGTTATCATCGAATTCTCGACCTTCGCCTCTGAGCCGATATAATGCGGCGCTGCGGCGGGCGAGCGGGAGTATATCTTCCAGCTGTCGTCGTCAAGGTCGAGGTCGACCTTCGGATTGAGCAGGTCGAGGTTTGCGTCCCAGAGGCTGTCTATAGTGCCGACGTCCTTCCAATAGCCGTCGAACTGATAGGCAAAGAGCCTCTCGCCGTTATTGTGCATCGCGGGGATAAGGTCGTGGCCGAAGTCGTTGCTTGAATTCGGGTTTGCCTCGTCCTCGACAAGATATTTCTTCAGCTTCTTCCAGCTGAATACATAAACGCCCATGGAGGCCTTGTTGCTCCTCGGGTTCTTCGGCTTCTCCTCAAATTCCTTGATGGAGCCGTCGTCGTTGACTATCATCAGGCCGAAGCGGCTCGCCTCCTCCCACGGCACCTCGAGCATTGCAATGGTGCAGGCGGCGTCCTGCTTCTTGTGATAATCTATCATCTTGGAGTAATCCATCTTGTAGATGTGGTCACCCGAGAGCACGAGCACATATTCGGGGTCATATCTCTCGATGAAGTTGATATTCTGATAGATGGCGTTCGCCGTGCCCTTATACCACTCGGTGCCCTTTATCTGCTGATAGGGGGAGAGGATGTGGACTCCGCCGTTTGCGCGGTCGAGATCCCACGGCTGGCCGTTGCCGATGTAGTCGTTCAGCTCAAGCGGCTGATACTGTGTGAGCACGCCGACGGTGTAGATGCCGGAGTTGACGCAGTTGGAAAGAGGAAAGTCGATTATGCGGTATTTGCCGCCGTAGGGAACGGCGGGTTTAGCTATTTTTTTGGTAAGGATACCCAGGCGGCTGCCCTGGCCGCCCGCAAGAAGCATCGCTATGCATTCGGGTTTGATTGCCATACAAATTCCTCCTTATTTATCTTTTTTGCGGGAAGTATTCTTTATATACATACAGCTCAATCCCTCGATATCGAGTTCAATACTGTATTCGTATCCGTGCATCGGTTTTTTCTTCGCCCTGACCGAGCCGACGGTGCTCTCGCCCTTGCCGCCGAATTCCGGCAGAGCCGAGCTGAACACCACTCTGTAGGTGCCGGGCTTCGGCACGCCTATGCGGTATTTCTGCCTTGTCACGCTCGTAAAATTGCAAAGGGCGATAAGCTCGTTCTCCTTCTTGTCGCGCCTGATATAGGCTACGACGGAGTTGGAGCTGTCGTCGCTGACTATCCAGCTGAAGCCCTCCCAGCTGTAGTCTATCTCCCAGAGCGGGGAGTTGGCGAGGTAGAATTTGTTGAGGGCGCTCACATAGCTCTTGAGCTGCCTGTGCGCCTCATAGTCGAGCAGGAGCCAGTCGAGCTGCTGCTTGTAATTCCACTCGATGAACTGACCGAATTCGCAGCCCATGAAGAGCAGCTTCTTGCCCGGGTGAGACATCATATAGCCGAGGAAAGAGCGCACACCGGCGAATTTCTCCTCATAAGTGCCGGGCATTTTATTTATCAGCGAGCATTTGCCGTGGACTACCTCGTCGTGCGAGATAGGCAGGACGAAATTCTCGGAGAAGGCGTAGAAGAAAGAGAAGGTCAGGCAGTCGTGGTTGAATTTCCTTGCCAGCCCGTCGAGGGAGAAGTAGCGCAGGCAGTCGTTCATCCAGCCCATATTCCACTTGAAGTTGAAACCGAGGCCGCCGAGATAGGTCGGGCGGGAGACCATCGGCCAAGCGGTGCTCTCCTCCGCTATCATCAGCACGTCGCCGTGCTCGCGAAAGACGGATTCGTTGAGCTTCTTGAGGAATGCAACGGCCTCGAGATTCTCCCTGCCGCCGTGGCAGTTCGGTATCCAGTTGCCGTCGTCCCTGCCGTAATCGAGATAGAGCATGGAGGCAACGGCGTCCACCCTCAGCCCGTCGATATGGTATTCGCTTATCCAAAACATTGCGCTCGAGACGAGGAAGCTCTGCACCTCGGGCTTGCCGTAGTCAAAGACCCTTGTGCCCCATTGCAGATGCTCGCCCTTGCGCGGGTCGGCGTATTCGTAGCAGGCGCCGCCGTCGAATTCATACAGACCGTAGGTGTCCTTTGGGAAGTGAGCGGGCACCCAGTCGAGGATAACGCCTATGCCGGCGTTGTGGGCGACGTTCACGAAGTATGCGAAGTCCTCGGGTGTGCCGTAGCGGGAGGTCGGGGCGAAATAGCCCGTGACCTGATAGCCCCACGAACCGTCAAAGGGATACTCCATGACGGGGAGCAGCTCGATGTGGGTGTAGCCCATATCCTTGACATACGGAATGAGCCTGTCCGCCAAGTCACGGTAAGAGAGCGGGTTGCCGTCGTCATAGAGCTGCCATGAGCCTGCGTGGACCTCGTATATATTCATCGGCGAGGAATAGATATCGGCCTTTTTGCGCTTACGCAGCCAGCCCTTATCGCTCCAGTCAAAGTCAAGCTCGCCGTAGTATTTGGATGCCGTGCCGGGTCTTGTCTCACAGTGGAAAGCAAAGGGATCGCTCTTGTAGAATTCCCTGCCGTCCGCCGTGCGGAAGTAATATTTATAGGCGTCGTAGCGGTTAACGCCGTCAACGAAGCATTCCCACACCCCGGAGCTTATCTTAGTCATCGGGGCTTTGTCGGGCTGCCAGCCGTTGAAGTCGCCCGCAACGCCTGCCCACTGCACGTTCGGAGCCCATACTCTGAAGCAAACTCCGCCGTCAACGGGGTGAGCGCCGAGGTATTCATATGCCTTTGCGTTCGTGCCCTCGTGGAAAAGGTAGAGCGGTATGCTGTTTTCTGATTTAGCCATATCGAGTAAGCCTCCTTCCTATAATCAAAATAATTATAACAACAGTGCGCCGCTTTTTCAAGAGAAAATCCCTGCGAAAATATATATTTTATCCGATTTGCCCGAAGTGTTCGCCCGAAAAGGTTACAATGCTGTCACCAAGATTGACAAACCCGGCTTTTTTTGCTATTATTTTTAATGGTTTATTCTATTCAAAAAGGAGAGCTGTAAATGATCAGTTCCGACAATCTGTGTATGAGCTGTATGCGGGAGATAGGTGATGAGAAGATCTGCCCCTACTGCGGCTACCATGTCGATTCCGCTCAGATATCGCCTTATCTGCCTGTGAGGACTCTCGTCGCCAACCGTTATCTTGTGGGCAAAATGCTCGAGTATAACGGCGAGGGCGCCACTTATATCGGCTGGGATCTCAAGGAGAAAAAGGCGGTAAAGCTCCGCGAATTTATCCCCGATTCGTTCACGACGAGGACTACCTCCAACCTGAATTTACAGGTGATGCCCGGCAGCGAAGCCACCTTCGCCGAGCTGCGTCGCAGCTTTGAGGAGCTTTGGACTAAGCTCGCAAGGCTCAAGGGTCTCTCGGCGCTGATAAGCGTCAACGCAGTCGTTGAGGATTACAACACCTCTTATGCGATATACGACCATTTCGAGGGAATATCCCTGCGTGATTTCCTGCTCAGAAACAAGCTCGGCTATGTGCCCTGGGAGAAGGCAAGGCAGCTGCTCATGCCGCTGCTCTCAACTCTCGGCACGCTGCACTCGGCGGGCATAATCCACCGCGGCATCTCGCCCTCGACGCTGATAATCGGCGGCGACGGCAAGATAAAGATAACGGGCTTTTGCATCGGTGCGGCGAGGACCGCCCGCAGCGAGCTGAACAGCCAGCTTTTCGACGGATACGCCGCCATCGAGCAATACGGGCTTGACGGCAGGCAAGGCACTTGGACGGATATCTATGCCTTTGCGGCTGTGCTTTATCGCACCCTTATCGGCAGCGACCCTATCTCCGCAAAGGAGCGCATGACGAACGACAGGCTCATGGTGCCCGGCAAATTTGCCGAGGCGCTGCCCGCCTATGTCATAAACGGCCTCATCAACGCCTTACAAATTCTGCCCGAGGACAGAACAAGGACTGTCGAGCAGCTCAGAGCCGAGCTGTCGGCTTCGCCCGTGGCAACGGCGGCGAGCGGGCAGTATCAGCGAGCCGAGCAGGCGCAGAAGCAGCCCCGACCCGAGCCCGCAAGGCAGCCGGAGAAGAGACCCGCGCCCGAGAATAAGCCCGCCCCCAAAAAGAACGGCGACGGAGTGCCGACGATAATAGTTTCCGCAGCTCTTTGCATCGTAGTCGGTCTCGCGATATTTATAATCCTTGCGTTCACAGTATTTAAAGATACTTTCAAATTCAATTTTAACCAGGACAGCGGCAATGTTACGGTCACTCAATCAAATCAGGAGCCGATAGCCGTGCCCGATTTCATCAACAAGAGCGCCGTTGACGTGCTTGTGAATCCCGTATTCACGCAGAATTTCAAGCTCGTCTCAGAGGATGTCTATGACGACAAGGTGCCCGAGGGCTATATCGTCGGGCAGAGCGTCAAGTCGGATACCCTCGTGCAGCCCGGCACCGAGATCGTCATCTATGTCAGCAAGGGCAAGCAGCAGGTCGTGCTCCCGAGCGTGGTCGGCTACGACTACGCCGAGGCGGAGAAACGCCTGACGGAGCTGGGTTTCAAATGCATCAAAAAGGAGATCTACGAGGGCAGCTACCGCAATAACGAGGTCGTCCAAATGGCGCCGTTTGCCGACAAGGCCTACGACGTCGGCACCGAGGTCTATCTGAATGTCTTTGTTGAAAAGACCGAGCCGGAGACCGACGGATTCGGTCAGACCGTCGCCGCAGTGACCCCGCAGGATTAAAATTAATCCAGACAGCCTCCCACCACGACAGACAGCGAGCAACCGCCGCGGAAAACCGCGGCGGTTGTCTGAATAATTGCCTTATCGTTCGTCCCGATTTAAGTCGTTCTTTTCCAGCGGCGATTTCCGCATTCTTTTGTTTAATCATCTCGGCAAGCTTTACCGTTTATGTTGCTATTGCGTGTGAAATCGCTGCGGCGACGAGTGGATTTTATTTCACTTTCTGTGAAACATAAAATTTCACTCATCTATTCGGAATCGCTTTTGCGGTTCTTTTTTTATATCGTTAGCTCAAAACAAATCACCGTGAGACGTCATACTGTGCCCACGCTATGCAGAAAGGAAAATTTAAAAGAAAAAGCCGAGGCGGGGAGCCTCGGATTTTTCTCGTATAAAACGGGGGGGACAAAAGATGGTAGTGATCAAATTATTTAGACGCCTGTTTGGAGTACTTGGTGAGATAAACAACTCTCATCAGCAGAGCCTCGACAGGGTTGATCGCCTTTGCCTTGCCGAATATCTTGGTGCCCAGCAGGGTAAGGCAGCTCTTGCTCATTATCATATCGACCGCCTGAGCGTCGCCCTCGACAGCGCCGCAGCAAAGAGCGCCGAGATCCTTGACGAGGACGGCATTCTTGCCTTTGAGCGCCTTGGCGCATTTGTCGATACTTGCGATCTTGACCTTGGGGCCGCAGATCTGAGCAAAGTCATCAAGCAGGGGCTTCATATTTTTGCCGAGCCTTGAAACTGCGGCGACCTCGCTTGAAGTGTTGTGGATTATATAATTGAATGACGGGTAGGCAAGGTAAACGCTGCGGTGAGCGTCCGCCGACGGCGCAAGTGCCTTGTCAGCCTCGCCGGTCTTGAGATCCATTGACGCAACGGAACCGTCGCCCTTATTGGTGAGGGTTATCTTTCCGTCGTCTCTGTTACAGCTACTATTATACAACAAAGATTCATCAATTTCAACAGTTTTTTTGGATTTTGTAATCCTATCTGCAATTTTCGTACAGAAGTCATTTAAATTGTCCGCTTTTATGCCGAGCTTCTCCTTTGCGGAGTTCAGAAGGTACTCCGTGCTGAGCTTTTCAAGCGTCTCTGCCACGGCGAACGCCTCTGCGCTGTCCCTGCCAAAGCAAAGAGCGCCGTGGTGAGCCATGATAACAGCCTTTGAGGGGCTGAGCCTGAGCGCCTTCGTGACGCCCTTGCGGAGCTTCTTAGTGCCGGGCAGGCCGTATGAGCCGATGAGGATCCTGTCGCCGATGAGCTTCTTTGCCTCGCCGGTGACGGTCTCAATGCCGCTGCGGAGCGCACTGATAACGGAAGCGACCTTCTGGTGGGTGTGAATAACGAAGCCCGCCTCGGGGTATTCCTTATAGACCTCTGCGTGGATGCCCTTCTCGGAGGACGGCTTGACGCCGCCGCTCCATTCGAGGGAATCTATTGCAACTTCAACGATATCTTCGGGGGTAAGACCGATATAGGGCTTGCCGCTCGGAGTGATGACAAAGGTCTTGTCATCCACACGGCAGCTCACGTTGCCCCAAGTCCTTGCGATAAGGCCGGACTCGACCAGCTTCTCACCCGCCTCGATAACGAGCTTTTTAGCAGTCAAAACATCCATGATAGTTTTCCTTTCGGCTTATCAGCCAAGGCAGGTAACATTTGAGAATACTCTGTCGAAGGCTGCGAGAGCTTCGTCGATCATCTCGGGAGTGTAAGCAGCGCTAGTGTAGAGGCGGCTGCCTGCAAGCGTTACGAGGCCCTCTGCCATGTAGGCAGCGCCCATGTGCTCCATTTCCTTCTTGCGGGCGTTGGTAGCGTTGAGCACGCCGGGGATGGTCCAGGGCTTGCTCCAATTGATGGAGAAGTGCATGGTGCCGACGGTCTCAAGATGGCAGATAGAGCCCTGGTTAAATGCAACGAAGGGAAGATCGTGCTTCTTGATAAGCTCCTGGAGACCTGCGGTGATCCTGTCGCCCATGAGACCGGCCTTGTAGCAGGCGTCGGCCTTCTCCATCTCCTCGAGCATGGTGTAGCCGGCAACGCAGCTGAGCGGGTTAGCGGACATGGTGCCGCCGCAGAATGCCTTATGTATCTTCTGCGAGCCGTCAAGGCCTGCGCCGAGATACTTCATGTATTCTCTCTTACCGCCGAGTCCGCCTGCGCCGGGGTAGCCGCCCGCGACGACCTTGCCGAATACGGTCAGGTCGGGCGAAACGCCGAAGTAGCCCTGAGCGCCGTTCATGCTGACTCTGAATGCGGTAACGACTTCATCGAATATAAGCAGTGCGCCGTACTTGCGGCAAAGGGTCTCAACGCCCTTGCAGAAGTTCTTGTCAACGGGTCTGGTGCCGCTCTCGGGGCCGACGGGCTCAAGCATAACGGCAGCGGTGCCGCCCTTGAGTCTGTTTGCGCGGAGCTTTCTCTCAAGGTCGTTCAGGTCGCCGGGGAAGAATTCCTCGGTATCCTTGAAGCAGAAGCGGGGAACGCCGTGAGCCTGAGTCCACTTGGTGCCGGGGATGCGGATGCCGTAGCCGAGCTGATCGCTCCAGCCGTGATAAGCGCCGCCCATCTTGAGTATCTTCTTTTTGCCGGTGGCAAGGCGAGCGACACGGATAGCCGTCATGCAGGCCTCGGTGCCAGAACCGAGCATACGGAACATATCAACATTGGGGATAAGGTCGACTATCTTCTTGCCGAGCTTGTACTCATACTCATGGAAAAGGCCGGTGGACGGGCCGCAGGTATTGAGCAGCTCGATGACCTTCTCACGCACTGCGGGGGGATTGCTGCCCAAAACGGTGGGGCCGCCCGCCTGCAGGAAGTCAAAGTATCTGTTGCCGTCGATATCATAGAGATATGCGCCCTCAGCCTTGGTAAAGACGAGGGGGAACGGATAGTTGAAAGCGAGGTTGTGCTGAACGCCGCCGGGAATGACCTGCTTTGCTTCCTCGATCATCTTCTTCGAGGTCGGGCACTTCTTCTCAAAATACTCGGAGCAGTAACTCTCAAGAGCTTCAGGCTTAATCGAATAGATAGGCTTCTTAATAAGTGCGTCAAGCTGCTTAGTAATAAGCTGAGCGTCGGGGTAATTGATGATTCCGTGGTTAGCCATTTTCTTCTTCCTCCTGAAACAGTTTTTTTAATATTAAACCAAGTTTATTATAGCACAAAGGCTTCCGTTATTCAAGCCCGAGTTTTTTTGCCATTTCGGCAGTTTTAAGCTCGAGCAGCTTTGAAACGCCCTCCTCCTGCATGGTGACGCCGTAGAGCATATCGGCCTCGTCCATGGTGCCTCGGCGGTGGGTGATGAGGATGAACTGAGTGCTGCCCGTCATGCCCCTGACATATTGGGCGTAGCGTGTGACGTTGACGTCGTCAAGCGCAGCCTCGACCTCGTCAAAGATGCAGAACGGCGCGGGAGTGACCTTGAGGATAGCGAAGAGCAGCGCGATCGCCGAGAGTCCCTTTTCGCCGCCGGAGAGCAGGTCGATATTCTGCACGTTCTTGCCCGGGGGCTGCACCCTGATGTTGATATTGCATTCGAGCACGTCCTGCGGGTCGTCGAGCACAAGCTCCGCCTTGCCGCCGTCGAAAAGATCCTTGAAGGTCTCGGTGAAATTATTGTTGATGCGCCTGAACTGCTCCCTGAATCTCTCGGCCATCTTGCCCGTCAGCTCGTCGATGAGCTTGACAAGCTCGGCCTTGGATTCCTCGATGTCGCTTATCTGGCCGCTCATGTATTCGTATCGCTCGGATACCTCTTTGTATTCCTCGACCGCGCCGACATTGACGCTGCCGAGGGCTCTTATCTTGCCCTTTATCTCCTGCAACGTGCGCTGCGCCTTCGGGATATCCTCGGGCACCACGCCGACCTCCTCGGCCTCGCGCAGGGAGAGCTGATATTCGTCATAGAGCTTGTTGCGGGCTGTCTCCAGCTCCCTTTGGAGCGATTCCTTGCGCTCCTCGAGCCTTGCGACCTCGCCGCTGAGCTTCTCGCGCTCGGAGGTCATCTCCCTCTCCTTTGAGCGCAGCGCCGTGCTCTGAGCCTCGACGCCGGAGCGCTTGCCGATAAGCTCCTCTATCTTCTCGCGGGTCTTGACGGCATTCTCCCTGAGAGCTGCCGCCTCCTGCTCAAGCTCGCGAATGCCCGCCTCGGTCTGCTCATTGCTAAGCCGAATGGCCTCTATCTCGTCGGAGAGAGTGCCCGCGCGGCGGCTGTACGTCTCTTTTTGCTCAAGGCAGCTTTGGATCGTCTCCTTGCACGCCTCGATATCCTTGTGGAGAGCCACTATCTCGAGGTTCAGCGAATTCTGAACCGCTGCGGATTCCTCACGCAGCCTGTCGATCTCTTCTCTGCGCTCGTCAAGCTCGCTTATCTTCGCGGAAAGCTCCTCGCCCTCGGCGGTAAGCTGAGCTATTCGTTCATCAGCCCTCTGCTCCGCGGCGTGCGCCTCTTTTATGCGCTCTGCGGCGGCGGATTTCTCGCTCTCAAGCTCCTCTATCTGACCGCTTGCGGCGGCGTATCTGTCGCTGACGAGCTTCAGCTCGCTCTCGGCTCTGATGATAGCCTCCTGGGTCTTGATAAGCTCCGCTTCGGAGGCTTCAAGCTCCGCTTGGACGTTTGCGACCTCCTCGGAGAGCGTTTTGTAGGCGCTCTGCCTGTCGCCGAGCTGCTTTTCGAGAGCCGCCACGGTCTCGCGCAGTGCCTCGATCTCGGTCATTCTGCTCAGGAAGCCCGTGCCCGAGCCTCTGGAGCCGCCCGTCATGGAGCCGCCCGCATTGAGCACCTGACCGTCGAGGGTAACTATCTTGAAGCGGTAGGAATATTTCTTTGCCATCGCTATGCCGTTGTCGATGTTGTCGACCACCGCCGTCCTGCCGAGCAGGGAGCCGATGATGCCGGCATATTTCGGGTCAAAATCGAGCAGCTTATCCGCCATATCGACGAAGCCCTCGCAATTTGCAAGCCCGTTCTCGGTGAACGGCCTCGCCTTGACGGAGGTAAGCGGCAGGAAGGTCGCCCTGCCCGCCCGATTCTCTTTTAAGTAATTTATCGCCCTTTTTGCGGCGTTTTCGTCGTCGGTGACGATATTCTGTATCGCCGCGCCGAGAGCCGTTTCGATCGCCACGGCGTACTCGGGCGTTGCGGTTATAAGCTGTGAAAGAGTGCCGTGAATGCCCCTGAGAGCGCCCCTCTTGGACTCTCTGATGACCTTCTGAACGCTGCCGGCGTAGCCGTCAAGGTTCTTTTCGAGGTCGTCGAGCATTTTGATCCTTGCGTTTTTCTGATATATGTCGAGGTTCGCCGCCTCCAGCTCCTTACGGAGCTTCTCGACCTTGCCCGCACGGGAATCAATTATCATCCTGTAGCCGTCAAGGGCGTTTTCGTGCTCCGCCGCCTCGTTCCTGAGCTTTCTCAGGGCGTTCTCAGCGGAAGCTTTCTCCGCCGAGAGGGCTTCGAGGGCGTCGCTGCGGGAGGACATTGCCTCGTTTATCGCGTCTATTCGGGCTGCAAGCTCTCTCGCCGCCGAAACTGCTGTCGAGCGCTCGACCCTGATATCCGCAAGCTGCATTGCCGAGGCCGCGGCCTTGTCGCCGAGAGCCTTTGCCTGCTCGCTGTTCTCGCTGTTGCGGCTGAGCAGCTCGCCGAGCTTTTGCAGCTCCGCCGCAAGGGCTTCGCGCTTCTCGGCTGCCTGCGCTTCTTTTTGAGCCGCCTCGTTCTGAGCCTGCTCTATCCTGCGGTCGGTCTCCGCCGCGAATTTCTCGCTGTCGCCCATGTCGGCGGTGATGCGCTCAACGGTCTGGCGGTTGTGCTCGATGGTGTTGCGCTCAACGGCTATCCTGCCGTCGATGACCGCCGCCTGCTCCTCGCTGTCGGATATCGCAGACCTCAGCCGCTCGATCTCAAGGGTGATATCCTGCCCCTCCTTGATGGAGGCCTCTATCTCCTCGATGAGCTTAACGAGCTTCGTTTCCGTCTCGTCATACTGCGCCGTCGCAACCGAGAGCTTGTGCTCCTGCTCGCGCAGGCCGTTCTTTGATTTATCTATCGTATGTAACCACAGGCCGATCTCGAGAGTTTTCTTCTCGTCGGCAAGAGCAAGGAATTTTATCGCTTTCTCGCTCTGAGTTTTGAGCGGGCCGATTCTGCCCTCAAGCTCCGAGAGAATATCTCTGAGCCTTACCAAATTCTCCTCCGCCTGCTCGAGCCGCCTTGTTGCGTCGGCACGGCGATAGCGGAAGTGCGAGATGCCCGCCGCCTCCTCGAGCATATCCCTGCGCTGAGTGGAACGGGCGGAGACAAGATCGGCTATCCTGCCCTGACCGACCATCGAGTAGCCGTCACGGCCGAGACCCGTATCCATAAACAGCTCGTGAATATCGCGCAGCCTGCACGCCTCGCCGTTGATGAGATACTCGCTCTCTCCCGAGCGGTAGTAGCGGCGGGTGACAGCGACCTCATCCTTGTCGCAGCCGTTGAGGCTGCGGTCGGTGTTGTCGAGCCGCAAGGTCACCTCGGCGTAGCCCAGCGCCTTACGCTGGCTCGTGCCGCCGAAAATGACGTCCTCCATCTTGGCGCCTCTGAGGGTCTTGGTCGATTGCTCGCCCAGCACCCATCGCACGGCGTCCGAAATATTGCTCTTGCCCGAGCCGTTGGGGCCGACGACGGCGGTGATACCTCTGCCGAACTCCAGCACGGTCTTATCGGGAAAGGATTTGAATCCCTGCATTTCAAGCGCTTTTAATATCATCTGATTACCTGACCTTTATCCGCAGCCTGCCCCGGCAGAGCCGCAGCGTCTACTTCGTATTTTTTAAGTCCTTCACGGCATTTCACCGTGCAGTCCCAGCCCCGCTCACGCAGAGCGATAATGTTGCATTTGCGCTGCCCCGTCATCTTGGAATTTTCGCCCGGCGCAACGCTGAGCAGGTATCGCCTCGAGGGCAGCCCGCCGAGCCTTTCGAGCGCAGCATTGAGATAAATGCGTCCCTCGCAAAGCTCCCTGAGTGCAGGGTGATAAGCCCCCGCAACGAAGCCCTCCTCGACCCCGCCGCCGGAATGCAGCCCCACTCTGATGACCTTTATGCCCGCATTCTCAAACATTGGGATGAGCTTTGAACACAGCTCGACCGTCTCGGGCAGCCCCTTGGGCTTGAATTCGCCGCTCTCGGCAAGCTCGCAAAGGCGGGTGCCTCTGAGCACGACGGTGGGATATATCCTGACCGTGTCGGGGTGCATTTCAACTATCCGACGGGCGGTCTCGATGCTGTCCGCATCCTCGGAGCCGTAAAGCCCCGTCATCATTTGCAGCCCCGTCTCGAAGCCGTAGACCCTGAGCATTGCGTGCGCCGCCTCAACGTCGGCAGCGGTGTGACCCCGCTCGTTCATCGTGAGCACGCGATCGCTGAGGCTCTGAGCGCCAAGCTCTACCGCCGTAACGCCGTAGCGTTTGAGAATTTCGCAGATCTCGGGGTCAATACCGTCCGGCCTTGTGGAGAGGCGAATGCCCTTGAAAATGCCCTTTGAGACATATTCGTATGCCGCCTCAAGGAGCGAAATCATGTAGCCGCGCTCCACCATAGTGAAGCTGCCGCCGAAAAACGCTATCTCGCCGCCCGCCGCCTCGCTCTCGCTGAGCGACTTTATCGCCGTGGCCGCCGCCTCGTGCACCTGCGCTGCCGTTATCTCGACAGTGCTGCCCGATATGCTCCGCTGATTACAGAATGAGCAGGTGTGCGGGCAGCCCTTGTGAACTACAAAGAGCGCAACGTTGATATGCTTCATTTTATACCCATAAGCTCCAGCGCTTCCTTGGCCGCGTGCTGCTCGGCGAGCTTCTTGCTCCTGCCGACGCCCCTGCCGATGACATTGCTGTTAAGGTGAACTTCAACATTGAAGCTCTTGGCATGGTCGGGGCCGCTCGAGCCGGTGAGCACATATTCGACATGCTCCTCGGGGTTGCGCTGAATTATCTCCTGAAGGATGGTCTTATAATCCTTCGTCTCCTGTATGCTGTCATTCCTTGCCACAAAGCGCAGAGCCAGCTTGCTCGCTTCCTCCAGCCCGCCGTCAAGGTAGACTGCGGCGAGCACCGCTTCAAAGGCGTCCGCAAGGATGGAGGGCTTCTCTCTGCCGCCCATGCGAAGCTCGCCCTTGCCGAGCAGCAGCGCCGAGCCGATATCAAGCTCCCTTGCAAAAACGCACAGGGCATTTTCACAGACCTTGGCGGCTCTGTGCTTGGTCAGCTCGCCCTCGGGGAAGTCGTAATTCCTGTAGAAATACCCCGCCGAGATGAAGCCGAGCACCGAATCGCCGAGGAACTCCAGCCGCTCGTTGCAGACCGTGCCCGCACCCTTCTCATTCGCATACGACGAGTGGGTCAGCGCAGTCCTGAGCAGTGAGATATCCTTGAAGTGATAGCCCAGATTATTTTGCAGTGCCTCAAATTTTTCGTCCATAGTATTCTTCCTTATCCGATCGATTCTTCGATCATATCCGCAAGCTCCGAGACGGAGATGCCGGTGTCGATCTCCTCGGCAAATTCCGTTTCAAACTCGCTCTCGAGCGAGAGGACAAGCTCCTCAAGCTCGGCGTCGTCGTTGATAAATTCATAGAGCGGCGCAGATCCGTCGACCTCGTCCTCGCTGAATCCGAATTCTTCGCAGATCATGGAAATCAATTTCTCAAGGATCATAATAAAACCTCCGTTTAGTCCTTTGCAATTTGATTTTTCAGACTGTTCAGTCCTCTGTCGGCGAGCGCCTCATAGCGCTGCCGCTTATCTCTGATCTTTGTCTCAAGCCCGGGAAGCAGGCCGAAGCTCGCGCCCATCGGCTGGAAATCCTTGACGCTGCCGTCGCTGATATAGCGGGCGAGCGCCCCCGTCATGGTGTCGCACGGCGGTATGAATTCCTCCCTGCCCTCGACAAGCCTCGCCGCATTGATGCCTGCGAGTATGCCGGAGGAGGCGGACTCCATATAGCCCTCGACCCCCGTTATCTGCCCGGCGAAGAAAAGCCCCTCTCGCGCCTTGAAGCCGAAATTCGCCCCGAGCAGCCTCGGCGAATCAATGAAGGTGTTGCGGTGCATCACGCCGTAGCGCACGAACTCCGCATTTCTCAGAGCGGGTATCATCGAAAATACCCTCTTTTGCTCGCCGAATTTCAGATTTGTCTGGAATCCGACGAGGTTATACATCGTGCCCGCCACATTCTCCTTGCGGAGCTGCAGATTGGCCCACGGGCGGTGACCCGTCTTGGGGTCGACAAGCCCCGCCGGCTTCATCGGGCCGAAGCGGATGGTGTCGTGACCCCTCGAAGCCATGACCTCGATGGGCATACAGCCCTCATAAATGCCCTTGCGCTTGTCGAATTCGTGGGTCGGGGCGCACTCGGCGTTGATAAGCGCCTCATAGAACGCCTCGTACTCCTCTTTGTTCATCGGGCAGTTGATATAATCGTCCGGCTCGCCCCTGTCGTATCTCGACTGCATGAAGGCGTGCTCCAGGTCGATGCTCTCAGCCGTCACAATGGGCGCGGCGGCGTCGAAGAAGCTGAGACTCCCGCCGCAAAGCTCCCTTATCCGCTCCGACAGAGCGGGTGAAGCGAGCGGACCGGCGGCTATGATGACCACCCCGTCGGGTATCTCGGTCACTTCCTCACGCACGAGCGTTATTTCTTTTCTTGAAAGTATCTTTTCCGTCACAAGGGCGGAGAATTTATCTCTGTCCACGGCGAGAGCGCCTCCCGCCGGCACGGCGGTAGCCTTGGCGCACTCAACGCAGAGCGAGCCGAGCAGCTCCATCTCCGCCTTGAGCATACCCGCGGCGCAGCCGAGGCGGGTCGCCTTGAAGGAATTCGAGCAAACAAGCTCCGCCAGACCCTCGCTCGAGTGAGCAGGCGAATATCTGAGCGGCTTCATCTCGTAAAGCTCGGTCTCTATGCCTCTCTCGGCAAGCTGCCACGCCGCCTCAACGCCGGCAAAGCCCCCGCCGATGATCTTGACCTTATTCATTGCTCTTTTTCTTCCCCGCCGATTTCTCGTAGCCGCAGCCCGCCGTCATGCACACCAGCTTGCCGCCCTTCTTCTTGAAGAGCGCCTTGCCGCACTTCGGGCAGTTCTCGCCCGCCGGGGGATCCCAGCTCATGAAGTTGCACTTAGGCCAGCTTGAGCAGCCGTAGAAGACGTGGCCTTTCTTGGACTTTCTCTCAATGATATCCGAGCCGCACTCGGGGCACTTCGCGCCGGTGTTGAGGATGAGCGGCTTTGCGTTCTTGCACTCGGGGTAGCCCGGGCAGGCAAGGAATCTGCCGTATCTGCCGGTCTTGATGACCATCATCCTGCCGCACTTCTCGCACGGGATATCGGTCGTATCCTCCTCGAGCTGGATCTTGACGTTCTTCATCTCCGCCTTCGCCTTGTCGAGGGTCTTTTCAAAATCGCCGTAGAATTCGTCGAGCATCTTGACATAATCGGCTTCGCCGCAGCCGACCTTATCGAGATTCGTCTCCATCTGGGCGGTGAACTTGGTGTTGACTATCTTGGGGAATTTCTCCTTGAGCAGCCCCGTGGTGGCGCAGCCCAGCTCCGTGGGCACAAGCTGCTTCTGCTTGCGCTGGACGTAGCCCCTCTTGATTATCGTCGAGAGGATCGCCGCATAGGTGCTCGGGCGGCCGACGCCGTTCTCCTCAAGCTCCTTGATGAGCGAGGCTTCGGTGTAGCGGGCGGGCGGCTGAGTGAAATGCTGAGCCGAATTCAGCTCGCGCAGCTTGAGCTTCTCCTGCGCCTTTATCTCGGGCAGAGCGCCCTTATCCGTCTCCTCCTCGGGGAGGTCGTAAAGGCGGGTGAAACCGTCGAATTTTATCGAGTAGCCCGCCGCCGTGAATATGCAGAATTCGTCGCTGTCGGGTTTTGACGCTTTTATCTCCGCCTTGACGGTATTCTGAACGCAGCTCGCCATAAGGCTTGCGATAAATCTCTTCCAGATGAGGCTGTAGAGCTTATACTGGTCGGAGGTGAGGCTGCCCTTGACCTGCTCCGGGGTGATGGAGGGCACCGACGGCCTTATCGCCTCGTGGCCGTCCTGAGCGTTCGCTCTCGATTTATAATATACGGGCTTCTCCGGCAGATATTCTTTGCCGTAGGCCTGTGCAATATACTGATTGCCCGCCGCTCTCGCTTCCTCGGATATCCTGAGCGAATCGGTTCTCATGTAGGTTATCAGACCGAGGGTGCCGTGATCCTTGACGCTGACGCCCTCGTACAGCTCCTGCGCCGCTCTCATCGTGCGCTCCGCCTGGAAGCCGAGCTTCCTTGAAGCCTCCTGCTGGAGGGTGGAGGTGATGAACGGCGGCGAGGGATTCTTTTTCCTCGTGCCCTTTTTGACCGACGCCACTTCGTATTCGGCGCCCTCAAGGCGGTCGAGGTAGCCCTGAGCCTGCTCGGCGTTCGCTATTTTGACCTTGCCCTTCTCATCGGCGTAGAGCGAGGCGGTGAAGGTCCTGCGCTGAGCGTTGGCGAGCTTCGCTTCTATCTCCCAATATTCGTCGGGGACAAAGGCGTTTATCTCCTCCTCACGGTCGACTATCAGCCTGACCGCAACGCTCTGCACTCTGCCTGCGGAGAGGCCGCGCCTTATCTTCTGCGACACAAACGGGCTGAGGCGGTAGCCCACGAGGCGGTCGAGGATACGCCTTGCCTGCTGAGCGTTGACAAGGTCGAGGTTGACCTGCTTCGGGTGCGCCATGCCGTTTGCGATGCCGGTCTTGGTTATTTCGTTGAAGGTGACTCGGTTCTTGCTCTTGAGGTCAAGGCCGAGCACCGTCGCCAGATGCCACGATATCGCTTCCCCCTCGCGGTCGGGGTCGGCTGCGAGATAGACTGCGTCGCTGGCGGCGACTTTATCCTGAAGCTCCTTGACGAGCTTTTCTTTCCCCTTGATGAGGGCATATTTCGGAGCGAAGCCGTTTTTGACGTCAACGCTGAGCTTCGCTGCGGGCAGATCCCTGATATGACCCTTGGAGGCAACGACGTCGTAGTCCTTGCCGAGATATTTCTTGATAGTGTTCGCCTTGGCGGGCGACTCAACTATAACGAGCTTAGACATTAATTTTTCTCCTGTCAGCTTATTTAAGAATATAATTTCTGCCGTCGGTCTGCTCGATCAGCCCGAGCAGTTCGAGCCGCATGAGCGCCGAGAGCACTTTGGACGGGTCCAGCCCGCTCTGAGCCGCCATATCGTCGGGGTGCAGCGGCTCCTCCCCGAAAAGATTATAGACCGTAAGCGTCTCACGGTCAAGTGCCGACGGGGGTTCTTTTTTAATTTTTACGGGTTTTGCCTGCTTCGGCGGCTGAGTGTCGGGCTTTGTCACGCGGATACGGGCGATATCGACCCTGTCGGGGTACATCGCCGCATACGGAGCAAGGATATCCGCGGCGCTTGTGACCGCCCTTGCGCCGTCCATTATCAGACGGTTGACGCCCATATATGCGCTGGCAAGCACGCTGCCGGGGATGGCAAAGACCTCGCGCCCCTGCTCACTCGCCCTCTTGGCGGTTATGAGCGAGCCGCTTTTCTCTCCCGCCTCGACCACGAGCACGCCGTGGCTGATGCCCGAAATTATCCTGTTCCTTATCGGGAAGGTGGTGCGTGAGGCCGTCGAAAGCGGGGTGAATTCGCTTATCAGAGCGCCCGTCTCCCTTATACGGCGGCGCAGCGGCTCATTATCGCGCAGATAATCGCACCCAAGCCCGCAGCCCATGACGCAGACCGTGACTCCGCCCGCCGCGACAGCTCCCTCGTGGGCGGCGCTGTCAATGCCGAGAGCGCCTCCGCTGACGACGGCAGCCCCCGCCGAGGCAAGGTCGCCCGCTACGGTGCGCGCAATGCAGGCGCTGTCATATGACGGCTGCCTCGTGCCGATTATCCCGATGGATATTTTGTCCTTTATCCTCGAAATATCCCCGTCAACATACAAAACAAGCGGCATATCCGCCAGCCTTTTAAGCTCCTCGGGGTAATCCGCGTCGGTTGGGATGCATATCTCCCAGCCGTTTTTGGTGCAGACCCTTATCGCCGTCTCCGCGTCGGAGAGCTTTGTCTTATCAAGCCGCTCAAGCTGCCTGCGGGTGAAGACTCCCGCCGTCATTCGCTCGGCGTCATCCGCAAAATACAGCTTCTCCGGCTCGGGAAAGGCGCTGAGTATCTCATCGACCCTTGCGCCCGCTCCGAGGGCTTGGGAGAGCCATATCCAATACTTTTTATCGCTCATCTTTTCAGCTCCCATGCCAGAATTGCGGATGCGGCGGCGGCGTTGAGCGATTCGGCTCTGCCGCCCATCGGTATGGTTATCCTCTTGCGGCAGGCGGCTATCGCGCCGTCGCTCAGACCCGACCCCTCGTTACCCACGCAGCAGACGACTCCGCCGCTTTTATCGACGTCTCTGATATCCTCGGCGTCGCGGCTCGGCACGGAGGCAAGGGTCAGCATCCCCGCTTCGTTCGCCTCGGCGAGCACGGCGGGCAGGTCGGCGGTCTCCGCCACATACATACGCAGCAGCGAGCCCATCGAAGCCCTCAGCGCCTTGGGATTATAAATATCGCAGCCGCCGCTGACGAGCAGCCCGTCAATGCCTATCGCCTCGGCGCTCCTGCATATCGCACCGAGATTTGACGGATCCTGTATGTTCTCAAGCGCCAGATATTTGCCGTCGGGCGTCAGGCCGAAGCCGCTCGCCGCCCTCTGCATACGGCAGATGCAAAATACTCCCTGCGGATTCTCAGTGCCCGAGAGCTTCTGCGAGACCTCGGCGCTTATTTCATAGCATATGCCGCTTGCCGGCGTTATGCTCTCGATATATTCGGGGTATTTCCACAGCGCCTTTGCAGTGAAGAATGCCGCCGATATTTCAACGCCCGTCTGCGCCGCGTCGGAGCAGAGCCTCGCCCCCTCGAGCAGGAATTCCCCGTTTTCACGGCGGAACGAAGCGCTCTCGGCAAGGTGAGAGGCGTATTTGATTTTTTCGTTGGTGCGGGCAGTTATCTTTTCCATTTGATTTCTACCTTATTTTATTTGATACCTTTATATGGCCTTTTGCCGCGTAAAAATGCAGTGAACGCCGCAAAACTCCTCGATTATCTCCCCACCCCACCCGTGACACCGCGTAAACGCAGGCAATACCCGCCGAACGGCGAGTATATAAGCATTAAGCAACTGAATGAGGCAGTTGAAAAAAGGGACACAACATAAATTTATGCCGCGTCCCCTTAATTTTTAGTTGAGAGCCGCCTTTGCCTTTTCGGTGAGAGCGGTAAAAGCTGCGGGATCAGCGATAGCGATCTCGGAGAGCATCTTTCTGTTGAGGTTTATGTCCGCCTTCTTGAGGCCGTTGATGAAGGTCGAGTAGTTCATGCCGTTCATCTTGCAGGCTGCGGAGATACGGGTGATCCACAGACGGCGGAAGTCACGCTTCTTCTGCTTTCTGCCGATGTATGCATAGTTGCCGCTCTTCATAACTGCCTGCTTGGCGGTCTTGAAGAGGTTGCTCTTTGAGCCGTAGTAGCCCTTTGCGAGCTTGAGAACTTTATTTCTTCTCTTGCGAGTCATTATAGCGCCTTTAATACGAGCCATGGTTTATATCCTCCGTTATATTAAAAAGTAGATTTACAAAGTCCCGAATTATTTATAAGGAACAAGGCGTTTGATCTGTCTGCAGTTGGTTTCGTCAGCGACAGAGACCTTGCGAAGATTTCTCTTGCGCTTTGTGCTCTTCTTATTAAGGATGTGGGATTTGTAAGCATGGGCGCGCATGGGCTTGCCGTTCTTTGAAATCTTGAAGCGCTTCTTTGCGCCGCTGTGTGTTTTGATCTTAGGCATAGTGATATATCCTCCTTAAATTTTTACACCGAATAAATTACTTTGCGCTCTTGGGAGCCATAAACATCAGCATCTGTCTGCCTTCGAGCTTTGCAGGCTTCTCGACGGTCGCGCAGTCCTCCAAAGCCTCGGCGCAGCGCTTCATCGTGGTGAGACCGAGCTCGGGGTGAGCCATCTCTCTGCCTCTGAAGCGGATCGAGACCTTGACCTTATTGCCGGCGGCAATAAACTTGCGGGCGTGGTTGATCTTTGTTTCAAAGTCATGCGTGTCGATATTGAGAGAGAGCCTGATCTCCTTGATCTCGACGATCTTCTGATTTTTTTTGGCTTCTTTCTCTTTTTTGGCTTTCTCAAATCGGTACTTGCCGTAGTCCATGATCTTGCAGACGGGCGGTTTGGCGGTGGGGGCGATCTTGACAAGGTCAAGATTCTTGCTCTCCGCTATCTTGAGCGCCTGAGAGGCGGACATGATGCCGAGCTGCTCGCCGTCGTCGGAAATAACTCTTATCTCCTTATCACGGATCTCCTCATTGATTTGCTGTTCTTTGCTGCCGATGTTAAAGCACCTCCCGGAAATTCGATAAAAAAGCGAGGCAGGGAAGAACCCGAGCCTCGCATGAAAATCAACGCCTGCACACGGGCGCACGCCCGCCGCATTAAAAGCTATTGACCGACGCGAGTGAACTCGGAAGGTGAGAGCTTACCTGCTCTGCTTTATTGTGCAAGTTATTTTAATACATATGCGCCGCAAAGTCAAGAGCTTTTTGCGATTTTTTTAATTTTCTCTGCAATATCCGAATCCTACGGCTCTGTTTTGCCCCATTCCGCAAGATTTTAAGTTTTCATTCCGCAAGATTTTGGCGTTTTTTGGGATTTATACAAAAGCACCCGATCATATGACCGGGCGCAGATGCTGTTTATATTTTATTTATCAGCGCAACGCCGGAGCAGACCGCGAGCCCGACGACCAGGAAGCCGAGGGCGGTAAGGCCGCTCATAAGCGAGCCGAGGCCGGTGCAATAGAGCGCCGTGCTGAGCACGAAGCCGAGGGCGCTCAGGACTATCTGGGCGACCGTGCCGAGCTTCTTTGACGACTCCATGCCGCAGGACGCCGCAACGGAGCGCAGCATCGAATACGCCGTGCCGTCATGGACTATCGAGGCGGGCAGCTTGTCGCAGACCGCGTCGCGCCTGCGCTTAAAGAGCTTGCCCGCTACGGCGGAGAGCACCTTGAAGGTCTCCTGCGGGAGGCCGAAGCTGTCGGCGATAAGCTCCTCGGTGACGTTGACATCGTTGGTGCGCACGAGCACCTGGATCCCGTTCTCCTCAAGCACCTTGAAGTATTTGCCGAGATTCCTGTCAACGGCGTAGCTGACAACGAACATTGCCGCTATGCTCTCGGCGACGGCGAGGTAGATGACCTTGCGGCCGTCGTGGGAGTATTTCTCCTCTATAGCCTTGTCGGGCATTTGAATATTGTGATGCACGAGCAGGTTTCTGTTGCCGAAGAGCACCTTTTGATTGTGGATCCTTGCGGCGATGCCGAGCTTATCCTCATAGGTCAGCTCCCTGACCGGAGGCAGCAGATCCTGCCTGCCGTCGATGACCTGCTCAAAGCTCTCGCGCAGCGGTCCGCCCGATTTGATAACGAGGGCGGCGGCGTAGAGCAGCACGTCGTCTATCCTGATATTTTCGTAGTTCTTCATGCCGTGCATGGTGCAGCGGGAGCGGTCGAATATATCCGCGGAATCCATGACCACGGCGTTTGCGGCGGCGGTCTTTTCGGCGGAATCAAGGCTGACTATCATCGTGCCCTCGGGGTTCAGCCGCCTGCCGTTGACCCTCTCTATGAGAGCGGGGATTATCGAAACAAACAGCGGCGAGGTCACGCAGAACGTGCCGGCGAAGGCGGAGATCGCAGCCATCGCGCTCTTGTTGATGATGCCGACCGCAACGGCACAGATTACAGACGCCGCAGCGGAGCACGGGAGCAGCAGGCGCACGAGCTTCCTGTCGCTCGAATCGGCCGCCGAATTTTTGAGAAAATCCGTCGTGAAGCCGACCTTGGAGGAATAAAGCAGCTCGGCGTTGCCCATGAGCAGCCCCTTGCCAAGCTCGAAGATCTCGGATTCGTTCTCTATCGGATGCACGGCGTACATATTATGCTCATATTTATAGGCGCAGACCTCAAAGTTTCCGAGGGTGCGCTCCGCGCGGAGCTTGTCGGCGAGCTTCTCTATAACCACGCCGAATACCGCCGCCACTGAGAATACCGTCACCTCGGCGCCCTGACCGCCGACCACCGCGGCAAGCGTATTCTGTATCAGTGCCACGGCTATCGCAAGCGCGCTCGGGGTGTGGGAGGTAACTCTGCCCTTGAAAAGCCCCGTAATGCTGTCGAAGAATCTTTCGTTGCCTATTGCGGCCGCAATGATGAGCATCACGGCGTTGATTATATTCGGCACGGGGGAATTCATGCTGAATATCTCCGTCGAGAGTGAGAGCCTGTCGGCGAGCAGCGGGATTATATTGAAAATAATCATTATAAATTGCAGCGCCGCCGCTATCACAAGCCCGACCGTCGCTTTTTTGTTAAGCTCGCCCAAACGGACATGAAGCTCTGAGCGCTCGGCGGGGTCGGAGTATTCCTTGTCGACCCTTCTGCTCTCCTCAGCCTCCAGCGCCTGCTTGCGCTCACGCTTTTTGCGTGCCTTCTCCTCGCGGAGCACGTCCTCGGCGGGGGCTTCAAGGTCGCTCTCAAAGCCGTCGTCAAGCTCGGGTGAGTTGACTATGCGGAAGTTTTTCGCCTTTTGGCGGCGCTTCTCCCACAGCTCCTCCTCAACGTCGCTCTCGCTGGTCTTCTCGGGCAGCACCTCGGCGGGGATATCGTCAAAGCCGGTGAGCATTATCTGCCCCTCGACCACGTCGCTCTCGTCAGCCTTTGTCTCCTTGACGGCGGGCATCGTGCCGCTGATGACCTTGGTCTTGTCGTCGCCCTCACGCACCACATCCTCGGCGGCTCTGACCTTGGGCAGGGGGTCAAGCCCGCCCTCGGCGCTCCTGCCGCTGCGCTCGAGCACTATGCCGGATTTGTCAACCGGGCCGTTCGGCTCGACCTCTATCTCGGCGGTGTCCTCAAGTCTCAGCTTCGTGAAGAATCTCGTCCTGTATTCATTCTCGCCGATATGCTCGGGCTTTTTCTCCGGCTGCGGCTCGTCCTTCTTTTTGAAGAATTCCGAGGCGGGGGAGTCGCCCTCGTAGAACGGCTTTATCGTCGGCGGGCCTTTCGGCTCCTCCGGCTTCTCTATCGGCGGCGGCTCGGGGATATCCTCGGGCACTATGACCGTCTCTATCTCAAATAACGATTCGTCGAAATCATCGTTGTCGGAGCTGAAGAAGGTCTCCTGACCCTCGACCTCGGCCTCCTCCGATACGGAGGATATGTCGCGGCTCTCAGGCTCCGGCTCGCTCATCTCAGAGAGGGGCTTCACGGTGAACATCTCGGTGTCCATCTCGCTGCGGCGGAGTATGCGTTTGAAATCCTCTGCCGGGGTCAGCGGCTCTTTCTTTTTGGGCACATATTCCTCGCCGTTGGTCTGAGCTATCAGCCTGTCGATATCGTCGAGCGACCAGGTCTTTGACGGCTCGCTCTCCTCCTCGGCGGAGTCGGCGGTGAGCGTTCCTCGCCTTACCTCCTCAAGTATTGCTTCAAGCTCGCTGTCGGAGCTCATGCCGTTTATTTTATTGTCGTTCAAAGCGTTCACCTACCTATGTTTAGCGATCTCATACATCAGAATGCCCGCCGCCACCGAGGCGTTGAGCGAGTTGATCTTGCCCTTCATCGGGAGCGACACGATAAAGTCGCACTTCTCGCGGACAAGGCGGCTTATCCCCTTGCCCTCGGAGCCGACGACCAGAGCGACCGCGCCGGAATAATCCTGCTCGTCCCACCTTGTGCCGTCCATATCCGCGCCGTAGATCCAGAAGCCCTTTTCCTTCAGCTCGTCAATGAGCGAGGGCAGGTTTGCGACTCTTGCCACGGGCACATATTCGACCGCCCCGGCGGAGACCTTGCCGACCGCATAGGTCAACGCAACGCCCCTGCGCTTGGGGATTATGATGCCGTGCGCCCCGCAGGCGTCGGCGGTGCGGATTATCGCGCCGAGGTTGTGCGGATCCTCTATCTCGTCGCAAATAATGATAAACGGCTGCTCGCCCCTGCTGCGGGCGTTCTCGAGGATATCCTCAACGTCCGAGTATTCATGGACAGCCGCCCACGCAGCGACTCCCTGGTGATTTTCGCCGCCGCAGAGCTTGTCGAGCTTGCGCTTATCCGTCTCTTTTATAACAACGCCGTTCTCACGGCACTGTGCGATTATCCTGCCTATCGAGCCGCCGCGCTCGCCCTTTGCGACCAAAAGCGAATCTATCGCCCTGCCGCTCCTGAGCGCTTCGGTGACTGCGTTCCTGCCTATTATCAGGCCCTGCTGCTCTCTCTGCTCGTCCATTGCAGCTACCCCTTCCGTAAACGTCGGTGACAGCGGTAATTCCGCCGCCGCCCTCCGAAAAATCTCTATATTCGATTTATTATAGCACATAATTGTAAAAATGAACAGTATAAATATAGGTTTTACAAAAAAAACACGGCTTTTTTTGCAAAGTTTCCGCTAAAATCCGAGTAATTTTTCCTGCAAAAGTATGTAAAATTTTGTTAAGTGACAAAACAAGGGAATTCAAAGGAGACAGGAACATGGAAAAAGTAACTGCCGTGCGTGAAAGCGATACGCTGGACAGGCTGTGGGAGCACGGGACGGCCGTGCTGCGGGGAACTCTCTATTTCCTCTGCGGATTCATCCTCTCGGGGGCGGGTCTGTTTTCATTCCGAGTGCCGCTCGGGGCGGGACTCGTGGCGGCTACCTCTGGGGCAAGCCGCCTGCTCGCCTTTGCAGGCGCAATGCTCGGCAGCATCCTGCGGCTCGATTCGGCGGAGCTTGTGGCGGCTGCCGCTTCGCTGACGGCTACCTTCGCCGTCTCGGCGGTGCTCGAGCGGGTGGATATCAAGCGAAAGAAGCGCAGCGTGCTCGCCGTTGCGGCGGGAATTCTCAGCTTTGCGGGCGGTGCGGCCGCGATGTTCACCGAGCAGGCGGATATAAAGCAGCTCGTGCTGCGCCTTTGCGCCGCTGCCGTATGCGGCTCGTCGGTGATATTTTTCGGCGGCACGAACGACTGCATAGTTAAAAGGCGAAACATATATATGCTTGATAATTACAGCCTCATCTGCCTGACGGTCAGCCTATGCGCCCTGCTGCTCGGCGCCTCCGAGGTCAGCGTGATGGGCTTCCGCCCCGCCCGACTTTTCGGCTGCTTCGTGGTGGTCGTCGCCTCGTTCCTCTTCGCCCAGTCGGGCGGCTGCATCTCCGGCGCGGCGATAGGCGCGTGCGTCGCGGTCTCGGGCACGGGGCCCGCCTTGGCGCTCTGCTACGGCCTTTGCGGGCTTGCGGCAGGGATATTCTCAAAATACGGTCAGCTCGTGTGCGCCCTCGCGTTCTCGCTCACGGCGGGTGCGGCTGCGCTGCTCGACGGCACGACCGAGGGGATAGCCGTCTTTGCCGAAGCGGCGGCGGCCTGCGTCGTATTCTGCGCCGTTCCGAGCAAACGGCTGCGGCGTATCAGGCGCAACATCCTTGAGCCGCGCTCCGCCAAGCTGACGGGCGAATTCTCCGGCGCAAGGGACAGGCTGCTTGAGGCCTCCAAGGCGATAGGCTCTGTCTCAGAGTGCATTACCTCCGTCTCAAAGGGCATCGAGGCGCTCGCCCCTGCCTCCGATGTGCTCGTTTACATGAGGGTCAGAGAAAGAGTCTGCTCCTCCTGCAAGCTGCGCGACAGCTTCTGCCCCGAGAGCGGTGAATTCGCCGCGGTGCTCGATAAGCTCGCCCATGGGGAGTCGGTGAGCGAAGCGGATTTCTCGGTGAATTTCAACTCAAAATGCCCGAGCGTGCCCCGCCTTGCGGACAGCTTCAACCGTGTCTACGGCAGCCGAAGCGCCGTGAACCTGCTTCAGGCGGATTCCGCGCGCAGCCGCGAGCTTGCCTGCGGGCAGTTTGAGCGAATGTCGGAGCTGCTCGGCGAGATGGCGCATGAGTTGGAGGACGGTGCGATGGAGCTGTACGGAAAGGAGCGGGCGGCGGCGAGGGTGCTTGAGGATAACGGCTTCACCGTCGTGTCCGCAAGCTGCATCCGCCCCGTGTCGGGGGCGCTGCGCCTGAGCTGCACGGTCGTCTCCGTCCCCGCGGGGATAAGCCTGTCGCGCTTGACGGCGGAGATCTCCCGCGAGCTTGAAGCGGAATTCATGCCGCCGAAGCTACGCGAAACGCCCGCAGGCACGGAGCTGCTTTTCCTGAGAAAAGAGATATTCAAGATTCGCCTCGGCTCGGCAAGGGCGAGCTGCGGCAATCAAAAGCTCTGCGGCGATTATTTTGAATTCTTCCGAACCGAAACCAAGGCGTATATCCTGCTCAGCGACGGCATGGGCACGGGCGGCAGGGCGGCGATAGACTCGGCGATGACCGTGGAGCTTTTCTCACGCCTGATCAGAGCGGGCATCAGCCTCAACACCGCGCTCGGCATCACGAATTCCGCGCTCTCCGTCAAGTCTGAGGATGAGTCGCTCTCGACCCTCGACGCAGCGGAGATAGACCTCTTCGACGGCAGCGTGCGTGTGCTCAAGGCGGGCGCGGCGCCGTCCTTCTACACCTCTCACGGGCGGGTGCGCTCGATAGAAACGCCCTCGACCCCGCTCGGGATCCTCAGCAAGGCGGAATTCAGCCGCTATGAGCTGAAGCTGCGGGGCGGCGACACGCTCGTGATGGTCAGCGACGGGATCCTCGGCGGCGGCAGCGACTGGATAGAGGACGAGGTGCGCGCCTTCGGCGGCAACGGCAGCGCAAACGACCTCGCCGAATTAATCTTAAACTCCGCCCGCCGCAGATGCGGCGAAAAATACGACGACATGACCGTCATCGTCGCCGTGGCGCAGGAGCTGTAACGTAGTGGTTATCCTTTGGATTTAAGCAAAGCTCCCTCAAAAAATTTAAAAGAGAAAACAGCAGCTCGGTGCAAACCTTGCTGCTGTTTCCCCTTTATATGGACACATGAGAAAAGGAACGGGCTGTTTTATTTCTCCACGTCGCGGGAATTCGCATAGATCTTATGCATTCTCTCGTCGGTGAAGTGGTTATCGAGATAAACCTCGATGCTGTTGCTTGCCGGCTTGCCTTTCTCGCGCTCATTCATTCTGAGCGCCGCGCCGGCGGACAGGGCGGAGTCGAATATGAAGAAGGCGACGAACGCCCAGACGAGCACGTTATTGAGCGTGGCGGGCATATACTGTGCCGCTCTGTCTACCAGCGGCATGACCAGCTTGACCCAGCCGACCCCAAGCACGCCCCAGAATATTGAATAGAGCAGGCAGACTCTGCCGTTGATGTTGAGCGGGAGCGAGCTGTAATCCCAAGCCACGGAGCCGAAGACGATCTCCTGGCCGAGGGAACATATGTATTCGGCGACGGTGCCGACGATGAACGAAGCGAGAAACACCTTCCAGCCGGCTGCGCTCCTCATGTGGTTGAGCGCCAGCGTGAGCAGCACGCCGCCCATGCCGTAGGCAACGCTGAGCGGGCCGTATACGAGCGACTTCCTGCTCTCAATGTAGCCGTGGCGGAAGTAGCACCAAAGGGTTTCGACCGTGAATCCGACCACGCAGCATACCGCGAAGATCCATACCAGCTTTGAGAAAGTCAGCTTCTCGGTATTCATTTTTCTTCCTCCTCATTAACTTCTGTATATTCAACGGTTATCGGAGCAAGCTCCGAGCCTTTTTTGGGGGTCCTCACGGCGAATATCGCAAAGACGAGCTTCTCAACGCCCGAGATTATGAACGACACGCCTGTGATGATGACCCATGCGATACCGCTTCTGGCCGGCTCAAATATGAGCACAAGACCCGCGGCTGCGGCGATGAGCGAGAACAGCAGCGCCAGCCACCATCTCCTCAGGCCGAATTTCTTGGCGTCGACCGCGCTCTGCACGGAGAAAAGGCTGTTTATCAGCACAAATACACCGAATGCAAGCGGCAGAGCGGTCATCAGCCATTTCGGGCGGACTATGAAGAGCACACCCAGCACGGCCGAGAAAATGCCGAGCGCCAGATCGAACTGGAACACCAGCCCGTAGAGGTCGTCGGCAAAGTAGCCGACAATTTTTATTATCCCGAACGCCAACGCAACTGCACCGAAGATGTAACTCATTACAGTTACCGATATTGAGGGGTACACCGTCAGGCAAACGCCCAAGGCGATGAAAAGGATACACACTGCACAGTATATCCATTTTGAATATTTGACGAGTTTCATGGTTGATTATCTCCTTGTGTCCTTATGTGGCCGCCGACTTGACGGCGGCTGCCCGAGCGGCCCGCTGCCGCTCTGTTTATGCCTTTATTATACTCGCCGACATATAAAAATAAACGGTCACAAAATTCGCCGTGAGTAAATTTTACCCATTCGGGCGAATCTGTCCGAATTTTTGATAAAAATACGGTGAATTTATTTGAAATTATCGTCTGGCCGCTGTTACGTTTCTCGGCGGTTGCACGCCGCGACAGAGAGCTTGTAAAGAAAATCAATTAACACTGCTTTATCCTCTCCCCCACAAACAAACGCCCGCATTCGGATGAACGCGGGCGTTACATATTATTTGTTCAGTTTTTCGGCGTTATCGACCATCAGCTCGGTGACCCCCTGCATGACGGCGAACATCCTGTCCACCGTGCCGCGCACGTCGGCTTTCATTCCGTTTCGGAACCATTTGAGCACAAAGCCGAGGAAGGTCATCGTCAGCATATCGCTCATCAGCGCGATATCGCCCTCGGTGACGCCGCTGTTCTTCAGCCTCTCCCTGATGCTGGCAAGCATCAGCTTGCCGAGCACCTCATAGAGATAATTCTCGAATATCTGCGAATCGGGCGAATTGAAAACGTGCATTATGACCCGCTTATAATCGTATATCATGTCAAAGAAGTCGAGCACTATCTGCTGAGACGTTGCCGTTTGGGTGTGCGCCCTTGCAAATTCCTCAAGGCTGTAGCGAAAAACGCTCTCGGTCAGATCGTAGATATCCTTGAAGTAATAATAGAAGGTCTTGCGGTTCACTCCGCAGTCCTCAACGATATCCTTGACGGTTATCTTCTCGATGCTGCGGGTCTCAAGCAGGCGGAGAAACGATTCAATTATCGCTGTCTTCGTAAATTGTGCCATGATTGCCTCCCTCCATCTCGGCCTGCTCGTCCACTGAGTGATCCTCCTTAGCGGGGATATTATACATCAGCTGCGTAACGACGACCGTTATCACAACGCCCACTATCATAACGATAAGGTACATATTCTTGACCTTGAGGGCGGTCTCGGGGGTCTGGGCGGCGCCCAGCTCCTTCACATAGCCGCAGGCCGCGAGAGCCAGCGCCGAGATAGCCGAGCCGACGCCCTGCGCCAGCTTGCGGAAGAACGAATACATCGCATACATCGACCCCTCGTCCCTGCTGCCGGTCTTGATATACTGCCAGTCGATGCAGTCGACGACCATTGCCCAGATTATCACGCTGAACACCGCATTGCTGAAGAAGAGCAGCATAAGACCCGCTATCCAAATGGGTATCGAGGTCTTTGCGGCGGGGTTCATCGGCAGGAGCAATACTATAATGCCCGCAACGGCGCTCACCGCCGAGGAGAGGACGATGAATTTCTTCTTGCCGATCTTTTTGGTTATCTTGCCGACGAACGGCATTATCAGCACCATGGGCAGATACGCCACGATGTTGACGACGGCAAGTATCTTCGTGTTTTGGAAGTATGACTGGAATATGATGTTGTTGACCGAGGTCATCGACATGAAGCAGACGACCTGCACAAACGAAACTATCGTCAGCGCCATCATGGGCACATTGGTGAAGAAGCCCTTGATAGTCTCGGCGTAATTCGTTTTCTCGGTCTTTTTCTCGACCTTGACGCGCTCGGTGACGAGGAATCTGACCATAAGGAAGCCGATAAAGCCGACAACGGAGCACACAAGAGCTATCGGGAGCATCCTGCCGCCGATGAGGTTGTGATCCTCATCATATGCGAGCAGCGGGAGCAATATCATGAGCGGAGCCTGAGCGAGACCCGCGCCGATGCTGCGGAAGGTGGAGAGATTGGTGCGCTTATCCGGCTCGTCGGTGATGCTCGAATGCAGGGCGCCGTAGGGCACGTTTGCAAGGGTGTACGCAACCGACCAGATGCAGTAGATAGCAAGGCAGTATATGACCTTGAAGCGGTTGCTTGTATTCTCTATCGGGAGGAAGGTCAGAGTGGTGCAGGCTATGAGCGAAGCGCCGCCCATGAGTATCCACGGCATGAACTTGCTCTTTTTGCTTATCTGCAATCTGTCGACCATTCCGCCGATTATCGTGTCGTTTATCGCGTCCCACACCTTGCCGACCACGATTATCCACGCCCAGTCCTTGAGCGAAACGCCGATGCACTGCGTATAGAAGAGCATCATGTAGTTCGTTATCAGCGCAAAGCACATGTTGCATCCGAAGTCGCCCATTGCGTAGCCGATATAGTCCCTCATGCCGACGGGTCTTAATTGCTTATTTTCCACCGTTGTTATCCTCCTTTTTTATTGTCTGGAGAAACTGATTTGCGAGTGAAACATAGGATCTGCCGCTCTTGGTGCGGGAGGCGAGCTTCGCTATCGGGGCCAGCGGCAGCCTGCCGAAGGGCTTGAGCAGCGGTGAGTCAAGCTCCTTGCCGAGGTGATTTTTGATGAGCTTGCCGACCTCGGGATTTGTCAATATCTCGCCGAGATTATCGTTGAGCGAGAGGCGCTCGGGGTCTATCTCGTCGCTTGCCGCGAACCAGTTGCGAACGAAGGTCGCGCCCGCTTCACCGAGGGTATATGACGGCTCGGGGGTCTCGGAGGCGGTCACGGTTATCGTGTGCTCGCAGCCGTCGGCTCGGGCGGTTATCGTGTGCTCGCCCTCGGCGAGGTCAGCGGTGAATTCAAACACCTTGTCGCCGCCGAGCTTCTGCTTCACGCCGTCGATGTCAAGCTCGACCTCGGCGCAGTTGGAGTAAACCTTTATCCTCTGCTCGCCGACGGGTCTTATCTTGAAGCGTTCGCCCGCCACATGGACGAATTTATCCTCCGCCCAATAGGCTTTGTATACATAGAACGAATCTTTTCTCGTCTTGCGGTCGATGGTGACGAGGCCTTTGTTATTCCTGCCGCGAACTCCGCCCTCGTTCCTTGAAGCGGAGCCGAAGTCAAACATATTCCACACATAGGAGCCCCAGAGCCAGTCGCGCTCGTTGATGGCCTTGATATAATGCTCGTGATAGAGCGCCTGATATTCCTCACTGTAGTCGCCCTGCACCGGCTCGGCGGAGTGGAGGGTGGTGATGCCCTCGGCGCCGTATTCGGAGAGGCAGAGCTTCGCCTCGGGTCTCGCCTCGCGGAAGCGGTCAAACCAATTGTCTATCTCGTCAACGGTCTGCACATACCAGCCGAAATACTGATTGTAGCCGAGAATGTCGGTGATGTCGTTGAGCTTGGAGCTTATCGGGCAGAACGCCACCTGAGCGCTCGCCGTGGGTCTGGTCGGGTCGAGCCGATGGGCGATATCGTTCAGCTCCCTTATGCCGCTGACGAGCGACGGGGCCGCGCCGGCAATGGATATCTCATTCTGCACGCTCCAGCAGTAGATGCTCGGGTGGTTGTAATTCTGCTTTATCAGCTCCTCAAGCATCAGCCTTGCCTGCGGCTGTTTTTTCTTGCTGAATCTCGATATGACGGGGATCTCCGCCCAAACGAGGAAGCCCTCCTCGTCGCAAAGGTCATAGAATTTTTCGTCGTGCTGATAGTGGGCAAGCCTTATCGAGTTTGCGCCGACCTCCTTGATTATCTCTATATCCTCGGCGTGCTCCTTGAGCGTGAGAGCGTTGCCGAGATTCTCTCTGTCCTGGTGGCGGGATACGCCCTTGAGCTTCATATGCTCGCCGTTGAGGAAGAAGCCCTTGTCGCTGTCAAAATAGAATTCTCTCAGACCGAAGCGGTCGCTCACGCAGTCAATGACCTCGCCGTCCCTGAGTATTTCCGCGGTCAGGGTGTAGAGGTAGGGCGCTTTCCTGCCCTGCCAGAGTCTCGGCTCGGGGATGTCGAGCCTCGCCTCGGCCTTGTCGGCGGGCACGGTGACGCTCGCAACGGCGCTGCCCTCGGCGTCGGTGACGGTGAAGCGCTTCTCGCAGCCGTCGGTGCAGCCCTCGGGCACGCTCTTGACATACACCCTGCCGTCCGTCTTGGGGGTGATGTAAACTCCGCAAAGGCTCTTATCAAGCAGCGCAAAATGCGTCGGCGCAACGTCTGTGACGATATTGACGTCGCGGTAAAGTCCACCGTAGAAGGTGAAATCCGCCATCTGAGGATAGAGCAGCTCGTCCGCGCTGTTGTCCACGGTCAGCTCGAGCAGATTGTTGCCCTCACGCAGGAATTCCGTTATCTCAAAGCGGAACATAGAGTAGCCGTTGATATGCCTGCCGACAAAGCTGCCGTTGACAAAGACCTCGCAGACCGTGTTTGCGCCCGTCACCTCAACGAAGCTCCTGCCCTCGCACTCGGGCAGCATTCTCCTGTAGACGCACTTGCCCCTGTAGTAGCTGTCCGCACCGCCCTGGCCGTCGATGCCGTTCCAGGTGTGCGGCAGATCGACATTCTCGGTCAGCCCCTCTCTGACAAACTCCCAGCCTGAATTGATATTGATAACCTTACGCATAGCGCACCGTCCTTTCCTTTTATTTTAGTATTTTTTCACCGTCAAATACGATATATCCGAAGCCCTTGCCCAAAGTTCCGCCGGAGCGTATGCGCTCGGCATATGCGCGGCGCAGAGCCGTGTCGGTCGGCAGCTCCTCGGGGGCGCGGTCGGCGTATCTGCCGAAAATGCGCCAGAGATCGCCCAATTCGGGCCATACTTTATAAGAAACGATGTCAAAATCGTCCATAAATCGCAGAATATTTGAATTCTCGGGCAAAAACTCGCGGTGATCGGGGTAGAGCAGCCACGAATTGCAGCGGAAGAACGCCACTCCGCCGACGAGCTTGTCCTTATAGAATTCATAGGCTCTCTTGTATGAATCGAGCCTCGCTTCATCAGTTATCGGCACCCCCGATGACGGGATATGGAAGTTGATCTCGGGGTCGCCGCAGCGCAGAGCCTTGCCGCACGGGGCGATGTAATCCTCCTCGTCGTGCTCCCAAAGCTCGTATTCAAACCTGCCGAGGCCGAAAATTTCCATAGCGAGTATGCCGTTATACCAGCTCGCGACAAAGGTGCCGGGCACGCCCTCGCACTCGATGCACTCGCCGAGCTTGCAGCGCAGATCGTCGCAGGTGTTATAGAAAATGTCCTCGCCGATGCCCGCCTCGGCGTATCTGACCTTCAGTATAGGCAGGCAGCAGAGCACGAATACAAAGTCGAGCGTATGCTCGTTCTCGCCGAAGCGCTCCGCCATCGAAGCGAGCTTTTTGAGCGCCTCATCCATGCCGTCGGCGGTCGGGAACATATAATTCTCAACGGTTTCCGCCATTTCGTCGGCAAAATCCGCCTCTGACTCAAGCCTTGCAAAAATTCTGTCGAATTCCCTGACAGCCGCCTCGGGATAATCGTACCGAGCCATGAAGCCGTCCGCAAACGCGGTCAACTCACGGCTGCCTGCCGCAGGGTAAATAATTTTTTCGCTCATTTGCCGCACCGCCTTTCGGTCGCCGCCCGTTAGAGCCTTGACCCACTCATACATTTTGATTATATCATTTTATTTTGTCTCACGCAAGCCCAACATTTCAGCCCGACAGGACAATCTCCGCGTTTTGTCGTTTTGTTGTCGCCAAAATCGCCGGGTTTGCGCTATAGCAGACGGCTTGCAGTTACCTTCGCCTCCCCCGTTTAGGTTCCCTTGACACAAGGGAGCCTTTTTGTGCGTAACTTATGGTTGTTATGGACAGTTGACAGGCTTACTTTTGTTATGCAAAAAAACAATCCTCCGTCACGACTTCGGTTTTCTGTCACATTCGCCTCACCTATATAAAACAAAAGGCAAAAAGAAAAAGCTGCCGCGTTGCTGCGACAGCTTCGTGAAGATATTAAGTTACGCTGATCAAACCAGCTCGATGATCGCCATCTCTGCGGCGTCGCCTCTGCGGGGGCCGGTTTTGATTATGCGGCAGTAACCGCCGTTAACGTCCTTATATTTGGGGGCAATCTCATCAAAGAGCTTCTTGACGACGTCCTCTTTGGTGACGTACGCCATGACCTTGCGCTTTGAGTGAAGAGAATCGTCCTTAGCAATGGTGATCATCTTCTCAGCCATTGCACGAACCTCCTGAGCCCTTGTAACGGTGGTCTCAATTCTGCCGTTTTCCAAAAGATAGGTAACAAGGCCTCTGAGCATCGACTTACGATGGTCGCTTGCTCTGCCGAGCTTTCTGGTACCGGGCATTTAGTTCACACTCCTTTACCGTTTAATGGGTCATTCTTCGTCTCTGCGAAGATCGAAGCCAAGCGAATTCAGCTTTGCAACGACTTCGTCGAGCGACTTTCTGCCGAGGTTACGAACTTTCATCATGTCTTCCTCGGTTCTGTTGATCAAATCTTCAACCGTATTTATCTGAGCTCTCTTCAAGCAGTTGAAGGAACGCACAGACAGGTCAAGCTCCTCAATGGTCATCTCCAGGACTTTTTCTTTGCCGCTGTCGCTCTTAACGACCATGACCTCAGTATCATAGGCCTCGCCGGAGAGATCTCCGAAGAGGTTGAGATGCTCGTTGAGGATCTTGGCACCGAGAGAAACGGCTTCCATCGCGTTGATGGTTCCGTTAGTCCACACCTCAAGGGTCAGCTTGTCATAATCGGTGATCTGGCCGACGCGGGTGTTCTCGACTGTGTAGTTAACCTTTAATACGGGAGTATAGATGGAGTCTATTGCGATAACACCGATAACGGGCTGCATAATCTGCTTATTTCTCTCAGCGGAGACATAGCCTCTGCCCTTGTCACAGGTCAGCTCCATGCTGACGTGAGCGTCGGAATTGAGAGTGGCGATATGAAGCTCGGGGTTGAGGATCTCAACCTCTGAATCGGTTTTGATGCTGCCGGCGGTAATCTCGTCGTCGCCGTTGGCGTCGATATAAATCGTCTTGGGGCCGTCCCCGTGGATCTTAAGGATGACGTTCTTCAGGTTAAGAACTATCTCGGTGACATCCTCTTTGACGCCGGGAATGGTGCTGAACTCATGCAGGATTCCGTCTATCTTAACGGAGGTAATTGCATAACCGGGAAGAGAAGAGAGCAGAACTCGACGAAGGCTGTTGCCCAAAGTCGTTCCGTAACCTCTTTCGAGCGGCTCAACAACAAAGCGACCGTATTTTCCGTCGGGAGAAATCTCGGCAGTATCTATTCTGGGCTTTTCGATACCAATCATTTAAAAACCCTCCTTTTAACCAAGGCAGGAAAGCAGCTTCCCTGCACAAATAAAATGCATTCAAAAACGCTGTCACAGCGGGGCAAAAATCCTACGCAACAGCCCGGTGACTGCCCTTGCGGGCAAATCACACGGCACATATTACTTAGAATAAAGCTCAACGATAAGATGCTCTTCAACGGGAACCATGATCTGCTCACGAGTGGGCAGTGCAAGTACCTTAGCAGTGAGAGCCTCTCTGTTGAGATCAAGCCACTGAGGAACGGGACGAGCTGCGTTCGCCTCGACGGTAGCCTTGATCTTTTCGCTTTCCTTGCTCTTATCCTTGATAGCGATCTCGTCGCCTGCCTTGATAAGGTAGGAAGGAATGTTGACCTTCTTGCCGTTTACTTTATAATGGCCGTGGGTAACAAGCTGTCTTGCTTCCGCTCTGGAATTTGCCCAGCCGAGAAGATAAACGACGTTATCAAGTCTGCTCTCGCAAATACGCAGAAGGTTTTCGCCCGTTACGCCCTGCTTGCGCTCAGCCATAAGGAAATACTTGTAGAACTGGCTCTCCTGAATACCGTAGTAACGCTTAGCCTGCTGCTTTGCACGAAGCTGAAGACCGTATTCAGTAGCCTTCTTGCGGCTCTGGCCGTGCTGGCCGGGAGCATACGCTCTGCGCTCGATAGCACATTTGCCGGTATAGCAACGCTCACCCTTGAGGAACAGCTTTTTGCCCTCGCGGCGGCAAAGCTTGCATACCGCACCGGTATATCTTGCCATATGTGTTACACCTCCAAAAAATTCTGGTTACACTCTTCTTCTCTTGGGCGGGCGGCAGCCGTTGTGAGGAATGGGGGTAACGTCCTTTATCATGTTAACCTCCAGACCTGCGGTCTGCAATGCTCTGATAGCCGCCTCACGACCCTGACCGGGGCCCTTAACATAGACTTCGACGGTCTTCATGCCATGATCAATAGCGATCTTGGCAGCCGTCTCAGCTGCGGTCTGAGCTGCAAAGGGAGTTGATTTCTTGGAGCCTCTGAAGCCCATCTCGCCTGCGCTTGCCCATGAAACTGCGTTGCCCTGAGTATCAGTAATGGTAACGATAGTGTTGTTAAAGGTGGATTGGATATGGGCTGCTCCGCGCTCGATATTCTTGCGCTCACGGCGTCTGCGGGTGCCGGTAGTCTTTTTTGATGCTGCTTTAGCCATAATATCCCTCCTCGATTACTTCTTCTTGTTAGCAATGGTCTTCTTGGGACCTTTGCGGGTACGAGCGTTGGTCTTTGAGCGCTGACCTCTGACGGGCAGGCCCTTGCGGTGACGAACGCCACGGTAGCATCCGATCTCGATAAGTCTCTTGATGTCGAATGCGGTTTCTCTGCGAAGATCGCCCTCTACCTTAAGGTGATGGTCGATATATTCACGAAGCTTGGAAACATCGTCCTCGCTCATATCCTTAACTCTAAGGTCGGGATCCACGCCGGTTGCTGCAATAATGTCGCTTGCTGTTTTGCGACCGATGCCGTAGATATAAGTAAGAGCTATCTCAACTCTCTTCTCTCTGGGCAGGTCAACACCTGATATACGCGCCATTTGTCAGTTGCACCTCCAAAATAAATTGGTTTTCGCCGGGATTAACCCTGGCGCTGCTTGTGCTTGGGATTCTCACAGATGACCATGACTTTTCCCTTGCGCTTGATTATTTTGCATTTTTCGCAAATCTTTTTGACAGAAGGTCTGACTTTCATTAGAATACCTCCTTGAAATCTTACTTGGTACGCCACGTGATCCGGCCCTTGGTCAGATCGTAGGGCGACATCTCAACTGTCACTTTATCGCCGGGCAGAATCTTGATGTAATTCATTCTCAGCTTGCCGGAAATGTGTGCCAATATTCTGTGCCCGTTCTCCAGCTCGACCTGGAAGGTCGCGTTGGGCAGGGACTCAACTACCGTACCTTCAATCTCGATCATGTCCTGCTTAGACATAATAACCTCCTAAGTGTTGCCGTTTAATTCTGCATCTATCCGCCGCAGCGCTCTTTTGAGCGCTCTGTCCGCCGCAAGCTCGCTCTCGGGGAGCGAAACGCCCGCGGGCTCGACGTGGCGAATGTTTTTGCTTTTTGGTCTGTTGAGCGGACGCTCACTGCCGTCGCAGACCGTGACGGTCCTGCCCTCCGCCCGCATCACTGCAAGCAGACGGCCTTTATCCCGACCGGCGAGCGACCTTATCACCGCACCTCTTTGAAGCATGGCTCTCACCTTAAGCGATGGTGAGGATGACGGGACCGTTTGAGGTTATCGCCACCGTATGCTCGAAGTGCGCGGAAAGGGAGCCGTCCTTGGTTTTAACAGTCCAACCGTCAGGCAACTGCCTGATTCCTGCGCCGCCCATGTTGATCATAGGCTCAATGGCAATGGTCATGCCCGGGAGCAGGCGCACACCTCTGCCGGGTGTGCCGAAATTCGGTACGCTGGGGTCTTCATGCATTACATGGCCGACTCCGTGGCCCGTGTATTCCCGAACCACCGAGAAGCCTCTCGCCTCGCAATACCTTTGGATTGTTGAGCCGATATCGCCGATCCTGCCGCCCGCGACAGCCGCCTTGATGCCCTCGTAAAGGCTCTCTCTGGTGGTGTCGCACAGCCGCTGTGCCTCGGGGGAAATATCCCCCGCTGCAAAAGTGGCGGCATTGTCGCCGACATAGCCGTTGAAGGTCGCGCCGACGTCAATGCTGACTATATCGCCCGCTTTGACGATGCGCTTCTTGCTGGGTATGCCGTGAATGACCTCATCGTTTATGGAAATGCATGAAGCAGCGGGGTAGCCCGAGTACCCGAGAAATGTGGGAACTGCGCCGTGCCGGACTATGAAGTCGTGGGCGACCCGGTTTATCTCCTCGGTCGACACCCCCGGCTCAACTGCGGCGCCCGCCGCTTTTAATGCTCCCGCCGAAATAACGCACGCCTCTTTCATAAGACTGAGTTCTCTGGTCGTTTTGAGCACTATCATGCTGATCCTCCGTTAAGACGTAAATTTTTACGCTCGGGCTTAATCAAGGAAGCCCTTGTAGTGACGCATCATCATCTGGCTCTCGAGCTGCTTAACAGTTTCAAGAGCAACACCGACCATAATTATGATCGAAGTACCGCCGAGAGATACGTTCAAGCCGTCGGCGTATCCTGCCTTGCTGAGCGCGAAGGTGGAGATCTGGGAGAAGATTATCGGGAAGAGCGCAACAACGCTCAGAAGGAGGGCACCGAGAAGGGTGATCCTGCCGATGATCTTGCCGATATACCTTGAAGTCGGCTCGCCGGGACGGATGCCGGGGATAGAACCGCCGTTGTCACGGATGTTCTTGGACATCTCGATCGGATTATACTGAATGCTTGAATAGAAATAAGCAAAAGCGATGATGAATACGAAATAGATGATTGCGTATGCCCAGTGGGTGGAAGAGAATACTCCGAAGAACTTAGCCCAACCGCTGCCCTCCTTGATCCTGTTGCCAAGGAACATCTGGATGGTCGGGGGAAGTGAAAGAATGGAGCTGGCGAAGATAACGGGCATAACACCGGACATATTGACCTTGATGGGCATATGGGTGTTCTGACCGCCGTACATCTTTCTGCCGACGACTCTCTTTGCATACTGGACGGGGATCCTTCTCTCAGCGTTATCCATCCAAACGATGAATGCGATCATGAGGATAAGGATGATGCCGACTGCTATGGTAAGTGCATAGTAGGGGCCACCGTATCTCCAATAACCGGCGTTGCCGCTGTAGAGATTGGTGATAAGGGTGGGTATTCTGGAGACGATACCTGCGAAAAGGATTATCGAGATACCGTTGCCGATGCCCTTATCGTTGATCTGCTCACCGAGCCACATGATAAGTGCGGTACCTGCGGTGAAGCAGAGGATGATGACGAGGGCCTGGAACACGGCTGCAAAGCCGGTGAATGCATGACCCGCGGCATCAGTAGTCAGATAATTCTGGCTGCGAAGATAGAAATAGTAAGCGGTGCTCTGAAGAACGCCGAGGACGATGGTGACGACTCTGGTGATCGAAGCGATCTTTTTGCGTCCCTCTTCGCCTTCCTTCTGGAGTCTCTCAAGAGCGGGGATAGCGACTGCGAGCAGCTGCATGATTATCGAGCTGTTGATGTAGGGGGTGATGGACATTGCGAAAATGGTTCCGTAATTGAACGCATCACCGGTCATCATGTTCAGATAATTCATGAAGGTGGCGCCGTTGGGGTCAGCTATGATGCCCGCCTCACCGATATTGGTGAACGGAACGGGGATAGCCGAGCCGATCCTGAAGATGAGCACTATAAGGCAAGTGAAAAGCATCTTCTTACGAAGATCGGCGATTTTCCATGCATTAACAAGCGTCTGGAGCAATTAGATCACCTCTGCCTTTCCTCCGGCAGCCTCGATCTTTGATTTAGCGCTATCTGAAAAAGCATTTGCCTGAACGGTGAGCTTCTTCGTTAATTCGCCTTGTCCCAAAATCTTAACGCCGTCCAAAGTCTTTTTGATAATGCCTTTCTCAATAAGAGCGTCAACGGTGACGGTTGCACCGTCGTCGAAATACTTATCAAGAGTAGCAACGTTTGCTATTGCCATCTCTGTTGCAAAGATGTTGTTGAATCCTCTCTTGGGGATTCTTCTCTGAAGGGGCATCTGGCCGCCTTCAAAGCCGGCACGCATACCTCTGCCTGCACGTGCCTTCTGACCTTTATGACCCTTGCCTGCGGTCTTGCCCTGGCCCGATGCGGGGCCACGGCCTATACGCTTGCGCTCCTTGGAGGAACCGGCTGCGGGTGAGAGATCGTGCAACTTCATTAGTTTGCACCTCCTTGCTTGGCTTCGCTTACTTCGATAAGGTGAGAGAGCTTTCTGATCTTACCCTGAGTAGCGGGTGAGTCCGGCTGAACCGAAGCGTCACCGATCTTGTGAAGACCAAGTGCATGGGCGGTAGCAATCTGGGGCTTGGTGCTTCCAATAAGGCTCTTGACGAGCTTTACCTGAATATCTGCCATGTCAATCCGCCCTCCTTAACCTAAAATTTCTTTTGCAGACTTGCCGCGGATAGCAGCAACTTCTTCAACATTGCGGAGCTTTGAAAGTCCGTCAATGGTAGCTCTTACGACGTTGCAGGGGTTGTTGGAACGAAGAGCCTTAGTACGGATATCCTTGATACCAACGGTCTCAACGACGGCACGAACGGGGCCGCCGGCGATAACGCCGGTACCGGGAGCGGCGGGCTTGAGAAGAACTACGCCTGCGCCGAATTTACCGATGATCTCGTGCGGGATGGTGGTTCCCTTGAGGGAGACCTGCATGAGATTCTTCTTTGCATCCTCGATACCCTTGCGGATAGCGTCGGGAACTTCGCCTGATTTGCCGAGACCGAAACCGATGATGCCGTTGCCGTCGCCGACGACTACGAGAGCCGCAAACTTAAAGATACGACCGCCCTTTACGGTTTTGGAAACACGGTTAATGGCTACTACTCGCTCAGTGAGCTCATATGCCGATGCGTCAATCTTAGCCAAAAGTATTCCTCCCCTTCTTAGAACTTGAGGCCACCCTCGCGGGCGCCTTCGGCCAACTCTTTAACACGGCCGTGATAGATGTAACCGCCGCGGTCGAAAACAACATCAGTTATTCCCTTGTCAGCGGCGCGCTTTGCTAACATTTCGCCCACTTTGTGAGCAGCGGACTTGTTTCCGCCGTATTCCTCAAAATCCTTCTCGACAGTTGATGCGGACACAAGGGTAACACCCTTAACGTCGTCTATTAACTGAGCGTAGATATGCTGGAGGGAACGGAATACATTAAGGCGGGGGCATTCGGCTGTGCCGCTGATCTTGGCACGGACTCTCTTATGGCGAGTCTGTCTAGCCTTATTGCTGTCCGGTCTTGTAACCATAATAATTCACTCCTTAATAGATTATTTGCCGCCCTTACCGGCCTTGCCTTCCTTGCGGCGGATGTGCTCGTCGGCGTACTTGATGCCCTTGCCCTTATACGGCTCGGGGGGACGCTTCTCACGAACATTTGCGGCAAACTGTCCGACCTGCTGCTTGTCGGGGCCTGAGATCACGATCTTATTGGGTGCGGGGACCTCGATGGTTATTCCCTCGGGAGCCGAGACGATAACATCGTGTGAATAACCGACCTTGAGGATCAGATCCTTGCCCTTAAGCTCTGCACGGTAACCGATACCGTTGATCTCGAGCTCCTTCTTGAAGGTCTCGTGAACGCCTGCGACCATGTTGGCGATGAGCGTTCTGGTCAGACCATGGAGCGATCTGTTTACCTTATCGTCGTTGGGGCGGGTGACGTTGATAACGTTGCCGTCCTTCTCGACGGTGATATTGGGATGAAGATTTCTCGAAAGGGTACCCTTGGGGCCCTTAACGGTGATAAGTGTGCCGTCGAGCTGAACATCAACACCCGCAGGGATCTCTATAGGCTTCTTACCTATACGTGACATAGTTTACGGCACCTCCTTACCAGATAAATGCAAGAACTTCGCCGCCTACGTTGGCTTTGCGTGCGTCCTTGTCAGTCATAACGCCTTTTGAAGTTGAGAGGATGGCAATGCCGATGCCCTTCATGACCTTGGGCATATCCTCGCAATTCGTGTAAATTCTCAGACCGGGCTTGGAAACTCTGCGAAGACCGGTGATGACCTGAGACTTGTTGGGGCCGTACTTGAGAGCGATCTCGATGATGCCCTGCTTGCCGTCATCCTCAACTTTGAAACCTTTGATGTAACCCTCATCAACAAGAATCTGAGCAATCGCTTTCTTCATGTTGGATGCGGGGACTTTCACTGTGTCATGCTTTGCCGCATTCGCATTACGGATACGAGTAAGCATATCAGCGATGGAATCAGTAATTTGCATACTGTTTACCTCCTTTGCAATTGCTCAATTACCAGCTTGCTTTCTTAACGCCGGGGATCTGACCTGCGTGAGCCAGCTCTCTGAAGCAGATACGGCAAACGCCGTACTTGCGAAGATAAGCATGGGGTCTTCCGCAGATCTTACATCTGTTATAGGCTCTGGTGGAATACTTTGCGGGGCGAGCCTGCTTGATTTTCATTGATGTCTTTGCCACGGTTCTCCCTCCTTATTTCGAGAACGGAGCGCCCATAAGGGTGAGCAGCTCACGAGCTTCTTCGTCAGTATTTGCTGTGGTGACAAAGCAGATGTCCATGCCTCTGACCTTGTCGATCTTATCGTAGTCTATCTCGGGGAATATAAGCTGTTCCTTAATGCCCATCGAGTAGTTTCCTCTGCCGTCAAAGGAATTGGGATTGATGCCTCTGAAGTCACGGACTCTGGGGAGAGCGAGATTGAAGAGCCTGTCAAGGAACTCATACATTCTGTCGCCTCTGAGAGTGACCTTTGCGCCGATAGCCATGCCCTCACGGAGCTTGAAGTTTGCGACCGACTTCTTTGCCTTGCAGATAACGGGCGCCTGGCCGGTGATCTGCTTGAGGTCGGAGACAACTGCGTCAAGAGCCTTGGAATTCTCTCTTGCTTCACCGCAGCCGACGTTGATAACGATCTTCTCCAGCTTGGGGATCTGCATGACGCTCTTGTACTCAAACTTCTTCATAAGAGCAGGTGCAACGTCTTTGACATACATTTCTTTTAATCTTGCTGCCATTTGTCGTTTCCTCCTCTATTATTCAAACTCAGCAAGGCAGTCGCTCTTCTTGCAAGTGCGAACCTTCTTGCCCTTGGAATCTGTCTTGTGACCAACTCTCGTGGGTCTGCCGCACTTGGGGCAAACAAGCTGGACCTTATCTGCATAGAGAGCGCTCTCAGCCTGGATCAGGCCGCCGGGCTCGCCCATCTTGCGGGGCTTAACGTGCTTAGTGACGATGTTGACGCCCTCGACGATGACCTTGCCTTCGGAGGGGCTGACCTGCATGACCTTGCCTCTCTTGCCTCTGTACTTGCCGTTGATGACGACGACTTCGTCGCCCTTCTTAACATGAACCTTATTCATCATCCGCACCTCCGATTAAAGTACTTCGGGAGCGAGTGAAAGGATCTTGGTGTAATCTCTCTCACGAAGCTCTCTCGCGACGGGTCCAAAGATACGAGTGCCTTTGGGGTTCTTATCTTCCTTAATGATGACGGCTGCATTCTCATCGAAGCGAATGTAAGTTCCGTCGTCACGGCGAAGGCCGCTTGCGGTGCGTACTACTACCGCTTTTACAACTTCGCCTTTTTTAACTACGCCACCGGGTGTTGCTTTCTTAACCGAAGCAACGACGACGTCGCCAATATTGGCATACCTCCTGCCGGAACCACCGAGGACTCGGATGCACATAAGCTCCTTAGCACCGGTGTTGTCGGCAACCTTGAGGTAACTCTGTTGCTGTATCACAGTGTTTTCCTCCTTACACTACGGCTAATTACTTAGCCTTCTCAATGATTTCTACTACACGCCATCTCTTATCCTTTGAAAGGGGACGGGTTTCCATAACGAGCACACGGTCGCCCATGCCGCACTCATTCTTTTCATCGTGAGCCTTGAGCTTGTATGTGTTGTTGACGATCTTCTTATAAAGAGGATGCTTAACCCTGTCCTTAACGGAGACGACTACGGTCTTATCCATCTTATCGCTGGTAACTATACCAACGCGAGTTTTTCTGAGGTTTCTTTCCATTGAATATTAACCTCCCTTTCCTTACGCCTTAGTGCCGTGAAGCTCGATATCTCTCTGTACAGTAAGTATACGAGCGATATCTTTTTTAACGGCACTGATTCGCATCGGGTTATCGAGCTGGTTGACAGCCTGCTGGAAGCGCAGCTTGAACAGCTCATCCTTCAGCTCAAGAAGCTTTGCGTTCATCTCGTCGGCGGAAAGTTTTCTGATTTCACTGGCTTTCATTACTGCTCACCACCCAATTCTTCTTTAGTCACAAATTTGCACTTGATAGGCAGCTTGTTGGAAGCAAGGCGCATAGCCTCTGCCGCAAGCTCTCTGTCAACGCCGGCGATCTCAAACATGACTCTGCCGGGCTTAACGACTGCTACCCAATACTCGGGAGAACCTTTACCGGAACCCATTCGGGTCTCAGCGGGCTTCTCGGTGATGGGCTTGTCGGGGAAGATCTTGATCCAAACCTGACCGCCACGCTTGATGTATCTGGTCATGGCGACACGGGCTGCTTCGATCTGATTCGAGGTAATCCATGCCGGCTCAAGAGCTACAAGACCGTAATCACCGTAAGTGACCTTGTTGCCTCTGGTAGCTTTACCTTTGAGTCTGCCTCTCTGTACTCTGCGGTACTTAACGCGCTTAGGTAAAAGCATTATTGGTTACCTCCTTCTCTGCGTCTTCTGGGGCGGGAATTGGTGTTTCTGCTCTCGCGCAGAACCTCGCCTCTGTAGAGCCAAACCTTGACGCCGATTCTGCCGTAAGTGGTCTTAGCCTCGGCAAAGCCGTAGTCGATGTCCGCTCTGATGGTCTGAAGAGGGATAGTGCCCTCGTGATAAGCCTCTGTACGGGCGATCTCAGCGCCGCCGAGACGGCCGGAAACCTGAGTCTTGATGCCCTTTGCGCCGAGCTTCATGGTTCTGCCGATGGCCTGCTTAAGGGCACGACGGTAGGAAACACGTCTCTCGAGCTGAGAAGCAATGCTCTCTGCAACAAGCTGAGCATTGAGATCGGGCTGCTTGATCTCGACGATGTTGAGGGAGACCTCTTTGCCGCCGAGCTTCTTCTCGCAGATCTTCTTGAGCTTCTCTATCTCAGCGCCCTGGCGGCCGATGACCATGCCGGGCTTAGCGCAGTGAATGTTGATGTAAACACGCTTAGCGTCGCGTTCGATCTCAACCTTGGGTACTCCGGCAGGAGCGAGCTTCTCAAGAAGGTACTCACGGAGATTGTAATCTTCAACGAGAGTATCACCGAACTTGTTGGGATTCGCATACCAGCGGGATTCCCAGTTCTTAATAACACCGATTCTTAAACCGGTAGGATTAATTTTCTGTCCCATTGTTTAACCTCCTCCTTCGCTTATTCCATTTCCTTGAGTACAAGGCTGATGTGTGAAGTCTTTTTGTTTATACGGAACGCTCTGCCCTGAGCTCTGGGTCTGATCCTCTTGAGGGTAGGACCCTGGCTCACGCTGCACTCTGCAACGTAAAGGCGGCTGGTATCCATATTATTGTTGTTCTCAGCGTTTGCCATAGCTGATTTTAAGAGCTTCATCAAGGGTTCACACGCGGCTTTGGGCGTGTACTTGAGGATTGCCATTGCCTTATCTGCGGGCTGATTGCGGATTAAGTCAAGCACAATCTGAACCTTGCGAGGCGCAATACGGATGTAAGTGGCCTTTGCGGTTGCGGTGGGCACACTCTGCATTGCCTGATCTGACATAGTTAATACACTCCTTTCGCCGATTATTTACCGTTGTTTGATGTTTTTGAGCCTGCGTGGCCTCTGAAGGTCCTCGTAGGCGCAAACTCGCCGAGCTTGTGGCCGACCATATCCTCTGTTACATAAACAGGAACGTGCTTACGTCCGTCGTGAACAGCAAACGTGTGGCCGACGAAGTCGGGGAAGATCGTTGAGGAACGGCTCCAGGTCTTGAGGACCTGCTTTTCGCCGGATTCATTCATCTTCTGAACTCTCTCGAGCAGTTTAGGCTGCACGAAGGGTCCTTTTTTAATGCTTCTGCCCATTATTATCTGCTCCTTTCACTTATTTGTCGTTACGACGCTTTACGATAAGCTTGTCGGACGATTTCTTCGTTCTTCTGGTCTTGTAACCGAGAGCGGGCTTGCCCCAAGGGGTAACAGGGCCGGGTCTGCCGACGGGGGACTTGCCTTCGCCGCCGCCGTGGGGGTGATCGCAGGGGTTCATGACAGAACCGCGGACCGTAGGTCTCCAACCCATGTGACGTTTACGGCCGGCCTTACCGACTTTGACGTTTTCATGGTCGAGGTTACCGACCTGACCGATGGTAGCCATGCAGGAAGCGGGGACGTTGCGAAGCTCGCCTGAGGGAAGTCTGAGGAGGGCATAAACGCCTTCCTTAGCCATCAGCTGAGCGGAGTTACCTGCTGCTCTTGCAAGCTGGCCGCCTCTGCCGGGGTAAAGCTCAACGTTGTGAACGATAGTACCGACGGGGATGCTTGAAAGGGGAAGAGCATTGCCTGCCTTGATGTCGGCGTCCTTACCGGAAACGACTACATCGCCGACCTTAAGGCCTGCGGGCTGAAGGATATATCTCTTCTCGCCGTCTTCATACTGAAGAAGGGCGATGAATGCCGAGCGGTTGGGGTCATACTCAACGCTGGCGACCGTTGCGGGGATATCGAACTTATCTCTCTTGAAGTCGATTATACGGTACTTTCTTCTCTGACCGCCGCCGCGATGACGGACGGTGATCCTGCCGTAGCTGTTGCGGCCGCTGTTCTTCTTGAGAGAAACGAGAAGGCTTCTCTCGGGAGCGACGTTTGAAAGCTCGGAGTAATCGGTTACCGACATGTTACGGCGACCGTTGCCTGTCGGCTTGTAAAATTTAATAGACATTTTTTCACACTCTCCTTACAGCGGCTTTGCGGAGCAATGTCATTCTCCATACTTTACCGCCGGAATAAAGGGTCCGGAATTATCCGGTTAATTACATCATGCCGTCGAAGAACTCGATGGCCTTGGAATCCTCGGTAAGAGTAACGATCGCCTTTTTGCGAGAAGCGGTGTAGCCCTCGAAGCGGCCGTATCTTCTGAGTTTGCCGTCAACATTGATGGTGTTGACCTTGGAGACCTTAACGCCGAAGAGCTCCTCAACCGCCTTTGCGATCTCGATCTTGTTGGCGTCCTTAGCGACCTCGAAGGTATATTTACGGTCGGCAATGCCGTCCATGCTGTTCTCGGTGATGACGGGGCGGAGGATGATATCCTGTGCTATCCTGCTCATGCGTAAACCTCCTCGATCTTGCTTACGGCATCCTTGAGGACTACGACGGTGTCGCAGTTAAGGAGATCGTAAACATTCAGTGTGCTTGCAAGGGTGGTCTTAACGCCGGCAATGTTGCGTGCCGAGCGGTAAATGACGTCGTTCTTCTCGGGAAGGACGAAGAGAACCTTCTTGCCGGTCTCAAGAGCGTTGACGACCTTGACCATTTCCTTAGTCTTGATGTTCTCAAGAGTGAGGCTGTCGAGGACTATCAGCTCATTGTCCTGAACCTTCGCGGAGAGGGCGGACTTGATAGCAAGTCTTCTGACCTTCTTATTGACGTCCTTGTGATAATCACGGGGCTTGGGGCCGTGAGAGATACCGCCGTGATACCACTGCGGAGCTCTGGTCGAACCCTGTCTTGCGCGGCCGGTGCCCTTCTGCCTCCAGGGCTTCTTACCGCCGCCGCTGACTTCTGCTCTGGTAAGAGTAGACTGTGTGCCCTGACGTTGATTTGCCAGATAGCTGACTACGCAGAGATGCATAGCAGGGATGCTGGGCTCGATTCCGAAAATGCTTTCTGCAAGCTCAAGGTCGGAAACCTTTTTACCTGTCATGTCAAAAACTGATACTGTAGGCATTCTATTCTACTCCTTTCCTTATGCTTTCTTTGCGTTGCGGATAACCACGATGCCGCCCTTGGGGCCGGGGATGGCGCCCTTGATAGCGATGAGGTTGTTATCTGCATCGATCTTAGCTACGTCAAGATTCTGGATGGTGACTCTCTCGCAGCCGAGGTGACCGGCGAGCTTCTTTCCCTTGTAAACTCTCGAGGGATCGGAGCAAGCGCCCAGGGAGCCGGCGTGCCTTGCAACAGGGCCGGTACCGTGTGACTCTTTAAGTCTGGAGAAGTTCCATCTCTTGATAGCACCGGCGGTACCCTTACCTTTGCTGGTGCCGATGACATCTACCTTTTCGCCGACGGCGAAGATATCTGCCTTGAGCGTGTCGCCGACGTTGACGCTTGAAATATCGTCAAACCTGAACTCTTTAAGAGTCTTTTTGGGAGCGACGTCGTTCTTCTTGAAGTGACCCATCATGGGCTTGTTGACTCTCTGTACCTTAACATCGCCGAAGCCGAGCTGAACTGCCTCGTAGCCGTCGTTCTCGACGGTCTTCTTCATAACGACGTTGCAGGGACCTGCTTCAACTACCGTTACGGGAATGACATTTCCCTTTTCATCGAAGATCTGAGTCATACCGATCTTCTTGCCGATTAAAGCCTTTTGCATATTGCTTTCCTCCTTTAGGTTATTGGTTGACCTTCAGGCCAACTTGACCTGCACACGCAGAAATCAAAGTTTGATCTCGATCTCAACGCCTGCGGGAAGCTCAAGACCTGTCAGAGCTTCAACCGTCTTGGCTGAGGGTCTGATAATGTCGATAAGCCTTTTGTGTGTTCTCTGCTCAAACTGCTCACGGCTGTCCTTATACTTATGAACAGCGCGGAGGATGGTTACGATCTCCTTCTCGGTCGGAAGGGGGACGGGGCCGGAAACCTGTGCGCCCGTTCTCTTAGCGGTCTCAACGATCTTCTCCGCTGCCTTATCGACGACGCTGTGATCGTAGCCCTTGAGTCTGATTCTGATTTTTCCCTTAACTGCCATGGTTACGCCTCCTTAAATGATTGGCGGGCTGCAAATTCGTGGAAACTGACCCGGGTGTTTCAACCCGTCCGGTTTAAAAAACCGGAAAACAATATTTCCGGGTAAGCTGACGCTCATTTGCACATATGTATCCAAACAGGAAGACCGCCCGGGATCGGCGGCTTTCCTTGCAGCGGCAAAGGCCAAGGCTTCATGCCGCCATATTTTTCATCATTTCACTCAAAAACGCTTTGGGACCCGCAAGAAGCCCCGCTCGCACCTTTTGAGCAAACTGACGAAAAACCTGAACGGCAATCCGCGCATCGGGCATAGCTTGCCCGGCTGCCGGATGGATACGATCGCCCGGTTTGAAAATCGGACATACTCCGCAGAAATTTCCCGCTTCTGAGAGCGGCCACCTCCTGCATCAACGCATATCTGCATGATTTTACGGATTCTTTCAGGGCATAGTAACCCCTACTTTCCACCATGCCTGAATACTATACCACACACGCTATATACATGTCAAGGATTTTTTCAAAAAAATTGAGATTTTTTTCGCCGCCGTGAAGCCCCGAAATCAAACTGCGTCAAGGCTTTTCGCCCCTCGCCGATCGGGGGCGTTGCGCCCGCCGTAAGGTACATATTTAAAATGTATATATAATGCTCCCGACGCACCACTATATGATGTGGACAGGCGGCAAAAATAAATTACATATTGATATGGCGGCGAATGTGTGGTATTATGTATCCATAAACCGAAAGGAGATTAAAAATATGATAGGTCTCGGCAAATGGGTCTGCAACGTCAGCTCAATGCTTTTCTCCGGCGAAGTTAAAATGGAAATATTCGACGACAACGGCTCCTACGGCTTCAAGCTGGATATCCCGAATGTCAAAATCCCCGACGTGACCGTTAAAGAGGTCAAGGAGGACGGCACCGACGTCACCGTCACCGTTCAGACCTCGATGCTCCCGGGCAAGGATATCGTTCTCAATGCCACCTTTGACGGCGACACCTTTGAGGGCGTGCTGAAGATCCCGTTCGTGGGCAAGGTCAAGCTCAAGGACGGCAGACGCCTCGCATAATCACAGCAAACAAAAACTGCGCCAAACGGGCATCGACCCGCCGGCGCAGTTTATTTTTTTATTTAACACCCAAAACCTCGGCAATATTGCTCCTGCCGGTCTTGATATTGAATGCGATGGATTTCCGCTCGCCGCCGATGACGGATTTTATCAGGAAAACGTCGTTCTCCTCGTCAACGGAGAGGATCTCGGCGTCCGGGCGGGCGAAGAATTTCTTTATAGCCTCGATATCCTCGGTCTTGTATTCCTCGGCGTTGTCGGAGACGAAAAGCACGCTGCCGAAGAGGTGATTTATGCCGCCGAGCAGCAATTTCTGCTCCCGCGAGAACTCAAGATTTGAGTATCTGAGGAAGAATACGTCGGGGTCGTTGCAGAAGGCTCTGCCGTTGAGCTGGCGGCGGAACACGGAATTGTTTATCGCGTTCTGAGCCGACGGAATCTCGTTGTTGACCCGCAGACGGTTGTAATATTTGCCCGAATAGGTCAGGTCGACATCGCAGCTGATGCGGCAGGCGTCAACGTAGCCGAACGCCGCCCCAAGCGGCACTCCGCAGCCGAGTATCAGTTTGTCGCCGCAGCATTCGCGCAGGAACTCCATCGCCTCGCACATGATCGTGCCCCTCGATTTGCCCCGCCTCGGCGTGATGCACTGGCTGTAGAGGAAGTCGAGCTTCACCATATCGTAGCCCCAGTCGTTGAGTATCACGTCAAAGAAATGACGGATATACTCCCTCGCCTCGTTGTTGTAGAGGTCCATTGTGTATGCGCCGCCCCAGCCGTAAACGCCGAGCTGTGGCAGACCGTGCTCCTTGATGACCCAGTCGGGGTGCTCCTTGTACGTCCTCGAAACACGCTGCAAATTGAACGGAGCGAGCCAGATCCCCGCCTTGTAGCCCTTCTCGTGGATCTTCTCGGCTATATTCTTCATTCCGCCGGGGAATTTTGCCTCATTGTGATCGAGCCAGTCGCCCACGAAGGTCTCGTAGCCGTCGTCCACCTGGAACACCGTGACGCTCTCCTTTACGGGGTCAAGGGCATTGAGGTCGCGCAGGATGATATTCTCATCTATCTTTTGGAAGTAATTGTACCATGAGGTGTAGCCCGACATTCTGTCGATACGGGACTTTGCAATGCCCATCGCGGCGAAATACTTGTCAAACACCTCGTCGCAGCCGCCGCTGAAATGCACGATATCAAACAGCTCGTATTCCTCGACGGCGGTCACGCCCTCGACGTCCTTAGAGACGGTCAGGTAGCCCCTGTTCATGTCGGCATAAAAGACGGTGAAGCCCTGCCGCTCGCTGAGCGAGCCGAAGAAATCAAAGCTCGTGCGGCTCTTGATATAGGTGTAGGCGTGGCTGTAGAAGCAGCCTCTCTCCTTGGGGAACTCGACGAAGCGCACGTCGCCCGAGATGCCCGCAGCCTTCCTGAGCGGGCCGACGGCGGCGGGGGTAACGTCGCGCATTTTCTCCTTTGCGGAGTATTCCCTCGAGGTCGTCCACGCCTGATAGCCGTTGCCGAAGAACTTTGCCCCGTCGGGGTATTCGTAGTCAAAAACGGCGTCCACACGGATCAGCTCGAACGCCGCCTTGGGCACAAGGCTCGCTCTGAATCTCTCGCCCTCAAGACTCATCTCGATCTTAAAGTATTCGTTCTCCCGCGTCGTGATGACGGTCCTTTCGCCGTCAATAATGCACCCGACCCTGAAGCTCGGTATCTTCATTTGCAGCCCTCCTGTGTTTGTTTTTTGATAAAGGGAAATGTTGATTGGTTTATATTTTTAAGTTAAGCACTTTAAAGGCTCCCTTGTGTAAAGGGAGGCGTCAGCCGTCAGGCTGACTGAGGGATTGACTCAGTAATCTGTTGCCTTTTTCTTAGAACTTTTTCAAAATCGGCTGATCAATCTGCCATCCGATTTTTTTGATTTTCCTTTACAATCCCTCCGTCGCAACTCCGTTGCGCCACCTCCCTTTACACAAGGGAGGCGTGGGCGAGTGCGAATTCTATATCAAACAGCGGCAGCTTTTGCACCTATATTTAACTAAAAATCGACCGCATTCACCGCCGATTAGAAGCGCACGCTTCCCTCACAACGGCATCAATATAGTCGCAAACGCCGTCAAAATTTTCAGTGATCTCATTGTTCGCCACTCGAATTATCCTCAGTCCGTATGCCTCAAGGAATTCCGTGCGCCGAGCGTCTTTCCGAATGTTTTCATCCTCATAGTGCTGCGAGCCGTCAAGCTCTATAATCAGTTTAGCCTCTGCACTGTAAAAATCCGCAATATATCGCCCGAGCACCTTTTGCCGGGAGAAACGGACGGGATAGTCACGCAGGAAATCATACCACAACCGCCTCTCCTCTTTTGTCATATTCTTTCGCAGCGCCCGTGCAAGAGGAACGAGCTGCTTATTGTGCTTTGACTGCATCACGATTCCTCCGCTTTAAGCATTTACATTCTGAAAATTACGCACTTTAAAGGCTCCCTTGTGTAAAGGGAGCTGCAGCCGTCAGGCTGACTGAGGGATTGACTCAGTAAACTGTTGCTTGTTTCTTAGCCTTTTTTGAAAATCGGCCAATCAAACTGCATCAGATATTTTTGATTTTCCTTTACAATCCCTCCGTCACGACTTCGTCGCGCCACCTCCCTTTACACAAGGGAGGCGTGGGCAAGTGCGGATTATCGGCAACATCGCTATTGCTGATTTGCAAGTATTACTGCGGGATGCCGAGGACGTCATCCCCTACGATTGAATTGCGGTTGTTTCGTTATATATTCAGCAAGATTTTGACTTTTGAATCTACCCGACAACCTCCGCTGTAAAGAAAAAGGATATGCTATCATCATAATAGCATATCCTTTATATATTTTCAATCTTTATTCGCTTTTTCCGCCTCGGCTTTACCCTCGGGCGTGTCGCGGTAGAACTGCGTTTTGGGGTGCGGGTGCGTGGTGCTGTTCCACAGCTCGTCGGCGACGGGCTGCCACTCCTTGGCGAAGCAGTCGCAGCGGGAGCAGAGCGTTTCGGCGCTCTCGGGTGCGATGAGGTCGGTCGAGCGCGCGCCCGTGTCGGCGATTATCTTACGCAGGCACTGCGGATTCTCCAGCATCGGGCAAGGTCTGAGGTGATTGTCGTTAAACGGCTGATTTCTGTAATATGCCTGGAACAGGGGACTTTTCAGCCCCTCGATAAGCGTATTCTTCCTGATATTCGAGTCCGAATAATGGATGAAAACGCAGGGCTCCATGTCGCCCTCGGAGTTGATGTGGAAGTAGTTCCTGCCGCCGGCGATGCAGCCGCCGACATACTCGGCGTCGTTTTGGAAATCCATGACGAACATCGGCTTGCCCGTCTCGCTGTTTCTCATGCGGCGCAGCCATTTATACATATGAACCCTCTGCTCGGGCGAGGGGATAAGCTCCGGCACGGCGTCGTGACCGACCGGCATATAGTTGAAGTAAAGGCCGAAGCGCACGCCGTTCTCGATCATAAGGTCGATGAATTCGTCGCTCGTGACGGCGGGAATATTCTTGCTCGTGTAGCAGACCGAGATGCCGAAAAGCAGGCCGTATTCCCTGAGCAGCTTCATTGCCGCCATGGTTCGCGCGTATGCGCCCTCGCCGCGGCGGTAGTCGTTGCTCTCCTCGGTGCCCTCAATGCTCAGCGCCAAGGTCAGGTTGCCGACCTCGCGCATCTGCTCGCAGAATTCACGGTCAACAAGCGTCGCGTTGGTGTAGGCGAGGAAGGCGCAGTCGGGGTTCTCACGGCACAGAGTCAGTATATCGTCCTTGCGGATGAGCGGCTCGCCGCCCGTGAGCATATAGAAATGCGTCCCCAGCTCGGTGCCCTGGTTGACTATGCTGCGCATCTCGTCGAGCGACAGATTGGAGCGGTGGCCGTATTCGGCGGACCAGCAGCCCTTGCAATGCAGGTTGCAGGCGCTCGTCGGGTCAAAGAGGATGATGAACGGGATGTTGCACTTGTATTTCTCTCTGTTTGCTCTTACCGCCTTGGTGCCGTTGACCCCCGCGCCGAGGCCGAGAGCGAGCAGCATATTCTTGATAACTCGAGGGTCGCACTCGTTGATGATATTCATCGCGAAGTGGTTCCAGACATTGCTCTCATCCTTGACCGCCTTGCGGAATGCGTCAAAATTCTTCTCGGGGAAAGCGCCGCCCATAAATTTCTGCGATATGTCTATCAGCTTCAGCAGATTTTCCTGCGGCTTCTTTTTGATATACTTAAAAATGCCGTCGAACGCGACGGAAGCCGAGGCTCTCTGGAGCTTTTCTTTTGCGGTCATCATAAGCGATTCCTCCCTTTGGAAATCAAGTGAATTTGCGGTGCGGATCAGAGCAATAATACATTAAGTTTATCACAGTTTTGAAATAAAGTCCATAAAAATTTTATTAATTATTGCTTTTTGTCTGTTTTGCACTTAATTTATATTATACGCGCTTGTGCCTTGCAGTAAACGGACAAGACGCGCAAAGTGACGGATTCTCACACAAAGTCGCTTTTTTGTCCGAGCAGCAGTCGGTTTTTTCCTCATTTTCCTTGCTTTAGCACCGAATATGGGGTATTATATAATTTAGTTTGACATATCAGCTATCGGGAGGGAACGCTTTGAAAGAAAAGCTGCTCAGAGGCAGGCACGCCCTCGGGCTTGCCGCAAGGATAATCGTCTCGGTGATTATTATTGCCGTTATCATTTGGAAATATGACGACCTGAAGCATATCGACGTGCGCGCGCTCATCGACGGCACAAGCAGTATGCTTGCCGCCGCTGCGGCTGTGTGGGGGGTATATCTGCTCAAATCCCTCGTCTTTGTCGTGCCCGCCTCGCTGATATATATCGCCGTGGGCATGGCATTCACCCCGCTGACTGCCGTTACGATAAACGCGGTCGGAATTCTCCTTGAGGTCTGCGCCACCTATCTTTTCGGCGTTATCCTCGGCGGGCCTTATGTAATAAACAAGCTCGAAAAGACAAAATACGGCGACCGAATTCTCGAGCTGCACGGCAAAGGCAAGCTCTCGGCGATATTCGCTATCCGCGTGCTGCCCGTATTCCCGATAGATCTCGTCAGCCTCTTCCTCGGCGCGGTCAGGATGCGCTTCCTGCCGTATCTTCTGCTCTCGCTCGGCGGGATTCTGCCCCGAGTGATACTTTTCACCGTCCTCGGCGACGGCATCTACGACTATATCCCGATGGATAAATTCATGCTCGCGGCGATAATCCTGCTGCCGATAGCGCTCGTCGCGTGGGTCATCAGCTACGCCGTAAAATCGGGCAGATCGGAGGCGGCAAGCGGCAAGCCGCCCTATGAGCCGCTCAAGGACAGCCGCAGGAACGTGATATTCGACACCGACATGGGCCCCGACTGCGACGACGCGGGAGCCTTCGCCCTGCTCTTCCACTATATCAAAAAATATGACCTGACCCTGCTCGGCGCCGCAAACTGCACCTCAAACCGCTACGCCAACGGCACGATAAGGGCGATAGCCGAGTATTTCGGCTGCCCCGACCTGCCCGTGGGTCAATACAGCGGCTCGGAGCTGCTGCCTGACGGCAAAAAATACAACGAATTCGTCACCAAGAAATATTGTCGCTTCCCCTCGAGCGCCACAGCGGCTCAAACGGAGCTTGAATTCTATCATAAGCTACTCGCGAAATCCGAGGACGGCTCGGTGACGGTGATCGCCGTCGGCCCGCTCTCAAATCTCGCGCGGGTGCTGCGCGAGGACGGCGACCTCTTTAACCGCAAGGTCGATTCCGTCGTAATGATGGGCGGCGCTTTCCCCTCGGGCAAAGAATTCAATATTGAGTGCGACCCGCTCGCCGCAAAAACCGTGTTTGAGAAATTCAGGGGCACGATAGTCTGCTCGGGCTTCGAGATAGGCAAGGACGTGATGACGGGCTTCGGCGGCGAACGCGAGGGCAGCCCCGTATTCGACAGCTACCGCCGTTACCTCGGCGGCAAAGCGCCCTATCTGCGCGACAGCTGGGATCTGACCGCCGTCAACTACGCCTTTGAGGGCTGCGGCGAATACTACGCCCTCTCGAAAGAGATGAAAATAACCGTCGAGGACGACGGCACAACCGCCGCCGTCAAGAGCAAATACACAAAGCGCTATTACCTGCTGCAAAAGGCGGCCGACGACGTGATAGCCACGGGGCTTAACACCATACTCGACCCCGCGCCCGCAGAGTAAAAAGGCATTGACACACCCCGCGGGCAGGGATATAATATAGTCGGTAAGTCAACGATTTCGCCACCGTGTTTGGGCGTCATAATTACTGCAATTTCGTTATTCATCGTAGGGGACGACGTCCTCGGCGTCCCGAGAGTTAAACTGCAATGTTGGTTTTACAACCGTAGAGGCGAACTGTGTTCGCCCGCATGAATTTGCACAATGTCGCAACATTAAGCTGTCGCAGAGCGACTGAGGGAGAGACGATTTTGCGTTAATTTACCGTGATTTATTTGTTTATCCTTTCTCTCCTTCCATCTTTTGCTTTGCAAAATCCACCTCCCCTAAATGGGAGGCAAGAGCGGGTGCAATCTTCCGGCGCATATCGTAGTGTACGACTTCCCGCAAAATCTTATCTAATTCCAAAAAGCCTTTCGGAAAATTAAAATCCGAGTGACTGAATATAATTAAAAGGAGGATCTGTATGAAGATCTTAAAGAGGCTTTCAGCCCTCATGCTCGCAATGCTCCTGCTCCTTTCGTTTGCCGCCTGCGGCGGCAAGGATGGCGGGGGGGATTCCGACGTTACCGACGCTCCCGAGACGAATTACGAGCGGGAAGTCAAGACCAAAATAGCCGCTCTCAACGGCCCGACAGGCCTCGGTCTCGCCGAGATAAAGGCCGATCGTTCCTATGCCTACGACGTCGAGTATTACTCCGACCCGCAGGAAGTCGGCCCGCTGCTCATCAAGGGCGAGGTCGATATAGCGGCTCTGCCCCTCAACATGGCGGCAAACCTCTATAAAAAGACCGACGGCAAGATAAAAATGCTCGCCATCAACACCCTCGGCGTGCTCCATGTGCTCTCAAAGGATGATTCGATCAAGAGCGTCGCCGACCTCAAGGGCAAGACCGTCTATTCATCGGGTCAAGGCGCAACTCCCGAATATATCGTCAACTACATTCTCCGCAAGAACGGCCTTGAGCCGGGCAAGGATGTGACGATCGAGTATAAGACCGCCCACAATGAGCTTGCCACCCTCGCAGTCGAGGGCAGCGTTGATATCTGCATCCTGCCCGAGCCTTTCGTATCCAAGGTGCTCTCAAAGAACGAGAGCTACAAGCGCGTGCTCGACCTCACCGAGGAGTGGGGCAAGGTCAGCTCCGCAAAGCTCGCCCAGGGCTGCCTTGTGGCAAGAGCCGATTATATCGAGCAGAATCCCGAAATAATCAAGGAATTCATGAGCTTCTATGAGGCCTCGGTCAATTTCGTCAACAATGAGAATAACGCCGGCGCCGTGTTCCTTGCGAAAAACGGCTACTTTGATACGCCCCAGCTTGCGGCGGATACCATTCCGAACTGCAACATCGTATTCATCACCGGCGAGGAAATGAAAAAAACAGCGACGGAGAATTTCACCGTCCTCTTTGAGGCAAACCCCGCTTCCGTCGGAGGGGAGATACCCGCTGATGCGCTCTATTACCTCGGATAAGTCAAAATTGATAAGGATAATTAAAAAAGCAGGAGTCATCGCAGCATGGCTCCTGCTTTGGCAGCTTGCGGCGCTCGCAGTGGGCAGCAGTTTTCTTTTCCCGTCACCGCTGACGGTGCTGCGCCGCCTCGGCGAGCTTTGCGTGACCAAGGAATTTGCGCTCGACTGCCTCGGCTCGCTGGGCAGGATCTCGCTCGGCTGCTTCTCGGGCATAGTGTTCGGCTCTCTGCTCGGCGCGGTCACGGCGTTCTCGAAGCCGCTGTATGATTTCTTCAGCCCGCTGCTCACCGTCATCAAAACTACCCCCGTCGCCTCGTTCATAATCCTGCTGCTCGTCTGGGTCAAGCGCAGCGGAGTGCCCGTCGTGATAGCATTCCTGATGGTCGTGCCCGTGATGTGGTCGAATGTCTCGGCCGCCGTCGCCGACACCGACAGGCTGCTGCTCGAAGCGGCGAAGGTCTTCCGCCTCAGCAGATTTCAGAAGCTGCGCCATGTCTATATCCCGTGCGCCCTGCCGTCCTTTGCGGCGGGCTGCAAGACCTCGATAGGCTTCTCGTGGAAGGCGGGCATAGCCGCCGAGGTGCTCTCCACACCGCGCAACTCCGTCGGCTCGGAGCTGTATATCGCAAAGATAAATCTCGAATACGCCGATCTTTTTGCCTGGACGGCGGCAGTCATTCTGATGAGCTTCCTTGTCGAGAAAGCGCTCGTGCTGCTGCTCGAGAAGCTGCTGCTGCGCCGAGTTCGGGGCGGGGAGGTAAAGAAATGATAATACTTAAAAATATCTCCAAATCCTACGGCGGCAAGGCGGTGCTCGACAACGTGAATATCGAGATACCGGGCAGCGGCGTTTTCGGCATTTTCGGCGCGTCGGGTCAGGGTAAAACGACCCTTATCCGCCTGCTCTGCGGGCTTGAGAAGCCCGACGGCGGCGAAATAATCGGCTCGGACGGCATGAATTTCTCTGTCGTGTTTCAAGAAGATAGGCTCTTTCCCTCGCTCACGGCTCTGGGCAATGTCAGCCTCGTCTCGGACGAAACGACGGCGCGACGGTTGCTCGATCTGGTCGGACTTCACGGCAGCGAGGATAAATACCCCGATGAGCTCAGCGGCGGCATGAGCCGCAGAGTGGCTATCGCCCGCGCCCTTGCCTACGGCGGCGACGCTCTGATCCTCGACGAGCCGTTCAAAGGACTTGAAGCCGAACTGAAAGAGCATATCGGCAAGCTGATAAGTGAATATGCACAAACCAAGCCCGTTATTATTGTGACACATGACGAATATGGTAAATCGCTTACAAAAAATTCTGTCATTTTATCGTAGTTTTTGTACGGTATATAAAATTTAACTCTTGCATTTCCTTCTATTTTATACTATACTTATTAGCGAACGGCCCGATCAGGGCGCTTAAATCAATTATAATTTTTGGAGGCAATAATCATGGCAAAGAAACTTATCGCCATCGTCATGGCACTTGCTCTCGTCCTCTCCTTCGCTGCCTGCGGCGGCAAGGGCGACGACACCACCACCGCTCCCGAAACCACCACCGATTCGTTTGACGCTTTCGGTGAGGAGACCACCGCTGCTCCTGCAGAGGATCCCTCCGCGACCGACGCTTCCGCCACCACTGCAGACGACACGACCGCAGCCCCCGCTGACGCTACCACCGCAGCAGCAGGCGACGCTACCACCGCTGCCGCAGCTAAGGCTCCCCAGACTAAGGAAGAGATCGTTGCTTACTTCAACACCGCTATCAACGGCGTTAAGAAGGGCGCAAAGAGCGTTACTCATCACTATTCAAAGATCTCCCTGAACGGCGCTACCAAGCTCCCCAGCTGGGCAAACTCCGTTCTTAAGCTCCTCGGCGGCGCCGATAAATTCATCAACGATCAACTCACCAAGAACAGCAAGGGTGAGGAGACTCTCACCGGCTCCGCGGCTATCAAGGCCAGCTTCCCCGTTGAAGGCGAGTCCTGGTCAAGCAAGCTCACCGCAGCCGATGTCCAGAGCGCAGTTCTCAAGGAGTCAAACGGCAAATACATGATCCGCATCACCACCGTCGCTGACGCTAAGTCCGCCAATGTTAAGCACGGCGAGGGTCACGCACCCAAGGCTTTCAATGTCATTCTGCCCAGCGTTGTTAACGACAACGTTCCCAGCGCTGCTGCAAGCCTTGTCGGCGGCACCGCAGAGATGAATTACCCCTCGAGCACCGTTACCGTCACCGTTGACGCTGCTACCGGCAGAGTCCTCAAGGCTGACTACGACCTCAAGTGGACCATCAACTTCGGCACCGACACCATCATCCCGTTCACCACTCTTGATTCCTACACCATCAATTGGTAACATAAAACAAACTGTGGGGCGTGCCAAGCACGCCCCTTTTGCAATTGCCCGCGCGAACACACAATGCCTCAAGCATTGAATTTTTATGGCTCCCTTGTGTAAAGGAGCTGTCCGTAGGACTGAGGGTTTGTCGGGTAGTTGCTAAAAGTAAAATTTTGTTGATAGAATAACAGAAAAATTACAACTCAATCGTAGGGGACGGCGTCCTCGACGTCCCACGAAACGACTGCAAATGTAAAATCATCATCGTAGGGGCGAACTGTGTTTGCCCGCAACATAAAAAACAAAGGAGTTTACCCATGAAGAAAGAAGTTCTCGTTGAAACATCCGCCCGCCACGTCCATGTCAGCCGCGAGGCTCTCGATATTCTCTTCGGCGAAGGCTATGAGCTGACCAAAAAGAAGGATCTCTCCCAGCCCGGCCAGTTCTCCTGCGAAGAGAGAGTAGCCGTCGTCGGCTCCAAGAGCAGCTTCCCCGCCGTCTCCATCCTCGGCCCCATCCGCCCTGCAACTCAGGTCGAGCTTTCGCTCACCGACGCCCGCTCGATAGGCGTTACCGCACCCGTCAGGGAGAGCGGCGATATCGAGGGCAGCGGCTCCTGCAAGCTGGTCGGCCCCAAGGGCGAGCTTGAGATCGAGTGCGGCGTCATCGCCGCCAAGAGGCACATCCACGCCACCCCCGAGGACGCCGAGAAATACGGCCTTGAGGATAAGCAGATCGTCTCCGTCAAGATCGACTCCAACGGCAGAAAGCTCATCTTTGACGACGTCGTCGTCAGAGTCAGCCCCAAATTCGCGCTCGCAATGCACATCGACACCGACGAATCCAACGCCGCTGCCGCCACCCCCGGCCTCATGGGCGAAATTCTTTAATTTCATCTTAATACATAAAACGCACCCGCAGGAGCTTTCGTGCCCCGACGGGTGCGTGTTTTTTACTCTGCCTCAATTTGCTCCGGCTCCTCCGCCTCGACCATCTCGTGCAGCATCGGCGGGCGGAACATTCTGAACGCCTGCTTCTTGACCGAGATCGTCATATCGCCGTTGTCGCCGCCGTATTCGCCGTCGAGCGTCCACGGCAGTTTGGAGCCGTCAAGGGTCTTGACCTCGATATGCGAGCCTTGATAGAGGTGGATGAACCGCTTGTCAAAGTCCTTTTTCAGCACGCTGGTACACACGTCGACCCAGTTCTTTAACGTGCCGGGGTTCTTGACGATGAACACCTCGAATCTGCCGTCGTTAAGGCAGACCTGATCGTTGCTGAGCTTGATGATTCCGCCTACGGTGAAGGAATTCGAGATAGAGCCGAAAACGAATTCATCCTCGATTACCTTGCCGTCTATCACGAAGCGCATCGGGATCTCCCGAATATCCTTGACCGTCTTTGTCGCCTCGAGATAATAGGCGAGCTTGCCGATCTTATTTTTCAATTTCTGATCCGCCTTGTAGGCGCAGGCGGTGAAAGCGCCGAAGGAAGCCACATATGTAAAGTACCTCTCGCCGAAAAGCCCGATATCGTAGGGGAGCGCCTCGGAGCTGACGATGAGCTGCGCCGCCTTGATGGGGTTGGTCGGCAGACCGAGGGTGTGGGCAATGTCGTTGGTCGTGCCGGCGGGAATGAAGCCTATCTCGGGCCTTTTCTCAAGAGCCATCAGCCCGTTGAGCGTCTCGCAGAATGTGCCGTCGCCGCCCCTGCAAACCACCGTGTCATATTTGCCGCCGAATTCACGGGCAAACCGCGTTGCGTCGCCCGAGCCCGTGGTGTTCATAACGGTGATATTGTACCCGTGGCGGTTAAAGATGTTCGTGACCTCGAGCAAATCGTCGCTGTATCTCTTTTTGCCCGAGCGGGGGTTGACTATCATCAGCATCTGCTTTTCCATTCTCTCGCCTGCTTTCATAGGTGATAAAAGAAATTATATCACCTTTTGCCTCATTGTTCAAGCATGGCGGCGGCAGCATTTTTCGCACAAAAAGCCCCTTTTGCCCAAAATCGCACCCGCCGTATCCGTAAATTCTGAAATCCAAGCACTAAAAGGCTCCCTTGTGTAAAGGGAGCCATGAGCAACTGCAATCTTTGAACGACATTGTAGGGAACGGCGTCCTCGACGTCCCGAGAGTTACACTGCAATGTCGGTTTTACAACGGTAGGGGCGAACTGCGTTCGCCCGCCTAAATCTGCACAATATCGCAACATTAAACTGTTGCTATCCTCTTAGGCTCCCTCCCGAGGGAGCTGCCCGGAGAGCTGAGGGATTGACCAATAAACCGTTGTTTGTTTCTTATTCTTTTTTGGAAATCGACCGATCAAACTTCAATCCGTTTTTATTGATTTTTCTTTACAATCCCTCCGTCACGACTTCGTCGCGCCACCTCCCTTTACACAAGGGAGGCGCTACCAACTGCAATTTTTCGGCGCATATCGTAGGGAACGGCGTCCTCGACGTCCCGTGAGCTACTCTACAATGTAGGTTTTACAACGGTAGGGTGAACTGTGTTCGCCCGTGCAAAAACTATCAAGCCGACAGCATTAATTCGCCTTCTCCTTGAGGAGAAGGTGCCGAGCGCAGCGAGACGGATGAGGTGTGCCGCAGGCAGTTAATTCCACAAACATCAATCCTCCGTCACGGCTTCGCCGTGCCACCTCCTTTTCTAAGGAGGCCACTATAGCAGTCGGCTTGCAGTTAAACCGGCTCCCTTGTGTAAAGGGAGCCATGAGTAACTGCAATCTTTCAACTGGCAAAGCCTGTTTATATATGCGAAAAACCGCCGGTCGGTCGCCCGATCAGCGGTTTATGATTATTCAAGCTCGAATGCGCCGGTATAGAGCTGATAATAAACGCCCTTTTCGGCTATCAGCTTCTCGTGGTCGCCGCGCTCGATTATCCTGCCGTGGTCGAGCACCATTATCACATCCGAATTCATTACCGTCGAGAGGCGGTGGGCGATGACGAATACCGTCCTGCCCTCCATCAGCTTATCCATGCCTCTCTGGACTATCGCCTCCGTCCTCGTGTCTATCGAGGAGGTCGCTTCGTCAAGGATCATCACGGGCGGGTCGGCGACGGCGGCCCTTGCTATCGCTATCAGCTGGCGCTGACCCTGTGAGAGGTTCGCGCCGTTGTTGCTCAGCTCCGTTTTGTAGCCCGAGGGCAGTCGGGTGATGAAATCGTCCGCGCCCGCGAGCTTCGCTGCCTCAATGCATTCCTCGTCCGTTGCGTCCAGCCTGCCGTAGCGGATATTCTCCATCACCGAGCCGGTGAAGAGGTTAGTCTCCTGCAAAACGATGCCGAGGGAGCGGCGCAGGTCGGATTTCTTTATCTTGTTGATATTTATGCCGTCATAGCGGATCTTGCCGTCGGCGATATCGTAAAATCGGTTGATAAGATTCGTTATTGTGGTCTTGCCCGCGCCCGTTGCGCCGACGAACGCCACCTTCTGACCCGGTTCGGCGTAAACGGTCACGTCGTGGAGCACCTCCTTGCCCTTTTCGTAGGCAAAATCGACGTCAAAGAGCCTCACGTCGCCTCGGAGCGGGGTGTAGGTCAGCGTGCCGTCACCGTGCGGATGCTTCCACGCCCATTTGCCGGTGCGTTCGCTCGTCTCGGTCAGCTCGCCGTTCTCCTCCTTGGCGTTGACGAGGGTCACATAGCCGTCGTCCGTCTCGGGCTGCTGATCCATCAGCGAGAATATCCTCTGCGCGCCCGCCATCGCCATGACTATGGCGTTGACCTGCTGCGAGACCTGGTTGATGTTGCCGGTGAATTGCTTGGTCATATTAAGGAACGGCACGATGATGCTGATGCTGAACGCCATGCCCGAAATGCTGAAATTCTTAGCGCCGAGGGTCAGGAAAAGCCCGCCCGCCGTCGCAATAAGCACATAGAGCACGTTGCCGATATTCATGATTATCGGGCCGAGGGTGTTGGCGTAGGCGTGCGCCTTGCGGCTGTCCTCATAGAGCGCCTCGTTTATCTTGTCGAAGTCCTCGGTCGCCGCCTCCTCATGGCAGAATACCTTGATGACCTTCTGACCGTTCATCATCTCCTGGATGAAGCCCTCCGCCTTGCCGAGCGAAGCCTGCTGGCGCACGAAGTATTTCGCCGAGCCGCCGCCGACCTTCTTTGAAACAAGGGTCATGGCGACAACGCCGACAAGCAGCAGCATCGTCATCCAAATGCTGTAGTAGAGCATGATGAAGAACACGACCATTACAACAATGCCCGACGAAATGAGGGCGGGGAGCGCCTGAGAAACAAGCTGGCGGAGCGTGTCGATATCGTTGGTGTAGTAGCTCATAATGTCGCCGTGCTTGGTCGTGTCAAAATATTTGATGGGCAGATTCTGCATCCCGTCAAACATCTTGCGGCGCAGCTTGCAAAGGAAGCCCTGGGTGATATACGCCATGAGCTGCTCCCTGACGGTCATCAGGATTATCGCCGCGAGATAGAGCGCCACAAGCACCGCTATCATCGGGAATATCTCTTTGCTTGCCGCCGACCAGTCGCCGACTTTGTACCATTTTTCGATCACTGCGATAACTTTCTGAGTGAATACGGCGGGGATCGCCGAGGCCGCCGCAGTGAGGATAATACAGACCGTCACCACGGGCACGAGCACGGGGTAGCAGCTTATCAGCAGCTTTATCACCCTGCCGAGCACGCCTTTTGCCGGTTTCGGCTTATTCATCGCGCTCACCTCCGTTCGTCTGTTGCTCATAAACCTCACGGTAGATTTCGCTCGAGCCGAGCAGCTCCTCGTGCTTGCCGAGCGCTGCTATCCTGCCGTTCTCCATAACGACTATCAGGTCGGCCTCCTGCACGGAAGCGATGCGCTGGGCAATGATTATCTTGGTCGTTTCGGGTATATATTCCTTGAATCCCGCCCGTATCAGAGCGTCCGTCTTGGTATCGACGGCGCTTGTCGAGTCGTCAAGGATAAGGATCTTCGGCTTCTTGAGCAGTGCGCGGGCAATGCAGAGCCTCTGCTTCTGGCCGCCCGAGACGTTCGTGCCGCCCTGCTCGATATGCGTGTCGTAGCCGTCGGGGAACGACCTTACGAAATCGTCCGCCTGGGCGAGCCTACACGCCTCGATTATCTCTTCGTCGGTCGCGTTCTCGTTGCCCCAGCGCAGATTTTCCTTTATCGTGCCGGAGAAGAGCAGGTTCTTTTGCAGCACCATCGCCACCGCTTCACGCAGCGACTCGATATCGTAGTTCCTGACGTCTACGCCGCCCACGCGCACGCTGCCTGCGGTCACGTCGTAGAGCCTCGGGATAAGCTGCACGAGCGTAGTCTTGCTCGAGCCGGTGCCGCCGATAATGCCGACGGTCATGCCGGAGCGGATATGCAGGTCGACATTCTCGAGCGCATCTCTCTCGGCTTTCTTTGAATATTTGAAGCTCACGGAGTCGAAGTCCACGGAACCGTCGGCTACGGAGAATACGGGATTCTCGGGGTTGCGGAGCGCAGGCTCCTCGCCGAGCACCTCGCCTATACGCTTAAAGGACTCGGAGGACATTGTAAGGATAACGTATATCATCGAGAGCATCATCAGCGACATGAGTATCTGCACGCCGTAGGTCAGCATCGCCGAGATCTGGCCGACGTCGACCAGCGTGCCGCCGCTCGTTATCGTCATCTTTGAGCCGACGATGAGCACGAACACCATGTTGAAATTCAAGCAGAACTGCATCAGCGGCGCATTGAGCGCAACTATCCTCTCCGCGTGGGTGAAATCCTTGCGGATATCTTCCGAAGCGGCGCCGAATTTCTTCTTCTCGTATTCCTCACGCGAGAAGCCCTTGACCACTCGCATGGCGCGCACATTCTCCTCGACGGATTCATTCAGACGGTCGTACTTTCTGAATACGCTGCGGAATGCGGGCATGGCCTTGCGGCTGATGAGCAAAAGCCCGAAAGCCAGCACAGGGATGACGACGACGAAGGCCGTTGCAAGCGCGCCGCCCATCACATAAGCCATCACGACGGAGAATATCAGCATCAGCGGGCTGCGGATAGCCGTCCTTATCACCATCATGTAGGACATTTGAGCGTTCGCAACGTCGGTGGTCATCCTTGTCACGAGTGATGAAGACGAGAATTTGTCGATATTCTCAAATGTATAGGTCTGCACCCTGCGGAATATATCGCCGCGCAGGTTTTTGGCGAAGCCCGCCGAGGCCTTGGCGCAGGTGAATCCCGCCAGACCGCCGCAGGCGAGGGAAGCGCACGCCATCAGCGCCAGCACTCCGCCCGTCTCGAGAATATAGCTCATGTCTGCGCCCACCTTGATACGGTTGACGAGGTTTGCCGTGATGAACGGAATAAACGTCTCGATCACCGCCTCGCCGACGATAAAAATGAGCGTCAGCACAGTCGGCCGCTTGTATTCTCTTACACTTTTCATAAGCCGCCTTATCATATCTTTCCTCCTTGCTCTTACGAATAGTAGTTTTGTATCTTAAATGTTTGAATAAACATTATCACTATAAATCACGTACGTTAAAGGCTCCCTTGTGTAAAGGGAGGCGAGGTCAACTGCGCATTTTCGGAAACATCGTAGGGGACGGCGTCCTCGACGTCCCGCGAGCTACACTACAATGTAGGTTTTGCAACGTTAGGGGCGAACTGTGTTCGCCCGCCTAATTTCGCACATTATTGCAATACTAACCTGTTGTCAGCTTCCTAGGCTCCCTCTTGAGGGAGCTGTCCATAGGACTGAGGGAGTTTTTTCAAAAAAATCAATCAAGCTGCATTCCGCCTGCGGCACACCTCATCCGTCTCGCAAGCTCGACACCTTCTCCTCAAGGAGAAGGCAAATATAACTGCAAAACTGCAAACACTCAGTCAAGTCGGCTCCCTCTGACGAGGGAGGCGAGAGCAGCTGCGGGTTTTTGGGAATATCCGCAGTCATATGTCGGTCAAAACTCCGCAACTCTACAGAGATAAAAGACGGAGAACGACCTATCGTTCTCCGTCTTTTATCGGATGGCTCTGACATTGTTGCTCACAAATGCAGATGCGTGATGCAATATCACGCTATTACATTGTAACTGATTTCATCAAATTTGTCAACTGCTTTTTTGACCCGTTGCAAAATTATACGCTTTTTTGAGTTGTTGTTTGTATTTGCGCAGTCTGCACGGTCGTTGCCTCGACCACCTCAATGAGGTAATCGGCGCTGACCCAGCCCTTCAGCCCGTTGTAGTCGATATAAGCCCAACCTTGCACGGCGCTGACCACGGTCACATCCGTTCCGTTCGGGATCTTGCCCACGACGCTCGAACCTGCCGCCGCCTCGGCTCGCATATTGAGCACGCTGCCCGCCGTTTTGACGAGATATCTGCCCGCTGCGAGGGTCGCACCGCCGTCGGTCGTCTGCTCCGTGGCGGGCTCGGTGGTCTGCTCAAGATATTTTTTATCTACGGTGAGGATGCCCCATTTTCCGTCGTATTTTGCGATGAATACTCCGCCGTCGCCGGGCAGGATCGCCGCGAATTCAAAGCCGACGACCGTCTCGCCCGTGGTGTTCACAACGCCGTAAAGCCCGTTCTTTTTGACGGGCGCAACGCCGTTTCGGAATGTGAACGCCGTGTTGCTGCTCATTGCGTCAAGCTCGGAGACGCTCTCGAAGTCAAAGGGTATGACCGTAACGCCGCTCTCGTTGATATAGCCCCATTTTTCGCCTTGGCGGACTGCCGCAACGCCGCTGCCGAAATCCTTTGCGGCGTCGTAATTCAGCGGTATCTCCAATTTAAGCTCCGCGCCGACATAGCCCCACTTTGCGCTCTCCGCAAGGGAGGACGCGACGGGGTAAAGCCCGGGCTGAAGCGGCAATTCGTTTCTCTTTATCTCACCCGCGTAGCCCTTGCCGTCCGTCCACGCGAGATGCTTGCCCGCGTCGCTCCAGCAGGGTACTCTCTCGGGCGAGGTCACGCCGTGATACTGCCGATTGGTGACCGTGCCGCTCTCGGCGTCCACAAGCAGGGGATACTCCGAGCGGGGGCTGTCCGCAATGTAGCGGTAGCTGCGCCACTGATCACTGCAAACGGTGAAGTCGTCGTGCTCGGCTTTCTCTGTTATCTCGCCGCCGAGGGTCATCAGGCCCTTTTTGCCGGTCTTGGCGTCGGTGAACACCGCCATAGTCTCGTTGAGGCTCTTGATATCCGAGACATTGGCGAAGCCGTCGGGCACGGTGAACTGCCAGCTCTTGTTTTCGCTGTCTTTATTGCCGTCGGAGCGCCCGTGCAGCACGGCTATCACCGCCACGGCAACGAGCACTGCCGCCGCTATGATGCATATCGCGGCTGCGGTGGTGCGGTTTATCGGGCGTTTTTTCTTAAATGTAATATTTTTTGCCGCCATCTATATTTTCCTTTCAAAAAAGCGGTTCTCCGCATATATTTCCCTGAATTTACGGCCGAAATTCGGCTATTTATCGTTTTCTTAAAAGAAGTATAGCACATTATGTAAAAAAGCGCAATTACAAAAGTGTTACAATCTGCACGGATATGTAAACTTCCTTTTGATTTTGAGGGTATATTTTCGCTGTTTCTCTTGACTAATCGCCCTTTTAGTTATATTATTATAGAGTATTATATTCGGCGGTGTGTTCATCGCCAAGGAGGAAAAAAATGAAAGTATTCATGATCGGCGGCACCGGCCTGCTCGGCTGCGAAGCTGCAAGAATCTTCATCGAGAGAGGCCACGAGGTCAAGAGCGTTGCTCTTCCCCCCCTTCCCGAAGGAGCACCCATCCCCAAGGAGATGGAGATCGAATTCTGCAACATTTATGAAAAGACCGACGACGAGATCAGAGAGATGATCAAGGGCTTCGATTGCTTCGTCTTCGCCGCAGGCGTTGATGAGAGAGTCGAGTTCCCCGCTCCCGTCTACGACGCTTACTACAAGTATAACATTGCTCCCATCAAGAGGATCCTGCCTCTTTGTAAGGAAGCCGGCCTCAAGAAGGCTGTTATCCTCGGCTCCTACTTCTCATATCTTGCGAAGACCCGCCCCGATATGAAGCTCACCGAGAAGCATCCTTACATCAGAAGCCGTATCGATCAGGAGAACGTCGCATTCTCCTTCGCGGATGACAACTTCGACGTCTCCGTGCTTGAGCTGCCCTACATCTTCGGCACTCAGCCCGGCAGAAAGCCCGTTTGGGTCATACTTATCGAGCAGATAAAGATGATGGATAAGCTGCCCTGCACCATGTATCCGGGCGGCGGCACCGCAATGCTCACCGTCCGTCAGGTCGGTCAGGTCATCGTCGGCGCGGCCGAGAAATCCAAGGGCGCAAAGGCATGGCCCATCAGCATGTATAACATGACCTGGAAGGAATTCCTCAAGATAGTCTATGCCGCCAGAGGCATGGGCGATAACAGAAAGATAGTCAGCATCCCCGCATGGATGATGCGTATGGGTCTCGGCAAGGTCAAAAAGGAATACGCCGCCAAGGGCATCCAGAGCGGTATCGACGTTGACGGACTTGCCGATATCATGGCTCTCAACCTCTTTATCGACAGGAAGTACAGCGAAGAGCTCGGCGCTACCGAGGACGATATCAAGGCTGCTATCTTCGACTCCATCAAGGTCAGCCAGGCCTCCTATGACGGCAAGGTCAAGCTCCTTGAGATGAAAGGCGAATAATTTTTAGCGAGATGGAGCTGTTTATTTAATCAAAGTAAGCAGCTCCATTGTTGTGTTTATTTCAGCAGTTACCGTACCCTGACAAATACCGGATTCGGAAGGAGTTATCGCATGGAAAGCAAGAAATACCTCAGCAAAAAAGAGCTGTGGATGTTTGCCGTAGGCGCAGGCGGGCAGGGCATGATATACGCCATGATGTCGAGCTATGTCAGCGACTACTACGTTAATGTTTTGCAGCTGCCGCTTCTCTTTGTCCTTCTTCTCATGCTCCTCGCCAGAGTGTGGGACGCAATCAACGACCCGCTCATGGGCATGATAGTCGACCGCCACACCACCAAGTGGGGCAAGATGAAGCCCTATATCCTTTTTGCCGCCGTTCCGATAGCCGTCCTCACCGTGCTCATGTATTACAGCCCCGCCGGGCTGAGCAAGACGGGCATGATGGTCTATGTGGCGATAACCTATGTGTTCTGGGGCATGATATACACCATGGCGGACGTTCCCTTTTGGAGCTTGCCGAATGTTTTGACTCCCGACGCAGCCGAGAGAGGCTCCGTCATTTCGCTTGGCAGGACGGTAAACGGCGTAGGCTCGGCCGTGCCCGAGGTGCTTTTCCTCGCCGCAGGCTTCCTGCTGCCCAAGCTGCTTGACACCTCCGACCCGATAGCCTACGATAAGCAGCGTTATCTCATTATCGCCGCTGTCACCGTCGCTATCGGCATAATCCTCTATGTCAACTCCTATTTCCACGTCAAAGAAAGAGTCGTTATCCCCGATAAGAAGCGCGCGCCGGGCGAGCCGTCGCAGCTCACGAGGATATTTAAGTGCAAGCCCCTCATGCTTGTCATCCTAATGGGCGTTCTCTCCAGCGGCAGATATATGGTTCAGGCTGCGGCTATCCACGTCGCCCGCTATGCCTTCTATATCGGCCCCGAGATAACCCCCGATATGCCTATTGAGGAGAAAACCGCTCTCATCTCCGCCAGCGTCTCGAGCGTCAAGACCATATTCCAGGTCTGCGCCATAGTCGGTATGTTCGGCGCAATGCTCTTCATGCCGCTGCTGATGAAGAAATTCGACTATAAAAAGATAGTCATCACCACCTGCCTGCTCGGCTTCGTTGCGAGCATCTTCACCACCCTTATCGGTTGGTTCAGCGGCAATCTCTATCTCTGCATCCCGTTCGTGCTCGTCTCCTGCATCCCGCTCGGCGTGCTGAACGTCATATCCTATGCGATGATAGGCGACTGCCTCGACTATATGGAGCTTAAAACCGGCTTCCGCGACAACGCCCTCGGCTCAGCCTGCCAAGGCTTCGTCAACAAGCTGGGCAACGCCTTCGCTACCTGCGGCATCGTGCTGATGTATATGTTCATCGGCCTCAAGCCCGAGGATATGCTGAATTCCCAGGTCATCATGGCCGCCACCGAGCTTACGAGGACTCAGAATTTCGCAATGTTCTCGCTCGTCTCCATCGTCCCCGGCGTCAGCCTGCTGCTTTGCAGCATCCCGATGTTCTTCTATAAGATCGCCGGCAAGGAGAAGGCGGATATGCTCAGCGCCCTTGAAGAAAAACGTAAAAATTCCGGCATCGTGATCGAATGATCGCCTCGCACGGTTATCCTATACAGAAAGAAACAGGTGAATTTCCCTTGTCCGCAAAAAAAGATTTAAGAAACGTAGCCATTATCGCCCACGTTGACCACGGCAAGACCACTCTCGTTGATGAATTGCTCAAGCAGAGCGGCACCTTCCGTGAGAATGAGCAGGTCGCCGAGAGAGTCATGGACTCCAACGACCTTGAGCGTGAGCGCGGCATAACCATCCTCTCAAAGAATACCTCAGTCCACTACAAAGGCACCAAGATAAACATCGTTGACACCCCGGGTCACGCCGATTTCGGCGGCGAGGTCGAGCGTATACTAATGATGGTCGACGGCGTCGTGCTGCTCGTCGACGCATTTGAGGGCTGTATGCCCCAGACGAGATTCGTGCTTAAAAAGGCGCTCAATCTCAAGAAAAAGGTGCTTGTCGTTATCAACAAGATCGACCGCCCGAACGCCCGCCCCTATGAGGTCGTCGACGAAGTGCTTGACCTCTTCATCGACCTCGGCGCGGAGGAGGATCAGCTCGATTTTCCCGTCGTCTACGCCAGCGCGAAGGACGGCTACTCGAGCCTCGACCCCAATTGCAGAAGCGGCAATATGCAGCCGCTCTTTGACGCCATTCTCAAGAATATCGACCCGCCCACAGGCGACCCCGACGGCCCGCTTCAGGTGCTCTTTTCGAGCCTTGACTACGACGATTACGTCGGCAGGATCGGCGTCGGCAGAGTCGAGCGCGGCAGGATAAAGAGAGGCCAGCAGGTCTCGCTTTGCAAGACCGACGGCTCGGTGCAGAATGTCCGCATCTCCCGCCTCTATCAGTTCGAGGGTCTTAACAGAGTTGAATGCGAGGAGGCCGAGGCAGGCGACATCATCTGCGTCTCAGGCATCGAGGGCATCAACATCGGCGAGACCGCCTGCGACCCCGAGAAGGTCGAGGCGCTGCCCTTCATAAAGATAGACGAGCCCACCATCTCGATGAATTTCATGGTCAACGACAGCCCGTTTGCCGGCAGAGAGGGCAAATTCGTCACCTCCCGCAACGTGCGCGACCGCCTCTTCAAAGAGGTCGAGACAAACGTGAGCATGAGAGTTGAGGAGACCGACAGCACCGATACCTTCAAGGTTTCGGGCAGGGGAGAGCTTCACCTCTCCATCCTCATTGAGACAATGCGCCGCCAGGGTTATGAATTCCAGGTATCCCGCCCCAAGGTCATATTCAAGGAGCAGAACGGTCAGCTCCTCGAGCCTATGGAGCTGCTCATCGTCGAAGTGCCCGAGCAGTATGTCGGCGCCGTCATTGAGAAGCTCGGCTCCCGCAAGGGCGAGCTTGAGAATATGGGCTCCCGTCAGGGCGGCTCGACCCACCTTGAATTCAAGATTCCCGCAAGAGGTCTCATCGGCTACCGTGCCGAATTCCTGACCGACACCAACGGCAACGGCATCATGAATCAGCTCTTCAACGGCTATGAGCCGTATAAAGGCGATATCCAGACCCGCGAGCGCGGCTCGATAGTCGTCCATGAGACGGGCGTGAGCACCGCATACGGTCTTTTCAACACTCAGGACAGAGGCCGCCTCTTCATCCCCGCGGGCGTTGAAGTCTATGAGGGCATGATAGTCGGCGAAAGTGCCAAGAATGAGGACGTCGTCTGCAACGTCTGCAAGCAGAAGCACCTGACCAACACCCGCGCCTCCGGCTCCGACGACGCTCTGCGCCTTGTGCCGCACACCGTGATGAGCCTTGAGCAGTGCATGGAATTCATCAAGGACGACGAGCTGCTTGAGGTCACCCCCGAGTCGCTCAGACTCCGCAAGCGCATCCTCTCCAAGGAGCAGCGCATGAAGATGCAGTTCAAGAAAAAATAAGAATCCTTAAAAATATGATTTTCAAAGATAAAACCGCCGTCGCTCTCGGCAGCTTCGACGGGCTACACAAAGGTCATATGTCAGTCATAGCCTGCGCTCTTTCGATGAAGGAGTGCGGGCTTGTTCCTCTTGCGCTCCTTTTCGATTCGCACCCGATGCTCGCCCTCACGGGTCAGGCGCCGCCCGAGATACTCCAAAGCGCCGAGAGAGAAAGATTGCTCACCGAAATGGGCGTTAAATTTGAATATATTTCGTTCAAGGAAATTATGAACCTCACCTGCCGTGAATTTGTCGAGGATATCCTGCTCAAGCGGCTGAACGCCGCCGCCGTATGCTGCGGCTGGAATTATCGCTTCGGCAGGAGCAACGAGGGCGGCTGCCGCGAACTGAGCGAACTGTGCGATGAATTCGGTGTCGAGCTGCACATCAGTGACCATGTCGACCTCGGCGGCGAGCCTATCAGCTCCTCACGCATCCGCCTTGCCGTGGAGCAGGGCGATATCCCCCTCGCAAACGCCATGCTCGGCAGGGAATTCAGCTACAGCGCCCCCGTCGTGAGCGGTTATCACCGAGGTCATCTGCTCGGCGCGCCAACGATAAATCAGCGCTTCGAGCCGGATTTTGTCAGACCTCGCAAAGGCGTTTACGCCTCATTTACAACGGTCGGCGGTGTTCGCTACCCCTCCGTTACCAATATCGGGCTTCGCCCGTCCTTTGAGAATGAAGATTTCCGCAGCGAGACCTGCATCATCGGCTTCTCCGGCGATCTCTACGGTCAGGTCATCAAGGTCTCGCTGCTTGATTTTATAAGAGATGAGCAAAAATTCGGCTCCGTCGAGGCTCTGAGCGCTCAAATCGCTCTCGACGCTGCGCGAGCCAAAGAAATATTTGAAAAACGAGGTGACAGCGGCAATGTATGAGACTTGGGAACAGCTTAAAGCGGATTGCATGGGCTGCCGCAAATGTGACCTGTGCGAAACAAGGACAAATCTTGTTTTCGGCGTGGGCAACGAGAACGCCGAGGTGCTTTTTGTCGGCGAGGGTCCCGGCGAGAACGAGGATCTGCAAGGTGAGCCGTTCGTCGGCAGAGGAGGCAAGCTGCTCGACAAATACCTCGACGCAGTCGACCTCGACCGCAAAAAGAATATCTATATTGCGAATATCGTAAAATGCCGCCCCCCGAAGAACCGTGACCCGCTCCCCGAGGAGCAGGACGGCTGCATTCAGTGGCTACGCGAGCAAACAAGGCTGCTGCGCCCGAAAATAATCGTCTGCCTCGGCAGGATCTCGGCTCAGAAGCTCATCGACAAGAATTTCAAGGTCACCAAGCAGCACGGCGAATTCATCGAGAAAGGCGGCATCCTCTTCATGGGCACTTTCCACCCCGCCGCCCTGCTCAGAAATCCCAACAACAAGCCACAGGCTCTCGAGGATTTTCTCGCCCTGCGCCGCAAAATTCTTGAGGTCTGCGACCATACCTATTAAACCGAATTCGTAGAAAAAAATATGATTCGGAGTTTTTGCTGAGATTCAATCGACAACCCCTCCGTCACGACTTTGTCGCGCCACCTCCCTTTACACAATGGAGGCGAGGGCACGTGCAATTTTTCGGCGACATTGTAGGGGACGGCGTCCTCGACGTCCCGAGAGCTACACTAAAATGTCGGTTTTACAACGGTAGGGGCGAACTGCGTTCGCCCGCCGGAGTTTGCACAATGCCGCAGTATTAAACTGTTGCCCACCTCTTAGGCTCCCTTTGACGAGGGAGCTGCCCGAAGGACTGAGGGAGTTTTGCCGAAATCCAACCGATAACCCCTCTGTCTCAACAGGCAAACGACCCAAATTAACAAACAATTTTTCTTTTGGAGAAAATATGAAATACAATGCTGAAAATTATGACGTCGCCGTGATCGGCGCAGGCCACGCAGGTATCGAAGCGGGGCTTGCCTCGGCGCGCCTCGGCTGCAAGACCGCCGTTTTCACCGTCAATCTCGACTGGGTCGGCAATATGCCGTGCAATCCCTCGATCGGCGGCACATCAAAGGGTCACCTCGTGCGCGAGATAGACGCTCTCGGCGGCGAAATGGGCGTCGCTGCGGATAAAAACACCCTGCAAAGCCGTATGCTCAATCTCGGCAAAGGTCCCGCCGTCCACAGCCCCCGCGCCCAGGTGGATCGCCGAGCCTACTCCGACTATATGAAGGGCGTGCTCGAACGCACCCCAAATCTCTACCTCCGCCAGGCGGAAATAGTCGATATCACCCGTGACGGCAGCGAATGGGTGCTGCGTACCCGCCTTGAGGCTCTCCATAGAGCCAAGGCCGTCATCCTCGCCACGGGCACTTTTCTCGCGGGCAGGGTCTATATCGGCGACGTTTCATATGAGAGCGGCCCCGACGGGATGTTTCCCGCAACTGAGCTTGCCGCTTCGCTCAAGCGCCTCGGTCTGCCCACCCGCCGCTTCAAAACGGGCACTCCGCCCCGCGTGAATCGCCGCAGCGTCGATATCGACCGCCTCGAGCCGCAGTTCGGCGACGAGCACCCCGCCGTTTTCTCCTACGACAGCGGCATTGAGGTCAGAAATACCGAGCCCTGCTACATAACCTACACGGGCGCCGAGACCAAGCAGGTCATTCTTGAGAATCTGCACCGCTCGCCCCTGTATTCGGGCAAAATCGACGGCGTCGGCCCCCGCTATTGCCCGAGCATTGAGGATAAAATAGTCCGCTTCGCCGAGAAGGAGCGACATCAGATATTTGTCGAGCCGTGCGGAGCTAAAACTGACGAAATGTATTTGCAGGGGCTTTCTTCTTCCCTGCCGGAGGATGTTCAGCTCCGAATAGTCCACAGTATACCCGGTCTTGAGCACGCCGAATTTCTCCGCACAGCATACGCTATTGAATACGATTGCGTCGATCCGCTTTCGCTCCGTCAGACCCTTGAATTCAAGGATTTCCCCGGTCTTTATGGCGCAGGGCAGTTCAACGGCTCGAGCGGCTACGAAGAAGCCGCCGCTCAGGGGCTTGTGGCGGGCATGAATGCCGCATTGAAGCTCCTCGGCAAAGAGCCTGTCATTCTCGACCGCACCACTTCATATATCGGCACGCTTATCGACGATCTCGTCACCAAGGGCTGCTCCGACCCCTACAGAATGATGACCTCTCGCTCCGAATACCGCCTCATCCTGCGCCAGGATAACGCCGACCGCCGCTTGACCGAAATAGGCTACCGCGCCGGGCTTGTGCCGCAGGAGCGCTATGACCGTTTCCGCCGCAAGCTGGAGCTGATAGCCGCCGAGCGCAAGAGAGTTGAGGAGCTGTCGATACCTAAAACTCCGCAGCTCGATGAAATTCTTGTTTCACGTGAAACATCTCCGCTTGAGAAGGGCGTTAAAATGGCTGAGCTGCTGCGCCGCCCGCAGGTGGATTACGCCGCGCTCGCCCCGTTCGATAAATCCCGCCCCGACCTGCCGAGGGAGATTTTTGAGCAGGTGGAGATCGACATAAAATATGAGGGATACATTAAACGGCAGCAGATGCAGATAAATGAGCTGCACCGCCTCGAGGTCAAGCGCCTGCCGCACGACCTCGATTATTCGGCGATAATGGGCCTGCGCCTTGAGGCAATTGAGAAGCTCGGCAAGATCAGACCTGAGACGGTCGGTCAGGCCTCCCGCATCTCCGGCGTTTCGCCCGCGGATATCTCGGTGCTGCTTATCTATCTTGAGAGGAACGGTATTAATGGTGATAAATAAAGAGCTGCTGAGCAGCAACGCTGCCTCTTTGGGCGTTGACCTCAGCGAAGATATGCTCGATAAATTCGATTTGCTTGCTTCGCTGCTCATCGAGCAGAATAAAACAATGAACCTGACCGCCATCACTCAGCCGAATGAGGTGGTAGTCAAGCATTTTGCAGACAGTCTCTCACTGCTCTCCGCCATTGAAGTGCCGCAGGGCGCAAAAGTGCTCGATCTCGGCACGGGAGCAGGCTTCCCGGGGCTGCCGCTGCTGATAGCCCGCCCCGATATCCGCCTGACAATGGTGGACAGCACCGCCAAAAAGCTCGCCTATGTCGCTTCGACGCTCGATAAACTCTCGCTGAGTGCCGAGACGCTCCACGCCAGAGCCGAGGAGGCGGGCAAAGACCCCGCTTACCGCGAACAATACGATATCGTCTGCTCCCGCGCGGTCGCCGCGCTCAATGTGCTTTGCGAATACTGCCTGCCTTTTGTCAAGGTCGGCGGCACCTTCGTAGCAATGAAGAGCGCCAAGGCTCTGGAGGAGTTGCAGCTCGCCGAGAAAGCGATATCGACCCTCGGCGGCGAGATGGTCGGTCAAAAGAGCTTCACTCTCTCCGACGGCGGCGAAAGAACACTGATTATTATCAAAAAGATTTCGCAAATTCCGCCGAAATATCCTCGTCCGTCCGCTCAAATCGCCAAAAAGCCCCTTTGATTTTAATCGAATATGCAGTTAAGTGTCGCTTTCGGGCGCACGAAAAAGCTGGACAAACCCTCCGCCGAGTGTTATCATCAAGGTAACGAAACCGACGGGGGGTCAATTATTGAAAAGCGCTAAATACAAAATAGGCGGTCAGATAATACTGATCCCGCAGGAGGATATTTATCCGAACCCGAATCAGCCTCGTTCACGCTTCGATTTCGATGAGCTTGAGGGTCTGGCGCAGAGCATCAGGCAAAACGGCATAATTCAGCCGATAGCCGTGCGGGTCAATGCAAGCGGTAATTATGAGCTGATATCAGGCGAGCGGCGGCTTAGGGCTTCAAGGCTAGTCGGCATTTCGCTGATACCGTGTATAATAATGGAGGCGAGCGACGAGAAGTCTGCGCTGTTTGCTCTTATCGAGAATATGCAGCGAAGCGACCTCGGCTTCTTTGAGGAGGCGAGCGCCATTGAGAAGCTGATAGTCGGTTTTAATATGAGCCGCGATGACGTTTGCCGCAAGCTCGGCAAGGCGGCGCCCACTATCTCAAATAAACTGCGACTATTGAAGCTGCCCGAGGATGTCCGCCTCAAGATAACTCAGGAGGGTCTGACCGAGCGCCATGCCAGAGCGCTGCTGCGCCTGCCGACCCGAGCGCAGCTCGATCGCGCGCTCTCCATAATTTCGGACAAGCGATTGAACGTAGCCGAGAGCGAGAAGCTGATCGACCAAATGCTCTCCGCCGATAAATCGAGCAAAAAACCGACCGTTAAACTCTTCAAGGATGTCCGCATCTTTGTAAATACCCTGAATCACGCCGTCGACACCATGCGGCGGGCGGGGATAGAAGCGGATTCCGCCAAGAGCGAAACGGATGAATATATAGAGTATATCGTCCGCATACCCAAAACTCGGAGCTGCGTTATCAGAACGAAGCGCTCCTCCGCTTAAATCTGACATCTTCCATACCATATCTTTCTCTTTCACACCCACATCCGGCAGGGAGGGCAGGCTTCACGGTCTGCCCTCCTTGCTGTTTCACGTGAAACATTATTTTTTATGTAAAACGCTTTTATTTTGCGCCGCAATATGTTATACTGTATCTTACCCCATAAAAAACACAGCGGGAGAGATGATTTTGGCGAAAACAGTTGCAATAGTTAACCAAAAAGGCGGCGTCGGCAAGACTACGACCGCCGTTAACCTGACCGCCGCACTCGGCGCAAAGGGATATAAGACTCTGCTCATTGATATCGACCCGCAGGGCAACTCCACCAGCGGCTTCGGCATAAATAAGCGTGAGCTTGCGAAGTCGTCATATAATGTACTTATCGGCGGCTGCCCCGCAAGGGAAGCAATAATCAAAACCGAGTTTGACAATGTCTCCGTCATGCCTTCAAGCATGGATCTCGCGGGTGCGGAGCTTGAGCTTGTCGATATAGACAAGCGCGAATCAAAATTAAAGACCGCAATTGCCCCGGTCAAGGATGAATTTGACTTTATTTTGCTCGATTGCCCGCCCTCGCTCGGGCTTATCACCTTAAACGGTCTTTGCGCTGCGGATTCGCTGATGGTGCCCATCCAGTGCGAATTTTTCGCCCTTGAGGGTCTGGCGCAGCTTATCTCGACCGTCAGGACTGTCAAAAGGCTCTATAATCCCTATATTGAGATCGAAGGCGTGCTGCTTACCATGTATGACGGCAGGCTCAATCTCACTCAGCAGGTGGTGGACGAGGTCAAAAAGTGCTTTCCAAAGAAAGTCTATTCGACATTTATCCCGAGGAATGTCAGGCTTTCGGAGGCGCCGAGCTACGGTCAGCCCGTAATGTATTACGACCGCTCGTCAAAGGGGAGCAGCGCATATTCGGCTCTCGCGGACGAATTTTTGAAGCTCAACGGAAAGGGGATATAACATGGCACCCAAAAAGAACGGACTCGGCAGGGGTCTTGGCTCACTGCTTGCAGATAATTCTATAGAAGAAAATAATTCAATTCAGCCCGTTAAACTCGATATAATGGATATCGAGCCGAATAAGGAGCAGGCGAGAAAACAGTTTGACGAAGCCGCCCTCTCGGAGCTTGCAGATTCCATTGCTCAGCACGGTGTGTTGCAGCCGCTGCTTGTCAGACCGATCATCGGCGGAGGATATCAGCTCATTGCCGGCGAAAGGCGCTGGAGAGCGAGTCGCATTGCGGGCTTGACTCAAGTCCCCGTTATAATTAAGGAATTGACCGATGACGAAGCAGCGGTAATTTCTCTTATAGAAAATTTACAGCGTGAAGACCTTAATCCTATTGAAGAGGCCTACGGTTTTGCAAGCCTCATCAAGGATTTTGACCTGACTCAGGAGGAGGCTGCCCGGCGTGTCGGCAAATCAAGACCTGCCGTTGCAAACGCTCTTAGGCTGCTAAGGCTCCCGCAGGAGGTCATAGACGCTGTCAGGGAGGGCAAGCTCTCCGCAGGTCATGCCCGCGCCCTTGCAGCCATAGACGACGAAAAAACGGCGATATTTGCCGCAAAGACAGTCATGGAGAAAGGTCTCTCCGTGCGTGAGACAGAGAAGCTGGTCAAAGCCCTCACCGCCGAGAAAAAAGAGAAGAAGAAAAAAACGGCTGCCCGCAATTCTTTCTTTGACGAGGTGGAGCTTTCGCTCAACAACTCCCTCGGCAGGAAGGCGAAGGTGGTCACCAAGAGCGGCAAGGAGAGCGGCACGCTCGAAATAGACTTCTATGATAAGGATGACCTTGCCCGCATTGCCAAAGTTCTCTCGGCGCTTGAGTAACATTATATAAAGCAAAATACCGTATCTCGTGTGAGATACGGTATTTCTGTTATTAAAATGAAAAAGCGATTTAAAAATGAAATAGCCGCCCTATTGGGCAGCTAAATCAGAAGTGTCGGCGTCAACCTATCTTCCCGGGCCGCTTCCAGCCAAGTATTTTCGGCACTGTTGAGCTTAACTACCGTGTTCGGGATGGGAACGGGTGGACCCTCAACGTCATCAACACCGACTAAAAAACGCAACGGCGTTTCTTGAATGCTCGACTATTATATTACATCTTTCGACGTTTGTCAATAGCTTTTTTAAACTTTTTTAATATTTTTTATTTGTTGCTTAAACTGTCGACAAATCCGGTCCTCTTGAGCAGCGTTGTGGAGGATATTTGGGCGATATAGACCTTATTCTCGCCCTCTTTGTTGCGGCAGACTATAAAGGATTTCGGCAGATCATAGCACACGTTCTCTACGATCCCAGCTTTCTCTGCCTTTGCAAGGTAGTCGCGGGTATTCTTCGACACGGTGGTATTATCGAGGTCAAATATCCCGATTATATCGTCAAAGACTATTACTTTGTTCATTCCGAGATGAAGATACATTTTTTACTCCAATTCGTTTATCCGCCCTCCCGTAACTTCAAAGGTCTTGCCCTTTTCTGAGCGCAGGAGCTGCGACGGATCGCAGCAGGTGATGAATACCTGCCAATTATTAAGATAATTCAATATATATTTCTGCCTGCCCTCGTCAAGCTCGCTCATCACGTCGTCGAGCAGCACGGCGGGGCATTCGCCCGTGATTTTTTCGATTATGGAGGCTTCGCCGAGCTTCATTGCAATGGCGCATGAGCGCTGCTGCCCCTGCGAGCCGTAGACCGACGCCTCTTTTCCGTCGAGATAGAGCAGCAGGTCGTGCGAATGCGGACCTGCGGCTGTGTAAAGCCGCCTGAGATCGGATTCTTTAGTCCTCTCAAGCTCCGAGAGCAGTTTTTGCTTTATCTCATCCTCGGTCATATTCTCCGCCGAGAAATCATAGCGGAATGTGAGTTTCTCTCTGCCGGAGCTGATGCCGTCATAGATATTGCCCGCAACAGCCGAGAATTTCTCGATATAATCGAGCCTGTATTTGATTATCCTCGCGCCGAGCCTCGCCATCTCCTCGTTCCACGGAATGAAATATTCATCCGCAAACGGGCGCTGAGCGTATTTCTTGAGCAGGGCGTTTCTGTGCTTTAGGGTTTGAATATATCTCGAAGTCACCGCCGCATAATTCGGCTTCACGAGGCTTATCGCCACATCAAGCATCCTGCGGCGCTCCGACGGGCCGTCCCTCACAATGCTGAGCGTATTCGGAGTGAACACCACGGCATAGAATTTGCCCATCATCGCCCGCGGGGATTCCTCTTTTATCCCGTTCAGCTCCAGCTCCTTGCGGCTGTCAACGGTCATTACCGCCTGCTGCTCGCGCTGCTGAGAATAAAATGAAGTCTCTATCCTCGCCTGCTGCTCACCGCTCTGGACGAGGTGGATATTCTTCCTCGTGCGAAAGCTGTAGAAGCCCGTCATCAACCAGATGCTCTCGATTATATTGGTCTTGCCCTGGCCGTTCTCGCCGTAAACGATGTTCATTTCAGGGTGCGGAACGAAAGAAACGGAGCCGATATTTCTGAATTTTTCAACGGAATGTGAGGTGATAATCATCTTTTCCGTTCCTTTCGGGATTATTCAACCGTGTATATTACCCGCTCAAATTCTGCGCTGTCGCCGCTCCTGAGCTTCTTGCCCCTGAGCGTGCAGACCTCGCCGTTCACCTTGACTTCGCCGCCCTGTATCATAAATTTTGCGTGGCCGCCCGTCTGAACGGCGTCGCAGAGCTTGAGAAAGGCGTCAAGCCTGATGAAATCGGTGTCTATCTTTTTGGTAACGTGCTGTTTTTCAGCTATTTTTGCTTTAATCTTCATTTTTAAGCCTCACGGGAAGGATAAGGAAGATGAAGCTGTCGCCTTCTGCAGGCACAAGCAGTATCGGTGCTATAGCGCCGTTGAGCTTTATCTTTATCTCATCCGTATCACAGACTCTGAGAGCCTCTATCATATATTTGTTATTGAAGCCGATGGTGCAGCTCTCGCCCTCTATATCGGCGCTGAGTTTGTCGTTAGCCGAGCCGAGCGAGGTCATGCTGGATATCTTTATCATGCCGTCGGCGAATACGCACTTGACGGGGCTTTTAATCTTATCGGTGATTATAAGCGAAGTTCTGTCGATACTCTCAAGGAACGACTTGGTGTCGACGGAAACAACGGTCTTGGTTGACGGCGGGATTGCCGCCTTATAGTTGAGAAATTCACCGTCAAGCAGACGGGAAATGATATTATAACTGCCTATCTCAAAGACGATATGGCGCTTGCCGACGCTTATCACGATATCCGCGTCGTCGTCATCCATGAGCTTGACCACCTCGGAGAGAGTCTTTGCGGGCACGACGAACGAAAGCTCTTCGCCGCCGTATTCAATATTCTCATTTCTTATCGCAAGGCGCACTCCGTCAACGGCAATGAGACGAATATGATTTTTCTCAATCTCAAATTTGATGCCGGTGTGGACTATCTTGCTGTCTTTAATTGCGACAGAGAAAATAGTCTTTCTCACCATATCTTTAAGGATGCCCTGATTGAGAGTTACAGTGTATCCGCCGGAGACCGAGGGAAGCTCGGGATATTCTTCAGCCGAAATGCCTATCAGAGTGGACTCAAATTCGCCGCTCGAGATAGAGGCAATCTGCCTTGAGTCGCTGTCGATGCTCACTGTGCTGCCGGGCAGCTTCCTGAGCGTCTCGCTGAACATGTGGGCATTGAGGACGAGCTGACCCTCCTCCTCTATCCTTGCGGGTATGGAGGTGGTGATACCCATCTCGAGGTCATAGCCGGTCAGGGTGAGAATATTATTCTCCGCGACTATGAGTATGCCCTCAATGGCGGGTATTGCGGTCTTTGTCGAAGCGGCACGCTGGACATTCTGGCACGCCTCGGAAAGCTCGATCGAATTACAAATAACTTTCATTTCGGTTACTCCTTAAAAAGATTTTCACATTCGTTTGCCGCCTGACGGCGTCAAAGTGAAATTTCTGCGCCGCGCGCTTATAGAAAGGATATATAAGAGTATTATAGTAGTATTAGTAGGGGTGGGTGAAAATGTGGATAATCCGACCGCCCCTTGATAATAAAGGAAATTTTGAAAAAATCAGCCTTTTTTGACTCGTGGAAAAGTCGGGAGAATTCACTTACCTGTTTTTTACAGTGTTGAAAGCGTTAAAAAGCGGATGTGGAAAAGTAAAGGTTCGTGGAAAACTTTACATTTCTTTTCTGCCCTCGAGCGCTCTTATCAGGGTGAATTCGTCGGCGTATTCGAGGTCGGCTCCGACCGGCACGCCGTATGCAAGCCTGCTCACGCTCACGCCGAGCGGCTTTATTATCCTTGAAATATACATCGAGGTGGCTTCACCCTCGACGGTCGGGTTGGTCGCCATGATTATTTCCTTGACCGTGCCGTCGCCGAGCCGCCTTATCAGCTCCTTGATGCAGATATCCTCGGGGTCAATGTCGTTCATCGGCGATATAACGCCGTGAAGCACATGATAAAGCCCGTTGTATTCATGAGTTTTTTCAATTGCGATAACGTCCCTCGGATCCTCCACAACACAGATTACCGAGCGGTCGCGCTCCTTTGAGGCGCATATCGTGCAGAGCTCGCCGTCCGTCAAGTCACAGCAGACGGGGCAGCGATGGATGGAGCTTCTCGCGTTAAGTATGGTCTGAGTGAATTTCTCGGCCTCGGCATCGCTCATGTCGAGAATATGGAATGCAAGCCTCTGAGCGCTCTTCCTGCCGACGGATGGGAGCTTTGCAAATTGCTCTATCAGCTGCTCAAGAGACGGAGTAAAGCTGCCCATTAAAACAGGCCGGGGATGGAGAGGCCGCCCTTGGCTCTTTCCATTCCGCTCTCCATGGCTTCGTTTGCCTTGCGAATGCTTTCGTTGAACGCCGACATAATGAGATCCTCGAGCATCTCAATATCCTCGGGGTCGACTATCTCGGGCTTGAGCTTAACGGCAGTCACCTGATGAGCGCCGTTGACGGCAACCTCCACTGCGCCGCCGCCGACTGATGAGGAGAATTCGGTCGCTTCGACTTCCTGCTGTATCCTCGTCATATTTTCCTGCATTTCCTGTATTTTCTTCATCATACCGCCGGAACTGCTTCCTCCGGGAATTCTTGCTTTCATAGTCTTATCCTCCGTTATTGAAATCGTTTATCTTCTTTTTAAGCTCCTCAAGCGGGCTCGCCGCCTGAGTTTTTGGCTTCTCTTTATTTGCCACGGCTATCTTCATTCGCTTGCCGATGACCTTGTAAACCGCTCTTGCAAGTTCCTTTGAGTGCGTGTCGGTGCAGATGAAGTCAAACAGGGTCGGGTTATCGGAATTTATGATAACTCTGCCGTTTTTTATTTCTGCATTGGAATTTGCAAGTATGCCGTAAAGGGGAATGTCAAAGGTTTGCAGCGCTTCGAGCACCTCAGACCAGTTGTTAAACGGGCCGTCGGGCAGATCCGGCTCGGCGGGCGCTTCGGGCAGGGGAGCCTCCGATACGGGCGCAGCTTCGGCAGCCTTCACAGTCGGTTTCTCCTGCGGCTTCGGAGCTTCATGCGTCGGTGCAGGTTCTCTCGGCTCTGCTTTAACGGCAACCCCGCTTTGCAGCCTGCTCTCTATGGCGTCGAGCCTGTCGTATATATCCTGCGGCACTTCGCCCGAGGACGAAATTCCGCTGCACATTCTGATGACCGCCGCTTCAAGCTGTATCTTTTTGTTTGCGGCGTTCTTAATATTTTTTGAAGTCTCGCAAAGAATATCAATGCATTCGAGTATTTTTGAGAGCTTTAACCGAGCGGCTCTGTCCTTGAGGCTTTGCAGCTCCTCTTTTGAGCAGACTATCAGCTCGCCGCAGTTCTCGACCGTCTTTGCCACCATCAGGTTTCTGAAGTGGAGCGTCAGCTCGGTGCAGAGGCTGTCTATATCGCAGGATTCGTTGTGCAGCTTCGATATAAGATTGAGAGCCGAGGTCAGGTCACGATTCGCAATATACTCTGAGAATGAGAAAAGGTGAACCGTGCCGGCAATACCTGCCGCGGAGCTGACTGCGTTCTCGTCTATATTGCCGCTCATTGCGAGGCAGCGGTCGAGCAGCGAGAGAGCGTCACGCATTCCGCCGTCCGCTATCCTTGCAATAAGGCTTGCCGCGGGCTCGGTGAGAGTCGCACCCTCCTGCTGGGCGACATAAGACAGGCGTGCGGTGATGTCCTCAGGCGCAATACGCTTGAAATCAAATCTCTGGCAGCGTGAAAGTATCGTCGCAGGGAGCTTATGTATCTCCGTCGTCGCGAGGATAAAAATGACGTGAGCGGGCGGCTCCTCAAGGGTCTTGAGCAGGGCATTGAATGCCCCGATAGAGAGCATATGCACCTCGTCGATGATATAAACTCTGTATTTTGCGCTGACGGGCGTGAAATTTGCCTCCTCACGCAGGTCACGGATATTGTCAACGCCGTTGTTGCTGGCGGCGTCTATCTCGATAACGTCGAGAATGGAGCCGTTGTCTATCCCGCGGCAGATCTCGCATTCGTTGCAGGGATTACCGTTGACGGGCGACAGGCAGTTGACCGCCTTTGACAGTATCTTGGCGCAGGAGGTCTTGCCTGTTCCTCTCGAACCCGTGAAAAGATAGGCGTGAGAGATACGGCCGCTCTCAAGCTCGTTTTTCAGCGTCTTGGTGACGTGCGGCTGACCGTAGACCTCGTCGAAGGTCCTCGGTCTCCATTTGCGGTAAAGAGCCTGATACAAGAGCGCACCTCCTCAAAAAATAAGGGCTTTTCCTTGGTCATATGGCGGTAGGCAGACTGTGGCGCACAAAACTGTCCGCTTAATGCTGCTCGGTTCACCCGCCTGACATGGTTCGCAGTGCCTTGTCGCACAGGACCCACACGCCACATGACCAAATAAAAGCCCATTCAATAACCGCTGCTTTGATCAGCAGCAATTATAACCGATTATCTATAAGGTATTATATAATAAAAATTAAATAATATCAAGAGAAATTTTCGGTTTTACAGTAAATATTTTAGTTTTTTCCCGTTTTAAGTAACTCTCGCGGAAATTCTGAATAATCTGAGAAAGAAAGGGGCTGATCTTACGCAGCAATCATATTTTTTAGGCTCGAGCGGCAAAAACGGCTTTTTCTCCTGCTTTTCGGAGCTTATGCCTAAAATTCCCGGGAGATATACTTATATCTTAAAGGGCGGGCCGGGCACGGGCAAATCCTCGTTGATGAAAAAAATCGCCGATGATATGGAGCAAAACGATATCTCGTGCGAGAGGATCTATTGCTCCTCCGACCCCGAGTCGCTGGACGCCGTTATATTCCCGTCGCTGCGTGTCAGCGTGGCGGACGGCACTTCTCCGCATACCCTAGATCCGGATTACCCCGGTGTCACCGCCGAGATAGTCGACCTCGGCGAGTGTTGGAATAAAGAAAAACTGCGTGAAAAAAGTGAAAAAATAATCGAGCTGACCGATAAAAACGCCGAATGTCACCGACGCAGCAGGCGGTTTATAGACTCCGCATTCTCCGTCTACGACGACGGCGAGAAGATCTGTGCCGACTGCCTTGATGAAACTCATCTGTCGAGATATGCCGCGCGGGTTGCAAGCCGCTGGTTCAAGCGCCCGTCGGGCAGGATAGGGCTTGAGACCGTGCGCCTGCTTGAGGCAATAACCCCGAGAGGCTGTCTTTTTATGAGCGAAACGGCAATGTCGCTGTGCGATAAACGCATCGTATTTGAGGATGATTTCGGCGTTGCGGCGTCAAAGCTCATCGGCGAGCTGCGGGCATATGCGCTGGCAAGCGGATTCTCCGTGATATCAAGCCCGTTTATCGGCGACGGAAAAAGTATCAGACATATTATCATCAAAGAATTATCGCTCGGGTTTTTCACCGCCGACAAGCTATTCCCGTTTGAGATTGAAGCGACTAAAACGGTCTCGCTGCGCCGCTTCTATTCGGCGGATAATATTTCGGCTCACCGAGCACGCCTGAATTTCGCCAAAAAAGCGTCAAAGGAGCTGCTCCACGAGGCGATAAATTCTCTCGCCTCGGCGAAAAACATTCACGACGAGCTGGAAGTGCTCTATATCGAGGAGATGGACTTTGATAAGGTCGAAAAAATACGGCAGCGGCTCACCGAGCGCATCTGGTCGTCAGATTGGTGGGGCGAAGAATAAATGAAAAAATCCTGCTGAATTTCAGCAGGATTTTTGCTGTATTGAATTAATAGCCCTCGGGGTTGTTGACCTGCCAGCGCCATGAATCCTCGCACATTTCGTCGATCCCTCTTGTCGCTTCCCAGCCGAGCTCTTTCTTAGCCTTTGAGGGGTCGGAGTAGCAGGTGGCGATGTCGCCGGGTCTGCGGGGTGCGAAGACGCATTTTATCTTTTTGCCGCAGGCCTTTTCATAGGCTCTGACGACGTCGAGCACGCTATAGCCCTTGCCGGTGCCGAGGTTATAAGTATAGCATCCTGTGCCGCCGAGCACCTTTTCGACCGCCTTGATGTGGCCGAGCGCCAGGTCGACAACGTGGATGTAGTCCCTCACGCCGGTGCCGTCGGGCGTGTCATAGTCGTTGCCGTTGACATTAACATGGTCGAGCTTGCCGACTGCGACTTGAGCAACATAGGGAACGAGATTTGCGGGGATGCCTTTGGGGTCCTCGCCGATCCTGCCGCTCTTGTGCGCGCCGATGGGGTTGAAGTAGCGCAGCAGGCAAACGCTCCATTCGTTATCCGCCGCATAGATATCTTTTAGAATGTGCTCAATGTAGAGCTTGGTGGTGCCATAGGGGTTGGTGGGCTTGCCCTCGGGCATATCCTCACGCAGCGGGGAGACATTCTCGCCGCCGTAAACGGTTGCCGAGGAGCTGAAAACTATCTTTTTGCAGCCTGCGTCCGCCATTGCCTCAAAGAGGGTGACGCTGCCGCCTATATTGTTGTCATAGTATTTCATGGGCTTTGCGATGCTCTCGGGCACGCTCTTGAGACCCGCAAAATGGATGACCGCCTCGATTTTGTTCTCCGCAAAAACTTTATCGAGACCTGCCCTGTCACGGATGTCGCAATTGTATACTTTGACATCCTTGCCCGTAATTTCTTTCACACGTTTTACACATTCGCTCTTGCTGTTGCAGAAATTATCGAGTATAATAGGATCATAGCCTGCATTCAGAAGCTCCACGCAGGTGTGAGAACCGATGTATCCGGCGCCGCCGGTGACAAGAATAGACATAATACGCCTCCATCAATCTGTTTCCGATTTCCATTATATTATAATGCTAAAATATTTGAGTTGTCAACGGAAGTGTAAACAATTTTAGGATAAAGGATGTGTGTTTTTTTGACAAGTTACGAAAAACTGCGAAAAGATGAAGAAATAATCAGTTACATAAACGCCGCAAACAATGTGCTCGGGGCGCTCGGCTTCACGGAGCACGGGCTTGCCCACGCCGCCAAAACGGGCGAGGACGCCAGCAGGATTCTTAAAATTCTCGGCTATGACGAGCGCACCTGCGAGCTTGCGAAGATAGCGGGTCTGCTCCACGATATAGGCAACACCGTCAACCGCTGCGACCATGCACAGAGCGGCGCATTCCTCGCGTTTGAGCTGCTCAGAGCCAGAGATTTTCCGGTAAGCGAGGTCACCGCGATAGTCACGGCGATAGGTCACCACGATGAAAAGACCGCCGCCGCAGTTTCGCCGCTCGCCGCAGCGCTCATCCTCGCCGACAAGAGCGATGTGCGTAACTCGAGGGTACGCAACAAAAAGACAGTGCAGAGCGATATCCATGACCGTGTGAATTACTCCGTCGTCAGCTCGTCACTCGATATTGAGCCGGAGAAAAAGCTCATCTGCCTGACTCTCATCATCGACACGCTCGTGTGCCCCGTGATGGAGTATTTTGAAATTTTCCTTGACAGAATGGTGCTCTGCAAGAAATCCGCCGAATTCCTCGGCTGCGATTTTGAGCTTATTATTAACGACACGAGGTTGCTGTAATGCTTGAACTTACCGATATCGGCACGATAAAAGCCCTGCTTGCCCGCCACGGCTTTCATTTCTCCAAGTTGCTCGGACAGAATTTCATAGTCAACCCCTCCGTCTGCCCCAGAATGGCGGATGAGAGCGGCATAGACTCCGAGAGCGGAGTTATCGAGATAGGCGCAGGCATCGGAGTGCTCACCGCCGAGCTCGCAAAGCGGGCAAAAAAGGTGGTCTGCATCGAGCTTGACTCAAAGCTGCTGCCCATTCTCGATGAAACTCTTGCTGATTTTGATAATATAGAAATAATCAACGCCGATGTGCTGAAAACCGATCTCGCCGCCCTGATAGAGGAAAAATTCGGCGGGATGCCCGTCTATGTCTGCGCCAATCTCCCATATTATATCACCTCGCCTGTGATAATGACCCTGCTTGAGAGCCGCCTGCCGCTCAAAGCTGTGACGGTCATGGTGCAGCGCGAGGCGGCGCAGCGCCTTTGCGCCCCCGTCGGCAGCCGCCTGTCGGGCGCGGTTACGGTGGCGGTGGATTATTACGCCGAGGCGAGGAAGCTCTTTGACGTCTCTGCCGGCTCGTTCATGCCTGCGCCGAAGGTGGACAGCTCCGTGATACGCTTTGATATCCGCGAGAAGCCGGGCATCGAGGTCAGTGATGAGAAGCTGTTTTTCTCAATGGTTCATGCGGCGTTCAGTCAGCGAAGAAAGACCGCCTCAAACTCCATCAGCTCGGGTACGGGCATACCGAAAGCCGTTGTCGCCGAAGCGATAGAGCGCTGCGGATTCCCGCCCTCCGTCAGAGCCGAGAGCATGACCGCCGAGCAGCTTGCCGCCCTCTGCGAAGCCCTGAATGAGCTAAAATAAATTGTGGAAAAGTTGATAAATTTAAAAATTCAGCGCACTTGTCAGTCCGAGACAGGTGCGCTGTTTCCGTTATTTATTCAGTTTTTTCTGATAAAAGAGCACGTCGAGCCACTTATCCATCTTGAAACCGACCTTTTCGAGCTTGCCGACCGGCTCAAAGCCGTGCTTGCCGTGGAATGCAACGCTGACGGCGTTTTCCTCGGTGATGAGGGAGAGAATATTGACTATCCCGCGCTCTTTTGCGGCTTTTTCGATCTTGGCGAGCAGACGGCTGCCGACCTCGTGTGACACACAGGAATTATCGAGATAAATTGAGAGATCCGCCGTGAAGCGATACGCCGACCGCTCGTTGTATTTGTCAAGATAGGCGTAGCCGACGACTTTGCCGTCCTCCTCGGCGACAAGATAGGGGTAATCCGCCGATATGCGCTTAACACGCTCGGCAAACTGAGCCTCGGTGAGCGGCTGCTCCTCAAAGGTCACAGTGCTGTTGATTATATAATAATTGTATATCTCCACGCAGCGGCGGATATCTTCTTTTTTGATATTACGAATTATCATAGCGCCCTCCGAATCAGGAATATATAAAAGTGTATCACCGTCGGCGGCAAATGTAAATGCGCTTAACGCTCAAAACGAATCAAAATCAGCGGAAATTCTTGTTTATATTTTCTTGAGCCTGCGCTCCTGTGAAATCATGCGGACTACGGCGAGACTTTTTGCCTCAGCCCCTGTCTGCACCTCCCCATTTTTGCAAAAATCTCTCGAAATGAGCGTCAGCGGCGGCGATTATCGAGGATTTGTCCTCCGCCCCGTCATAAAGGCTGTAGAAAAGAAACATCGGCGCATAGAATTCCATCGCTTCACGCTCGGCGTTCGGCAGCCCGTGAGCGCCCAGAATATCCGCAACATACCCGAGCGGCCCGCCCGCAAGATATTGCTGATACATTGCCCGCATCTCGCCGTCGCGGTATTGCTCAAGGGTGAGCAGCCTGCGAAAGGCCGAGGCAAATTCGTCCTCGGTCCAATATCTGAGCTGTGCTTTGCTGAATTCGATAAGCTGACGGAGCGACGCGGCGGAGTAATCCTCGCCGCCCTCGGTCATGGCTTCCTCAGGCAGCTCAAAAAGGCGGGAACGCTCGGCGTCCCGCTGCTCCATTCGGGCGGTGATGCTGTCGAAGATGTCACGCTTGTTTTTATAGTGCTTATAGAGCGCGCTTTTCGTCATGCCGAGCCGCCCCGCAATGTCGCTGACCGACACCGCCTCGTAGCCGCTGCGGGAAAAAAGTTCAAGCGCCGTCAAAAGTATGTTTTCCTTTGTGCCGTTCATAATTTGCCCTCCAAGTGAACGCTCGTTTACTGTATTATATCCTTTATCTCGCAAAATGTCAAGGAAAAGCGGAGATGCTTTGATCGGACGAATGCAGTTTGTCCCTACGGGTGCTGATAATTACGGGCTTCTTTTGAATGTAGCCGACTTGACTGCAAGCAGACAAAAAATCGCCCTCTCGCAAGGAGAAGGCGATTATGTTTTAAGTTAATTCGGGGTCGGGCTGCGGGTCACGCAAGGCCGTATGCCCGATTGTCAACTACAGATCAATATTTGAAATCGCTGTATCTGACGTGTGAGGAACCGGTAGCGGTGCCCTTGCCGATGCTGATGTCGATGAAGACCTTGATATCGAAGTCAACGGAGAGCTTCTCAAGGTGGCCGGTAGCGCCGTCGATGACTGCGACGACCTTGGCGTTGTTGTAGCTTTCTTCAACCTTGGCGCCCGCATAGGTGCCCTCGATGGCGTCATAGATGACCTCGGCGGTCTTGTGGTCGTAGTAACCCTTATCCTCGTTGCCTACGCAGATGCCGCACTTATCAAGGGGAGCGTTGGTGAATTTCTTATCGGAGGAGCCGACGCTGTTGCCGCCCTTAATGTTGAGGGTTATGGTGTATTTGCCGTTAGCGAGGGTGCAGGTAGCGCCGGTAATGTCGGAAGCGGTAAGGGTGCTCTTGCGAAGATAATATCTTCTGGTGTCGGTGTCCCACTTGCCCTTGGTGACGGTCTCGGAGTACTGATTCTCTGCGCCGATGCCGATGAACTTATAGACAAGGCTCTTGAATGCCTTGAGAGCTACGCCTGCGTCCAGCACTTCGTTGTCGGTCGAGCGGGTCTTTTTGAAGCCGGCTCTTGCGTTGTAAGCGGAGTTGACGGCGTTGTTGTAGATGTTAAGGATATCAGCCGTTGCGGTGGGAGCGACAAGCTCGGCAACGTTAGCGGTGGTCTCGGGAGCGGTGGACTCCTCGGTGGCTGCGGTGACGTCGGAAGTCGGCTCGCTTGCGTCGGGTGCGACGGTGGCGTTTGCATCCTCGGAGGCTGCGGTCACGTCGGTGTCGGCTGCGGTGGTCTCATCGGAGGCTGCGGTGGTGGTTTCGCCGTTGTCCTTATTCCCGCCGCAGGCTGCGAAAGCAAATGCCATTGCGAGGACGAGAAGCAGGGCTACAAGTTTTTTCATCGGAAAAAACTCCTTTCAAATTTTAATTCGGCGCAGCTCCTGTGCGCCATAGCTTAAACAGTATATCACATAATCTTCATTTTTGCAACAGAAACATTAAACTCTGCCGCAGCAGTTCTTATATTTTTTGCCGCTGCCGCAGGGGCAGGGGTCGTTGCGGCCGACTTTCTCCTTTTTGCGGACGGTGCGGCCCTTTTCGCTGCCGTCTGAGGCGCCGCTCGTGCCGGTTATCTGAGCAGCCTGCTCGCGCTTGGTGTCCTCCTCGCTCTTGATGACGATGGTGAGGATCTGCCTTGCAGTGTTTTCACGGATCTCTTCGGTCATGCAGTCAAACATCTCCGAGCCGACCTGCCTGTAGGCAACGACGGGGTCGGTCTGGGCATATGCCCTGAGGCCGATGCCCTTGCGGAGCTGATCCATGGCGTCGATGTGATCCATCCAGTTGCGGTCAACATTGCTCAGCAGCACTCGCTTCTCAAGCTCGCGCATGACGGGTACGCCGTTTGCATCCTTGCCGAAAAGCTCCTCGCGGTCGTGATAGCTCTTGTGGGCGCGCTCAAGCAGCAGCCTTCTTGCCTGCTCCTTGTCGAAGCCGTCGCGGAAATCCTCCTCGACGGTGAGCCAGCCCTTGAATTTATCGCGCAGGCCGTCGATATTCCAGTCGTGCTTTGAAGCATGGTCGGAGCAGAAGCCGTCAACGGCCTCATTAACGCAGCCGTCAATCATCTTCAGGATTATCTCGCTGATATCGTCCTCATTGAGCACCTGATCGCGCTGGCTGTAGATAAGCTCTCTCTGACGATTCATAACGTCGTCATACTGAAGAACGCTCTTTCTGATGGCGAAGTTCCTGCCCTCTATCTTCTTCTGAGAGCTTTCGACCACGTTTGAGAGCATCTTGACCTCAAGGGGCATATCCTCGGGGGTCTTTAGAGTGTTCATCATGCTTGCGACTCTTTCGCCGCCGAAGATCCTGAGCAGATCATCCTCAAGCGAGAGGAAGAAGCGGCTGGCGCCCGGGTCGCCCTGTCTGCCGGAACGGCCTCTGAGCTGGTTATCTATACGCCTTGATTCGTGGCGCTCCGTGCCGATTATGAAGAGGCCGCCCGCCGCACGGACCCTGTCCGCCTCGGGTGCGATTTCTTCATCGTATTTTTTCTCAAGGGTCGAGTACTCGACTCTTGCGCGCAGGATCTCCTCATTGTCCGTCTCGGCGAAGCCCGTGGCCTCGGCGATGATCTCCTCGGTGTAGCCCATGCGTCGCAGCTCGGATTTTGCGAGATATTCGGCATTGCCGCCGAGCTTGATGTCGGTGCCGCGGCCCGCCATGTTGGTGGCGATGGTAACGGCGTTCTCTTTACCGGCCTGAGCGACTATCTCGGCCTCTTTCTCATGGTGCTTTGCGTTGAGCACCTCATGCTTGATGCCGCGCCTCTTGAGCATGGCGCTGAGCAGCTCGGATTTCTCGATCGAGACGGTGCCGACCAGCACGGGCTGACCCTTTGCGTGGCACTCCTCGATAGCGTCGATGACCGCGTCGAATTTCGCCTTCTCGGTCTTATAGATAACGTCGTTGAGATCCTTGCGTATCATCGGCTTGTTGGTCGGTATCTCGATAACGTCAAGGCCGTATATCTGGTTGAATTCGGCGGATTCCGTCATCGCCGTACCGGTCATACCGGAGAGCTTTTTGTAAAGGCGGAAATAATTCTGGAATGTGATGGTCGCCAGGGTCTTGCTCTCGTGCTCGACGCTGACGTTCTCCTTTGCTTCGATAGCTTGATGCAGACCCTCGTTGTAGCGCCTGCCGAGCATGATACGGCCGGTGAATTCATCGACGATGAGCACTTCGTTATCCTTAACAACATAGTCAACGTCGCGCTTCATAACGCCGTTCGCCTTTATCGCCTGATTGATGTGATGCTGTATGGTCATATTTTCGGGATCCATGAGGTTATCGAGGTGGAAGAATGCCTCCGCCTTCGCGATACCGCTCTTGGTGAGGGTTGCGGTCTTGGCTTTTTCATCCACAACGTAGTCAACGTCGCTGCCGACGATATCCTCAATGTTCTCCTTGGAGTTTGCCTCCTTGACCTTGACCGCTTTCAGCGAAACGGCAAAGCGGTTGGCCATTTTGTAAAGGTCGGTCGATTTCTCGCCTCTGCCGGAGATGATGAGCGGAGTCCTCGCCTCATCAATAAGGATGGAGTCCACCTCGTCGACGATGGCGTAGTTGTGGCCGCGCTGCACCTTCTGCTCCTTATAGACCACCATGTTGTCACGCAGATAGTCGAAGCCCATCTCGTTATTCGTGCCGTAGGTTATGTCGGCGGCGTATGCCTGCTTGCGCTCGTCGCCTTCTTTTTCGTGAATGATAAGGCCGACGGTCAGACCCATGAAGCGATAGACCTTGCCCATCCATTCGCTGTCGCGGCGGGCAAGATAATCATTGACCGTGACGATGTGAACGCCGTCGCCCGAGAGGGCGTTAAGATAGGCGGGGAGGGTCGCCACAAGGGTCTTGCCTTCACCCGTTTTCATCTCGGCGATCCGGCCCTGATGCAGGATGATGCCGCCGATTATCTGCACGGGGAAGTGCTTCAGCCCGAGCACGCGCCACGAAGCCTCACGGCAGGCGGCAAACGCCTCGGGGAGAATATCGTCAAGGGTCTCTCCGTTTGCAAGTCTCTGCTTGAATTCGGGGGTCTTTGCCTGCAATTCGGAGTCGGTCAGTTTGGAAAACTCCTCATCGAGGGCGAGCACCCTGTCGCAAAGAGGACGGATACGCTTGACCTCTTTGGTGGAATAGTCGCCGAAGATTTTTGTCAGAAAACTCATGTTTGCACCTCGTTATTTGAATTTATAAAAATTAAAGTTGTTTTTTAGGCTTTTTCATGTTAGAATTAGTAAAGAATTGCAAAGGAGGCCGCACCATGCCTAAGAGAAAAGACTACATTTCATGGGACGAATACTTCATGGGGATAGCCATGCTTTCCTCTTACCGCAGCAAGGATCCGAACACCCAGGTCGGCGCCTGCATAGTCAACGACCGCAACAAGATAATGTCCGTCGGCTACAACGGGCTGCCCTCAGGCTGCAGCGATGATGAGTTCCCATGGGAGCGCACGGGCGACGAATACGACACCAAATATCCCTATGTCTGCCACGCCGAGCTGAACGCCATTCTCAACAGCGGCGGCTCAAATCTCGAGGGCTGCAAGGTCTATGTGGCCCTTTTCCCCTGCAACGAATGCGCCAAGGCGATAATCCAGAGCGGAATCAAAGAAGTAATATATATATCCGATAAATACGCCAACTCTGTCGGGGTAAAGGCTTCAAAGCGTATGTTTGACGCCGCGGGAGTGAAATACACTCAGATAAAGATGCAGCGCAACAGTATCGTGATAGATTTCTCGCCTGATAAGATATAAAATATGTAAGATCCGGTCGGAGCAAAGGCTCCGACCATTTTTTATTATTTAAAAGGTATATACTACCGAGCCGGCGGTTGCGCCGCTGCCGTCAAGAGCCCTGACGCTCATCACGCTCGAGGAGTCGAGCCACACGAAGCCGCAGCTCTCCTCAAAGAGCAGAGGCTCGCTGAATGCGGCGGGATCCGAGCCGTCGGCGGAGCAAAAGATAAGGCTCTGCACCTTTGTGCCGTTTGAGTTTGCCTCGCCGTTGAAGGCAAAGACGAAGCGGCTGCCGTCGGGGTTAACGCTGACGAGGTCCGCGCCGTCGAGGTCAACGCCGCTGAGCGTGACCGCCGCCCCGGTGAGCAGGTCGGTAACGGTCAGGGTCTTTTTATTGACGAGATATTTGCCGTCCTGAAGATAATCGGCGAAGTAATCGCCCTCAAACTCGGCGAGCACCGTCTCCGAGCCGTTGTTGACGATGTTTGCGAAGCCGTTTGCGGTCTTTTTGAGGTAATGCATACCGTTGCCGTCATTGACAAACCAAAGACCGAGTATGTCGGAGACAACGACCTTGGGTCTGTAGGCGTTCGAGAGCACCATCACGTCGGCTCGCTTGCCCTTGTCGTCGGAGGTATAGTATCTTGAGGAGAGGAAATACTTTGCGTCGCCGAGATTTGCAATGAAGTCGTCGGTCAGCAGAGTCCAGTCGCTCCTGAATGCGCCGTTTTTGTCGATAAGGCGGGTGTTGTTTGAAACATAGGTCGAGGTCGAGCCGTTGTCGAGATTAAACGAATATATCTCGGAGTAGAGCTTGGCGGGCTTGTAGTGGTCGTTCTTGTCGAAGTCGGCAAGCAGCAGGTAGCCGTCGCCGTAGCCTGCGGGCTTCTTGATGAGCTTGACAAAGGCGTAGGAATAAACCTCCACGGAGGAGTCCATATCCGAGGTGAAAACGCCGCAGCCGAATACCTTGCCGTCTTTGCTTATATAATTTACCGTTACGGGGATCTTCTCATAGCTTGCGGAGAGAGTTGCCTTGACCTGCTTTTTCTCAAGCGAACTCGGGGCGAATACGCCGCCTGCATACTCATAGAATGCGACCTCGCCGTTCAGAGCGGCGGTGTAATAAACGCCGTCGATGCCCGTGGGCAGATAGATCTCGCCGTTTGCGCCCTTGACGCTCAGCGAGGCGCTTGTCGTATATTTGCTGTCGGCGAACGAGAATTCCTCGGGCTTCACGATATCGGGCAGTATGCCGCCGTCCCCGCCGCCGCGGGTGATAAAGAATGCCGCTATGCCCGCAACGGTAGTCACGGCAAGGATTATTGCAATAATTTTAAGCGTTTTGGAGTTCATTTTTGTTCCCCCTTATAATTCGATATCCAGCTCGACAGGGCAATGGTCGGAGCCGAGCACTTTGGTGTGTATTTTTGCGTCCCTGAGATTTTCACGCAGCTTGTCGGAGACGACGAAATAGTCGATCCTCCACCCCACGTTCTTCGCCCTCGCCGAGAAGCGGTAGGACCACCAGCTGTAGATATTCTCGAGGTCGGGGTAAAAGTAGCGGAACGAGTCGATGAAGCCGCTGCCGAGCACGGCGGAGAATTTATCCCTCTCCTCATCCGTGAAGCCGGGGTTGCGGCGGTTCGTCTTGGGATTTTTAAGGTCGATCTCCTTGTGGGCGACGTTCAGATCGCCGCAGTATATGACGGGCTTTTTCTCATCCAGCGAGCGGATGTAGGCGAGAAAAGCGTCCTCCCACTCCATGCGGTAGTCGAGGCGCACCAGACCGTCGCGCGAATTCGGCACATAGACCGTTATGAAATAATAGTCGGCGAATTCAAGAGTTATCACTCTGCCCTCGGTGTCGTGCTCCGGGATGCCGATGCCGTAGGCGACGCTCAGCGGCTCCTCCTTTGAGAAAACCGCCGTGCCGGAGTAGCCCTTGCGCTCGGCGTAATTCCAATACTGATGATAGCCGTCGAGCTGCAACTCGACCTGACCGGGCTGCACCTTTGTCTCCTGCAAGCAAAATATATCGGCGTCGAGCTTTGCGAAGCTCTCATAGAAATCCTTGCCTAGGCAGGCTCTGATGCCGTTTACATTCCATGAAATGAAGCGCTTGACTGCCATATTCTCTATCCTCCGTACCTTTTGGAGCTTAAATCGGGCATAAAAGCCCACTACCCTTTATAATTTTAAGGTATTATACCATATTTGGCGGCTCTTGTCATTACAAAAGTGTTAAATATTTTTTCTTTAAATTTTGTCTTTCAGTATTGACAAAAAGGCGGTTATGTAGTATTTTTATAGTATGCAAGCGGCAGTAACCATGGGTAAACTGTGCAATCTGCCAAAAACATAATGAAAGACTATTTTCAGGAGGACATCACATGAAAAAAATTCTGGCGCTCCTTCTCGCTTTTGCAATGCTCTTCGCATTTGCAGCCTGCGGCGGTAAGGATGACAAAGAAACCACCCCCGAGACTACGACCGATCTCTTTGCAGACGTAGATGACGACACCACTGCGGCTCCCGCAGACGACACTACCGCAGCTGTTCCCGCAGACGGCACCACCGCTGAGGCTCCCTCAGAGAACGCTTCCGAGGCAGCTCCCTCAGAGAACGCTTCCGCAGCCGAATCCACCGCTGCTGCAAATCCGAACGCACTCAACAGCTCAGATATAGCTGAGATCGTTGCTTTCTACAATAAGGCTCACAAGGCCACCAAGCCCGCCCCCAAGGGTCACTCCACCATGAAGCTTGACGGCGCTATCACCGGCGACGGCGCTCTCGGCGGCGTCCTCAAGGTTGCTTCTCCCATAATCCAGAGAACTCTTGAGAAGAACTCCGTAGAGACCGACTATATCCCCGGCAGAGGTGAGCTCAAGGCTTCCGACGTTTCCAAGGCTAAGGCTGTCTCCAAGGGCGGCGTTACCGAGATCGTTATCCAGCTTAAAGAGCAGACCGACGGTCCTCAGGCTGACGCTCATACCGCAGGCCCCGTTGCAAGAGGCATCGGCACCCTCGGCAATATCAACAACGCTATCGAGTCCCTTGGCGCTGAGCTTTACAGCGGCAAGGAGACCATAAAGCTCACCTATAAGGATGCTTATATCAAGTGCAAGGTTGACGAGAGCACCGGCAAGATCACCGGCGGCACTTGGCACTATGCAGTTCATGTCTTTGTCGGCGAAGCAGAGATCAAGCTTGGTCTTAAGTTCACCGCTAAGAATCTCAGAGGTATCGTTGACTACACCGTAGCCATCTGAGCAAATCAATAATCACCGAGCCGGAGCGATCGCTCCGGCTCTTTTTTTGCCCGCAAAACGTGTTCAAAGCTTGTTAACTTGACCGTGCTGTAATTATATGGTAATATAGATACGGCAAATAGCCGAAAAATGCTTGCGGAGGATATAATATGAAAAAATTCACAGCCGCTTTGTTGGGGCTTATTATTGCCCTGACGTGCTTTTTTTCGGTCGGCGGAACGGGTGCGTTTTATGAGAACGAGCTGAACGCCGACGGTGACGACCCCTATTTGCCGCTCGTCAAAAACAAATGCGAGGCTGCCAAGGAAGTATGGGGAAAATCAAAGAATGAGGATGAATTTAAGCAAAAGGCACGGGATATTTATTATTTCCTGTATGATCTGAACGGCGATCTGATTCCCGAGCTTATATTCGGCGACGTTCCGACCGCAGCCAACAGCGACTATAAGGTCGAGATCGGCGCCACCGATATTTACGTTTATGTTGACGACAGGCTTGTCAAAATGTATGACGAGGAGCATTGGGATCTTGAGCGGGTGCTCTATCGTGACATATTCAACGATGGCGTGGTCAGGACAAAATCGACCGACGGCGAGACGATATGCTACACAATTATGGATATAAATAAGGATGCCTCCGAGACTCTCGAGCGTATTTTCTATAAGAATGGCGATAGTTATCGGGTCGGAGGGCTTTTTGGTCGGAACTCCGATGGGAGTTTTGAGTGGGCGGAAAATTACCCCGAAGGCGACTTCTATTATTACCTCGACCGCAATGTTGACGGCGGTCACACCGGTGCGGGGTTGCTTGAGCCGAAATGGAAGAGGATCGACGAATATGAGCCGGGTGAATACGCCGCGGGATTCGGCGGCCGAAAGCTCGAGGAGATGACTAATGCTTTTGACCTGATTACGACCAAAATTGAAAAAAAGGAACAGTTCTACACAGACCGGGGCGTGTGCGATATTGAAACCACGCCGAATGACCCCTATTTATATGTTGTCAAGGAGCGGCTCGACAAGCTGTCCAAAGTACCTAAACAGCAGGATGATGGCTTTATAGTTAATGACGATTTTGAATTTGCGCGTTTCGGTCAGAATTACTACAGCCTCTACGATATCAATGGCGACGGGGTAGAGGAGTTGCTGCTCGCCTGTTATGAGCCGTTCCGTAATGTCGGCGACGGTAACAGCTCATTCGCCTTTGTGAACGATGCAATATATACAATCAAAGACGGAAAAGCCGAAACGTTATTCGAGAATAAAAGTGCGCTGTATGATTTTCTTGAGAGGACAATATATACAAACGGAGTGATCCGCACAAAATCCAATGATCCGTATGAACCGAGCTATAGCTATTTCCGCATTACTGACGGCGGTAAGGAGCTGATCGCAAGCGTCATATATGACCCGCCCTCAGTTAACATTTGGTTCGATCCGGCTAAATATGAGCATGTTTTTTATGAGAACGGCGAAATAATAGAAGAGACAATAACAGCCGAAGAATTTCATCGAATCAGGGCTGAACTTGAAAAAGACCTTGTGCCTGCGGAGCTGGATTGGCATCCGCTCGAAACCTACGCACAAAACGAGAGTAAAGTCACCGTGACCCGTACGATGATAATACCGATCGGCTTGATTTGCGCTCTTGCTGTCACTGCCGCAGTCGCGGTCGTCTTTAATGTCAAAAAGCGCAAAAACGCGCGCAAGAGCGAGGAAACTCATCCCCTCGAGGAATACGGCAAAAAGTAAACACATAGAAAACGGCGCATCTGCCTCGGTCGGAGACGGGTGCGCCGAATTTTATTTCAGGATATTTTGGATTTTAGCGATCTCGTCGGCGGTGAGGCCGAGTGACGAGATATAGCCCATGATGCCGCCGTAATTCCCGTCGAGGAAGTCGAGGGTCGAGCACATTTTGTCGGGAGAGGATTCGAGCCTCGTGAGGTCGGTCTCCCAGATGAGCGGGGAGCCTGCGGCGATCTCCTTCTCATAGAACGGGCGCAGGTAGGTGAAGGATATCTGATAATCCGCCACTATGTCCTCACGCTCGACCCCCGCGGCGCCGAGCAGCAGCGCGGCGAGCAGCCCGGTCCTGTCCTTGCCGCCGAAGCAGTGAAACATAAACGGCGCGTCGGTCTCGGCTATCAGCCGCAGCACTTTAGCGTAGTTCGGGGCATTCTCGGTCAGGCTGTAGATATACATATCCGTCACGCTCTGATTTTTGGAGGTATCAGGGTTGACCTCGAGCAGGGGAATGTTGACGCATTCAACGCCGGGGATATCATAAAGCCCGCTCGGCAGGTCAACTACTTCGTTCTCGCCCCGCAGGTCAAATATGCGGCGGATGCCGAGGGAGCGCACCAGCTCGATATCGCTCTGAGCCGTGCCGTTCGGCACCCCGCAGCGCAGCGCCCGCCCGTATCGGGTCACGCCGCCGTCAAACGGATAACCGCCGAGGTCACGGAAATTCACAATTTTATCGGCTCTGTATCTTCTCTGCATGGCTAACTCCTTATCGTATAGCGGTATAAGATAATATTATCACGAAAGCTCCGCAAAAGCAACGGAAATAAAAAATCCGCCTCTGCCTGATCGACAAAGACGGTTTAATTGGAGCGGATGACGAGGCTCGAACTCGCTACCTCCACCTTGGCAAGGTGGCGCTCTACCAGATGAGCTACATCCGCAACTGCAAAAAGGATTATATCAAAACAAGGGCGGCTTGTCAAGAGAAATTTTGATTTTCCTGCGGATTTGATGAAAAAATTTCCATCCGCCCTCCCCGCGCGGCGGCGAAGAGGGCGGCAACTATAGTTTTGCCGTTTATCTGTCAAGTATTCGCCCGTCGGTCGAGATCGTCACGACCTGCCACGGGATGAATTTGCCGCTCGCCTGAAGCGCCTTCTTCACGGCGTTCTCAAGCCCGCCGCAGCAGGGCACCTCCATACGCACGACGGTCACGCTTTTAATGTCGTTTGTGCGGATTATCTCGGTCAGTTTCTCGGAGTAATCAACGCTGTCGAGTTTCGGGCAGCCGACAAGCGTGATGTGATTTTTGATGAAGTCCTCGTGGAATGCGCCGTAGGCGTAGGCGGTGCAGTCGGCGGCGACGAGCAGCCTTGCGCCGTCAAAGTACGGGGCGTTCACGGGCACGAGCTTTATCTGCACAGGCCACTGCGAGAGCATACTGCGGGCATGGACGTGGCTCTCTTCGCCGCATTCGGGTCGATCGTGGCGCTCTATGCGCTTTGAGTGCGTGCCGGGGCAGCCGCAGGGCAGCGTGCCGCCGCTTTTCTCGGCCTTGCTCGCCTTGACCGCCGCTTCGTTGTATTCCGCCGCTTCACGTTCAACAAAGGTTATCGCCCCCGTCGGGCAGGCGGGCAGGCAGTCGCCGAGACCGTCGCAAAAATCGTCCCTGAGCAGCTTCGCCTTGCCGTCCACCATGCCGATGGCTCCCTCGTGGCAGGCGTTGGCGCACGCGCCGCAGCCGTTGCATTTATCCTCATCAATGTGAATTATCTTTCTGAGCATTTCACTGCCTCCTTCGGATTTTACGAGCCGTGCTTGACTCTGTGCCTTGATTATAGTACAATTGCAGCGGGAAGTCGGTTGAAAAATCAACGGAGGCGACAAAAAATGAAAGAATTTTTATCCATTTTGCGTTCTTCGCCGCTTTTTGCGGGCATCAGCGACGGGGAGATATTGCAGACTCTCGAAATTTTCGGCGCAAAGATCAAAAATTTTAAAAAAGATGAGTTCATTCTGCGCGCGGGCGAGCCTGTCGAGGGCATGGGAGTGCTGCTCTCGGGCAGCGGGCTTATCCTGCGTGAGGATTTTTGGGGCAACAGAAATATTCTCGCCTCCGTCGGGGTCGGGGACTGCTTCGGCGAGGCGTTCGCCTGCTCGGACGGGGCGGAGTCAAATGTCGGCGTGATCGCCTGCGAGGAGTGCAGGGCACTGTTTGTGAGCGTCAAGCGGCTGCTTTGCGACAGCGGCTGTCACAGACCCGCCTGCGGCAGGATGATAAAAAATCTGCTTGCCGAGCTGGCGGCCAAGAATCTGCGCCTTAACGAAAAAATAACCCACCTCGAGCAGCGCTCGACCAGGGCGAAGCTGCTCTCCTACCTCTCGTCGCAGGCGCAGCGCTGCGGCTCGGCGGAATTCGATATCCCGTTCACCCGCCTGCAAATGGCGGATTACCTCTCAGTCGAGCGCAGCGGTTTGTCGCAGGAGCTTGGCAAAATGCAGAGCGAGGGTCTGATTGAATTCAAGCGAAATCATTTTATCCTGAAAACGCGGCAAACAACCGTTTGACTTTTCGGCGAGTATTATATATAATGAAAACGCAAAATAAGCGTAACGGAGAATTGATATGAAAAAATTTATCAGCGTTATCCTGCTGCTCTGCGCCGTGCTCGGCGCTCTCACCGCCTGCTCGGGCAAAAACGGCGACGGAGAGATATCACAGATACCCGTCAACGACGCCCAGCTTGACAAAATAGCGAGCTTCGGCATCACCTACAAGACCCAGCGCATAGTCGTTTACGCCCATGCGAATAATTATGTCAAATATGTCGTCGCTGACTATGAGAACGAAAAAAAGACCGCCGAATGCTCATATTATTTCTATAATAATGAAGAAGCATACGGCAAGGCAAAGGCGGAGCTTAAAGGCACCACCGCTCAGTTTGACGATTCGGCGTGGCTCGTCTCCCTAGGCGAGGGGCTTGCGGCCTACGGCAAATTTGAAGCGGATCTCGAGCTGCTCGGTAAGGACTACACGGTGAAATATCGCACTGAAGAGAGCACGACGGCGTTAAATTAAAAAAATGAATAAATCCTCATGCTCCGGCGCAAACTATTTGCAAACGGGAGCGGCTCGGCCGCTCGGTTAACTCAACGAAAAGGAGTATGAGATAAATGAAAAAGACGGTGACAGCCATTGCAGCCGCACTGCTGCTGATAGCGGCAGTCCTCACGGGCTGCAACAAGTCAAATAACGGCACCGTGACCGACCCGAACCATACGGATAAGAGGCTCACCGAGATGTCGGAAATGCTCACCGATAACATGAGCAGCGCCGCCCCCGCAGGGACCACCGCTATGGACGGCACTACCGCCGCCTGACAACCGAAAACGAAACGACCGTATCCCGAAAAAATCGGTGATACGGTCGCTTTTTTATTCCGCTGTCACGTCGAGCAGGCGGGCGCCGATATACTCGGCGAGGGTGTTCGGCTCAACGCCGACCGTTTCACCCCTGACCCCCGCGCTGACATAAATCTTGTCAAAGAGAACGGCGGTCTCGTCAATGACGGTGGGGAACTGCTTTTTCATCCCTATCGGGGAGCAGCCGCCGCGGATATATCCCGTGGTCTTGAGCAGATCCTTGACGTGCAGCATCTCTATCTTTTTTTCGCCGAAGATTTTGGCTGTTTTTTTTAGGTCAAGCTCCTCGCACGAGGGGATGCAGCAGACGCCGAAGCCGTTCTTTTCGCCCGCAAAGACCAGCGTCTTGAATATCTGCGCCGGGTCCTTGCCGAGCTTCTTTGCCGCCGATTCGCCCGAGAGATCGCTCTCGTCCACGGGATATTCGAGCAGCTCATACGGAATTTTTGCCGCCTCGAGCAGGCGGATCACATTGGTCTTATTCATTGCCTTACCTTATTTCTTAGATATCCTGAATTCAAAGGAGTAGGTCTTGCCGCTCCTGAGCTTATAGGGCTTGTGCAGATAGGCGCAGCCGGGCATATCGCCGCCGACGCCCCTCTCCGCCGCGTCAAGGCAGAGGGTGATGCAGTTATCCTTCTCAAGCTCAAAGAGGTGCTTTGCCCTGTCGAGCTTCTCGGGGGTGTAGTAGCCGAGGTTGAAGCCGAACGGGATATCCATTGCGTCTATCACAATGCCCGAGCCTGCCGCGTCGGTTATCTCGAGCGAACGGGTGTCCGTCCTGTGGCCGTTCTCCTGCGGGCGCATATATCTGTGCTCCAGCTTTGCGACGGTGGAGGAGTGGCGGGCGATCTTGGCGCCCGTTTTGCGGTCGCAATAGGTCTCCTGCGGGCCTCTGCCGTACCATTCGACATTCTCGAGCGTGCTCTTTATGCCCACTCTCATGCCGACCTTGAGCATCGGCAGAAAGAGGCCTGCCGCCGTGTGCTTCACGGTGACCTCGCCCGCGGGGGAGAAGAGATATCTTGTCGAAACGCCCGCAACAAACGGCGCCTTCCACTTGACGACGACCTCAACGCCCGACGGGGTCGAGGCGGCCTTGACGGAGGAGGCGACGGTCATATTCGTCGAGCGCTTCCACTGATAGAGAGGATGTATCCCTGCGAGAGCGGGGGCAAAATTCAGATAGCCCCTGTCGTTATCGGTCAAGGCTCTGAAGAAGTCGGGGCGCAGCGGAGAGCCCGCCTCGATAAGCTCCTTGCCGTCGTATTCGAGAGAGGAGAGCGCGCCTGCGGTTATCTTGGCGCTGAAGCCGTCGCCGACCACGCTGATATTTTGCCCGTTCTGAGCGAATTTAAGCGTGCCGACCGCGGGGCGCCTCTTGGCGGCGGGGGCTTCACGCAGCATGAGCTGATTGAAGCTGATCTCGTAGCCCGCCTTTGCCCAGGGTCTGTCTTTCTTCTGAATGAACGAAACGGTCAGTATGACCTCGCCCTCGGGATAGTCGGCGAGGCTGACGGGGAGCTGAAGCTCCCTCTCCGAGAGCGGCTCAACGGTGAAGTCGGTGATATCCCCGCTCTTGACCGTGTCGCCGTCAACGGTGACGCTCCAATGAATTGCAACGTCGGCGGTCGATACAAAGAGATTTTTATTCTTTATGACTATCTTGCCGCTCCTGCAATCGCAGTCCGCAGCTTCCAGATTCGAGTAAACATTCTTGACCTCGTAGTATGAGGGCTGAGGCATTCTGTCCGCCGTGATAATACCGTTGGCGCAGAAATAATAGCTTGTGTTGCCCTCGTCGAAGTCGCCGCCGTAGAGCCATTTTTCCTTGCCGTCCTCAACGCGGCGGATGGACTGATCGACATAGTCCCAGATGAAGCCGCCGCACATATGGTCAAACTGCTCGAAATCATCGACGTATTCCTTGAAGTTGCCGAGGCTGTTCTCCATGGCGTGGGCGTATTCGCAATAAATGACGGGGTGATCGGCGTATACCTCGGCGGGCACGGGCTTGTTATCCGCGGCGAGAGTGTTCGCGACGTTGTCGTAGAGGGTGGTCTTTATCTCCTCCTTGCGGCGGAGCTTATCGACGATCGCCTCGACGGGGTACATGCGGCTGATGAAGTCGCTCTTGGTGAAGTCGAAATCGCCCTCGTAGTGGATGGGTCTTGATTTGTCGAGCGCCAGAATGGCCTCTTTCTCATAGGTGAAGTTTTTGCCGTCGCCCGCTTCATTGCCGAGCGACCAGAAGCAGACGCAGGCATGGCTCCTGTCACGCAGCACCATACGCCTTGCCCTGTCCTCAACGGCCTCCTTGAATTCGGGGTTGTCGCCGGGGCAGTTCTTGCGGCGCACGCCGTGGCTCTCGACATCGGCTTCGTCCATCACATAGAAGCCCAGCTCGTCACAAAGCTCATAGAATATCTCGGCGTTGGGGTAGTGGCTCGTACGAATGGCGTTGATATTGGCGCATTTCATCATGTAGAGATCCTGAAAATATCTCTCGCGGGGCACTGCCCAGCCGTTGTCGGGGTCAAAGTCATGCCTGTTGACGCCCTTGATAACGACGCGCTTGCCGTTGACGAGCAGCACGTTGCCTTTTATCTCTATCTTTTTGAAGCCGATGCGGATGCACTTCGCGCTGAGTGTTTTTCTGCCGCATTTAAGGGTAACTACGAGCTTGTAGAGATTCGGCTCCTCGGCCGACCAGCGCTTGACGTTCTCCTCGATGTGAGAGAATCGGAGCACGGTCTTGCCGCCCGCTGCGGTCACTTTCTCCGAGCCGATCTTTTTCATCTTGCCGCCGACGCAGAGCGAGGCTTCGACGGTGCATTCGGCGGGCGCGGCGTAATTGCCGAGCGTCACTTCAAGCCCGAGCGTGCCGTTTGTGTAGCTCTCGTCGAGTGAGGCGTTCGCAAAGATATCGCGGATGCAGAGCTTCTCCTCGCCGTAGATATACACGTCGCGATAGATGCCCGAGAGGAACCACATATCCTGATCCTCGAGGTATGTGCCGTCCGTGTAGCGGAATACCTCGACGGTTATCTGATTTTTGCCGGCCTTAACGTATTCGGTGATGTCGAATTCCGCGGGGGTCATCGAGCCCTGTGAATAGCCGACCCTGTGGCCGTTGATATAGAGGAAGAAGCCGGCCTTGACCGCGCCGAAATGAATGAAAAGCTCCTTGCCCGCGAATTCCTCGCTCAGCTCAAAATTGCGGCGATAGATGCCTATTTCATTCTGCGAATGGTCGATCTTGGGGATCTCGCTCTTGACGGTCGAGAGGGCGTGGGGCAGATAGGCGCAGAGATAGATGGGCTTGCCGTAGCCCTTGAGCTGCCAGAGGGAGGGCACGGTGATGTCGTCCCATGCGGAGTCGTCAAAGCCGTCGGCGTAGTAATCAGTGCGCACGTCGTCAACGCCCTGCTGCCAGTAGAATTTCCATTCGCCGTTCAGCGACAGGCGCAGCGGAGGCTCGCCGCCCTCCAGAGCCGCCTTCGCGGTCGGATAGGCGGGCGCAGTGTTGTGCCCGTCCTCCTTGTTCTCCTTTATGATGTAGGGATTCTCCCAGTATTTAAGCTCGGTCATGTCATCCCGTCCTTTCGGTGGTAAATATATAATCATTCTACCATAAAATATCGCTTTTGTCTACTCATACCCGCGCTGAAAATTTGTATAAAACCTTTTTGTAAGCCATAGCCAAGCTGAAAATCAACGACCCCCAACCCAATATATGAGTTGGAGGCCGTCGGTTAATTGTTGTGTGGTGCTAAAAGCTGCTTCATAGGCTTGTTCGGTGCAAAAAGATAGGCGGAATATTTTGCATATGCAAAATGTGAAATAACCGCTCTGCGGTCGTGAAATTTTCTGCTCCGCAGAAAGTGAAATAAAATCCACCCGCCGCCGCAGCGATTTTACGCACAACAGCGGTATATAATTGCAAAACCGGCAATGAAACGTTTGCCGTTGGCAAACGCGAAGCGGAAACCTGTCGGGTTCCGTGAAGCACTCGCTGCGCTCGCATGAAGCGAAGCACCCGTACCTCTCCGTGCGGCGAAGCCGCGCTTCATAGGGCGAAGCCCTGCTTCACTTTTCATGCACCGTAAGGTGCGCTTCATTAAAAAAAGCACTTCCGAAGAAGTGCTTTTTCATGGTGGACCTGAAGGGATTCGAACCCACGACCTCTCGGATGCGAACCGAACGCTCTCCCAACTGAGCTACAGGCCCATACTATTCGGATGTTATCCGTAATGCTCTGAAATTATAACTCTTTTTTGCCGTCTTGTCAACACCGTATTTTCAAAACGGTGAGATTTTTCCCCGCCGCTCGGCGGTGAGCGGTCGCGGAGCGACAGCGGTATGATAAAACTGAGCTTATTTCTTCATGAAACTGCGGCAGATTTCGTCGAATTCCCCGCGGTTTGCAAGCAGACGGCGTATCTCCGCGAGAGCCGCGGCGTTCTGAGTCGAGGCAAGGCGCAGCTTCAGATATCCGCCCTCGCCGTATTTCTCCGCCACATGGGAGTGCGCCCGCTCAAGCTGCCCGGCCTCGTCAAGCTCCGGGTAATTCGCAAGACCGTATTGCACCGTGCGGCGCAGCACTGTCATCGGGTCAAGCTGCCTGTCCGCTTCGCTGACTATCAGCCCGTAGACAGAGCGGGGCTCGTGCTTTGATGAGGCGCGGTGATCCTCGACCGCCTGCGCCATCGTCTCTATCTGCTCCGCCGTGAATAATTCACGCAGAGCGGTGTCGCCGCGCATAAGCCGACCCGAAGAAAGCTCGTGACCGTCCCTGCCGAAGCGCAGCCCGAGATCGTGACAGGCGGCGACGGTGTAGACCATGTCGATGTTGACGTCAAAGTTTTTTGCCAGCTCCATGCTCTTTGAAATGACCGCCAGCGCGTGGTCGACTCGGTGACCGGCGTCGAAATCCTCATACTGCGGCAGGATGCTGTCCTCGATATATTCTTTCAGTCTTTCGTTCACTGCCATAATTCGCTCCTTTGTTGTTTCCGAAGAGGATTATATCAATTTTTCAGTTGCCTGTCAATTCGTGAGGCTGTGCAAATCCCGATATTTGTCGGTTGACCGCCTGTTTCTGGCGGCGGAGCTTCTCTTCGATTATATCAACGTCGCGGTTCCTCAGAAAATCCTCGATATCGGGGAGCGGCATATCCAGCGCGCGCAGATACCTTATCGTGTTCAGCGCCTCGAATTGGCGGGGGCCGTAGTAGCGGTAGCCCGTCTCGGGGTCGGTGTATTCGGGCGAGAGCAGGCCGGTGTTGTCATAGTGGCGCAGGCTGCTGACGCTCAGATTAAAGAGCTTCGCGACCTCGCCTATAGGGAAAAGCCTCGGCATATCCATATTTACGCCTCCGTTTTGATTTTACTGCGGTGTTTCATTACGGCGAATGCGATAACGCAGACTATCACCGACACCAATGAGCCTACCGCCGTGGCAAGACCCATCGGGAAGAGCGTTGCGGGAAAGAATTTGGACATCAGGTATGCGCCGGGTACGCGGGCGAGCGTAAGCGAGAGGACGTTGTGCAGGAACGACAGCCCCGAGCGTCCGCAGGCGCAGAAATAACCGCTGAAGCAGAAGTGGATGCCCGCCATGGCGCAGTCGAGAATATATCCTCTGAGATATTGCCCGCCGGCTGTGATAACGGCGGGGTCTTTGTTAAACAGCCCCACCACAGGCTTGGCAACGAACTGAATTATCACCGAGACGATAACTCCGAAGCCGAAAGCGAGGAGAATTCCGTAGCGAAGGGTCTGCTCGGCTCGCTCGGGCTTGTTTGCGCCGATATTTTGAGCGCCGAGGGCGGAGACAGTCGAGAGCATTGAGGACGGCACAAGGAAGAGGAAGCTGATGACCTTCTCCACAATGCCCACCGCCGCCGCGTCGGTCAGACCTCGGTTATTCGCAATTATGGTTATCACGATGAAGCCCACCTGGATCAAACCGTCCTGCAGCGCAACGGGCACGCCGATTTTGAGCAGCTGACCCATCACCTCGCGCTGCGGGCGCAGGTCGCTGCGGCTCAGCTTGATCTCACCCCGCTTGACAATGACGGCGAGCGAAATTATCACGCTTATCGCCTGGGAAAGGGTCGTGCCGAGGGCTGCACCGGTGGGGCCTAAATTGAGTGCGCCCATGAAGAGATAGTCGAGGGCGATATTTGCGGCGCAGGCAACGGCGATGAAATACATCGGGCTTTTTGAGTCGCCCATACCTCTGAATACGGAGCTTATTATGTTATACGCAGTAATGAACGGGATGCCGATAAAGCAGACGGTGAGATAATCAATCGTGCCGTTGACCGCCTCGGCGGGGGTGGACATGACCGAGACTATCGGCCTTACGAGCAGGAGCAGCACGGCTGTCAGGGCGACGGATACGCCGAAAAAGAGCGTGACGGTGTTGCCGACGCATTTTGAGGCTCTTTTGCGGTCGCTGCCGCCGACGGCCTGCCCGACGCTGACCGTTGTGCCCATTGCGAGGCCGACGATCATCACGGTGAGCATATGCATCACCTGCGAGCCGATAGATACGGCGGTTGTTGCGGCCGTGCCGTCAAATTGACCGATGATAAAGAGATCCGCCATGCCGTAGAGGGTCTGTAAGAAGTATGAGAGCAGATAGGGCAGTGAGAAAAAGATTACATTTTTGAATACGCTGCCGGTCGTAAGATTTCTTTCCATGATTATTGCTTCCTTGGATCGGTTTTTATCTATTATAAACTCTACACCTATTGCAGAGTCAAGGCCTTTTGACAAAAAATTGTAACAGATACGGAGTTTAAAGAATTTTTCAGAAAAAATTTAAAAAACCTATTGACAAACGGAAAAGAAATGATATAATAATGATAACAGTTATCGTTATTGAAAGGAGACGGCGGTATGACGAAGCACAGCAAGCAGCGGGACGCGATATTTGAGAATCTCCGCTCGCGCAAAGATCACCCCACCGCTGAGGAGATATATCTCTCGCTCAAGCCCGCGATGCCTGCGATCAGCCTCGCCACGGTCTACCGCAACCTTGCCCAGCTTGAGAATGAGGGGCTGATACTTCGCCTCGGCTCAGGCGGCTCTGCAAGGTATGACGGAGACACCGACCCGCATTATCATCTCCTTTGCCTCGGCTGCGGCAGGGTATTCGATATCCCGTATATTGACGACGGCGGCCTTTGCGAGAAGGCAGGCAAGCTCTTCGACGGCGAAGTGCTCTCGACGGTCGTTACATTCCGCGGATACTGCGTCCGCTGCGCCGAAACCCACAAAAGCTGAAAATAAACCAAAAAAACATTAATTAAACGGAGGAAAAAATCATGAAAAAGTTTGTATGCTCAGTCTGCGGTTATGTTTATGAAGGCGACGCTCTCCCCGAGGGCTACAAGTGCCCGGTTTGCAAGGCTCCCGCTTCAAAGTTCGTTGAGCAAAGCAATGAGGGTATGTCATGGGCTGCCGAGCATGTAGTCGGCGTTGCTCAGGGCGTCAGCGATGAGATCCTTGAGGGTCTGAGAGCTAATTTCGCCGGTGAATGCTCCGAGGTCGGCATGTATCTTGCCATGGCGAGAGTCGCTCACCGCGAGGGCTACCCCGAGATAGGCCTCTATTGGGAGAAAGCCGCCTATGAAGAGGCGGAGCATGCAGCGAAATTCGCCGAGCTGCTCGGCGAAGTCGTGACCGACAGCACCAAGAAGAACCTTGAGATGAGAGTCGAAGCCGAGAACGGCGCGACCGCAGGTAAGACCGCTCTTGCCAAGCTCGCTAAGGAGCAGGGCCTTGACGCTATCCACGACACCGTCCATGAGATGGCCCGCGACGAAGCCCGCCACGGCAGAGCTTTCGAAGGCCTCCTCAAGAGATATTTCAACTGATTTATCCTGCATAATCAAACAGGCACGGCTTATCCCGTGCCTGCTTTTTTATGCCTCTCCGCAAGATGGCGTGAATTGTGCTGTCGGCTCGCAGTCATATCGGCTTCGCATGTGGATTTTGCTGTTCGCTTGCAGTCATGACAGAGGATTGATTTTCATACAACAATAGCGAGCCTGAAAATATTCTATTAGCACCGCAAGTCACGCAAAAAAAGCTCCGTGGGCTGTCAAACAAAAGAGCACGCCGGAGCGTGCTCTCTTTATATCACAGTATTATTGCGCTTTCGGCATGGCGATGCTGACCTTGAAGAGGTCGCCGTCGATGGCGATGTTGAATTTGCCGCCTTGCAGCTCGCAAAGGTCGTTTGCTATTGAAAGCCCGAGGCCGCTGCCCTCGCCGGAGCGGGACGCGTCGCCTCTCACGAAGCGCTGTGTCAGCTCCTCCGGAGCAATGTTGAGCGGGAATTTGGAGATGTTGCGGAAGATCAGCGTGCCGAAATTGTCGCCGCCGTTGACGTCGATATAGACCCTCGTGCCCTCAAGGGCGTATTTACGCAGGTTGGAGAAGAGATTCTCAACTATCCGCGAGGTCTTTTGAGCGTCGGCGATTATCATCACGGGCTGGGCGTGGAAATTCAGCACAATCTCGATGTTCTTCTCCTTCAGTTCATCCTCGTGCTCGCCGACTGCCTGCGCCGCAAATTCGCAAAGGTCGATTTTTATCGGATGCAGCTCGACTGCGCCCGAGGAGGCTTTTGAAGCCTCGACCAGATCCTCGATGAGCTTTTTCATCTTCTGTGATTTCTCATCAAGGATGCTGATATATTTCTTGGCATCCTCGTCCTCGACGTTGCAGCGTTTGAGCAGGTCGACATAATTGACTATCGAGGTCAGCGGCGTTTTGAGGTCGTGCGAAACATTCGTGATAAGCTCCGCCTTCATGCGCTGATCCTTGACCGCGCTGTCGACCGCTTTCTCAAGGCCGTCTTGCATGCTCGTGATGTCCCTTGCGAAATTCCGCAGGAATGATGGCATGAGGCCTTGATCTATCCTCACATTCAGCCTGCCGAGGCGCACGCTTGCGACGCCGTGCATTATCCTGTCAAGCGAAGCGATAAAGAGGATGACCCAAAGCATTATCGGCAGGTCGATCATCAGGGTGAAGACGAGCGGAACGGCGCTGTTTGAGGTGAGGCAGAGAAGAATCGCAAGAAAATTTATGAGGAAAAACGTCAGAGTCAGAATAATTGCAAGGCGCTTGAACCTCTTGCCGCTGCCTGCCATGTAGTCGCAGGCGAAGATGTATTTTGCCCTTTTGTGTATTTTTTTGCCGATGCAGACAAAGGGCTTGACTATCCAGTATATCAGCGTGTGGCGCAGGAAGGTGCGGCAGCGCACGTTGCGGACTATGCTCGCCGTCAAAACGGTAAGCAGCCCGAATACGGCGGCGAACGCAACGCCGAGATATTCTACGGAATAGGTCAAAAGAGTTTTTTGCATCAGGAACCATTCGCTGCTTTCGCCCACCGAGGGGTAGAACTCATACTCAGCGTCAAATATCGCCGCAAAGCCAAAAATGATGAGCGTTATGATTCCGCCGATGATCGCCGTGTTGATAAGCAACGGGATCCTGTCCGTCGGGCAGAGTTTTGTTTCTCCGTCGGCGGTCTTGCCCGCAACGCACAGCAGATAGACGCACGCGGCGCAGGCGAGCAGGAACGAAAAGACGGAGATTATAAGATTCGTCGTCGGATTCGTTATAAAGTGAGATTTATAATTCTCGAATTCAAGCTCCTTGAGGGTGAAAAAACTGTTTTCGTCGGTCGGGGTATATGTGAATACGGCATAGCTCACATCGTCGCCTATGCTGCGATGCTCCGAAACGGTGGGTTTCTGATAAAACAGCTCCTCCGCCCATTCCCTGAGCAGGCCGCCGCGGGTCGCCTCGGACGGCTCGGCGGTGGTGACAAATTTGCCGTTATTGCCCTCTGCAAGGGCAGCGCCCTCTCTCATCGCTTCATACAGATTGTCAAAGCCGATGTCGGAGTCGATGCCGCAGTTGGAGACGACCTTGCCCGTCGACTTGACCAAAATAGTGTATTTGAACTCCGAGGTGCTGGGGATCGAGGTGCTGTAGAAAGTTATCTTGCCGCCGTCCTCATAAACGCCCCTGTGCTGCATTGTCGATTTGCGGAGCGTTTTTATCAGATCCTCGCGGGATATCTCGCCGTAGCAGGTGTATCCACCGAAGGAATTCAGCAGAGCCAGGGCGTCGCGGATATCGTCGATCGGCTTCGGATTGCCCGATTTGGCGGGCACGGGCTTTGTGACGGAGGTTGAATCAACGTCCTCCGCCGCAGGCTCGGTCGCTTCAACGGCGTCTGTGTATTCAATGCCGTCGCCGACGAAGTCATATCGGTCGAATTCGTCGCGGCTGATAACGTCGCCGTTATAGCTGAAGTAATAGGTCGTGCCGCCGAGGTCGTAGGAGTATCTGTAGCGATTGTCCTCGGTGACATAGACCTTGACACCGGAGCTTTCGAGCAGGTCAAAAGCGTCGTTGACATTCTGAATATTTTGGCTGTAGTTTTTGCCGAGGCTTGTTTTGAGGAAATCGTCCTCGTTTTCGCAGCTCATTAGCTCGGCATCCGCCAAGAGGGTGAATTCGCAGTTGTTGAGCAGCGTTCGGAATGAATTTGTCTGTGTGAAATCGCAGTCCTCATCGTAGCCGTTAAAGAGAAAATAGCCCTTGAGGAACAGCCCCGCTGAGTAGCCGGAGAGGAAAAACATCAGCACGGCGAGCGCCGCTGCCGCAATTTTCATCCCCCTGCTGCGACTAATATTTTTCGATTTTGTATCCAATGCCCCACACCACCTTTAAATATTTAGGGTCTCTCGGGTTGATCTCGATTTTTTCTCTTATGCGTCTGATATGTACCGTCACCGTTTTCTCGGCGTAAATCGCGGGCTCGTTCCACACGGCCTCGTATATCTGACCTGTTGAGAGCACTCTGCCGAGATTCTCCATGAGCACGCTCATTATGCCGTACTCCGTGGCGGTGAGCTTTATCGGCTCGCCGTCGAGGGTCAGCTCCTTTGCGCCGGTGTCGAGCGAAAGACCACCCGTCGTGATAACGCCCTCCTTGACCTCCATTGAGCCCAGGGAGGTGTAGCGCCTTATCTGCGACTTGACCCTTGCCATCAGCTCGAGCGGGTTGAAGGGCTTCGTCACATAGTCATCCGCCCCGAAGGAAAGCCCCGTTATCTTGTCGGTGTCCTCGCTCTTGGCCGAGAGCAGGATTATCGGGATATTGTGCTTCTTCCGCAGCGTCAGCGTGGCCTGGAGGCCGTCCATACCGGGCATCATTATGTCGAGGATAACGCAGTGCACCTCGTTATTCGTGACCTGCTCGATCGCCTGCCTGCCGTTCTCGGCGCGCAGGACGTTGTAGCCCTCCAGCTTCAGATAGATCTCGACCGAGTCGAGTATGGCGACGTCGTCGTCGCAAACAAGGACGGTATACATATCTTTTTTCACCTCAAAAAAATCAGATCCCCACGAAACAATTGCATTATACAGCCCGTGAACTACAAACAAGGCGGTAAAAGTGTTACAAATTTATTACGATTCGCCGCGGGGGCGTCTTTCATCACTCATTATACTATTTTTCAGTCAATTATTCAAGCATGACCGAAAACGGTTGAAATGACGGGCAAAGTATGGTAATATATTTGTATAAAAAGAAAGAGAGGACGTTTTATGCTTACTCAGATATTAGGATTCTTTACCGCGATTCTTATTTTTATCGTCGATACTTTTCCGATGTACCCCGGCCCCGACGTGCTCCATCAGGGCATCAACCCCGACCCGAGGCCGTATGTGCAGCACAGCGGCACGGCGGGCTATATCTTTAAGGAGGGCGACGTTGAGCTGCCGTTCCGCCTTGTCAAGCCCGAGAACATAGAAGAGGGCAAGACCTACCCGCTCGTGGTCTATCTCCACGGCTCCGGCGAGAGAGGCAAAAACAATATCGCACAGATGCAGCGCTCGCTGCTCAGGGGCGTCAAGAAGCACGGCGAGCCCTGCTATATCATCATGCCGCAGGTGTTCGAGGACAAGACATGGACGAGCGACGGCTACGACGCGGCGCTGACACGGCTGATAGAATATATGCTCAAGCTCTATGCCGTCGACTCCGACCGTATCTATATCACGGGCATCTCCATGGGCGGAGCGGGCGTGCTTGACCAGCTCCTGCGCCACCCCGGCAAATACGCCGCCGCCATGCCTGTGTGCGGCTACACCGACGTCGAGGATCTGACCGCCTTTGCGGGCACCCCGATGTGGCTCGCCCACAACTCGGGCGACAAGACCGTTTCCGTTGATTACTCAAGGAATATCTACGCCGCCGTCAAGGATATCTCCGAGGCGAAATACACAGAGTATGACAGAGCGGGTCACAACGCATGGGACAGGTTCTATTCCGACCCCGAGGTGTGGAATTGGGCATTCTCAAAGACTCTTTGAACAAATACCGAGGCGGTCTGCGTTTCGGGTGAGAAAATAACGCAAAAAATTCGCCTCCGTGCTACAAAATTTGCCGCACGGAGGCGGTAGTATTTTACCGTGTAAAATAAAAATGCTCCGCCTGTGATTTTAGCGGAGAAAGTGCCATATACTTTCATTAGATAATCAGGCAGAAATTAAAACATAATTATTTGGAACGGTGATCGGAAATGAAAAAATTCAAACCGGAGGGTCAGCTGATATCGACAGAGGAGAACAAAAAGAGGGTCTCGAGCGCAGGCGCCCTGCATGACGCATTCTACAGCGGCGCTCCCGTCGAGTGTCGGGTGCTGCGCTGCGACGCGGAGCATAATCTGCACGTCGACCTCGGCTGCATGAAAGGGATAATTCCCCGCTGCGAGGGGGCGCTCGGCATCGAGGACGGCTCGGTGAGGGATATTGCGCTTATCTCGCGGGTCAATAAGCCCGTGGTCTGCGCCGTGACGGGGTTCGCATCAACTCCCGAGGGCGAGAATTACGCCCTGCTCAGCCGCCGCAAGGTGCAGCAGGAATGCGCCGACGAATATATCTCGACCCTGCGCCCCGGCGACGTAATACCCGCGACCGTCTCCCATATTGAGGGCTTCGGCGTATTCTGCGATATCGGGGCGGGCATCAACGCCCTCATGCCGATAGACGGCATCTCCGTGTCGAGGATCCCGCACCCGTCGGCGAGATTCACCGCGGGGCAGAGCATTTACGCCGTCGTCAAGAGCATTGACTCCGACGGAAGGATAACCCTGAGCCACAAGGAACTGCTCGGCACATGGGAGCAGAATATCTCGAAGCTCAAAGTGGGCGAGACCGTGCCCGGAATAGTCCGCTCGGTCGAGAAATACGGCATTTTTGTGGAGCTTGCTCCGAATCTTGCGGGGCTTGCCGAATTCTCTCAGGGGGTCGAGGCGGGCTGCCACGCCGGGGTATACGTCAAGAGCATTATCCCGTCAAAGATGAAGATAAAGCTGATAATCGTTGACTCCTTTGCGGCGGATTACCCCGTAGAGCCGCCCGAATACTATATCACGAGCGGCCATATCGACCGATGGGTCTATTCGCCTGAGGAGAGCGAAAGGCTCATAGAGAGCGTATTTGACTGATGATCCTGCCGCCGCCCACCACGGTTTCGCCGTCATAGATAACGGCGCTCTGACCGGGGGTTATCGAGCGCTGCGGCTCATCGAATATCGCCCTGAAGCCGTCGCCCTCGGGGATTATGAGGGCGGGCTGCTCCTTGGCCCTGAAGCGTATGCGTACGCTTGCCCTGAACGGCTCGGTTACGGCGTCGCGGTCGATTAGATTCAGCCTGTCGGCAACGAGACCGATGCCGTATTGAGCGCCGTTCTCACCGATGACGACTGCGTTGCGCTCCGAATCAAGCCCCGTGACAAACATCGGCTTGCCGTAGGCGCCGAGACCCTTGCGCTGACCGACCGTATAATTTATAATTCCGTTGTGAGTGCCGAGCACGTTGCCTCTGCCGTCCACAATATCGCCGGGGGGCGAGGTTACGCCCAGCGAGGCGAGGTAGGCGGAGTAATCGTCGTTCGGCACGAAGCATATCTCCTGGCTGTCGTGCTTTTTGGCAACGGGCATCCCCGCGCTCTCGGCGATAGCTCTTATCTGCGTTTTATCCATGCCCGCAAGCGGGAAAACGGCTCGCGAGAGCTGAGCCTGAGTGAGACGGTAGAGGAAATAGCTCTGATCCTTGACGCTGTCCGCCTTTTTGAGCAGGAAGCGGCCGCCGCTTTGCTCGATCTTGGCGTAGTGACCCGTTGCGAGGGCGTTGCAGCCCTTTGAAACGGCATAGTCGAGCATTGCGCCGAATTTAATAATCCCGTTGCACTCTATGCAGGGGTTCGGAGTCCTTGCGGCGAGGTATTCGCCGACGAAAGGCTCAATTATCTTCTCTTTGAAAAATTCTCTCAGGTCGAGCACCTCAAGCTCTATCCCGAGAGCCTCGGCGATTCGGCGGGCGTCGGCAATGTCGGCGTCGGCGAGCGAGCCTTGCTTCAGGCGCAGGGTGATGCCCATCACCTCGTAGCCCTGCTCGCGCAGCAGATAGGCGGCAGTGCAGCTGTCGACCCCTCCGCTCAGACCCACGGCGATCTTCTTCATATTTATCCCTCCGTTTCGGGAAATTCAATTGAATATAATATCAGCCGCCTCGTTTTTCGAGGCGGCTTTCGGTTTTTATTTCACACGCAGCCAGACCTGCATATCGCTCTCGCCCCTGTTGGCGTAGGCGAAATACGGGATGAGATTTATCTCCCTCTCCGTGGTCGAGGCGGGCGAATAGTTGCGGTAAAGCTCGTCGAACGGCGCCTCCTCAAAGCCCGTGGCCTTTACGGTGTACGCCTGCATCTCTGCATTGTAGCGCAGACCCGCTTCAAGGTCGGAGTCGAGCAGGAGCGTGTCGAGCGGCACGTTGCCGTTGTCTATCTTCTCGGCGCAATAGACTATCGGCCCTCTGCAAAGGGCGACCCTGCCGAGATCCGCCTGAACGGCGGGGTTCGCAGTTACAAGGCGGCAGTCCATGTCAAGATAGAGCTTGAGGGTCATTTCGTCGGAGTCAATATCAATATAGATATAGCCCTTGACGGTCTCGCCGAGATATTGTTTGCCGTTTATCGCCACATAGTCGCACCAGCCGGGCACTCTGACGGCGAGGCGTTTGCCCTTCATGCCGCTTATGGTGAAGAGGATATCTCCCTCGTTCGGGTATTCGGTTTTTTGAGTTATCTTAATGCCGTCGAATTCCGCTTCGCTCTCAAAATAGTGGTGAACATATACGGTGCCCTCGTCATAGCTGTAGAGGAAGTCGCCTATTGAAGCGATAAAGCGGGCGATATTCGGCGGGCAGCAGGAGCAGTCAAAGACCTCGGCACGCTGAGTGAGGAGCTTATCCTTGCGCTCATAATACTCTGCGCCGAGCCTGTGTCGCTCGAGATTTATTTCAAGGGGATTCACATAGAAGAAGGAGTTGCCCTTGAGAGAAACGCCCGCGAGAGCGCAGTTATAAATAGCGGTCTCGGCGATGTCGGCGTATTTGGAATTCGGGTCGACCAGGCTCATGCGCCTTGCAAAGAGGGCGAGACCTATAGAAGCGCAGGTCTCGGAATACGCAAGGTCATTTGGCAGGTCATAATCCTCGGTGAATCTCTCGCCGTAGGCGGTGGAGCCGATGCCGCCGGTGATATACATACGCTTTTGAGCGATGCTGTTAAATACTCTGCGGCAGGCTTCGAGCAGCTCGCTGTCGCCCGTCCTGAGAGCAAGATCGGCCATTGCGCTGTAGAGATATACCGCGCGCACGCTGTGACCGACCGCGTCGCTCATTTCGCGCACGGGCATATGGCACTGCGAATAATCGAGGCTTATGTAGTGGACGTTGTCCTCGTCCTTTTTGCTCGTGCCGCGTTTGTCAACGAAGAATTCCGCAAGGCGCAGATAGCGCTCGTCGCCCGTGCAGTCGCTGAGCCTGACAAGCGCCAGCTCTATCTCCTCGTGGCCGGGGGTGGTGAACTGAGCCGAATCCTCGGTGACAAAGACTCGCTCGATATAATCGGCGTAGTCGCACATCAGGCGAAGGAATTTATCCTTGCCCGTGGCTTCATAATATGCGACAGCGGCTTCGATGAGGTGACCCGCGCAGTAAAGCTCATGGAGCAGGCGGTTGGTGAAGCGGTTCTCGGGCTCGCAGACGGTGAAATAGATGTTGAAGTAGCCGCAGGGATCCCTGTGCTTCTCAATAAGGTCGACAACGCCGTCAACGATGGTCTCAAGCTCCTCGTCGGGGCATTGGCGCACCGTGTAGGCGACAGCCTCTATCCATTTCGCGATGTCCGAATCCCAGAAGAAATGGGGCTTGTGCTCCATGCCCTCGTGCCAGTCGCAGTTGAATGCGGCGAATCTTCCCGTCTCGCTGAATCGCTCATAGACGGCGGGGATCGTCACATTTTTGTTGATGTCAAAGCGGTTTTTCCAGAAACCGCCGAGTTTAACTTTATCATAGGTGACAGCTTTCATATTGTTACCGCTCCTCAGCGTGATTTGGACTTCTTACCGTCGGCGGACTTGTCGCCGAGCTCGATGAGCATATAAGAAGCAGTCCAAACGATCAAAAGAATGAAAATTATTAAAAGTCCGTTGTGGAAGCCGCCGAGCATCAGCTTGTCAATGCTGACAACGCCGCCGATAAGGGCGGTAATGAGGCTCGAGCCGCCTATGGCGCTGACGATGTTGACCGTGCCGTCGACCACGTCGCCCGCCGCGGAGTTGAAGCAGGCTATCATCACTATCGTCGCAGCGAGACCGACTCCTGCCGCAGCAAGGACGGGGATGCGTTTGCCGCTGCAAATGGAGAAAATGATGATAAAGAGCGCCGCCAGAGCCGCAACGCCGAGGGCGACCGCCGCCGCAATGAGCCTTGCGTTGAGCGGGGCAAGCCCTTCGGGCCAGGTGAAGCCCTTGTCGGATTTGACAAGGCTGCTCAGCGGGTCGTTGCCGGTGAAGATATCAATTATTCTTTTGAGCGAGATGCTCTCCTCAAGGCCGTATTTGGCCAGCGAGGTGGACGCTCTGAAAAAGATGAGGTCGAGGAAGAAAACGGCGGGGAAAAACAGCGCCGCAAGAATTATATTCACTATCCTATACAGATATTTCATTTAGGCGCCTCCTAAAATTATTTCCAAGAGGAGTTGAGAGCCACGGTGCGGTTGAATACGAGCTTGCCGGGCTGCGAGGTCTTATCCACGCAGAAGTAGCCCTGGCGCATGAACTGGAAGGTGTCGCCGCACTTTGTGTCCTTGAGACCGCCCTCGACAAGGCAGCCGCTGAGGATCTCGAGCGAATTCGGGTTCAGATTATCGAGGTAATCGACGCCCTCCTCGCCCGCGGGGTTCTCGGTGTTGAACAGACGGTCGTAAAGGCGTATTTCGCACTCTGCGCAGTCCGCGGCGCTGACCCAGTGGAGGGTGCCCCTGACCTTCCTGCCGTCGGGTGCGTCGCCGCCCTTGGTGGCGGGGTCATAGGTGCAGTGCAGGCAGGTGATGTTGCCGTCGTCATCGGCTTCCCAGCCGGTGCAGGTGACGAAATACGCGCTCTTGAGGCGAACTTCATTGCCGGGGAAGAGCCTGAAATATTTCTTCGGCGGCTCAACCATGAAGTCGTCGCGCTCGACGAATATCTCCCTTGAGAAATGCACCGTCCTTGTGCCGAGCTCGGGCTTGTCGGGGTTTATCTCGACCTCGATGGCCTCGGTCTGACCCTCGGGGTAGTTGTCGATGATGACCTTGAGGGGCCTGAGCACCGCCATGGCTCTGGGGGCGTTGGCGTTCAGGTTATCTCTGACGCAGGCCTCGAGCAGGCCGTAATCGACAACACTGTAAGCCTTTGAAACGCCGATCCTGTTGATGAATTCGCGGATAGCCGCCGCGGGGTAGCCTCTGCGCCTCATGCCGCAGAGGGTGACCATTCTCGGGTCGTCCCAGCCGTCAACGATGCCTTTTTTGACCATTTCAAGGCACTTTCTCTTGCTGGTCACGCAGTAGTTGATGTTGAGGCGGGCGAATTCTATCTGTCTCGGCGGCTCATCGAAGCCGATCTCCTTGATGAACCAGTCGTAAAGAGGTCTGTGATTCTCGAATTCCAGCGAGCAGAGGGAGTAGGTAACGCCCTCTTTTGCGTCCGAGAGGGGATGAGCGAAGTCATACATCGGGTAGACGCACCATTTGTCGCCGGTCTGATGATGATGGACGTGAGCGATACGGTAGATAACGGGGTCCCTCATGTTGATGTTGGGGGAGGACATATCTATCTTTGCTCTCAGGGTCTTTTCGCCGTCCTTGAATTCGCCGGCGGTCATTCTTGCGAAGAGGTCAAGATTCTCCTCGATCGAGCGCTCTCTGTAGGGGCTGTTTTTGCCCGGCTCGGTGAGGGTGCCTCTGTATTCCCTTATCTCATCGGCGGAAAGGTCGCAGACATAAGCCTTGCCCTTTTTTATGAGCTTGATGGCGCATTCATAGATGAAGTCAAAGTAGCTGGAGGCGTAGAGGACCTTATTCCACTTGTAGCCGAGCCACTCGATATCCTCCTTGATGGCGTCGACATACTCGACGTCCTCCTTGGAGGGATTGGTGTCATCAAGGCGCAGGTTGCATTCGCCGCCGTATTTCTCCGCCGTGCTGAAATCTATGCAGATAGCCTTTGCGTGGCCGATATGCAGGTAGCCGTTCGGCTCGGGGGGGAAACGGGTCTGAACTCTGGTGTTGACCCCGTTCTTGAGATCTTCATCAATAAAATCATATATAAAGTTTGATGCGGAAGTGTTGATTTCGTCCATTTTCAATGTATCCTCTCTTTATTCTGTATAAGCTTTGAGCGCTGCGCCGAGCCTTGCCTTTATCTCATCCTCGCCGAGCAGCGCCATTATCGAATAGAGGTCGGGCGTGTTGCGGCGGGAGGTGAGGGCAATGCGTATGACGGATGAAACGTCGCCGACATGACCCTTGTAGCTCTCGGGGTTTTTCTTGTATTCTTTAACATTCGGGGTGAAGCCGAGCGGCTCGCACATACCCTTGATGCGGGCGAACCATTGGTCTTTATCGTCCGCAAGCGAGAATTCGCCGAGGTATTTCTCGACTATCGCCGCGGCGTCGGAGCGGCTGATATTCTCGGGCAGGGTGAAGTCGGGCTTGTAAAGCTCGGGGAAGAAGTAGGCGACATAGTCCCTGACCTCGCTCCACTTGGCTATATCCTTGCGGGGCTTGGGATTCTCGCGGTCGATGTTGACTATCGCCGTTGAGCGGGCAGGGTCGGCGGTAAAGATATCATAGAATTCTTTATCGTATTTCTCGGCCCATGCAGCCACGTCGGCGTAGACCTTGTCGGCGCTCATGAGCGATATCACGTTTTTGCTCACGTCGTTGAGCTTCACGAGGTCAAACAGGCAGCCGCTTGCGCTCATCTTCTTCAGATTGAACGGGAATTTTGATATATCCTCTCTCGGATTTGCTCTGCGCCAATCCTCGAAGTTGGAGTTTATAAGAGTGAGCAGGTATTCGAGCACGCTCTCCTTGGGGAAGCCGCCCTCGATGAAGTAGCCGACGGCCGCCTCGGGGTCCTTTCTCTTTGAGAGCTTCCGCTTGTCGCCGGTCTCCTCGTCGACCTTGAGCACCTGCGGGGTGTGTGCATATTTCGGAGCCTTGTAGCCGCAGGCTCTGAAAAGCTCGATATGCTTCGGGACGGAGGATATCCATTCCTCGCCCCTGATAACATGGGTCGTCCTCATGAAATGGTCGTCGCATACATGGGCGAAGTGATAGGTGGGTATGCCGTCGGATTTGAGCAGCACCTCGTCGATTATGTTCTCGGGCATCTCTATCTTGCCTCTGATAACGTCGTCGAATACTATCTTTTTATCCTCGCTGCCCTGCGAACGCAGGCGAAGCACCCACGGCTTGCCCTCGGCGAGATTTTTCTCTATCTCCTCAAGGCTGAGGTCGCGGCACTTGGCCCATTTGCCGAAGTAGCCCCAGATGAGAGCGTCGCCCTTTGTCTGCTCCTCGCGGATGGCGGCAAGCTCGTCCGCCGTGCAGAAGCAGGGGTAGGCGAGACCTTTCTCCACAAGGCTCTTTGCGACGGTCTGATATATCTCGGCTCTGTGGCTCTGGGTGTAGGGGCCGTAGTCGCCCTTCTCGGTGCCGAAGCCGGTCACGCCCTCGTCAAAGGCGACTCCGAAGTAGTCGAAGCCGTTGATGATGGCGGAAACGCCGTCGTCTATCTCACGCTTTTTGTCGGTATCCTCAATTCTCAGGTAGGCAACGCCGCCCGTCGATCTGGCGGTGAGAACGTCCACAAGAGCGCCGAAAAGGCCGCCGATATGAAGATAGCCTGTGGGCGATGGGGCGAAACGGGTCACCCTCGCACCCTCGGGAAGCTGTCGCTGCGGATAAAGGGCTTCATAATACTCGGGGGTCTTGTCTATGTGCGGAAAAAGAAGCTTCGCCAGATTTTTGTTCTGATCCAAAAAGATACACGCTCCGTTTCGGCAGGCAGACTGCCATTATAATATATACTTCTTTATTATTGCAGAAAACTCGGCAACTATCAAGAGCAAAATGTAAATTTTCGCTTCAAATGGCATGATTTTTTGAAAAAACGACCCGTCGGGGAATAAATGACCGCCGTGCAGACGAAAATATCGGTGAAGAAAACGAAAAGAGGTCATTGCATTGAAAAAGAAGAAGTATTCAAATATCTATTTCGCGCTGTTTGTCTGCCTTGCCGCCGTGGCGGTCGGCTCGATAGTCAGCGTCAAGACGGCGATAATAAAGAAAAAGCCCGAGGAAACGGGCTTCACACGGGTGACGTATAAATGGACGGTGCCCGCCACCGAGGAGAGGGTCAATGCGGAGCAGACCGGCGTTGAGGATAACAGGCTTCACTCCGCCGAGCAGAGCACCGAGGCGATAGAGCGCAACAAGCCCTATTCGGGCGATTTCGCCCTGCCGATGGGCTCGGATATCATCAAGGATTACAGCAACGGCGAGATGGTGCGGTCAAAGACGATGGGCGACTGGCGGATCCATAACGGCGTTGATTTCGGCGGCAGCGCGGGCAACGACGTGGTCGCCGCCGGTGACGGCACCGTCACCGCAGTCTATGACGACAGCTTTTGGGGCACGGTCGTTGAGATAGACCACGGCAACGGCATGACGGCTCGCTACTGCGGGCTTAAAAGCGGGAGCTGCCTGCCCGAGGGCAGCGAGGTCAAAAAATATGATAAGATAGGCTCGCTCGGGCATATCCCCGTCGAGATAAGCGACGAGGATCACCTGCATCTCGAGGTGCTTATCGACGGCGAAACGGTCGACCCGCTCAAGGCGCTCAATAAGGTCGGCGCCGCCGACACGGATTGATCGCTCCGCCGATATGTGATGGCGGCTGCGCTGTGTCCACCCGGCTCCCCACGGGCTGCAAAAGCCACCGATGACGGCAGCCGCCTTGTTTTGGAGAATGGCTTCCCCACAAACCATACTATGCCGCAGCCGCCCGAGGTGATAAAAAGTTATCGGCAAAAAAATATACTGAATTCAGCACAAAACCGTTGAAATTCTGCCGATAGAAAACCGATGTGTTTGTTGATATATATGGATATTCGGGCTTCACACGCAAATCCTATCGGCAAAAAACAAATAAAAAATGCGAGAAAAATTCCGTGAATTTTGCCGATAGAGCTGCGGTTTGTTCCCGATCGGCATATTATATTGCGCTTTTTTGTTTGAAAAATTAAAAAAACTCTTTACATTGCGGCGGCGGTATGATATAATCTCTTTTGCACGTGCCCGTTTCTCGGATTCCGGAGTAAACCGCCGAGCGGTATTCACCTGCCGGCTTCTGAGTGCGAGGCAAATATTTTAATGAGGTGAAAGAAATGACACAGGCAGAAAAGACCGCAATCATGCAGGAATACGCCCTTCACGAGGGCGACACAGGCTCACCCGAGGTTCAGATAGCCGTCCTCACCAAGAGGATCAACGACCTCACCGAGCACCTGAAGGTTCACAAGAAGGACCACCACTCCAGAAGAGGACTTCTAATGATGGTCGGTCACAGAAGAAACCTCCTCGCTTACCTGCAGAAGGTTGACATCGAGCGTTACCGTGCGATCATCGCAAGACTCGGTATCCGTAAATAATTCAAGGTTCGGAGCAGGCAGGATTTTGTTTCCCGCCTGCTCTGTTATGTTTGAATTCGCATCTTTCAGGCGGCATAAAACGGTCTTAGCAGTGAATCGAGCCTCCGCAAGGGTCGGAGTTTGGATTTATTGCTAAACCGCAGCCGCCTGTAGAAATAAATTACAGAGAGGTAAAAAAATGTTTTTCAAAGCTTTCAAGAAGTATGAAACTGAGATCGCCGGCAGACCGTTTGTGGTCGAGGTCGGCAAGATGGCTCAGCTTGCGGGCGGCTCCTGCCTTGTCCGCTACGGCGAGACCAACGTGCTCTGCACCGCTACCATGGCTGCGAAACCCAGAGAGGGTGTCGATTTCTTCCCTCTTTCGGTCGACTATGAAGAGAAGCTTTATTCGGTAGGCAAGATCCCCGGCTCGTTCCAGCGCCGTGAGGGCAGAGCGAGCGAGAAGGCGACCCTCGCCTCCCGCGTTATCGACAGACCCATCCGTCCCCTTTTCCCCAAGGATATGAGGAACGACGTGGGCGTTGTCGCCACCGTTATGTCCGTTGACCCCGACTGCCAGCCCGAGATCACCGCTATGCTCGGCGTTTCCATCGCTATCTCGATCTCCGAGATCCCCTGGGATGGCCCCATCGCAGGCGTTGTCGTCGGCCTTGTTGACGGTCAATATGTCATCAACCCCACTCTCGAGCAGAGAGCAAAGAGTGATATGTATGTCACCGTCGCCTCCACCGCTGACCTTGTCGCAATGATCGAGGCGGGCGCAAACGAAGTCTCCAACGACGATATGTTTGACGGCATCATGTTCGCCCACAAAGAGAATCAGAGACTTGTTGAATTCATCAATCAGATAAAGGCCGAGTGCGGCAAGCCGAAGGTAGATTTCCCCTCAAACGACCCCGATCCCGATATGTACGAGGCTATCAAGGACTTTGCGATAGAGGATATCCGCGCCGCCCTCGATACCGATGACAAGAGAATCCGTGACGAGCGCCTTAAGCCCGTATATGAGAAGGTTCACGAGAAATTCGATGAGATTTATCCCGATATGCAGGTCAAGATCGACGAGTGCCTGTATAAGGTTCAGAAGTACGTCGTGCGCCGCTGGCTGCTCGACGACGGCAAGCGTGTTGACGGCAGAGGCATCAACGAGATCCGTCCTCTTAACGCCGAGATCGACCTGCTTGACAGAGTTCACGGCTCGGGTATGTTCACCAGAGGTCAGACTCAGGTGCTCTCCGTTACCACCCTCGGCCCCATGAGCGACGCTCAGATGCTTGACGGCCTTGACGAAGAGGACACCAAGCGTTATATGCATCACTACAACTTCCCCTCCTACTCCGTCGGCGAGACCAAGCCCAGCAGAGGCCCCGGCAGACGTGAGATCGGTCACGGTGCTCTTGCAGAGCGTTCGCTGATCCCCGTTCTCCCCTCGGTCGAGGAGTTCCCCTACACCATCAGAGTCGTCTCCGAGGTTCTTTCCTCCAACGGCTCCACCTCTCAGGGCTCCGTCTGCGGTTCGACCCTTTCGCTTATGGCGGCTGGCGTGCCCATTAAGGCTCCCGTTGCGGGTATCTCCTGCGGCCTTATCACCGAGGGCGACCGCTTCATGACCATGGTCGATATCCAGGGTCTTGAGGATTTCTTCGGCGATATGGACTTCAAAGTTGCCGGCACCAAGAAGGGCATCACCTCCATTCAGATGGATCTCAAGGTACACGGCCTTACCCCCGCTATCATCAGAGAGGCTCTCGAGAAGACCTATAAGGCTCGCTGCTACATCCTTGACGAAGTAATGGCTCCCGTTATCGCCGAGCCCCGCAAGGAGTTGTCAAAGTGGGCGCCCAAGATGCTCACCACCAAGATCGACCCCGAGAAGATCGGCGACGTCATCGGCAAGCAGGGCAAGGTCATCCAGAAGATCTGCGCCGAGTGCAACTGCAAGATCGACGTTCAGGAGGACGGCAACATCTTTGTTTCCTCCACCGATATCGACGACGCAAAGAGAGCGATATCCATCATCGAGACTATTGCCAACGATCCCGAGGTCGGCGCTATCTACAAGGGCGTCGTTACCCGCCTGATGAGCTTCGGCGCATTCGTCGAAATTGCTCCCGGCAAGGAGGGCATGGTCCACATCAGCCAGCTTGACGTTAAGAGGACCGAGAAGGTCGAGGACGCAGTTCATGTCGGCGACGAGGTTATCGTTAAGGTGCTGCCGAAGGACGACCAGGGCAGGCTGAACTTCTCTCGCCGCGATGCTCTTATCGAGGTCGAAGGGCTTGTGCCCGAGAACACCGTATCCGACGCTCCCAGGAAGCCCAGAAGAGACTTCAGAGGCGAAAGAGGCGGCAGACCCAGAAGAACCAACGACTGATTTAAAAATTAAGAACCGTCTCATTGAGGCGGTTCTTTTTGTATGCAAAATACCCCCGGCTGCTGTCCCGGGGGTATTTCTTCACAAACGAGGAGGAGGAGATTGTCAGTTTTTAGATGCCTTGCCGTTCACATTGATGACGGCGGGGACTTTGCTCAGGGCGACTGCGCCGATAACGGTGATTATCGTCTCAATGAGCATATATGAGCCGTTGTAGAGCAGCGAATAAACGGGTACTACCATGTCCGCGGGGCAGTAATCCGTCCAGATGGTCACGCCGCTGATGTAGTGGCAGACGAAACGGATAAGGCAAACGACCACGCTGCCGAGCGCAAGCTCCGCGGTGGGATTTTTGAATTTGCCCTTGAACATACCGCCGAGACCGAGGCAGCCGAAGGCTACGATGTAGTCGGCGAGGGCGACTATCAGATAAGCGCCTATGCCCGAGACCCATGCAAAGTTTTTAAGCCCGGTCAGGAGCTGGAATACCGAGAGCACAAGGGAAGCGGCGACGCCGTTCTTGATGCCTCTGCGGTAGGAGTAGATGACTATCGGCACCTGTGCAAAGATGCTGAAGCCGCCGCCGTAGGCATACGGCCAGGGGATAAGATCGGATACGGCAAAGAGAGCGATGGAGAGGGCGACCATTATCGCACCCTCGGCAAGGATTACCGTTTTTTTGTTTGAACCGGTGTTTGACATTGAATTTGACCTCTTTTCGGATTGTTCGGGGGAACCGATCCGGTGCGCCGCAGCCTGAGGAAATAAAAAAGCCGGTACAGATATCGTACCGGACGTAAAAATTGCACAGAGGCTGTTTTCCTACGCCCGCATTATCGGGATCAGGTTTGAGGGTATGATCTCAGCCGACTGCCGTCAGCACCCCTTTGTTAGCTACATTATACATTGCAAAACCCGGCTTGTCAATATAAAATTTATGAAATCGGCTCGCTTTTCAGCGCTTTCAGAGAAAAATAGTCAAAATACATCCGCAATTTTTCGTTTCGGAACGAACACTCCGCAAGGTAACACAGGCGCGCCCGCCCGTCGATATCCGCAACGCACAGCCGCTGACGCTCAAGGCTAAATCCCGAGGGCAGCAGTCGGTCAAGGCGGGGCTTTGCGTCGACAGCCATTGCCTCACGGTAGTTTTTGATGTATTCGGAGCAATCGAAGCGTATCAGCTCCGAGCAGCAGCGGCAAACGGCGACCTTGACTGCGGAATCCAGATGCAGCACTCCGCCAACGCAGGGCGCAAACTCAAGCTCGGTACGGAATTCACGCTCGCAGCGGCATATCTCCTCCATTTCGGGGAAATTACGCTCTTTGAGGAATTTTGCCGCCGATGCGGCTGCGCTGTCCGCTCCGGTTTCGGCGGTCTTGCACGGCTCGGCCACCGTGAAAGCCGCGACCTCGCCCGAGGTGCTGATATCGACCAGCATCGAGCCGTAGGTGAAGCGATAGACCTCAATTCCGCCGAGCTCCTCGGTCTCGCCGCCCCGCCAGAGCGCCGCCTCCACGCCGAAAAGCTCACTTGCCGCAGCCCTTGCCGCCTCGCGGGAGACGGCCGCCTCCGCCGACCCGACAGGGGAGACGGAAACGGCTATCAGCGGGAAGATCTCATCCTCGCTGCCGTTTGAGAAATCGAGCTTATCCTCGATGAATTCCGCGTCGCCCCCCTCGAGCAGCGAGATGTCGCCGTTCAGCACGGCGGCGGAAACATCGCTCAGGTGGTCGTAAAGCTCATCCGCGTAGTCCGAGAGCCTTATCGCTGCCGCCCGCTTCTCTTCGCTCGGCTCATCCGGGAATTCCTCCGCAAAGCGATAAACTCCGTCGAGAAAATAGAGGATGTTGCCCGCCGAATCCTCCGAAAAGCTTGCGGCGCCGCCCCTTGCGCCGAGCGCCTTTGAGCAGACATAAGCCGCAGGGTCGGCAGTGCCGCCGTCCGGCGAAACGGCAAGCGCCCGCAGCCCCGCGCTGAGCTGCGACGAATATTCGCAGAGCGAAATAAGGCTCGACATACGCACTCGCCCGAGAGCTTCGCCGTAATCGCCCCTTGCTTTGGCGGCGTCGCTTGCAGCGGCGGTAAGGCACACCGCCGTCGCCACCAAATATGATATTATCCTTATAAAACTCCTGCGCCCAGGCATAAAAAATCACCCTGCTTTCACTATAAAGTGTTGCAGGGTGATAAATTTTTATCCGTGGGAATTTTTATTTGATGATGCTTACGCCCGTCATTTCTTTAGGCTGCTCAAGACCCATTATCTTCAGCATGGTGGGCGCGATATCGCAGAGCCTGCCGCCATCACGAAGCTCGCAGGGGTAGCCGACAACGATGAAAGGCACGGGGTTGGTCGTGTGCGCCGTGAAGGGCGAGCCGTCCGCCTCATACATCTTGTCAGCGTTGCCGTGGTCGGCGGTGATGAGTGTCACGCCGCCCTTTGCGGCAACGGCGTCAACTATCTTACCTACGCAGGTGTCGACCGCTTCAACGGCCTTGACCGCTGCGTCGAATACGCCGGTGTGACCGACCATGTCGCAGTTCGCATAGTTCAGGATGATGGCGTCGTATTTGTCACTGTCGATGGCTGCAAGCAGCTTGTCGGTGACTTCATAGGCGCTCATCTCGGGCTGGAGGTCATAGGTGGCGACGGCGGGGGATTTGACAAGGATCCTGTCCTCGCCGGGGTACTGCTTCTCAACGCCGCCGTTGAAGAAGAAGGTTACATGAGCGTATTTCTCGGTCTCGGCGATCCTGAGCTGCTTGAGACCCTTGTCGGAGATATACTCGCCGAAGGTGTTTTCAAGCGACTCGGGCTTGAATGCTACATGGACGTTCGGCATGGTTGCGTCGTACTGAGTCATGCAGACATAATAGAGACCCTTGAGCTGCTCTCTCTCGAAGCCGCTGAATGCGGGGTCGACAAAGGCTCTGGTGATCTCTCTCGCTCTGTCGGGGCGGAAGTTAAAGAAAACGATCGAGTCGTTATCCTTGACGGGAACGGCTTTTTCAGAGACTGCGGGCACGATAAATTCATCGGTCACGTCGTTTGCGTAGGATTCCTCCATCATCTTGCAGGCGCAGTCGAATTTAACGCCCTCGCCCTCGGTCATGGCCTTGTAAGCTTTGACGACTCTCTCCCAGCGGTTGTCTCTGTCCATGGCGTAGTATCTGCCCATGACGGTTGCGATCTCGCCCACGCCTATCTCGTCGCACTTCTCGTAAAGCTCGGCGAGATAATCCTTGCCTGAGGTGGGGGGCACGTCGCGGCCGTCCATGAAGCAGTGGATATACACCTTGTCAACGCCGCTGCGCTTGGCAAGCTCCATGATGCCGTAGAGGTGAGTGTTGTGGCTGTGAACGCCGCCGTCGGACATAAGACCCATCAGGTGAAGAGCCGAGGAATTCTTTTTGCAGTTCTCCATTGCGCCGACGAGAGCTTCATTGGTGAAAAAGTCGCCGTCCTGAATGGACTTTGTGATCCTGGTAAGCTCCTGATAGACCACTCTGCCGGCGCCGATGTTGGTGTGGCCGACCTCGGAGTTGCCCATCTGACCGTCGGGAAGACCGACGTCAAGGCCGGATGCGCCGATAAAGGTCATGGGATTCTCACTGACGATCTTATCAAGATTCGGCTTCTTTGCGGCGGCGATAGCGTTGCCGTAGGTGCTTTCGTTCTTGCCGAAACCGTCCATGATGCAAAGAAGAACGGGTCTTTTGCTCATAATATCATATCCTTTCCCAAAACGGCGGGAACGGAAAACTCCGCCCCCGCCCTGAAATTGCGATTATTTGCTTGCAGCTTCAACTATCTTTGCGAATTTCTCAGCAACGAGTGAAGCGCCGCCGATAAGGCCGCCGTCAACGTCATACTGAGCAAGAAGCTCGGCGGCGTTGCCGTCGTTCATCGAGCCGCCGTACTGGATAACGAAATGATCCGCGGCGTCCTTGCTGTAAAGCTCTGCGACGAGAGCGCGGATAACGGCGCAGACCTCGTTTGCCTGCTCCGGAGTGGCGGTCAGGCCGGTGCCGATAGCCCAAACAGGCTCATAGGCGATGATGATGTTTGCAAGCTCAGCCTCAGAAACGCCGGAGAGGGCGACCTTGGTCTGCTTCCTGACTATTTCGGCGGTGATGCCGAGCTGCCTCTCCTCGAGGACTTCGCCCACGCAGAGGATGACCTTGAGGCCTGCGTTCAGAGCAGCTCTGACTCTGTCGCGGACGGTCTCGTCGGTCTCGCCGAAATACTGCCTGCGCTCGGAGTGACCGATGATGACATAGGGCACGCCTGCGGCCTTGAGCATATTGGCGGAAACCTCGCCGGTGAATGCGCCTTTCTCAGCCCAGTGGCAATTCTCGGCACCGATCTTGATGTTGGAGCCTGCGGCTGCCTCCATGGCTGCATAGAGGTCGATATAGGGGGCGCAGATAACGACGTCGCAGTCGGCGTTCGCTACAAGGGGCTTCATCTGCTCGATGAGCGCCTTGGTCTGCTCGGGGGTGTTATTCATTTTCCAGTTGCCCGCGATAACGGGTCTGCGAAGTGACTTGTCCATTATTTAACTGTCCTTTCACTTAATAATAGCAATCCGATTCCCAACGGAACGGGTTTTCGTCGATGTATTGCCAAATTTCCCCGTAATCCCGCACGTTCCGTATCACATGGTCGTGATAGGAGCGCTGCCACGGAGAAAATCCGATTTGTTTTGTAACGGAGCCCTTGAATTGCTTAACTACCCTCGATACTGTAGGGGCGAACTGCGTTCGCCCGTGATCATCCGCAAGGATGGACAATATCATATGGACATGATTCGGCATGACAACAAATTTATCAACTTCGACATTGTCATATATTACGCTGATTTTTTGAATTTCCCGAGAAACGATTTCCCCGATTCTTGAAAGTGGAACGATGTCCGGGCGAACACGGTTCGCCCCTACGCTCTCCCAAAAAATCCTGCGTTTATCCTTGACGCATAGTGTTATAAAGTATGCTCCGCATGAAGAATAATCATATCCGTTAAGCCTCAGAGGCTTCCGCTTGGGCAATGCATCTGCATTTTTCATTGTATCAACTTATTTATCGTTAACAGCCTCGATGCCGGGGAGGGCCTTACCCTCGAGGAATTCAAGCGATGCGCCGCCGCCGGTGGAGATATGGGTCATCTTGTCGCCGAAGCCCAGGGAATTGACTGCCGCTGCGCTGTCGCCGCCGCCGATGATGGTGACCGCGTCAGTCTCGGCAAGAGCCTTGGCGACCGCGATGGTGCCGGCTGCAAGGGTGGGATTCTCAAAAACGCCCATGGGGCCGTTCCATACGACGGTCTTGGCGGTCTTGACTTCGTTTGCGAAAAGCTCCGCGGTCTTGGGGCCGATGTCGAGGCCTTCCATGTCTGCGGGGAGAGCGTCGGCGTCAAAGGTGCTGACCTCGATGGGGGCGTCGATGGGGTTCGGGAAGTCGGGAGCGGCTACCACGTCGATGGGCAGCAGGATCTTAACGCCCTTGTCCTCAGCCTTCTTGAGCATATCCTTGCAGTAATCTATCTTGCTCTCGTCAAGGAGCGATCTGCCTACGCCGTAGCCCTTTGCCGCAAGGAAGGTGTAAGCCATGCCGCCGCCGATGATGAGGGTGTCCGCCTTGTTGAGGAGGTTGTCGATAACATTGAGCTTGTCTGCAACCTTTGCGCCGCCGAGGATGGTGACGAAGGGCCTTGCGGGGTTCTCAACAGCATTGCCGAGATATTTGAGCTCCTTGCCCATGAGGTAGCCGACAGCGGCTTCCTTGACGAATGCGGTAACGCCGACGGTGGAGCAGTGAGCTCTGTGAGCGGCGCCGAATGCGTCGTTGACATAAATGTCGCAAAGGCTTGCGAGATCCTTGGAGAAGGCTTCGCCGTTCTTGGTCTCTTCGGGGCGGAAGCGGGTGTTCTCAAGCAGGACTACGTCGCCGTCCTTCATGGCGGCAACGGCTGCCCTTGCATTGTCGCCGACAACATTGTCGTCAGCGGCAAAAACAACTTCCTTGCCGAGCTTCTCGCTGAGTCTCTTTGCAACGGGTGCAAGGGAGAACTTAGCCTCGGGGCCGTTCTTGGGCTTGCCGAGATGGGAGCAGAGGATGACCTTTGCGCCGTCGTTTATCAGCTTCTGTATGGTGGGAAGAGCCGCATTGATTCTGTTCTCATCGGTGATAACGCCGTCCTTGAGGGGGACGTTGAAGTCGCAGCGCACGAGAACTCTCTTGCCCTTTGCATTAATATCGTCTACGGTTTTCTTGTTAAGTAAGCTCATAATTCTTCTTCCTTTCGGTTTTTATTGAAACATTCTTAACCAATTATATATTTTATATTATTGTGCCGAATTTTTCAAGCATTATTTATCGGCGAATTCAACGAATATGAAAATTTTTCCGACCGGAATTTTTCCCCTTGACATTTCGCCGCTTTTTTGATAAACTTATTAAGCTATAAATAAGTGAATATGTCTCCGTAGCTCAGCAGGATAGAGCGTTCGCCTCCTAAGCGAAAGGCCGTGGGTTCGAATCCCGCCGGGGACGCCAGAAAGTGCCTGCTTCTTTAGAGGCGGGCACTTTCTTTTCATGTGAGGAGGGATTCGAAGGACGAGCGGTACAGAGCAACAGTCCGGTGGACTGTTGTGACCGCGAGCGACCAAGCGCCCGCAGGCGCGCGAGTCGAATCCCGCCGGGGACGCCAGAAAAAAGCACTTCTTCGGAAGTGCTTTTTTCAACGAAATCCACCCTTCGGGTGGGTGAAATATTGCTTCGCAATGTGAATGCGCCTGACGGCGTGTGAAATCGCTGCGGCGACGGGTGGATTTCATTTCACTTTCTGCGAAGCAGAAAATTTCACAACCGCGGAGCGGTTATTTCACATTTTGCATATGCAAAATATTTCACTAATGTGTATACGTGCTTATTAGATTATTGACAAGGCGAGGGCCAAAAAAAAGGAGCAAAAATGAACCACTCGGGTACAAAAGCGCTGGAATCACGGCGCTGTTACATGAGAAAATTAGAAATTAGCGACTCAAAACAGTTGTTTGAGAATGTTTATTCCGACAAAAAGGTTTCGGGATATATGTCCTGGGATACATACAGCGACGAGGCGCAGGTCGTTGATTATTTGCGCAAGTGGCAGGAATATTATGACCAAAACGAGTACTATTGGGGCGTGTTTTTGAAAGAGAACGACAGCCTGATCGGCACGATATATCTGTATGACGAGAATCCCGCCGCCGGAGTGGGCTTCATATCATATTGCTTCGGCTCGGGCTTTTGGGGGAACGGATATGCCACCGAGACGGTAAGGGTCGTTCTTCGCTACGGGTTTGACGAGATAGGCTACAATAATATCGTCACATTTGCCGCCGAAAGCAATATCCGCTCGCAAAATGTCCTGCAACGGCTCGGATTTAAAAACGAAGCAACATTAAGAATGAGAGACAAGACCGAATTCGGCATTGAAGACTGTGTTTATTTTTCGCTGATAGAAGAAGAAATGAAGTAATATTGCCGCATGATCGCGAAAAAGCAACGCCTGCCCCAATCGAGGCAGGCGAATTTGTTTTAAAATCAGAATATCCCGCCGTTCCACTTTTTCTGGACGCGGGCGAGGGCGGTGAAGCCGATGACAAGACCGACGATAAGAACGATCACGGCGGCGACGGCGGTGCGGTCTTGCGTGCCGAGCAGCCCGATAACGCCGCTGACGAGCGGCGAGGCGGCAACGACGAGCAGAGCTTTGCCGAATGCCTTGCCGTAGCCGACACGGTCGGTCACGTTTTCGCGGTGATAGCTGTGTATCAGCTCAGTGCGCCCGCGGTATATCAGAATGCTGAAAACGATGAAAATCGCAGAGACAACAAACATCAGAATTGAATAGGGCAGCATGATTTTACCTCCTTGATGATGCAATGTGCCGTTAAACGCGGAGCGGCGCATATTGTTGAATTATACCCGAAGGTGAAGCGTATTATTGCTCAATTGCAAGTATTCTTGCGTGGTGCCGAGGATGCTGCCTTTCACGAGGAACACCTCACCCCGACAAAGCATTGCTTCTCCGCTGACGAGCAGGGTCTTTGCCTCAAAAATGACATGCTTCGGGCGCATAAATCCGTCTTTTGCGTTGCTGCGTTATTATGCAAACAGCCCCACGAAGCAACTTCATGGGGCTGAATTCTTTGAATCTTATTTTGCGTTGAGCTTGAATTCGCAAAGGAATGCGGCGGAGCTTTCGGCGGAGTTGGTGCCCTTGAAGTAGCCGTCCTTTGAAGCGGTCTGACCGCAGACATACACGGTCGAGCCGTTTGAGCAGATGCCTCTTGCGGCGTCCGCACCGCTGCCGGCGAAGGAGGATATCGTCTGGGTCTGGCCGTATTCGGAGATCACATAGACATAAGCGTCCTTGTCGCCGAGATTCTGAATTGCGAAATCTCTGTTGGTGGAGTTGGTGTAGCCGGAGACCGCATATCCGCCGGGAACCTTTGCGATGCCGGTGACGAAGTCGTTCTCAAATCCGATGAGGGGCAGAAGCCAGGTTATCTTGGAGTCGCCGCCGATGCGGATGATGACGCCGTCGGTCGTGCCCTTGTTGCCGCCGTTGTATATATCGGCGAAAGTGCCGTCGGTCGAGGTGCCGGAGCAGGCGTATTGACCCGCTATCATGCAGCCGCCGTCATTGGTCGCAAGTACGGAGGGGAGCTCCGCGGAGCCGGTGAGATATATCGACTTTGTCCAAACCTTCTTGAGGTCGGAGGAGAATTTGAATACTATCGAGGTCTTTCTTGCCTTCTTAACGCCCTCGATGCCGGCGAAGCCGCCGTCCTCATTGGCGTTGATGCATACGCCGAAAACATCGCCGTTCGACGCGACCGAAAGGCCGTCGAAGCTGCAGTGATAGGTGCCGCCGATAGCGAATCTGTTAACGATGTCGCCGTTGCCGTTGAGCTTAAAGACGAATGCGAGGGTCTTGTCGTTTGAGAGACCGGAGAGATCGAGGTCGTGAGACTTGCTCTTGCCGCCGATGACGAAGCCGCCGTCGGGGGTGGCCGCCACGGAGTAGAGTATATCGCCGTCGCTGCCGCCGATCATCTTTGTCCAGAGCCTTTCGCCCTTGTTGCTGTATTTGGAGACAACGCCCTCAACGGTGTTCTTCATCTTGTAAGCGCCGTCGGGCACAAGGTTGGTGGCGAGGGTCTGACCGACTGCGACGATACTGCCGTCGGAAAGGACTGCGACGTCCTCAAACGAGGTGAGGTCGTTGCCGACGAGCCTTGACTTCCACTTCTCCTTGCCGTTCTTGTCGTATTTGACTATCAGGGCGTTGGAGTTGCCGGTCACCTTGCCGTCGTTGTCGGAGTATGTAACGCCGACTGCCACTACGCCGTCGTCTGAGGTGACGGCGTCAGCCTTGAATATCTCGGTCTTGCCTACGCTGAAGACCTTGTTGAAGCCGGAGGATATCGAGCCGGTGCGGACAAGGGTGGTGCCGGCAGGGGAGACGATGGGCTTGCGCGTGGTGAAAACGGCCTCCTGATTGCCGCCGGCGTTGCCGCCGCTGTTTTTCTTGGTGGTCTTATCGTCTTTGGCGGGGGTGCTGGGCGTGGCGGGTGTGTCGTTGCCGCCCTGGTTCGGGTCGGTCGCGGGGCGGGTCGCAGGTCTGGTTACGGGCCTGACGATATCAACGCCGCCGTTGCCGTTAGTAACTGCGGTAAGGCCGTTGTCATCGGCTATCTTTGAGATTTCGTCATACTCGTCCTTGGATATTTTGCTCGGATCCTTGACACTCGCGCGGGTGAGGATGTCGTTTGCCTCATCCTGAGAGACCTTGGTCACGGCGACGTTGTCCTTTTTGATGACGGGTTTGCCGCTGCTGTCCTTATCAACGGTGTAGCCCTTGTCCTTGGCTGCGTCCTCGACCTTTTGGAGCTGGTCGGGGGTGAGCTTGCTCAGGTCGCCGTTGAAGTCCTTGGCTTCGTCGCCGAGAGCCTCGGAGACGAGATCCGCCAGCTCAACGCTGCTGATGGTCACGGGCTCATAGACGATCTCGCCGCCTGCCCAGCTCTCGTTGGGCGAGAGGGTGTTGGAGTCGTCGTTATCCGGATTTTTGGGGCTGCACGCCGCAAAAACCGAGAGAATGAGAAACAGGCAAACAAGCACGCTCACTGCCTTAAATGATTTGCTTTTCATAAGGTTCCTCCCATGTTATACATTCAAATCCGCATCAAACGGGTATACTTCTGTATAATGTTAACACAAAAGGCCTGCAAAATCAACAGTTTTTATCACCATTAACGGAATTTTAACAGATAATTTAAAATATATCTTTCAATCGGCGCGGTTTTATTATATAATCGGTATAAAAGGGGGAGATCAAATGACCGATAAAGAGAGAGCGCTGCTTGCGGTGGAGGCGCTGGAGAAGAAATATCCCGACGCGATATGCTCGCTGAACGCGATGAATCCGCTGCAGCTGCTGATAGCCACTCGCCTGTCCGCTCAATGCACCGACGCGCGTGTGAATCTCGTGACCCCCGCGCTTTTTGAGAAATACAAAACCGCCGAGGACTTTGCGGCAGCCGCACCCGAGGAGGTCGAGACCCTCATCCGTTCCTGCGGATTTTTCAGGACGAAGGCAAGGGACATCATCGGAATGTGCCGCAAGATCATCGACGATTTCGGCGGGAAGGTGCCCGATTCCATAGAGGCGCTCACTTCGCTGCCCGGGGTCGGCAGGAAGACGGCGAATCTCATCATGGGTGATGTTTACGGCGAGCCGGCGGTCGTCGCCGACACGCATCTGATAAGGATATCCAACCTGCTCGGGCTTGTCTCGACCAAGGATCCCTACAAGGTCGAGATGCGCCTGCGTGAGCTGCTCCCGCCCGAGAAGAGCAATGATTTCTGCCACCGCTGCGTGCTGCACGGCAGGGACACCTGCGTTGCCGGCAGGCCGAAGTGCGGCGAATGCGTTATGAGCGGCTTCTGTGCCAAGGTGCTGTCAGATAAATGACGACAGCAGGAACGCCGCCGCGCTGACCGCCGCCCCTATGCACGCCGCAACGCTCATATTCAGAGCCGCCCGCAGCTTGTTTTTACGCAGTCTCACGGCAGGAGGCATCCCCGCGCTCTGGGCGATTATCGTCGCCCGTTCCCTCAGGTCGCCCTCGCTGACGGCCGAGTACTCCGGCTTTATAAAAAACAGAACTTTTTCAAAATATTCGCACTGAGTCTGTGTTATTTCAACGACTTGACGGTTTACACCCTTTATCAAGATACATTAGCTCCCTTCTGCTGCATTTCTATGTTATTTTGGGCAATTGAGGGAGCTTTTATTCCGAGGTTTCGGATACGGAGCGGCGTATTTCCCGCAGATCGGGACAAAAACCGAAAGCACAAGAAAATTATACTCGCAGTATAGCCGGCTTTTCATTAGAAAAAGTGGAAAACCCCGTGGAAAACGTGAATAACCGACCGCTTAAAGGCTTGTTTTTCAAGAGTTTTGCCGTGTGGAGAACTTATATTGCTGTTTTGGAAGTATACATAAGGTTATCCGCTCTTTACAAAAGCGTGAAAAAAGTCGAAGATTTCGCTGCAAATTTTGTGCAGCAATGAATAAAAATATTACAGTTTGGAGAATTTGTAATGCCCGTTATAAACGAAAACAAAGCTGAAACGAAGGAGGTCACGCTGACCTGCCCGTGCCTTGACGCTGCCCTCACTCTCGACTGCGGTCAGGCGTTCCGCTGGGCGCAGCAGCCCGACGGCGGCTGGCACGGCGTGGCTTACGGGAGGTCGCTGACGGTATATCAAAACGGAGAGACCTTGACCTTTCGCGGCGCCGACGAAGCGAAGTTTGAGGCGATTTGGCGGAGATATTTTGACCTTGACCGTGATTATTCCGCCGTCTGCGAGCGGCTGAAAGCGGATGAATATATGCGCGCCGCTGTGACGGAGTTCCAAGGCATACGCATTCTGCGGCAGGAGCCGTGGGAGGCGCTCTGCTCTTTCATCATATCGCAGAATAATAACATTCCCCGTATCAAGGGGATAATCGACCGCCTGTGCCGCCTGCTCGGCGAGCCGCTCGGAGGTGAGGACTATGCCTTTCCGACTCCCGAGGCCGTTGCCGCGGCGGGGGTCGAGGGGCTTGCGCCCATAAGGGCGGGCTTCCGCGCGAAATACATAATCGACGCCGCTCAAAAGGTGTCGAGGGGCGAAATAGATTTTGACCGCATCGCCGCCGAGGGGCTTGATTACGGGCGCGAGGAGCTTATCAAGATCAAGGGCGTCGGCGCAAAAGTCGCAGAATGCACGCTGCTCTACGGCTTCGGCAAGGTCGACGCCTTCCCCGTGGATGTCTGGGTCAGGCGGATAATGCAGGAGCTTTACCCGAACGGTCTGCCCGAATGCGCCGAGGGTGTGAGGGGCATCGCCCAGCAGTATCTCTTCCACTGGCGCAGAAGCAGAGAGGGGTAAAATCAAATGATACGGCGGGTTGCCCCGCCGTTTTTTGTTGCAGAGCCGACAGCGGTATTCGACGGAGCAGCCGTAAAATCACGCTGCCGCGTTAGACATGTGCCTTAGCTAAAAGTTAGATAGTGTTAACATTCAGTTTATAAATATTTTAAAAATCACTTGCGTCGAGCGGTAAAAAGGGATATAATAGGTATATATTGAGGTATTATTGCGATTTTTTGAAAGAGGTAAAAACATGGCTGGAGATCTACATTGCCACACCAAGCTTTCGGACAGCTCCATGGGGATCGATGACCTTATTGTGCTTGCCCAGAAGCGTGGCGTGGATACTATTGCTATAACGGACCGTGACTGCCAGGCGGGCACGGTGAGAGCTAAAATAATCGGCGAACGCAGGGGTGTGACCGTTATCCCCGGCGTCGAGATATCGGCTTACGACTCAAAGAGAGAAAGATATGCGGACATTCTCTGCTACCTGAGCGACAGCCCCGACAGGCTTGAGGGGCTTTGCCACAGGAATGTGGTCGCAAGGAAACGGGCCAGCCAGATGATGACTCTTAAAGCGGCTCAGAGATACCCGCTCACCCCGGAACTGGTGCTCAAATGCGCCACCGGCTCGACGGCGGTCTTTGAGCAGCATATAATGCACGCTCTGCTCGAGTGCGGCATGACGGACAGGATCTTCGGCGAGCTTTATTACGAGCTTTTCTCACCCGACAGCCCGCAGAATGTGCTTGTCAAGGCGAATTACCCCGAGCCGGCGCAGATAATAGAAGACATTCATGAGGCGGGCGGCATTGCGGTGCTCGCTCACCCCGGTCAGACAAACAGCTTCGAGCTGCTCGACGAGCTTATCCCTCTCGGGCTTGACGGCGTTGAAGCGTGGCACCCCGAGAATTCCGAGCAGCAGACCACGGCTCTGCTCGACAAAGCCAAATCGGCGGGTATCCTCGTCACGGGCGGCACGGAATTCAGAGGAATGTATTCAAAGAAGCCGCTGAGCGTCGGCGCTTACTCCGCCCCCGATCAGGCGGTCAAGGCGCTGCTTACATACAAATCAAAGCTCAAAAGAAAGAAAGCAAAGCAGGAAGAAAGGTAAACCATGAGAACGAACGACGACGATGTAAAGATCTTTCACCCAAAAAAGAGCGATAACCCGGGCGCCGATTTTGCCGCGCTCGCCGCTTTGACGGATGAATTCAGGCGCAACGGCAACGCAAAGAAGGCGGAGGAGCTGGGCAAAGACCTTGCCTCCATTTCGCCCGAGAGCCTTTGCCCAGAGCAGACATCCGGGCTGCCGAACAACGTCCTTTTTCAGCTTCGGGTACTGATGATATTCTCGGCGCAGCTTGCGCTACATAAATATATGCCGCATCCCGTGCTTGCAACGCAGGCGACGAATGCGCTCTATGCCGAGCTGGAGCAGAACGCCGAGGGGCTGTTTGCAAATATCTATGAAGGCTCGTCGTTCTCGTTCTATTATCTTCCTGTCAGAAAAAATAAAGATGTCGAGCGGGAGATAGGCAGGAATTTTGCCATGCTCTGCGACAAGGACGATTACGAGCCGTATATCGCCCTCGGCAGGCAGGTGTTCACCGCCGTCGACGCCTATGTTTACGACCGTGTGGAGGCCATGCGCTTCGAGGCGTGACGTAACACAATTAATTTAAGATATAAATAACGGAGCTGTCTCACCTTTCGGCGGGGCAGCTCCGTTTTTGCCTTATTTACTTTGTAATAAAGCCCGTCAAGGTGCGGAACCAATAGCACATGACGGTGTAGATCATCGTGAAGAATTCCTTGAGACCGAGCTTTTGCAGGAACGCCGCAAAGTTGTCGCCGATGAGAGTGTCAAAGGGGGTGACCTCGGTGCTCCTGCGGTAATCGCCGACCTTCTCGACGGCTTCGCCGTTCATCACTGTGAAGGCCTCCGTCCTGTAATTGAGCGGGGTGGCGTTACCCATTGCGTAGTAGACGGTTATCCTGACCGTGTGCAGGCTCACCTCGGGGATCTCGCCCTCATAGGGGATCAGAATGCTCTCGCCGGGGGCAAGGCTCTTGGCGGGGTCGACCTTGAATTTAAGGTTCAGCCCGTCGCAGTTGACGGCGGTGAGGCGCACCTTGCTCTCCTTGCAGACGTTGGTGACCCTCAGCATACCCGAATTGCCGTCGATATATCCGGGGGCGCCGTTCTCAAATTCAAAATAGACGGTGGAGGACGGGTTCGAGGTGTATCTGAACTGCGGATAAGCGGGGTCGGAGTAAACGTCGGTGAGATCGTCGGTCAGCAGCAGCTTCATCAGCAGCACGCGGGTGTAATTATCCCAGTAGGTCATGCCGTGGAAGAGACCGTCGACAAACCAGGTGTTGTCGGGCATATAGGCGGTGGAGGCGTCCACGGTCATGTCGGGCGAGACCTTGTATTTGCCGCCGCAGTCATTCACCTGGGTGTAGCCGTCGGCGAATCTCCAGCCTATCGGGGCGCAGGTGGCGCCGGTGGAGCAGTAGGTGGGGATTATGCCGTCGGAGTTGACCTGCATACCGGTGACGGAGTTGTTGCCCGTGCCCGCGATTATCGAGATATTCATGCCGTTTGCCCTGCACTCGGCGAATTTCTCGCCCATCTTGGGCAGTATCTCGTAGTGGAAGCGGTCGCACTTAGCGATAAGTTCCGCGCTCTCGACGGGGTCAAGGAGCTGAGACTTCACTTCCTCATATTTGTCGGCGGGGATGAAATCCCAAATGCTGCCCCAGAAGCCCATTATCTCAAAAACATAGGGGATAAGGGCGTTGATGACCTTGTCGAGGAAGCCGAGCTGCTGCGCTTTAACGAGCCAGTCGTAATCCTCCTCCCACCTCATGCCGTGCTCGATGAAGCGGAGCAGGCATTCCTCATCGAGGGCTGCGTTGCAGGAGGCGAGGTCGTAGGCAAGGGCCGCGCCGCCGATGGCGGGAATGGTCATGACGGCGTTGTCAACGTCGTTTTTAAAGCCGAAAAGGTTGAGATAGGTTGCGGTGACCTGACCGCCGTGGCTGACTGCGAAGATATTCACCTTATCCTTGCCGCTGTATTCCTTAACGGACTGTATGTATTCGTCAAGCTGAGTGGCGCAGAATTCGCTGCCCATTCTGAAATCGCAGTTGAAGTTGTATATCTTGCCGTGGCCGATGTATTCGGCGATCTCGGCGGAGATATCCTTCTCGTGGCGGTAGCTGCCGCTCGGGTAGAGATTCATCAGGGTGATGTCGTTGGTCTCCTCGGCGGAGGAGTAGTAGCGCTTGAGCTCGTAAACGCTTGAGCCGTCGGGGTTGCAGCGCATTTTGTCAAACATTGTGATGAATTCCTCACCGACAACCTTGGCGATGTATTCCGCGTCGCCCACGGTCATTTTGCCGAGACCCACGCCGATTTTCGCAATGTTTTTGAGCACGCGCTCCATGATGAGATCCATGTTGATGCCCCAGACATGCTCGCCGGTCTCAATGCTGTCGCCGTAATAGAGAGCGGAGGAGCTGTAGCCGGGCACGATGATGACCGGGTAATCGGTCAGCTTGCCGGTAACCTCCGCATTTGCCGACGCTGTGAACAGACAGGGCGCAATGAGCAGGCAAACGCACAGGAGTATCGCCGTAAATTTTTTCATTTTCTTATCACCTTTCCCTAAAGATAGTTATGACGATTTATTATAACACATTCATTCCGAAATTGCAAAAAAATCCTGCAAAAATGCAGGATTTTTCTTGAAAATTTTTAATTTATCTTCGCGGGGGGAGTGCGGTGCTTGCGCTCCTTCTCCTTCGGCTTCTCGGTGATGTCGCCAGCCTTGGTCAGCGCTATCTTGGTGAGCACGGGGCCGAGCAGCTCATAGACCAGTACGGAGAAAAGAATGATATTTCTGATTATCGAGCCGATATCGCCCAATTCCATGACCGTGACCGACATTCCGAGCGCCACGCCCGCCTGGGGCAGCAGCGTCACGCCGAGGTAGCGGGTGGTCTTTTCGTCGCATTTCGCCATCTTGCAGCTTGAGAATGCGCCGATGTATTTGCCCGCCGAGCGGGAAAGTATGTAAGCCGCACCGATGCCGATTATCGCGGGGTCGGAGAATACGTTAAGCTCCAGCTCCGCACCGCTGATAACAAAGAAGAGAGCGAAGAGCGGCACAGTCCATTTGTCGGTCTTGTCCATGATCTCGGCGGAGAAATCACACATATTGCAGAACATCGTGCCGAGCATCATGCAGACGAGCAGGGCGGAGAAGCCGATATGCACGCCGCCTATCTCAAATTCGAGCTTTGAGATCGCGACCGTAAAGAGCACGAAGGTCAGCGACAGGCAGAGACGCTTGCTGTTTGAGTTGAAGAATTTTTCGCAGAAGGTGAAGAGCACGCCCATCAGAGCGCCGAGCGCCAGCGAGCAGACTATCTCGATTATCGGCTCGACGGCGATAGAGATTATGCTGAATTCGCCGTTGACCATGGCCCTTGCCACGCCGAACGAGACGGAGAATACGACAAGGCCTACGGCGTCGTCGATAGCGACTATCGGGAGCAGCAGGTCGGTCAGCTTGCCCTTTGCCTTATACTGCCTCACGACCATGAGGGTCGCCGCAGGGGCGGTCGCCGCCGCAATTGCACCGAGGGTCAGCGCCATGGGCACGGGAAGCTTCTCGCCGAGGAATATATGCAGCACGAGCAGCGCGGCGTCAACGACAGCTGCTGTTATGACCGCCTGCAAAATACCGATAAAGGTGGCCTTCCCTCCAATTTTTTTGAGCTGCGAGAGCCTGAATTCATTGCCTATAGCAAAGGCTATGAAGCCCAGCGCAACATCGGAGAAAAGCCCGAGCGCCTGAACGCTCTCGGCGGAGACGAAGCCCAGACCCTCTATGCCGAGCCTGCCGAGGCAGTAGGGGCCGATGAGGATGCCCGCGACGAGGTACGCCGTGACCGCGGGCAGGCCGAGTTTCTTTGCGGGGCGTGTCATAAAGAGGCCCGCTGCAAGAGCTGTAGAAATGCAAAACAATGTTTCCATATAAAACGCCTGATTTCTTATATAAATTTATTTTTTGCCGTTAAAGAAAGCCTCTATCTCGGCTCTTGCGGCGGAGACGGAGCCCTGGATCATCTCGGGCTTGCCGCCGCCTCTGCCACCGAGCGCCGAATTCAGCTCCTTGCCGAGGGGTCTGACGTCCTCGGTGCGGCTGACCACGGCGTATTTATAGCCGCTGCCGTCGCTGCCCGAGAATACCGCCGCAGCCGCCGCTTTTTCGGCAAGCATGTCGGCGAATATCCTTGCGTCCTCCGCAGAGCCGGAGGGGTCGAAGCGCAGCTCGAAGCCCTCACTCGCATTCTCGCTTTCGAGCGCAAAGAGCCGCTTTTTAAGCTCGGAGTATTCATACTGCGCCGTTTTGAGCTGCTCGCGCAGCCGCTCGACCGCCGGAGCGACCTCCTCGGTCTTGGCACAGAGCAGATTTGATATCGCATATACGCTGTCGTTTTTCTCGCCGTAATCCGCAAGCGCGCGCCTGCCGATGAGCAGAGCTATGCGCACGCCTGATTTGTAATGCGCCGAGGCGACAGCCTTTATCATGCCGACCTCGCCAGTGCGGGAGACATGGGTGCCGCAGCAGGCGCAAAGGTCAACGCCCTCGATCCTGACAAGGCGCACCTGACCCTGAAGCTCCCTTTTGCTGCGATAGGAGTAATTCTCAAGCTCCTCGGTCGAGGGCAAAAGAGTCTCGACATATATATTTTTGTATATCGCTTCGTTTGCGAGCCGCTCGATGCGCCGCAGCTCCTCGGGTGAAACAACGCCGTTGAAGTCGACCGTCACGCTGCTCTCGCCCATATGAAAGCCGACATTCTCAAAGCCGCAGACAGAGTGAACGAAGCCGGAGAAGATGTGCTCGCCCGTGTGCTGCTGCATATGGTCAAATCTGCGCTCATAATCGATTCTGCACTCGAGCTCTGCGCCGACGGGGCACTTCTCGGAGCAGCAGTGAACCACTTCGCCGCCCTTTTCGTGAACGTCGAATACTTTTGCGCCGCCGATGAAGCCGTTATCCGCAGGCTGACCGCCGCCCTCGGGGAAGAACGCGGTCCTGTCGAGCACGACCTCATAGCTGCCGCCGCTCTCAACGCAGGAAACGACCCGCGCGGTGAAATCCTTTATATAAACATCATCGTAGTAAAGCCGCTGTGTCATATTACCCTCCCTTTTCTTTATGATATAGTTAATAATACCACATGAAGCAGCGATTGAAAATGGGTAAAATGCTTTAAAAATGAGCAGAAATGTTACAAAATTCTATCAAAGCAGCATATTATATTGACACATTCACCCGAAACTGATATACTTAGACCCGCACATGAGAAAAATTCAAGAAACGGGGGACCGTAATGAAAAACTATTTTAAAAGTCTTTTTGCCGAATGCCCCAGGTACCGCATGGTCATCTGGTGGGTATTCCGCGCCCTGATGATTTACGCATTTATTAAAGGCTTCTTCCCCGGCGAGGGGGAGAGTTTCGATATCACGAATCCTCTTCAGGTCGGCGCAAATTTCCTTTGTATGTTCGTCTGGGAGGTGTTTATGATGCTGCCTAAGACAAATTCCCTGCGCCATGTTCCGTCGGTCGTGCAGACCTTCCTGATTATCGGCATCTTCGCGGCCTCGTTCGGCGGCAAATTCATGAATTTCTACTACGATCTCCGGTACTGGGACACCGTCCTGCACCTTATCGGCGGCGGAGCCTGCGTATTCTTCGGCTACGAGATCGCCTCCGCCATGCAGAAGCGCGATCATGCCACCGCTCCGCTCTCGCTCGTGCTGCTCGCGGCGGTCGGTTTCTCCTTCCTCGCTTCGACCGGATGGGAGCTGTTTGAATTCACCTTTGACCAGATAGCCTGCAAGAGCGCTGCCGCAATAAATGACATCTACAAGGCGGGAGACGCTCAGCACTGGAGCTACACCATAGCCGAGAACACGGCAAAGGTCGAGACCCTGTTTAACCCGTATTTCCGTGAGCGTTGGGCGATAATGGACACCATGGGCGACATCATCCTCAACACCGTCGGCGCAATGATAGCGATCATTGCGATAAGGATCTACCCCTACAGACACAAGGGCAGATTCAAGATGGATCTCTCCGCCCCCAAGGCAGAGAAAAAGGAGACCGCAAGGGTCTGAACATAATAGAATCAACGCACCCTGCCGGGCAAACGGCAAGGTGCGTTATTTTTATTCGGCGGGGGCGTAGACCCTCACATAATCGACTATAAAATTCTGCGGGAAGGTGCCCTCGGGGCTGTTGAAGGCGTTGCCATTCCACTCCTCGCGCAGGCTGCCTTTCTAAGAAATTTCATAGGCTGCTCCTTATAATTCTTCGATTATTTAAGTGAATCGGCTATTGCTTTCATTGCTTTTGCTCCCTCGGAGCTTATCGGCAGGAACGGGCGGCGGCAGGGGCCGCAGTCGATGCCCATAAAGGTCAGTATCGCCTTTTCGCAGGGCATAACGCCGTATTTCACAAGCTCGGCGATTATGGCGTTCGCTTCATTCTGGATCCTCTGAGCCTCGGCGACGCTGCCGTGTTTGAATTCGTCGTAAAGGCGCAGGAATTTATCCGCCATGAAGTTATATGTGCTGCCGATAGCGCCGTCCGCGCCCATTGCGAGACCGCCGAGGCACATCTCGTCAAAGCCGTTGAATACGGTGATGCGCTCGATCCGTTGCTTAAACTGTTGGAGGGCGAAAAGGTCGGTCGAGGTATGTTTTATGCCGATGAAGCGCTCGTCCTTGAATATCTCGGCGGCGATATCCGCGGTGAAGGTGAAGCCGTTGCCGCCGGGGAAGTTATAGATGACCATAGGCAGGCTCACGCTCGACACGATGTCGTCGTAATACTTGCGGATAGCGTCATATGAGAATGAATAATAGTAAGGCGCGACGGCGGAGACGGCGGTGTAGCCGAGAGCCTCAGCCTCCTTTGCCATGCTTATCGCGTCGTCGGTGGAGACCGAGCCACAGTGCGCTATCATATCGACCCTGTCGCCCGCAGCCCTTTTGACGATGCGAAAAACTTCTTTCCTCTCCTCGGGCGACATCAGCATTCCCTCGCCTGTGCTGCCGCCGACATAGAAGCCGTTGACGCCCTTCTCAAGGTTGAATTCAACCAGCTTTTGCAGCGACTTTTCGTTGACGGTGTAATCCGCATTGAACGGGGTGAGCAGAGCGGTGAAAATTCCTTGCATTTGAAGCTCTCCTTATTCGTAAAGCGGATAGCGGCGGCAGATATCGCAAACGCCGCGCCTGATATCGTCGGCGCTGCCCTCAAAATCGACGGCGCAGCGGTAGACGAAATCCGCTATCGTGTCCATATCCTGTTCGTTAAGCCCTCTCGAGGTGACGGCGGCGGTGCCGAGCCTTATGCCGCTGGTGACAAAGGGCTTCTCGGGGTCGTTGGGCACGGAATTTTTGTTGGCGGTGATATACACCTCGTCGAGCCTGCGCTCAAGCTCCTTGCCCGTAACGCCGAGCGAGCGCAGATCGACAAGGATAAGGTGGTTATCCGTGCCGCCCGACACGAGCCGAACTCCCCTTGAGAGCAGTCCGTTTGCGAGAGCGGAGCAGTTTGAGACAATATTTTTTTGATATTCCTTGAATTCAGGGGCGAGAGCCTCGCCGAAGCAGACCGCCTTTGCGGCAATGATGTGCATGAGCGGGCCGCCCTGATTGCCGGGGAATATCGCTTTGTTTATTGCGGGCGCAAGCTCCTCGGTCGAGAGGATAAGACCGCCCCTCGGCCCCCTGAGGGTCTTGTGAGTGGTGGTGGTGACGATATCGGCATAGGGCACGGGCGAGGGATGCAGCCCCGCCGCCACAAGACCTGCGATATGAGCCATATCCACCATGAAGTATGCGCCTATCTCCTTTGCGAGCGTCCCGATGCGCTTAAAATCAATTATCCTCGGGTAGGCGGAGGCGCCCGCCACGATGAGCTTCGGCTTTATTTCCCTTGCCTTGCGCTCAAGGCCGTCGTAATCAATGAAGCCGTCGGGGTTAACGCCGTAGGGCACGAATTTATAGAGCTTGCCGCTGGCATTGACGGGCGAGCCGTGGGTCAGGTGCCCGCCGTCGGCAAGGCTCATGCCCATCACCGTGTCGCCCGGCTCAAGTATCGCCGAGTACGCCGCCATATTTGCCTGAGCGCCCGAGTGGGGCTGCACATTCGCCGCCTCTGCGCCGAAAAGCTCCTTGGCGCGCTCTATCGCGATATTCTCCACAACGTCCACGCATTCGCAGCCGCCGTAATACCTCCTGCCGGGGTAGCCCTCGGCGTATTTATTGGTCAGCACGCTGCCCATTGCCGCCATGACGGCGGGCGAGACGATATTCTCCGAAGCGATAAGCTCCAGATTCCTGCGCTGACGCTTTAATTCCGCCTCCATAGCCTCGCCGACCTGCGGGTCGTATTTTGAGACGAAAGCGATAGTGTCAAGATAATCCGAAAACATAGCCGCACCTCTTTCTCCGCCGGATAACCGAACGAAAATCAAATTATATTGTCATAATACCATGTTTGCGCTCGCAAAGTCAAACGCTAATATTAACAAAAAACACTTGTAATAATTTATAAAATAGGTTATACTGTATCATAACACGTATAAGGAGATGAACTAATGGATCCCATTAAAGTCGATTTCTCGAAGAAAGACGGAGGCAGGAAGAAGGATGTAGTCATCCCGCCGGAGAAGGCTGCGCTCAAGATAGTGCTCAGCCTGCTGTGCTCTGCGGTCTTTGCCGGCATACTCTTTTATTTTATGCTCCCGGCCCTCAACTTCAAATCATATGACCTTTACATCTATCTCGGCGCGATCGTTGCATCCTATGTGGTGTTCAACGCCCTGTTCTCGAATGTTTTCGGCAAGCCCGAATATGTGCCCTATGTCAAGCGCAGAGCGATAGTGCCCGGCATCATCATCGCCGTGCTTCTCGTTGCCGTCGGCATCGGATATCTTGTTTCCTGTGAGTTCTTCAGAGCTTCCAGCTACAGCAAGATAATATCCGTTGACACCGACAGCAACTTCTCCGAGGACATAGAGGAGCAGACCGCCGACAGCTTCAGCGAGATACCCAAGCTCGATGAAGACACCGCCGCTCAGCTTGCCGCAAGAGCGCTCGGCGCCCTCAAGGATATCGGCTCGGTCTCGCAGTTCACCATTGCCCCCGAGAATTCCCAGATAAACTATCAGGGCAAGCCCTACAGGGTCGTGCCTCTCCAGTACGCCGATATAATCAAGTGGCTGGTAAATACCCGCGAGGGCTTTCCCGGCTACGTCATGGTCAACATGGCTGATGAAAGCACCAACTTTGTCGAGCTTAAGGACGGCTCTATCAGATACTCCGCATACGAGCATTTCAATAAGCTCCTCAAGCGTCACCTGCGCTTTGAATTCCCGACCTATCTTTTCGCCGACGCTACCTTTGAAGTCAACGATGACGGCGATCCGTTCTGGATCTGCGCCCGTCTTGACAAGACTATCGGCCTCTTCGGCGGCACGGACGTAATAGGCATCGTGCTTGTTGACGCGGTCAGCGGCGAATGCATCGAGTATTCGATGGAGCAGCTCAAGGACGACCCAAACCTCCAGTGGATAGACAGAGTTTATGATTCCGACCTTATAGTCCAGCAGTATAACTACTACGGCAAGTATCAGAAGGGCTTCTGGAACTCGCTGCTCGGTCAGAAGGACGTTATCAAGACCACCGACGGCTACAACTACATCGCAAAGAACGACGACGTTTGGATGTATACGGGCGTTACCTCCGTAACCTCCGACCAGTCGATTATCGGCTTCGTCCTTGTCAACCAGAGAACAAAAGAGGCAGACTTCTACAACGTCACGGGCGGTACGGAATACTCCGCTCAGCAGGCGGCAGAGGGCCGAGTAATGGACCTTGGCTACACCGCCACCTTCCCGCTGCTGCTCAACATCGGCGGCGAGCCGACCTACTTCCTCTCCCTCAAGGATCCCAAGAATCAGATAGTCCAGCAGTATGCGCTTATCAACGTTGCCAACTACAATAACAACAAGATGGGCGTCACCGGCACGGATCTGAGCAAGTGCCTTGCAAGCTATATCGAGTCCCTCAAGGAGAAGGGCATCACCGTTGACATCAACCCCGACGACGTCGTGACCCCCGGCACCAATGAGGACAAAACGCCCGACACGTCAAAGCTCACCGCAAGCGGCACTATAGCCGATATCAGGACTGCGGTCATGGGCGGCGAGAGCTACTATTATATCAAGCTCGACTCAAACGAGGCTTATTTCGCTATTGCGGCCTCCAAGGATGAGGGCGTGGTCATCCTCAACAGGGGCGACAGCGTCACCGTCACCTACAGCGGCGAGGGCAGCATCATAAATGCCGACTCGATAAAAAAGAACTAATTGAAAAGGCGAGGGCTGCTGCTTCGGCGGCGGCCCTCTGATAATTTGTGCATATGGAATTTTACGAGAACAAACAAGAGCCCGAGAAGGCGGTGCTGATAGCCGTAGACACGGGCGAATACGATTGCGATATCTCACTCGATGAGCTTGAGGAATTGGCGGAGACCGCCGGCGCAGAGGTCGTCGGCAGGATGAGCCAAAAGCGCGACAAGCCCGACAGCGGCACCTTCCTCGGCAGCGGCCGTCTGGAGGAGCTGGGAGATTTCTGCAAAAATAACGAGGTCGACCTCGTCATTGCGGACAGTGAGCTTGCCCCCGCGCAGCTTCGGAATATCGAGAAAGCGACCGACGTGAGGGTCATTGACCGCACGACGCTCATACTCGATATTTTTGCCGAGCGCGCGAGGAGCAACGAGGGCAAATTGCAGGTGGAGCTGGCGCAGCTGCGCTATTCCCTGCCGAGGCTCACGGGTCAGGGCACCAAGCTCTCAAGGCTCGGCGGAGGCATCGGCACGAGAGGCCCCGGCGAAACGAAGCTCGAGAGCGACCGACGCCATATAAGGCGGAGGATAAAGGCGCTTGAGGATGAATTCGACGCCCTTGAGAAGCGCCGCAGCCTTGCGAGGGCAAGGCGTGAGAAGGACGGCGTTGAGACCGTAGTTATCGTCGGCTACACCAACGCCGGCAAATCGACCCTGATGAATACCCTGACCGAGGCGGGTGTGCTCGCCCAGGATAAGCTCTTTGCGACCCTCGACCCGACCTCACGCGCGCTGGTGCTGCCCGACGGCAGGCGGGTCATGCTCATCGACACCGTCGGATTTATCCGCCGTCTGCCGCATCACCTCGTCGAGGCGTTCAAGTCGACGCTTGAGGAGGCAGTCTGCGCCAAGGTGATACTGAATGTCTGCGACGCCTCCGACCCCGAGTGCGCCGAGCATTTGAAAGTTACAAACGACCTGCTCGAGGAATTGGGCTGCTCAGGCAAGCCGATAATCCCCGTATTCAATAAATGCGACCTGCCGCAGGCGGATGAAGCCGCCATGCGCCTGCCCGGGGCGGTGAATATCTCCGCTCTTGAGGGCAAGGGGCTTGACGAGCTGCTCGACGCCGTGGCAAAGGCTCTGCCGCCGACACGGGCAAAAGCGAAGCTGCTGATCCCGTACTCCGACGGAGCGGCTGCGGCGGCGCTGCGGAAGGACGGCGTTATCACCGTCGAGGATTACCGCGCGGACGGCCTCTATTTGGAGCTGACCGCCGACGTTTCATTAATAGACCGCTATCAGGATTACTGTGTGTAATTGCAGAAAGGAGAACGACATGAAAGAATTGATATCACTCATAATGACCTTTGTTATCGCGGCGGTATTCAATATTTATCCGCCCACCTACGAGCCTCTTTATAAGGATACCGACCTCTCGTTCGCCGTTATCTCGGACGTCCATATGGAGGGCAACAATAACGACAGATTTAAGCAGTTCCCGAAGATACTTATGGATATCAGCGGCGCTCAGCACAGGAACGACGCTCTGTTGCTGCTCGGGGACAACACCATGAACGGTCAATTCATCGAGCACAGCTTCCTTTTCATGCAGCTCAAGCTGTTTTGCAACGCCCGCAATATCCTTGAGGCAATGGGCAATCACGAGATATTCACAGCCGAGAACGGCTATGACAGGGGCAGCGCGAAATTCAAATTCTTTGCCGGCTTGCTTGCGGGCAAGAAGCTCGACAAGACCTATTATTCGAAGGTTATCAACGGCTACAGCTTCATAGTCCTCGGCTCCGAGGCGGATAAGGGCATTCAGGCGTATATTTCGCCCGAGCAGCTCGAATGGCTCGACGCCCGCCTGACAGAGGCGGACGCAAGCGGCAAGCCCGCCTTTGTATTCTGCCATTTCCCGCTTAAGGGCACGGTCGCAAGAGAGTGGACTGAGGGCACGATAGGCGAGCAGAGCGCAGATGTGTATAATATCCTCACAAGTCACAAAAACGTATTCTATTTTTCGGGGCATATACACAACCCGATAGACTCCGTCAGCGTCGGCAGCAAGGACGGCGTAACCTTCATCGACGTGCCCTGCCTCCTCTCCTCCGAAGACACGGGGGTCGGCTATCAGGTCGAGGTACACGGCGGCAAGGTGGAGCTGCGCCCGAGGAATTATCTGACGGGCGAATGGCTCGACGACCTTGCAGTCAGTATTGACCTCGCCGCACAGCCCCAATATGTTGTGGCTTGACATATTGCAGAAAATAGGTTATAATATGACCGTAAACTGCCGTAATCCGTCGGAGCATTCGGCTTCGGCGGGCAAGCAGAAATAATTAAAGGGGGATAAATCATGGATATCAACACCGAAGGCATTCAGGCGCTCATTCTTACCTTCATCAAGTCCTTGGCAAATCTTGACCTCAAGGCTCTCGATTTCGACTTTCTCGGTGACCTGCTCACCAAGTTCAGCGCAATCTGGAATCCTATTTGGGAGATAGTTACCGCATGGCTTGAAGGAAAGTTCGGCTTCTGATCAAAAAGCATTTTTGGGCAGGTCTGTCACACGGCAGACCTGTTTTTTTGCGCGCTTGCGCGGGCGAACACCGATAAACATAGTTTGATTTGCACGCCGACCACTTGAATACCGCCCGCCGATTTGATATAATATAATCAAAGGTTATTTTTGGAGGTCACCAAATGGCTGATTTTGAATCGCTGAGGAAAGAGAACCCCGAATTTCTCTATGAGAGCTTCTCTCTCACCGGCAAAGAGGGCGAGATAACTCTCGGCTTTCGCTTCTCGCTCGGCGACACGGTCTTTACACCGACCACTCGGATAAAAACGGATAATCTGAATATCATAAACGCCTTTGATTCGCCCGCCGCGCGGCGGATAGCCTTCTGCCTCGGCATGGTGGAGGCGGTCAGCTATTGGAAAGCCGCTTGCCCGCCGACGGTGCGCGTGCTCTGCGGCAGCCTCGGCGGCGCGGACGTCCTTTGGTTCAAAAAGCTCTGGTTCAGCGGGCTCGGCGAATTCTTTTACCGCAACGGCATCACGACCGAGCTTGATTCGTTCGTAAATATAGTTTGCGAGGGCGAGGCGCTCCCCGGCGGCGGTGACTTCGTCTCGGCGGGGCTGAATATCATACCCGTCGGCGGCGGTAAAGACAGCGCCGTTACCACCGAATTGCTCTCGGGCTTCCGCAACAAAAATATGTTCTTCACCGTCAATGACCAGCCGGCAAGGACTCAGTGCGTGCTTGCGGCGGGCTATGACGAGAGCAGGATAATAAAAACCTACCGCACCATCGACCCAAATTTGTTGGAGCTTAACCGCAGGGGCTACCTGAACGGTCACACGCCGTTCTCGGCGATAGTCGCCTTCCTTAGTTACTACTGCGCGTATCTCATCGGGGCGGAGAATATCGCCCTCTCCAATGAATCGAGCGCGAATGAAGCCAACATCGGCGGCACGGGGGTCAATCATCAATACTCCAAATCTTATGAATTCGAGAAGGATTTCAGGGATTTCTCCGACGGGTATTTCGGGTTGCCGATACGGTATTTCAGCCTGCTGCGCCCGTTCAACGAGGCTCAGATAGCCAAGAAATTCGCCGCCTGCCCGCAATATCTCAAGGTTTTCCGCTCCTGCAACGCGGGCAGCAAAAAAAATGTATGGTGCTGCAACTGCGCCAAGTGCCTCTTTGTTTTCATAATGCTCTCGCCCTTTGTGGAGCGCGGGGAGCTGATAGAGGCGTTCGGCTGCGATATGCTCGACAAGGCAGACCTGCTCGCCGACTTTGAGGGGCTTTGCGGCTTCTCGGGAGTCAAGCCCTTTGAATGCGTCGGCACGGCTCGGGAGGTCTGCGCCATGCTGGAGCTGACTTTGCGGCGCTTCGGCGGCGGGGAGAAGCCTTATCTGCTTGCGGAATACGAAAAACGCCGCACACCCGTCACGAGTTGCGAGCTGCGGGCGCTTTTCGGCGAATATAACGAAGTTAACTCAGTCGGCAGCGAATTCCTGCCGGCGGTCAGGGAGATGTATAAATATGTTTCGGCAATTGATTGAATATCTCAGAGAGAGGCGCGTGCTCATCCTCGGCTTCGGCAGGGAGGGGCGCTCGACCTACGATATGATCCGCCGCCACCTGCCCGATAAGCATCTGGGCATAGGCGACAGGCGCGATATCGACCTGCATGACAGCAACGTGACCCTCTACGGCGGCGACTGCTACTTCGACGCGATGAAGGATTACGACCTCGTTATCAAAACTCCGGGCATTTCGTTCCGTGACGTGACCGTGCCCGAGGGCGTGGAGGTCACCTGCCAGACGGATCTTTTCCTGCGCTTCTCGCAGTGCACCTGCGTCGGCGTGACGGGCACCAAGGGCAAGACGACCACCTCGACTCTCATTTATCAGATGGTCAAAAAGTCGGGCAAGACCGCCTGCCTCATCGGCAATATCGGCATTCCCGTGCTCGACAGGCTCGAGAGCGGCGAACCGGAGATAGCGGTCATTGAGATGTCGTCGCATCAGCTTGAGTTCACGACCGCCTCGCCCCATGTGGCGGTTATGACTAATATTTATCCCGAGCACCTTGACCACTACAACGACTTTGAGGGCTATGTCGCCGCAAAGATGAATATAATCCGCCACCAGGTCGGCTGCGATTATTTCATCTGCAACGCTCAGCAGGATCTCGATAAATATTTTGACTTCTCGCTCGTTATACCGACCGTCATCAAGGTCTGCTCCGACGGAGGGGCTGAGGACGGCGAAATTCTCGCCGCGGCCGCCTCCAACGACAGGCTTAGGGGTAGGCACAACAAACAGAATGTCTGCCTTGCCGCAGCCGCCGCAAGGTGCCTCGGCATCGGCGATGAAGCCATCGTCTCGGCGATAAAGGATTTCGGCGGCATTGAGAACCGCATGGAGCCGGTCGGCGAATACGGCGGCATCAAATTCGTCAACGACTCGATCGCTACGATTCCGCAGGCGGTGCAGTGCGCCGTTGAAGCCCTCGGAGATGTGGACACGCTCATCTTCGGCGGCATGGACAGGGGAATTGATTACTCGGGCTTCGTCAGCTTCCTTGAGGGGAGCGCCGTGAGCAACCTCATCGGCCTGCCTGACACGGGCTGCCGCCTGTGCGCCGAGATGCGGGAGCACGGCTGCCGCAAAAATATAATCATCGTCGAGGATATGGAGCAGGCGGTGGACGCCGCTTTCCGCTGCACCAAGCAGGGCATGACCTGCCTGATGTCCCCGGCGGCCTCGAGCTACAACGTCTACAAGGATTTTGAGCATAAGGGCAAGCACTTCAAGGATCTCGTAAAAAATCACGAATAAAAAATCAAGCATCCGCGCTTTGATGTGCGGATGCTTTTTCACTTGTTTGACGGATAGATTACCGTTCTTCGCCTTATGTATATACAGTCTTTTTCAAGATGAAAAAGTAACACGGTGCAAGCGTAAAATTTCAAGTGCGGTTTTTGTGGAATGTGACGAATCGTAACAACACCGTACCGCCGCTTTTAATTCGCGCGGTTTATGTAATGCTCATCATTTCAGTCGGTTATGGCTTTTATCGCTTCGTCTTTTGTTATGCCGAGAGCATAGGCAAGCTCCCCGGCGACAAGCCCTTTGCCGTCGCTTAACGAGCGTTCGTCAGCGGCTCGCAGCTTTTTGACCTCACGCTTACGGCGGCAGATGAGTTTGACCATCGAGACCACCTCGGCGCAGCTCCCGCTGTGTAAAATGCGAAAGAATTCCTCCCGTCGCAAGCGGTCGTCGCTCTCCCAATCGGGCATGGGCGGAGCAGTAACTATTCGGCGCGCTTCATCGGCACTTATCGGCGGGCGCAGCTTCGCCGGATCGCCGTCAACGGGATGATATACCGTTGATCGAGGCTCAAAAATCGGTTTAAGGATATAATATTGCTTTATATCTGCACCGAAGCGCATTTCTTTTATTTCTGATATGCTGCATACGCTGCCGCCGTAAACGACGGTATCACCCGTATTGTAAAGCACGTAATTCACCTCATTTCTTCCGTTTAATTTTACCACAAATGAACAAAAAATGTAATAGGGATGTTGCATAAAAACGATTCTCGGCAATCTGCACAAAAACCGCAGGCGATTTTGCACCAAAAAGCCAAACAAAGGATTATTCTATTGAAAAAATATCAGAAATATGCTATAATACAAAGAGGGTAAATACGGTGGCATTACCGATGGGCGCATTCAGGCGCCCGAATGGGGGACAAAAAAAGAATAAAAACGGGGGCAAATCATGCAGAAAGATACTAAAAAAATGATATCCGACACTTTCGTTGAGCTGCTCGAGAAGAAGCCGTTCGACAAGATAACCATCAAGGATATCGTCGAGACCTGCGGCATCAACCGCAACACATTTTACTACTACTACAGCGATATTTACGACCTGCTTGAGGAGATATTCAAGCGTGAGATGACCGATATCATCAAGACCCATCAGGGCGGCGGCTCATGGCTTGCGGCATTTATGAAGGTCGCCGAGGTCGCCTATTCTCACAAGAAGATAATCAACAATATCTGCTCCTCGCGCAGCTACGATTATTTTGAGAACTATATGTATAAATCCTGTAAGTACATAGTCGTCGACTTTGTGCAGGCGATGGCCTCGGGGATGAATGTGCCCGACGAGGATATCGAGTTCATCGCTTCGTTTTATGAGTATGCGCTCTTCGGCATGATATCCGAATGGTTCAGGACGGGCATGAGGGAGGACCCCGAGCACCTTGCGGGTCAGCTCTGGCTGGTCGTGGATAATATAAGATATTCACTCAGGAGGAGCGAGAGGCGTGCAAGACTCGGCGGCAATTATATTTGAGGATCCCTGCATAGCGGTCTGCCTGAAGCCTGCGGGGCTGCTCAGCCAGGCGGGCGAGGGCGAGAGTATGCTTTCGCTGCTCGACAGGCACTTTGCCGAGAACGGCGAAAAGGCGAAAGCCTACCCCGTGCATCGGCTTGACCGTGAGACGGGCGGGCTGATGGTCTACGCCAAGGACAGCCGCTCCGCTGCGGCGCTCAGCGCCGAGGTGCAGAGCCACGGGCTGAAAAAACGCTACTATGCCGTGACGAACGGCGTTCCCGCCGAGGCAAGCGGCACGCTGACGGATCTTCTCTTCCGTGACAAGCAAAAGAACAAGACCTTCGTCGTCAAGCGTATGCGTAAGGGTGTGCGTGAAGCGGCGCTCGACTACCACGTGGCTGCCGAGAGCGGGGGCAAGGCGCTTATAGAGGTCTCTCTGCTCACGGGCAGAACTCATCAGATAAGGGCGCAGTTTGCGAGCAGACGGCTGCCGCTCGTCGGGGACGGGCGATACGGCGGAGGCTCGGGCCGGCTTGCGCTCTTTGCCTGCGGGCTTGAATTCACCCATCCGATAAGCGGCGAGAGAATGAGCTTCTCCGCTCTGCCGCCGACGGAGGAATACCCGTGGAATGAATTTGATATCAAATAAGATGACCCGGCCGTTCCGATGAAGGAGCGACCGGGCTTTGTGTTATTTTGCTTTCAGCGAACAGAGAAGTATCGCTGCTGCGGCGACGATGGAAATACCGCTCATCGTATACCAATATGCGTTCACGGCGAGCAGGTCAAGGGCATTGTTGAGGATGAACACGAGAGCCAGGATGAGAGCCGCCACGAACGGCAGCAGCCGAAGCGCCAAGCCGAGCTTCGCCGCCCGCCCGATGAGCAGTATCACCGCGAGAACGAGCATGGCGACCCAGATCGGGGCTATCACCCAGCCGAGCAGCATCCCGTGGATAATGTCGAAGCAGCGCAGCAGGAAGAATACTGCTGTCAGCAGGAAGCCCGCGGCTATGAGGTTGGGGAACAAATGCGAAGAGCTTTTTGACTGTGTCATGTCAAATCACCCTGCTTTCTATAAAAAATTTTCTATTAACTGTAAAGTTCCATCAGCGCGGCATAGATGTTCTTTGATACTGTGTATCGCCTGAATTCCTTTGCACTGTCAGATAAAGCAACAAATTCATCATATTCCATATTTGCACCGTAGTTTGCTATTGATAAAAAGCGGCTGTTCGCATCATAACCGCTATACAAATGGAGCACGTAGTTTTTTCCCTGCTTTGTTTCAATAATAATAACACGATTGTTGGGTATTGACGGATTAAATTTACCCCACTTTTGCGAAGTTGGGTGGTATTCCCACTTTTCTTGACACAAGGAATTTTTAAAAAGTCGCAATTCAGATATGTCGGTTACCGTTTTAACTTCTTTGAATTTTCCGTTTTTATCTTTGCTTTCCTTATATAAAGCTCTTACTTTGCCAAAATCGGTGTCACAGAAAAGGTACACATCGTTTTGCGTTTCGCTGTCTGTCTGACTGCTTGTTTCATTATTTATACCTTGAGCCTTCAGAGTTGATTTGACCGAAAGCTGATCCCCTTGGTCAGAAGGGGGAACAGATGTTAATTGAGAGCTTGCATCGGAATTGCAACCTGTCAAAAAGCAAAAAGTGAGCAGCAAAAACAGAGAAAAGTATTTCTTCATATCAATCAATCTTTCGTTATTTGATTTGAGCGGCGGATTACATAATTGTCTCCGTTTTTGTACCGAGAGGGATTCAAATACATGTAACCGCCTCCTTTCAACTATATATTTACAATTTTATAATATGACAAAAAGCATTTAAAGTCAACAAAAAAATATAATGTTTACAAATTATTAACAAACAATCTATGCATGAAAAAACTGTAGATAATACAATATTAAATGCAAATGTTTTTGGTAAGTTAAATCAGTTTATAGATTCTTGACCAATTTAGCTTTAAGCCTACATATTCTCACTCGCAAGGCGCCGTCGGAGACGCCGAGGGCGCGGCTGATATCGGCGTGGCTCATGCCCCGCTCATATATCATTTCAAAAAGCTCGCGATCCTTCTCGCCGAGGGGGCGGGTCAGCTCGCATGCGGGGCAAAGCTCGCCCGATTCGCTGCGGAGAGATTCGGCGATATCCTCCAATATCAGCTCCCGCTTGCGCCTTGAGGCGTTCAGGCGGGCTTCTTTTATTTTTTTATCCGCAACGGCGAAGAGCCAGCCTCTCAGATTGCAGTCCTCCAGCTCGCCGAGCCGCTGCCGCAGCAGCAGGAATACCTCCTGCGCCGCGTCGGCCGCCTCCCACTCGTCGCCGAGACGTGACAGGCAGAAGCGGAATATATCGTCATAGTTTTCTCTCGCAAGCTCGGTCGCTCGCTCTGAGGTTATCAAAATACTCGCCTTCTTTCCGTAAATTATCCGACTCTACGGAGCGTTTATTGAAAAGAGCGGTCATTGTAAAATTGCAGAGCGATATGGATCGCTTTGCGGAAATAACCGAATGATTTAAGCCTTCCGAAGCTCCTTTCGTGAGCGGACGAGGGCTTTTATTTTTGTAAAAATGCAGTAAGCTGCGAATCCGAGCAGGGTGTCGAACAAATATGGGGTTGACATTAAAAATAGAATTTTTACAAATATATTATACATCTTTTGCAATATAATGTCAACGGATATTTTGACTTTGCCGAAACGGGGCAAAGAAGCGGCTGTTTAGGGCGGATTTAAAAAGAAAAATGACCGCTCGCAACACACGGATCGCGGCGGTCAAAAAAGGACAAACCGGATGCAGCTGCCTGCACCCGGTTTGCACAAAGAGGGGTTTTAATGAAAGAAAAACAGTGAGGTTTATGTAATTATTCTTCCTCTGCGGAGGCCTTAGCTTCCTCAATGACCTTCTGAGCGACGTTCTCGGGAGCGGCCTCATAGTGGTCAAATACGAATGAGAAGTAGCCTCTGCCGGCGGTGACGGAGCGGAGCACGGTGGCGAAATCGCCCATCTCAGCCATAGGAACTTCGGCGACGAGCTCCTGCATCTTGGGGTCATCCTCGCAGGGACCCATGCCGAGCACGCGGCCGCGCCTCTTGGTGATATCGCCCATGATATCGCCGAGGTTGTCGCCGGGCATATAAGCCTTCAGTGAGCCGTAGGGCTCAAGGAGCTTGGGATTCGCAAGGGGCATACCGTTCTTGTAAGCGATCTTTGCGGCGGTCTTGAACGCCATTTCGTTGGAGTCAACGGGGTGGGACGAACCGTCGCAGAGGGTTGCCTTCAGACCGACAACGGGATAACCGGCAAGGGGACCCTTGAGGATCGCTTCGCGCAGACCCTTTTCGACTGCGGGGAAGAAGTTCTTGGGAACGGAGCCGCCGACAACTTCCTCGGCAAACTCGAAGCCATCGCCGTCGATATGCTCAAATCTGATCCAAACATCGCCGAACTGGCCGCTGCCGCCGGACTGCTTCTTATGTCTGCCCTGGACATAGGAGGTCTTGCTGACGGTCTCTCTGTATGCGACCTTGGGAACGGAGAGGTCGACCTCAACGCCGAATTTATTCTTGAGCTTGGTAACTACCGAGTCAAGATGCTGCTCGCCGAGACCCGAAAGGATCTGCTCCTTGGTCTCGGGGTTGGTGGTGTAGGATATGGTAAGATCCTCTTCCGCAAGTCTGTTGAGGCCGGCAGCGATCTTGTCCTCCTCGCCCTTCTTGCGAGCCTTGACGGCCATGGGAAGGCAGGGCTTCGGGAAGTTGACGCCTGCAAGCTCTATATCAGCCTTGGGGGCGCAGAGGGTGTCGCCGGTCTTGAAGCCGGAGAGCTTGGTGACAACGCCGATATCGCCGGCGGGGATGCAAGCGGAATCCTCCTGCTTAGCGCCCTTGAGGGTGATTATCTTACCCATTCTCTCGCTCTCGCCTGTGCGGGCGTTGTAAGCGGGAGTGTCGGAGGTTATCTTGCCGGAGACGACCTTGAAGAAGGACATCTTACCGACGAACGGGTCGGCAACGGTCTTGAAGCAGATAGCCGCAAGAGCGCCGTTTTCGTCGCACTTGATATCGCCTTCGCCCGCGCAGCTTGCGGCGTCGGGAGCGGCGCTGACAATGCCGTTGAGGAGCAGGTCGACACCGTCGGTGGTGTAGCCGGAGCAAGCGTATACGGGGTAGATATCGCCCGCAATGATGCCTGCCTTGAGACCCTTTGCGATCTCCTCGGTGGTGAGAGCCTCGCCCTCGAAGAACTTCTCCATAAGCTCCTCGTCGGCGGAGGCAACTGCCTCGTTAAAGACCTCTTTCATTTCTTCTATTCTGTCGTCGGCGGGCATAGCGATCTCGCTTGCTTTGCCGCCGTTGTAAGCGTAAGCCTTGCCTGTCGAGAAATCGACATAGCCCTTGACTGCGTCGCCCTCCATATAGGGAACGACGACGGGGCATACGGGAGCGCCGTATTCCTCTTTAAGAGCGTCAAAGGTCTTGTAGAAGTCGGTGTTCTCGGCGTCGCAGCGGGTGACCGCGAAGAGCTTTGCTATCTTCCTCTCGGAAGCAGCTTTGTAAGCCTTCTCTGCGCCGACGTCCACGCCGGAGCCGGCTGCAAGGACGATGAGTGCGCTTTCGGCTGCACGCATACCCTCGCTCACGCCGCCCGCGAAGTCGAAAAGACCCGGAGTGTCAAGCAGGTTGATCTTGATGTTATTCCAATCAAAAGCCGCCATGGCGGTGGCTATTGTGACCTTGCGTCTCTTTTCCTCTGCGTCGAAGTCGAGCACGGTGTTGCCGTCGGCAACTCTGCCGAGTCTGTCGGTAGCCTTTGCAAGGAAGAGCATTGCTTCGGCGAGGGTGGTCTTGCCTCTGCCGCTGTGGCCGGCAATGGCGATGTTTCTGATGTCTTTGGCATTATAGGCTTTCAAAAAAACTTCCTCCTTAATGTAAACCCGTCGGCGATGCGCACGGGAACAAGTTTAAATCCAGTATTTAATACCGTATTGAAGTAATTGTAGCACAAAAGTTATGCCATTTCAATAATTTTTTTGGTGTTTTTTATAAAAATTACTGCTGAAATGCACTTTTCTTGTGCTTTTTTTACTCGGTTTCGACTTTCTCGGCATTTTCGGCGGGCGTTTCCTCCTCCTCGGCGGGCTTCTCCCTGCCGTAGAGGTGGATTATGCCCTCGCTGTTGAGCGCCTTGATGAGCACGAATGTGATGGGCACCATGAACATGCCTACCACGCCGAAGAGCTGCAGGCCGATATACATGCCCGCAAGGGTGAGTATCGGGGGCATGTCGACGTTCATTGCAACGAGCCTCGGCTCGAGTATCTGACGGATGACCGTGATTATGCCGTAGATGACCAGCAGGCCGATGCCGAGGCCTGTCTTACCCGTGAAGAGGCTGATCACTGCCCACGGTATCATCACCGTGCCTGTGCCGAATACGGGCAGGATATCGACAAGGGCTGTGCATATCGCTATGACGAGGATATATCCGCCCGTGTATACGCCGATGAGCTTCAAAATATTAAGCCCTATCGAGACCTCGCAGAAGGTGACGAACATTATGGTGAGGTAGGATTTGCACATCTTGCCGAGGATATCTATGAGCAGGTGCTTCGTCCTGACAAGGGCGTGCTCGTGCTTCTCAGAGACATTGCGCTTTATCATCGAGGTAAAATTATCGTAATCGCAGGTGATGAAGAAGCAGGCGATGAGGCCGATGAGCGCCGCCGTCAGCGCAGCGGGTATCTGCTTCGCCGTGGAGAGCAGGCCGCCGAGCGGGGTTTTGAGCACCGAGAGGTCTATGCCCGAGAAGCCGCTGGAGAGACCCTGCTGGATGTCGGAGTCCTCCTTGGTGGCGAGCAGGAGCTTATCGGTGAAGTCACTGACTGCGTCGGTTATCGTTTTCTCTATGGCATCGGGCAGGAAGCTGACTGCATTATTGACCCACGCCTCCGCCGAGCGGATAAGGTTCGGGAAGTCCTCGAGCTTATGCATTATATAATCGGCAAAGCCTTTGAATTCAACGCCTATCCGATAGCCGACGAGCACGAGCAGGCTGGCGAGGATGGCGAAGATGAGTATGACCGCGACAAAGCCGATTATGCCCTTCTTTATCTTGGTCTTTTTATTTATCTTGCGTATCGGCTTTTGCAGGAACATTGCGACCGCAAAGGCGAAGATAAACGGCGCGACTATCCAGAATGCGTATTTCAGAAACAGATAATACGCAGCTATCAGCAATGAATAATAGACGAGATTTATGAGCGTGGCTCTTCTCTTTTCGATGGTTGACAAATGAATACACCTCCTGAATTTTCTGTGAACGAGCCCATTCTACACCATTTTTCACAAAAAGGCAATTACTTACGGATTAAATTACGAAAAACTTCATAAACTTTTGATTACCCCCTTTATTATTATGAAAAAATATGTTACTATAACGCTATATTTATTTAAATATTCGGGTCTTACCCGCGCCGCCGAGGCGGCTGACGGGGGATCACTTAAAAAGGAAGGAAGCGATTCCGAATGTATGTTGCCATCATGGGCTACGGCGTTGTCGGCTCCGGCGTTGCCGAGCTGCTCGCTAAGAACCACGAGCATATAGTCAAAAAAAGTATGCAGAGCGAGCTTGAGCTGAAATATATCCTCGACCGCCGCGAATTCCCCGGCGACCCTTATGAGAAGCTGGTAATCACCGACTTTGCAAAGATCCTTGAGGACGATGAGGTTAAGATAGTCGTCGAGACCATGGGCGGGCTTCACCCGGCTTATGAATATGTCACGGCGTGCCTCAAGGCGGGCAAGAGCGTTGTGACCTCCAACAAGGAGCTTGTCGCGGTCAAGGGCTGCGAGCTGCTGAAGCTCGCCGACGAAAAGAATGTCAACTTCCTCTTTGAGGCAAGCGTTGGAGGCGGAATTCCCATCATCAGGCCGATAAGTCAGTGCCTCGCCGCAAATGATATAAATGAGATCGCAGGCATACTCAACGGAACAACTAACTTCATTCTTACTAAAATGATTAGTGACGGGATGACCTTTGACGATGCGCTGTTTTTGGCGCAGAGGAACGGTTACGCCGAGCGAGACCCCTCCGCCGACGTCGACGGCATCGACGCCTGCCGCAAGATATGCATCCTGGCGGCTCTATGCTTCGGCAAGCACGTCTACCCCGAGTCGGTCTACACCGAGGGCATCCGCAAGATAGACCTCGCCGACGTTGAATACGCCCGCTCATGGGGCGGAGTCATCAAGCTCATTGCGAGGGCAAAGCTGCTTAAGGACGGCAGAGTATCCGTCATGGTCTCTCCCGCATTCGTGCGGGCGCACAGCCAGCTTGCCACCGTGGACGATGTTTTTAACGCCATTCTTGTCCGCGGCGACGCAATAGGCGACGTCGTATTCTACGGCAAGGGCGCCGGTAAGATGCCGACCGCAAGCGCCGTCGTTGCCGACGTTATCGACTGCGCCAAGCATATGGAGCGCAAGAAATTCTTCGGTTGGCAGGATGGCGAACCCGACTATGTGGCAGACAGGCTTGACAATGTCATTCCGTTTTATGTCAGACTTCTCACCGACAACGCCGCCGAGACGATAGCACGAGCAGGCAGGGAATTCGGCGACATTGATATGCTTACCCGCAGCAACGCGCCGGACGGCGAGATCGCCTTTGTGACCGATGCTATACGCGAGGGCGACTTCGAGAGCAAGCTCGGCCGCCTCGGAGCCGATGTGAAGTCGGTCATCAGAATAACCGATTATTGATTCCGAATAACGGAGGTACTATATGTCTTTAATTGTGCAGAAATTCGGCGGCAGCTCCGTTGCCAACGCCGAGAGAGTGATGAATGTCGCAAGGATAGTGACGGATACTTATAAGCAGGGCAACGATGTGGTCGTTGTAGTCTCCGCTCAGGGCGATACGACCGACGACCTCATTGATAAGGCCGCCGAGATAAATCCCAAGGCTTCAAAAAGAGAGATGGATATGCTCCTCTCCGCGGGCGAGCAGATTTCTATCTCGCTGCTTGCAATGGCTATCGAAAGCCTCGGCTTCCCTGTCTGCTCCCTGCTCGGTTGGCAGGCGGGCTTCACCACCAATTCCGTCTACGGCAGCGCCAGGATCAAAAAGGTCCGCACCGAGAGGATCGAAATGGAGATCGCAAAGAAGAATATCGTTGTCGTCGCGGGCTTCCAGGGTATCAACCGCTATGACGATATAACCACCCTCGGCAGGGGCGGCTCGGATACCAGCGCCGTGGCGATAGCCGCCGCGATGCACGCCGATCGCTGCCAGATCTTCACCGACGTTGAGGGCGTTTACACCGCCGACCCGAGGAAGGTCAAGGGCGCAAAGAAGCTCAGCGAGATCACCTATGACGAGATGCTCGAGCTGGCGACGCTCGGCGCTCAGGTGCTCAACAACCGCTCGGTCGAGATGGCAAAGAAATACAATGTTAAAGTCGAGGTGCTCTCAAGCCTTGTGCGTGCGCCCGGAACTATAGTCAAGGAGGTTGCTTCCATGGAAAAAATGCTCGTAAGAGGTGTTACTAAAGATACGGATGTCGCAAGGATATCCATAATCGGCGTGCCCAATGTGCCCGGCATTGCTTATAAAATATTCGGCAAGCTCGCCGCAAAGGATATTAATATTGATATAATTCTCCAGTCCGTCGGCAGAGGCGACACCAAGGATATCGCATTCACCACCACCAAGGCTCACCGTGACGAAGCGATCGCAGTGCTCAAGTCGCTCGAGCTGCTCAGCGGCCTTGAGATAAACTGCGACGAGAGCGTAGCGAAGGTCTCCGTCGTCGGCGCGGGCATGGAATCCCACCCCGGCATCGCCGCCAAGATGTTTGAGGCGCTCTTTGAGGCGGATATCAACATTCAGATGATAGCCACCAGCGAGATAAAAATCTCGGTGCTCATCGACGTCGAGGACGGCGACAGAGCGGTCGAAGCCATCCATAACGCATTTATTCCCGTGCTCAATTGATCTCAGGCGCTCCGAAGCGATTCGGGGCGCTTTTTGTCGGTTGAACAGCAGATTTATTTCAGGGTGGCATAGGCTCGTTTCTGCCCAAAAGCCGTCGAACCGACAGTTAAATTCGCCTTCTCCTTGAGGAGAAGGTGTCGAGCTTGCGAGACGGATGAGGTGTGCCGCAGGCTGTTTATTTGTATGGCAGAACTTTGCCGCGTTTTGCCGACAAATGCTGAATTTACGCACTTTAAAGGCTCCCTTGTGTAAAGGGAGCTGTCCGTAGGACGAAGGGATTGTCCGGTAGTTGCTAAAAGTAAAATATTGTTTATGATATAACAGAAAAGTTTAAATTAAATCGTAGGGGACGACGTCCTCGGCGTCCCACGGAATAATTGCGAATCAGCAATAACGATATCTCTGGCAACTCGCGCTTACCCGCCGTGACGGAGGAGCTTTGGCTGAATTTCGACAAAAAATCCGACGGCACCACATCCATCACAACGGTCAGTCAGAACTCCGATTTCTTATACATTTATATATAGGCAAAACCCGCAAACAAGAAACTGCCAAAATCTTATACAAATCCCAAAACCATCTAAATTCCCGAAACCGTTGATATAAAAGCAATCAGCCGTCTGAACACTCGGAAGCGTTGACAAAACAGCGCAAAAAGATTCGAAAAAGGGATTGACAAAGGGGGCGAGATTTGGTAAGATAGTCGAGCACTCAGCGA
>OIZX01000004.1_pt1 | contig 230937 bp, 194 predicted proteins | sample 1588621 | NCBI WGS metagenome assembly OIZX01 (sample SAMN03283276) | human gut metagenome | biome: human-associated habitat; material: feces | host: Homo sapiens | place: Peru | collected 2012 | reverse complement strand
AAATGAAGATTTTTCACCTCAAAGAACATTTCAAACAATTCAAAACAGCTTCTTAGATTTGATGCTTGATCCGTTTTGGACTTGCCCCACGACTTGCCATAACATTCGGGTGGGACATATACATAGAAAAAGACCTCTTCAGAAAATCTGAAGAGGTCTTTTTGGTGGGAGCTGAGGGAGTCGAACCCCCGACCCTCTGCTTGTAAGGCAGACGCTCTGAACCAACTGAGCTAAGCTCCCGAATCGTTGTCCCGTTGTTCATCGTTCGAGTGATGCAAAGGTACTACTTTTTTTGATTACTGCAAACTTTTTTGAACTTTTTTTGAGTTATTTCTTCATACTCGTATCCCGACATACCGTCCTCAGTAGGTCCAAAGCACATCCGTCACATTGAATATCCCTGAAAACCATTTTCTTAGGAGCAGAGACACTATATTCCTCACCCGAATCACCCGAACATGCGGAAAAGTTACTTATTCAACAGCCAGGCGGAATGTCGAGGCTGGCAGGAAAGCACTGTTCACAAGATTGGCCCGGGTAAAGGGCTGCCAACCATAGCGGACCCACTTGGTTGACGGCACAGCGTCACTGCGCAACCTGACCGCCGAGCCTTCCACAATGGCTTCCGCCGGGCGGAACTGTTCATCCTCTCCCGCCAGTTCAAACGTACGTAGCCTGTCTCCGTCAGCAGACCTCAACCCGTCCGCCCAGTCAAAAGCAAGCACGACATCCTTACCGTCCAAACGGGCGGAGCGGATGACAGGGCCGGACGGCACCACATCCCTGTCACCATAGACATTATAAAGAGCCTGGACACCCAAGCGTCTCCCGACATCCAGCTTGCGGCGAGGATGCACGTCAAGAGAGTCGCCCCTGTCGCTGCTGACAGCCATGGCACAGGCCGGAATGGCCTCGGCCAATCGTCTTTGACTATCCCTGAACCAAGTCCAGCTCGGACGGTTCAGACTTGAAAGTTGTACGAAGAGGAAAGGCATGTCCGGATCGTTCCAGTAGGAACGCCAACTTTGGACAAGAAGCGGGAACAAACGCTCGTGAACCTCAACATTGTGGCCGTTTGACTCGCCTTGATACCAAATGGTTCCACGTACATGATAGTGTTCCAACGGCTCAATGCCAGCCTCAAACAGATAGCAAGGGTGAAAAGGATGCCTCTGATGAGGGTTTTCCGCATCTTTGATGTTCACCGACGCGATCTCCCGGACCCATGGCATGACAAAATCATTGCGACGCCAGTCAATCATGATGTCAGGAAACTCAAATTCAAGGGTTTTACGGTCTATCCATGACTCCGTGGCGGCACCTCCGACGGCGTTGAGGACCAAGCCTATCGGCACATTGAGGGAATCCGCAAGCATCTGTCCGAACGCAAGTCCGATCGCCGAGAACGAATCAGCCGACTCTCTGGACCCATACTCCCACACGGCTGGATGGAAGAACCGCAAGCGGTTGAGCGAATCATAGACCGCCTTGTCCCAAACCCTGTTGTCAGTGCTCCATCTCGCCCTCATATTAAACAGACGGACATTATCACCTTGCCTGTCAACAGTTTCCAAAACCTCCGAACGTTCCTCAGACACCATCGACATGGTCTTGAACGCCATATTGGACTGTCCCGAACAAACCCAGACCTCACCGGCCGCGACGTCTTTATACCGAAGGTTACGTTTCGGTGTCGAGATATTCAGAGTCAGTCCTTTGGCCGCAGCCAATGGATCAAGGCAGATGCTCCAGTGGCCATCAGATGCCGCAACAGCCGATTTTTTCTGCCCAGCCAGCCTGACAGTCACCTTCTCACCAGCGTCAGCCGTTCCCATTATCTCAAGAGGACGGCCACGCTGCAAAACCATTCCGTCCGAATATATTTCCGGCATCCTGAGGCCTCCGAAATCTCCTGTCAACGCTGAATATACCGTGCGAGCCATGATGCACGCTCCTTCCGCATTCGGATGCAAGGAGTCCGGGAGCAGGTCAGGACGTGAATACAAAGATTTTTGAAGATCAATCAAACCTGTCCCGGCGACCTTCGCGACAAGCTCTATGCGCTCCTGCTCCATCCAGTACCAGTCTCTGGTTCCGGACTTGAAACGATGGTGACGATGCGATATCGGGGTCATACGGCAGACCCAAACCTTGCATTCGGGATTCACCTTACGAAAATCCTCGATAAGGTCAAGATAATCAGCCACGAACTCATCACGGTAGTTTGGCCAGGCTCTGGGGTCGGTATCGTTCAGCCCCAGATGGATGACCACTATGTCAGCCGCGAAATCCAATGCGTCGCGGTACGCTTGCTGCTCCGTGTAAGGACGGTATGCCCGGCGCAGGAGCGTGGCCCCGGAGTGTCCGAAATTACGGACATCATATTCCTCGCCAAGCAATGCCTGAAGCCTTGACGGATAACTTTCCGTCTCACGATTCTCAAGTCCATAGCCATAGGTGACACTATTGCCGACACAAGCCACTTTTATCCTCTCACGGGCGAAAAGCGGCGAAACCGCAAACGAAACAAGAAAAATCAATAACAATCGTCTCATCTTACAATATCCTTCAATTTGACCACCTGAAATGTAATGTGCGCCACGCTTGATTCGTAAAGGATGCCAACAGTCTGAGAATCAATCATTGTGAGGCACGAATATCCCCAGCTGTCTCCTTCGTCGAGCAGCAGGCTGTAAGGCCATGTCACTCCGCCGTCCAGACTGGCTTTTATAGTGATATCGCGGCGGCCGTCGGTCGTGTCCGGATTGGAGAACAGCAACAAATCCTTGCCCAACACATTTTTCTCAGCCGGAACCGCGATCAGGCTGGCCATACAGACCGGCTCGCGGAGGGTTGTCCTGTGCGAGACGTGCTCGTTCCAGGTGCGTCCCAGGTCACGGGTTGTCATCACGGCGCGCGCACCGCCACGATTGTCCCGCATATTCAGCATCAGCACTCCAGGCTCAACCTCAGCCACCTGGGCCTCCGTCGTGTTGGAACGGGCGGGATTATGAATATGCCAGGTCTCGCCATGGTCCTTGCTGAATATGATTCCGGCGTGCGGCATCCTGTCCTTGTCGATGAACTGGATCGCGAACACCAATGTGCCGTCACGCATCGTTATGCCTCGTCCGGGACCTTGCAGGAGGAAGCACCAGGACGGGTCCTTGACTTGCTTCGTGATATTGATAGGCTCACTCCAAGTGCGTCCGTCGTCATCGCTGCGCGCCAGCATCAGCTGCGGGGTCTCCATCGGTTCCATTCCAGGCATCGAGTTAGCCCAGGCCCTGCCGTTACCCATTCCGTGAGTCCAAGCGGCCATCACCCAGATGGTTCCCGTTTTCTCATCAACCAGAACAGCAGGATCCCCTACCCCGTTCTGACCGGAAGGGAGTCCGTCGATGTCCGCGAAAGACATAGCGATACGCATCGGTTCCCAGGTCTGCCCCTTGTCCGTGCTTCGGCTCACACCGATGTCAATGCGTTCCTGAAGGTCAACGCTGCTGTTCCAACGAACGTCATAGGTCCCGATCAGGCTTCCAGAGTTGGTTGTCACCAAGCCCGGAATACGGTAAGCCATCGAATGGTCGTCACCCGCGTGGCGCACGCCGTAGCCCATCCTGCGGACAACGTCCCTCGAATCACAGGCCACAGGGATTTTCTTCCCGTTAACCACAACCTCAGACACCCTCGCGCGCAACTCTGTCAGCAAAGACGCATCGGGATTCATCCGGACGCTGACCCAATAATAATTGATGCCACCGACCATAGGCTGGCGGGAATGAAGAACCACCTTGCGTCCGATCTTCGAGGCCTGCTCCTGCATCACTGAATATGACGGATTGGCGGAACGTGTGTTCCACACATTATGGGCGGAGATATATTCCACCGGGCTGAAACGCAGCCCCTGACGCCTCACGGCCTCTGTTCCGGAATAGAAAAGACGCAGCTCGGCCATGGATTTAATATCAGTGTCCGGTCCGAACTCCACGGTCAAGGATTCGAGCACATCCCCCTGCACAGCGTCAGGGACACGGATCTGGAACAGGACATTGTCCATGCGGTCCAACAGGATGGGAATCTGAGGATTATGGATCCTCAACGAATCTGATGCCGACAATGTCAACGACAGCAACGACAAGGCAATGAGCCAAAAGGTTCTTTTCATCATAGGAATATTGTATGAGTTATTTTGATTTGTCCGGCGAATAGATCAGTCCATCGACCGCACGGCTTCCGTCCGGAGTGACAAACACCGCCGTGAACGCCCATTTGACCAGCCAGATCTCCGGAGTCGTGAATTTTCCGACAGGCAATTTCATGAACACCTTGTTCCACCCTTTGTTCAGATGAACGGGAAGCGGAGGGCGAGCGGTGCAATTCTCGTTGCCCTGATCAATCTCAGGACTCCTCACGTCCGGAGAATTCGTCCATTCCGGCGGAAATAATTCCTGATCATTCAGCCAGATACGGCTTCCACGATAGTCCCAATGTCCAGCCGGTGGCGGCACATCGTTCACCGAACGGCTATAGTTCTGAAACTCAACAAGAATCCCGACGTCCTGAGTTTTCGGCGAATACACCCACGTGTAAGCATAGGCTGTGCTGTTCTCGGCCGGATTCTTGAACAAAGCCGGGAACGGGTACCATAAACTCCAGAAGTGGCGCAAGTATATTCCTGCCCCGGTGACTCGGTGCACGCCATATTCCTTACCTTCAAAAGAATAGCTGTCGGAGATTCCGTCCTCCGGCGGGAAGGAACGGGAAAGATCGCCTTCATTAGGAAAAGCGTCCGTGACCGCCCAATGAACGTTCGTCTGCCTCACATAAGGGAAAGGCTCCCCTTTAAGGAAATTGTCCTTATGCCAGAGCATACGACGCTCGAAATCAGCGAATTTCTTAAAGACATCACTTGATTCATCGGGGAGGATGACTCCGTTGCCGTCAAAATACTCGCTTCCCCCACCTATCCACGAACGTTCGGCGATGGCCAGAATATATGGAAAAAACGCGTTCTGCAACAGAATATTACGTTCATCCGGCAGTTTATGGTCATTCCACACGGCCATAATGGTGCCCAAGGCATCCGCACTGCCATATTCAGCATCGCAGATCCGGCTGTTATAGACAGCCACGATGTCTCCGAACAGATCAAAATGATTCGCATAGCGGAACTTGCTGTCTATGGACGGAATCCCAGGCTTCGGTTTGCCCATATAGCTCCAAAGCTGGGCTATGTCGATCTCTCCAGGCGCATATTCACAACCAGGGCTCCAAGAGACCGCTTTCTTGCCCTTCGAGCGCACCAAAGCCACCATCTCCGGGACGAAATCAGGATCCTTGAAATGGACTTCATCCGTACCTATATGAAAATAAGGCTCTTCCGCAAACAGGTCGCACGCCTCGGCAAGAAGTTCCTTGAGGATGCCCTTGCCTTTCGGGCTTTGCATATCGCACCCGAATGTTCTGGTGAAAGACTCGCTGTGACCAGGCATATCTATCTCCGGAATCACAAGAATATGATGCTTGCGGCAGAAATCGAGAAACTCCCGGACCTGTTCCTGGGTATAGCAGCATCCCGGGTAACGGGTCATATTCTCAGGGGAGGTAAGCTGCGGATAAATCTTGCTTTCAAGCCTCCAGGCCTGATTCTCAGTCAGATGCCAATGGAAAGTGTTGATCTTATAGAGCGAAAGGATCTCTATCTCGCGCTTGATTTCCTCCAGGCTTATGTACGAGCGTCCCGTGTCGTGCATAAAGCCACGGATTCCGAACGCGGGCCAGTCTATGATTTCACAGCAAGGGATTCTGACCTCACGAGTTGACCTGTCAGTCAGCTGGCGCAATGTCTGGACAGCCCAATAGACACCTTTCTCCGTGACCGCCTCGATGCTTATCTCTTCCTGAGAGACAGTCAGATTATATGCTTCTTCCTGATTAACAACGGCTTGATCTATACGCTCAACCAGCCGGACATTCACTTTTCCGGTGGCCGTGTCCGAGCGTTTGATCCCGGCCCCGTCAAGCCACTCCCCTACGATTCCCACAACTGAAGGGTCTCCAGACAAACTTACTTCAGATTTTTGGAAAGCACCTTTCGACCACACGACCTCTTGAGGGAGAGGTAGCAATTCTGGGGTGGGATCCGTTCGTTCCGAACAGCCGGCCATAGCCAAGAGCGCCAGACAACCAAGAAACAAAGATCTCATCGGATTATCTCTTTTAGTCAACAGCCGGGAAGCCTTTCTCCCGGCAAAGGTTTATTTTACAGTCTTAACTTCACCGGAATATGCATCATTCGCCCTGTAATGAGGAGCATAGAGGGACTCGATCGTCACGACAGGAGCGGTGAATATGCCCTCCTGGGTTATGAAGAAGTCCTCCGTCACAGTTGTTTTCTCCTCCGGATAGACATCGAACCAGTACTCCGTACGGTCAGTCTTGACATCCCTGTAGCCTTGAGGGGTCACCGACCAGATTCCGTTCACGGAAAGAGGACGAAGCCACCAGCCGTAGGCTCCGGAAAGTTGGTCAGACGGGCGGAAAGCCGCCTCGCGAGGGGCGGTCAGTTTCACGAAACTGCGGTTCTCCTGATTCCAGATCCGATACTCGGCAGTTATCTTGTCGCCGACACTGAGCTTCATTCCCGGGAATATCTCCAGACGGTTCTTCTTTCCGTCCTCGCCCTTTACCTCTTTGTAGAAATGGCGCTCGACCGTGAAGCCGTTTCCTGCGGCCTTCACCTTTGAGAAAGGTACTGAATATGTCTTTGTCAGGCTCACGACCCTCGTCGCAAGGATGTCAGCCGGGCCGGTCAGCACGGAGTTGAGGGCATCCACGAAAGCGGGATCCCCACCCCATTTCTGAGTCTCTTTCTGAAGCATCAGCCAAAGACGTATGCCGTCGGCGATCTGTTTAGCGGTAACTTCGACAGGCTCAGTGACCGAATTCGCCGATCCACGGGCCTGCACTGCACTGAGCTTGCCGAAGTGTCGAAGGGCGGCCTCCACATATTCACTTGACAGCAAGTCACAAAGCATCGAATGCGCATAGGCCTCGCTCTCCAGCAAGCCTCTGAACGGCATCACTGCGTTAGGATAATACCAACCGCCATCAGGATGTTGTACGGCATATTCAAGAAGCGACTGGACATCAGCGGCCATCGACTGGTTCATCTTCGATTCCGCGGAGAGTTTCAGCCCCCATGAGGAAGCCAACAACAAACCGCCATCACTGCCTGTCAGATTAGCCAAAGTCTTGATTCTGCGAGCCTTGGCAAGAATCTGCCCGTTCAGCCCACGACCATCTTTCGCGGAAGGCACAAGATAGTCTTTCACCGATTTCTTGAACTCCTTGAAATTACCGGCGTATTCAGACTTGTCGTTCTTGGTCTGAAGAGAGACATCAAACGGCATGGACGAGTACAGCGAGCGGACGTAGGCATACTGCTCCATTGACAGCCAGCCGCACCAGCGAGGGAGCGCATTCCCACGCAGGAACTGATTACGGTCCAGCCACTTGACAGAACCCCTCAAATCAATTCCACCAAAATCAAAGCCTGCATCACGCATCTTTGCAAGACGCTCAAGCACGACAGCGGTCACGACCGGAGAGGAGCGCATACCCTCGAACCAACCAAAGCCTCCGTCAGCGTTCAGACACGCCTTGATCTTCTCCACGAGAACCGCGTCCGACATCTCTGACTCAACGTCAGTGCCAAGAGAGGCAGCGACCTTACGGACATACAGTGCCTCCGTCAAAGACAGAACATCCTTACCCTTAGGCTCAATCTTGGACGGCACCGCGTCCAAAACCATCTGGCGGATGTCAATTTCCTTAACCTCAGCACCTTTGGATGTAGTGCCGGTAAACTCTGATTCGAGACGTTTGATCAGAGCGGCCTTGTCCGCCCCGGCAAGAAGCACGGCGGAATGGGACTCTGTCAAAGTCTGCTTCGCCTCGTGAACCGGCAGGCTGACAAACACCCCGTCCGAGAACGTTTTGACGTTGTCAGCGAAGACCAATTTCAGTCCAAGCTCATCATATTCCTTAGGGTTGACATCAAAGGCGACTTCAACTGAACTGCCAGCCGGAACCGTCACTTTCTTCGATGACGAAGCGAACGGCTTCATCCCCTCATGATCCTTCGATGAATATGTCTGCAAAGACGTAACTCCGGTCACACTCTTGTCGGAACCATTTGACACAGTGGCGTGCAGCACAAACCTGTCACCTTTATAAAGATATTTAGGCTCGGCCACCGAAACCTTGACCGGAACCGTCACGACCATCTCACGGCGGACGGAGGCGTTCCTCATCTGTTTGTCGTGCGCCCAAACCTGCACCACAAAAGTCGAAAGCTTGTCAGAAGTCCTGAATTTCAGGAATATGTTCCCGTCGGCGTCCGGGTGCAGGAACGGCTCGAAAGCCAAAGAGGAGGCAAAGTCCGAGCGAACGGCAACGTCCTGAATCCCGGTCTCTTCGTCCCTCGTCCCGGAATCCTCGGCAGACGCGCTCTTTGACATCTCGTACGGCATTGCCGCAGATTCGAGAAGGACATCGCTCTCGCCGTCAGCCACCGAATCCATCATCACTGCAGGACTTCTTCTGCCAAGACCACGGACCCTCACGCTATTCCGGGAGAAAGAGCCGTAACCGACAACCATGTCATCATCATAAGTCATCCGGCCACGTACTCCGCCCGTGGAATTTGAAATGTAAACATTCTCCGCCCCCGACCAGACCAAACGCACAGTGGTCCAATCATTGGCCGAGATCAGTTCCGAGCTCTTGTCAAACACGGTCGCCACAGCCTCAACGCCAGGGACAGACTTCAAAGCCAATGAATATTCCGTACCAGGCAAAGCCTTGTCCGTGAACGAAGAGAATGCCAGCGGCAGTTCAAGAGTCTTGCGCTCACGCCTGAACTCCTGGTTGAACATGCGTCTCGACCCGTCCCGGAAATAGAATACCATCAACCGGACGGCGTCAGGATATTCCTCCTTATAATCATATACAATTTCCGTCAAAGAGCCCTTTTCTCCCACCTTGCCGTCAAGATGGATCATCTTGTGCTCAAGCAGCTGACGCTTGTCCCCGAACAGCTCCACCACAGCCCAGACAGGGCCTTCCCCGACACCGAACTGAACCTTGATGTCCTCACCGGTTTTCAAGATGCCGTCAGCGCAGCCGCCCACCAACTTAAATATGTTCTTGACCTTAGCATCAAGTACTGTAGCCGAATCATCCACACGAAGTATCATCAACTTTGTCTGGGCAGTCACCTTACGGCCGTCTTCCCTGACGATTTCAGCATTAACCTCAAGCAGGTACATTCCGGCCGCCGGAAGCGCGAGTTCCTCCGTCTTGCCGGAGAACGTCTCGCCAGAAGCCAAATTCTTGCCAGAATCATCTGACAATAAATACCTTACTTCAACAGGAGAGTTAACCTTACCGCCTCTCGAATCTTTGACTCCGAACGACACAATGGCCTTATCTCCGGAAACCATAAATGGAGTGCCGCGCCATGCGCCATCCGAAGGATTGATGTCACCCTTGGACGCATTTGTCACATCAACAGCAAGGTTGAAATATTTCAGAGCCGAGACCATCCTGGAGAATTCCTTTGTCTCCCCTGTCGCATCCGTCACCTTGACGGTCACGCCATAGAAGGCGAGGCCATCATTGTCATCAGTTCCGAAGCGTACCGTGAACGAACCGTCCGCATCCAAAAGCAGTTTTCCCGAGGCGAAAGTTCTCCCGTGCCGGCCAACAGAATAGGTCACTGATGCGGCAGACAGCGGATGTCCGCTGAAACTGGACACCTTGCCGGTCACCTCAACGGTGTCGCCGGCAATGAAAAGCCTGTCGGTCTTGTCAAAGGCAAGGTCGTAGGTCGGAAGGATGAACTCATCCACGATGATTCCTTTCGACGAGTTCACGCCATCGCCGGTGACCCACACCTGAAAATGACCGTTCCTGCCTCCGGAAGGGATGTCAAACGAGCCAGCCACAGAGCCATATTCATTGGTAGTCAATTCTTTGTTCCCGACTGTCTTGTCCTCAGCATTGACGAGTTCGGCCTTCACTTTGACACCGGCCTCCAAGGTATGCAGACTCTTGCCCATGTCTCCTTTGTAAAGGACGGCCTTGAACTCCACCTTCTCTCCCGGATTGTAGGCCGACTTGTCCGTGAATATCTCGCAGAACGTTCCCGGATCGTCATTCTGATCCGACTCATAACCAGAGTTCCCGTAGATGTAGTGTTCATCAGTCTTGTGGAGGAATCCGTCCTGATCACGGTATGACGCGACCAGACAGCTCGCCGCACCGTTCTTCAGACTGCCAGCAATGTCTTCAGGCAAAGGAGTGAATCCGTCCTTGCAAAGTTCCACATCCTTGGCCCCGGCAATGGTCTTGCCTGAGCGAAGTAGCTCAAGATCAACCTTTTCCACAGGCTCGCCGGTCAGATAGTCAGCGACAAAGAAACGCTGCTTCTCGCTGTCCTTGCGCACGGCGATGGAAAGGGTCTTCTTTTCCCATTCGGCCTTTGAGACCACCTTCCCGTTCCTTACAGTGAATATGTAGTCTCCGTCATCGCATTTCGGAAGTTCAACCTTCACAGTGTCTTGAACATAAAAACTTTTCCTGGGGTTGTTCACCGTCTTGCGGATCAATGGCTTGGCTCCTTTGACATCCTGAACGAACTCCACATCGACTTTCGCCAGATTGCGAAGGGTGAGGACGGCGACACCTTTCTCGAAAGCTATTCCTATCTCCTTCCTGTCAAGGGATTCCATCAACAGTTTGAAATCATTCACCTTTCCGGCGATATCCTTTTCGATACCTTTTGAATATGACAGGCGTTCCTTCTCGGCAAGTCTGCAATCATTGCGAAGGGATTTATAAGACGCTTCGACAAGCTCGGCGTCCGAAGATCTCCGGCCGGCATAAGAGTCACTAATCCTGGACAGGCTGTCAAACCGGCCTCTGAACACGATGGCCTTGCCGTACAGGGACATAGCCTTTCCAGCATACTTATCCGCGAACGAACGGGCGGCGGCCATCTTCTCGGCACGTCCCTGATCATTGTATTTATAGTTCTTATCAGCCATCCGGCGGTACTCAAGGTAGGCGGCCTTCGGGTAGGAATCGCCGACATATTCCCCCAGAAGCGACATCGCCTTCTCCGAACGATTGATGACGGCCAGGAACCAGAGGGCATATTCATAATCATCCTTGATCATTCCCGTCCACAGGTCATCCAGTCCGTCGCCGTAGAAAGCGCCGTTTCTGGCCGCCTGAAGCCTGGCCTTGTTGATCAGAACATAATCAACGAGCGATGCAGGACTCCCTTCGGAGCGCCGGTGATAAAAGGTCACGATCGGTTCGGCATATTCATCCACCTCCTTGTCAAGCCACTTATCATACTCCTCTCGCAGCTTCCAGTCACGGTTGCCTACAATCTCAACCTTCCTGTTGGCGGCGGTGTAGAAGTCATAGTTCAGACGTTCGGCCTTGGCTTTCGAGATGATGGCGTCAAGAACGGAGGCCATTTCTTTCGGGCGGTCGGCTTTCTGAGCGGAGGAATATTCCTTCCACAGGTCAGTCAGCACAAGGTTGTCCTTTGTCGTGCTCTGACCTTTACCTTTTCTTACAAAAGCGGCTGTTGTTATCGCCGCAAGGCACAGGATAGCCACGAGGACGGAGGTTATCAGCATATTCGTCTTCATCTTTAATGTTATCTTTTATGTACGGTTAAATCCACGCCTGCAAAAATCTTGCAAGGGAAGAATCCTACATCTGCAAGGATTTCAGGATCTGCACGGCCTCGCTCACAAGGTAGGTGCTGCCTCCTACATAAATCAGCGGGAAGCAGAAGCGAGCGCTGTCCGGCATCCTCGACGTCTCACGCGCCAGATTGATAGCCATTGAAAGAGCCTGACGCACATCAGAAGCGTCGTAGATGCGGTTCACAGACCTACCGTTCGCGGCACAGAAAGCACGGTACCGCGCCGTCAGTGCCTTCTCCGGAAGCGCGCGGTGAATCTCTGGATTCGTGAATATGCAGGTGGCGTCGGCCGGAATCAACGGCATTATCCCATCCAAGTCCTTGTCGGCCATAATCGCATATACCAGAATCAACGAGGAGCACTCCCCTTCCGCCACCATCGACTCCAGCTGGGCGAAATTCTCTTTCAGGGCCGCCGGATTGTGACCGATGTCCGCGATGATGAACGGCTGGAGCGAAAGCCTTTCCCAACGGCCGTGGAAGCCCATTCTGGAAGCCGTGCGGACTATGGCGGTGACGACAGCCCGGGAATCCGACAGACCGGCATATTCAGGCATATTCCTTAATATATCGATGGCGGCGAGCACGGTGCGGAGGTTTTTCCTCTGGTACTCACCTCGAAGGTCCATATTTCTTAGAATCTCATCGCTCCGGTGCCACAGCGAAGGTTCCACATCCTCGGCGAACGTCAGCGGGCAGCCGACCTCGGCAGACTTGGCCTCAAAGACGGGGCGTGTCTCAGGAAGATACTCCCCGACAAGGGCCGGGACGTTCTTCTTGAATATTCCGGCCTTCTCGGCGGCGATCTCAGCCAATGTGTTTCCAAGAAGGGCGCAATGATCCAGAGCTATGCTTGTGACTATCGAAAGGTCTGGGGTTATGACATTCGTGCTGTCAAGACGGCCTCCGAGACCGACCTCGATCACTGCGACATCCACTTTCTGATCATAGAACCATTTGAACGCCATTCCGGTCGTGATCTCGAAGAACGACAGGCTCAGGGCATCCATATCGGCCTCGTAACGGCAGAGGAAATCATAGACATATTCCTCGGACACCAGTCCGGCGCTCTGTTTTTCCCCGACAATCCTCATCCGCTCCCGGAAATCCACAATGTGCGGAGAGGTGTAAAGGCCGACTCTGAGACCGCAGGCGGACAATGCCGAAGCGAGCATATTCGCGACAGATCCCTTGCCGTTCGTGCCGGCCACGTGTATCGTCCTCAGGCTTTTATGCGGATTACCCAAGACTCCCTCGAACTTGAGCATATTCTCAAGCCCGGGCTTGTAGGCATCCTTGAAAGGAACTTTCTGAACCGAAGGGAATCTGGTGAATATAGCCTCGACCTTCCTCTGGTAACTCTTTTTGGAAAATGGTTCCATCATCATCCGATGTACTTGTTTTTTTGAACTGAACTCAAATTTACTTAAATTTACGGACATATTCTAGCGGAATGAAAGAAAAAACATCAGCGCTTCATTCGAAGTACATCATCGATGGCGTTTCCAGACGGTTGACTCCGGCTGAGATGCTTGATGACTGCATCGCGTCTAAAGAAGAAGGGGTGGTTCCGAATAACGGGGAGTTCGAGCCGGTCGTGGACGAAAGTACGGATCCATCGCCATCAATGAAAAAGTTTCAGAATCAGAACGTTCAAGGCTACCTTGCAACAGTCGTTTCGCTTTTGGACGAACCCAGGCCGTTTCCGGCGGCGTACGCGGATCCCTACACCAGAGGCAGGATCGCCAAGGCGCTTCTAGACGCGGTGTGGCTGAACGGCCGTTTCAAACTCGGCGACCTGACCTTGGCCGCGAAATGGAAGTGGAACGGCAAGCCGCTCGGGAATATGGCGGCGTTCTATTCGTCCGCCGAAGCCACCGCGGACTACATCAACAATCTTGGAATATGCCTGAGCGGGTACTCGTTCACGGAAAGCGGGCGGGTTTGCCAGACCTCCTTCAAGGTCGGGGCGTGCGAAAAGGCTGAAAGCCCGGATGAAGACGACATATTCCTGCCCGAAGACGCTCCTTTCGGCAGCGAGCATCCGGTGCTTGGCCGGCGCAGGGCCGTTCCGGACAAATTGGCCGCGGATCCGGACAGCTGGATCATCTACGTGCCGTTTGACACGTGTGACTTCAGGCTCGGCGGTTCGCTTCTCTGCGACGCTCTCGGACAGAACGGAGACAATTTCCCGGAAATCGGAGACGCAGACTATTTTATTGACTGTTACGAGGTTATCCGTGAGTTCATCGAGGACAGAATCGCTGTGTCAGCCGCCACCGTGTGTGATGGAGGTCTGCTTACGGCACTGAAATTGATGTGTTCGGGGGATGTCGGAGCCGACATCGACATAAGCGGGATAATGAGCGCATACGGCGAGGACAAGAAGCTAAGGATCCTGTTCTCGGAGGTTCCGGGAGCGATCATCCAGATCAAGGACTCCGACTATGACTATGTCGATGCCGAATTCCTGCTTCAGGACATCGCCTACTACCCTATAGGTCACCCGGTGACCGGCACCGGCGAAGTCAATGTGAAGGCCGGCGGCAGCGGAATAGCGAACATACTGCAATCCCTGCTCGGCAGCCAGACATCGGAAGGGGAAGACTGAGATTCATTATTTGCAAGCGGCAAATGGAGATTGCCGTGGAAATGATAATTAATAACACATATGGCAAGATACGCTGACACTCCGCACGGCGGAGGGGGCGGCAGGAAGCCCAAAATCTTTGTTCTTGACACGAACATCATCCTGCACGACCACAAGGCCATCCGCAAGTTTCAGGACAACGACCTGGTGATACCGATCGCCGTCATCGAGGAACTTGACAAATTCAAGAAAGGCAACGACAATCTGGCTTTCAACGCCAGAGGCTTCATGAGGGACATCGACCGCATCACCGACGGGAAATCGTTCGGGAAGTACGGTGTACCGATCGGAAGAGGACTGGGGAACATCAGGATAGACCCTGGGCATCCTTTCCCGGAGAGCATGAAAGGGATGTTCTACGATGATATTCCCGACCACAGGATCCTTGCCACCGCAATCTGGACCAGAGACAACAATCCGGACAGGTTCGTCGCCCTCGTCACGAAGGACATCAACCTCAGGATGAAGGCGAAGGCCGCCGGGATGGAGGTCCAGGACTACCTGACCGACAGGATCGACGAGGACAAGATCGAGAACTCCAACAAGGAAGTCCAGTTCCTTGGAGGGCTCTCTCCTGAGGCGCTGCAGAGCCTTGCCTACAGCCAGGAGACCGCCGTGGACTGGAAGGCCGTCTGCAAAGTCAGGCCCAAGGCCAACCAGCTTTACAAGATCAAGGGGCAGGACAGCACGATCTGCGCGAGGTTCGATGAGAACAGGGACAAGATTGTTCTGGTCAAGAACAAGGAAGCCTACGGAATACGCCCGCGCAACGACGAGCAGAAATTCGCTTTGGACGCCTGCCTGAACCCGGCCATCCAGCTTGTCTCGATGACAGGCGGAGCGGGAACCGGAAAGACCCTGCTGGCGCTGACCGCAGCCATCGAGCAGGCCAAGGACTTCGACCAGATCATCCTTACAAGACCGACGATAGTGCTTGGCAATCAGGACATCGGCTTCATCCCGGGAGACCAGAAGGCCAAGATGAGTCCTTTCGTACAGCCTTTGATGGACAACCTGAACGTCATCAAGGCACAGTTCCGTCCTTCCAGCAAGGAAGCCTTGAGGATAGAGGCCATGCTGAAGGAGGAGAAACTGATGATCTCCCCTCTGGCCTACATCAGGGGCAGGAGTCTGGGGCGTGTGTTCCTCATCTGCGACGAGGCGCAGAACCTCACGCCAAACGAGGTGAAGACAATCATCACGAGGGCGGGAGAAGGCACAAAGATGGTGTTCACTGGCGACATATTCCAGATTGACCAGCCTTATCTGGATCAGTGGTCCAACGGACTGTCGCACCTGAACGAGAAGATGGACGGACAGAAGCTGTTCGAACATATATTCCTGAAAATAGGAGAAAGGAGCGAGCTTTCAGACATCGCGTCCCGCCTTTTGTAAGTTTGTAAGAGAGAGAAACCTGCCCCTGCTGCTTTTCAAGGCATGGGGGCAGGTTTTGATTTTTTGACTTTGCCTTTTGACATTTGATTTTTCCGTAATTGCTATAACCAAAGTTTTTTAGTAATTTTGTATTCTGTATTTACTGCAACGTCTATAAAACAAATTCTTGATAATATGTTCGACAAAAAGAAAAGAGTCTATCGTTTCGGCGGCAAGACCGCTGAGGGCGATGGACAGATGCGTGAGCTCCTGGGAGGAAAGGGAGCCAATCTGGCCGAGATGAGCAAGCTCGGAATGCCGGTTCCGGCAGGTTTCACAATCACGACTGAATGCTGCGCTGAGTATTACTCACTCGGCGGAGGCTATACGGAGGAACTCAAGAAGGAGGTCGCCGAGGCTTTGAAGGCCACGGAGACCGTCATGGGCAAGAAATTCGGTGATCCGTCCGATCCGCTTCTCGTAAGCTGCCGCTCTGGCGCCAGAAGTTCCATGCCAGGCATGATGGACACCATCCTCAACATCGGTCTTTGCTCCGCCACTCTTCCTGGAATGATCCAGAAGACAGGCAACCCAAGGTTCGTCTATGACGCTTACAGACGTCTCATCATGATGTACTCCGATGTCGTCATGGAGAAGGCCGAGGGCATCGAGCCGGCTGATGGCCAGGGAATCCGCCAGCAGCTTGACAGGATGATGATGGAGCTCAAGGAGCGGAAGGGCTACAAGTCCGACACCGACATCACAGCCGAGGAACTCAAGGACCTCTGCGAGAAGTTCAAGGCAAAGGTCAAGGAAGTTCTCGGAGTAGATTTCCCTGACACGGCCGAGGCCCAGCTTTGGGGTTCCATCGGCGGCGTGTTCAAGTCTTGGAACGGCAAGAGGGCCATCGCCTACAGAAGGATCGAGAAGATTCCTGATGACTGGGGAACAGCCGTGAACGTGCAGTCAATGGTGTTCGGTAATATGGGCAACACCTCTGCCACCGGTGTGGCGTTCTCACGTAACCCGGCCACCGGAGACAACAAGTTCTATGGAGAGTGGCTGATCAATGCGCAGGGTGAGGATGTGGTTGCCGGAATCCGTACCCCTAACCCTCTGAACGAGGCCACCAAGACAGAGAAGAACAAGGATCTGCAGTCCCTTGAGACAGCCATGCCGGATGTTTACAAGGAACTTGACGGAATTCGTCTGAGACTCGAGCAGCATTTCCGCGACATGCAGGACATCGAGTTCACCATCCAGGAGGGCCATCTTTGGATGCTCCAGTGCAGAATCGGCAAGAGAACCGGTCTGGCCGCCCTTCAGATGGCGATGGACATGGTTGATGAGAAGATGATCGACGAAAAGACAGCCGTGATGAGGGTTTCTCCTTCACAGCTCGACGAGATCCTCCACCCTATCCTCGACCCAGCGTCTGAGAAGAAGTCCAAGGTGCTTGCAATCGGTCTTCCTGCATCTCCGGGCGGAGCCGTAGGTCAGGTAGTGTTCACATCCGAGGCCGCCATGGAGGCCAACGCCAACGGCAAGAAGGCCATCCTCATCCGTGAGGAGACCTCTCCTGAGGACATCGAGGGAATGCGCGCCGCGGCCGGTATCCTCACCACACGTGGAGGTATGACCTCACACGCGGCCCTTGTCGCCCGTGGATGGGGCAAGTGCTGCATCGTGGGCTGCGAGTCCATGAAGATCAACTTCGAGGCGAAGACCGTTTCCTTCGGTGATGTCACATTCAAGGAGGGAGACTGGATGAGCCTCAACGGAACAAAGGGATTCGTTTACGGAGAGAAGATCGACACGATGGACGCTTCCGAGAACCCGATGTTCATCAAGTTCATGTCAATCGTCGACAAGTTCCGCAAGATTGGTGTCAGAACCAACGCCGACACCCCTGAGGACGCTCAGAAGGCCCTCAGTTTCGGAGCCGAGGGAATCGGACTGTTCCGTATCGAGCACATGTTCTACGGGCTCAACTCCGAGCAGCCTCTGGCTAAACTGCGCAAGATGATCCTCTGCAACACTGACGAGGAAAGAAAGGCCGCTCTCGCTGAGCTTGAGCCTTACATCAAGGCATCTGTGAAGAGCACCCTGAAGATCATGGACGGCAAGCCGGTTGTGTTCCGTCTGCTTGACCCGCCTCTCCACGAGTTCGTGCCTAAGACGGAGGAGAAGGAGAAGGAGCTTGCCAAGGAGCTGGGTGTCACTGTCGAGGACATTGAGAAGCGTGGCGAGGCCCTTCATGAGGTCAACCCTATGATGGGTCACCGTGGAGTGCGTCTGCACATGTCCTACCCTCTCATCGCCGAAACTCAGTACAGGGCGATATTCACCGCCACCGCCGAGCTTCAGCAGGAAGGCTTCAACCCTCATCCTGAGATCATGATCCCAGTGACGATCTCCGCCCGTGAGCTCAGCTTCCAGAGGGCGATCTGCGACAAGGTGAAGGCTGAGGTTGAAGGCACCACCCGTCAATTCATCCTTTACAACTTCGGTACGATGATCGAGATACCTCGCGCGGCACTGACCGCCGACAGGATGGCCCGCGCAGCCGAGTTCTTCTCATTCGGCACCAACGACCTCACCCAGATGACATTCGGTTTCTCACGTGACGATGTCGGAACTTTCATGGGTGAATATCTTGGCAACAAGATCCTCGACGCCGATCCGTTCCAGACCATCGACACCAAGAGCGTGGGCAAACTGGTTGAGTTCGGCATCCAGGCCGGTCGCTCAAAGAGGCCTGACCTCAAGTGCGGTGTCTGCGGAGAGCACGGTGGAGATCCTGCGTCAATCCGTTTCTTCAACAAGATCGGTGTTGACTACGTTTCCTGCTCACCGTTCCGTGTGCCTATCGCGCGGTTGTCAGCCGCCCAGGCCGCGATCGAGCAGAGCAAGTAGTTAGAGTTTCACTGACATATTCATAAAGAATCCGTCCCTTGCCGGGGCGGATTTTTTGGCAATATAATTGCTGTTGTGGGCGCAAAAAATTTCCCCTTGCCGAATTTTTCACGTTACAAAAATTGCGGCAAGGGGAAATTTCTTTGCGCTATTAACGCATTGCGAATTATTATGCCTACCTATAGTTCTAACCATAGAGGCTATGGGAAATTTCTTTGGCGTCATGGCGACATCGTCGGCCGACCCACCGTGGCAGATAAAATCCTGATATTCAAGCAGAAGCGCTCTCTCGTGGTATTAAAACCAGAACCACGAAAGAGGCTATATGACTCATTATCATCTACTTAAGTGCCACGACCCCGCCCATCCCCCCTCCCACACATCTACGGGGCGTTGAGTATGGCAAAGCGTAGCGACCAACCATAGTAGCCAGTGCGCCACTATCATTAAGCCTGTAGCGCACCGGGCTGGTCGAGGTGTCGAAACGTACTTGGAAGCTTCGGCAAACCCTGCGACCGGAGCGAACTATCTGGAGCCGAGGTAGAGGAATACCATTCCGAGGAGGACGAGGGCGAGGTCGATGGCTTTGCTGCGGAGGTTTTTCTCTTTGAAGACTAGGGCGGCGAACAGGAAGCTGACCACGACGCTGCCGCGGCGGATCATCGAGACGACTGAGATCATCGCTCCCGGGAGAGACAAGGCGTAAAGATAGACGAAGTCGGCGACACTCAGGAATACAGAGATGAATATGATTGACCAGCGCCAGCGGAATGGTGTGGTTTTCTTTCGGTTGGGATACCAGATGAGCATCATCATCACGCCCATCATTCCGCACTGGTAGATGTTGTACCAGCTCTGGACGGACATCTTGTCCATGGCAAGGCCGTCCGGATTCATCAGGAACTTGTCGTAGAGTCCGCTGAGGGCTCCGAGAATCGCCGAGCCGACAACGGCATAGATCCAGACATTATGCTCGAAATCAATCCCTTCCCTCTTTCCGCTGCGGCTCAGCATGAAGAAAGACACGACAGCCAGCAGGACTCCGATCCATTGGAGCCAGTTCAGCTTCTCCCCGAAGATCAGCATCGCACCGACCAGGACCAGAACCGGGCGGGTGGCGTTGATCGGGCCGACAATCGTGAGCGGAAGATGCTTCATTCCGTAGTAGCCTAAAGTCCAGGAACTGAGGACTATGACGCTCTTCAGCAGAATCCATTTCTGGACCGCCCAGCCACCATATTCACCAACCTTGAGGATGCTGCCGTCAAGAGCGGTGGTGCCGTAGGAAAGAGCGATGAACGGAATGAATATGAGCGAGCAGAACAATGTGTTCAGGAACAGCACAGGGATGACGGCGTTGCCGCCAAGGGATTCCTTTTTGAAGGAGTCGTAGAATCCAAGCAGGACCGCCGACAGGAACGCTAACGATAACCACATAACAATTACTGCTATACTAACCGGGTGCAAAGATAATCTTTTTCAGGAATATTATTGTGTTCCGGCTCATGCGACAGGCAGTGAATAAACTTGGCCGGGAACCGTGCAAGTGTGGAAAAAATATGGTAACTTTACGAAAAATTTTACCCAATGAGCGCAGTGCACGTTATTGACCATCCCATGATTCAGCACAAGCTGACTATCATGAGGAAGAAGGAAACCGGTTCCAAGGATTTCCGCGAATTGCTTAAAGAGATTTCCCTTCTGATGGGATATGAGATCACCCGCGATCTTCCACTTGACGACATCGAGATAGAGACCCCTATCTGTAAGATGACGGCCAAGAAGGTTTCCGGCCGCAAGCTCGCCATTGTCCCGATTCTCCGCGCCGGCATCGGCATGGTGGACGGACTCCAGACACTCGTTCCCGTGGCGAAAGTCGGACACATAGGACTTTACCGTGACGAGAAGACCCACACTCCTGTGGTTTATTACTGCAAGCTCCCTGAAGACATAAACAAGCGTCTCGTGATCGTGACCGACCCGATGCTCGCCACCGGAGGAAGCTCTTGCGACGCGTTGACAATGCTGAAAGAGCGTGGATGTTCGAACATCAGGCTTATGTGCCTCGTGGCAGCTCCGGAAGGAATCGCCCGCGTGCAGAAAGAGCATCCTGACGTTGACATATTCGTGGCCGCGATTGACGAGTGCCTGAACCAAGACGCATACATAATTCCCGGACTTGGTGACGCCGGAGACAGAATCTTCGGCACGAAGTAAAAAGGCCATTGTATGAGCAGGCAGATCCCGGAAATTAATTACTTGATGTCTCTTGTGGAGAAGAGATTCTGTAAGAGTGTCATGACATCCACTGACTTTTACTCTCTGGCTCAAGAGATTGAAAGCGAGACCCATGAAAGAATTTCCGCCTCCACACTGAAAAGGATGTGGGGTTATGTCAACATGACCCCGCTTCCTCGGCAGACAACACTTGATGTACTGGCCAAATATATCGGCTCAACAGACTATAAGACATTCTGTGAAAGCATTAAGAATTCTACGGCGTTCCAGTCAAGATTCTTCACGGCCAACTTCATCAACTCCTGCGACCTGGCGCCGGACTCCAGAGTTGAGATCGGTTGGGATCCCAATCGCAAGGTCACACTCAAGTACATGGGCGACTACCTGTTTGAAGTAGAATCCTCCCTCAACTCCAAACTCAGGCAAGGAGACCGCTTTGAGGCCGCCAACTTCATAAAAGGCTCCCCTCTCTACATTTCCAGAATTCTCAGGGACGGCGAATACACTCCGTCCTACATAGCCGGCCGCCAAGGCGGGATCAATCATCTGAAGACACTTTGAGATGGGATTCTCCGGTGACGACAAAGGCGGTTTTTGTCACCGAAGAGGGGCCTCTGGAGTTCTTGGGGAACGAATATGCCCCAAAACGTCGCAAAAAAGACACTTCTAGAAAAAGACTCCGACGGCGAATTGAAGATCAGCATGGCCGGAAAAATCCGACGTGACACCCACGGACAGTATCAACGGGCTGAATGTCAGGAACAATCCCACATCGGCCGCCGGACTTTTGAATGACTTGTCCTCCACTTTGGCCCACTGGCCGGAAACGTCCTCCCAACAGCGAGTGTAAGATGTCACACCGGCTCCGGCAAAGAATCCGAAACGACGGGAAGTGAACATGGCGAGACCGGCGGTGATCATGGTACGGTCTGCACGGGACTTTCCTGTGGTCCAGATGCGGCCATATTCAGTGTCACCATCGCTGGTGCATGTGTAGGAATATTCATTCTTCCGGAAATCACTCCGATAGTTGACGTATGCGCCGATGCCTTTCCAAGTCGCCACCGCCATCGCACCATAGGATGGGGTCGGGAATATTCCGGCATCGGCAAGGACGGCCAACCTGAGTCCTTCCTTCCGGTGCTGTTTTTTCCCTTCAAGTCGCTGAGCCACTAGTTCTGGTCGCTGAGCCTGTGGTTCGACGGGGCCCACCAACCATCGTAGCGACACTGCTTGACGTGTCTTAGAGGTCACTTCGACAGGCTCAGTGACAGGGCTTATCTTCTGGATCGAAATGAACTTCGGTCTGTCCGGCTTCTTCCCGAAAGCCATCATCCCTTGCATATACCTCACCTTGATTGCCTCAAAACGGGCCGCCTGCGCCGCCGACATCTTCCCCGAAGCGTTGGACAAAGTCTTCCTGAGCGACGAGAGTTCAGCCATAAGCGAGCCCAACGACTCCATCTGGAGGCTCTGCCCGGACTCGACCTTGGCCCGCATCTCCACGCAACGGTCACAGATATAGGCATACTTGTCCAACGCCTTGTCGTAATTGTCCGACTGCGGCGCGGCGGCAGCGGAAGGCCAAAAACAAAGCACGGAAAGCAAAACCAAAAGAATATGTCGGTGAATATATCTCATAAACCTCGATGCATCATACAAATTTAGTAACATTCAAAAAATAACCTGCATCATCTTAAGGAATCTTTTCGGTCTAGATCTCTTTTCTCATCAGTCATGTGCCACCGGCACACTCCTTCTTCAAAAAAAGATCTATCCTCGAAAATCTTCTCTTAATCTGAAGCAACTTATTTTTTTCATGTTCCTTAACATAAAAATAGTTATCTTTGAGTTTCAGACCAACAATTGTGAAGACAGTTTCCGAATATTCAATCGCATAATGGACGAGGCATCCGGATTTTTCGAGACACCGACAGAGGCTCAAAGCCCGAGACAAGGCATTTTCGAGCTGATGCGCAGCAACCCTGAAAGTTACTGCGAGATCTGGCGTGCCGACAAGGACGGACGCTTCCGCATCTATAAGGCTCTGAAAAGTGAATATGCCGGTGACGCCGTCTATGAGCGTCTGTTGAGGAAAGAATTCGAGATAGGATATTCATTGGACCATCCGAACATCTGTGAGTACTATGGTTTCGTGAACATTCCGCCGCTTGGCAACTGCATCGAGATGGAATGGGTGGACGGTTGCTCTCTGGACACTCTCCTGCCCCGTGGAGCGATCAGCAAGACATTGGCGTCAAAGATCATCAATGAGACATGTGACGCGTTGGCCTATATGCATTCCAAGCAGATTGTCCACCGGGACCTCAAGCCGTCCAACATCATGCTGACCTACAACGGCAACAATGTCAAACTCATCGACTTCGGGCTTTCCGACTCTGATTCGCATTCCGTCCTGAAGGGTTCCGCCGGGACGCAGGTCTATGCATCCCCAGAATTGATTTCCGGTGGCAACGTGGACTACCACACCGACATATTCTCGCTTGGCTGCGTCATTGACCGCTTGAGTCCGGCCTACGCCAAAGTGGCCCGGAAATGCTGCCAAAGAGATCCTTCGAGGCGTTACCAAAGCGCGCTTGAGGTCAAGGAGGCCATCAAACACATATCCAGGCTGCCGTTGTGGCTTGCTGTTGTCGCTTTAATCGCCTATGTGACTCTGCTTTCCATACGCCCTTGGACCCGCCATGTACTTTCAGGTGCGACAGACTCTTTAAGCAAGGTTGTGGGCACAGACTCGGCATCCGTGATTCAGACTGTGGACTCAAGTCAGATGGTGGGCATTGGCTCGCCTTCCACTGACTCGACTTCGGACAAGGATAACTTCCGGAATCCGCCGGAATCCGCAAAGGCTGCCAGCGCCACAGTGAAATCATCAGATTCCACCAAGAAGATCGTACGGAAGGATGAAAGCAAATCTGAAAAGAAAGAGCCTTCACCCCGTCAGGCAAAACCACAAAGCGACAAAGAAGCCATCGACGAGCTTTTCCGTCAGGCCACCGAACTATTTGACCAATAAAGTAGTTTGCCCACGACATTCCGTTCCTTCCCAGGCAACGATTCCAGTCCGTTTCGTAGCCAGACAATCCCATACTTCACTCTCCGGCGACATTATCGCCCCGTTTCGTTACCCAGCGGTGCAGCCAGCACTCTCCGGCGACATTATCGCCCCGTTTCGTTACCCAGCGGGTCACTTTGAATATATACTTTCTAATTCCGACTTTGAGAACATCCTGAAACATGCCTGCCAATAAGCGGATTTCTCACCGTCGAACTCACCACGATCAATCTCCGACTCCTTGCCGACCCTGTGCAGGATCGTGTTGTTGCCATCCCCAATATGCTCAGCCCAAGTGAGTTCCGCGAACGGTGAATCCTGTCTCCGGCCTATGTGATGCAGCTCATATGGATCTCCGTTCGAGTCCCGAGGCGGGTACCTTTCACCGATCAAGTCAGCGTTATTGTAATCCTTCCACCTGCTCCAATCCGCCAGTTTAGTCTTAAGCCACTCCTTCCGGCAGTTGAACGTCGACCAATCAATGTCCGACCGGATAAGCGCCGACCGTCCCCCGACCATAAAAAACACAAATTATCATAAAAAACATATTTTTACCCCCGGACAATTACTACCGCCCGCTGAATATCCGAGGTTTTGGTTGTATTTTAGCCACGGCCTACGCAGAGTGATTCCGGACGTGTTTCCGCAACCTGCTCAAGATTCATCGGAAAGTCGGCGGAAGATTATGCTTGTATAACTAATTAAAAACTACTATCTTTATGGCTGTTAATAGATATGGCGACCTGAGTGCCTACGGCTGGGGCCGCGCACTTTTGGAAGACGAGGGGGCTGGGTTCGGCGACGAAGTGAGCGAAGACGCGCTGCCACGGTACATCGACCCGTTGAACGACTGGGGATTCAAGAGGCTTTTCGGGACGGAGATGAACAAGGAGTTCCTTGTGGCGTTTCTGATGACGATCTTCCCGGACAAGAGGATAAAGGACATCACATATCTGCCGACAGAGCAGCTCGGGATGGCCGCCGGGGACAGGAACGCAAGATTCGACGTGATGTGCAGGGATGAAAGTGGGGAGAAGTTCATCATCGAGGTACAACTGGCCTACCAGAAGCATTTCAGGGAAAGGGCACTGTACTATTCCGGAATGGCTCTGCACTCGCAGGGTGTGAAAGGCAAGAGGTGGAACTACAACATCAAAGGGGTGTATTTCGTCGGGTTGCAGAATTTCGATTTCGGCCCCGAAAGAGGCGGAGGGCTGATCCGGAGATATTCAGTCAGGGACGACAAGAACGGAGATCTGATGACGGACAAGTTGCGGTTCGTGTTCATCGAGATCGAGCGATTCGACAAGGGACCTGACGAGCTCAAGACGAACCTTGACAAGTGGTTCTACGTCCTGAAGAACCTGCACCTCCTGCTGGAGCGTCCGGCTGCGTTGGTTGACAGGATATTCAGCAGGTTCTTCGAGGCGGCGGAGGTCATATCCCTTACAAAGGATGAGAAACAACAATATGTCAGCAATATGATAAACGAACGGGATACTTACAACCAGATAGCCTACGCCAGAGAGTTCGGGCGCGAGGAAGGGCTGGAACAAGGCAAAATTGCCGAACGGGAGGCAATAGCTTTACGCTTGGTTGAGGCAAACACCCCTATGGACATCATTGTCAAGTGTACCGGCCTTGACAAGGCAACCGTGGAAGCGCTTGCACAACAATGAAACAATCGCCTTTGCCCGCAGTGGGTTGGACATTGGCATCAATCGCAACAGCGTACCGCCTCCCAGTGATACCGTGATCGCACTTTATGAATATGGCAGCACACAACCTCGCTCCGAGCGTAATGTGGAGCCTACGGATATGCCACCTATGGTTTACGGATCCATAAGTGGCATATATTCAAGCCTCACACTGGCATAGAAGCATGATCGAATGCCACCATTTTGCAGGCTCAGAGGATATCTACAATCCATTCAGCCTACTCAACTCACTATCTGACAAGATGTTCGGCAGTTATTGGTTTGAGACTGCCACACCTACTTTCCTTATAGAACGTATTGATGGAGAATCCTATCGAAAAAACATCCTTGACAGGATGAACGAGATAGCCAGAAGTGATTTCTGGCATATCACCAGCATTTTCGGACGATAATATATCTGATTTTCTCGCTGCTCGGGTACTACACTCAGGCCGAGGTAAAGTCTGCGATCGGACGGGCGGATGCCGTGTGCCGGACCAAGGATCGAATCCTGGAAAGTTGTCTTGGAATAAAACAGGCGACCGGACTCTTCGACCAGTAACCAAGGATCCCTTTTCTATTTCTTTGTGATGGTCGGAGGAGTCCAGCTGTCCAGCGCCTTTAAATCCGGCTGATACAGGCGCATGAAAAGATGGAAGCCCTTATTGCCCGTAGGCAACCAAAAGGAACCATCCTGAGGGTCGGCGGCCGACAATGTGACATCAAGCGTTCCATCGGCATTGAGGTTGTATCCGCTGCGGTCGGTAACATTATACCGGTTGATAGGGTTATCAATAAGATAGTCGTCGTCCCCGTAGGCGGTTATCGACCAGAAGCCGCCTTCCTTGACAGGAGGAAGCGAGCTGAAATGCAACGTATAACTATTTGCGCCATTGAGGGCTTCCTTGTCAGAGTCGTAGTCGGCACGAGGATAAATAGCCACCTCATTGGTATTGGCTCCAAGTCCCACCAACGCCACGGCGGCACGGAAATCATAGGCTTTGCCAAAGTCGCCTATAGGCTCCATAAAATATGACCATATTCCTCCTATGCTCTTCTTGTATGTGGCTGCAACGGCAGCGGCGTCTGCCTTGAAAGAAACCTTGACATGCGCGAACATCTCCGCCCCGTTTTCGATCTGCTTCATCTTAAGCCCCGGGCCGACTCCAAGTCTCTTCATTCGTTCTGTCACCTCGGTATCAAAGGCCAAAGGAGGGTTCTTCTCCATGAGAGAGTTTGCCTTGGCGAAATATTCATCAAGCGACATCGCCATGCATGCCTTTACAGGATTCACATCCTTCGACGCATCGTAAGTGCCCTTTGGCGCGACATATCCCGCATCGCCATAAGCCGAAAGAGGATAAGCCTTCATGGCGTCCTGAATCTTCCTTACATTCTCATAGTCGCCCTCTCCCTTATTAAGGATGCGTACGATACACCAGCCCATTGTCGTAGGCATCTCCACAAGAGTGGCTCCAGCCGGAACAACAACCTTCACTCCCTTCTTGGCGAACACATATGTGCCGCCATCAGTGATGACGCTTGTTGTGTTTGTCCATGCGTCAAGCACCTGAACATTGCAGAATCTGTCTTTGACTTCAGGGAATTCGAACACAACCGGTTCATCCAAGTCCATCCACAACCGACTGTAATATGTGTCCACATTAGGTGTCACCACCGACTTGCTCGATGCATCGGCCATCTTCACGGCATGGATAAGCTGATTGACCGGCGCGCGCGGTATGCCCGGAACAAATGTCTCGGCATTTGTTTCCACCGACTCCGTGGCATCCATGATCATCAGCGGAAAGGTGTAATAGAAGGCCTCTTTCAATTCGCTCTCGGTTATGGCGATGGGCTCATCTGCCGGATCGGTGGCCGGGCCATCGTCAGAGCATCCTGCAAACAAACACAGTGTCACGAGGAGAGGAAGAAGGAATCGTTTTGACTTCATAAATATAATTTTGTTTTGTTAGGAATAAGATACCAAAGATAAAGGCAAGGAGCCGAACACTGTGTTCGGCTCCTATTGGTTGGTGTTAGATTTCCGTTACTTAGGTGTTAGACTTGTGACGAATCTAACACTTAAGACTTATTTTTGGGCGTTATCGGCCCGCCTTTGGCGTTATCTGCCCGCCATTCGTTGATGGTCAAACCAGTTGCCTCCTTAAACTTAACCTGAAGATGGCTGCGCGAAAAACCACAACTTTCGGCTATCGCCTCATTTGAATATTCAGGATGCTCCAAGATTTCACGCTTCGCCTCTTCTAAACGAAGAGCGGAGAGCCAGATGCGGAATGTCTTGCCTTCCACTTCGCGAAGATACTGCACAAGTTGACGCTTGGGTATATTCAATCTACCGGCAAGTGTGCCGCTGTTGATTTCGACAGAGGCATAACCCTGACTCTTTCTCCATCCTTCGATCAGGCCACAGATCCTCGCTTTAAGCTCGTCATCCATAACTGCCCTGGCCGCTTCCGTGGCAGTGTTTCCTCTTACGGGACAGACTTCCTCCTCTGTTTCCTCTACAAGAATATCGTTCACTTGCCTGATGTTGAAACCAAGGGCCACAAAACTGATGATATAGAACACAAGGGTAACGAGAAACAGAGGTCCCGCAATGGCAAGCGCGGGTGTGTAGAATATGCTGAATGTCACAAGTATGGATGCTATATATAGCAACCGGACGCTTGTACGCATATACAGGTTGTAAAGTATTGGCTCCTGTTCCGACTCCTCGTTCACCATTTTCCTTACACGACGTATCTCTTTTATGGGATAAACGATGAAGAAGACCACTGTCAGGAGGTATATCAATCCCATCACGTACAACACTTCTTGCATATGCAGACTGCCATAATGCAGATAACCGTAAGCGAAACAGCAGAGTATAAGCACCATGCTTATCACTGACGCCGACAAGAATTTACGATGATAACCGCGTCCGCAGCCTATACGCAATATCGAATAGGACATGATATAAGTAACCGGCGAATAGAAAAGTATATTGACCACGGTCCCCACATCGTCGCCTTGCGCACGGAAACCAAACCACATCTGCAACAAATAGTGTACTCCGAGCAACAGCATGGCAAGCGCCAAGAGCCATCGCACTTTCTCATACGTTCCTGTGGTGTCGGGCTTCTGAAGACACGACAGCACAAGAACAAGCAACAATGTAAGCGACACTCCCATCGAGCCTGCCTGCATCACAAGTAAAATGTCGGATAATTCTCGCATCTGACTGTCTGTTGATCATCTTCTATTGCGAAATTACAACTTTTCTCCGAAACATCTTAATTTTAAATATTTTCCTCTAAAAAAAACTTCCTGGTGCAAATGTAAGAGATGATAATATTATCTTAACATTTATCCGAACAGATAAAAAATGATCTCAAAAGCTTTCTATGTGGCTGCCATGAGTGTGCGTGCCGGACGAACATGTCCGTCAGATGTTTGCCGCCGGCTTCCTTCAGATCCCGTCTCGCGGCGGACACCCTTGCCTTTGGCTGTATCCTTCCCACAATCAGGGCGGTTTGGGGACTTGCGCCCTTTAGTGTGTGTTCGTGCCGGACGAACAAAAAAAAGAGGATGACCTATTCGGGTCACCCTTTTTATAGTTTGATGTGGGAACGCTATTTCATCGTCACCGAGATGACGTAGTCCTCCGCCGGAAGGTCAGCCGGGAGGGTTATGAAAAGATTCTCACCGACTTTCTTGACTGACAGGGCCGTTCCGTCATACAATGCGGTCACTGACTTGACCTTGGCCTTCTTGGCGACCGGAATCTCAAGGACAGCGCCCGGGTTCTGAAGGACATGAATATAGAAGGTCTTGCCACCCGTGAGAGGAGCGGTCGAGACTCCCCACTCCTGCTCGGCGACCGGGCCGGGGCCGCAGCCCTTGATGGATTCACCATTCACCTTCATCCACTGGCCGATCTCTTTCAACAGAGACAGAGAGGCTTCAGGAAGACGGCCGTCGGCGCGAGGGCCTATGTTCAACAGAAGGTTGGTGTTCATCGAGACAGCCTTCGCAAGAGTGCCGATGAGCTGAGCGGCGGTCTTGTAGTCCCGATCCTTCACACTGTAGCCCCAAGTGTGGTTCATCGTCTGGCACATCTCCAACGGGAGTTTGTCGCTGACCATCTGTCCCTCGGAATAACCGGCGGTGTTCTGCCCCGGAAGATCCCTCTCGAACATCTGGAAATCCTCACCCTCAATCGGTTGGATATGGTGATTGTTACCAATGAGACAGGCCGGATCCACTGAATGAATATATTCATAGAACTCAGGCATCTTCCAGTTGAAAGGAATCGAGTCGCGCTTGTGGTCCCAATAGCCGTCGAACCAGAGGGCGCGGACAGGGGCGTACTGAGTCATCAACTCTTTCACCTGCTGTTTCATGAAGCCGAGGTAGTGGTCATAGTCTGGATGATCGCCCTTGCGGCCGGTGTTGTGGCCGGACTCGCCAAGAGGGTAATCCTCTCTGATCCAGTCCAAAATCGAATAATAGAACTGGAGGCTCAGACCTTCCTTATGGCAGGCGTCAGCCAGATCCCTCATCACATCCTTTCCCCAAGGGGTAGCCTTGACGATGTTGTAGTCCGAAGCCTTGGAGTCGAACATCGAAAAGCCGTCGTGGTGGCGGGAAGTGATCGTCACGTACTCGGCGCCGGCATCCTTGAAAGCCTTGACCCACTCCTCGGCGTTGTAGCCGGCGGGGTAGAAGGCGGAAGCCGCGTGGGCATATTCATCCTTGTTCAGATGACCTTGGTTAAGGTACCACTCACCCTGCGCATAGGAGGCGTAGATGCCCCAATGCAGGAATATTCCGAAGCGGTCATTGACAAACTGCCGACGTGCCTCAAGGTTCTCCGGGGTCGGCTGATAATGGTTCTGTGAATATCCCGTCACAGCAGTCACGAGTGAAAGGCATACTGCCAGAAAAATGGTTTTTAATGTCTTCATGGTGAATATCTTCTATTAGTCCAAGAAACTGTTTTGATCTGTATGGAACGTCATTAGGGTGAGAACGCATCAACAGCGAGAATCAGAACATAAATAAGGGGCATTATTTTTCAGGATATAATGATCCGGCGATGCCCATCTGAAGTCCTCGAAGCTCAGCGATGCCCCTCATTCGGCCGTAGCAGGAATATCCCGGGTTGGATTTCTTCTGAAGGTCATCGCACATCCTGTGGCCGTGGTCAGGACGGCAGAACACACGGAACTTGCGCTCCTGCATCACCTCAAGGAGGGTCTTCATCATTCCGTACATATCCACGTCACCGGCCAGGTGCGTGTCCTCGAAATAGTTGCCCTCGGCGTCACGCTTCGTGCTTCTGAAATGCACGAAATCAGTCCTGTCCCCAAACTCGCGCATCATTCCGACAAGATCGTTGTCAGCCCTGATGCCGAACGAACCAGTGCAGAGGCAAAGGCCGTTGGACCAGTTAGGGACCGCGGCGATCAGTTTACGGAAATCATCCGCCGTTGAAAGGATCCTTGGAAGACCAAGAATCGGGAACGGTGGGTCATCCGGATGGATGACCATCCTCACTCCAACTTCGTCAGCCACTGGGCAGATCTGGCTCAGGAAGAAGATAAGATTGCTTCTAAGTTTCTCGGAATCAATTCCATCGTACCTTTCGAGCTCTTTTCTGAACTGGTCAAGGGTGAAACTCTCCTCGCTGCCAGGAAGGCCGGCGATCATCGTTCGGGTGAGTTTGTGGATCTCCTCAGCGTCCATCTTCTCGAAACGTGCCTTTGCCTTGGCGATGTCCTCGGCTGAATATTCCTTCTCCGCCCCCGGTCTTTTCAGGATGAAAAGGTCGAACGCCAGCAGGGCCGCGCGCTCGAAGCGCAGACAGGTCGAGCCGTCCGGAAGCCTGTAGTCCAGATCGGTACGGGTCCAGTCAAGCACCGGCATGAAGTTGTAGGTCACGCACTTGATGCCGCACTCAGCGAGGTTGCGCAGAGTCTGCTTGTAGTTCTCGATATACTGGAGATAGTCCCCGGTCTGGGTCTTGATGTGCTCGTGCACAGGCACGCTTTCGACCACGCTCCAGATGAGTCCCCAGTCGGCGATCATCTTCTGGCGGGCCTTGATCTCCTTGACCGGCCAGACTTGACCGTTAGGAATATGATGGAGCGCGTGAACGATGTCCGTCACACCGGTCTGGCGTATGTAGTCCAAGGAGATAGGATCGTTCGGGCCGTACCATCTCCAGCTTTCGCGCATCAAAAAAATATTATTTTTCATATCCTTAGATTGAGAACGCATCGAAACCTCCATCAACTACGTTGATCGTTCCGGTAACGGCCTTGGAGGCGTCGGAAGCCAGCCAGTGGAGGGTTCCGAGAAGTTCCTCCGGCTCAAGGAAACGTCCGAACGGAGTGTGGGCCAAAATCTTGTGAGAGCGGTCGGTCAGACTGCCGTCAGGATTCGTGAGCAGGGAACGGTTCTGGTTCGTGAGCAGGAATCCCGGAGCGATGGCGTTGACCCTGAAGCCCTCGCCGAACTTTATCGCAAGCTCGCCGGCCAGATACTTGGTCCAGTTGGCCACAGCGGCCTTGGCCACACCATAACCCGCGACACGGGTAAGCGGCCTGAGTGAAGTCTCGCTGCAGAAGTTGATGATCGAACCTTTCTTCTTCTCCACCATAGCCTTGGCGAACACCATCGTAGGAAGCACTGTACCGAACAGATTGAGATCCACCACCTTGCGCACAGCCTCAACATCCAGGTCGAAGATTGTCTTCTCAGGCGGAACAGTGGCGGCGGCCATGTTGCCTCCGGCGGCGTTAAGCAGGACATCTATCCCGCCGTACCTCTCCACGATCTCCTTGCAGTTTGCCTCAAGTGTATCCTTGTCAAGCACATTTGTAGCGAGGAAGCAAGCCTCACCACCCTCTGCCTTGATCTCGGCCACAATGGCCTCACCCTTCTCGGCGGCACGGTCAAGATCCAGAAGAGCGACATTCGCGCCCTGGGCGGCGAAATATTTCACAATCGTGGCTCCGAGAACCCCGCAGGCCCCCGTCATCACCACCACTTTTCCTTTGATGTCAAAAAGATTCTCCATGATTGTTGTTATTTGTCGATTATTTGACAGGCATTGACTTGATCACCTTGGTGTTGATCTCGTTCAATTTCTTCTCATTCATCTTCACGACCTTCCTGTCGTAGGTCATGAGGCCGTTTACCTCACCCTCGACATCGGTCGTCTGAGTGTAAACCGCGCCGCAGACACCCTGCCTTACCAGCAGGATAAGGTGATCGGCGAACCTTGAATATTCATCAAGCACCTCGTCGCCGCTCTTGTACTGGACATAGCCCCAGTTGCGGTCAGGCTGCCACAGATGCCCCTCAAGCGGAAGACCGATGCCGCCATATTCACCCACCACATTCGCCATCTTGGTCTCCCAAAGGTACATCGCCGGATAAGGATAGTGATGGTTGTCCATGATGTCGCCGCAATCAGGCTCCCAGCTGCCTCCTGAGGACATGTTGATAAGTCTTGTAGGATCCTGCGCCCTCGTGAAATCAACGACGGCCTTGGTGTCGAACTGCCCCCAGGCCTCGTTGAACGGAACCCACATCACCACGCAAGGGAACTTCCTGACCTGCGCGATGATCTCGCCCCATTCCTTATAATAGTTGGCCTTGGCCATCGGCGTGGCAGGGAAATCCGTGCCCTCGCCGTAGTTGTGTATTCCCCACTTGTTGAGATTGTTGCCGGCAAAGGACGGCATGTCCTGCCAGACCATCATGCCGATCTGGTCGCAATGGTAGAACCAGCGCGAAGGCTCGACCTTGATGTGCTTGCGGATCATGTTGAAACCGAAATCCTTGGTTTTCTGGACATCGTACCTAAGAGCCTCGTCCGTCGGAGCCGTGTACAATCCGTCCGGCCACCAGCCCTGATCAAGCGGTCCGAACTGGAAGAGAGGCTGACCGTTGAGAGCCATCAGTTTCGTGTTCTTGTTCTTGACGAACAATGAGACCTCCCTCATCGCCGTGTAGCCGTTGACAGCATCAATCGTCTTTCCGCCGCGGACCACGGAAACCCGGAGACCATAGAGATAAGGCGAGTCCGGAGACCACAGCCGTGGATCCTCCACAGGAAGCGTCACCGTGCCTCCCGGAACGGTCTTTCCCCGGGCGATGACCTTGCCGGAGGCATTGTCGGTCGAATAGCCGACACCACCCTCAAGAAGCTCCACCTTCACGACATCGCCTTCCAAAGCGCCCTCCGTGGTCACAGTGACATCGACCTTCCCCGCCTTGATGTCGGAGACAGCGTAGTAGTCAGCGACATGCGCCTTGGCCACCGGCTCGATCCAGACACTCTGCCAGATACCCGACACAGCGGTGTACCAGATGCCACTCGGCGTCCGGACCTGCTTGCCGCGAGGTTGGAAATCATTATCCGTAGAATCCTCGACCCTGACAACCAATGTGTTGTCGCCGGACTTCAGATAAGGAGTGATGTCGAAAGAGAAATGGGTGTAACCTCCTGTGTGCCTTCCGACCTGAACATCGTTGACAATCACATCGGCCTGCCAGTCAACAGCCTCGAAGTTCAGCAGCAGACGCTTGCCCTTCCACGCCGACGGCACTCTGAAAGTCGTCCTGTACCATAGGGCATCCTCTGGAGTGAATGTACGACCTACTCCCGAAAGCGAGGACTCCACGGCGAACGGGACAAGTATCTGACCGTCAAACCTTTCCGGCACGACGGCGTTCTTCGGGGTTATTGAATATTCCCACAGGCCATTGAGGGATTTCCAATCCGGCCTCACCATCTGCGGGCGGGGATATTCCTTATGGACATTCTCCGGCGTGACCTCCTCGGCCCACGCCGTCCTGATGCGGTCGCCGGCAGGCGCCCAACTTTGGGCCGATACTGTTCCGGCAGTCATCAGGGACAATACCAGAGCGGTGCAAAGACAATTCTTCATTTTGATTTGTTATTTGTTATTTGATCAGATTCCCGAGTATGGAGCGGCTCAGTTCCCTGGTCACGGTGCGGGTGGCCGCCGAAGTGGCGCTCTTCACCACCTTGTTGCCGGTGCTTACCTTCTTGGTCTTTTGGGTCTTACCGCCGGCCACCTTGTTGGAGACAGCGGTGCCGACAGAGGCGGCTACGGACGCGGTCACAGCCGTGACAACCGCCTTGGCAAGCTTGCCGAACAGGCCGCCACCCTTGGCGGACTTCTTCTCGGTCTCCTTGGCCTGTGCCTCCGCCGCGGCTTCCTCCTCGTCCTTACGGGCCTGCGCCAGCAGCACCTCGAACGCGCTCTCACGGTCAACAGGAGTGTCGTACTTCCCGTAGATTCTGGACGACTTTATCAACTGGCTTCTCTGCGAGGTGTCAATCGCCCCGATCTGGCTGAGCGGAAAAAGGATTTTCGCTTTCTGAACAACGCCCGGAGCTCCGTTCGCCTCCAGAAACGACACCAAAGCCTCACCAGTCCCGAGATTCATGATAGCCTCGGATGTGTCGAACGCCGGATTGGCCCTGAAAGTCTCCGCAGCGACTTTCACCGCTTTCTGATCCTTAGGCGTGAACGCCCTCAGCGCATGCTGGACCCTGTTGCCGAGCTGTCCGAGAATGCTCTCCGGGATGTCCGTCGGACTCTGGGTCACGAAATAGACACCCACACCCTTGCTCCTGATTAGTCTTACGACCTGTTCGATCTTGTCTGTCAAAGCCTTTGGCGTGTCGTCAAAGAGCATGTGCGCCTCATCGAAGAAGAACACAAGCTTTGGCAGTTCCATGTCACCGACCTCCGGGAGAGTTGAATATAACTCCGAAAGAAGCCAAAGAAGGAAGGTTGAATATAGCTTCGGCTTCATCATCAGCCTGTCTGCGGCCAGGACGCTCATCACGCCTTTTCCTCCCTCGCAGGCCAGAAGATCCTGAATATCAAAGGACGGCTCGCCGAAGAATTGGTCAGCGCCTTCATTCTCAAGGGTAAGGATCGACCTTTGGATCGCACCGACCGAAGCGGAGGCTATGTTGCCATAGACAGACGAATATTCAGAGGCATGCGCCTGGACATAGTTCAGCATGGATCGCAGATCCTTGATGTCAAGCAGAAGCAGACCTCTTTCGTCAGCTATCCTGAACACGATGTTCAGTACCCCCTCCTGAGTGTCGTTAAGGCCAAGGACACGGCTCAAAAGCTGAGGTCCCATCTGTGAGACAGTGCACCTGAGCGGATGTCCCTGCTGTCCGAACACATCGTAGAAGCGCACCGGACAGCTTTGGAACCGCGGAGCCTCGATTCCGAACTCAGCCATCCTCTTTTCGATGAATCCGCTCAGACGCCCCGGTTGGGATATTCCCGAAAGATCCCCTTTCATGTCCGCCATGAAGCAAGGGACCCCTGCCTGGCAGAAAGTCTCGGCCATGACCTGAAGTGTGACTGTCTTTCCGGTACCTGTCGCTCCAGCGACAAGGCCATGCCTGTTGGCCATCTTCCCGATGATGGAAAGCGGTCCGTCTTGGCAATGGGCTACCCAAAGCCCGTTCTTAGCGTCGTACATCGTTGTCAGTTTTATAGTGTTGACTAATTATCTTTTATAGTGCGGTCACTCTTCATCCTTGCTGAAAAAGGAGAAATGAACCCTTCCGTATTTCTTTTCCTTCTTAAAACAAGGATGGTCCGCGAATGAGTGCTCGTCACCGTGCTCCAGGATGAAATAGCATCCGGGATGGAGGATGCCGGCGGAAAACACCTTGTCGGGGATTGTCTCAAGGCCTTCCAAGGCATAAGGCGGATCGGCGAACACGATATCGAACTTCTCGTGACAGATGCCGAGGAAATCAAACACGTTGTCCCTGACCATCGTGACATTGTCCAGACCAAGCCGACGGGCCTCTGTCTTGATGAACGAGGCGTTCTCCCGCGCCATCTCCACCGACCACACCCTCGCCGCCCCCCTTGAGGCGAACTCGAAAGCGACGGCCCCTGTGCCACCGAAAAGGTCAAGAACCTTCAAATTCTCAAACTCGTACTCGTTGTCAAGCACATTGAACAGACCTTCGCGGGCGAAGTCGGTGGTCGGCCTTGCATTGTAGCCGGCAGGGGGATTGACAGTTTTCCCGCGCAGTCTTCCTCCGATTATCCTCATAGCCTTTCGACAGATTTGAAATAACGGTAGAGGGACATTTCCTCCTCCTCGGTCAAAGGAGTTCTGAAATAGACCGATGACACCTCCGGATTGAGTTGGAGCTTTCTCACGGCCATGAACAGGAAATATTCCGCGGTAGTGAAATCGGACGCACGGAACACGTTGGCCAAAAGCAGATTGCGACCCTGAGATATTCCAAGATGAAGATATCCCGCGGCGTAGGACGCGATGATCCTGTTATATTCATCGATGTTCTGCAGATCCTTCAGGATGTAGTACATCTCCGGCAGGACCTCCGCAGGTCTGCCATCGAAGTCAAGGACCGCCTGCGAGATTGTCCGGGACAGCATCTCTCCGATGGACAGGGAATATACCAATTCAGCGGCGTATTCCGGAAGCGAGGCATGGGAAACCTCATCGCCATCGCCTATGACAACGGTGTCGGCGAGGCTTTGCCGGGCCGTTGACTCATCAAAGAACGTTCGCGGGACCAATGCCACTTTCGGAGTGAACAGCGACACCTCCACATGCCGGTACCGCCGTTGGAACTCAGGAGCCGTGAAAACCGTGTCAGCGCCGCGCCATCCCGATTCCGTCACGGCACCATCATCCTCCACCTTAAAAGAATATCCATTCAAGCAGACTTGAATGGATATTCCGTTTATCTTCTGTTTTGGATTCCAATCCATCTATGTCAGGTGATGACAGAGGATTACTCCCAGTTACCGACGTTGTTGTTAGGCGCGGAGACACTTCCGACCATAAGACCCTCGTAACGGCCCTGATCCTCGCACTCGGCGACTTTGTTCACAACAAGCTGATGATTCATTCCGTTAAGGATGGACTTCCAAGGCATCTTAGCCTCGAACAGCGGCACATTCACACCGGAGACCTTCTTCACGACAGCGTTCATCTCGATCTTTGTCACAGCGGCGACAGTCTCACCCTCCGCGGCGAAAGGAATCTCGTCGATCTTGTTGACATCGAAATCAGTCCTGCTGCGGAACAGGGTATCCTTGACGGCGATCTTGTTCTGGATAGAGAACACGAGTTTCTTGTCACCTTCCTGATAGAGCTTGTAAAGGCCCTCGTCGGTGATTCCCTTATGAGACTTCTTCACGTCATTGGTGTGAGCCACGGCGAGGGAGTCATCCTTTGAGCCGACCTGCATGAGAACCACCATCTCACCGTTGTTGTAGAACTGCTTGAGGGTGTCGAACGAAGCGGTGAACCTCTCGTTCACACTCTTGAACGCAACCTGGAGATCACGGATGTCCTTGAGCCTCTGGACAGCCACTTTCTGCCTGGCCTCAACTTCCTTGTTGAATCTAACAGGTTCCATGATGCCGTCATAGATCTTGTAGACTAAAAAGATCGCGCAAAGCGCGAGTACGATGCAGATGATCGTTTTCAGTGTCTTGTTCATTATTCTTGGTTTTTATGTTTTTTCTACCCATGAAAAGACTATACGTCAATTCTTGACAAAGTTAGAAAATTGATTTATGAAATGCAATATAATATTTGTAATTTTGCAGACAGCAATGAAAGACATCACAGTTTTAGACAGACTGACGGGTGGTTCATCCCGCGTCACCATCGTCGTCCACACCCATCCGGACGGGGATGCGGTCGGAAGCGGAACCGCCATGTTGGGTTATCTGACAGACATAAAGCGCAAGAACGCCGCGCTGATCGTACCGGACAGCGTCCCGGACTCCATCTCCTTCATCACGAAAGGATTCGAGCCCGGAAGTGTCATCGTGTTCGAGGATGAGAGGCTGAAAGCGGAGGAATGGATCAATTCCTGTGACCTGATCATCTGTCTGGACTGCAATTCATTCTCCAGGACAGCGGACATGGAGACTCTCCTGAGGAAATCCACGGCCCGTAAGGTTCTGATCGACCATCATCTGAACCCTGAGACGGCATCCTTTGACCTGACGTTCTCAAAGGAAGGGATATCCTCGGCCAGCGAGCTTCTGTTCTGGATCCTGATGGAGACGCCGGAGATCGAAGGAGACGCGTCTCGTCTGCCGGCAAGATGCGCCGCCTCCCTGCTTACCGGAATGACGACTGACACGAACAACTTCTCGAACTCTGTCTTTCCAAGCACGTTCGAGATGGCCTCAAGACTGATCGAAGCCGGAGTGGACCGTGACGCCATACTCGTCAGCCTGTACAACAACTACAGGGAGAACCGTCTGAGGCTCATGGGGTTCCTTATGAGCGAAAAGCTCACGATCACCCCGCGCGGCGTCGCTTTCATCATCCTGGACAAGGAGACCCAGGACAGGTTTGACTTCAAAAGAGGCGAAAGCGAAGGCTTCGTGAACATGCCGTTGTCTGTGGCGGAGGTGCGCATGAGCATATTCCTGACCCAGGAGGACGACATATTCAAAGTGTCCATCCGATCAAAGAAGGGAGTCTCGGCGAATGACTGCGCCGCAAGATACTTCAACGGCGGCGGACATGAGCAGGCGGCCGGAGGAAAGCTCACCACAGGGAAAGACCTGGCCTCCCTCAAGGACGCCGAGGCATACATCTTGAAAGTAACGAATGAGTTTTTTGGAATATGACAAAGAATCTCATCATACCAGCCCTGATGGGCATGGCCGCCCTTGTCTCTTCTTGCGGCAAGAGCGAGGTCGAGAACGTCTATACCCAGCAGGACAAGAACATCGAATCTCTGGTCAAATCCCTTGCTCCGGAAGAATCCGAGGCGACGGTCGATTATCTTGACGGCGTCGTAAGGGTCACCGTGAAGCACGGAGATGGGGCCCCGCTTGAGAGCGGCGGAACCGTGTCCTTCTACTATGCGGGACACTGCATCAACAGTTCCAGCCTCAGTTCCGAGAATATGTTCGTGACCAACAGCAAAGAATTCGCCGAATCCTCCAACTGGACGGTGACCGACTCCACCATCTTTCAGGTCAGCACGGTCGATCTCGCGAAGGACAACCTTGTCAAAGGCCTGAAAAAAGGCATCGTAGGGGTCAAGGCCGGAGATGAATGTTACATCATGTTCAACGGAAAGTACGGATTCGGGAAGCACACGAACGGAACCGTGCCAGGAAATTCGGCTTTGGCCTATCATTTGTGGATAAGCAGCGTCTCGAATTAATCAATGAGAAAAAAGAAAACTGTCATGAATATATCAAAGAAAGCAACTTCATCTTTGCGTTGTACGGCCGCCGTGGCCATTCTTGCCTTGGTGTCATCCTGCGCGAAGGAAACCACAACCTACGAGAACGATGACGTGAAACTCTACCTGGACGCTTGGATGAGCGTGAACCATCCGGGAGTCCAGCCGACCGGCCTTGGAGTTTACATCATCGATGACCAGCCTGGCTCCGGAGAGGCTGTCACGGATGATGACTATTATTACTTCATCCGCTACACGGCCACGGATCTGAACGGAAACATCAGCGGCACGTCCGAAGAGAAAGTGGCGCAGCAGACAGGAAGCTACACGAAAGGCAACTACTATGGTCCGACAGTGGTGATGGACTCTTACTATGCCACCCAGCCGGGTGTTCTGGAAGCCATCAAGGGCATGAAGGTCGGCGGAACAAGGACAGTGGTCGTGCCTGGATGGCTCAACTCAACCATATCATCATCAACCGGCGAGAAATACTACACTACCGCTGAGGAATTCTACAAGAACAAGAGCGGGAGCAACACAATCTACACTCTTACCTTGACCGACAAGACCGACAACATCAACAAATGGGAGGTCGATTCGTTGGAAAGGTACACAGCTCGCATGATGAACGATGTTGACTCCACATTCTACGGGTACTACTACCAACAGCTCAAGGAGCCTACTGACACAACCACATTCCCGCGTGACACGACATTCTACATCAACTACATAGGAAGGCTTCTCAACGGTCAGGTGTTCGACACCACAATCGAGGACACCGCCAAGTTCTACGGGATTTACTCCTCGTCAAAGACTTACAAGCCTCAAATGGTCAAGTTGAACGAGACCTACACCGAAATCACTCTCGGAGGGTCAAGCAGTTCGGACGGAAGCACCACAATCGATGGATTCGCCTACTGCCTCTCAAAACTGAAATCCTACGAGAAAGGAATCTGCGCGTTCTACTCGGCTTTGGGCTACAAGTACAGCGGCAGCGGAAACGTGATTCCAAAATTTGCCCCTTTGACTTTCGAGATCGAGATTGTTGACAAAGAAGAATAAGGAAGAATATAATGCCACAGACACAGACCGCTCCTACGGAGCTTGGAAGTGAAAGCATAGGAATATTGCTGAAGAAGTACGCAGTCCCTGGAATCATCGCCATGACTGCGTCTTCTCTCTATAATATGGTGGACAGCATCTACATCGGGCATATTCCCGGATCGGGATCGCTGGCCATCTCGGGACTTGCTGTCACGTTCCCGCTGATGAACCTCAGCACGGCGCTCGGCACTCTTGTCGGCGTCGGGGCGGCGACCATGATCTCCGTGCTGCTCGGACAGCGGAACTACAAGATCGCCAACAAGGTCCTGGCCAACGAGGTGACCCTGAACTGCATCGTCGGCCTCCTGTTCACCGTGTTCTGCCTGATGTTCCTGGATCCGATTCTCTATTTCTTCGGAGCCAGCGCCAACACGCTGAAGTACGCCAGGGACTATATGGAGATCATTCTCTACGGAAATGTCATCACTCATCTTTACTTCGGACTAAACAGCATCATCCGGTCTTCGGGCAACCCGAAGATGGCGATGGGACTGACCCTCTTCACGGTGATCCTCAACAGCATCCTGGACCCGATATTCATTTTCACGTTCGGGATGGGTGTCCGCGGAGCCGCCTTGGCGACGGTGATTTGCCAGGCTGTCTCGCTGGCATATTCAATATACTATTTCACACGGAAGGACAACGTCCTTCGTCTGCCGAAAGGGTTCTTCAGTCTTGAGTGGAGGATCGCAAAGGATTCATTGTCAATCGGCATGGGGCCTTTCCTGATGAACTCGGCCTCCTGCATCGTGACAATGTTCATCAACCAGCAGCTGCTCAAGTACGGCGGAGACCTTGCGATCGGAGCATACGGAATCATCAACAGGATCAACTTCCTGTTCATTATGGTGGTGATGGGGTTCAACCAGGGAATGCAGCCTATCGCAGGGTACAATTTCGGGGCGAGGAAATATTCAAGGGTCCGCGAGGTCTTCCTGCGCACGTCAATGTGGGCCACGATCATAACCGGTTTCTGGTTCATCGCCTCGGAGTTCTTCCCGGAAGTGATGGTCAGCATCTTCACCAACGATCCAAGCCTTAAGGAGATGGCGGAGAAAGGATTGAGAGTGATGAACCCGGTTGTGCTGATCGTAGGCTGGCAGATGGTATCGACCAACCTGTTCCAGAGTCTCGGAATGGTCCGGAAGTCAATATTCCTGTCCCTCAGCCGCCAACTGCTTTACCTTGTGCCACTGCTGTACCTGATGCCGCTGTTCTTTGACATTCATGGAGTGTTCGCGGCGTTCCCTATCTCCGATGCGCTGGCCTGCGTCACGACATTGGTCATGATCGGCAATCTCATGCGCAAATTCAGCAGACTCAAGGACGGGGACGAGCCAACGATCCTTGGAAGCGCGATCTCTTAAAAACTAATGAATATGAACGGACAAAACACAATAATCAACATCGGACGCCAGTTCGGGAGCGGCGGAAAGCTCATCGCGTTAAAAATAAGCGAGACTCTGGGCGTCCCGATCTATGACAACGAGTTGATCTCCAAGGCTGCCGACGAGAGCGGTTTCAGCAAGGAACTGTTCGAGCGCAGCGACGAGAAAAGAAGCATATTCAACATCTCATCATTCTTCGGGACCGGAAGGTTCGGCGGCACGCAAAACTACGTCGGTGACAATGAGCTTTTCAAAATCCAGAGCGAGGTCATCAGGAACATCGCGGCGAAAGGTCCGGCGATTTTCGTAGGCAGGTGCTCCAACTACATCCTCAGGGACTCTAAATGCCTGGATGTCTTCGTCTGCGCGCCTTTGGAGGACCGTGTGAAAAGGGTCTCCGAAAGATTGGGAATCAGCCCGGAGGAGGCCCGCACCAGAATCGGAAGACAGGACAGGACCAGGGAGACCTACTACAATTTCTTCACTTTCGGCAACTGGGGAGCGGCGTCTGACTATGACCTCTGCATCGACTCCTCGATTCTCGGAATAGACGGGACAGCCGATTTCATCATCGACTTCGGAAGAAAGGCCGGACTGATCTAAGAATATGTCGGATTCCAGAACAAAAAGGTTGATCCTCACTTGCGCGGCGGGACTGTCTGTCCTGCTGGTCGTTATCATAGCCGGTAAGTCAGCGTTCGGCAAGCGGATGGATAAGGAAACTGAATCGTGTCCTGTGCCGGTAAACCTCAACGAAACCCTTACAAACGAGATGTCAGACACGTCCTGCCTGGCCGGGTTCGATAAGATAGTCAAGGACTACCTGACTTACTGGGGAATACACGGAGCGTCCCTCTCGGTCATGAGAAACGACTCCCTGCTCTTCGCCAAAGGCTACGGGGAGGCCGACACCGACAAGAAAATGGGGCCTGGGAATATTCTGAGGATGGCGTCCGTCTCCAAGCTGGTGACAGCTGTGGGAATTATGGTTCTTCAGGAAAGAGGACTGCTGAGCATAAAGGACCACGTGTTCGGGCCGGATGGAATCCTGAACGACTCAGCCTATGTCGCCGCCATAAAAGACACCTTATACAATAGGATTACGGTTGAAGACCTTCTGCGTCACAAGGGTGGTTTCTCCAAACGTGGCGGAGACCCGATGTTCTCGACCCGCTGGATAATGATGCAGAACGGCTGGAAGGAGGTTCCCACACAGGAGCAACTGATGGAGCTCCAGCTCAAAAGGCGGGTTAAATTCGTTCCTGGCACCGCTCAGGAATATTCAAACTTCGGCTATCTGGCTCTTTCCATGGTGATTGAGAAGGTCAGTGGGATGGACTATGAGACCTTTATGCAGGAAAATGTGCTGCGGCCAATCGGATGCGTTGATTTCCACATCGCCGGCAACTACTACAAGCACAAGCTCCCCAACGAGACACGCTACTATGTCCAACACGATGACGAGCCGGCGGAGGAGTTCAACAACAGCGGCCGTAAGGTCATCCGCTGCTACGGCGGCAACAATGTGACTGGTCTTTCCGGAGCGGGAGCCTGGGCGGCATCGACACCGGAACTGGCACTGCTCGTAGCCTCAATCGACGGCAGACCGGAAGTGCCTGACATCATCAGCAAGGAAAGCGTGGATCAGATGACTGAATATTTCGACGAGAGCACCTACTCGCTCGGTTGGAACGACACCAAGGACGGTTACTGGACACGTACCGGGACATTCGCCGGGACAAGCGCGCTGATCAAGTACTTCCCTGACGGGGAATGCTGGATATTCATTTCCAACACAAGCACTTACAAAGGGCCGGGGCTCGCGCGGCACACGGCGGAGCTTTTCGACAAGCTCAGAATGAAATATTCCTCGAAGTTTCCTCCGAGGAATATGTTCTATCCGCCTCATCAAAATACTTCAAGTGATGAGGAATGGTTTGATTATTAATACTACTTGTTGACAAACATCACAGCCTCCGCGATGGAGTTCAGCTTGGTGTCAACGCTGTCGGCACGGCTTGCGAGCACGCAAGGGACAGTCGTTCCGACGAGCATTCCAGCCTGCTTCACACCAGTGGCGAGTTTGGAGTTTGTCTTCCAGAACACATTGGCGGACTCGATGTTAGGGAACTCAAGACAGTCAGCGTCACCGGCAACCGGGCTGACAAGTTTCTTGATCTCCACAGACTCCTTGTCGATCGCGACATCCAGAGCCAGAGGGCCGTCAGCGACACAGCCCTTGATCTGTCCGCGGTCAACCATCTTGGCGAGAGCGGCGGCCTCCATGCAGGCAGGCATGGAATCAAGCACCTGCTCGGATGCGGCGATGAACGCAAGCTTAGGCTTTGAGATGCCGAATGACTTGGCCACTCCGATGAGATAACCGGCGATCTTCACCTTCTGGCGGAAGTCAGGAAGAGGAATCACGGCCATGTCTGACAGGAAGAGGAGTTTGTGATAGTTAGGGCTTTCAATGACTCCGACGTGGCTGAGCACGCCCTTCTGAGGAAGAAGTCCGGTCTCCTTGTTGAGGATAGCGCGGAGGAACTTGTCCGTGGAGCAAAGCCCTTTCATCAGGACATCGCCCTCACCATCGTGAACAAGCTGAACGGCCTTTGAGACAGCCTTGAGTTCAACCGGCTCGTTGACAATCTCGAAGAGTTCGATGTCGATGTTGTTCTTCTGGCAGGTCTCTCTGATGAGTTCCTTGTCACCTACAAGGGTAACTTTCACGAAACCTAACTCCGAAGCCTTGGCGCAAGCCACAATTGTGTGCTCGTCAACAGCCCAGGCGGCCACCAATCTTTTGCATACGCCCTTCTCTTTGAGTTCGGCGAATACGTCAGCGAATTTTGTGATCATGATATTTCTTTTTTTAGATTGATTCTATTCATCCATGCTCTGCACGAGGTGCATGGTGTCGCGCGCGATGACGAGTTCCTCGTCGGTGGTGACAAGGGCGACCTTGACCTTGGAATCCGGCAGGGAGATCACCGTGTCAACTCCCCAGGCGGTGTTGGCCTCGTAGTCGAATGCAAGTCCGAGATAGGTGAAGTTCTCGCAGACCCTGCGGCGCAGACGGCTGTTGTGCTCGCCGATACCGCCGGTGAAGAAGATGGCGTCAACTCCGTTCATCTCGGCGGTGTAGGCTCCGATGTACTTGATCATCTGGAATGTCAGCATCTTGAGTACAAGCTTGGCCTGGCGGTCGCCGTTGTTGGCGAGCTCGTCCAGCTCACGGGCGTCGGATGTCTTCTGGGAGACTCCGAGGAAACCGCTCTTCTTGTTCACGATGTCGTACATCTGATCAGGAGTGAGATTCTCCTTCTTCATCATGTAGAGGACGGCGTTTGCGTCCACGTCGCCGCAGCGGGTTCCCATGACCAGACCCTCAAGCGGAGTGAGACCCATAGAGGTGTCGATTGACTTTCCGTTCACGATAGCGGTGATGGAGCTTCCGTTACCGATGTGGCAGGTTATGATCCTTGAGTTGTTCAGATCAAGGCCGACCATCTCAGCGCCCTTCTTTGCCACGAACTGATGGCTCGTTCCGTGGGCACCGTAGCGGCGGATGTGGTACTTGTCATAATATTCATAAGGGAGGCCGTACATGTAGGCGTAAGGCGGCATCGTCTGATGGAAGGCGGTGTCGAACGTCACGACCTGAGGCACTGAAGGCAGAACCTCCTGGCAAGCCCTGATACCAAGCAGGTGGGCCGGGTTGTGGAGAGGGGCGAAGTCGCAGCAGAAGTCGATCTTCTTGATGACATCCTCGTCCACGATGGCGCTTCCGGAGAAGAAATCGGCACCCTGCACGATTCTGTGGCCGACAGCCTCAATGTCGTCGAATGACTTGAGGACACCGTGGTCCTTGTCGATAAGGGCATCAAGCACAATCTGCATTCCGACCGTGTGGTCAGGGACAGGAAGATCCTTCACAACCTTCTCCTTACCCGCCGGAGTGTGCTGGAGCCTTCCGCATTCAAGGCCGATTTTCTCAACTATACCTTTGGCCAAAAGGGAGTAAACGTCATCGTTCTTCATGTCAAGCAGCTGGTACTTGATCGAAGAGCTTCCGCAATTGATAACAAGAATAATCATTCCGTTTGAAATTTATGTAATTATGCTGACAAAGATACGAAATTTATAACTATTTTTACCGCATGTCAAGGAACTGTGTGATGAATGAGGCGAGAGATATCGTAGGGATAAGTGTTCCTTTTGCGGCTGGGGTCGCGATGGGGGTGGCACTGTACCCTCTTCTTTCCGGAGGACCGCCGTTCATCACTAGTTCGATTCTCCTTGTTCTCATTTGTATAACAACCTTATTGGTTCGCTTCGGCAAGCTCAGCGACCGGAGCGGAAAGCGGTTGGTGAGCCTGTCGAACCAACCGCGCCTCGGCAGGCTGACGCGCTTAGGCAGGCTCAGCGGCCGGCGGATATTCTTTGCGGGAATATTCATAGTCACGGGAATATTCTGCTCGTTGAATTATCACATCGCAAGCGGTATTCCTGAATATGAAAGCGGATTCATCAGCTCGGTGGCCGCGGATGCCGTAGGAACTCTGCGGAGCGTCATCGACAATATTCCTTACCCGTCAGAAAGCACCGCCCCGCTGGTGAAAGCCCTGCTGACCGGAGACAAGAGCGACCTGACAAAAGAGATCACGGGAATATTCAGGGACAGCGGAGCCTCGCATATCCTCGCCCTCTCAGGATTGCATCTGGGAGTACTTTACATCCTCCTTGCAAGGCTGACCGCACCTTTAGGCAACAGCCCGTGGATCAGAAGGTTGAGATATTCATTGATCATCGGAGCCGCACTTTTCTACTCCATTATGACCGGTGCCACGCCTTCGATCATCCGCGCATTCCTGTTCATCACCATCAACGAGACCGCCAAGCTGCTCGGACGGAAAAGGGAGCCGGTCGGGGTTCTGCTGGCCGCTCTGACCATCCAGCTCGCCCTGAAGCCGGATGTCATCACCTCAGTGGCGTTCCAGCTGTCCTATATGGCGATGGCGGGAATATTCCTGCTCTTCCCTACCCTTGATCGGATCTATCCCGCACCAAACGGTTCCAAATTATCCAGATTCAATCCTTTACGGAAAATATGGAGCGCGGCGACGTTGTCAATCTCCTGCCAAGTTTTCACCGGCCCGCTGGCGTGGTACTATTTCCACACGTTTCCCAAGTACTTCATCCTGACCAACCTGATCGCACTGCCACTGACAAGCGCGATCATGACCCTTTCCGTGGCCACAATCGCGCTGTCTTTCCTTGGAATATGTCCGGAGCCGCTGGTGATCCTCAACGATCACGCGATGCAGGCTCTGGTTTTTTGCCTGGAAATCATTTCCGGGCTGGATAATCCTTAACCTATTCTTTAACGTCTGCCAGATGAATCTTAGTCGTCCTGATTCCATAGAAGCAGACGACAATGAAGCAGATAAACGGCAAGATGAACGAAGCGTTCACAGCCGGCAGGAAACCGATCGTGCCCTTGTCGATGATCCAAGCCTGGAGCGGAGGAAGCACAGAGCCACCCAGAATGGCCATAATGAGGCCGGCGGCACCGAACTTGGCGTCATCCCCGAGCCCTCCGAGGGCGATTCCGTAGATCGTCGGGAACATCAGCGACATAAACCCGCTGACAGCCACAAGGCAATAAAGCCCGAGCCTGTTCTGCAGGAATATCACGCCGGCAGTGGCGATCATTCCTCCTATAGCGAAGATTGTCAAGAGTTTGGACGGTTTCAGATATTTCATCAGCCAAGTGCACAGGAAGCGGCAGGTCACGAACAGGATCATCGCCGCGATGTTGTACTTCTGCGAAAGCACCTCGGCCGCCTGCTCGTCCATTCCCTCGGCCATAAACACTCTTGTGCCGTACTGGATGATGAATGTCCAGCACATAATCTGCACACCGACATAGAAGAACTGAGCGATCACTCCCTCCCAGTACCGAGGCCTGTGAAGCAGGCGGTTCAGAACCGGGCCGATGTTCATCTCGTGATCCTTGTCGGCGTTCTTAGGCATCTTCGCGACAAGTATCAAGACGAACATCACGATGATGACAAGGCCGACAACCCAGTAAGGTCCCGTAAGCACATTGAGATCAGCCTGTTTCATCGCCTCGAAGCTCGCATCGTCCAGAAGCGCCCGCTCGGCCGTGCTGGCCGGATGCAGCCTCGCCTGGATGAAGTTCATCGCCACGTACATTCCCATCAGCGAGCCGATCGGATTGAAGCACTGGGCGAAGTTCAGACGACGGGTCGAAGTCTCCTCCGTTCCCATACTCAGGATGTACGGATTGCAGCTGGTTTCAAGGAAAGACAGACCGCAAGTCATTATGAAATATGCGATAAGGAAAAAGCCATAGACACCGACAGATTTGGCCGGAAGGAACAGCAGAGCCCCGAGCGCATAGAGTCCAAGCCCGACAAGAACGCCAGCCTTGTAGGAGAATTTCCTGATGAACATCGCCGCCGGAAGAGCCATACAGAAATAGCCGCCGTAGAATGCCACCTGGACCAGAGAGCCCTGCGTCACACTCATTCTGAATATCTTGGAGAATGCCTTGACCATCGGGTTGGTGATGTCGTTGGCGAATCCCCACAGGGCGAAACAGGTCGTTATGAGAATAAAAGGCAGGACGTAGCTTACTCCGCCTGCCTTTAAGATTGAATCCTTTTCCTTCATATTCAAGGATTACTTGTAGATCGGACCGAAGTTCGCGCAGGCACGGAAGTCCGCACCCTCCTTGTCCATTCCGAACGCGTTCCAAGCCGCCGGACGGAATATCTTGGCATCGTCCACGTTGTGCATGCAGACAGGGATGCGGAGCATAGAGGCCAAGGTGATGAGGTCAGCGCCGATGTGTCCGTAGGAGATCGCTCCGTGATTGGCGCCCCAATTGTTCATCACGCTGTAAACGTCCTTGAAGGCATCCTTCTTAGGGTCAAGGCGTGGGGTGAACCAGGTTGTAGGCCAGGTAGGGTCGGTACGCTTGTCGAGAACGGCGTGGATCTCAGGATCGATGTCCACAACCCATCCCTCGGCGATCTGGAGAACCGGTCCGAGCCCGTCCACGATGTTGATTCTCGCCATTGTTGCAGGGAAATCTCCCCTTGACACGAAATGGATGCTGAATCCGCCGCCACGGAAGTAGTCCCTGTCGGCCGGCATCCATTGCGAGTGCTCAAGGCAGCGCTTCTCGTCCTCCTCGGTCATCTCCCAAAACGGCTTCATAACCGGATTACCCTCTGCGTCAGAGCTTTGTCCGCAGCCGTCCATAGTCGTGGCTCCGGAGTTGATGAGGTGGATGATTCCAGGGGCGGCCTTGCCGGTGAGTTCCTTGCCGGTCACCCTCTTGACAGCCTCAGGGCTCCAGTACGTCCTCACATCGGAGAAGATCTGAGGACGGTTGGTCAGCAAGTGCGCCATAAGCATAGCCGTGCCGTTGAGCGAGTCGTTCTCTGTGGCAAGAATCGAAGGCTCCCTGCGGCCGTTCCAGTCGAAATTGGTGTTCAGAAGGGTCTCCGTGAAGTCCCCGTTAGGCATCCAGTCGGTCCACTGACGCTGTCCCTGGAAACCTCCGGCGATGGCGTTGTGCCCAAGAGCCTCCTCCTTGAATCCCATCTCGCGGAGCTTAGGGTTGCCGTGCATAAGATCCATCACGATGATGGTCATCTTCACCACGAATTCCCAATCCTTGTCCTTCTGCTCACGGGTCTTTTGCTTGCCTTCAGGGTTCTTGTCCCAACCCTCGTTAGGCATACAGTATTTCTTGACCCAGGCCATAGCCTTCTCGAACTCCTCAGGGTCGTATATTCCAAGATCCATACGCCTCAGGATCTCGACCTCATCTACACTTTCATTCCTCATTCCCAGATACTTCTGGAAGAAGTTGGTGTCCACGATGGAGCCGGCGATGCCCATCGTAACACTGCCGATCGAAAGGTAAGACTCCCCTCTCATCTCCGCCACCGCGACAGCGCCGCGGGCGAAACGGAGAATCTTCTCGGCCACATCCTCCGGGATCGAGTTGTCATCGAGATCCTGGACATCGTGGCCGTATATTCCGAAAGCAGGAAGGCCCTTCTGTGCGTGCGCGGCAAGCACGGCGGCGAGGTAAACCGCACCAGGACGCTCCGTGCCATTGAATCCCCATACAGCCTTCGGCCAGTAAGGGTTCATATCCATGGTCTCGGAGCCGTAGCACCAGCAGGATGTCACGGTGATTGTTCCGCCGACACCCTCGCGCTCGAACTTCTCGGCGCAGGCGGCGCTCTCAGCCACACGGCCGATCGTACCGTCAGCGATGACACACTCCACCGGAGTGCCGTCGGTATATCTCAGATTGGAGGAAATGAGGGCGGCGACATTGGCCGCAAGGGTCATTGTCTTTTCCTCAAGACTTTCACGTACACCGCCTTGACGGCCATCTATGGTCGGACGGATTCCTATTTTAGGATGCTTCATAATATTGGATGTTTTAATGTTTATGTCGTTAAAGGCGCATCCGCAACCGAATGCGTAAGCGTAAATGTACGAATATTATCTGAAAATCGAATGCATAACCCGAATAAACTCTCGGTTGCTCCCTCTTATCAATGACGATATTCTTTCCGCGGCCGGTCTGTCAGGATTCTTCCAAGCAGGAAGATCCGGTTTCCTGCCGGTGCGCGCCAGAATCCCCGGAGCGATGACTCGGGCGACTCCAGCTTTCGCCACCTTGGCTCCACAACCATAGTCAAGAAGATTGGGCCGGAATATATCAGACGGATTTTCAAGATGCCTGACGGCGTATTCAGGGACTAGTGTGAGCGTCATGTCGTAAAGATGGCAAGGAACAGGGATGACCGGATCCGGTTCCAGAAGCCTTCCATGACGGGATCTGCCACCGGAGAGCAGGTTGCCAGACAAGTCGGAGACAGTGCCGGCTATCACGGCCTTATGACGCAGGAAGAATGAATTCTCGAAGAACGATGCGAAAGCCCCTTCCTCCAACCTGAGGTCTGAATCCATCCAAAGGTAAAAGTCGAAGCCGATCCCCAAAACCTTTTCCCAAACCTTCTGATACCCACCTACTCCCTCATCATTCAAAAAAGTGGTGAATGAATATCCTCCCGTGGCCGTCAATGCTTCCGTCTGCCTTTGACATTCCTCAAGGCAAGCGGTGGCGCCATCCTTGCCATCATCGGTAAGGGTTATGAGAAGAGCCACGTTCATATTCCTAAGAATCCAGTTTGAGCACAGCCATGAAGGCGCTCTGCGGCACCTGAACCGTACCGATCTGGCGCATCCTCTTCTTGCCTTCCTTCTGTTTCTCAAGAAGTTTCCTCTTACGGGTCACATCGCCGCCGTAGCATTTCGCGGTCACATCCTTGCGGACCTGACGCACGGTCTCACGGGCGATGATCTTCGCCCCGATGGCCGCCTGGACCGCGATATCAAACTGCTGGCGAGGGATCAACTCCTTGAGCTTCAAGCAAATCTTACGTCCGAATTCGTAGGCGTGATCCTCGTGGATAAGGGTAGAAAGCGCATCCGCCGGGTCTCCGTTCAGAAGGATGTCCAACTTGACCAGCCTTGCTGTGCGGAAATCCGTGACGTGATAGTCAAACGACGCGTAACCCTTTGAGACAGACTTCAATTTATCATAGAAATCGAACACGATCTCGGAAAGCGGCATATCATAGGTGAGCTCGACCCTGTCGGAAGTGATGTAGTGCTCCCCGATCAGTGTTCCCCTCTTGTCCATGCACAGTTTCATAATCGCCCCGTAGAAATCCGTCTTGGAGATGATCTGAGCCCTGATGAAAGGCTCCTCGATGTGATCGATCAGCGTAGGGGCCGGAAGGCCGGACGGATTGTGCACGTCAAGCACCTCCCCCTGAGTGGTATATACTTTATAGGAAACGTTAGGGACTGTCGTGATGACATCCATGTTGAACTCTCTGAAAAGACGTTCCTGCACGATCTCAAGGTGAAGAAGTCCGAGGAATCCGCAACGGAAACCGAATCCGAGGGCAAGCGAAGACTCCGGCTCATAGACAAAGGAGGCGTCATTGAGCTGGAACTTCTCCAGCGTCGCCCTAAGTTCCTCAAACTTGTCAGCCTGAACAGGATACATACCGGCGAACACCATCGGTTTCACCTCCTCGAATCCCGCGATGGCGGCGGCGCAAGGCCTGGCGGAATGGGTTATTGTGTCACCCACCTTGACCTCCACAGCCCTCTTGATTCCGGAGATGATGTAGCCCACGTCCCCGGTCGAGACCTTGCCGGTAGGCTGGAGCTTCATCTTGAGCACACCGACCTCCTCGGCGTCATATTCCTGTCCCGTAGCGACAAACTTGACCTTGTCGCCTGTGGAGATGGATCCGTTCAGAACCTTGAAATAGGCGATGATTCCCCGGAACGGATTGAACACCGAGTCAAAGATCAACGCCTGCAGCGGAGCGTCTAGATCCCCGTGCGGAGCCGGAATCCTCTCCACAATCGCGTCCAGAAGCGGCGGAATCCCTTCTCCCGTCCTCGCGGAGACTTTGAATATATCGTCGTGGTCACAGCCCAGAAGATCGACTATCTGGTCGGCCACAATCTCCGGCTGGGCGGAATCCATGTCTATCTTGTTCATCACCGGGATGATCTCAAGTCCATGATCCACAGCCAGATAGAGATTGGAGATCGTCTGTGCCTGGATTCCCTGTGACGCATCGACAACCAGCAACGCCCCCTCGCAGGAAGCGATCGAGCGGGAGACCTCGTAGGAGAAATCCACGTGCCCCGGAGTGTCGATCAGGTTAAGGACATATTTCTCACCTTTATAAATATATTCCATCTGGATGGCGTGGCTCTTGATGGTGATTCCTTTCTCCCTCTCCAGATCCATGTCGTCCAGCACCTGCGCCTCCATATCCCTGGAAGACAGAGTCTTTGTCAGTTCGATAAGCCTGTCGGCAAGTGTGCTCTTCCCATGGTCGATGTGAGCGATGATGCAGAAATTCCTGATATGCTTCATATAACGTGTCGTTCAATTGCAAGTGACGGGACAACCGCCCGCATATTCCTAAGTATAATTGCAAAAATAAGCAATTTGTCGTACATTTGAAAGATTGAATACAATCAGGATGACTGACGAGGAGATTATCGGGCTTTACCGGAACGGCCAGGACGAAAGAGCGTTCAAAGAGATAGTCGCGGCTTACAGCGAGCGGCTATATTGGCACGTCCGCAGGTTCGTCTGCTCGCACGAGGACACCGACGACCTCCTCCAGGAGATATTCATAAAGATCTGGTCAGCCCTTCCTTCGTTCAGAGGAGACTCCAGGCTGTTCACATGGATCTACAGAATAGCCACCAACGAGACATTGAACTGGCTTCACAAGCAAAAGGTCCGCGCCATCCTCAAGTTCGAGAGCATCGACACGGAACTGGCCGACAAGGTTGACGACGATCCGTACTTCAACGGCGACGAGGCCCAAAGGCTCCTCTTCAAAGCCATCGCCAGACTTCCTCAAAAACAGAAATCGGTGTTCTGCCTGCGATATTTCGACGACCTGTCCTACGAGGACATCTCCGAGATCCTTGGGACATCAGTCGGGGCCCTGAAAGCCTCCTATCATTTCGCCTCCGAAAAAATCCGCGCGGAACTTCAGAATCAGATTAAACCTTGATGTTGACAATCTGTCAAAGATAACGTGATGCAAAAGAGAAACGACATATTCAATGGCACAGGGAAGGCGGCCTTCAAAGTTCCGGAAGGGTATTTCGAGGAACTCAAGGCCCGTCTTGACACCATACCTGCCATGAATCAGACGATCAGTCCGATGCAGCGCATGAAGCCGTACCTTGCACTGGCCGCATGCTTCCTGGCCATACTGATGATAGGGAATGCCATCCTCAGCGGCACTGCGGAGAAAGGCGCGGCAAGCGACCTTTACAACGAGTTCGCCTACATAAGCCTGCTTCAGACCAATGAATATCTCCATGCGGATGGCGCTGAGCAAGACACTATCTCCAACGAGGATGTGGTCAACTACCTGATTGATTCGGGCACTTCCGCCGAATTGATTGAATATGCCGGACTTATAGCGAAAAAATAGATTTGACATGAAACGAATATTATTGATACTCACAGTCCTGATTTCCGCGCTTCCCGGCTTGGGGGCGCAGGACAAAGGCAAGAAGGACTGGCACGACAAGTGGAAGGCCGAGAAAATCGCCTATCTTACCGACGCGTTGGATCTGACAAGCGCCGAGGCTGAGAAGTTCTGGCCGGTCTATAACAAATGCGAACGAGAGAAGAGAAACTCTTTCAAAGTGTCCATGGACGCCTACAAAGCTCTTGACGAAGCAATCAAGGCCGGGAAAGGTGACAAAGAAATCAACACTTTGTTGGATAAATACATCGAATCCCAGAATTGTGGCAAGGATATTGATAGTAAATATGTCTCGGAGTACCGAAAGATACTTCCCGGCAAGAAGGTGGCGAAGTTGTACATCGCGGAAGAGTCATTCCGCAGGCAACAGATTCATAAACTGAACAAGGATAATAAGAATGAAAAAAGATAACAGATTATTTTTTTGGTCAATTGGTTAATGGTTAGTTTGGTTACAGATAATAATCTGTTACGAGGGAGACTTGCTGGGAAGTACGTCTCCCTCTTTCGTTTAAAAGAGTCAGGAGCTCCTCCTGAGGAGAATCCCCGAACTTTCCCTTACGTCCGAACTGAACAATCAACCGCGACACCGGCTTACGTTCCACAGTCCTGATTCTCAAAATCTTCCACGGTACGAATCCGCACATCCTGGCGTGCCTGAACAACGCTTTCTCCTGGTCGGAAGGCAGGATCATCGACACACGGCCATATTCACTGAGGACTTCGGAAGCATATTCAAGAATTTCCCGATAGGAGAGAGGTTCCGCCCCGGCAGGATCTTCCGGGTCTCCAGTGTGGCGGGCGGTGCTGCGCCTGGCCTCGGGTGCCTGGAGCGAATTGTCGTAATAAGGTGGATTAGAGACGATAAGGTCATAGCACGCACCGCTGTTCGCTTCCTTGAAAGCCGCCAATCCGATATTCACTGACTCAAGATGATCCCGCCAAGGGGACTGATCGAAATTCTCGGCCGCCTCCTCCGCTGACGGAGTGTCAATGTCTATTCCTTGAATATGCCAGTCCGCGCCGGAGCATTCAGTCTCAAGGCGCTGGGCTATCATCAGAGCCACCGTCCCAGTGCCTGTGCCGACATCAAGGACACGCCTGTCATTGGGCAGCACAGTTGTGGCGGCCCCGAGAAGCACCCCGTCAGTATTGACCTTCATCGCGGAACGCTCGTTGCGGACACTGAATCTCTTGAAACGGAATACGCTCATAATGAATATGTCCGGTCGTTCTATTCCTCAACGAACTGCCCGTCACGCATAAACAGGGACCTGTCACACATCCGCGCGAGGTCAGGATCGTGTGTCACAATGACAATCGTCTGGCCGTAGCGCTGCCTCAGATCGAAGAACAGCTGGTGGATCTCGGCCTTGGTCTTCGAGTCCAGATTGCCGGATGGCTCATCGGCGAACAGGATCGCCGGCTCATTCACAAGGGCTCTGGCTATGGCGACCCTCTGCTGCTCGCCTCCGGAAAGCTCGGACGGCTTGTGCTCCATCCTCTCTCCAAGCCCCATATCCTTCAGGAGTGCGGTGGCGGCGGCCTTGGCATCCTTGTCCGAACGTCCGGCGATGAAGGCCGGGATCATCACGTTCTCCAGGGCGTTGAACTCAGGCAAAAGGTGATGGAACTGGAAAACGAACCCGATGCGGCGGTTCCGGAAAGCCGAAAGGTCCTTGCCGCTCAGATGCAGCACGTCAGTCCCGTCAATCTCCAGAGAGCCGGAGTCAGGTGTGGACAATGTGCCCAAAATCTGAAGCAATGTGGACTTTCCCGCGCCTGACGCGCCCATAATCGACACGACTTCTGATTTATCAACCTGAAAATCGACTCCTTTAAGAACCCTAAGATTCCCGAAAGATTTTTCTATACCCTTAGCCTGAATGATCATAATCCAAAACTTCTTGTGTTTCTCCTGAAAGTCCAAAACCGTGCGTCGCCACACTTACAGAGGTGGTCAGACAATGGATTTTGAATATTTCCTTTCAAAGATAACAGATTTTTTCAAAAAAGTTTTGCGAATTTCAAAAAAAGGCATAACTTTGCAGTCCTTTCCAATGAGAAGGCTTGAAAGAGCGATTGTCAGGAAAGGCCTGAGGGGTTAACCCGAAGGAATGTTATCGGGGTGTGGCGCAGTTGGCTAGCGCATCTGGTTTGGGACCAGAGGGTCCAGTGTTCGAGTCACTGTACCCCGACAGACAAAAGAAGCGACCGGAATTCGGCCGCTTTTTTGTTATTACTGATCAAAGCCATCAGATCACTGCCCTTTCAGAACGGCCTTAAAGCCGTAGGTAATGGTATGTCTCATCGCGCGGTAGGTATTGCGGGGCGAAAGCGCGAAATGGCGTGACATCCAGCGGAGATGCCCGCGAAAGGAACGAAGCTTGCGGAGGAGGTAAGGTTCAGAGTCAATGTCGCGTCCGCCATTCATTGTCCGTCCGAAATTGCCGGAATGCCTTATCGATGCCCAGATCATGTCTGAATACCGGCCAAATGTCTCGTCATAGAACGGCATTTCCTCCCGGGGAAGCCCCAACAGATTGACGGCAATGAACCCGAAGGCCTTCCATTCCTTGTCCAGCCCTAATTCATCAAGACGCCGCCGGATCCAAGCCCTGTCGATCACCGACGCGAAACGGCGAAGATGCATGGTCCAGTCGCAGATCTGACGGAGACCCAGTCCACCATGATAGAAATGTTGGATAAAATGAGTGAATATGAACATTGCGTCAAAATCCACGGACGGCAAAGCGACTGGCTCACCAAGACAGTCCCATGAGCGGAAATCCTTGCGGGTGAACAATTCCGACTGCATCCCGTCGATGACATCGTTGAACGCCTTTCCAAAACCGGCCCGGGCTGTTCCGTGGAGTTCGACATCCACTCCGCCATGGAACAGCATCCCGAAATGCTTCTTATCGCCATCTTCCGGGAGCAACTTTTCAGCCCTGAGAGCCAGCACTTCCGATGCGCGGCGGTAATTCTCATCGTCCAGAAGGAAGTCTATGTCCCCCGGAGACCGATGGCCGGGATGAAGATAGTTCTGTGCCGTACCCTGTCCCTTTATAAGGCAGTAGCTGATCCCGTTGTCTTTGAATATGCCCGCCAACTCGGCCACGACAGCGTCCAACCGGGCATTGGCCCGTTCCACGCCGATGGTCTGAACCATCAGCTGCCGAGCATCCTCAAAGGGCATCGAAAGTTGGGCGCCGTAACGCTTCTGCGCGGAAACCCCGTCAGAGATCAGTCCGACCACCGTCTGCTCTCTGGCAAGTCTGATCAAAGCCTTCCAGTCAACGGAAGAATAATCCGCTACGGTTCCGGCCTTATCCCAAAGGCCGGAACGCAACAAGTCGAAAAACAGGTCATCTTTCGGGATATTCATAAAAAATGTTTTTGCGTTTGAAACAATAGGCGCATTCCGAAGTAGCCGTTTTACTTCCAGACCCCGTCACGGCACACTCTTGCAGCTTCGGCGTCAGGACGGCACCCCATCGAATAGATCGGAACCGAAGTGGCGATTCCGGAGGCGACCGGTGTCAATGCATCCATGATCCGACGTTCCCAACGAACAGATGAGACAGCGCTGACAAAACCGGCGTAGGCGTAAAGCCCGTTCAACCTTGAGATGCTGTTGAGCGGCGCCTGCCTGAGACAGACAATGGCCTTGACCGGAACCCTCACATTACGATAGCAGGGAGTCTTCCCGCTCCATGGAGTGCCATAGACGAACAATTTCCCGTCTTCAAGCCTCACGACCGGATTGTCATCATTGACCAACGTGGTTCCAGGAATATTCTCGAGCCACAGGCGGCTGTGGGTGCTTTTACCGGTTCCGCTGGGGCCAAGGAACATCACTGCCTCTCCATCCAGAGAGACCACCGAGGAGTGCATCAGCAAGACTGAATGCGCGGGAGAGTTGTAGGAGAACATCATCCGCAGGAGCACGTCCATCATGTATGTCACCTTGTAGGCTGTCATTCCCGGTTCCGGATAATAGTCTCCGACAGTGCTGTCGTTGGAAACCAACAACCTTCCCAAGGACGGACTGGATTCGGTGCTGACCTCGAACCATGTCCCTTCAGGACGGCGGTAAACCTTGAAGTACGGCTGTGAGTCTTTGACATCCATGATCAGGCCTTCCCCTGCCCCCGTGTCGAAAGGTTCACTTTCAGGCGCATGGATGACCAGACGGAAAGTCACATCCGCCTCTTGTCCGATGAAGAACGGTTCAAGCATGGAAAGATCCAGCATGTTGGCGTCAATGTCAGGGATGAGTTCTCCACGCCCCTGCACAAATGTCCTGAAAGGCACCTTGTCCCCGGCCCTTACCGGAAGAACCGGCAAGACATCACCTGCCGCAGCCAGCGCTATCCGCTTCCGGACCGGTTCAGTGTACTCCATAGGGATCCATGGAGACCTCAGTTCAAGAGCGAACGCCACTTCACCGACACGGTAAACCCTGATTGTTGAAGTGGACATATCACTCGAGGACACCGTTTTCCTTCAACCGGGAGCACATCGCCTTGACATCAGACAGGGCCACCTCCGGAGAGACATCATACTTCCCGCACAAGAGGCTGACAAGCGACTCCTCCGTAAAGTCCGATGAGCCGACAGATTCCAACAGGTATGCCGCGGAATCATTCAACCTGATCAACTTGTTGAAATTCACAAAGTCACTTCCCTCCCCGGAAAGGACCTTCTCACCGCAAATCTCGCGGATGACAAATCCATTCTTCACTTTCATGTGGCAGCTTTCTTAAGGTTAGTAATCCTTAAAAAATAACTTGGTAATCTTTGATTGTCTTTTCGGTCCAGATGTCTTTTCTCATCAGTCATGTGCCACCGGCGCACTCCTTCTTCCAAAAGAAATCTATCCTCATAAAATCTGACACAAAATTTAGTTCAACTTATTTTTTTTCATGCTTACTTAATGGCAAAGTTAACGATTTTTTCAATACTTTTGCAAAGAAACAAGTCAATGACACGATGCTATAAAGGCTCAAAATGGAAAAGATGACCGTCAACAACGAAGCTTTTTTCGGGAATGTCATCACATTGCTGCGCAAAGGCAAGAAAGTGACGATTCCCGTGAAAGGGACAAGCATGCTGCCCTTCATCGTGGGCGAGGTGGATCTTGTCGTGCTGGAAGGCGTGGAGGCGGCCAGCCCGGAAAACTTGCCCCACCGCAACGCGGCCAAGGGGGACATCGTGCTTTTCCGGGTGAACAATCATTTCATCCTTCACCGGATATTGGAGTTTGACGCGAACGGCGTCGCGGTGATCCAAGGCGACGGTATCCTCAGGGCAAAGGAGCATTGCGGAAGAGATGGAATATTCGGACGCGTGGTGTCGGTTCTGAAACAAGGGAAGCATCCTGTTGACGTGGAGTCCAATGGCTATCGCCTGAAAATCAGGCTTTGGCTGATGGCCGCCCCTTTCCGACGCATATTGCTCGGGGTCTGGAGACGCTTGTTCCTCACTTCAGCGAGGAAGGCGTGATTCTCAGAACAGATGTGCAGATTGACGCGATTTCCTCTCTATGGGTGATGATTATGAGGGTTTTGTCCTGAACCTGCCCTGAAAGCCTTTCCAACAGGATATTTTCCGTCTCTATGTCCAAGGACGAGGACGGTTCGTCAAGCAGGAGGATTCCGCCTGGACGGAGCAATCCTCGGGCAATGGCGATCCTCTGGGCCTGTCCTTCACTCAATCCCACGCCATGCTCGCCGCATCTGGTGTCAAGGCCATCAGGCAGATCCATGACAAAATCCGCCGCGGCCAGATGAAGGGCCCTTGAATATTCCTCATCACCCGCATCCGGATTTCCCATGCGAAGATTGTCCCGGATGGTTCCGCTGAACAAGGTGTTCCCCTGCGGGACATAAGACAGGTTGCGCCGTGTCAAAGGCGAGGCCTCGGCCTTGTTTCCCTCGCAGTCGTAGAAGACCACATTCCCGCTGTCAGGCGAGACAAGCGCAAGAATCAGACGCATCAGGGTGGTCTTCCCTATTCCTGTCTCACCTATGACAGCTGTCAGGCTTCCCGGAGTGAAATCATGGGAGAAGTCATCGAATACCTTTTTTTCGCCGCCAGGGTAGGAATATGTAAGATGCCCGATCCTGATTCCGGCCCTGCCGGTCAGGACGACAGGCTTCCCGGTTTGTTCGAGAGGTGCGTCCGACAGTTCGGCGAGCCTCTCGGCAGCGGTCATGACACGGATGAACGCCGGAATCTGCCGACTGAGTTCGACCATCGGGTTTTGTATCTGGGCCACAAGCTGAAGGAACGCGGTCATCGTGCCGAAAGTCACAGCGCCGCTTCTGATCCCGAATATTCCCCAAAGGAACGCGGTGGCGTAACCGGCCGAGAATCCGACTTGGATCATCAATCGGGAGAAAAGCGCGAAATTCGTGTACCTCATGACATTACGGAACAACCCTGATTGCATGTCGCCAAGTTTGGAAACGGAATATGGTGTGTATTCCATGGAACGAAGCAGCAGACGATTCTGCACACTTTCCTGAATGTGTTCCTGAATAGCGCTTTCCCGGGAACGGATGTCATGCGTAAGCTTTCTCATCCTACTGACATAGCTTTTGCTCAACAACAAGGCCGCCGGCATGATGAACAGGAGAATAAGAGCCAAACGCACATCCATTTTGGAAAGAATGTACAGGGCGCCGATCAACTGGCAGGTCGTTATCATTACGCTCGGGATGCCACGGCACAAGACCTCGGAGACACTCGGAACATCATCAATCAACCTGTTGAGGATGTCTCCCGAGTGACGAGACTCCCGGCTGTCCCACCGGCTTGCCATCAGATGATCGAATATATTCATCCTCAATTCATTGTTCATGCAAGCCTCTGTCTTTCGGGCCAGTCTGTCAGCCATCAATGAAAGAAGTGGTCTGACGGCCATGCTCACGATCATCATCGCGACGAGGACGCCAAGGCTCCATCCTTCGGACTGTCCTGTGACATTGTCGATAAGTCCTTTGCACACCCAGATGAAAAACAGAGAGACCGCAACCCTGACCATACCGGTAACGCCCACACACAGAATGTGAAGGTGATTCCCTCGGGAAGCGTTCCAAAGCCATGCTATGCAATCCTTGATCCTCATTTCAGAATTGTTCCGGCAGAATGCAAATGTAACACTTTTCCACGAATGTTCAATCGCATGCCCGTCAAGAGCATACATAAAGTGCGGGAGGCTGGCTTGAAAGCCGGCCTCCCGCACTTTATACAGTCCGAAGACCAAGAAGCAGTTTTGAGTTGTCTAAAATGTTCTTTGAGGTGAAAAACTTCAAACAAACAATTCAAAACAGCTTCTAAAGGTTTACATTGTCTTTCTTCCAGTCCTCTACCGGAGGAACGATGCCAAGGGCGATGATCTCCTCACGCATCTTGCAAAGGTGCTCGTAAGACTTCTGGAGGTCAGCCATCTCGACTTCAGTTCCCTGAGGCTCGGTGAAGTGAACACCGGTGGCGTCGATCGTGGTAGGCATAGCCATCATCACGTTCTTGAAGCCGCACTTGTCGCAGTTGACATAGCAGCCAGCAGGCCAGGTGAACGGAGTTCCGCCCATAGCGCCCTCGATCATCTTGACAGCCTGGTAGGCAGGGCTCTGGAATGAAGAACGTCCACGGAGCTTGATGATGTTGGAGCCACCCTGGATGGTGTCGTGCTTGATCTCGGCCCAACGCTCCTCGGAGATGTTGTACTCGGAGAGAGGCTTGCCGTCAACCTTTGCCTTTGACGCGAAGACAGCCATCTGCTCGCCGTGACCGCCGTAGGTGTAGCAATCGGTAACCTTGTACTGCGGAACACCGCAAGCCTTCGCGAGCTGCTCCTGAAGACGTGTGGAGTCAAGAGCCGCGAGAGAGGTGAGCTGGTTAGGCTTGAGGCCTGAGTGGATGAGGGCGGTGAGAGCCGTCACATCGGCCGGGTTGAAGATAACCACAACGTGGTTGACATCAGGGCAGTACTCCTTGATGTAGTCACCGAACTGAGCGGCGATCTGGCAGTTGCCCTTGAGAAGATCCTCGCGGGTCATACCGTCCTTACGTGGAGCGCCGCCGGAAGAGATGATGAACTTGGCGCCTGTGAAAGCCTCCTTAGGATCGGTTGTCCAAGTTACGTTGGCACCTGGGAAAGCACAGTGGTACATTTCCTCGGCTACACCGTGGACAGCCGGTTCGATGATGTCATAGAGACAGATGTTAGGAGTAAGACCGAGCATAAGGGCGGTCTGAGCCATGTTTGAGCCGATCGCACCGCCGGCACCGACGATGAGCAGCTTCTCGTTTGTCAAAAATCCCATGATTAATAAAATTTTATGTTAAAATCCTATAACAGTCAAAAGTGATGCAAAGATAACAATTTCTGTCGTATTTTCTTTCTAATTCAAAAAATCATTATATTTGCAGAGATAAAGAAGATTAACTGATTATATGGAACCTCCCAGTTCTATTCTGACAGACGGCAAATCAAAGGCGGACCCCCGATCGGACGATCCGCTGTCGTGCGGCACGTTATATAATCATTCGCTGAACATCCCGGGCCGGGTCAGGGCCGCGGGGGGAATTTTCTTGTTTGAATATCTGAATCTATGGCACTATATTTAAAAAAGGAATTGGAAGAGTCCAGATCCTTGATCGGGGTTTGGCAGATAACCGAGACGGAAGATAAACTTCGCGAGCTCGCCTCCGTGCCGTCCGACGAGATGGAGGAGATCTCATTCATAAGCAACGAATCACTCCGTAAGCAGAGGCTTGCGGTAAGGGCGCTTCTCTGCGAGTTGTTCGGAGAGAAGGTCTATCTGAGCCACCATGACAACGGAAAACCTTATCTGGAGAACAGCGTCACCAACATAAGCATCACACACACGGATAAATATGTCGCTGTCATCCTGAATGACAACGAGGATGTCGGAATAGACATCGAGTCCCTGTCCCGTGACTTCTCCGCCGTGGAGCGCAAGGCTCTTTCCGAGGACGAGGTCGATGACCTTGATGATGACAAGAGGAACGAGCAGCTGGCGATCTATTGGTGCGCCAAGGAAGCCATATTCAAAAGACTTTCGGCCTACAGGGTGAATTTCGCCGAGCAGATCGAGGTCGAGCGTTTCCGCCCGAAAGGGGAGGGTGAGCTTGACGCGACCTTCATCCACAAGGATGGCTACGAGGAAGAGTTTGAACTTGAATATATCACCTTTGACAACCACGTGCTTGTCTGGGTGGTAGGATAGTATCGTTTAACCATTTACATATCAGCATCATGTCAACGACAGTTTTGGTGATAAGCGCCCTTTTGGTGGTCATATTCATTTACATCTTCTTGACCCAGAGGAAATTCGTCGCTCTGGAGGAAAAGATGAAGAACGCTTTCAGCCAGATCAACGTCCAGATGAAATCCCGTTGGGATGCCGTGACGAATCTGGTCGAGATGACCAAGCAGTACACAAAGTACGAGCACGACACCCTTGTGGACGTGATCTCGAAGCGCAACGCCAATGTCTCCAATCCGGGCGAGTTGGCGGAGAGCGAGGCCTCTCTTCGTTCTGTTGTGGGACGCTTGAATGTAGTCGCCGAGCAGTACCCTCAGCTGGGTGCCAACACGGTGTTTGTCAAGACAATGGGCGACATCAAGGACTACGAGGAGAAAGTCCGTCTCAGCAGGATGGTCTACAATGACTGCGTGACGAAGATGAATATGATGGCTCGCCAATGGCCTTCCTCAATGGTGGCCGCCATGCTCCATTTCTCGACCCACGAACTCCTGCCGGAAGACCAGACCGTCGTCAACGCGCCTTCAGTCTCAGACATATTCAACAAGTAGGATCATGAGGAGGCTTTGGACATTTTTCCTGGCCGCCGTCCTGTCTCTCGTCGCTGTCCCGATGTCCGGCAGCGACGTTGACTCGCTGAGAATCAACGTAGAACTACGGGACAACGGATCTGCCATTGTGACCGAGACATGGCATATTGATGTCTCTGACGACATTACGGAGTGGTACCTCGTGGCCGACAACATGGGTCAGATGACCATTGAGGATCTGGCGGTCAGCGACGAGACCCTCGGCGACTATCTCAACGAAGGCGAATGGGATGTTGACCGCAGCCGCGCCCTGAAGGCGGGCCGCTGCGGACTTGTGACCAAATCCAACGGCTATGAGATCTGCTGGGGCGTGGGAAGTTCCGGCAGGCACACCTACACCGTCCGCTATCTTCTCACCGGCCTTGTCAAGGGTCATGAGGACATGGACGGATTCAACCACATGTTCGTAGCCCGTAACCTGGGTTCGTCACCCAAATCCATCATCCTGACCGTCAGGAAACCGGGAATGGAGTTCTCCACGGAGAACACGAAGGTCTGGGCGTTCGGTTTCCGGGGAGAGATACACGTGGAGAACGGGATTGTCGTGGCCAGAACCACGGAGCCTTTCATCAAGGAGAGTGCTATGATCGTCATGGTCGGCTTCGAGAAGGGCATGTTCCATCCGGACCTTGTAGAGAAGCGGACATTCGACCAAGTCCGCAAGAAGGCCCTAAAAGGCAGTGACTACTCCTCTTCGGGAGAGTACGGCTTCTGGGAATGGGCGTCCGTCATATTCTTTGCCATCATCGTCATCCTTGTGTTCCTGGCTCTCATCGCCGCCATAAAGGACAAGATCAACAAGATCAAACGCAAGAAGGAGCTTCTTGGTGGGAGGATCAAGGATGTGCCTTGGTACAGGGACACGCCGGTAAACGGTGACTTGCGGAAGGCAAGCAACATACTGACAGAGTTCGAGGGTCTCAAATCAACCCAAAGACAGAATCTTATCGCCGCCTACATCACAAGGCTCTTCCTTAAGGGAGGATTCGAGATTGTTCCGCAGCCGGACGGCTCAAAGCCTCGGATGCTGGTCAAGGATCTTCCGGACACCGCAGCGCCGGACGATGACAATGACACGAAGCTTGAGTCCGAGCTGCACTCGTTCATCAAGGAGGCCGCCGGAGATGACAGGATCCTCCAGAAGAACGAGCTCCGGAGATGGTCCAGGTACAACGGCAGGACATTGTACGCCTGGAGCAACAGGATAGAGAACGGAGCGACCGTCTGGACGATGAAGCCGGAGGAGGTTCGCCAGGTCTTCGGACTCAGAAAATTCCTGAAGGATTTCACGCTGATCAAGGACAGGGGTGTGGTAGAGGTGAAACTGTGGAACGACTACCTTGTCTTCGCATCCCTTTACGGCATCGCCGACCAGGTGATAAAGGATTTCCGGAAAGTCTGTCCCGAGTACTTCAGGCTGTCCTCGTCTGCGGAGTTTTTTGACGACAGCGCGACCAACATTATGATCTGGGACATGATCAACATGACCTCCAGGGACTTCAATGTGGCGGCCTCCACCTATGAGGCCTCGCTCAACAGCTCAAGCTCAGGCGGCGGCGGAGGATCGTCATCCTGGGGCGGCGGAGGAGGCTTCTCCGGCGGAGGATCCGGCGGAGGCGGACGCTAACATCCGGTCACCAAGAAGCTGTTTTCAAACAAATCAAGACAACTTCTTAGCTGAAAGCCACTCCAGGCGGCGGAGTGACCGCAGCGGTAAAGGGACAATAATCACGTCATACGAGGAGACCGGACGGGGGAGAATATTTCCGGACACTTCACACATTGAACATGAAAGAGGGCAGCCCATCAAGGCCGCCCTCTCACATCTACTTACCGTAGTCGTAGATCTGAAGTTCGACAGGGCCGAGAAGGCCGGAAGGCTGAAGCTCGGAATCCTTGTTGAGGTAGGTCGCCGTCTGGAAGGTGAACCTCTCGTTGGCAGGAATGGCTTCCTTCTCTCCGATCACTCTGTTCCTCCAGCAGTTTACAACCTCCACCTCGATCGTGTTCACGCCCTTCCTGAGCAGGTTTGTGATGTTGAGCCTGTAAGGAGCCGTCCAGACACCGCCGGCATATTCACCGTTGACCTTTACCTTCGCCATCACCATGACCTTTCCCAGATCAACGTAGACCTCTCCCTGTGGCAGCTTCTTAAGCTTGAAGCTGTTGGTGTAGGTGGCGTCTCCGGAGAAATACTTGATCCTCAGATCGTCGCTGGTGGTCCAGTCATAGAGCGTGTCGAATGTGACCGGTGCCTCAGGGCCGCCCTTCTTCTCCTGGAAAGCGACGGTCCAAGGGGTGTCGATGGTCGCCAGGACAGACTTCTCCGGATAGTTGCAGCCTTCAGAGACCGCCTTGTCAGTGTCCTTCCTGAACACGATGAACGAGCTTTCGTAGGCTTCAAGCCTCATCGGAACCTTGGTGGTCTTCGTGAGTGTCCTGTACTGCCTCAAGTCACGGACATCCTTGGTGAGCGGATTCCATAGCTCAGGAGTCTTGCCCTGCACGCGGAACAGGCCATCGAATGAGATAGCCTTGTCTCCCTGGTTGGAGACGAAGTAATACTCCCCGTCCGCGAGTCTGAGATGGATGAACTGAATAGGCAGAGCCGGATCCTCCGTGGTGAAGTCAGGGGCGATGCCCAGATCGGTGAACACCTCCTCAAGCGAGGCGTCCTTGTAGATTCTGCCCTTGCCGTAGCTCACTGAGCGCGAGAACGGATCCGTGTTGTTTCTCCACATCCTGGCAGCGATGCCCCTTACCTTCACATCGCACTCCGGGTAGCCCTTCATGCTCGGAGATCTCTCCGGAGCCGGGCCAAGGATCACAAGACCGTCACGGACAAGCGTCTCAAGCTTTTCAAGGAGTTCCGGACGCATGGTCTTGATCTTAGGAAGAACGAGGACGGAGTACTGCATACCGCTTTCAAGGGTGAGTTTGCCATCCTTCACACAGGCCTTCATGACCACATCGCTGTTGATGTAGTCGAACGAGAATCCCTCAGGAAGTTCCGGATCCTTCGTTCCGGTCATCTTAGGGCAGTCTTCGCCAAGGAAGTAGGCGACATCGGCCACATAGCGTCCCTGCTGGAGCATGTAGTTGCAGCGCTTGATGTAGTCGTTGAACACGTCCAGTTGGGAGAACCAGGTGTTGTGACGGTTGAACTCATTGCCGAACCATGCGTTGACGCCAGGCACTCTGTCATCAGGCTGCTGTATGTAAAGATGGTACAGGGTAGCGTTGATGCCCTCGGTGAAGAAACGGTCACCGCGCTGTTTCATCTGGCCGGGATACTGTGTGAAGTCAGGCCCTCCGCAGGTGAAGCTCTCGGCCCAGACCTTACGCTTTCCGTAGATGTGGCCGCAGGATGAGGCCACCCGGTTCTCGATGTCGCCAAGGTCGCCGAAACTCCAGAACTCGCCGGCGATCTCATCGGACTGCGATCCGTACTGGAGGAAGTCTCCAGGGAAGCCCCAATGGCCGTAGTTCTCAAGCCAGGTGGTCAGGCCATGCTCGTTGCTGACCTCACGAAGACCGCCCACATAGTTGTAGGACACCTCATCGGCGACAAGCCGCCTGAGATCCCAAAGGAAACGGTCGGACATGTCCTCGCTGCCGACCACCACACCACTCATGACAGGGATGAAAGGCACCGGATCGTAGCCGTAGGCCGCGATGAAATCCTCGATCAGATTGTCGGTCCAGTTCTGGCCTCCTGTCTCGTAGCTGTCCTCCACACAGACCTTGAACGTCTTTCTGTCCTCGGCAGGGATCCTCTTCAGTATCTGGCCGAGATAGTTGTCAAAGTGTGTGCGTATGTGCTTCTTGCTCATCTTGTCCGTCTCAAGTCCGGTTCCCTCCACAGGCGCCGGGGAGCAGAGCGTGCCGGTAGGAAGCATGGCCGTCCTCATGACCACCCAGTCGCCTGCCGGAACATCCCAGACGAGCGTCCCGTCTTCGGACACATTGGCGGTTATATCCTTGACCTCACTTTCAGGAACACCCTCATAGTCAGGCTGATCCCTCCACATGTAGGCATCCCACATAGGATGCGGGGTCTGCCACATCTTTGAGAGGGACTTCTCTGGGTATCTCTCCACGGCCGGTTTGTCGGACAGGGTGACGCTCTTTACGACCCCAGGCTTGACCTTGAGGACAAACTCGCCCGCGACCGTCTCGGGGATAGAGATCACAACTGGAGCGAATGGCTCGAAACCGACATTCGTGTCGGAACGGCTCCTGTCGATAAGGAACTCCTCGACAAGCGTGAGTCCTCCGCCTTTCCTCGCGTAGAGAGACGCCTCGCTGACAACCTCCTTATCGACAGGCTTGATGAAGACCGAACGCACGACTGCCTCCTTGCCGGCCTTGAATGTGATGGTTCCGTCTTCGGCCACCTCGGACGCGAAGCTGACGGAGGCAGCTGACAGAGGATAGGCAAGAACCCTGACAGGCTGCGCGTCCTTTCCGAGCTCACGAAGTTTCCCGTTGAACCTCACCGGACCGGAAACCGTGTCCTTCACATAGCCAAGATACCTCATCGCCTGCGATGGCTCGACCCAAGGGCCGCCGCTCTGGCTCCATCCAGGACTGTTGAACATACCGATCTCGATGCCGAGCTCGCCCGCGGTCTTGAACATCGTGTGAAGGATGTCCCACCATTCGTCCGTGAACATCCTGACCGGACCCTGAGGAGCGCCCTGCCCCTCGCCGATCATGCCGATGAAGGCCCTGTTGATGCCTACAGACTTCATTGCCTGGAGATCCTTTACGACTCCTTCCTTGGACATGTTCCCAGCAACCCAGTACCAGTAGATGCCAAGTTGCTGACTCTCAGGAGTGTCCTTGAAGTTCTTCTCAACTGTACTGATGCTGTCCTGGGCGAAGGCTGATCCGCCCAGAAGCAGAAAGACGGCCACAAGCCATCTGATTTTTTTAACCATAATCATTTTTTTGGGAATATTACATCCTAAGTAACTCTTTGTAATCCCTAAAGATTATCAACTTATTATTTAACGATTACTAAGTAATCCTTAAAATATATCTTGGTAATCTTTGATTGTCTTTTCGGTCTAGCTATCTTTTCTCATCAGTCATGTGCCATCGGCACACTCCTTCTTCAAAAAGACATCTATCCTCGAAAATACTGCCAAATCTTTACCAATTATTATTTAACGATTACTAAAAGTGGTTTTTTCAAATTTAGAAAAAAATCTAAACGGGCTGCAATTATTATCAAAATGTAAATGCCAATTATCAAAATGCCAATACCACCGCAGAGCGGATTCGAGGGAGACTCCGCCCACATAACCAACGAAGGTAGGCGAGAGACGTAAAGTCTGGTGCGAACGGCATAAAATTCGTACTATATTCTTTTAAAAGTGTTATTTTTGTGGTTGAGAGCCATGCCGCCGGGCAACCGCGCGACAGCGACGGCTCCAATCTGCGGAGAAAGAAAGAACATGAAGGTGAAAAGGATTATTATGATGGTTCTGGCCGGGATGCTCATTGCGTCCGGGCTGGGATACTCACAGAACAACAAGGTCTCCAAGACTGCTGACAGTGAACTGATTGACGCTGTCGCCGCTTTGGACAACAAACAGTATAAGGAAGCAAAGGACAGGCTGGAGAAAATCACGGAGACGGCTCCCGGAAACGACGCGGCGTTCTATTATCTTGGAATGTGCCGGCTTTACCTCAATGACCTCAGCGGTGCGAAGGCGTCGTTCAAGAAGGCCTCCGAGCTGGATCCGTCCAATTTCTGGTACAAGGAAAGGCTCGCGCGGACATATTCATTGTCGGGAGAGGACGATCTGACTATCGCCACCTATGAGGAACTGCTGAAGGATTTTCCGAAGAAGAACGACATCTATTTCACGCTGGTCAACCTCTACCTCAAGCAGAACCAGTATGACAAGGCCCTCGGGGCAATGGACCAGATCGAGAACGTGTTCGGGAAAAGCGAGAACGTGACCGCCACGAGGTACGACATCCTGCTACGCCAGAACAAGCCGGAGGAGGCCCTGAAAACGCTGGTGGACTACAACAAGGAGTTCTCATCCCCTTACGTCCTGACCAAACTGGGCGACCATTCGATGGCGGAATATAAAGACACGGCGGCCCTTGCGTATTACCGTGAGGCGCTGGACCTCCAAAGCGGGTATATGCCGGCACTGCTCGGGGAATCCGAAGTGTACCGCATCCGCAGGAACTTCCCGGAATTTTTCAAGACGGTGAACCTGTTCATCGCCGACGAGGAGACCGAGGTGCAGACCAAGACACAGTATCTGGATATGCTCGTGAGGCGTTCCGACCCTCGGTTCATCCAGAATGTCAAGCCGCAGATCGACACGCTGTACGAGAATCTGGTGCTGGTCCACCCGACGGACAGCGCCGCGCTCACAGCGGCCGGACTATACTGGTACTCAACGGAAAGGGTGGACAAAGCCAAAGAATTGCTGCGCAAGAATATGACCTTGTACCCGGAAAGCCTCGGGGCTACGGCGACATACGTGCAACTCCTTGGGCTCCAGAAGGATTGGGACGCGTTGGACATCGCCTGCGACAGCGCTTTGGTGCGATTCCCGAAAGAGACATCCTTCCTGGACATGAAGAATGTCTCCTGCTACAACAGAAAGGACTGGCAGGGAATCATAGACAACAACAAGAGAATCATCGAGATGGCGCAGGGCGACACATCGGTGACAATTCCGGCTCTGGCCTCCATCGGGGATATGTACCACGAGCTCGGGAACGAGAAAGAAGCCTTCAAGGTTTACTCCCAGGTTCTGAAAATCAATCCGGACTACGCTCCGGCGCTGAACAACTACGCCTACTATCTCGCGCTCAAGGGCAGCAAGCTCAAGAAGGCCTGCGCGATGAGCAAAAAGACAATCGAAAAAGAGCCGGACAACCCGACATATCTGGACACATACGGCTGGATCCTGCATCTTTTGGGACGGGACCAGGAAGCCAAAACGCAATTCAAGCACGCTATGCTTTACGGAGCCAAGGAGAGCGTGACAAGCCTGGAGCACTATGCGGTTGTGCTTGAAGCACTTGGAGAGACAGACCTCGCCAAGGTTTACAGGACGTTGGCTGAGAACAGAAAAGCGGAGGGCAAGGAATAATGGGAAGACGGACCGGGATATTCATTCTTGTTGTCATCGCCTCGCTGGCCTGGCATATTCCGGCATATTCCCAAAATACCCGGACGCAGGAGGCGCGCAGGGCAAGGCTCCAGAAGGAGATAGCCATTCTGGACGAGCAGATCAGGGCGAATTCCGCGAAAAGCGCCAACGCCATGAGCCGCCTCACACTCATCAGCGGTAAGATTGAATCAAGGAAACAGCTGATAGCGGAAAGCGATAGGGTGATTTCCGAATATTCCGACTCCATTCGTAAGAAAGGATTGGAAATCAAGGCTATACAAGCACGCCTGGACACATTGTCCGATCATTATGGAAGACTGGTCCGTGGAGCGTATGTGAACCGTAGCCCTAAAATCTGGTACATGTACATCCTCGCCAGCGACAATATCGGGCAGGCATTCAGACGCTACGGCTACCTCAGGGATCTTTCAAAGCAGATGAACTCACAGGCTTCGAAAATCATTGATGTCCAGACCGAGCTGAAAAAGGAAAGCGAGGCATTGGCGGCCATGAAGCGGGAAGCCGAATCCATCAAGGCGTTGAGGGTGACGGAGATGAACAAGCTGAAGGCCGAGGAGAATGATTCGCGGAATCTTGTCAGCCAGCTGAAAAAGAACAAGAGGAAGTACCAGCAGGACTTGTCCAGAAAGCAGCGTGAGGTGGATGCCCTGAACAGGGAAATCGAGAGGATCATCCGTGACGCCACAGATGAGAAAGGCTCAGGTAAGGCCGGAAAAGGCAAGTCAACAGCCAAGCGCAAGCCAATCGACTACACTCTTGCCAAGAAATTCGAGGCTAACAAAGGCAAGCTTCCATGGCCTGCGGACGGGCCTGTCGTGGATCATTTCGGCCAGCGTTTCCATCCGGTCTATACAAACCTCAAGCTTCCGTTCAACAACGGTGTGACAATCGCACTTGCCGCCGGAACAGAAATCAAGGCAGTCTTTGACGGGGATGTGAAGCAGATTGTGGTCATGCCGGGGTACAACAAGTGTGTGCTCGTGCAGCACGGCAATTACTTCTCGTTCTACTGCAAGCTGGGGACGGTGAGCGTCAAGGCCGGGGACAAGGTCAAGACGGGACAGGTTGTCGGGACTGTGGACACGATCGGCGGGGAGACGCAGCTACATTTCCAGATCTGGTCTGGGCGCACGCCGCAGAATCCGGAGACTTGGCTAAGGCCATAAATTCATTTGATATGAGACACGAGATCATCATAAAGGACCTGCAGGACATCGACAGGGCTGCGGGTGAGTTCCTTTCGCAGACGGAAGGGCATAGTATTCTGGCGTTCTACGCTCCTATGGGGGCTGGGAAGACTACTTTCACCACGGCCATTTGCCGGCGGCTCGGTGTGCGGGAGGACGCTGTCAGTTCTCCGACTTTCGCGATTGTGAATGAATATCGCACCGGGTCGGGGGAGCCGATGTATCATTTTGATTTTTACAGGATTAACAAAATCGCGGAGGCTCTTGACATCGGGTTCTACGACTATATTGACAGCGGGTGTCTCTGCATTATGGAGTGGCCGGAGAACATCGAGGAGATTCTGCCGGAAGAGACGCTGCGGGTGCACATCACGGTCAATCCGGATGAGTCGAGGACGGTTTCCTGGGAGGATTAAGATCGCTTTTGGCATATCATCGCCTTACAATTCGTGATTCCATACTTAGAAGGGGTGGCCAGAAAAAAGGCAAAAGCCAAATTTTGCACGGTGGACCAAAATTTGGCTTTTGATTTTTCTGGCCCTGGGTATCTGATAATGTGGATGATTCGTCACCAAGTCGCTTCGGCAGGTTCTACAACCACGAGACTTACGATTATTAAACACCTTAAAATAAGAGAGATACAATCCTAAAAAAACACGGAACTTGGAGCGGAGCGACCGAAGGGGTCCGGGGAATCCCTTCCCCGTGCCCCTCTGGGGCTGTCACGTAGTGACTGGGGGTTGATGAGACTTTCGGGTAATTACCCGAAAGTCTCAAGGTTGAGGCGGTCGAGGAAGCGGTAGGAGGCGGCTTCGCGGAGATGTTCAGGCTTGATGTCGCGCGAGATCTCAAGGTCGGCGATGGTTCTGGCGACTTTCAGGATTCTGGAATATGCGCGGGCGGACAGGCCAAGGCGGCTGATAAGCAGCTCCATCACATTGCGGCATTCATCATTCAACTGGCAATGCTTCTCCAAGAGTCGGTTGTTCATCTCGGCGTTTGTGAATATCCCGTCATCGGCGAAACGCTGTTTCTGGAGCATCCTTGCCTTCAGGACTCTCTGCGCCACGACCTCGCTGGGTTCACCTTTCCTGCGGCCGACAAGTTTCACTGTGTCAACGGGATGAAGCCATAATTGAATATCGATTCTGTCCATCACCGGACCGGAGAGTTTGGACAGGTAGTTCAGCCTTTGGCCCGGAGTGCAACGGCAACGGTCTCCTTCGCCGTAGTAGCCGCATGGGCAGGGATTCGATGCGGCGACAAGCATAAAGGAGGCGGGATATTCAAGTTTGGAGCGGAGTCTTGAGATTGTGACTTTCCTGTCCTCCATCGGGCCTCGGAGAGCCTCCAGAACGGATTTCGGCATCTGGCCATATTCATCAAGAAAGAGGATTCCGTTTTCGGCCAGCGTGACTTCCCCGGGACGGATGTCGGCTCCGGCTCCGCCGCCGATGATCGCCGGGAGGGATGCGCTGTAGTGGGGAGCGCGGAACGGGCGTGTGCGGATCAGGCCTATCTGCGAGCCTTTCATTCCGGCAACGGAGTAGATCTTGCTCGTGACAATAGCCTCCTCCGTGGTCATCGGCGGCAATATTCCGGCCATAGCCTTCGCCAAAGAACTCTTGCCGCTGCCAGGAGGTCCTACCATTATAAGATTATGCCCGCCGGCGGCAGCTATCTCCACTCCCCTTTTCGCCCCCTCTTGACCGATTATCTCCGAGAAGTCCATCACGTCCTGGCCTGAGGGTTTCCGGACACGCTGCGCGTTTCTGGACAGTTTCCTGTAAAGTCTTGTGTTCCAAACAAGAAGATCACTGCAATCTTCTTGCTCCTCAAGAATACGGATGACATCGGCCAACGTCTCGACACCGAATATCGAGAGGTCATTGCATTCGGTGGCCTCAAGGGCGGAACGGAGCGGCAGGATGCACCCGGATATTCCCAGACCGGTCACCAGGTCGGCGAACGGCAGGGCTCCTTGGACTTCCCTAACCGAACCATCCAAGCCAAGCTCGCCCATAATCAAATATTTGTCAAGACCTGGAAAACGCTTCTGCTCGGATGCCGCAAGGATTCCCACAGCTATCGGAAGGTCGTAGCCACTGCCGTTCTTCCGAACATCCGCCGGAGCCAGATTGATCACAATCTTCTTTCCCGGTATCCTGAATCCCAATGACTGCAGAGCCGTGACTGTCCTCAAAAGACTTTCCTTGACCGCCACATCCGCAAGCCCCACAAGATGAATTCCTATTCCATGCGTTATGTCCACCTCCACGGTGACGGGGACAGCCTCGATGCCGATGCACTTCGCCCCAAGAATGTCTATCAACATAGTTTAAAGTCCTTTATGCACTTCGGCAAAGATGGGGCAACAAAACGTAAATTTTCTAAAAAAACAGAAAATTCGTCATAAAAAACAGAAATATTTTTTCTTATGGCCGAATCATACACTACAATCCGGTGCCCACATCTGTCGTCCTCGTTAAAAACAAGTCGGCAAGCTAATCCGGAATATTAAATTATTGTTACAACGGCAAGTTTGACATCATTTTTGATTATATTTGAGAGATTTCTTTTAACAAAAAACGAAAATGGAAAAGAATGAGATAACATTGTTCTGCGTCAATGACGGCAAGAACCATAAGATTGAGAACGGGCGGGATTTGAAGGCTTTGTCGGACAAGTATTGTTCATCTGTCACGGACAAGAAGACTGGCCAAAAATTCGATGTGCTGGCCGCGCTGGTGGACAACAAGCTGAAGGAGCTGAGTTTCAAGCCGGCGAACCTGCACAGAGTCGAATTTATCGGCTACAACCACCCGGACGGAAGACGGAGCTACGTGCGGTCGCTGTGCTTCGTGCTACAGAATGCCGTGAGGGAACTTTATCCTGACAAAGTGCTTGTGATCGACCACTCGCTGCCAAGCGGACTATACTGCGAAATCATCGAGAAGGGGAAGAACGAAGACGGGCGGCACAAGCCTTATTTTGTCACCGATGACGAGATTGACAGGATAAGGGAGAAGATGAAGGAGATAGTGGCGAAGGACCTGCCGTTTACAAAGGTAAAGATGTTCTCCGAAGAGGCAGAGTCTCTATTTCTCGCCAACAACCAACCGCAGAAAGCCGAGCTCCAGAAGAGTCTCGGGACTTTCAGTTGCAGCGTCTATTACCTTGACGGTAAGGCCGACACGTTCCACGGGCCGCTGATTCCTTCGACAGGTTATCTAAAAGTGTTCGATATCAGCGGTATGGGTGACGGTTTCTGCCTCCAGTCACCAATGATGACAGATTTCAGCAAGGTGATGCCGATGAAGCGCCAAGGCAAGATAGCGGCAGCCCTCAAGGAATATTCCGACTGGTGTTCGATCATCAACATCGAGAGCATCGGGACGTTGAACAAGGCAGTGAAGGATGGCAAGGCGGTCAGCATCATCAACTTGGCGGAATCACTCCACGAAAGGAACTACGCAAAGATAGCCGACAGGATCTACTTGGAGAGGGGGACTAAGCGAATCGTGATGATAGCGGGACCGTCATCAAGCGGAAAAACATCATCATCACTCAGAATAGCCCTACAGTGCAAGGTGTTAGGGCTCAAGCCGAAAGTCATCGAGTTGGACAACTATTTTGTGGACAGGGATCACACTCCGAAGGACGAGGACGGGAACTATGACTTCGAGTCGCTCTACGCCATGGATCTCGAATTCCTCAACAAACAGCTCAACGAACTTCTTGAGGGGAAAGAGGTTGAGATTCCAAGATTCGACTTCAAGACAGGAAACAGAATCTTCGAGGGCAACAAGCTACGCCTTGAGGACAAGGACATCCTGATCATGGAAGGCATTCACGCCCTGAACCCGGAGATGACCTCAACGGTTGACAATTCAAGGATATTCAGAGTCTATGTCTCCGCCCTGACCTCGCTGAACATCGATGAGAACAACAACATGTCCACATCGGACAACCGCCTGCTCCGCAGGATGGTGCGCGACAACCGTGTCAGGGGCATCACTCCCGAAGAGACCATCATGAGATGGAACAGCGTGCGACGGGGAGAAAGCAAAAATATATTCCCGTTCCAGGAGAACGCGGACGTGCTGTTCAACTCAGCCCTGATCTTCGAGCTTCCGATGCTGAAATATTATGCCGAACCGCTTCTACGCAGGATTTCGCCGAACTCCCCTGCCTACACCGAGGCCGTGCGTCTGCTCAAGTTTCTGGATTACATTGTAGCCCTCCAACCGGGCGAGATCTCAGCGATTCCGCCGACCTCAATCATGCGCGAGTTCATCGGCGGCCAGACGCTGACAAGGGACTAAGCCGCACAACACATCAAAAAAAAGGCTGACCGAAGACATTCAGGGTCAGCCTTTTTCATTTATATTCAACTATATTACCTCAAGCTCGTTGGAAGTTATCCAGCCTTGACGGCCGTCGGCTAGGGCAATGTTCTTCCACGAGCCCACCTCGTCCAGAATCGTGACTTTCGTGCCTTCGTGGATCACGAAAAGATCCTTTGACGAGCCGGATGACGGAGAACTTTTCACCGAAGAAACCGGTGACATCACGATCGCCGTGTCGGTCTTCACACTGTCGGATTTCTGCCAGATTGAGAAACTCAAAGCCCCGGCGGAAAGCAGCAGAAGCACGATTCCGCAATAGAAGCCCGCACGTCTTTTGCCGACCGACGAACCCAGCAGAAACAGAAGTCCCATCACCAGCGCGGCTGCAAGCAGCACAAGGAATATGACCGCCCAGGCGTTGGATCCCATCACGTAGCAGACTTTCCTTGCGACACTCTTGAGAATGAACTCAGGAACAGGCTCGATCTTGTCCTGCACGAAATTACTTGTGAACTCAAGATTGTAACGGGCATCCGAATATGACGGATCAAGCCTTAATGCCCTCTCATAGTTCAAAATGGCCTTAGGATAATTGCCCTGCTTGAACCAGGCGTTGCCAAGGTTGTAGTACAACTTGGCGGACTTCTGTCCGGACTCTTCAATGGAAGTCCAAGCCACCGAGGCATCGGCGAACTTGCCGTCCGTGTAGGCCTGCACACCTGCTGTCCAAAGTGAGTCCAGATCCTTCGCCTGGATATTCATTGAAGCTCCAAGAGACAGGAGCAGTGTCACGACCGTGGCGACCTTTCTCAATGATTTTCCGCCTGTTTTGAGCCCAGAGTCGATTGACGAGATCACTTTCAGCGCGGCATCGTAGTGCGACCTCATAGCCTCGTTGCCACCGTCAGGAGAATAACGGGCGAACTCACAAGCGTCAAGAAGATCGGTGAAAGCCTTTGTCTGCTCCTCGCTCACACCACCCTCGGTAAGTGCGGAAGCGATGTTATCCTTGCTTATCTCGGACATATCCATATTCAATTTGTCGGAAACGAATCCTATGAGAGCCTTGTGAAGTTCCTCATAGAAAGCGGTATAGAGGTTCTTGTCAAGATATTCGCCAGCCTGCTTGAGACGCTTCTGGGCCATCTTCGTGGCGCGTCTGTTCTTCGTGCCGGCGACATCAGCCCGCATCGCGGCCACCTTCCTGAACGCAAGGTACACCGAGGTCGCCCCCAGGATCATCAAAGCCAGCAGAATCCAGAAGAACACAGAACCGACGAAGAACGAACCTGAACCGGACAGGCCAGGCTTGCCTGTGAATATGAACCTGATGTCATCGGCAAGGCTCTTCACGTCCTTCCTCTCGACTCCGGAATTGACCGTTGTCACAGGAGTGGAATCCCCTCCCTTTCCCTTGGCAACCTTGACGTGCAACGGTTCTGTCCTGAGGGTCACATATTTACCTGCATTGACATCATAGTAGGAATATTCCACCGGATCGATCGTGAAGTCTCCGTGGCTTCTCGGGATGAAAGGATATTCAAAAGACTTGCTGCCGGAAGTGCCGCCGTTGCTCTTGTCGGTGTTTTCGGTCGTCTTTGTGTCGTACACCTCGAAGTCAGGCGGGAAGTTGACTTTCGGCTCCTCCAGAAGAGCCACATTTCCGCGGCCGGAGACAGTGATGACCAGGGAGGCAGCATCGTGGGTCTTGAGGTTGTCCGTGGTGAGACGCGCGGATATTCCGAAATTTCCGACACCGCCACCGAATGAGGCAGGCTGTCCGGCCGGAAGCGGATTCACCTTGACCTTGACCGCCGGAGTTGTCACCCTTTTGCGGATGGTCCTATATTCATCCTGAAAGAAACTGTCGAACAAGCTGTTTGAAGTGGAAGGCGCCGTCCTGATGTTCACGAGGCAGACAAGCTCGGCCGGATCAATCGTGATCGCGCCAGACTGCTGAGGAATCAGGACGTAAGTCCTTAGCACGGCAGTGTTGTAGATCTTGTCGTCCAGGCTTTCGCGCTTAAACTCGATATTATTCGGGACGTATGTCTCCTGACTCCAAAAGCCGTTGAATGTAGGAAACTTGGCATTCTCGAAACCAACGACATTGGCTCTTTGGTAGATCTTCAAAGTAGCGGTGATCGGCTCTCCGATGACAACTTCCGTGCGGCTAAGGGATAGTCTCATGAACAAATCGTTGGAGGAAATCTCACCGGAACCGGTTGAGGATGTCCGCCCTCCGCCAGAGGACTTGCCGCCGTTCTGTCCTGAAGACTGAGAAGACGAGGCACCGTCGCTCACGACCTGTATGGAAGCCTGTGTGGATGAGATCCTGTCCCCTGAAAGCATGGCCGTGGCCACTGGAAGTTGGAATGTTCCGGTAGCTTTAGGAATCAGAATGTAGGTGAAAGTTGTCTGATGGGAGGATGACCTCTTGCCATTGATGATCTGAATGCTTGAACTGGAGCCTTTCTGTGGCCCCCATACCAGTTGGAAATCATCGCCGGCCGACCATTGGAAATCGGACGGGCTCTTTTCTCCCTCAATTATGAAAGTGACATTGAACTGCTCGTTCACAGCGACAACATCCGGAGCCTCGACCCTAATCACATTCTGGGCTGACATCTGGAAAATGGCTGTGAGCAAAAAAGCTACAATGCAAAACAATTTCTTCATATTCATCACTTTACCAATTCTTTTCTTTCTGGCGGGCTTTCAGCAATGCCGCCTTCTCCTTGTTGACCTTGTCCTGGGTTTCCTTCTCACGGGCCTGGACTGCCTTCAGCATCTGCTGCGCCTGCTGTGGGGAAATCTTGGCGTCTCCCTGTCCCTCACCTTGCTGAGACTTCGGCTGATCACCTTGATTCCGATCATGGTTTTGATCATTATTTTGGTTTTGATCCTGATTCTGATCCTTGTTCTGGTCGTTGTCCTGATTCTGCCCGTTATTGTTGTTCTGATTGTCCTGGTTCTGGTTGTTGTTCTGATCTTGATTCTGCTGGTCATCACCGCCGTCGCCACCTTCGTTCTTCAGCATCTGCTTGGCGTAGGCATAGTTCTCCTTGGCGTCCAGGTCTCCAGGATTACGAAGCAAGGACTGTTTGTAGGCATCCACAGCGGCTTTCCAGTCCTTTTTCTGGACAGCGATGTTGCCAAGATTATAATAATAGTCAGCTGAATTGGCCGAAACCGGAGCGGCATCCTTCAATCTTCCCAAAGACTTTCCGGCCTCATCGAAATTGCCCTCACGATAAAGAGCTCCGGCAAGGTTGTAATTGGCGGCGAATGACGAGGAGTCCTTCACCTGAGCCTTACGGTACTCTATCTCAGCGTTCTGCCAGTTCCCTTTCTTGAACTGACGGTTGCCGGCACGGACCTCCTTGCGGTCAGTCTGCGCAAGCGCCACCGCACAGGAAAGCAGCAGTAAAAATGCCGTCAATGAATATTTCAAAATAGTCCTCATCTCTTTTCCTCAAACAAATGTCTGCGTGAACGTCTTTCACCTATAAGCATCTCAAGGGCGAAGAACGCCAGCGCTATTCCGAGAAAATACATAAACTGCTCGTCATATTCCTCGAATACCACGGAATTATATTCCTCATCCTCCATCTTCCGGATGTCGTTGATGATAGGTGTAAGGCCGAATTCATCGTTGCCGGCGTGGACGTATGCCCCACCTCCGGCGGAAGCGACCTCCTTGAGGGTCTCCTCGTCCAGACGGGTCACGACAATATTCCCGTCCTTGTCCTTCAGAAGTCCTCCGTCCATCGGAATCGGCTGTCCGTCAGCGGATCCCACACCGATTGTATAGACCTTGATCCCTGCCTCGGCGGCCTGCTTGGCGGCGGCCACCGCATCGTCCTCGTGGTTCTCGCCATCGGTGATCACGATGATCGCGCGGCTGTGCTCGCTCTGCGCGCTGAATCCACGGATCGCTGTGTTGATCGCGTCGCCTATCGCCGTTCCCTGAATAGGGATCGACTCTGTCGAGATGGAGTTCAGGAACATCTTGGCGCTCACATAGTCAGATGTGATCGGCAACTGGACGAACGATGTTCCGGCGAACACAATCAAGCCGATCCTGTCATCCTGAAGTTTGTCGGTGATTCTGGAAATCGCCAACTTCGCCCTTTCCAACCGGTTAGGGGAATAATCCTTGGCAAGCATCGAGTTGGACACATCCAAGGCTATCATGATCTCTGCCCCTTTGGTCTTGTGTTCTTTAAGTTTGGCGCCGTTCTGCGGCCTGGACAGACCGATAGCGAAGAAGAAAAACGCCAACGAGAAAAGGACCGTCCTCACCCACAACTTATTACGAGACCATGAAGGCATAAGTTCATTCACAAGAGCCTCGTCTCCGAATCTGCGCAGACGACGACGCCTGTTCCAAAGCCAAAGCCCCATTCCGAGGAAAAAGAACGGAATAAGGAGCAAAAGCAAAAGATAATGTGGTGCGGCGAATATTATCATGGCAACCTCCTTATCAACAGTTTAACAAGAGCCTCCAACAACAGACAGATCAAAGCCGCGATAGCGTAGGCGCCGAAAAGTTCCTTATAGACAGGAAAACTATCAATGGTCGTGCGCGCCTTCTCCATCTTGTTGATGTCCGAATATATTTCAGCAAGCTTTGTGTTGTCGGTAGCCCTGAAATATTTCCCCCCAGTCATCGAGGCTATGTTGGAGAGCAGTTTCTCGTCAAGCTCCACCTTGACATTCTGCATCTGGACTCCCCACGGGGTCATCACAGGATACGGTGCCTCTCCATTGGCTCCGACACCGATAGTGTAAACCCTTATCCCGTAGGTTTTTGCGATCTCTGCGGCAGTCTCTGGAGAAATCTCTCCACAGTTGTTCACGCCATCGGTGAGCAGGATCACGACCCGGCTCTTGGCATCGGAATCCTTGATTCTGGCTACCGCCGTGGCTAGTCCGTTGCCGATGGCGGTTCCATCCTCGATCAAATCTGTGGAAATCTCTTTCATCAGGTTGATCAGAGTAGCCCTGTCGGTCGTCAGCGGACACTGGGTGTAACTCTCTCCTGCGAACACCACGATTCCCATCCTGTCGGACGGTCTCTGCGCGATGAACTCGATGGCGATGTCCTTGGCGGCGCTGATTCGGTCCGGAGTGAAATCTCTGGCTAACATACTCGTGGAGACATCCATCGCAAGCACGATGTCAATTCCCTCGGTGTCAACCTTTTCAACCTTGGTTGATGAACGAGGCCGGGCGATCGCGACCACAATCAGCGAAAGCGCGGCGACCCTCAGGACAAAAGGAATATGCCTGATCACCCCGAGGACAGTCTTTCCACCTTTCTTCCAAGGCGTGACGCTTGAGACTCTCAAATGCGGACGACGATCTTTCAGTTCCACGTACAGATAGCGGAGAACCAGCAAGGCCGGAACCACAAGGAGCCAAAGCAGTTTAGGATATTCAAAGAACATTACGCCTCACCTCCTTCTTTTTTAGCCGGGGATTTCGCTTCAGCCGCCTTCCGGGCAGCCTCCTCCTCAGCAAGTTGAGACTGATAAGTGACTGTCACAAAGCGCACCGCGGCAGGAAGTGCGGTGGCATTCTCCTCATCCGAAGCGGAAGCCTTGGCGAACTTAACAAAGTCAGCCGTCTCGAAAAGCGTCTTCATCTCCTCATAAAGATCCGCGGGAACTCCGGAAGATTTCAGATCCTTGAATATCTCAGCCGTCGTCATCTCCATGGCGTCTATGCCGTAGCGCGCGTCAATATATTCCCTCAGCGCGTCCGTGATTCCGGAATAGAACGTCTTCTGCTTCTCCGGTGCCCAGTATTTGCTGCCACGGAAATGGTCCAGCCTTCGCAAAGCGACCAGATAAGGCGGATCCTTGTGAGCGACACTTCCCTCTTTCTTCCGCCTCATAGCGAAGAAAGCCCAGATCAGGATGACAACAATCGCGACCGCCCATATTCCTAGGACATAAGGGATTATCTCCGAGGCCTTGAGCGGATAGCGGATCTGGCCTTTGATGTCGTGGATCTGATAGGTCGTTGTGTCCACCGGCATCGTAAAGATGTCAAGTTTCTGTGAAGCGAAGACCAACGTGTCAATCCTGTCCACTCCTGAAGCCCTCACCAAGGACAGCGGCAAAAGTTCGTATTTACCTTCGTCAAAGGATGTTATGATCATCGAGACATCAATGTCGTACGACTTTGGCTCATTCTTTTTGCCCTGGACCTTGACCGTGTCCACCATGAAAGGCAGGACGATCTCCACGCTGTCCATAAAGCCCTTGGAGAAATCAGGCAGGGCGAAACGGGTTCCCTCCGCAACGTCCTTAAGATGGAATCCGTAGCGGAACTGGTCGCCGATCAGCGCCGAGTCACGTTTCTGGAGAGGCTCCAGAAAGGAATCCTCCGACTTTATCAGCATACCTTTACTTTGCGGAGCCTGCTGTCCGGAGGCTGCGATGGTGGTGATCATCGCGGCGCAGAAAAGCGACAAACCGTAAATCAATCTCTTCATCTCTATCTCCTCCCGAAAAATGTCATCAAGCCTTTGACATAATCCTGATTTGTGGCGATGTCCACAGAATCAATCTTATAGCGGTTGAACAGCTTCCTCTCCCCATCCTCGACGGCACCGAACCATTTTGAATATTCAGCCCTCGTCCTCTTGCTGGAGGTATTGATCCAGGCCGACTCGCCTGTCTCAGAGTCCTTGACGTGCACCAGACCGACATCCGGAATCGTCCTCTCACGAGGGTCGTGAACCTTGATGACGGAAATGTCGTGACGGTTGCGGGCAACTTTCAAGGCATCTTCATAGCGAGGCGAGCCATCCGGATTGGCATCCAGCATGTCGGAAAGCACGAAAGCCGTGCATTTCTTCTTCATAGCGTTCGTCAGGTACCGCAGAGCCTGTCCGACATCTGTTCCGTTGGATTTAGGCTTGAGCTCGATGATCTCACGGATGATGTGGAGCAGATGGCTGCGGCCCTTCTTCGGCGGGATGAACTCCTCTACCTTGTCGCTGAAGAAAAGCGCCCCGACCTTGTCGTTGTTGATTATGGCCGAGAAACTCAAGACCGCCGCGATCTCCGCTATCAGATCCCTCTTCGTCCTCTCGCTCGTTCCGAAAAGACCTGAACGGCTGATGTCGATCAGAAGGACGACCGTCATCTCCCTCTCCTCCTCGAAAACCTTGACGTAAGGAGAGCGCAGACGGGCGGTCACATTCCAGTCCATAGAACGCACATCGTCCCCGTACTGGTACTCACGCACCTCGCTGAAGGCCATTCCACGGCCTTTGAAGGCACTGTGATATTCACCGGCGAAGATCTGGTGGGACAGAGCCCTGGTGCGGATCTCTATCTTGCGGACCTTGCGCAGGAGTTCATTGGCTGAGGAATTAGCTGCCATATTCAAAAACCTGAATTAAACCAAACATAGTCCATTACGGAACCTGTACGGCGTTGATCACTTCGGCGATGATCTGCTCGGTCGTGACATTCTCCGCCTCGGCCTCGTAGGTCAGTCCGATTCTGTGGCGCAGGACCTCGTTGCAGACGGCCCTGACATCCTCAGGAATCACATAGCCTCTTCTCTTGATGAAGGCGTAGGCCTTGGAAGCCATTGACAATGAGATGCTCGCACGTGGTGAGGCACCGAACGAGATGAGATCCTTGATCTTCCCCAGACCATAATCGTCCGGAGTACGGGTGGCATAGACGATGTCCACAATGTACCTTTCGATCTTCTCGTCCATATAGACATCCCTGACGACGCTTCTGGCGCGCACGATGTCCTCCGGTTTGATCACCGGATTGACTGTCGGGAACTCACCAGAATTGTTCATCCTGATGATTTGCCTTTCCTCCTCTTTCTTAGGATATTTCACGATGACCTTCAGCATGAAACGGTCCACCTGGGCCTCAGGAAGCGGATAGGTTCCCTCCTGCTCGATAGGGTTCTGCGTGGCCATCACGAGGAACGGCTCCGGAAGCTTGAACGTCTGGTCACCGATCGTCACCTGACGCTCCTGCATAGCCTCCAGAAGGGCTGACTGCACCTTCGCCGGGCTACGGTTGATCTCATCCGCGAGCACGAAGTTGGCGAAGACCGGTCCCTTGTGCACCTCGAACGACTCGTCCTTCTGTGAATATATCATCGTACCGATAAGGTCGGCAGGAAGAAGGTCCGGGGTGAACTGGATACGGCTGAACTTCGCGTCGATCGCCTTTGACAATGTACTGATGGCCAAGGTCTTCGCCAATCCCGGCACACCTTCCAGAAGAATATGTCCGTTGGCGAGAAGTCCGATCAGAAGGTTCTCCACCAGCTGTTTCTGTCCGATGATGACCTTGCCCATCTCAAGGGACAGCATATCCACGAAGGCGCTTTCCTTCTGGATCCTGTCATTGAGTTCCTTGATGTTTACACTTTCCATATTATACTGTTTTTACTATTTTTGCAATCTAAACAATCATATCAATGCGCTACCGGATCACCCTTTCTTATGACGGTTCGTCATTCTGCGGCTGGCAGGTTCAGAACGATGCAATGACCGTTCAGGAGTGTCTTCAGAATGCTCTTTCGACCCTCTTGAAGGAGGACATTGCCGTCACAGGCGCCGGACGGACCGATTCGAAGGTGAACGCCATCAACTACGTGGCCCACTTCGAGGCCTCGGATCCGGGCATTGACGCAAGCGCGGTTGGCTACAAAATAAATGCCATTTTACCCGCCGGAATCAAGGTACATTCGATCGCGCTTTGCGATCCAGAGTTCCACGCCAGATTCGACGCCACACAGCGTGAGTACAAGTACTTTATCCACCGCCGCCGGGACCCGTTTATGCGGGAATATTCCTACTTCTACACATTCCCTTTGGACGTTGAGAAGATGAACCGCGCCGCCCAGGCACTTCTCGGTAGACACGACTTCAGCTGCTTCGAGAAAGTCGGCAGCAACAACAAGACATCCATCTGCACCGTCACCCAGGCCAGTTGGGAGACATATTCCCCCGACCACGTCAGAATGATGGGCTACCCCGCCGAGGAAGGCGACTACCTCGTCTTCACCATCCGCGCCGACCGTTTTCTCAGGAATATGGTCCGCGCCGTGGTCGGCTCCCTCCTTGAGGTAGGCCGCGGCAAGCGCGACGAGTCCTGGATCACCACCCTCACACAAGGCGGATCCCGCTCCTCCGCCGGCGAATCCGTCCCCGGCAACGCCCTCTTCCTCACCAAGGTGGAGTATTGACGAACAATAAGCTCCGCCTATCAGGACAATGTAGTGGCACTATTGGAAAGAGGCTTATTAGAGGGAGATGCTTCTGAATATTGTATTTCGCTTGATGTCGCAAAGAAGACTCGCCAATTACCTGAATATACACGTAACAGAGGTCTTGACAAATCTAAAATTCAACAAATGATTTTGCAATATTTGCAGAATGCAGGTTCTACAGGAGCAAAACGTGATGCCATATTCGATTATTTGAAAGAAGTCCTGCCGCAAAATAAGACACATGAGCAACAAGAACGAATGTTGGGCAACATTCTTTCAGAGATGAAAGAAAACGGATTAATCGTTCCTGAAGGTCGAACTTGGTTTTTGAAGTCGTAATCCATATATTATGACTGAAATACGACTAATTATAACTATAAAGTAGAATTATAACTTAAAAAGTAGCCAAACTCTTTGCTCTTTGTCAATTTTGGCTACTTTTGTATCAGAGTTGTTTGACAAAGCATAATGCAGAAGATTGGTGCAATCTCAAAGTCACCAAATCGTTACCAACAACTTTCTACCATAGCATTCGCTATTTGTGTATCAGTTAGATACGGAATAATTGATTATGGTGCAAAGATAATCAAAAAAAGCGGACGCAGACCGGAAGTTTGGCGGTACGGCAGATTCATTCACGAGACGTCAAAAAATCCGTGTACGTTAACGGAAATATGAGAATATTTCCTAACTTTGCCGTGTACAATGTGTACAGAGCCGGGCGGAAGCGCGGCACAAACAAGTCAAATTATTTACACAAAATAAATTACGCAATATGGCAAGGATTATAACTTTCGGAGAGATAATGCTCAGGCTGGCCACTCCCGGGCATCTGAGATTTTCGCAGACACATGAATTTGAAGCGACTTTTGGCGGTGGAGAAGCCAATGTGGCGGTCTCTCTGGCCAACTATGGAGATGACGCACAGTTTGTGACGGCTCTTCCTGGAAACGATATCGCCAAGACATGCCTCGCTGAGCTTCGCGGATTAGGTGTCGGAGTGGAATTCTGCATCGAGAGCGGGGACAGGATCGGCATCTACTACATCGAGAAAGGGGCGGTGGCCCGGCCAAGCAAAGTGATCTACGACCGCGCGCACTCGTCCATCGCGGAGATCAAGCCGGGAATGATCGACTGGGACAAGGTGTTCGGGAATGCGGATTGGTTCCACTGGACAGGAATAACCCCGGCGATCAGCCAGAGTTGTGCGGATGTCTGCCTTGAGGCGGTACAGGCGGCGAACAGACACGGCGTTAAAGTCTCCTGTGACCTCAACTACAGAAAGAATCTTTGGAAATATGGCAAGACGGCCTCGGAGATCATGCCCGCCCTCGTGGCCGGATGCGATGTGATCATCGGCAACGAGGAAGATGCGGAGAAGGTCTTCGGGATCAAGCCGGATGGGTTCAATGCGGAAGACGGGGTGATTGAAACAGCGAAATTCCAGTTTGTCGCGAAGTCACTCATGGAGAGATTCCCTAAGGCCTCGAAAGTTGCCATAACACTCCGCGGCTCGATCAACGCCGACCACAACACATGGGGCGCAGTGCTTTACGATGGCAAGACCCTGCTCTCCTCAAGGCGCTACGACATCACCCACATTGTTGACAGGGTCGGCGGAGGCGACTCTTTCGGAGGCGGACTGATCCACGGCCTTCTCAGCTACAATGACGACCAGAAAGCCTTGGACTTCGCCGTGGCCGCCTCCTGTCTCAAGCACACGATCGAAGGAGACTACAACCGCGTGACCGCAAATGAAGTGGAAACTCTTATGAACGGCAACGGCTCAGGCCGTGTCTCACGATAAAATTCACGAATATGGCAAGATACAACAAGGTTCAGGTGATTTCAACCGCCCTTCAGACTGGGCTGATACCTGTTTTCTACAACGCTGACCTCGAGACATCGAAGGCGGTGCTCAAAGCCTGCCACGACGGCGGGATCAGCATGTTCGAGTTCACGAACAGAGGAGACTTCGCGCACGAGACATTTGCGGGGCTTGTAAAATACGCCAACGAGAATCTTCCCGGAATGATTCTCGGCGCTGGTTCCGTGATCGACGCTCCGACAGCGGCGCTTTACATCCAGGCAGGAGCCAACTTCATCGTCGGTCCGCTCTTCAACCCGGAGGTGGCCGATCTTTGCAACCGCCGCCTTGTGCCTTATATTCCCGGATGCGGATCGGTGACGGAAGTAGGCAACGCGCAGGCCGCCGGCTGCGACATCTGCAAAGTGTTCCCCGGAGATGTGCTTGGACCTTCGTTCGTGAAAAGCGTCAAGGCCCCTATGCCATGGACCCAGATTCTGGTCACCGGAGGTGTCAAGCCGGAAGAGGAGAACATCCGTGGATGGTTCAAGGCCGGAGCGTCATGCGTGGGCATGGGCAGCAACCTGTTCCCTAAGGACGTCATCAAAGCCCGTAACTGGGCCGCCATCACCAAACTTTGCCGCGACTCTCTGGCAATCACCGCCGAGGCAAGGCAATAGGGAGGCTAATAGAAACGATAATTGTAGCGGGAAAGCAGGTCAACGGAGCTGAAGTTGTCCTGGCAGTGAGGATGTTTGCCGAACACAAGAAAATCCGTCAAGGTGATGACAGAGTCCATCGCCTCACGGTCTGAGTGCTGGGCTATAAGGTACTTCACATAACCATCCCTGAGAGCTGAGATATTCTTTTCCAAGACATCGAAGCCGATGACATTCAAGCCATTGAGTCCACGCTCCTTAAGGAAGTCGCCGACAAGGTATATTCTTGAGTTCAGTGTCACGATGTTGGCGCTTTTCCCTATTCCTTCGAAAGCAAGATCCATGACGGAGCGCGCCTCTGTGGGATTGTTGGGGTTTATCACAACATTTCTGACCTGCGTGTCGGGAAAGCGGGCCGAAAGATAATCCATGAAGCCTCTTCTCCTCTCCTTTGAAGGATCGGAAAGGCCTTTCACATCGCGCTCTATCCGGACCATGTACACCGTGTCCCGACTTTCAGGGGACGAGCCGGACATCAAGACATCGGCACAGAACGCCCCGCTGTCATAGATGGGCTGGCCATAATAGGCCAGATGACCACTGACTCCACCTACGCTCGTGTTAAGGATAATGTACGGGAGACCAGCCTTCTCCATCCCCCGGGCGACATCACGCGTGGCATCCAGGAACATGGGTGCGATGACGGCGCCCGAGCAATTATCCACAATGGCCTCACGGCAGACCGACAGGAAAGAATCCACATCATACTGATCGTAAAGGTAGTCAACAATGTCCACGGAAAAGCGTCCGGCATATTCCGCACTCCTGCTTATTCCGGAATGAGTCAGATCCCAGAACTCGCCGGCGCTGAACCTCGGCATGATGACGGCAATCCTGTGCGACTTGTTTCTGGCAAGCATGGAAGCGTACACGTTGGGTTTGTAGCCAAGTTCCCTTACCGCCCTCAGGACCTTCTCCCTGGTCTTTTCCGACACCTCTCCCCTTTCGTGCAGGACACGGTCAACCGTGCCGATGGTGACTCCGGAAGCCTCGGCGACATCGTTTATTGTTGACATGGATCTCTTCATATCCTGCAATGTTACAAAAAATCATCGGTTCGGCAAAAGTCCTGCGGAAATACTTGTGCCGGAGAGTTGCGACGTTTCATAAACTTGCGTATATTTGAGAAGCTGTTTTGAATGTTCCGATTCCACAACATGACATGATCAAGGTAATATTACTGATCGACTGCGCCAGCGAATTTGACCGGAAACTGCTCCGGGGCATAATGAAATACTCGAAGGAAAACGGTCCATGGCTTTTCTACCGCATTCCGTCCGACTTTCGCGGAACCAACGGACGCGAGGAGTGGGTCATGGAATGGGCAAAGAAATGGAATGCCGACGCCATCATCGGACGGTGCGACGAGGACAAGGTAGGACTTCTCGGCCAGTTAAACATACCGATCGTCCTGCAGAACAACAGGACAAGAAGTGACGTGTACTCCAACCTTACAGGTGATTATGTCGGCACCGGGCAGCTCGCCGCGGAATATTTCCAAAAGAAACTGTTCACCAACTATGCGTTCTTCGGGGTGCGGAGCATCATATGGTCGGAAGAACGCTGTAAAGGGTTCCGGGAGGCTGTGGCTTCAAAGGGCAACAATTTCAGTTCATTCAATGTCGAGCCGAGAGAGACCTTCGACAGAAGCAAGGTTCTCTCATGGCTTGAAGACCTGCCCAAACCGGTGGCGTTGTTCTGCTGCGACGACGCGCATGCCCTTTACATAACAGAGACATGCAACATGGCCGGTCTGAGCGTTCCAAAAGATATCGCAGTCCTCGGAGTTGACAACGACGAGTTGCTCTGCGGCATCTCCGACCCACCTGTCTCCTCTGTGGAACTCGACGTGGAGCGTGGTGGCTACGAGACCTGCGCACTGCTGCACAGACAGATCATGAACAGTACACGGCAGCCGTTCAATGTCGTGATCACCCCTGTGGAAGTCGTGCAGAGGCAGTCCAGCTGCATCTACAACATCAAGGATCCGAATGTCGCGAAGATCGTGGCCTTCATTGATTCCAACTACAACACCAATCTTGACATAAACGGCATTCTGAAACTTGTCCCGCTGTCCAGAAGAAGCGTTGAGACCAAGTTCCGGAAAGAGACGGGGACCACCATCTATCAATATATTCTTAAATGCCGGGTCGAGCATCTCGCCCACCTTCTGCTCACGTCCGACCGGTCTGTGTCCGAAATCGCGGATGAGGTAGGGTTCGGAGACAACGGCAGCTTTTCCCGTATATTCAGAAAGATGAAAGGTTGCTCACCTCAGGAGTATAGACAGAAAAATTGCGCTTTTCGTCAATAAGTTTACGCTTTTTCTGCGCGATAATACAATAATACCCTCTATCTTTGCAGAGGATCGCCTGAAATAAACCACAGGCTAATGACCACCGCATATTATTGTATTATGGAAAACAAACGGCAATATTACATTTCCCTGACGATGTTGGGATGCTTGTTCTTCATCTTCGGGCTTGTCTCGTGGGTAAACTCCATCCTGATCCCCTATTTCAAGATCGCCTGCGAATTGAAAAGCGGTGTACAGACCTATCTGGTAACATTTGCCTTCTACATCGCCTATCTCGTGATGACCGTTCCGGCATCCTTCCTCCTGAGGAGGACCGGCTACAAGAAAGGGACTATGATCGGCCTATGGACAATGGCCTTCGGCGCGCTGCTTTTCTGGCCAGCCGCCCTGACCAGAACCTATGGCATGTTCCTGCTCGCCTTGTTCACCATCGGGACGGCACTCGCCATCCTGCAGTCGGTGGCGAATCCTTTCGTGACAATCATCGGCCCCTACGAAAGCGCGGCCAAGAGAATCAGTGTGATGGGAATATGCAACAAGTTCGCCGGCATCATCGCCCCTCTTGTCTTCGCGGCGCTTGTGATCCGCCCGCAGGACAAGGAGGTAATGGACTTGGTCGAGGCCGGATTGCTTGACGGACCGGCCAAGGAAGCCGCACTTGACAGCATGATCAGAGGGGTGATTGTCCCCTATGTGGTTCTGGCCGCGCTTCTGTTCGCTTTCGGAATCCTTTTCTACAAATCACCGGTCCAGGACATCAACCCGGACAGCGCCAACGGCTCCGGCACCACCGGCGACGACAGGAAGTCCATCTGGGAATATCCATACCTCGTTCTCGGAGTGTTGGCCCTGTTCTGTCACCTTGGAAGCCAACAGATCTCCGTCAGCACGATCATAGGTTACGCCCAGAGCATCGGCATGGATCTGGAAACGGCCAAGGTGTTCCCGTCCTACACCCTCGGATGCATTCTTTTCGGCTACCTTCTCGGCGTGTTCTTCATCCCCAGATACATCAGCCAGCAGAAATCACTCGTCATCTGCACGATCACAGGCCTTGCACTCTCGGTACTTGTCCTTATCCTGCCACTGAAGGCATCAATCTGGACTCTCGTTCTTCTCGGAGTGCCGAATTCATTGATCTACGCAGGAATATGGCCGCTTGCCATCAGAGGTCTTGGCCGCTGGACCAGCCTCGGCTCGTCACTTCTGGTGATGGCCCTATGCGGGAATGCCGTGCTGCCTCTCATCTACGGCTATGTGTCTGACCACATGAGTCTCCAGACGGCCTACTGGCTTTTGGTTCCATGCTTTGCATACATGATTTTCTATGCGGTTTACGGTTATAAGATAGAGAAATGGTAACAGCATTAATCAACGGTAAAATAATAGTGACGGACAAGATCACCTCTGGTGTTCTTGTCCTTGAGAACGGACTGGTCAAAGGAATCTCGGACAGCATTCCCGCCGGTGCGGAAGTAATTGATTGTGAAGGGAATTACGTCAGCCCAGGGTTCATTGACATGCACACCCATGGAGCCGGCGGAGCGGATTTCATGGACGGAACGGTCGAGGCTTTTCTCACGGCCGCAAGAATGCACGCCGCCCACGGCACCACCCTGCTCTGCCCGACAACGCTCACAAGCACCAACGAGATCCTTTTCGAGTCTTTCGAGACCTACAGAAAAGCCGTGAATGAGAACAAGGACGGAGCCAGATTCGGAGGGATGCATCTGGAGGGGCCGTATTTCAGCCCGAAATTCGCCGGAGCCCAGGATCCAAGATACCTCCGCGCTCCAAAGCCCGACGAGTACATGGAGATTCTGGACAGATGCCCTGATCTCGCCAGATGGAGTTTCGCCCCGGAGCTTGACGGAGCGCCAGAATTCGCCGCGGAGTTGAACAGAAGAGGCATTGTCGCCTCCATCGGCCACACGGACGCGACATTCGCCGACTGTGACGCAGCCTTCAAGGCCGGAGCCACGATGATGACACACTTCTACTCCTGCATGAGCACAATTTCCCGAAGGAACGCCTACCGTTACGCCGGAACCATAGAATATGGTTACTGGCAGGACGGGATGAGGATAGAGATCATCGCCGACGGCATTCATGTGCCGGCCGACCTGCTTCACCTTCTCATCAAGATCAAGGGAATCAACAACATTTCCCTTGTCACAGACTCAATGAGGGCCGCCGGAATGCCCGAAGGGAAGAGTGTGCTGGGAAGCCTTGCGGACGGTCAGGAAGTCATAGTGGAGGACGGTGTCGCCAAGCTGATGGACCGTAGCGCCTTCGCGGGAAGCGTGGCGACGGCGGACAGGCTCGTCCGCACGATGGTCAACATCGCCGGATGCACTGTGTGCGAGGCCGTGAGAATGATAACGGAGAACCCCGCGAAGGTCATGGGATTCTATGACAGGAAAGGCTCTCTGGAACCAGGGAAAGATGCCGACATCGTTATCTTTGATGACAGCATCAACGTAAAGAGAACAATCATTGGAGGAAAAACAATTTATTAAATCATGATACTCAAGACATTCAAGTCAGACAATCTGGACATCAAGGTCTTTGACACCAGAAACGATATGGGCAAGGCGGCGGCCGCCGATGTGGCGGCATGCATCAAGGAGACGCTCGGCAGAAAAAAGGAAATCCGCATGGTCTTCGCCGCCGCGCCTTCACAGAACGAGTTTCTCGAAGCCTTGGCCGCGACGGAAGGCATTGAATGGGGACGCGTACACGCACTCCACATGGATGAATACGTCAACCTTCCGGCCGATGCGCCTCAGGGTTTCGGCAATTTCCTGCGCAGGGCAATCTTCGACAAGGTTCCATTCGCGAGCGTTGACTACATCGGAACTGACAAAGACTCGGAAGCGACATGCCGAAGATATTCGGAGATTTTGAGATCTAAGGCTATCGACATCGTGTGCATGGGCATCGGAGAGAACGGACACATCGCTTTCAACGACCCGCACGTGGCAGACTTCAACGATCCTCTTCTTATAAAGAAAGTGGATCTCGACCAGAAATGCAGGATGCAGCAGGTGCACGACGGATGCTTCAAGGACATCTCCGAGGTTCCTGAATATGCCCTGACGCTGACGGTTCCCGCGATGTTCAACGCCGATCATCTGTTCTGCGTCGTTCCGGCAGCCTCTAAGGCTGAGGCCGTAAAGGGCGCGGTCTTCGGTCCCGTGTCGGAAAAATGCCCGGCCTCGATCCTCAGGAGACACAAGAGTGCGATCCTCTATACGGACAAGGACAGCGCGAAATACATAATGGACTGGCACGATGCATAGAAAGACAAAATATTTCCTGACGTTTCTCATCCTCTTTCTGACATGTCACCTGTCTCTGTCCGCAAAGTCTTTTGAGGTCAGGGCCGTTTACCTTGATTTCAGGACACAGGTGATGACAATGCCGGCGATGAAGGAATTCGTGGCCGACGCCGCCTCGAAAGGCATGAATGCCGTCGTGGTGGAATGGGAGGCTACATTCCCGTTCAAGGACAATCTTGTACTTAGAAACCGTTTCGCCTTCTCGGAAGCAGAGGTAAAGGACTTCATAGCATACTGCTCGGGCCTTGGAGTCGATGTAATTCCCCTTCAGAATTGTTTCGGACATTCTGAATACATCCTCCGGCACGAGCGGTATGCAGTCCTGAAAGAAGACAGGAAAGACTGTTCGCAGGTATGCCCGATGATGGAGGACGAAGCGGAAGGAATATTCAGAAGCATCTTCTCCGAGATAGCGCAAATGCACACATCAGGATATATTCACATCGGATGCGACGAGACAAGGTTGCTGGGTCATTGCCGCAGGTGTCAGGAGAAAGTCAGGAGCGAAGGAATCTCCAGACTGTACGTTGACTATGTCGCAAGGATGTGCCGGATTGTATCTTCATTGGGCAAGAGACCCATGATCTGGGCGGACATCATCCTGAAACACCCAGAGGCGCTTCAGTCGCTTCCGGAGGATGTGATCATCGTCGATTGGAACTACGGTTGGAACCAGGACCATTTCGGGAAAATGGACAACCTCAGGAACTCCGGCCGGGAGGTCTGGGGAGCATGCTCGTTGCGTTCCCATCCTGACAATCTCTATCTGGTACAATGGAGAAAGCACTTGGAGAACATATTCAGTTACACTTCATACGCATCCGACTGCGGATTCAAAGGAATCATCAACACTTCGTGGTCGACATCCGGAACCTACGGCTACATTTACGATGACAAGAACGAGGTCATTGCCATACAGCCCGTGAGAGAGGTGTACCCTCAAAACGGATTTGACATGCTGATGACGGCATATTCAAACGCCTTGTCGGACAATCCGCTCACTCCAGACAAGTTTTTGGAGAGTTACTGCCACACAAGACTCGGTCTTGGCCCGCAGGAGGAGACAGAGGTAGTGAAGGACTATTTCAACATGACCCAGAGCCCTGTATATTCATTCCAAGGGGACATCGCACGCATTGACGAGGAACTCCGGAAATGTACCGCCTTAAGGGAGAGGCTTGACATGGTAAGATTCTCCAAGGATGCGGCTGACGTGGCCAGGCATCTTCGCCTGATGCTTGACATCCGCATCAACTATCTGGAATTCAAGCGTGTTGACTTACAGATCGAATCAAACGGCTTTTCCGTCGAAGACGCCAGGGCGGCCTTGGCACAGCTCAAGTCGATCGACAAGGAATGCGGGGGACTGCGAAAGGAATTCATCAGGCTCAACGGTCATTACCTCAAAGACGCCGGGGAGTCGTTCAATGAGTGGACATACCGCGGAAAGATCAAGGAGCGGATCAAAGTGCTGGAAAACATTAGGTAAACATTAAAAAATAACACTGGAATGAAAGATTTAAGATTGCTTGCTTTGTCGGCGACAGTTTTCTTCTGCCTGTCCTGCACGGCAGACAAGCCTGAATACGGGCCGACAATCGACGAGATCGACATCATTGAGGTCGATCACAGCAAGGATGAACCGACGATAGGCCGCGACGAATGTCTTAAGATGGCGGGCGTGACAGACCTGATGGCTTATAAGGCCGAGGCCTACTCAAAGGCGACAAACCTTGAGGATAATGACGGAAAGGATGTTTTGTTCAACTGTGTGTATGTCTATTCGGCAAGCATCGCCAAATACGCCGACACACCGAAAAAGCTGGCCGCCAGAATCGCCCTTATGGGATTCAGAGGTGTTTACCTCAGCCCAGGAGGAACCAGACTGGCCACAGCCGACAGCTGGCTCAAGACCTTCATCTCGACCTGCACCGACCTTGGCATGGAGGTATATGCCACATACTACGAGGACAAAGCGGTCTTCCTCAGCGAAGCAGGGGCAGAATCATGCCTCCAGAAAGTAATTTCCTACAACCGGAGCGTGAAGCCAGAGGAGCGATTCTCAGGCGTGTCCGCCGACCTTGAGCCTCACACAATAAAATCCGACATCGGACTTGGATGGGTGTGGAACACCGACAGCGGCAACGGAGCCGGTGGGGCCAACGAGAATCTGTTGAGAACGACTGTGAGCCGTCTTGCCTACGCCCACAAAAGGCTCTCGGTTTCCGGGCTGAAACTTCAGGAGGCGATCTGGTGGAAGTATCAGGAACTCTACAATGCTGGAAGGATCGCCTACGGTGATGTGAACCAGTTCCTGTCAGTCTGCGACTGGGTTTCCGTCATGGCCTACTGCAACTCTTCCGAAAAGATTCTGGAGGTGTGCCAACCGATTTTCAAGGCATGCGGAAAGGCGGCTTCAGTCAGCGTCTGCGTTAAGACCGCCACTAACGATGAGATTTCCACCAGCCTTCAGCCAAATGGCTGGGAATCACTTCTGCAAACGATGACCACACTGAAAGAGAGTGGCGGCGACTGCCTCAAGGGACTTGACGTGTTCCAGTATGACGCGCTTGAGACAATGTGGGAATGGAAAAATGACAAGAACTAATAACTTTTTGACATGAATAATATAGTGAAATATTTAGCGGCGGTGATTCTCCTTTCGGTGTCACTGCCGGTCTCCGGACAGACAACACAGATCAGCGGTGTCGTCCTGGAGGACTCACAATCAGGCGCGCTGCCGGTGATCGGAGCGGGTGTCAAGATCAAGGACACGTCCAACGGATCGGTAACGGATCTCGACGGACGGTTCTCCCTGTCCGCAAAAGAAGGTGACGTGCTTGAGGTAAGCTGCCTCGGCTATCGTGGAGCGACCGTGACCGTCGGCAAAGACAACTACTACAAGATTTTCCTTGAGCCTGAATCCATGATGCTTGACCAGTTGGTTGTGGTCGGCTATGGGTCAATGAAGAAAAGTGACCTTGCGACATCAATCACGTCAGTGAACACCGATGACATGAAGATATTCCCCGCCGCCACCGCCGCCGAGATGCTGCGCGGACGTGCCGCCGGCGTGACTGTCACAAGCGCTTCCGGACGTCCAGGCTCCACCCCATCCATCAAGATTCGTGGAACGAGATCAATCTCCGCCAGCAACAACCCTCTTTACATCATTGACGGAAGTGTCGCTTCCGACACCGAGTTCGCGATGATAAACTCCGATGACATCGAGTCGATCGAGATCCTTAAGGACGCGGCCTCACAGGCGATCTACGGAGCGAGGGCCAGCGACGGTGTGATACTGGTCACCACCAAACGTGGAAAAGCCGGTGAAAGCACTGTAAGCTACAACGGCTACGTGGGATTCCAGACCCTTCACAAAAACTTCGACTACTACACTGCGGACGAGTACCTTTCCCTCAGGCGTGAGGCAGTCGCGAATGACATGGGAATAATAGACGCCACGACGGTACCGATCGCCACGGCCTTGGCCGATGACGTGATGGCACAGGTTTACAAGAGTGGTGAATATGTTGACTGGGAGAACCTTATGTTCAAGAAAGCGGCTCTCTACCATAGCCATGAGGTCAGTGTCAAAGGTGGCTCCGACAAGTTGAAGGCCATGGCCAGCGTCGGCTATTTCAATCAGGACGGTATAATGAAGGTCAATTCCGGTTACGACCGCATCAGTTCCAGAGTGAACCTTGACTATCAGGTTAAGAAATGGCTGAAGCTCGGAGCCAACACCTCGTTCGGATTCTCGAAACGTGAGATAGAAAACGGAGCGTTCTACCAGTTCATCACCCGTTCTCCGCTTTCACAGATCTACGACGAGAACGGCGACTATATTCCTTACATCAACAGCAACAAGGACACGAACCCTGCATACAGCGCTCTTCACGACTCTCATGACGCGAAGGCCAACAGCTACAGGATCAATGCTTTCGCCGACATAGCCCCGTTCAAGGGATTCACCTACAGGTTCAACGTCTCCTACTACAACAGGGTTAACGAGGAAGGACATTCACGTGATTCCTACTATCCCAACGGAGGAGGTTCGACCGCATCACTGCTCAACACGACAAACGTGCAGACCCTGATTGAGAACTCCATAAGGTATGACGTTCCCATCAAGAACGAGAACCACAAACTGAACATCACCGCGGTGCAGTCCGTGGACAAGTCCCTTCGCAAGACGCTGGGATATTCAGTGTCCAACCTCCCGGTTGACAAGACCTACAACTACATCGCCAACGGCGAGGTGACCGGACAGCAGAGAGCATATTCGGAAAACAATCTCGTGTCATTCATGGTCAGGGCGCAGTACAACCTGATGGACAAGTACCTGTTCAACCTCGCCGTGCGCCGTGACGGATCAAGCCGCTTCGGCACAGACAACAAATGGGGGACATTCCCGTCCGTGGCCTTCGCGTGGAGAGCGTCGGAAGAAGGCTTCCTGAAGGATGTCTCATGGATGAACAACCTCAAGCTAAGGGCAAGTTACGGAATAGTAGGCAACCAGAACGGGATCGACAACTACGCCACCCTTGGTGTGGCCAAGCCGATGCCTGGTGAGTTCGGAGACACTTACTACATGGGTTATCTTCCCGGCAATGACCTTCCTAACCAGAATCTCAAATGGGAGCAGTCCGGAACAGCCAACTTCGGACTTGATTTCGGGATCCTCGACAACAGGATCTTCGGAACGGTCGAGTACTACAACACACGGACCACCAACCTGCTTGTGTCCAGAGCATTGAACGCATCGTTGGGTTACAGCTCGATGCTGGACAACCTGGGAGAGACCAGAACCCACGGCATCGACTTCAACGCGACATTCGACATCATAAGGAGCGAAGATCTCAATTGGAGCGTCACCACAAACATAAGCCAGTTCAGCGGCAAGATCATCAAGATCGATGACACGGTCGATGAGAACGGCAACTACGTCAGCCAGCCTGGAAACAACTGGATCATCGGGGCTCCGATCAACATCTACTATGACTACAAGGCGGACGGAGTCTATCAGTACAGCGACTTCGATGTTTACAGCGACAGAGGCTCCCTCACCTACAAGCTGAAGAACACCGTTGACACAGACGGAGACGGTGTCGCCGACGCACCTCTCTCCCGCAACGACAACGTGGAACCGGGAAGCGTGAAGCTTCGTGACGTGAACGGCGACGGCAAGATCAACGAGGACGACAGGGTTGTCTATCAGAAAGACCCGGACGCCACATTCTCCCTCTCAACGAACCTCCGTTGGAAAGGCTTCGACTTTTTCATGGATTGGTACGCCGTCGCGGGAGGCTATATCCTGAATCCTTTGATGTATGACGGGGAATATGGCGGTGACCTCAGAGGACGTTCAAACGGTATGAAAGTGGACTACTGGACACCGTACAACCCTTCCAACACGGCACCGAGACCTAAATATGGATCTGAAGTCCCATACATGAGGACACTCGCCTATCAGGACGCCTCTTATCTGAGGCTGAGGACCATCCAACTCGGGTACACCCTTCCGAAAAAGGTGACCTCAAAACTGAAGATCCAGAATCTCCGCTTCTACATGACAGCGACCAACCTATTGACATTCACCAAGGTACTGTCTTACAGCCCGGAAGTCACCGGCAATCTTTATCCGGAGACTCAGCAGACAGTGTTTGGAGTTAACTTTTCTTTCTAAAGAATACGACGATGAAAAAGACTTCCATCATAACGATTTCCGTGTTGGCCATGACTTTGTGTGCCTCATGTGACAACCTGCTCAACCTCGAATCGGAGACATCCGTGACGACAAACTACCTCAAGACTGACAAAGATGGTCTGAAAAGGGCGATAGCCGGACTGTATGTCTATGAAAGGGACAACATTGTTGACAATTCCGATTCAAAGGGCATTGTGATCCTCCCCCAGTTGTTCGATTTCAACACGGACATATTCCTGTTCAACGCCGGTAACTGGGCGTCATTGGGAAGGCTCACTGACCTTACGCCAGACTCCGGAGTAATCGAAGACTACTGGAAATTCTGGTACGCCATAGCAGGGCGCGCCAACGAGATAATCGCATCCTCTGAACATCTCGGGCTTGAGGATCCAGAGATCAGGAAGATCCATGGAGAGGCTTGCCTTTTCAGGGCAAGGGCCTATTTCGAACTCTGGAAACGATTCGAAAGGATCTACCTCAACACAGAGCCTACAGACGTGTCCAATCTGGAGAGAACCTACAAGCCTGCCACCAAGGATGAAGTGTTCACTCTTCTGAAAAACGACCTCGACGCTGCCATAGCGGCACTTCCATACGAGATTCCGGTATATGACAACGGAGTCATGTACGGAATGTACACCAAGGCCACAGCCAAGCATGTCCGCGCCCAGGTGGCCATGTGGGAGGAAGACTGGGACTGCGTGATCGCACAGACCGAGGATATTCTAAGAGACGCGAAGGGCATCACAGAACTTGAGAATGACCCTGCCGAGATCTTCAATTCCGAGAATCTACGGTCCAAGGAAGTCCTGTACGCCTACCAGTTCTCGAAGAACACCGGAGGTGGAGGAGTGATCACAGGCACTACCTTGAAAGGTCATCCGATTTCCGTCTATGTGACATCAAGATATTCAAGTGTTGACGGCGCCATAAGCTCCAGCGACCAAGGCGGGTTCGGCTACGGCAGAGACTACCCTAACCAGCATCTTCTGGACATGTACGGTCCGAAGGACAAGCGCCTCGACTGCTACTTCGTAAGGAAGTTCTACTACAACGATCCCGCACGTCCGGAGACCTACGGAAAAGAGATCGTACCTAAAAAGGACGCGTCGTACATCGCCAACCTCCACACGATGAGCCGCAAGCATGCGGACTTCTGGACCAATGCAGACGAACCTGACCGCAAGACAAGTTTCAGGGATCTGATCGTCTATCGCCTTGCTGAGACCGTGTTGATGTGTTCGGAGGCATATTTCCATAAAGGAGACAACACCAATGCGCTGAAATATTTCAACATGACCTACGAGCGCGCCGGGAACGGCAGGTTCGAGGGGACTCTCACATTGGAGAACATTCTTGATGAATATGCCCGCGAACTGAATTTCGAAGGTGTCAGATGGCCTCTCCTCAAGAGACTCGGTCTGCTTGGAGAATATTGCCGGAAATGGGAAGGTGAGTCCATGGCGGAAAACCCGTACCTCAACAAGGATTTCACTTTCGCCCGTCAGAACTTTGTCGTCGGGAAGCATGAGTGCTGGCCGATCCCTAGCAATCAGATTCTCCTCATGGGAGGATCCGATGTCTACCCTCAGAACAAAGGTTGGAATTAATATTATTGGAAAATGAAAAGAACAGGATATATCGCACTGCTTGCCGCCTCGATCATCTCGGCGGCCTGCGTGAAAGAGGAGACCAAAGAGGATTTCTTCAACATCGATGAGACGGAAGTGGTGCTCACGGACTATTATGCCGGAGCCAAGGACATCCTCCTTGCCACCAACACCGAGCCCACGGTCGAGTTGTCATCGGACTGGCTGACAGCAGAGATCACGTCACGTTGTCTCACACTTACTTACAAGGAGAACACCTCCGAAGACGACAGAACCGTCGAGGTTCATATTGTGGCCGGAAGCATCCCCGCCACTGTTACAGTCACGCAACCAGGCCACAAAACCGAACCAGAACCGGAACCAGAGCCGGAACCGGAACCACTCTACAAGCTCCGCGATGTCTGGTATCAGAACGGAATCGCGGCCGGTATTGTGTTCTGGGTAGCCGAGGACGGACAATCAGCACTTGTCGTAAGCCTTGACAGGACCGCCACGACCGTTGCCTGGTCAACCGACGGCACACATGTAATCGGCACCGGAGAGACAGACGGAGCCGCCAACACCGCGCTTCTCCGCGCCAGCGAGGAAGCGGCAAGCATTCCTGCGCTTGCGTTCTGCGATGCCCATGGAGAAGGTTGGTTCTGGCCAGCGATGGACGAGATGAAGAAGCTGTTCGAGGCCTACAACGGCACAGCCTTCGATGCCGCCACCGCAGCGAAACCATCGGACATCACCCCGGAAGAGAAAGACGCGAGAGCGGCCTTCGAGAAAGCGCTTGCCGACAATGGAGGAGTCGCACTCAACACCGGTTCAGAGAACAGTAACGGAGACCAATATTGGACAAGCACCGAGCAGACAGACGAAAAGACAGGCAAGGTCTATGCGTCGACAATGCGCTTCGGAAAGGTCTATGCCTCCACCCCTGCCGACCAGATGGGCAAGACCAACGCGTCCAAAAGGTATGTGCGCTGCATGAAACTTGTGAGCGGTGAGCCGGAGAAGCCTCTCCAGACCAAGTTCCCGGCCTACAAGGAAAACGGTAAGAATGTCGGAATCATCTACTGGACATCCGAGGACGGAAAGACATCCAAGGTTCTTAGTCTTGTCCGTTCAGAGGACGTGCCTTGGTCCAACGCCGCCACACCGGCCTTTCTGAATGCAGTGAGCATGGATGACGGAGCCGCCAACACGGCGGTCATCAAGGCCAGCGCGGAGGCAAAGGACATTCCGGCGGTCTCTTTCTGCTCAACTCTTGGCGAGGAATGGTACTGGCCGTCACTCAACGAGCTTGTCGAGATATTCAATGTCTACAACGGAGTCGCCTACGACCCTAATGCCAAATCCAAGGTTCCCGCCGAGATTTCTGACGAGGAGAAGGAAGCGAGGGCTGCGTTCGATCTCTCGCTTACCACTTACGGCGGCACTGTGATGAACTCGGCGGCGGATAACAAGAACGGCGAAAGGTACTGGGCCAGCACCGAGCTTCAGGATGCCAAGGGCAATGTGTACGGCTCATTCATGCGTTTCGGAAAGGCTTACATGTCAACGGTGGCCGACACTCCGGGCAAAGGGAAGAGCGGTGACGGACGTTTCGTCCGCTGCATAAGGACAATCAAAAACAACTAAATCAGCAAAATCATGATACGAATGACTGAAAGTTGGCGTTGGTACGGTCCGGATGATCCCGTGAGCCTTGCTTTCATAAAGCAGGCCGGAGCCACGGACATAGTCCATGCGCTGCATCATGTTCCTAACGGAGAGGTGTGGACAGTGGATGAGATCCGCAAACGGCAGGCTCTCATCGCCGAGTCAGGACTCAAATGGAGCGTCGTGGAGAGCGTACCGGTCCATGAACACATCAAGACCCGCGAAGGTGACTATCTCCGCTACATAGAGAACTACAAGCAGAGCATCCGCAATCTGGCCGAGTGCGGAATCAAATGCATCACCTACAATTTCATGCCGGTGATTGACTGGACCAGGACAGACCTGCGGTTTGAGATGCCCGACGGCTCCCGCGCCTTGAGATTCGAGAGGGCGGCGTTCATGGCGTTCGACCTGTTCATTCTGGAGCGCAAGGCGGCTTTCAACGAATATTCCACCGAGGAAATCGCCGTCGCCAAGGCGCGTTATGACAAGATGGACGAGGCCGAGATCGGACTGATCACCCGCAACATGATCGCAGGCCTTCCGGGCAGTGAGGAAAGCTTCACTCTTGATCAATTCAGGGAGGCTCTTTCAAGGTATGACGGGGTCACTGAGGAACAACTTCGTGACAACCTCATATTCTTCCTTCGTCAGATTTGTCCCGTAGCGGACGAGTGCGGCTCCGTCATGGTGATACATCCCGATGATCCGCCATATTCATTGCTTGGGCTTCCACGCATTCTTTCAACAGCTGAGGATTTCAGAAAGATCGTGGCCGCTGTACCAAATCCGTCCAACGGGTTGTGTCTCTGCACGGGTTCGTTCGGCGTGCGTGCGGACAACGACTGTGTGGCCATGATGCGTGAGTTCGGAGACCGAATCGGTTTCGTTCACCTGAGGACAACAAAGCGAGATTCTGAGGGCAACTTCTATGAGGCGAACCTACTGGAAGGAGATGTGGACATGTACGGAATGATGAAGGCACTGCTTGAAGTAGAGCAACGGCGAGGGATCAGCATTCCTGTGCGCCCCGATCACGGGCACCAGATGTGTGACGACCTGAACCGCAAGTCCAACCCAGGCTATTCCTGCTACGGACGCATGCGCAGCCTCGCGGAACTCCGGGGAATCCAGGAAGGCATCATCAAGTCCTATGAATAGTTACACGACATAACAGAATTTAACAATATGACACAGAATCTTTTTGACATTAAGGGCAAGGTCGTGGTCATGACCGGAGCCTGCGGTGTGCTTGGAAGCACCATCGTAAAATATTTCGCGGCGCAAGGCTGCAAGGTGGTGCTGCTTGATCTCGACAGGGCTTCCGCCATCGGAGAGGCGCTCGTGGAGGAAATCGCCAAAGACGGAGGAGAGGCATGCTTTTTCCCGACAAATGTTCTTGACAAGGCCACACTTGAGCGCAACAACGAGCAGATCATCGCAAAGTACGGGAAGATTGACATACTGCTGAACGCCGCCGGAGGCAACATGGCCTCGGCAACGGTTCCGCCGGACAAGACAATCTTCGACCTGGATGTGGACGCCGTCAAGAAAGTCACCGAACTGAACCTTTTCGGCACGATCCTTCCTACAATGGTCTTTGCCAAGTCAATGGTTGAGTCCGGCAAGGGCTCCATCATAAACTTCGCCTCCGAGTCGGCTCTCCGTCCGCTCACCCGCGTGGCCGGCTATGGAGTGGCCAAGGCCGCCGTGGCCAACTGGACAAAGTACCTCTGCGCGGAACTCGCCATCAAGTTCGGTGAAGGTCTGAGGGTCAATGCGATCGCCCCCGGGTTCCTTCTGACGAACCAGAACCGCGCACTTCTCACCAACGAAGACGGCTCCCTTACCGCCCGTTCCCACACGATCCTCGCCCACACACCTATCGGCCGTTTCCTCGAACCTGACGAGTTGGTCGGCACCCTGCACTATCTTGCAAGCGATGCCTCAAAGGCCGTGACCGGAACCGTGAGCGTCATCGACGGAGGGTTCGACGCGTTCTCGATCTAGCAACGTGATCAACACTCTAAAGTCCGAGTCTGCGGCGTGCCGGCATCATTCCTTCTGACACGGATATAGTAGCTTGTAGTCTATGTCCTTTCTCACGGATATAGTAGCTTGTAGTCTATGTCCTTTCTCGAAAGGAGGAATCGTTCCTCCTGAAGGATTCCGAAAATGGAACGCCACAACCGTGCAGATGACGACAACTAAGGTGAAGCCAGTTGGCGAAACACAGCCGCAATCCTGCTTTCGTCGGTTTTGACCCGACCTACACAGGATTGCGGCTTATGCCGTTGACGCCGGATGTCACCCGTCTCGTGTCATCGTCCCCGGCAACGTCCTCTTCCTCACCAAAGTGGAATATTGACGAGTCTATCGAAGCTCCTTAAATTCCAGAATATCCAGCATCGAGAACAGGATTCCGTTTATCGAAGAATTCCAACTCTGGTGGAAGTGTCCGTAGTACCAATGATTAACCGGTTGATGATTAATGGTCAGGAAGTCATATATCAGATCCATTATTTTCCTCTCCTTCGAGCAATCTTCCAACAAGGTCGGATCAGCCTGTGCCCACCCGGACAGTCCAGCCTTGTCTATGAGTTCACAGAATGAAGGCGCCGTATGAGTCACAACAGTATCAATCAGCATGCTCTGAGTGATGACAGCCAGACGCTCCAAATCAAGACGCGGGGCTTCACTCTTCCAATATGTCGCGGTCAGGGAAGGATGTAAGCGTGTGTCTTCCGCGATCCTTGCGGAGCGATCCACGCTGACAGCACCTCCAACGCACAGTATGTTATGGCCACAAACCTCTATCACGCCATAATCCGGGATAGTTCTAAATCTTTTATGGCGGACTCTCTGTTCGTTGAAATACGACGGATCATCGTGGTTGCCACGCACCATAGCGATGTAGTTGTTCGCCTTTGACAACTTAGGTGAGATCCGACTGAAAACCTGTTCATAGTAGGCAGGTTTCTCAAAACCGAAGCCACAATCCCCAGCCACTATCAAAAGCGTGTCACTCATACCATAACGCACACACAACCGGAACGCCAATTCTCTGAATTCTCCGTGTACGTCCCCGCAGATCACAACGGATTTCACATCGGGATAAGCAAATACATTATCCATCATCGTCTTAAGATTTGCGACATCCGCGCCAAAGCACGACGGATTGAATCGTATGTGCCTATAACCGCATTATCCAGAAGGTCATTCACCAATGGACTATTCTCTTGCTGTGCAACCTCATTGTCCAACATATCCGCATAATACACCTTGTGATCTTCCGAGAGTATATTCAATAAATCCGAGGCGATCCACTCCGCACCGGCTACTGTCTGGTCAAAGGTTGAAACATCCAGACTTATTGTCCCGGGAATGGAATCGCTGGACAAGGCCAAGGTAATGTATGCGTTTTCCAATATGAACTGCATATCCGCGGCATCCTTACGAGTCATCAGACGCCGGTCACACCAAGCATCCAGTTTAATCAGCCATTGCCCACTTAGCGAAGCCATTCTAAAATCGAACCGATCCTCGACAGACACCTTGTCCGCATTCTTCATCACATCCGCAAAACACCGTACAGACATCACGGGATTGCCTTCCGGCGGCCAAGCGACCATTTCTTCCTGTGCGATATCACCAAACGGAACTATGTCCACCTCATAACGGACATTCTCAATCCCACAATAGTAAAATCTCTGTTTCTCAGGAGCTTTGACAAAGCCGTCTTTTATAAGGATCTCGGTCAAGCGTTCATATTCATCCCATTTCTCCAAAAGCACAGCCACATCCAAATCCATTGTGCGCCTTGGAGCGCTCCCTGCTCCCAACAATTTTAGACTAAGGTCACGCGCCGCCGCACCGACAACATAAACCTCGGCACCGATTTCTTTGTAAGCTTTCGCCAACGCCTCCAGAACACTCGCCAGAAGGCCATTGCCAAGTTCTTCTCTCTTTAATGTATAGGTCATATTCAAATCAAAGCTTTAATCCTGCCCGCCGCCTCAGTACATCTGTCATCACCAGTTGAGAGAAGATCTGCATAAACAACTATTATAGGGATATCCTCTACCGTCCAGAATTTACGGTAAACATAGATTTCACCTTCCGGATCCGGAATCATTCGACCGGTAGCAATGAGGCAGTCGGCTGATTCTTCGACATATACATCCCATTTTTGAGGGCGAAGATACCCATCTCTAAGAAATGCTGCCGGTTCTCCTCCCCACCGGGCTTGCGATGGGAGCAGGATATCCGCCCAATGCTCCCTCACAGACTCCGCCAGAAACCGGAACCGGCATATCAGCTGTTTCTTTTTCCTGCCTTCGGAATAGTCTCTGGCCCATCTGTCTATCAAGAACATGCGTTTCCGCAGAATACGTCCCGCAGATGTCTCAACCACAAAACCCCGCTCAGCCAAATCCGACATCACCCCCTGCACGGATCCAAGCGACAATCCGGTCTCCTTAGCCATTTGTCTGTATGTCTTGCTGATGTTTGTCTTGTCCTGCAACAGAAACAACACCAATCTCATTTCTGACTTCTGCATCGTTGTTATAATTTTTCACAGCGTTCAAAAATTTTGAACATTACAATATTTTTAAACATAACTCTGCAAAAATATAACATTATCAATACATTTCCAAATATCTTAACGACTGCAACCTACAAACAAATCGGTGAATCCGTCCCCGGCAACGCCCTCATCCTCACCAAGGTGAAATATTGATGACAGGTACGTTCTCCGCCTATCCGAGGAGCAAAAACAGTCAATATTGCTCCAGTTAATGGCCAATATTCATACGACAGCAGCATTTTCTCCATATAATGCGCCTGTCGTGGTCGGGAAAGGTTCACGGCGGCGTATGGGTTTCTAGTGCATATCGAAGACTATATCTATGTCATTCCCGCTATAATCATATTCACATACCCGCGTTTTTAGTGCCTCCGGAAGGATTGAGGCAAAATCGGATTTCTCATCTTTGTGGATTGGAACAATGAGTCGTGGATTGACCTGCTCGCAAAGGCGCACAAGATCCTGCTTGGAGGCGTGACCGGATGTGTGAAGATTTTCTTTGACGACACAGCCTCTTTCCCGGAATTGGTTCACGAAATCATACAATTTCTGATTAAATGCCGTATTCCCGTCACGGTTGTCAATGTAACCGTGGAATTGGGAATATGCAAGGCACGTCTCTTCAGGCTTGCACTCTTGCAGAATCTTGTCCAAGTAAGACTGGAACTTTACGCTTGGCCTTACGAGCATCACAAAACCATACTTCATCATCATATATCTCATCTTTTCGACAGATGGATTATATGAATATATCTTGTCAAGGTCGAAATGGTATAATAGATTCCCCTCTTCGGCTTGCTTATTGATAAGCCGAATCTGTTTTTTCTGATATGAATCCACTATGAACGGCCTTTTAGCGGATTCCATATTCGCGCCGTAAATTGTCTCAAGACGATCAGCATCAGCAGAAGAGCAGATTATTAATGTATTCTTATGCTGTCGGAACACATCTTTGAATTCATCTTTCAGAACCGACTCGCGACGCATTGATTTTCCATTACCGTCCACATTTGTCCCCTCAGTAATGAGGACATCAACGTTTCCGGCAATATGGTACTTGTCAATTACTTTGTAGATGCCCTCTCCCATATATCCGTGACCACGGAAGTCTCCGGTGTGAAGGACAACTTTTCCATCACACTTTACTTTGAGCATATAAGAGTCTGCGGCGGAATGACTGACTTGGAAAGGAGTTACAGTTATGTCATCAATTACAACAGGGCACCCTTTCCGGTACTTTTTGAATAGTTCCAATTTCCTTAGGCATTTCAGGCTATTCTCCTTCAATTCGTCTGCATTAGCCATATGGCTGTATTTGGCCGTCACCATATCGTGCGCCAATGGACCAATAAACTGGTCGATCTCATCAGGGACGTACTGAAACAGCCCTATGTGATCGCCGTGTATGTGAGTATAGAAAACAGCTTTGGCATCACCAAGCAGATCCGCCACGGCCTTATCCGAAGCATATTCATCATCCGATTCCTTGTCGCCCTTAGGCAAGTTGTGCCCCAGATCAATGACTATTCTTGTCCCCTTGGAAGACTCTATTTCAGTGATGCATCCTCCTATCTGGTTGCCGCGATGGATGGTTATCTTCATTGCTTTACAAGAGTCCAAACGCAATCCTCCGGAAGACTGGGAGTGTATGTTCCACATCCACCTTTTTGCTCCTTAAACCAATTTGTTTTTACATTTAGCGAATAACATTTAATGTCTTCAGAAAGTTTCGCTCCTCGTTGTTTAAACCAATATTCCCAATATTGCTCATTTGCGGCTATGATAAGGCGGGCAGTTCTAGCAACATCCTTCCAGCAAAAATGCTTGCCGTTCTTATGGTGAAGATTGTCTCCTTCATCCAGATCGTCATAATTGCTTTGAATATCATTCTGATAGCGTTCTATCTCAGCCGCCGCATAGTTTGGATCATCCGTGGCCGAATTTTCTCCAAACTTGAGTTCACAGATGACATATCCACTATCAGAATGACCTATAAGATCCAGACAATGCCCCCGCGCTTTTCTATGCCCATCAACGGGAAGTTCAATGTCAAGCCATTCAATTGTCTCTCCATCAATCACTGAAAATTCATTCAGAATAATAGCTCGCTGGAAAGCGGTTTCTTTTGTCGATTTAATCGACGTATGGTAATAACCAGGATTAGTTTCCATAATATTCTTTGTTATAATTAGATGATTTCTTTTACGAAATGCTTTCAGGCCAATAGGACTCGAAGATTGCGGTAGAGACGTTATGCGTGAATCAGTGCTCCCAAACCTTCTCAACAGTCCCGTTTCGTCTGACACTTACGGATCATTTCAGTTTGGTTTTGTTTCTCCAAGGCCAGAGAGCCTCGACCGCTATCATCGTGCATCCGATGAAATGCCCCTTTGGCACGAGGTTTTGGAAAGGCGGAAACTTCGGATAACCGGCTTTGTCACCCAGCAAGATTGCCTGTTCTTGATAGACTGGTACGCCATAGCTGTCGCTGAGCGCACGATTAATGGCCGCATCTTCATAAACCGTGATGGTGTCCGGATTCCGCTTTCCAGCGAGAATCTTCTCGAATAGTTGCATACGGCCGGGACTCTGTATGGCGTTCAGGAGAACCAAGTCGGACATTGACTCCGGGTCGAATTCGAATAGCCATTCCTTCATTTTGTCTGACTCGAAGAAGATGGTGCCTTCCGTCGCTCCACGGCTGAACAACTTGAGTGTGGCTTCATCCAGCGAATGCCAGCCATCTTTAAGCGTGCGGCGGAACTTGTCCAGTTTGGCATTTGTCTTAATCCTAAGTTTGACATTCCGGAGTTCTTCACCATCAATGAAAGTGATTTCAAACAGTCCGGCTTTGGTTTCGGTCACAATCTCGTTTTCCCGGCCGGAAAGGACTTTCCGGGTGACCTCCAGGCAGTCGGTTCCGGCTTCAAAAGGGATCACGGCGCCATCATAAACCAAATTGGAAAAGCGAATGAACGGCAAGTTCCAATCAACCGGGTTGGTGTGGGTCACACCGGCAAGGTAGAATAGGTAGGAATATGGAAAAAAATAGTAACCAGGATTAACCACAATGTGGGAACGGCGCATTTCAGAAACCAATTCACACATAAGGACGATCAAGCATTCGCGACCGGGATCCGCATCCATCCAGTCTAGCTCCTCTGAGAGGCGCTTCTGAAGAGTTTCGATTGTGACAGGGGCATAATTGGCATAGTCCGTGTTTTTGGAACGCTCAAGGGCCCTGTTGATTTTGTTGAGGATTTTCTCATTCATTGGCTTATGCATTTATATATCTGACTCGTCTCGTGCCTCTTTCCGTGACTTTCTTATCAGGAAAGGTTATGATATATTAATACGAAGTCGAATTTTTAAAATCAGCTATTTTGGGTCAAAATAGGCATCTTGCGATACAATATTTTTCAAAAACCACTTTAAAACGCTTCAATCACGCTTGTAAAAACGCAAGTAATTTCTTACATTTGTTAAAAACGTTTTTATGCCCGTTAGATTTTATCTTGACAGACGCCATAACCGCTATGGAGAGGCTCCTATCAGGGTTGTCTGGTCTTTCAATGGAGACAGGTACCAGACTACCATAGGATTCAGTGTTCCTCCTGAAGCCTGGGATAGGCATAGTTGCAGGGTGACTCCGACCGCACATAATCATAAGAATACCGCCTCAGTAATCATCAATGATTTCATCAAGTCAATTGAAAAGGCAGTGAACTATATGGAGAATTTTGCCCGTACGCAAAACGCATCTATGACCAAGCCCCTTGTGAAAAAAGTCGTGGCGGATGTCCTCGCGGCGGGCGGGAAGTATCCTCTTGAACGGGTGAAAACTTGGGATAAGATGCTCAGTGAGCGTAATCTGACCAAATACCGTAACTTCCAACACTTCCGCGGCGGCAAGTACCGGCTCATCGGTTTTGGTAAAGATTCCGGAACATTGAAAGAAGTCGTCATCTATCAGGCACTGTTTGGTGACAACCAGATCTGGGTATGCCCGTACAAGCTATTTTTCGGCAAGGTTAAAGACGATAACGGCAATGAGGTGGACAGATTCAACGAAATACGTTGATTGCAAGGCATCGCAAGTCGTCAATAAACACGGCGACGGCAGCATAAACAAGCGATATCGCTCCAGCCGATGTCAAAAAGACATACAACGGCGGCATTATATGGAGAAAATGCCTCCGCCGGGGACGAGAAAGGCATCCCTGCCTTGTGATCAAATAGTCCAATGAATATATTCCCAAAGGCTACATTCCTCACCAAGGTGGAATATTAATGAGCGAGGTCTCGAAAATTTTGCGTACCTTTGTGGTTTAGTGGCGTGAAATGTGCAGTTGGCACGCCGGACATATTTGTAAATAATAAAAAAACATAGGTGATAATTATGTTGTTCCAAGTTTTGCAGGCCGTGGGCCTGGATTCTGCGGCGGCCGAGATGGCCGAGGATATGGCACAGGGGGCCGCGCCTGTGGCGGATCTTGCTCCACAGCAGGTTGAGCAGTCGTTCTCTCTCATCGAGATGGCGACCAAGGGTGGCTGGCTGATGATCGTGCTGGCGCTTCTGTCGGTGATCGCCATCTACATATTCGGAAAGAAATGGTGGATGATCCACAAGGCGGGGCAGGTTGACAAGAATTTCATGCGTGACATACGCGACTATATTCATGAAGGAAAGGTAAAGTCTGCTGTCTCGCTTTGCCAGAAGTATGACTCCCCGGTGGCTCGTCTCGTGGAGAAGGGAATCGAGCGCATCGGAAGGCCTCTGGCGGACATCCAGACTTCCGTCGAGAACATGGGTAACGTCGAGGTCGCAAGGCTTGAGAAGGGGCTTCCTATGCTCGCCACCATCGCGGGAGGAGCGCCTATGATCGGATTCCTCGGGACCGTGCTCGGTATGGTGCAGGCCTTCTTCAACATGGCCAACGCGGGCAACAACATCGACATCACGCTGCTGTCAAGCGGTATCTACACCGCTATGATCACAACCGTAGGAGGTCTTATCGTCGGAATCCTCGCCTACTTCGGCTACAACTATCTGGTCGCACAGATCTCCAACCTTATGTTCATGATGGAGAACGCCACAATCGACTTTATGGACCTTCTGCACGAACCTGCGGACAACGGAGAGGAGAAATAGCCGATGGCATTCAAGAGAACTACAAAAGTCCTGTCGGAAACTGCGATGTCTTCGATGACTGACCTGGTGTTCCTGCTGCTGATCTTCTTTCTGATCACCTCGACACTGGTCAATCCGAACGCGCTGAAGCTCCTGCTTCCTAAGAGCACAGGGCAGGTTTCGGCCAAGCCTACTGTCACCGTCTCGATCAAGGATTGGGGCGATGACACCTACACCTACCATCTGAACGGAAGCGAGACTCCGGTGCAGTACTCCGAACTGGAGGACGACCTTGTCGATCTGCTTCAGACAGAGGAGGATCCGACATTCTCGATCTACTCTGACGAGAGTGTGCCGATCAAGGAGGTCGTGTCGCTGATGAACATAGCGAAACGCAACCATTACAAGGTAATCCTAGCGACACAGCCTGAATGATGAAACCATACCTTCGTGACAGACAGAGGGAGGCCAAGGTCTCCACGGTGACCGGGATCGTTCTTACGGTCTCGATCCACGTGCTTGCCTGCCTGCTATGCGTGTTCACGGGGATGAAATACATTTACCCTCCGCCACAGGAGCAGACGTTCCTCATCGATTTCAGCGAGGACGAGCCGCAGCCGATCAGGAGGCAGAACAGGGGCCGTCAGCCTCAGGCCGAGGAGATCGACAGGACGAAGCCGGTGGAACTGATCCAGAGGAGCGAGTCGCCGCACAAGTCGGAGAAGGCCAACAAGACCGCCGAGGCTAAGCCTGACGATTTCGGTGATGTCGAGACTCCTGTGCAGAAGGAGGAAATCAACAAAAACGCCCTGTTCCCGGGAATGAGCAAGAAGGACTCCTCGAACGCACCTCACAGCGCCACCGAACCCAAGAACGAGTTCAAGGCCGGACATCCTAAGGGAAACACTTCCAGCGGGAAGGCCGAAGGCACACCTAACGCCCGGCTGAAAGGCAGAAACACCTTGGGGGCGATTCCAAGGCCGGCATATTCAGAGCAGGACTACGGCACCGTCGTGGTGAAAATCTGGGTTGACAACTACGGCAATGTGACAAAGGCCGTCCCTGGAGAACAGGGAACGACTGTGAACAACTCCAAACTCTGGGCGGCGGCAAGGGCCGCAGCCTTGCAGACACACTTCAACCAGAGCGCTGACGCACCGGCGCTCCAGCAAGGAACGATAACATACGTTTTCATATTACAATAGAAAAACATTTTACTTATTTATTTTTAATTAATGGCGTGAGCCACAAACATTATGGAAGAAAATTTGAATGGTGGTCAAGAGAACCACGAGGAGCGTAGGGATTACGCTGCAGAAGGACCAAAAACAGGTTATTCATCTGAGGGCAGGAAACTCAGGCCAAGAAAGAAGGTAGTGCCTGCCGCTTCATCCTCCGCTGACGGAGAGTACAAGTCTTACGACAATCACAGGAGTTACTCCAGCGACAATCGTGGCGGCTACGGCCAGCGCGGTGGTTATCAGAGCCGTGGAGGCAACAGCAGAGGAGGATATTCATCAGACCGCAGAAGCAGCTACGGAGACCGCAGCGGTGGCTACGGCCAGCGCAGAAGCTACGGTGACAACGCTGAAGGCGGAGAGAGAAGATCTTCATCTTACGGACAGAGCCGTCCTTCTTACGGGGACAGGCCGTCTTACGGACAGAGAAGAAGCTATGGCAGCAACAACTACGATGGAGGCGAGAGGAGATCATCCTACGGTCGCCCTTCATTCGGCGAGGGCCGTCCATCCTACGGGGACAGGCCGTCTTACGGACAGAGAAGAAGCTATGGCAACAACTCCGAGGGAGAGGAGAGAAGATCGTCATACGGACAGAGCCGTCCTTCATTCGGCGAGGGCCGTCCATCCTATGGACAGAGAAGAAGTTACGGCGGCAGCCAGGAAGGCGGCGAGAGAAGGCCGTCATATTCAAGAAAACCGGCCGGCGGCCACGGATTCGGCCCTAAACAGGGAGGTTTCTCAGCCGGCAGAGGCGCCGGACATCAGGGACCTAAGAAGTTCGGCCGCAAGGACGAGCCGCATTTCACCGAGGCTGACGAAGCCGGAATCAACCAGATGCTTTCAAGGAAGCCACAGATTGACGCGGCGTTTTCCGACAACGACAACGTTCCTACACCTATCAAGGAAGAGATACGTCTGAACAAGTACATCGCCAATTCCGGAGTGTGCTCACGCCGCGAGGCTGACAACTTCATTCAGGCCGGCGTAGTGACCGTAAACGGCGAGGTTGTGACCGAGCTTGGGACAAAGGTCAACGTCCTCAAGGACGACATCCGTTTCAACGGAGAGAGACTCAAGGGCGAGGAGAAAGTTTACATCGTGATGAACAAGCCGAAAGGCTTCGTCACCAGTGCGAGCGACCCTCACGCCGAGAAGACCGTCATGGATCTTCTCAAGGGATGCAAGTTGAGGGTGTTCCCTGTCGGAAGGCTTGACAAGAACACCACTGGTGTGCTGATGTTCACCAACGACGGTGAGATCGCCGAGCAGCTCACACACCCTTCCTACAACAAGAAGAAGATCTACCAGGTCATTCTCGACAAGCCGCTTGAGGAGGCCGACAAGGAGAAGATCCTCACAGAGGGTCTCGACCTCAACGACGGCAACATCAAGGCCGACGAGCTTGAATATATCGACGCCGAGGACCACAGACGTCTCGGCATCGAGATCCACTCCGGCAAGAACAGGATCGTCAGAAGGATCTTCGAATCCCTCGGCTACGACGTGAAGGCTCTTGACAGGGTTTACTTCGCGGGTCTCACCAAGAAGGGCCTCAAGAAGGGCGAGTGGAGATACCTCAGCGAGGGCGAGGTCAATGTCCTCAAGATGGGGGCCTATGTCTAGTCCGGACAAACACACTGAACACAGAGCTGGATTTGTCAACATCATCGGTAATCCGAATGTTGGCAAATCCACGCTTATGAATGCCCTGGTAGGAGAGAAGCTGTCCATCGTCACGGCGAAGGCGCAGACCACCAGGCACAGGATTATGGGAATCGTCAACACTGACGACTGCCAGATCGTATATTCAGATACTCCCGGTATGCTCAAGCCGAACTACCGCCTGCAGGAGGATATGATGAAGTTCGTGGACGCCGCCATCGGGGACGCGGACATCATCCTCTACGTGACGGATGTGGTTGAAAAGAGCGACAAAAACATTGAATATATTCAAAAACTCCAAAAGCTGGATTGTCCGGTGGTGGTTGTCATCAACAAGATCGACATCAGCGAGCAGAAAAAGGTGACTGACCTGATCGCCTACTGGCAGGAACAGCTTCCGAAAGCCACCATAATTCCGGTGTCGGCAAAGGAAAGGTTCAACCTTGAGAGTGTACTGAATGCCGTGATGAGCGGACTTCCGGTCGCGCCGCCGTGGTTCGACAAAGACCAGTTCACCGACAGGAACCTCAGATTCTTCGCATCGGAGATCATCAGGGAGAAGATTCTGGAGAACTACAGCCAGGAGGTACCTTACAGCTGCGAGGTTGTTGTGGAGGCGTTCAAGGAAGGCAGGGAGAGGTACGAGATCAGCGCTGTCATCTATGTTATGCGTGACTCCCAGAAGGGCATCATCATCGGCAAGGGTGGCTCGGCCCTGAAGAAGATCGGTACGGAGGCCAGGCTGGAAATGGAGGACTTCTTCCAGAAGAAGGTCTTCCTTCAGCTGTTCGTTAAGGTCAATCCAGACTGGAGGGAGAACCGTAAGGAACTTCGGAAGTTCGGGTACGAGGAATAGCACCGGCCGCAAGAACGACTACGGCCGCGAAGGACGATAAAGGATAATCAATATTAACGAGGAATATTCAAGTATGGCACACGACGAGTGGGATGACATAGAGACTCCGGAGGGAGGCAACGAGGACGAGGAACTGAACGAGGAGCCGATCGACGAGGCATCGGCGAAATCTTCAGGGAAATACGACAAGCTGCTAAGTTCCGACAGCAGGAAGTACAAACTTTCGGGAATGTTCAAGGACTGGTTCCTTGACTATTCCTCATACGTCATTCTGCAAAGAGCCGTCCCGCACATCGTTGACGGACTCAAGCCAGTTCAGAGACGTGTGCTTCACGCTATGTTCAGGATGGACGACGGCAGCTACACGAAAGTCGCGAACATCGTCGGACAGGCGATGCAGTACCATCCACACGGCGACCAATCCATCCTTGGAGCACTCGTCCAGCTCGGACAGAAAGGCCTTCTGATCGACTGTCAGGGAAACTGGGGTAACATCCTTACCGGCGACAGCAACGCGGCTCCCCGTTACATCGAGGCCCGCCTGAGTAAATTCGCCAAGGAGGTCGTCTTCGATCCGAAGATCACCAACTGGATGACATCCTACGACGGACGTAACCAGGAGCCGACCGAGCTTCCGGTCCGTTTCCCGCTCCTGCTCGCTCAGGGCACCGAGGGAATCGCCGTCGGAATGGCCTCCAAGATACTCCCTCACAACTTCAACGAACTCATCGACGCGTCAGTGAAGATTCTTGAGGGCGAGGATTTCACGATCTACCCGGACTTCCCTACCGGTGGCTCGGCTGACTGCAGCAACTACAAGGACGGAGCCAGGGGCGGAAGCGTGAAGGTTCGCGCCAAGATCGAGAAGATCGACAAGAACACGGTGGCAATCACCGAGATACCTTACGGAAAGACATCCCACATTCTCATCGACTCGATCCTCAAAGCCAAGGACAAAGGCAAGATAAAGATCAAGAAGATCGAGGATATGACCACGGAGAAGGTCGAGATCCTGATCCATCTTCCGAACGATGTGTCACCGGACAAGACGATCGACGCGCTGTACGCTTTCACGGACTGCGAGTGCAACATCGCCCCGAACGCCTGCGTCATCGTGGACAACAAGCCTCTGTTCCTCTCTGTCAAGGACATACTGATCTACGACACGAACCACACGAGGGATCTTCTAAAGTGGCAGCTTGACATCAGGCTCGCCGAGCTTGAGGACCAGTGGCACTACACATCCCTCGAAAGGATATTCTTTGAGAACAAGGTCTATAAGATCCTGGAGCAGAACCAGAACAGCTGGGAGCAGCAGCTGGAGGACGTGTTCACGGAGATGAAGACCTACCAGGACGTCCTCCGCCGCGAGATCCTGATGGAGGACATCGAGAGGCTCGTGGAGAAGCCTGTGCGCAAGATCTCCAAGTTCGACACAAAGGCCATCGACGAGAAGATCGCCGCCATCGAGGCGGAGATGGAGACCGTCAAGAACAACATAGAGCACATCACAGAATACACCATCGACTGGTTCAAGATGCTCAAGGCGAAATACGGCAAGCCTTTCGTAAGGCAGACCGAAATCACCGCCTTCGAGAGCATCGCCGTCACCAAGGTGGTCAGCAACAACGCCAAGCTCTACGCCAACTACGAGGAGGGCTTCGTCGGACTGAACCTCAAGAAGGACGACAACGGCACCTACATCTGCGACTGCTCCGACCTTTCCGAGGTCATCGTCATCGGCAAGGACGGCAAGTACCGCATCACCAAGGTCACGGACAAGGCGTTCTTTTGGAAGGACCTGCTCTACGTCGGCGTGTTCAACAGAGGCGACAGCAGAACCATCTACAATGTCATCTACCGCGAGGGCAAGAGCAGCGTCTCCTACGCCAAGAGGTTCGCGATCACCAGCGTCACCAGGGACAAGGACTATGACATCACCACAGGCGAGGAAGGGTCCAAGATCCTCTGGTTCACCGTCAACCACAACGGCGAGGCCGAATCTGTACGAATATACCTGCGTCCGCGTCCGAAGCTGAAGAAAACGCAGTTTGAATATGATTTCTCTACCCTTGCGATCAAGGGCAAGGCTTCCAGAGGCAATCTGGTGTCCAAGAACCCTATCGCCAGAATTCAGCTGAAATCCAAGGGCGTTTCGACAATCGGCGGCAAGGACATTTGGTACGACGCTGACATCCAGAAGCTTAACGATGAGCAGCGCGGTCAGTACCTCGGCGAGTTCGGCCCGGAGGACAAGGTTCTGGCAATATTCAAGGACGGAACCTTCTACACGACTTCGTTCGATGTCTCGAACCGCTACCAAGGCGAAGTGATCAAGGTCGAGAAGTTCGATCCGAACAAGACCTACACCGCCCTCTACTACGATGCGGCCGCCAAGGCATTCTACGTCAAGAGGTTCAGCTTTGTCCTGAGCGACAACACACCGCTGTCGTTCATCGCCCCAGGCACGAAATCCTATCTCGTGGCCCTTTCCGAGGACAAGCATCCTCAGTTCCAGGTGATCTTCGGTGGGAAGTACGAGCATCGTGATCCGGAGAACATTGACGCTGAGGAATATATCGCCAAGAAGGGCTATGCCGCCAAGGGCAAGAAGTGTCATCAGTACGACCTCAAGGAGGTGAAGTTCATCGAGCCTCTGCACAAGCCGGAGGACGACATCGAGGACGAGCCGCTGGACATCATTGACGATGTGGAGTCTGACGAGCCACAGGGTGACTCCAATGAGGTTTCTGGTGCCACCACTGACGGCGGTCAGACCAGCGCCGCTGACCTTCTGGACTCCGGAGACATTCCGGATGTAGGTGACATTGATGAGCCAACGCTGTTCTAGGCGATATGAAAGACATATCCCTCATAGGCTTTATGGGCTGCGGCAAGAGCAGTGTCGGGAAAATCCTTGCGACGCTGCTCCCGGAATGCCGCCTGATCGACCTGGACACCTACATTGAGGAAAAGCAGGGCAAAAATATTCCCGAAATATTCAATGAATATGGTGAAGCGGCTTTCCGCCGGATGGAGCGTGAGGCCCTTGAGGAGATATTCAGTGCCCCCGATCGTCCCCGCGCCATCCTTTCCCTCGGTGGCGGCACCGTGACTTCCGAGCGATGCCGTCTGCTTGTCCGACAGCACACCGACTGTTTTTATCTCCGCGCCACCACAGACACCCTCCTTGACAACCTCGAAGGCCACTCTGATGGCCGCCCGATGCTGAGTTCCGTTCAGCCGGCCGAAGCGTCGCCAACGGAAACCTCAAGCGAACGAGAATCCCTCCGCCACCGCATCGAAACCCTGATGCAGACCCGCTCCCCACAGTACCTCGCCACCGCCAACCACATAATCGACATCGACGGCCAAACCTTCGCCCAGATCGCCGCACTCATCAAAGAAACCGTGGAGGTCAACACATTGAATATCAAACGATAGCATATTCATCTTTAGCAGATATCCGCCAAAGGTAATTAGCTATTTCATTAATATTAAAATAGTTATCCACCACGCGACACATAGTAGCGCTGTCGATTAAAACGGAGGCACTATGGGGGCATTGAATTTGACGAGTTCGCTCCGGAAGCGACCAACCCAGCACTTTGGAATGGAGAGAATCTTCTTGGTTTTGCTCTTATGGAAGTACGCGACCGACTGAGGGGAATTGGCACACAGGGTTAGATAAAAACAATCCGTAATCTATTCAAGCCAGATTGTAATTGTCTACCAGGCTGGTAAACAATTACAGAAAACAGATAATGTAACTACATGAATTCACAGAATCCTACTTTGTACGCCACAGAGAGCCAAAGGATAACACACTTCTGGATGCGAGTGAGCATATATGTGAGCCACGATAGCCTATGAATATCTCAACAAAGACTTGAGACATCAACAACTGAACGGTGAGGAAATATATTCCTAAATGAACTCGTCGCGCTCCTTGATGTCTTTGATACGGAGCTGGAGGGTGGTGTTCCCGCGGTAGTAGTTCTCGACGATGGAGTAACAGATGTCGAACGGGTTGCCGGCTTTGATATAGTCATAGAACTCGGCCATATTGAAGGCTATGGCAGGAATCTGGTGGAAAGGCTGCTTTTCGTCGATCAGGTCGAGCTTCATGTGGACTCCGCCGGCGCCCACCTTGCGGCCGTTGCCTCCGTCGGAGACATTCTCGGTCAGGAAGACAGGATTGGTGTTGCCGGGACCGAAAGGCTGGAACTGTTTCAGAAGACGGAAGAATTTAGGGGTGATCTGGCTGAACTCCAGTTTGGCGTCGATGTCGGTAACCGGAGTCAGCATCTCATCGGTGATCTTCCCGGAGATGAACTGGTCTATTCTGCCGACGAACTCATCCAAGTTGTTCTCCTTCAATGTCAGGCCGGCCGCATAGACATGGCCGCCGAAGTTCTCAAGAAGGTCAGCGCAGCTCTCGATGGCCTCGTAGAGATCGAAACCAGCCACACTGCGGGCGGATCCAGTGATGAATCCGTTCGACTTTGTCAGTACAATTGTCGGTTTGTAGAACGCCTCGACAAGACGTGAGGCCACAATCCCGACAACGCCCTTGTTCCAAGTCGGATTGTAAACTATTGTCGCCGCGTCAGTTGACAGGGCGGAGCCGTTCTGAACCATCTCCAGAGCCTCCTGTGTGATCTCCCTGTCTATGCTCTTACGGTCATTGTTGTTGTCGTTGATCTTCTCGCCGATCATTGTGGCGGTGTGGTCGTCGGAGGCGGTCAGGAGCTCCACGGCCAGGCGGCCGGTCTCCATTCGTCCGGCGGCATTGATCCTCGGACCGATCTTAAACACAATATCATCTATGGTCAGATGCCCGAGTTCCAGCTTCGAAAGGGTCGCCATCGCGTGAAGTCCCTTTCGCGGATTCTCATTCAACTGCTTGAGTCCGAAGTGCGCGAGAACCCTGTTCTCCCCCACCATCGTCACGAGGTCCGCCGCGATGCTGACCACCAGAAGATCCAACAGCGGAATCAAAGTCTCGAACGGAATCCCATATTTCTGTGAATATGCCTGCACAAGCTTGAATCCCACCCCGCAGCCACTCAAATCGTCAAACGGATAGGTGTCATCCTCCCGCTTCGGATCCAGCACAGCCACAGCCGGCGGAAGAGTGTTCTCCGGAAGATGGTGGTCGCAGATAATCACATCTATTCCCTTAGTGGCGGCATATTCAACCTTCTCGTTGGCCTTGATGCCGCAGTCCAAAGTGATTATGAGCCCGAAGCCGTTGTCTCCAGCCCAGTCAATGCCCTTGTAGGACACGCCGTAGCCCTCGTCGTAACGGTCCGGAATGTAGAAATCCACCTTTGAGGAATATCTTCTGAGGAATGAATATACCAACGACACGGCGGTTGTGCCGTCAACGTCGTAGTCGCCATAGACCAGAATCTTCTCCTCCGTGGTGATGGCTTTGCGGACCCTTTCCACGGCCACATCCATATCCTTCATCAGGAACGGATCGTGGAGGTCATTCAGGCTCGGACGGAAGAACGAGCGCGCCTGCTCGAAAGTCTCGACTCCCCTCTTGACAAGAAGGTCAGCGAGAACCCGGTCTATGCCCAGCTCGGCGGAAAGCCTTCCCACCTTCTCTGGATCAGCCGGCTCTTTCAATATCCATTTGCGCTCTTTTCCCATAATAGACAAAGGTACGGATTTAATTTCAGAATGTGAATTAAAAGTAGTATTTTTGCATATTCAGGACGTATCTTATTCGCCTTTAACGGAGAAAGGAAGCGGCGGAATGGCAGGCATCCGCATTGCGCGGGGCGGAGGATATTCCTTAGGATTTGAATATAAAAACACAACAGATATGGCAAACATCGAACTCAGCGAGCAGGAGAGAATCAGAAGGGAATCTCTCGCAAAGTTAAGGGAATTGGGCATCAATCCTTATCCGGCGCCACTCTATCCGGTCAACGCGACCGCCAAGGAGATCGAAGAGGGTTTTGACCCGGAGAAAGGCAACTTCCAGGAAGTCTGCATCGCGGGCCGTCTGATGTCCCGCAGGATCATGGGAGCGGCATCTTTCGGCGAGATCCAGGATTCAACTGGAAGGATCCAGATCTACGTCAAGAGGGACGAGATCTGCCTTGGCGAGGACAAGACAATGTACAACACTGTCTGGAAGAAGCTCCTTGACATCGGTGACATCATCGGCATCAAGGGATTCGCCTTCATCACCCAGACCGGACAGCTCAGTGTTCACGCAAAGGAACTTACCGTTCTGAGCAAGTCTCTGAGGGTTCTTCCTATCGTGAAGGAGGTGGACGGCGTTGTCTATGACGCCTTCACCGATCCGGAGCTCCGCTACCGCCAGAGGTACGTTGACCTCATCGTCAACCCTCAGGTAAGGGACGTGTTCGTCAAGAGGGCGCAGATCATCGCCACGATGAGGGAGTATTTCAACGCCGCCGGCTGCCTTGAGGTCGAGACCCCGATCCTTCAGGCCATTCCGGGAGGCGCCACGGCCCGTCCGTTCATCACCCACCACAACGCCCTGGACATCGACCTCTATATGAGAATCGCCAACGAGCTCTACCTCAAGAGATTGATCGTGGGTGGCTACAACGGTGTCTATGAGTTCGCCAAGGACTTCCGCAACGAGGGTATGGACAAGACCCACAACCCTGAGTTCACCTGTATGGAGATCTACGTGGCCTACAAGGATTACATCTGGATGATGGACTTCGTGGAGAAGATGCTCGAAAAGATCGCCCTCAAGCTGCACGGCACCACAGTCGTGAAGATCGGCGACAAGGAGATCGACTTCAAGGCCGGCTACCGCAGACTCCCTATTCTTGAGGCTATTAAGGAATATGCCGGTGTGGATGTCAAGGGAATGGGCGTTGACGAACTCCGCGAGACCTGTAAGAAGCTCAACGTCGAGTTCGATCCTTCGATGGGTGTCGGCAAGCTGATCGATGCCATCTTCGGGGAATATTGCGAGGAGCATCTCATCGAGCCTACGTTCATCATCGACTACCCTGTTGAGATGTCTCCGCTGACAAAGAGGCATCGTGAGGATCCTACCCTCACCGAAAGGTTCGAGCTGTTCGTCTGCGGCAAGGAGCTCGCGAACGCATATTCAGAGCTCAACGACCCGATCGACCAGCTGGAGAGATTCGAGGAGCAGGCGGCCCTCAAGAGCCACGGCGACGACGAGGCGATGTTCATCGACTACGACTTCGTGCGCGCCCTTGAATATGGTATGCCTCCTACTTCCGGCCTCGGAATGGGCATCGACCGTCTGACAATGTTCATGACCGGGCAGACGACCATCCAGGACGTGCTCTTCTTCCCTCAAATGCGTCCGGAGAAGATCGCGAAGAACGACAAGAACGCTGAGACTGAGGAATAATCAGGTTTGGAAAATCAGAAGGGTGGCTGTGACCTCGATGTCCGAGTCACCCTTTATTGTTTTCAGAAGCATTCTATGAATATCCAGATGATTCATACACCGAATCATTTCCGGCATTCGTAAAGCAAAAGTTAAAGAAAATGAGAATCGAGAACATCACATCGGCGCAGAATCCGAAGATCAAGGAACTGCTGGCTCTTCAGGAGAAATCCAAGCTGAGACGCTCGGAAAGGCTTTTCGTGGTCGAGGGCCGCAGGGAACTAGGGCACTGCCTTGACGCCGGATTCGTACCAAGAACGCTGTTCATCTGTGGGGAGATTCTGACCGAGGAGGAACTGAACGACCTTCTTGGCAAGGCCGAAAGCAGGAATCCGAAAGTCGGTGTCGTGCAGGTTCCGTACGAGCTCTACGGCAAGATCGCCTACAGAGGCGGCACGGAGGGTGTCATCGCCGAGGTGGAGTTCCGTGACAGGACTCTGGAAAGTCTGACACTCAGCAAGAATCCGCTGGTGATTGTCCTTGAGAGTGTCGAAAAACCCGGCAACCTCGGGGCCGTGCTGAGGAGTGCCGACGCCGCAGGCGCGGATGCAGTTATCATCTGTGACCCACTCACCGACCTCTACAACCCGAACCTCATCAGGGCCAGTATCGGTGCCGTATTCTCCCGGCAGGTCGCCGTGGCCACCTCCGAGGAGACCATCGCTTGGCTCAAGTCCAAACATATTCAGATACTCACCGCGCAGCTTCAAGACTCTTCCCTCTACTACGACACGGATATGAAGAAGCCCACCGCGATCGTGATGGGCACCGAATCCACCGGCCTGACCGACCTCTGGCGGGAAGTCGCCGACGCCCACATCCGCATCCCGATGCTCGGTGACCTCGACTCCCTCAACGTCTCCGTCTCCGCCGCCATCCTTCTCTTCGAAGCCCTCCGACAGAGGCAGTAAGCCTTTCAGCTCCATTTAAAGCGCCACATAATACGAAGCGAACAAATACACCGTGCCATAATCGCATATAGTTATTTTCGGGATTTACTGTAAATTTACAGTAAATCCCGACACGGCAACCTCTACAGGAATCGTTGCATCAATAGAGCTATGGGCACGGTCATTGCAATCGAAGGAGCGGTCGGCTGACGCGGGGTCATTTCCGGCCGGACAACCTTAAAATGATTGCGTTATGGAAGAATTCTCTTTGGTCACTCCTACGTTGCTGTTCTCGGCTGTGTCATTGATTATGCTGGCTTACACTAATAGGTTTCTGTCTTATGCTCAGCTGGTGCGGAATCTCAAGGATAAATATGTCAAGGACAGGTCGGAGGTGACCGCGGCTCAGATCGCCAACCTTCGCAAAAGGCTGAACCTGACACGGAGCATGCAGATTCTTGGAATATCAAGTCTGTTCTGCTGTGTCGTGTCGATGTTTTTCTGCTTCATCAGCCTTAGGGTCACAGCGATCATCATCTTCGGAATCGCCCTGCTGCTCCTGATCTCCTCGCTCGGCCTCTCTATCCGTGAGCTGGTCATATCCACCCGCGCGCTGGAGATTCACCTCAACGACCTGGAACACAAATAAAAAGTAGCGGAAGTTTCTACCACACATGGCAAAAATTGATGCAGCCAATCTGAAATTTCTTCCGCTAATTTGTATGTTACAAAAATATAAACTACCTTTGGCATGTTCAGCTAGCCTTTAGGGGTTGGGTGGGCAGACATATTGACAAAGACGTAACTTGACGTTTATCTGCGACATTCAAACTTCGCAACTTTGATTATTAGCAAGCAGATACGGCAACGGGTGCGTCCGCATTTGGTGTATATTCATGCATCCTATTCTGATATAGGAGTATTGTATATCCATCTGACGTGGGCTAGCTGTTGCTTATCCTTGCTAATAGGCAGCGAAGGCCTGAATGTTGGATGAGCGAAGTGCAGACTCCCACGTCTTTTTTATAGCCGTCCGCAGGGGAGTTTCGGACGCAGAATACCACTTATGAAACGATTAGCCCCACTATTAACGTTTCTTTTCATAACAAGCTCTTCCGTACTTTTCGGTCAGGATTATCCTTCGGAATGGAGACAGTTCACACAAGCAGGATATATATCTGATATTCAGCATGACAGGAATTTGTCCGGACATACCGAGACAGACTTTAAGAATTATCTCACCGACATCGCACGAACAAATATCGGCAGACAAATTCAGATACGGATCTCTGACCATGCGTCATTAAACAAGGCCTCAATAAACGGGAGGTCATACATAAGTTATACATCATCCACAAAGTTTTCCACAGATCTGAACATCAAGCTGATAGAAACGAAAGCATACTATAACTCTTTCACAAAAGAAGGATACTCCATCGCATATATTGATGAGTCGAAAGCTATTTCAACATATATCAAAGATGTCAGGATTATCTATAATAAGATAAGTAATGCGATTGCCATAGCTGACACTTATGTCTCAACTGGTTTCAAAACAAAAGCACGTACCGAATTGGAAAATGCGAGACGCGAGTTTTCCAAATTGGAAGAACCTTATTTTTGGTTGGCTATATTAAACTATCCGGAAAACGATCTGAATGATCTTCTTTTGGAAAAGACTTCACTGGAACAAACCCTGACGCACAGACTGTCCGAATTACAACATGGAATCAACATCTACGTTCAATGTTCTGCAGACATGTTCGGAACACCTTACTTGCAATTAGAGGGCGATATCAAAGAACCACTCTCGACAATCGGATGTAATTTCTGCAACGACGCGAATGATGCAGATTGGATAATTACAGTAAGATCAGCAGCTGAAGAATATAACCACATCACAATCGGAGGTAATTCAGCCTACTTCTCTTATGTCCATGCAAATATATCACTTACAAAAACAGCCACTCAGCAAGTTATCTATAATGGGGAAATCTCAGAAAAGGGGAGCCACACCCATAACTATAATCAAGCCGCACGAGACGGATATAAAAAAATATCACAACAGATATCTGAGATATTATTAAAACATATAAAGTAATGAAACAAATTGCACTACTCATACTTCTACTGACTTCCGTAACTATTAACGCACAGAATGCCGAGAAGAAAATAGCAATCCTTGAAGTCATTGATCGTGATGAAAATGTGGCGCAAGGGTTGAAATTAATGTTAAGAAGCAAACTGACGATAGCGGTGACCGCGACTCCAGGCTATATAGGTTTGGACAGAGTGGATATAGACGCGGCTCTTTCGGAGCAAAACTTCCAGAGAAGCGGATTGGTCAAAGAGTCGCAGATAAAGCAGTTAGGTGTAGCATTAGGGGCAGATTTAGTGATGGTCGCAGAAGCAGCTTGGCTTAACATCTATAAGACGGAACTTGTAATCTCCGCCAAATTGATCGATGTGGAATCTTTTCAGGTCATAAAGACAGCCATGATCACCACAGCTGTAAACTCATTTTCCGTAAACGAAAATTGTCATCGGTTAGCAAGGTTGCTGTTAAGACCGTCGAATGTCATCCAACAGACACCAGGAAGTGGAATCATTCCGAAATACTAATTTAAAACACATAAAATGAGAACTTTAATTATCACCACGCTGTTATTTGTATCACTAACAACAGCTTCAGCACAGTCCTATTCAAAAGGGACAGAATCAACCAAACTACATGGCTTGGAAATGGCCGAAACGCTAAGCGATGATGGAATGGAGATTGTAAAAAGGCCTTTCAAATGGTTCGCCGGAATCGGCGAATCCGATGACAAGCAGATAGCCATTGAGATAGCCCAGAGAGAAGCGCAGTCTGCCGTTTCCAGAATCATCCGAAATGAAGTTATAGACCAAGCCACAAAGATAGGAGTCGCCGCCAACGGTCGTGTATGTCAGGCGTTGGTCACATCATGGGAGCAATACTCTCATAGTATCCTTGTCGGCTGCGAGCCGTTTGGCAATGCGAAAGTTCAATATAATCCGAATACAGGAATATACCGAGTAGTAGCCAGAATCGGTATTCAAGGAGACCGATTCAAAAAGATGATGAATGAATATCAGGAGTGTCCTTCTGAAGAACTTACTCCTGCAGAGAATCAGCAATATATTCAGATCAGCAAGGCTGTTGTCAATGTCATGATTTCCGAATAGTCTGAATATGAAAAAGATATTAACATTATTGCTTCTTTTGTATGGATCTACCCTGATGGCCCAGAACAAAGCTGTTGCGATTACCGAGGTTGTGGACAAGGAAGACAAAGTTCCTTATGCTGTCGAGATAATGGTAAGGACCAGACTGACAGCGGCCATTTCCATGAAACAAGGATATAATGCGTATGACAGGGTTGACTTGCAGACACTTGTGACAGAGCATAATTTCCAGAGGACAGGTCTGGTTGATGATGCCACAATAAAAAAACTCGGAGAGATGACAGGGGCATCTTTAGTCCTGATACCGGAAGTCGCCGCATCTGATGACGGGAAAATATATGTGGCAGTAAAAATGCTTGACGTGACGACAGCTCAGACTATGATGTCAACAGGACAACTGATGGGAAGTTCGTCTGATGAGGTCGATGAAGGATGTCGGTTATTAGTAGAAAAAGTTCTGGGAAATGGAGTTTCAACATCAAGCATTTCTGCCCCGACAGATGAACCAGTAACATTATATGGTTATCTACATATCTTTCCGAAAGATGTCGGCGAGTTTAAGACCTTGCCAGAGCAGTTGCTTTCAGCAATCAATAAATCAAGTCAGTATGGATATGATTCTTGGAGATTGCCCACAATAGAGGAACTTTCCATAATGCGAGCCAATAGTGATTTGATACCAAATTTGAAGAATGCAGATTATTTGTGCTCGGATTCTTCAAATGGTGGATATGCAAGGTTAGTCACAACAGACGCTTCAGTCGAACAAAGGAGACTACATAAAAAAGCTATTTACAATTTATTAGAGACTGAAGACTGTATAATCTGTGACAGCATAGCTGTTGCCGCAAAAAGAGTAGACATACTAAGTTACTTAGGATATAAATTACGGTCAGATCAATACCCAAGTCAAAAATTCCACACAACTTTTCGAATAGACCTAATTCAAAAATATAGTAAGCTATTTAAGATTCACGCAAGATATGGATACTTGATTGATGAACAGATAGAGTATGACGGCACAATCACATTCATTCATCTCCGTTTTATAAATAGCAATGGAACAGAGTCTACGATATTGTTAGCTAGAGAGTGGATAGAAGGTACTATGTCTTATAAGGATATAAATTATACAGGTAGTTACCTCGTAATGCTTGTAGCAGAGTTACCTTCTGAAGAAGCCATACAACAAGAAATGCAACGACTTTCAAAACAACAATAACATGTCATTGAATATGAAGACCCTCAACAATCTGACATTCGCTCAGAAAATGATACTGAAAAAAGTAAGCGAAAAAACACATGACAGTTTCCAAGATTGGGTAGAATACGAAGAGTCATATAACACTGACTACAATGATTGCCATGGTGATTATTTCGATGCTGAATAGGATACCATGAGTATAATCATCATTTCGGATGTCCTCTTACCGACATCAATAGGCATACTGACAGCTGGAATAAGTTGGTTCTTTGCCAACCACGTTTTCTGTCCGCATCTCGAAATATCAGATCTAAAGTACAACAGCAACAACCGACCATACTTGCTTATCTCCAACAGATCCAAGCACATGAATGCGTATGAGGTTGTCTGTCACATAAGCTATTATGCCAACAAGAAGCATGCACACTCAAGGACAGACATAACAAGGTATGTACTTGAGACAACTCAAATGGAAGAGTCCAACTATCAAGTTAAATTAGATGGATCGGCAAAGACTCACGCTTTGTTCAGCAAGACCGTCGGCCTTATGCTATATGTTGTCGTATCATACCAGAATAAATTCGGAGTCAAGAAGAGCATCGTTAAAAAAATAATAGCAAAAGACGATGGTAATAATTATTAAGCCTACATATTCTTGCAACTTTCGTTGTAAATACTGCTATTTAAGCAATGGCACAAAAACCAATTCTACAAGATTTGACGTGTCATTCATCAACGATGCTATTCGTCAAATCAAGGAATATGTCCTTAATAACAAGCTTCGAAAGAAAATCACTTTCATCTGGCATGGAGGCGAACCTTTATTATGGGGCGTCGATAATTTCCGAAAAGTCCTTGAGTTCCAAGAAAAAGAGTTATCGGAGCTTGACTATGGCAATTCCTTACAAACCAATCTCTCGCTTTTATCCGTAGATTATGTGGATTTGTTCATAAAACACAATGTTCACATTGGCTTTTCCATTGATGGGTTCAGGGAATTAAACGACTCTCAAAGAGTGTTTGCAGATGGCAGTAGTACTTATGACACGATTATTGACAGGCTGAATTTCGCCAGAACAAAGGGGCTGAGTATGGGTTGCATCATCGTGGGCACGAAGAACAGTATAGGAAAAGTTAAGGAGTTATATCAATTCGTTTGTGAGCACAAGCTGAATTTCAAGTTTAATCCTTTGTTCATATCCGGCGAGGCACAAAACAATGATACTGAATTAGGTATTACTCCTCAGGAGTATGCTGATATGGCGATAGAATTATTTGATTTGTGGTACAATGACACGAAGAGTAGAATAACAGAATCAAACTTTGTGGAAATCGCAAGCAATCTGCTTACAGGACATACATCAGGATGTTTATTCGGAAAGAACTGCCAAGAACATTTTTTAGCAATCGCACCTACAGGTGATGTTTTCCCATGTGGTAGATTCTGCGACGAAAGCACCGCAACATATTCATACGGCAATCTGCATACTGACAACCTAGCTGATATTTTAGCTAAGGCAAAAAAATCAGACTGTTATAATAGATTCAAGTATATTGAGGACAGTGGATGTAGATCATGCGCTTATTTTAGCGTTTGTCATGGTGGGTGTTTGCATGATGGCTACCTGAAGAATGGCGATTTCAAATCAAAGACGTTCTTATGTCCAGCATACTTGAAGATATTCAAACATATAAAAGAGATCGTGTCAATGGACAATTTAGGACAAGCGACCTAAAATACGACCTCGGACATCGCTTTGAGGTCGGGCTGGAGACCGGTCATTATGGAATAGCCGGTAAGGGCTTGGTACAGAAGCCAGCGGCGGCCCGATATGTAGGTGCAGTCAGCGGAGGTGAGTTTCATACGGGCCTCATCGTCAAAGGATGGTGTCTTATAGTTCGCCTCCAGGATCACCTTTTTCTGGCCTGAATCCTCGCCGGCGAAATCATCTGCGGTAAACTCTGCAATTTCAGGCAGTGCCATCGGCAGGGTGTAGATCACAAGGTCACATTCCTTGACGGCCTCCTTGAAATCAGAGATCGGATCCGGCAGGAAACCATATTCAGGCATAGTTTCCGCTATCGCTTGCGCCTTTTCGGGGGTTCGGTTCATCAGGATGGTGGCGAATCCAAGTTCGGCGGCGGCCACGGCGGCGGCCCTTCCCGCTCCTCCGCAACCGACCACAAGCGCCTGAGGCTGACGGTTGAACGTGCGGCTCAAGGTCATCAGGAAGAACTGGTGCATCTTCACGAAAAACTTGTCCCCGAAGTTGCCGATGAATTCCTCCACGATGCCCGGAAAATATGCCTCCACGACAGCCGTCACGATGCCGGTGAAGTCAGAATTATACGCCTCTATGCCATTGGAGCCTTTCACCAGAAGGTTCGTCGCACCGATGCGGGCCGCCGGTCCTGAAACCGCCCCCTCGCCTTTGCGCACCATCTCCAAGACCTTTGAATATGCCCGTTCCTTAAACGGAGCGGTGACGTTGACAGCGGCATATTCATCAATGAATCTCTGGAAGGATGCTTCAAAGTCACTGCCTTCGATCAGGTCGTATGAATATTCCCCGTCCTTCACTCCTTTGTAGGCCGCCTCGAACAGTGCCGGGCTGCCGGATCCCTTGATCGGATCACCTATGAGACCATATTTCGCCATATTCCTATTTTTTGACTGGTGCGAAGTTAGCAAACCGCCTGACATTCTGCAAATCATATCCACAGAAAAGAAAAGTTTGGAAGATAGAACTAATTTAGTATATTTGCAAAGTCATTTGATGGGATTATAGGACAAAACAAGGTGGGCATCCGACCCCTTTTTAGGATACCTGCCTTTTTTTGATTACTACCGAGGGGAGGTGGCGCAAAAGATTGAGGAGCCGATAGTTCTTACGTCCTATATTATCCCTATAATGAAAAAGAGAACTTATTTGGTACTCCGCATTATGACCTCCATCAGAGTTGAGGTGGTCAGGCTTATCAAAGTGAGAGCGTACAAGCGCATCCGCTTTGGCAAGGTTGAGAAAGTCAGAAGTCACTATCGGAAAGTATAAAGGGTGCTGAAGATAGCCAGATAATAGGCTTTGTGCCGAAAGGCACTCTACTCTATCCCCTCGGTTTTATATTCATAAACGGCATATATGTTGCTGGAGGAACCGCGAAAAAAACATTACTATGAAACTCAAGACCATTCTTACCGTGGCGCTGGCTATCGTGTGCTGCGGTCTTTCAGCTCAGGACAGGATTCATCTTGTGGACTCCCGCCGTGTCATCGAAGCGAAAATCATTGAGATCGGGGAAGTTGACATCATCTATAAGCTTTACAACAATCTTGACGGACCGGATTACCGGCTGTCAGTCTCACGGATCGAGAGCATCGACTTCGAGAACGGGACAAGGCAGGTGTTCGCCGACAGAAGACGCATGGCCACAGGTCCTTATGCCGATGGATATTTTGACGGATACGATGACGGCTGCCTTGACTATCGCAGGGGACACTACTATATGCACGACCGAAGGCTCCGGAGGCAGGAGCTTACCGATTACATCGGCTATTCGCTTTACGGGGGAAAATACAGGAAAGCATCGAACCAGTATATGTGGGGAATGATCCTGACAGGATTGGGAGTGTTTGCGGTAACCGCCACGACAATGGATCTCATATTCTCAAACAAGGAAAATAACGACCCGCATTTTCAGGATGAGTTCTTCAAGGATCATTCTGAGCGCAACTCTACCGGCTACGTTATCGGTTATGTTGCCGGGGCAGGTTGCCTCGGAGCGGGAATCCCGCTTTGGATCAAGTCCAACAAGACTTTCAATGAGATCGCTGACGACTACAACCGCAACTACGGCCGCCGCAATCTCGGCTACAGTTCCTCGTTAACCGTCGGTCCGACCCGCTCCGGAGTCGGATTGGAGCTGAACTTCTAAAATGCTCCGTGGAAGACAAGTCATTGAATATCAACATAAAAACTATCCCTCCTCCCTATTGTTCAAACAGAGAGGAGGGATCCTTATTTTTCTGAATATAAACGAGTTAACCTCCATGTATTCCTTTTTTATGGGAATACGGAATATTTTGACTAACTTGCAGTGCTTTGGGCCATGACCGCCGCGGCAATAGTCTTACGTGTGACTGTGCTTGAATTATGAACGCTTGTCACGCGACGGTGCGGCCCAGGCGCATTTTAACATAACTAAACAACTTAAAATTATGTCACTGAACAAAGTAATGCTGATCGGTAACGTTGGAAAAGACCCGGAAGTACGTTACCTTGATGGAAACAACAACCCTAATTCAGGAAGCACGAAGGTGGCGACTTTCACCCTCGCGACGACTGAACGCTATCGTGACCGCAATGGAGAACTTCGAGAGAACACGGAATGGCACAACATCGTGGCCTGGAGGAATTCGGCTGATGTGGCGGAGAAGTACATCCGCAAAGGAACGCAGTTGTACATCGAGGGGAAACTGAGGACACGGTCGTGGACCGACCAGACCGGGAACAAAAGGTACACCACAGAGATCACGGTGGACAATCTGCAGTTGCTGGGGAGGAAATCGGACAACCCTGGGGCGCAGGATGGAGGGCAGGCTCAGGGTGGTTACAATGCCGGACAAGGACAGCAGGGTGGCTATCAGCAGGTTCAAGGGTACGGTCAGCCGGCCCCTCGACAGGCTCAGGGACCGGTGAATGGTGCAGCTCAGGGGCCAGTAGGGAATGCGGCTCAGGGGCCGGCATACGCACAGCCTCAGTACCAACAGGGTGGTTACCAACCTGTGCGGCAACCGACTCCGCAACCAGTGCAACAGCCGGGATTCCAGCAGCAGCCGATCCAGCAGCCTCAGCAGCAGGCTCCGGTGAATCCGATCGAGGTCGCGGCGGCCGATATGCCGCAGGATGACCTTCCGTTCTAATATTCAAGAATATACAAAACGAATATTATCAGATATGAGTTCAAAACTTGACGTAGTCCTTGGCCTCCAGTGGGGAGACGAAGGAAAAGGTAAGATTGTGGATGTGCTTGCAGGTCGCTATCCGGCCGTGGCGAGATTCCAGGGCGGTCCTAACGCGGGGCACTCCCTCCATTTCGACGGCAAGAACTTCGTGGTTCGCAGCATCCCTTCAGGAATATTCCGTGAAGGCTCCACCAACATCATCGGAAGCGGTGTCGTTCTGGATCCGATCACGCTCCGGGAGGAATGCGCGAATGTGGAAAAGATGAACATCAATCCGAAAGAGAAACTGTTCATCTCCAAGAAAGCGAACCTGATCCTACCGACCCACAGACTTCTGGACGCGGCCTACGAAGCTGACGCCGGTAAGGGTAAGATCGGATCAACCCTCAAGGGCATCGGACCTACCTACACAGACAAGATCAGCAGACACGGCCTCAGGGTCGGAGACATCCTCGCCCCTGATTTCAAAGAAAGATTCGAGAAACTCAAGGCCAGACATATTCAGTTGCTCTCAGACCTGCACTTCGAGTGCGATCCGGAAAAGGATGAGGCAGAGTGGATGAGCGCCATCGAATTCCTGAAGGGATTCAACCTGATCGACTGCGAGTATTTCGTGAATAAATGGCTGGAAAACAAGCCGATGCTCGCTGAAGGAGCTCAGGGATCGATGCTCGACATCGACTACGGTTCCTACCCGTTCGTGACATCATCCTCAACCACGGTCGGCGGAGTCTGCACCGGATTGGGAGTCGCCCCGTCAAAGATCGGACACGTCTATGGAATATTCAAGGCCTACTGCACCCGTGTGGGCAGCGGTCCGTTCCCGACTGAACTTTTCGATGAGACCGGTGAAAAGATCCGCCAGGTCGGACACGAGTTCGGAGCTGTCACCGGCCGTCCTCGCCGCTGTGGCTGGCTGGACCTCGTGGCTTTGAAATACACCGTGATGATCGACGGCGTGACCGACCTCATCATGATGAAGTCTGACTGTCTGGATGATTTCGAGACCATCAAGGTCTGCACATCCTACAAGGTGGATGGCGTTGAGACAGATCAGGTTCCGTTCGACATCGCGGCCAAGATCGATCCGGTTTACACCGAATTCCCTGGCTGGAAGAAAGATCTTACAGGAATCCGCAAGGAAAGTGAGCTTCCGCAGGAATTCAAGAACTATATCAAGTTCATGGAGGACTACCTCGGAGTTCCGATCAGTATAATCTCCCTCGGCCCTGACCGCGAGGCCACCATCGAGCGCTAAGATCAAGACTCTACATCGCAGCACCCCCGAAAGTCAACTTTAACTTCCGGGGGTATGTAGTGTACGCCCAGTGAGCTGCTGCCGAGGTCTCTCGTGCGCAGAACCGGCCTTCTTGCTCACGGGAAGCTGCTGCCGAGGTCTCTCGCGCGCAGGACCGGCCTTCTCGCTCACGGGAGGCTGCTGCCGAGGTCTCTCGTGCGCAGATCCCTGCCTTCTTGCTCACGGGAGGCTGCCGGGGCAGGTGTGTGAGGCTGCGGCATCAGAGACTCAATGTCAGTCCTATGGCCCAGTGCTTGAACTCCGGCCAGTAGTCGGTGTCCATGATGTTCATCGGGGAGTATTTCGCATAGAAGCCCACATCCCTTATGTTGAGCTGGAACATCACATCGACGGTGGCGAGATTGCAGTGCGCCCTCTTGTACTTGTTCTTCTGCTTCTCATCGTTCAGCCGGTACTTGTTCACAATTGAGCTGCTGGCGTTGAGATTGACCACAGGACCGACGGAGAAGCCGACACCACGGTAAGCGTTGACACTAAGGATAAGCGGGAATGTGACGCTGAACACTCTCAGCTTGGACACTTTAGGCTCGGCTTTCTCAGGCCATCCTCCGATCCGGATGTTCCCATCGTCATCTTTTGTCATCATTCCGCTCTTGGTCATGGCGAAATTCTTCCAGGAAAACCCGAGACCGTAGTTGAATGTCACGGAGCGCGATAGTTTGAAGTCATCGGTGCACAGATTCAGGAACACCTCGTACGAGCGTTGGGTTTTGAAATCCGGATTGCCCGAGTTGACATTCAGCAATGCCATGCCGAAATTGCCCGGCTCAACCTTATAGCGATGCCCGTATGATTTGGTCACCACCTTGCTGTAGAAAGGCACGTTGAAATCCAATCTGGAAAAGGCTCCATCCTCAGTTCTGTCCTTGCCGAAGGATAAGCTGAACCGTGTTGTGTCCTTGATGTCGATCTTGGAATTCGTATAGGTGTACGTGAAGGATGTGTCACACTCGGATCCGAAAATCTCCATCTTGTAGTAGACCTCTTTTTTAGGATCATAATGCTGTTTGACGGAATCAGGGCTATAGACAATCAGCAAGGAATCAGACATATAGTTCAACTTTTTTCCATCGGAGTTGTAACGGACCTTGACACCCGGTTTCTTTATCTGAATTTTCATCGTATCAGCCGGATCGATGATTTTGAATTCAGAACGACGTGTGGCACGTGTCTGCGCTGACGCGATGTGGACGCACAGCAGCGACACAAGTAAAACTGTAAATAACCTCTTCATATTCTTCATTATTATCTTTGCTTGAACATTTTCTTAAGGTCGTTCATGGTGGCCTTGCCCCTGAGATAGACCACAGTCACGTAGGCCTGCTTAAACGGTCCTCGGGCATTCTCGTCCAGCTCATAGCCCACCACGGTGTTGCCGGCGGAATCCTGCGTGACCTTTTCCTTTCCTATTCCCTTGATCTGGAAGCCAATATATTCATTCTCCCCGCTTCCGTCCGCCCGCAGCCTCAAAAGGGCATAGTACATCTGCCCTCCGAAGTAGTCGATTTTCCGGTCAAGCGCATTACGGGAATCAGCCTCCACCAAAGACGCAACCCTGTCAATCGCCCGGGATCCCGCCTTGAAGCTGATGCTGCGGAAATACTTCAGGTTGTAGGGTTTGAGATCCGAGCCGCTCACCTCCGACATGGAGATCCTGGACATGTCCGAGACATCCAGGATGGAGCCGCTGAACAAGCTGTCAATCTGAAGTCCCTTCTGGGCGTGAGCCGCAACCAGGGTCAGAAGGCATAGAAACGCTGTCAAAAGAACTCTTTGTCTCATCATTTTCCGAATATTTCGTTTAACTGTTCATCCACGTCAGTTCCGCCGGAGAAAAGGTCGGCAAGGATGCAATCGACGTCGTTCATCACAACCTCCCTGTCAGTCACTTTCTGCCCTCCGACATACGCGACGCAAACATTATCCTTATTGTAGACACTCACTCCAAGAGTTATGAATATGCCGGCGCAGGCTGCCGCGGCGACCCGAAGCCAGACGGCGCGGCGACTCCTCTTCCGTGAATATTCATTCGTCTTCTTCCGTGAGAGGGACTTGCCGACGGCGAAGTAGCCCATCACCGCGCGCGCTTCGGAATATTCAGGAGCCTGTCCCTCCGGCGAGGAGAGAAAGTCCTTGAGTCTCAGTTCCTCCGCTTCGGAAAGGGTACCGTCGAAGTACCGTTTGATATATTCATTCATCTGTCTCATTTCTGAATTTGTCCCTTAAAATCTTTCTTGCTCTTGAGATGTGCATCCGGACCGCCTCCTGCCGCATTCCAAGGTCTTTGGCGATGCGCTCGAAGGATTGCCCTTCGTATTCGTGCTTTCTGACGATAAGCTTCTGGAGTTCAGTCAGCTCGCTGTCAACCGAGGCCTCGACTTTCCGGAACAGAGCCTCCCGTTCCGCCGCGTCACTTCCTTCGTCCTTGATCTGCCGTCCGTCGATGCTGACCTGCCGGGGGAGCCTCTCCGCCTTGCGGAACTCGTCGATCTCAAGGTTCCTGCCCGTCCGCGAGAGCAGCCCGACCGCCTCCCTGACGCTTCCGACCTTGTACTTCCCACCCCACAGCCGACAGAAGGCATCCTGTAAGGTGTCTTCCGATTTCCACCGGCCCCGAAGGGCCAGGAACGCTTCTGTGAGAAAGTCACTCGTCATCGTTTGAACTTTTCACTAATATAAACGAAAAGACCGGGATAATGTAACATTCTCCTGGTGATTTTTTTTTGATTGGTCGGTCTGGCACATCAACATCTCCTCTGAGTGAGTGTAAAAATCGCACGGTCTATTTCATCTTTATCGTGACCCCAAAGCACGATAGCGGGCGAAAAGCGAAGAAAATTTACCATTTTCGCCCGCTATCGTGAAATTTAAGCCGTTAAGAGCAGCAAAATAAATCGAAGACGTGCAAAATTTGAAAATTAGTCTCCGCTGACTTAAAAGCCTATTGCGACAAGACCGACATCAAGGTTAGTAGAGCCCTCCGTTGATGGAGATGACCTGGCCGGTGATGTAGGCGGAGTCAGGAGATGCAAGGAAACCGACGAGGGCGGCGACTTCCTCCGGCTTGCCGAAACGACGGGCCGGGATCTGTGCCTTGAGCGAGGCCTCGTCAAGCCCTTCGACCATGTCGGTCTCCACAAAGCCCGGAGCCACGGCGTTGACCGTGATCTTTCTCGGAGCAAGTTCCTGAGCCAGAGCCTTTGTGGCGGCTATCAGGCCACCTTTCGCAGCAGAATAGTTCGTCTGGCCCGGCAGTCCTTTGAGACCGGACAACGAGGCCATGTTGATGATGCGGCCGTTGCGGTGCGAGACCATCGACTGAAGGAACGGCCGGGTGACGTTGTAGAAACTGTTCAAATCCGTGGACACCACCTTGAACCAATCTTCTGGTTCAAGCCAAAGCAGAAGGTTGTCCTTCCGCACGCCAGCATTGTTGACCAGCACCTCAACATAGTTGTCCGGATGGCTTTCCTGCCAACCGGTTATCGCCTTGACGGACGCATCCGTGTCTGCGACATCGAACTTCAAAAGTTCTCCGCGGCCACCAACCTCCTCGATCAGACGGATGGTTTCCTTCGCCGCCGCGTCATTGGAAACATAATTGACAATGACACAGAACCCCATCTGGGCAAGCTTCACACACACCGCGCGGCCTATGCCTCGGCTTCCACCGGTAACAAAAGCGTATTTGGACATAAGATATTCAAAATTAATTTCAGTGCAAACTTACGCAATAAATCCTCATCTTCATAAAATAATAATCATAAAATGACGATGAGATTATTCATCTGAAAGACAGCGATTAATCAGTGGAGGGAGATGAAATCCTTGCCGAGGAGCTCGCGGCAGGTGAGGACGGAGGTCATGGAGACACCTAAGAGGCCGTGGAGGTTCAGGCTCTGGCCGGTGAAAAGGAGGTTTTTCAGCGGGGTGCGGGGCGATAGGATGGTGCGCAGAGGGGTTCTCCAATCGTGACGGATGCCGAATGCGGAGCCTTGGGGAGTGGAGGTGTAGCGGGAATATGTCAACGGAGTGCTGGTGTAGGTGCTTTCAATGCTGCCTTCCAGCCACGGAAGTCTTGGAGCCACCAAATCAAGACATTCCCTTAACTTTCTCTGCTTGGCCGATTCATAGGGATCTGCCGACTCGGAGGCAATCGCCTTACCGGATGCCGACGGGTAGTTATCAAGCCCTTCCTTGCCCAAAATGAAAGGCATCGGACTCAACAGATCCAGATGCGTCACATCGCCTTGCGGTTCCGGATAAAAATGCACCATAACCGACTCTGTGGCAGACGGATCGGAATGCCAAAGATCCACACTTTCACGATGAATGAATATATTCCCATCGGGGAGGGCTACGCTTCCGTGCTTCAGACAGATGTTGGCCGTGAACACACCGAATGTGTTGTCCAAAGCTGAGATTCTTTCCTTATAGACCTTGCGAATGCCGTCCGAGACAAGTCCAAGAGTCACAGCGGGATGGGCATCGGAGATCACCCAATCAGCCTTCAACTTTTCCGTTCCGTTCACCTCAACCTCGGTAACCTTTCCTGACACGGCTCTGATCGAAGTGACCTCGGAACCGGTTCTGACAATACCGCCCATAGCGGTTATGGAATCCACCATCCTGCGGACTATCTGATCGCCTCCTCCTTCCAGTTTCCAAGCGCTTTGGATGAACGAATTGTTGATCTGGGCGAAAACGTACAATGGCAGGGACTTTCGCAGTTCCATCCGCATAAACGAACCGCTAAGTACCTGACGCAAAAGAGGATCCTTGATTGTGGAGCAAAGATATTCATAGGCGCTTCGGCCCAGAAGGGCATTCATCTCCACACTGTCGCCTTCAAAGATTTTGAATATGTCGTCTCCGACTTTTTTGAGGAAACGGGTATATTCATTGAGATTGTTTCTTTCAGCAGGGAAACGCTCCGCAAGCCGCTCAACGAAACGGTCGTGACCTGAGGCAAGCGGGTAGGATTGGCCGCCGATGACGATTTCATCGACACAATCGGGATTTATCTGCTTCCAAGGCAGGTCCATCAATCCGAAATATTCAAAGAAAGGGCGCAGGGACTGGCCTTCGCCAAGGCCTCCGACATAGTGGAGCCCCGTGTCAAAGATTCGCCCACCACGTCTGAAAGATTGAAGGCAACCACCAGGCTTGGAGGCTCGCTCAAGAATCGTCACCCGGAAACCTTTCTTGGCCAGAATGTAGCCACATTCCAGTCCGCCCAAACCGCTTCCTATGATTATGACGCTTCTCTCCACCTTGACTATTCAGATAGCATTTTATCTTTCCATTCTTGGAAAAACGCCGGGCCTACAGGATCGAACTCTCCGTCCTCGGTCGTGAACAACTGAACGGTCGAAGCCCTGAGGATCAACTCATTGTCTTTCTCGTTACGGATCTCGTAGTCAAAACAGAGTTTCGCGCCCTCGGCTGGTTTCCAAATGATTGTCACGAGCAGGGTGTCATCAACAGTCGCAGCTCTTAGAAAACGCACCTGAAGGTCGTATATCGGGGCATAGTAGCCGTGTCCGCTGATCTGGAGGTAGCTGATTCCGTAGCGGTGACCGAAAGCCTCACGGGCATCCTCAAGGTACTTGATGTAGTTTCCGTGCCAGACCATCCTGATCGGATCCACTTCCGAGAAGCGGACCTTGACACGCACTGTCTCGCTGATGGCCGGCATATTACAAATTCTTGATTATCAATGTGGAGTTGGTACCTCCGAAGCCGAAGGAATTGGAGAGGAACACATCGAAATGCCTTGACATCCTCTCAGCCGGAATCAAAAGCCGCGCGGAATCCTCGTCCGGATTCTCGAAATTCAGATTCGCGGCGATGAAGTCGTTCTTCATCATAAGCATCGAATATATCACCTCGCTCGCACCGGCCATCCACATCTCGTGACCTGTCTGGGATTTCGTGCTTGTCACCGGGACGGTCCTGTCACCGAAGACTGAGGCGATCGCCTTGGCCTCGTTGGCGTCTCCTACGTGCGTAGAGGTGGCGTGGGCGTTGATGTAACCGATTATATTCCTGTCAATTCCGGCTTGTTTGACCGCCATTTCCAGAGATCGTCTCGGGCCGTCCACATTCGGGGTGGAGATGTGGTCGCCGTTTCCGGAGAAACCGTAGCCGAGCACCTCGCCGTAGATCCTCGCACCCCTTCTGACAGCGGACTCGTAGCTTTCCAGAATCACAGTCGCGGCACCTCCACTCGGGACAAGGCCGTCACGGTCACGGTCGAAAGGACGACTGGCCTTTTCCGGCTCGTTTTCCCGGACAGAGAACGCCGATATTCCGTCAAAGGAAGCGACAGCGTAAGGATGGACCTCCTGCGCTCCTCCGCAGACAACCATTTCCTGGAGTCCGTGCTGGATCAGCAAGGCACCGAGACCGATGGCGTGCGAACCGCTCGCGCAGGCTCCCGACACTGTCAGGTTCATTCCCTTCAGTCTGAATATGCAGTCGAGATTCATCGTCACGGTCGAGTTCATCGACTGGAAGATAGCTCCGGAGCCGCACATCATCGTGTCCTTCTTCTCGCGGATAATGTCCACGGATTCGATCACGGGAAGAGCGGAGGAATCGTTGCCGTAAAGAAGGCCGACCTCATTTGAGGCGAGATATTCCTCATCCACTCCGGCGTCGCGAAGAGCGTCCCTCGTGGCGCAGTAGGCGAATTTGGCCTGTTGCGGCATAAACACACGCTGCGAGCGGCTCAGTTCCTTCTTTAGGTCAGGGACTTCCACCTTTCCGGTCAAGGCCGAACGGAATCCTATCTCTTTTCTTTCCGGATCGAACACGATTCCGGACCGACCTTCGTAAAGGGAATCCCGAACCTCATCCAAAGTCTTTCCCAGGCACGACCAGATGCCCATTCCTGTTATCACTACCCTATTCATCTTTCCAAACAATTATCCACAGGATTCGAATATATTCCAAGGAATATGTCCATAAGCACCTCCGGCTCATCGACATCATATTTCTCTAATTTTTTGAGATGATGAAGGAACCTGTCCTTCTGCTCGTCAGTGTATCTGTCACCCTTGAACTCGTGCTTTCCGAAACGGATGTCATGGGCGACGAAGTTGTTGGGAGTCAACCTGTAGCCAGCATAAATCCTGCGGTCCAAGAGCCTCGCCACCTCACGGTTATATTCAATTCCAGGGAGGGAATCGTAGGCCATCAGGTCCTGCTCGGTGATCATCGGGCAGAAAGTCAGATGCACGTCGCCCTTGAAGGACGTGATGCCGGAAAGGATGCTGGAAAGGTCCTCGCCCCGCTTTTTGACGTATTTTTCAGACCTTGACTGGTAAAGTTCCAAGGCTTTCATATAGTCGCAGGTCTCCCATTCGTAGGAGATTGAAAGAGGTACTATATTCAATTCCGAGAGGGCCTTGATCTTGTCCTCACGCTTGCTGATGCCGAACATCTTGATGATTCCCTGATCGGTCGCATCGTTGCCGTCCTTGGTGCGGCCGTTCCTTTGCGCGATCCAGACGGACTCACCCTTCTCCGTGATGGCGTGCCGGATGTACTCGGACAGATGGACGGAGGACTTGTAGAAATCCTTCATGTTGCCTCCTCGCTCCACCTTGAACATCTTATTGGACTTGCCGATGTCAATCACAAGGCTGGAACTCATCAGGTTGGCGCCGAATGTGATCTCTGAGGTCTGGAATCCGTGCGCATGCAGAACATTCTGGAGTACGGAGGCGTCCAGCATGATGTCCCTGTGGTTGGACACAAAAAGATAGTGTCCGGATGGATCCAGATTCTCGATTCCGGAAACTGTGTAGGACGACATACTGCGTTTTACAATCTGCTCGTTGACGTACCACATCATCTGCTTTTGGAAGTCATACACTGTGCTGATGCTCCGGACTTCCGCACGTACATCCTCCACGTTTCTGTCCGGAAAGGCGAACGAGGACAGCAGTGGGAATAAATCGTTGTCTGCTATGCGGTGCATCGCCGCCGGAATCTCCTCGTCACGGTAAGGCCTTATGTCATCGAAGATGGTTTCGTCAATCATCATTTCTTATTTCTTAAATCCACGAATTTCACTGGTTTGCGGCTCTGGGCAGGGAACTTGACCTTCATGATTTCCTCTTTCGGAAGCATCTCCACATTAGGCGCGACACGGAGTCTCGCTCTGAAACGGTCCTTCAAATCCTTAACTACATCGCAGCCGGGATCGTGGGCCAACGCGACTTTAACGACCACGTCATCGGTCCCGGCCTCGGAATCCTGGACGTACACGACATAGTCGGCCACATAGTCCACATTATCCAGCACATCGTTTATAGCAGGTGGGTAAAGCGTTGTACCCTTGAGCTTTATCATATTATTCTTACGGCCTACAAGCGGAGTCAACCGGTAAGAGTTCCTTCCACACCTGCACTGCTCGACTCTCTTTGCGGCGATGTCACCGGTACGGAAACGCAGAAGAGGCATCCCTTCCACACCAAGAGTCGTGACCACAATCTCACCCTCTTCCCCGTCAGGAACCGGAAGGTTGTCCTCACCTATAATCTCCACAATGATGAGCTCAGGATGCACGTGACCGCCCACACCGTACTGGCATTCAGAGAACGTGGCACCCATCTCTGTCGATGAATATGTAGCATAGAGGTCCACATCCCACTTCGCCTTGATCTTCGAGCCGAGGAGGTTGAGCGAAAAGTCCTGATTCCTAAGTCCTTCTCCGATTCCGATGATTCTCTTGACGCTTGAGTTACGATAGTCTATTCCGTGCTCTTCGGCGTACTGGATGAGACGGAGAATGAACGAAGGAACACACATTATCGTGTCCGGTTTGATGCGCTGGATCGTGTCCCACTGAAGCTCCGGCACACCGTTGCCGACACGTATGATTCCCGCGCCCAACTCTCTGATTCCAAGAAAGTACGCAAGTCCGGCCATAAAGCGTTTGTCTATCGTCGTCATCAGCTGCACGACATTGCCTGGATGCACACCGGCACACTCGAATGACTTCTTCTCATTATAGGCGAGCCTCTGGAGATCCTTCTCCGTACAGCAGAATGTGACCGGATCCCCAAGCGTTCCTGAGGTCGTGATGTAATCAATCACCTTGTCCTTAGGCACACACAAGAAATCCTCGTTGTAGAGTTGCAGGTCCTTCTTTTCCGTGAACGGAACCTTTACCAGATCCTCAATATGATGTATGCTTGAGACATCTATCCCGAAACGGGAAAACATTCTTTTGTAATATGGGGAATTGGCCGCCAGATAGTCCAGGGCCTCACGCAGTTTCTTTTCCTGAAAGTCCTTTATGGCTTCCACCGACTGGAATTCAATATCCTCTGTCATCTCGATAATTTCTGAAAGTCGATTAATCTTGCAAAATTAGGCAAAAAGAGAGGTAAATCAAAATCTTACCACGAAAGGCAACACGAAAGGCAACACCTCCCACAGCACAAGAAAGTAGTCAAGTCTGAAATGGAAGCCGCCAAGCAGTCTCAAGGCTACCGCCGTTGGCCTCGGCTCGGCAAGTCTTCAAACCAGTCCAGGAAAAGGGGAAACCAGTCGGCTTTGGGGGAGGAGGTGCCGAAGCCATGGCCACCGGTGGGGAATTGAATATACTTGTGCGGGATTCCGGAGTTTGTCAGGGCGTTGTCCATCACCACGGAATTGTGATAGTCAACGGTCGGGTCATCGAGACAGTTCACAAGGAAGACCGGCGGCATATCAGACGGAATATTCAGTTCCATTGACAAGCGGTGCCTTAGCTCCGAGTCATTCCGATGCTTTCCGAGCAGGGCCTTTCTGGAACGTTTGTGGACTATTGTCTCATCAGTCATCGTGACGACCGGATAGACGGAGACGATGAAAGATGGGCGCGAGGATATTCCCTGATCCTCAATCACTTCCTCGCCACTGTTCAGGACAAGATGGCCTCCGGCGGAGAAGCCCATCACACCAACCTTGGAAGGGTCAACGGAATATTCAGAAGCCTTGCGCCGCACTTCCATCACGGCTTCCCGGAGATCATCCAACGCGTTTGGGTAGTGATTCTGAGGAATTGCCATATTCCCGAAAAGGAAATATCTTGTGCCGGCGTGACGGTAGTGGAGGACAAACGCCGTGAAGCCGGCCTCGGCCAGTTTCTTCGCGACTTCCGTTCCCTCAATCTTTCTGGAAAGCCAATAGTAACTGCCTCCGGGACAGACAATCACGGCGGCTCCGTTGGCCTTGTCCGGTTCGGGGAAGAACACTGAAAGTCTGCGCGCCTGCGAAGACAAGGCTGACAGCAAGACAGCCAAAAGAATCATCAAAGTCCGTCTCATAACTCCAGATGGAAATGAAGGTTGGCAGGGAGGCACGAGATGTTCGATGCCAGCATAACATTGTCCTCGTCACGGTCATAGGCATCCACCTCAACTTCAGGGTGCATCAGGGCGAAGATCAATGCGTACTCCCCTTGCCCGCAGTCGTGTATCTCAAAATGATTTCCCGAAGGGACTTCACGCAAGAATGCCATATCATTCACACGGGCCAAAGCCTTGCGGCAACGAGACTCCACATCGGCGCCCTTGTAGAGGTACTTGTACCTGACGTAAACAGAAAGATATTCAGGAGTTTCCAGAGTCCTGCGCAGCTCGGCATAATGGCTCACGAAAATACGATGGCACACCTTCGTCATCGAGCGGTAATCCTTCGAGCAAGGGATTTTCGGACCGACCTCAACATTAACAGAGCCCTCCCGAAGCATAAAATCCGTCTTCGGAAGCACATCATAAGCCCCGTGGATGTACACCGGAGTGATGTCCAGTCCGAGTTCGGCGGCAAGGTAAAACGCCCCCTTATGGAAGCGTCCGATAGAGCCATCCACTGTCCTCGTCCCCTCCGGGAAAATCACCAATGAATATCCCCGCTCGACCAAAGCCCGGATCTTATCAAGATGAGCCTCAACTCCATCATTCACAGGAATATAATCGGCCTTGCGAATTACATAGCCGTAAATCGGATTCTTCCAGACCCATTCGTTGGTGAAGAATATCAGTTTCGGATTCAAGGCCATAAGGCAGATCAGATCCAGATGCGACTGGTGGTTGGCGACGATCACGGACGGCTTGCTGAAATCATTCTCACCGCTCTGCGTGAACCTGACCCCAGGGACTCTTTTCAACAGGAATCCAGACATCCTTTGGATGAACTGATGGTATTTCAGCTTGATCTCCTCCGAACCGCCTTTGAACAGGAAATGGAAGAATGTGTACGGATAGGCGAACAGAAACATCAGCAGCACATAGCCCACAAGCGCATAGATTGAATATACCAACCTCTTCAAAGTGAGCGGAATGTCACGCTTCACTCCTTTCTTTTCCGTGAGCCATCTGAATATCACGGGAGGCAGATAGTAAGCCATCACCACAACGATGAACATCCCGATCACGGTCACCTCACCGAGAGAGCGCATCGCCGGATGCTTGGCCAGCACCAAGGCTCCTATGCCGATGAACATTATCACGGCAGAATGGAACACGCTGTTCTTGTAGGTGGCAAGACGTTTCTTCCCGTAGGCATATTCATAGACAAGACCTTCGGTGATGAAGATCGTGTAGTCGTCGCCCTGGCCGAAGATGAAGGTGGCGAGGATGATGTTGACGATGTTGAAGCGGATGTCCAGCAGGCTCATCAGTCCAAGGATCCAGAACCAGCTGACAGCCAGCGGGAAGAAGGACAGAAGGCCAAGTTCCAGACGGCGGAAGCTAAGGCACAGGAATAGGAACACCACAAGGCTGCATATAGCTCCTATGTAGTCAAAGCTTCCGGACAGGACGGTCACAAGGCGGTTGCTGATGTCACCGGTGTCGAAGACAAGCGTTCCCTCCGAACGGAGAGATTCCTTTATGGCGGCGGCACGTGAATCATCCTCATAATATACTTGATTGACAATCAGATATTTTCCATCATCATTAAGAATATAAGTGCCGTCGAACGATTCCCTCAAAGGATAATCATCGGTGGAAGAGACTGAATATTCCTTAGTAAGGATGTCCGTGAACGGGCTGAACGCAGACTCCGAGAACCCTTGCCTGCGACTTTCGTCAGATAGTTCCTTTGCCAACCGTTCCGCACGGCCATCACCCCAGAAATCGTTCCACCTAGCAATTCTTTCAGCCTGCTCTTTCTCCGACGGAACGAAATTGCCGGCACCCTTGACAAAGGCCACCGAGCCTTTCAGAGAGTCCAGCCTTGCGAGCAGATTGTCGTTGACTTCAAGAGCAGTCTCCTGATCCTGCCCTTCGGCGATGGCGTAGATCTGATTGTAGCCCGACTGTTCCAAACCGCCTTGCAACATCTCCAGATTCCGTTTCTGGTTCTCTGTCATAAAGTTGATGTTCCTCATATCGGAATCGAAACTTGTCCGTCCGCTAAGGAAATACATCACGACCGTAACGGCCATCACGGTGACCAGAAGCCAGCCGCTTGACGGGGCCTTGTCCGGAAGGATGCGCCCAAGCTCCAGCGTTCCGCCTTCCTTCTTGCGGGCCTTGGTGAAGACCGGCAGGAAAACAAGAACGAATATGATCGTTCCGGCCAGCATCAGCGAGCCGAAGAGTCCCAGATCCTGCATCGCCACGGCATCCAGCCAGACGAGGCACAGGAAAGCGGCGATTGTGGTGATGTTGCCGATCAGCAGTGGCTCGACCATTTCCTTAAGGTTCTGCCGAGGACTCACGCCGGATTTCAGGCCGTCCATAAAATGCAGCGGATAATTCACGGCGATGCCAATGATCACCGACGCGACTCCGATGACGATGATCGACATACTGTCCCGGATCAGGGCGATGCCTCCAACGGCGAAAAGCCAGCCGAAAGTGATCGAGACCACAATCCAAAGGATGTCCGAGAAGCGTTTGTATGTGAAGACAAGCAACAGACCGATAAGGAGCAGGGCCAAAGAAATGGCCAGCATGCTGTCCTTTTTGATCTGTGTGGCGTTGGTGACGGCTATCAAAGGCGCACCCACAGCGGAGACTGAGACCTCAGGATGCTCTGTCCCAAGCCTATTTGTGGCCTCATCGACAAGTTCCGCCACCTTGGAATTCATCCCCGACTCACTCGTCCCATAAGGAGAGGTCAAGAAGGCAAGCCCGTGGCCGTTTTTTGTGAATATGCAGTCATCGACAATGTCATAGTTCGAGTTGGCGGCACTGGACCTGAGCCGCTGAAGCACAGGAGTGAACAGATGCAAAGGATCCGTTCTGACATTGGTGACCATCGCGTCTCCGGTCGGGAACAGCAACGACTGACGGTCCGCCTCAAGTTGCCCACGAACGTAGTCTTGAATATTCAGAAGAGAGTCAATCCGCTGATAGTCAGCCTCGGTCATATACAGTGGATAGCCGGAGGAGACGAATTCCATCACCTCGAACGCCATTCCGCTGTCAACCGTGATCTGCCTTTGAGGAACCATTCCGGTGGAATCCACAGCGTCGAAAACGCCCTCGAAATCGTGGATCGCCTCGGAAATCTCATCCTCACCGGACTCTGATCCATCTTTCGCCGAGAAAATCAGGATGATGTTGTTCTTCTTGCCAAGAGCGTTGTAGGCTTCGGAATATTTCGAACTCTCCTCGTCGCCCGGCAGAAATCTGGAGATGTCCTCCTCATAGTGAAGGCGTGAAGCCAGAAACAGACATATAGCCGCAAGAAGGACCGACAGCAGGGCCGCCAGCCATTTTCTTCCGGCAAGGAAGTCGTAGATTCTGAGAAAAAAATCTGTCACTTATAGTATGTCGCGATTATCCTACGAAGATACTCATTTTTTACGAAGCAGCCGAGAAGGAAGACCGTAAGAGAGAGCGAGAACGCACAGGACTGTGTTCAGGACACTGATCCGGAAGAAGTCCCGGAACGGACGGAAATGAGTGACACGTTCTCCTTCCGGAGGGTAATAGACATTGATCCCGACAGGGAGCATCCGGATTCCTTTCCAGCATTGGAACACAAGCAGTTCCAATTCAGCCTCATAGCGGTAGGTCAGGAAATGAAGTTTCCCGATATGGTTCAGCTGATAGAGACGGAAACCGGACTGGGTGTCGGGAAGGTTCACTCCCGTCTGAAGTCTGAACCAGAAATTGGAGAACTTGTTGGCGAAGGTGTTGCCGCCGGGCATATTCTCCATTCTCAGATTACGGCTGCCAACCAGCATGGCGTCAGGATGAGCCTTGGCCTCGGTAGCGAATACAGGTATGTCCTCCGGGAAGTGCTGACCGTCAGCGTCAATGGTTATCGCACGTTCAAAGCCTCGGGACTTAGCCTCCTTGAAGCCGGTCTTCAGGGCATAGCCTTTGCCACGGTTTTTCCCATAGCGGACGACCACTGCTCCAAGTTCTTCAAGGGAATCTGACGAGCCGTCTGTGCTGCCGTCATCCACGACAATCACATCTTTGCAGAACTTTAACGTTCTCTGTACGATGTCCTTTATTGTACCGGCATTATTGTAGACCGGAACTATGACACAAGTTTTCAGATCATTCAATAGGCCGGGCGAAGCGACGGAAGGACAATCCGCACAGGAATATTCAAGGCTCATTCTGGAATAGACTTTTTCTTCTGAACGGACAGAAAGTTCAACCTTGACGCGATCATCTGCCTCATCCAAACCTGTGAATGAATATTCCACCTCGGCTCCCGGATAAAGAGGTTCCATAAACTTCAGGTCTGAGACAGTTCTGAGGGTCAATGACGTCCCAAGATGGCTCTCAAGCAGTTCAGTGGCCACACGGATCTGAACAGCACCCGGAGTGATCGGATATCCAGGGAAATGCGCCTTGAAGATAATGTTGTCAGGTTCGAGCCTGATGAGTGGCTCGAATCCGTTCTCGGTCTCCCTGACGGAGAGTAAAGTATAGAATGTGCCTGAAAGTCTCATTCCGGGATATTCATTTTTGAGAAAGTGTAACTCCGGCTCGGCCTCCGCATAATGATCTTTTCGCCATCCACGGAGACATATCCATCAGTCGTGGTCGCATTGAAGAGTCGTTTCAGATCTCGTGCTATCGCCTTGCGGATCAGGCATTTGTCGAGAGGCTTCATCACGGTGAGCAGTTTGACGCAGCGGCGGTCCTGGCTCATCGTGAAATCAAAGGCTCTGATGCCGAACTCGCTGACTATTGTGCCGGCGATCTGGGTGCCGATGTTTTTGACCACACATATTCCTGAGAAAGAGGCGTTCTTGAAGGTTATGGCGACTGTGTAGCGGGTGGATTCATCGCCAGCGAAAGGGAAAAGGAAGGAAACGTTGGTGGCATCGGTCAGAGAGGTCACTTCGACAGGCTCAGTGACCACCGAAACGCCACGCGCGTCCAAGGAGAACACCGCCACCAGAAGCAGACTAATCGACAACAAAAACCTTCGCATCAACCGTCTTGTTATATTCAGCGTTCAGGATCGAAATCACCGTCTCGCCGCTGTTGTCAACCAAATCCACCTCGCTGACTTTCAAGTCCTTGCCAAAATGCAGACGTACAGTCTTGAACATCTGCCTCATCTCTTTTTTAAGCGGCTCCAACTCTGCCACATAGCATCCGCCGTCAAGGAACATCTTCACCTTGAAATCCCCGGAACCGGAAAGGCCCTGCCCCGTGATGCTGTTCATAATTATCCTCGCGATGGACTTGAAAAGCCGGTTCGAGTTCACATCCATCTTGCTGGATGTCTGGCTGCTCTGCAGAAGCACCTTCTCCTTGTTCAGAATGAAAAGGTAGGTGTAAGGGGAGACATATTCCCACCTCAACATTCCGCCTGAGAACCACATCTTTCCGGTCGAGACCATCTTCTCATTGAGGATGGCTATGTCCTTGACCTGCTTGAAATCAGCCTTGAGGCTTTTGATTCCGGCGCAGGAAGCGTCAATCTTTTGGATGGCCTCGGCCGCCTGCGCCTCTGTTAACGGCTTATAAACCGCTCCCAAAGCCGACAAAGAGGCGCAAAGCAGCGCAAGGCCAATGAATATTATTCTTAAACTTCTCATAATCACTTAGCTATGAACACGCAGCCGCTGATGATCAAAAAAACTCCGATCCACCTCGTTGCGGGAATATTCTCGTGGAATATGAATATCGCCGCGAGCATTCCGAACACATAGCTCAGGCTGATCATCGGGTAGGCCATACTGAACGGGAATCTCTTGAGGATGTACATCCACAGGACCGTGCCGCCGGCGTAGCAGAGGCCGCATCCCAGAAACCACCAGTTCACGAGCAGGCGGCCGAAAAACGCCCACGTCCACTCGAAACTTCCCATTTTCTCAAGGGCGAACTTGAGAAGGACCTGGCCTCCGGAAAGCAGAAGGCTCTGGGCGACGGACAGTGTCAGCAGTCTCCACATAGGCTTTTGAGATAAACCAAACCTTTGTCCTCACCGGCATCGTTCACGACAAGGATGTCCTTGTCAAGGCCTTTGGCGATCCTCATCGCGGCCTCATAGACTCCAAGGCCGGATGCGGAGAAGCATTTGCCGAACAGGGTGAAATAGTCGAAGCTGCGGAGGATTCGTGAGGCATTATATTCCTTGACAATGGATTCCAGGTTCGCCGGAGAGTGGAGGATCTGAACGTCCGCGAGTTCGCAGAGAGACCCCTTCGACAGGCTCAGGGACCCCGAGTCTGCGGAAAGGACGAAAGCGGAAGAGGCTTCGGCGGCTGTGACGGTGTCGTCAAAATAGCCGGCCCCGCGCAGAAGCCTGTATGTGTCCGGAGTCGTCTCGTCGTGGGAACCGACAAGGGCGTTGCCCATCCTTCCAGCCTGAAGCTGAATGAAAGCGTCCAACAGAGCGCTCTCGAAGGAGATGTCCTTCTGCGAATATGTGCAGTTGTACCCGTGACAACGAAGCAGGATGGCCACTGCCGAACTGATCGTGTTGTGCGTGGACATCATAAAATAAGTCGGCGGAAGCATCTCTTCCCCGTCCCGGCACATAGCGGAGAGGAAATTCTCCGTGTTCTCCATACACCCGAGTCCTGTGCCTGTGAATATCGCGTCAGGGCATTCAATTCCCGCATCCTTTAACGCTGTCAGGGAAACTGCAATGGCCCGTTTCAGAATCAAGCCCATCCTACGCGCCTGCATCGGATTCAGGAACTGTTTGAAATCCGGATCCTGACTTCTGAGATACTCTCCAGAAAGCCGAACCGGATCCGTCATCCAATCCTCGCACAGAGGCTTCTGGACGGAAATCTGGGCGGCCGAGCGTATGTAAATTCTATTTGCCATAACGTGAGATCAACAGGGATGAGTCATTGCCTCCGAAACCGAAGGAGTTGCACAGAACGTGATCGAGCCGAACACCTTGATGACCTTCCGCATCCGGAACCACACCGCCATCAAACGGCTCCTTCCAGTTCAGGTTGGCCGGAATGAAGCCGTGCCGGATGGCAAGCAGACAGATCACGGCCTCTATGCTGCCGGCGGCGCTGGTCGTGTGGCCGGTGAACGCTTTCGTGGAAGAGACCGGCGGGATCTTGTCTCCGAAAAGACGGATCATCGCACGGCTTTCGCTGGCGTCATTGTTCGGCGTGGCCGTTCCGTGGGCATTCACATAGTCAATGTCCGAAGGTCTCAACCCTGACATATTCAAGGCTTTGGACATCGCAAGGAAAGCCCCCTCGCCATCGTCCGAAGATGCGGTCTGGTGGAAAGCGTCGCAGGCGTTGCCATAACCGTCAAGCGCTCCGATCGGAGCCACTCCCCTATTCAAGGCGTGTTCCTCGCTTTCCAAGACCACAAACCCGGCTCCCTCGCCAAGGTTCAATCCGTTACGGGTAGCGTCAAAAGGCCTGCACGGCTCGCTGTCCAGAATCTTCAGGGAATTGAATCCGTTCAGATGGTATCTGGTCAGGCATTCCGAACCTCCGGCGACGACTACATCGCAACGGCCGCTCTTGATCAGATCAGCGCCGAGCATTATCGAGTTCGCCGCCGAGGAACAAGCCGTGGAGATTGTAGTCACAAGGCCAAAACCGCCGAAAAAGTCAGCGATCCCGTCAGTGCAGCTGCCGCAGTCGTGAAGGCTGAAAAAAGACGATTCTCCTTCCTGAATATAATGACACTCAGTCAAGTCCATTCCCCCGACCGTGGTCCCGGAGATCAACGCGGCACGGTCTGTACCCTTAATCCCGGCCTGTTCCATCGCCTCTTTGACAGCGATGATCCCCAACAAGGTTGTCCGAGGTATAATACTGCCCGTAGGAAGCCCCAGAGCATTCTTGAGCTCCTCATCGGACATATTCACTTCCCCGCAAGGAAGTTCGGAATGGGCGGTCTGAAGATGCCTGAGCCTCCCGACACCGCTTTTTCTGGCGATCAGGGAACGCAATGTCTCGTCCTTCCCCACCCCGATGGCGGAGATGATCCCGGCTCCTGTTATGGCAATCCGCGCGGACACTTACTTCGCCTGGTTAGCCTGGATATACTCGGCCATTGTCCTGACGGACTTGAAGACCTCCTTGCCCTCGGCAGGGTTCTTCAGCTTGATGCCGTAGTTCTTCTCCAGAAGCAGCATAAGTTCCAGAGCGTCAATGGAGTCCAGTCCAAGGCCCTCTCCGAAGAGTGGTGTGTCAGCGTCTATGTCCTCCGGTTTGAGATCAGCGAGTTTGAGAGCCTCGATGATCCTCGTTTTCAATTCGTTGATAAGCGCATCCATATTCTTACTTTTCAATTAAATATAATTCAGCCTCAAAATGTTCGGAATCAGAGCATTCCAGCCAACCTGCGATGGCGGATTCCGTCACCGGATCCTGGAAGGCCTGCTCCACTATCTCTTTCATCACCTTGTCATCCTTTTCCTCAAGCACATAGAAGGAAGTCTCCCCGTAATACTTGTTCCGTATCGCGATCTCCCCGGTCACGATGTTCGGTAAGGTATAGACGAACACGGCCGGACTCGGGAAGAATCCATCTTTCCCGATAGTCTTATGATACTCAGCGTCATCCGCAAGCGACGCACTCCTGTTGAAGAATATCACCGCCCTATCCTCGCAGTCCGTCTTTCTCGGCGTTTCCTCTCCCAACAGCAATTCGGAGGCGATGAACCCAAGGCGGGCCAAAGGATCCATCTTGAAGAATTTGGGATAGTTCCCCACCTTCTTCTTGTAAATCTCCACCAGCAAATCCGCGCCGGATGATTCAAAGATAAGGATTTTTTCTCCAACGACCACCTTGTCCGGGGTAATCACAACACGAACCTTTACTTTCATCTGCCACCTCCTTTCAAAATGCTGTTCCCTTTTACGAATATCCCGGCGGCATTGCAGCCTCCGAATCCTGACAGCAACTTGGCGAACGCCCGTTTCGTGGTCTTCCTCGGCTCTGGAGAGATGTCCAGCGGACAAGAGACTCCGCATTCTGAATATCCACGTGTCCCAAGCACAGTCCCGTCATCGACAGAGGCCATCGAAAGGATGGTCTCAAGGATTCCGGCCGCTCCCATCGTGTGACCGAAATAGCCTTTCAGGCTGTTCACAGGCACGTTTTGAAGTCCTGCTCTGGTCAATGCGATAGACTCCATCTCATCATTGTAGGCGGTGGAAGTGCCGTGGACCGACACGAGCGCCAGTTCCTCTGGCTCGACATCTCCAAGCACTACCTTGATCGCCCTGAAACTGCCTTCTCCAGTCCTTGATGGTCCGGAAATATGGTTGGCATCGTTACGGATCGCTCCACGGAGCAGCACCCAGTCATCCGGAGCGGGTGTCTTGTACCGGAATATGATCGTGGCGGCGGCCTCTCCGAGATTCAGACCTTTTCTCTGGGCGTCGAACGGCCTGCAGGCCTCCTGCGACAAGGCCTTGAACGATTGGAAACCTGAGATGATGAAACGTGACTGGACATCGGATCCGGTCACGATCACCGTGCCGAATCTTCCGGCCTGAAGTTCCCTCATTGCCGTAATCTGGGCGCAAAGTCCGGAGATACAGGCGTTTGACACGACAATCGGGGTGTTCCTGTTCCCGAAGAACCTGGCGATCATATCCGCCGAGTTTCCAAGTCTTTCCCTTTCGGCAGGATCGCCGCCGCAAGGCTCGGCCTCATTGTCAAGCAATTCCACATTACCCTTCGTGGAAGACACCACGAACAGCACGTCTTCAGAAGACGGATCTATCCCCGTGCCTTTCAAAGCCTTTGACACCGACAGGATTATCCGTTTCTCAAAACGTGTGAGACCGTCCAGTCCGGCATATTCGTCAATCCTTGCTGACGAGTCTATCCCGGCATATTCATCAGCCAAGGAATCCTCATCGATCAGAGAGGCGAAGAATGGTTCCGGGAGGTTCTTTGAGGATTCGTAGAGCCTCAGTGCCGACTTTCCGGCCTTGACTGCGGCATAATTCTCTTCCGTGGTCGTTCCCAGAGGGGAAATTATGTTGTCCGCGACCTTGACCACGGCCTTGTGCCCGCCCACAGGCCTGCTTTCATCCAAAGCGATCACCATTGAGCCTTCAGCCAACATATTTCCGCCTGATTTTACAATCGCATCTACCATCAGCATCGTTCCGAATTCGCCTTTGAGGTTGATCTCCGTCTCTATTGTCTCACCTACCCCCGGAGTCTTTTGAACCTTGAAATCCTTGAGCGCGCAGACATAGCCCACACTGACAGGCTTATGGAGTATGTACTTGTTGATGAAACCGATTCTGGCCGCACAGGTCTGGGCGATGTTCTCCACAAGACCTTCCGGAACAAGCCTCCCGTCTTCCACAAAGACATTGTCCTCCTGAATCAGAAACCGCGTCACCGTCCTCTCGTAAGAGCATGACAAAAGGCTGGAAATCATGACAAAAGGCTTCCGCTGAGGCAGAAGATCCGCTATGTTCACAGATGTGAAGTCAAAAGTTTTCAGTTCTTCCTCAGTCATTTTTCCAGAATTCATAAAAGTTGAACCATTGGTCAGGGTATATCAACAACATCACGGAGATGTTGATGGCGTAGGCTCTCGCCATCGCCTCAGCCTTTTCCCGCACCCCCAAGCCTTCCAGACCTTCGTCCGGACGGAACAGATACACACGGTACCTTTTCAAACCGACTTTCATCACAAAGACCGAAATCACCGGAACTTCTCTCATGGAAGCCAACAGGAACGGTCCCAGAGGCAATTCCACCTCTGATTCAAGAATATTGCAACGCACCGTCCTGTTTGACCCGAAGACCCTGTCTCCATGAATATTCACAATCTCTCCGTCAGCCAAGGCGTTGTTCAGGATCACGAGATGGGACATGTCCTCCGAGATATTCACAAGGCGGACATTATTCACCCCAAGCACCCTTGATCGATTCTCGGTAAGGGTTTTCCCCTCCCCGTCGAAAACGAGGGCGTTCATATTCTTCGGAACTTTCAGCTCATAGCCGGCCAGTTCATCGTTGCCAATGTGCGAACTCAACTGGACAAAACCTTCCTTCCCGGCGCAAAGTTCCTCGTACATAGGCATCTTAGGGACATCGACCCGAAACTTTTTCCCCGAATATGAGGCGAACCGGTCCATGATGACAGTCCCGAACATCCAGTGGCAAGCGCACACATGAAAGAATGACCTCAACGGCCCGTAACCTTGCCTGCGACGGAAGTAATGATAATTGGAAATGTAGCCTTTGTGATTGGATATCATGTAGAACGGTACGGCAAAACTCATCAGCAGGTAAAAGACCCACAGCGGAATGACCTTCATCATCCCGATCAGGGCCTTGTGCATCCACGAGGTCCCGTCAGTCGTTCCCTGCCACTGCCTTTCTCCGTTCTCTGACATATTCCCGAATTGAGCCAAAGGCAATCAAAGATTATCCCTTAACGTTTGCCGGGCTGGTACCAGACCAGCTTATCTACGCGATCTTCTCCTCTATGAAATCATAAAGGCTGCCCAGAGTGGTGAGCCTGCCAAGTTCCTCTGACTTCACCTTGACACCGAATTCCTTGTCAATCAGAACGATGATGTCCACTATGTCAAGGCTGTCGATGCCCAGATCCTTTTTGAGGGCGGCATTGTCGTTGAGAAGCGCCGCATCAATCTCAAACTCGTCAACGAGGAAGCCGTTGACCTTGGTGATTATTTCTTCCTTGCTCATTATTTTAATCTACTATTCTTTTACGCAAATCAATATGTTGTGTCCCTGGCCTATGCCGTCAATGATCCTGTCCACCTTCATCCCGGCTTTCTCTATCAGCCTTGTCAAATCCTCGGAATAGTACATCTTGCTGTTGCCGTTGGCCATGGCTGTGAAGTACAGACTGGTCATCGTCAGACAGAAAGCCGCCGGCTCGAAGCGTTGACGGTTCCACAGAAGCTCCATGATGCAGAGCCTTGCGCCTGGACGGAGAACCTCCGCCGCCCTTGTGAGGATGCCAAGAATCTCGTCCTCCGAGAAACAGTCCAGAAACTGGCTCATCCAGATGACATCATATTCCTTGTCACTCGGGAATTTGGTAGCGGGATCGAGAAGATTGCCTCCGCAGCCGTGGATTCTTTCCTCGCCTGGCTTTCCGGCGGTCTCTTCCTTCATAAGCCCGATCTGCTGAGGCAGGTCGAGAATCGTGACTTCCACGTCAGGATCGTGGCCGACGCACTGGAGCGCCCATTTACCGGTATTGCCGCCTACATCCAGCAGATTTCTGACCGGACGGTCGAATATTACCTTCAACGCCTCCTCGAACGAATTGTTGGAATAGAAATGATCGAAGGCGAACCAGCTTGTCCTGGCCGGTTCAGGAAGGGTCGAAAGCCCTTCGTAAATCGTGTCCCAGTCTCCCAGGCACTTCAGCCCGGCCGGACGATGCTCCCTGAATGACTCATCCAGATGGAAGAAGCCTTCATAGTTGACATCGTTGTTGAAGTCCATGTTGACTTTCGTGGCCTCGTCCGTGAGCAGAAACCAGCCTACCTTGGAAATCATGTATCTGTCCGTTTCTGTGTCAACAAGCACGGTTCCGATGCACAGACCTGCCTCCAGAAGGCATTTGACGGTATATTCGGAAAGACCGGTAGCTTCGGTCACCTCAATCCGCGTAAGGCCTTCGCGATGCTCTCGCAAAAGTTCGAGGATTCCGTATTTTACCAACAGGCGGGACGCCTGGAAGACTATCGGCCCGAATGCTATGAACTCGGCCATCCGCTGGGCCTCCCTTGCGGTGTACTGGTCTTTCGTGTACCTTTTTTCGAGTTCGGGAAACAGTTCCATCTACTTAAGGTTTAACGGGTTGTCTCTCAAATATTCCTCCACGGCAGCGATCTGCTCGTAGAAAGGATTGTCCTCAATGAACTTAGGGATGATCGCACGGACATCGTCATAGACCTTCCTTGAGGTCGGAGCGAGCTTGTCCGCGATTCCGAGGCAGTCAACAGCCTGAGCCAAAGCGATAAAATGGATGGCGAAGACCTGGTAGGTGTTGTCGATCACGCGCTTCGTGAGCAAGGCTGTGTTGGTGCCCATGCTCACAATATCCTGATTGTCATTGTTGTTCGGGATGCTGTGGACATAGTTCGGCATCGCGAGTGTCTGGCACTCGGCCGTCGTCGATGTGGCCGTGAACTGGCAGGCCTGCATTCCGTAGTTGAGTCCGAGGGTTCCCATATTCAGGAACGGTGGAAGAATTCCGTTGATGCGGTCGTGGAAGAGATAGTTCAGCTGACGCTCGGCGGTCATCGCCATCCTGACCGTGGCGATCTTCACCTTGTCCTCCTCCAGGGAGATGTAGTCCCCGTGGAAGTTGCCGCCGTGGAAGACATTCTTCGCCTCATAATCCACTATCGGATTGTCACAGGCGGAGTTAAGTTCCTCCTCAAGCACCCGGCGGGCATTCGCGAATGTCTCATAGACAGGCCCTAAGATCTGCGGGGTGCACCTCAACGAATAGTAAGCCTGGACCTTGTGGTCGAATGTGCCTTCCGACGCGTGGCCATTGTCGTAAAGGTCGTGCTCACGCTTGCGCAGGCAGCCGCTTCCTTCGGAAAGTCTCCTCATTCTTGCGGCGATAAGTCGCTGTCCCTCATGACGGCGAACCTCGTTGAGTTCCTCTGACATAAGGTCATCAAACGAAGAGGCTATCTCGTTCATCATAACCGAAGCCAACGTCGCCCAGTCCAGAAGCCTGTCGGCGTAGATCTGGTTGACAATGCCGATTCCAGTCATAAAGGACGTGCCGTTGGAGATGGACAGTCCTTCACGAATATGAATCTTGAAAGGTTCCAGGCCATTCTCCCTCAAAACCTCGGCGGACGGACGCCACTCACCCTTGTAGTGAACCTTACCCTCTCCGATCATGCAGAGAGCCATGTGAGCCAACTGAACCAAGTCACCGCTCGCACCGACACTACCATGCTGAGGGATGAAAGGGAATATGTCCCTGCTGATCATCTCCACCAGAAGTCTGACCAGATCCGGATGGACTCCCGAACGGGCCTGAAGGAAGGTTCCCAGACGGGCGATCATCGCCGCCTTGACGTAGATGTCATCCAACGGCTCACCGGCACCTGTGGAATGGCTTCTGATGATGTTGTACTGGAGATCGGTCAGATACTTGTCATCCACCCTCCACTGCGCCATCGGTCCGAAACCGGTGTTGATGCCGTAGATCACTTTCTCGGAGGCGAACTCCTTCAGAAACTCATAGCAAGCCTCGACCTCTTTCATCGGAAGGTCAGACAACTCTATATTTTTGTCTTTGAATATTACATCCTCGGCCCATTTGATCCCGAGTGTGAATTTCCGGCTCATATTCTTTTGGTTTTGATGTTCAAATCAGAATGCAAAAATACCAAAATATTACCCAAATAATGAATAAAGTGAGGATTTCCGTCAAAGAAACCCTCACTTTATTCAAAATCGATTCCTAAATCAGAACGCGTAGCGGACACCTATTCCCAAAGTGAACGGGCCATCGCTTCTGAGGCCGCCGTCACCGAACATCAACCTCGGACGGAAATCAATCGACAACTGAAGCGGAAAATTGAAAGTGTATTCCAATCCGACATTGCCAAGAAATCCGGCATAGACCGTGTTCTCATCGTCACTGTTCTTCCAGACAGCGACACTGGCGCCAGGCCCGGCATAGAATCCCCAATGGCCGACAGGTGTCCAGTCAGGCTCGAGAATCATGAAGTTATAGATGCCATCCACATGGAATGAACTTGTGCTGAACCCATTGTCCAGTCCGAGGCCGAACTCAAGGAAGTCCGCGCCTCCGAAAACATAGTTCTCATAACTGACATCAATACCATAGTTGCCGAGTCGTCCGCCGATTGACTTAGGCTGCGCGAACGTAAGAGCCGCGGAACCTACCAGAATCGCAAGAACCAAAAATGCCTTTTTCATGACCATTAAAAATTAATGAAACTTAATAAGGCAGTTGATTTCTACAAAATCTATACTAAACCGGAGAATCCCATGAAGGCCATAGCGAGGATTCCAGCGGTGATAAGGGCTATCGGAATGCCTTTGAACGGCTTAGGGACTTCATTTAAATCGAGGTGCTCACGAAGTCCTGCGAACAGAACGAGGGCCATTCCGTAGCCTACCGCGGTGGCGAAGGCATACACAACAGACTCGCCGAGGTTCAGCATGTGGGCCGGACCACCGAAAGCAAACTCCTTTGTGACCACGTTGAGAGCCACACCGAGAACGGCGCAGTTCGTGGTGATCAGTGGCAGGAATATTCCAAGAGCCTGATAGAGGGAGGGGCTGATCTTCTTCAGCACGATCTCGACCATCTGCACCAAAGCGGCGATCACAAGGATGAACGCGATGGTCTGCAGGAACTGGAGGTTGAAAGCCACCAGAAGGTACTGGTTGATGAGATAAGTCACCAAAGTCGCGAGGGTGATCACAAAGCACACCGCACCGGCCATACCGGTCGCCGTGGAGATCTTGTTGGAGACACCCAGGAACGGACACGTGCCCAGGAACTGGGCCAGCATGATGTTATTGACGAATATCGCCGAGATTATGATAAGGAAATATTCCATAACTTAGTTCTTTTTAGCGATTTTGTTGAACAGGACCATAAGGTAGCCGAGGGCGAGGAACGCTCCCGGAGCCATCACGAACGCGAGCATTCCGTCTCCGGAGATGAACTTGAAGCCGAAGATGGAGCCGCTGCCCAGGATCTCGCGCACGATTCCCAGAACAGTCAGCGAAAGGGTGAAGCCCAAACCTATTCCAAATCCGTCCAGAGCGGAGTCAAGGATTCCGTTCTTGTTGGCGAAAGCCTCGGCGCGTCCGAGGACGATACAGTTCACGACGATGAGCGGGATGAACAGACCGAGGGTGGCGTACATCGCCGGTGTGTAGGCCTGCATCGCGAACTGGAGGATGGTCACGAATGTAGCGATCACCACGATATAGACAGGAATATGCACCTTGTCCGGAACCACCGGAGCGATCGCCGAGATGGCGATGTTCGAGAGCACCAGGACAAACAGGGTGGCGAGACCCATACTCAGACCGTTGATGGCCGAGGTAGTGGTCGCCAATGTAGGGCACATACCCAGAAGCAGGACAAAAGTAGGATTTTCTTTCAGGAAACCTTTTGTGAAAATATTCAGTTTATTGCTGCTCATAGCCTATTCTCCTTTGATTGAATTGAAAGCCTTGACCGCATTGTCCACAGCCAAAGAGTAGGCTCTGGATGTGATAGTAGAGGCTGTGATCGCGTCCACATCGCCACCGTCCTTCTTGACGGTCAGGCTCTTGGACGACGGATCGAAGCCCTTGAACTGGTTCATGAACTTCTCGTCGGTGTTGCACTTGGCTCCAAGACCAGGAGTCTCATTGTGGGACAGCACGGACGTGTTGTAAACCACCCCGTCGGCGGTGATGCCGACCATCAGGACGAGCGGGCCGCCGAAACCTACGGTCGTGGATTTCACGGCGTAGGCCACAGGAGTGCCGTCAACGATGCTGACATAATATTCAGAAGCCTGTCCTCCGACCTCGACCGGCTTTGCCTCGGAGAGTTCGCCTCCCTCAGGAAGCACGGCTCCGATGGAAGCCTTGAGGATGTCGGCGTTGGCCTTTGCGATCGGCTCGGCTGTCAGAGCGTACATTCCGCCAAGAAGAGCTGAGCAGACGAGGCTGACGACTGTCAGGCAGACCACCATTGTGGTAAGATTCGATTTTACAGCCATAACCTATGCCCTCCCGTATTTTTTCTGATGGAACCACTTGTTAAGGAGCGGAACCGTCGAGTTCATTATAAGAATAGCGAAGCTCATTCCTTCTGGATAAGAGCCGAAATACCTGATCATCAGGGTGATGAAACCGATTCCCACACCAAAGATGATTCCGCCCTTCGTGCTCATTGGCGAGGTCACATAGTCGGTCGCCATGAAGCAGGAACCGAGCAGCAGACCGCCGGTGAGGAGGTTGAATACAGGGTCGGTGAACAGGGTAGGATCAGCGAGCCAGAAGATGCAGGAGACAGCGGCCACGGTTCCAAGGATGGAAAGGGTGATCCACGGCTTGATGACCTTGCGGACAAGCAGATAGATGAATCCGATCAGGATCGCGACGGCGCTTGCCTCACCGGCGGATCCACCGATGTTCGCGAAGAGCATCTGTGAATATGAAAGGCCGTTCCGCGCGATTATGTCAGTGGCGGAAAGTCCTTTCATCAGCCCCTCGTTGATGATGCCGAGAGGTGTCGCTCCGGTGATCGCGTCCGCTCCGAAAAGGCCTCCCGGAATCGTCCAGTTGGTCATGTAGGTAGGGAACGAGATCAGCAGGAACACACGGCCGACAAGAGCCGGGTTGAAGACATTCTGTCCGAGACCGCCGAAGGTCATCTTTGCGATTCCGATGGCGACGACAGCGCCGATGAACACAACCCACCAAGGTGTCGTGGCGGGAAGGTTGAGAGCCAGCAGGATGCCGGTCACGGCCGCTGACCAATCGCCGACGGTGGACGGTGCCTTGAGCAAATATTTAGTGATCAAATACTCCAACGCCACGCAGGAGATGACGCTGACAGCCAGAACCAGCACTTCGGCAAGGCCGTAGAACACGACCGAGACCACAACGGCTGGGATCAAGGCGATCACGACATCCCTCATCAAGACCGGAGTTGTGGTCTTGGAATGAAGGTGCGGAGACGGTGAAACCAACAATCTTTCCATATTCTTAAACAGTTTTTGCTTTTGCGGCTTCAGCGGCGGCCTTGGCGGCTGCGGCGCGAGCCCTCATTATTCCCATAACCTGACCTCTTGCCATGCTGATGATGTCCAGCAGCGGGATGTAGGAAGGACAGGTGTAAAGACAGCATCCGCACTGGATGCAATCCTGAACAGCGTTGGCCTCAAGTTCGTCCGTGTTGCCGGCCTTCGCGAGACGGTAGAGCAGGAACGGTTCCAGGCCCATAGGGCAGGCGTCCGCGCATTTTCCGCAACGGATGCAATGGCCTTCCGGATGCCTCTTGGTCTGCTCCTCGGTGAGGAAAAGCAGGGCTCCGGTTCCCTTAAGGGTGGCAGCGTCAAGATTGGCGATGGCCTTGCCCATCATAGGGCCTCCACTGATGACCTTGGCGGCATTCTCAGGAACACCTCCGAGGTAGTCGATGATGTAACGGAGCGGAGTCCCGACCCTGACAAGCAGGTTGGCCTGCTTAGGGAAACACTCACCGGTCACGGTCACTGAGTTGTCAATCAACGGCTTGTTCTTTTGAACGGCGTCATAGACAGCAAGTGCCGTGGCGACGTTCTGGACGACAGCGCCCACATCGATAGGCAGTCCGCCGGACTTCACCTGACGGTGCATCACAGCGTCAATCAGCTGTTTCTCACCACCTTCCGGATATTTCTTCATCAAAGGAAGCACCACGATGCCGTCGAACTTCGAGGACTTACCCTTCAACTCCGCAAGCACTTTCTGAATATGCTCGATCGCCTCCGGCTTGTTGTCCTCTATTGCGATCGTGGCGTTTGCTACGCCGAGAGCCTGCTTGATCAGCGCGGTTCCAACAACGACCTGCTCTCCCTTCTCAAGAAGTGTACGGAAGTCGGACGTGAGGTAAGGCTCGCACTCGCAACCGTTGATTATCAGCATCTCGCACTTCTTTCCTGGAGGCGGGGTCAGTTTCACGTGGGTAGGGAAGGTCGCTCCGCCGAGTCCCACAACTCCGCCGAGACGGATCTTCTCGATGATGGCCTTGCCGTCCTCAGGAATGTCTGTCACAAGGGTCTCGGAGCGGTCGATGCTCTCAAGCCACTCGTCCCCCTCCACAGCGATCTCCACATAGGTCTGGGTGTTGCCGGCCAGATCCTTGCGCGGGCCGATTGACTTCACGGTTCCGGAAACGGAAGAGTGGATGAATGCCGAAACGAATCCGCCCGGCTCGGCGATCGGCTGGCCGACCTTTACCTTGTCACCGACAGCGACAACCGGCTTCGCCGGAGCGCCGATGTGCTGGGCAAGGGAAATATACACGGTCTGAGGCAGCGGAAGAGCCTCGATGGCGCAATCGCGCGAGATCTTGGCATCGTTCGGATGCACTCCTCCGATTGAGAATGTTCTGTTAGCCATTGTTCTGTTCCTCCTTCTTTACAGCGGCGGCTGCGGCTGCAGCGGCCTCTCTTGCCTTTTTCTGACGTTCCTGGACACGGGCCTTCACGGCATCCTTGTCCAGCGGCTTAGGGAAATTAACTCCGATGATGGCGCCTGTAGGGCACATCGCCTCACACTCACGGCAAAGCTTGCACTTGGTGAAATCAATGTAGGCGACGTTGTTCTCAACGGTGATGGCATCGTGAGTACAAGTCTTCGCGCAGATTCCGCAGCCGATGCAGCCGGCCGAGCAAGCCTTCTTCACAGCTGGTCCCTTGTCCTTGTTCACGCAGGACACGTACATCCTCATTCCGCGAGGTCCCTTGGCCCTCAGCTCGATGATGGATTTAGGGCAAGCCTTCACACAGGCACCGCAGGCGGTACACTTCTCCTGGTCCACGACCGGAAGACCGGTCTCGGGATTCATGGACAAGGCTCCGAACTGACAGGCAGCCACACAGTCCCCGCAGCCGAGACATCCGAACGCGCAGCCCGTGTCCCCGGCATATAGGGCGGCCTTGACCTTGCAGGAGGTCGTGCCGTCATATTCATTAGTCCTTGGTCTGGCGGCGCAGGTGCCACCGCAGCGCACCACAGCCACCATCGGCGCCTTCTCCTTGACCTCGTAGCCAAGAATCGCGGCAACCTTCTTCATTGTCTCATTGCCTCCGACAGGACAATAGTTGTTGTCCAGGTTCGGGGCCTTCACCGCTGCCTCGGCGAACGCGTGGCAGCCGGCGAAACCACAACCTCCGCAGTTCGCTCCCGGCATTGCCTTCTCAACCTCCTCAATGCGCGGGTCCTCCTCAACCTTGAACCGCTGAGCGACAAGGTAAAGAGCCAGCGCAAGCAGAAGGCCGAGGCCCGTGATGACTGCGATGGTCCAGATGATTGTTGTTGTCATAAAGCCAAATAAAAGCTAATTAATTAGTTATTTCCGAATATAAAACACATACCCCTCCGCAAGATGGTTCCTGCAAAGGTAAAGTATGAGGTAATACACAGCAATGCCCCCGATCGAAACCAACCCGCTGGCCAGTTCACCGAAGCCAATATATGACAAAGATAACACTAAAATCAGTAATATCACCAAAGGAATCACATAAGAAAGCAAGACAGCCTTGAGTCCCATCTTCCTCGCGAGGCAGACCTCGACCTCCTGGCCTATTGAATATGCCTGGTCTCCATAAACCGGAACATCCACGATCTTCTTTTTGGATTCCGACGCACCGCAGAGACCGGCGGCATGACAGGCCGAGCAAGCGGATTCGGACACAATCTGAACCGAGACAGTGTCCTTTCCTACCGACACGACCTTGCCCTTATGTGAGACTTCTCCGGATGCCATCCTATTCTATCATTGAGGAAAACGGATTCTTGAGTTCCGAATAACTCTTCAGACGTCCTTGCACCTGCCCTACCTTCAACGGAGCGGAGAACCAGACCGGAATCCTGTTCTCATCGTCAGAGAACCATCCGAAAAGATCGGACTCTCCCGAGAACACCTCGCCGGAGACTACCTCGAAACTGAATTTGAGACATCTGACGGTACCAATCCCGTCCACGTTTTTGTTCTCCTTGCCCAAGTACCTGAAATGCAGGGTATAGACATCATCGTCAACCGCGAAGGTCATCGGATAGTCGCCGCCTTCCTTGAGTTTTGTGGCATCGATGTTACGCAGGACATAGTACATTAGCGGAATATCGTAGGTACACTTGTCCAGCGGCAGGGTCGCCGAGAACTCGCCTTTCCTTGAATTGCTCAGGGAAGCGTTGATCTGCCCGTTCCCGTCAGATGTGCGGGTATATGAATACAGATTCGTACAGGTATATTTCCCCTCCCTGGCGAACCTCGTGAACTTCATCGGCTCCAATCCATCACGGGTGAACCATGAATCAAGCTCCTCCTTGACGCGGAAGAACTTCTCGTAGAATTTCTGAGTCTTGCCGGTCAACGAGGCATGAAAGACTTTCCGGCCATTCAAGATCGTGGTGTCCACCTTGAGTGTGGCCTGAGCCACGTCCGCATTGATGATTCCCCATTTATAGTGGAGGGTGAAAACCAGATTCTCCCCACCTTTGAAAGCCAGACTCTCCTCGCTGAGTTTCTTTACCGGAATACATTCCCTCTCACCGCCGGCGAACACAACCGCTGACGAGAGGATGAACATGGCGGCTAACGCGCCGAAGAGTCTTGTCGGCTTCATCAGAATTCAGTGTTATTGTCAAACTCGTTGTTCATCGCCGAGTTCATGGCGGACTCGGTGCCCCCCATCTCCTCCGCCCTGGCGGCCAGAGTGTCTCCAGGCTCGACAAAGCGGACCTGCTCGGCCTTGAAGAGCATGTCGATGTCGCACACCTCACCGTTACGGTGCTTGGCGATGATGATCTGTGTGGTTTCCTTTCCGTCAGGAGTCTCTCCAAGTCCCACATAGTCAGGACGGTGAATGAATATCACCATGTCGGCGTCCTGCTCGATGGAACCGGACTCTCGAAGGTCGCTGAGCTGCGGCTTTCCACTGCCCCCGGTCCTCTTGACCGCGTCACGGGACAACTGCGACAGGGCTATGATCGGGACATTCAACTCCTTGGCCGTAGCTTTCAAGGTCCTGGAAATTGCGGCGACTTCCTGCTCACGCATTCCCCGCAGTTCGGCCGGTCCCTGCATCAGCTGAAGGTAATCGACTATCACGAGACGGACATCCTTGGCCTTGACCAGCCTCTTGATCTTGGTCCTGAACTCCATAAGAGGGATGCTCGGTGTGTCGTCTATGTACAGCGGAGCCTTTGAGAGATTCGCGAGCCTGGTCTCCAGCTGCTGCCAATCCCATGGATCCAGTTTTGCTCCACCCTTCAGCTTGTCGGCCGGAAGACCGGACTCTGTCGTCATAAGTCGCATCACGAGCTGCAGAGCCGACATTTCCAGAGAGAATACCGCCACCGGCATCTTGTAGTCAACGGCCGCGTTTCTGGCCAGGTTCAGGGCGAACGCTGTCTTTCCGACAGAAGGGCGGGCAGCCAGAATGATCAGGTCAGATTTCTGCCACCCTCTGGTGACACGGTCCAAAGACGGAAATCCTGACGGAACCCCGCTCAGACCTCCTGAAGCCTTCTGGTTCTTCTCCACCTCCTTCATCGCCTCGTTGATCACAGAGCCGATCTCCTGGATGTCGGTCCTCACACTGCTCTGGATAGCGTTATAGATCCTGGACTGGGAGTCGTCAATCAGATCTCCGACTTTCACCGAGTCGTCATAGGCATCCCTGAGGATCTCGTAGGAAGCAGTGATCAGTTCCCGCTGTATGTTCTTCTGTTTAAGGATCCTGACATAGTACTCAATGTGAGCCGCCGCGCCTACCTTTTCGGAAAGGCCGGCCAACGCGACCGGACCTCCGACGGCCTCCAGATTGCCTTTCTCACGGAGCTTCGCGCTGACCGTCACGATATCCACGGACACATGCTCGTTCACAAGTGACGTCATGGCCTCGAAAATCATCCTGTGACGGGGATCGTAAAAACATGAGACAGTCAATTCCTCAAGCGCGGTGTCCACGGATGAGGGTTCGATGAGCATAGCGCCAAGGACAGCCTCTTCGACTTCAAGAGCTTGAGGCGGTTTGTTTCCCATCTCAAGCCCAAGTGTGTCAAGATTGACTGGCCTCGCCTTCTTTTTGGTTGTTTTTCCGGGCTGGTCAGGCATATTGTCCGATGCGGTTTGTCTGTCTATTCAAAATCAGGATTGACGATGATCCTGCCGCAATGCTCGCAGATTATGAGCTTCTTGTTGGAAGCGATGTCGACAAGACGCTGAGGAGTGATGGTGTTGAAGCATCCACCGCAGGCGTCTCCGTTATAGACGGACACGACAGCGAGATGATTGTGGACGCTGGCGCGGATGCGGTCGTACGCGCTCATCGTCCTCGGATCGATCTTCTTGGCGCAATCCTCCCTGACAGAACGCAGTTTCTTCTCATCCTTGGATGTGGACTCGACAATCGTGGCAAGTTCCTCTTTCTTTGCCTTGAGGTCATCATTCCTGATGGCGATGTAGTCCTTCAAGGATTCGATGTCATCCTTCTTCTCAGCGATGGCCGCCTTGGTGTCATTGATGTTCTTTTGAGCGATCTGGCGAAGAAGTCCCTGATTCTCAATCTCTTTGTTGATAGAATCGTACTCACGGCTGTTGGAGATGTCATTCAACTGCTGCTGGTACTTTTCGATCTGGGTGTCACAATCAACGATGTTCTGCCTGTTCTCGGCGATTGTCTGGTTGTAAGCCTCGATGACAGCGACATCCTGAGTCTGACGGGCCTTCAGGTCGGCTATCTCGTTCTCAAGAGCCTCGACCTCAGACGGAAGCTCGCCGCGCATCTGCATGATCTTGTCAATCGCGGAATCCGCCTCCTGAAGCGCGTAGAGTGTCTTAAGCTTTTCCTCAACGCTGATTTCGGAGTCAGCGAAATTCTTCTGGAGGGAAACGAATGTCTCCCTCTGGTCTATTGGGGTCTCGACTTTCTTGATTTTTTTAGTTGCCATATAGCTATCTGACTAATAATAATATACCGGATTACTTGTCTCCAGCCTCACGCTGGTATAGACTGCAAAGTTAGGAAAATTTTTCCTTAACAGAGAAAATAATATTTCCACAATCTCCACTTCCCCCTCGAAATGGCCTATATCAATGACCATAAAATCCTTAGTGGTGAAGAAATGATGGTAGGAAATGTCGCCGCAAAGATAGGCTTGGGCACCGGCTTTCCTGGCGCTTTCAATCAGCGAGCCACCGGAACCACCGCACATGGCCACACGGCTCACCGGGATTTCAGGAACATGCGAGCAGCGGGCCACCTTGAGTCCGAACCGGGACTTGACATATTCAATGAACCCAACGCCATCCATCGGCTCCGGAAGATTTCCCACCGCGCCAAGACCATACCCTCCGGGTTCTTCCTCCAACACATGAATATCCTGGAGTCCCAGCCTTCTTGCCATCGCGCCGCTGACTCCACCGAGCACCTTGTCGGCCGTGGTGTGCGCGGCATAGACAGCGATTCCGGCCGCGGCGGCCTTCAAGACCGCAAGCCCCACGGGATCCTCAGGCGAGATTTTCTTTATTCCTCCGAATATCAAGGGATGGTGGGTCACGATCATGTCAGCTCCGCGTTCCACCGCCTCGTCCACAAGGTCCGCCGTGCAGTCAAACCCGAGAAGGACTCCATGGACTTCCTGTTCCGGAGAGCCGATGACGAGACCGCTGTTGTCCCAACTTTCCTGAATGGACAACGGCGCGAAGTCCTCAATTTCCGAAATGACCTCCTTTACCTTCATATTCATAGGGATTTCTTTACTTCCACAAGCTGCCTGCGGATCTCCTTCAAGCTGTCCAACGCCTTGACACGGCCATCCACTTTTTTCCGGTCGGCGGCCATTTTTTTCGCCGCCCCCTCAAGTGTCAGCCCTTGCTCCTTCACAAGAAGATGTATCTGTTTCAGGCACTCAAGATCCTCCGCCGTGAAAAGACGATTCCCTTTGGCGTTTCTCTTCGGCTTGATGTATCTGGGAAACGAATTCGACCAGAACCTCACCAGAGAAGTGCTCTCTCCCAGAATCTCGGCGGTCTCGCCGATGGTATAATACAATTTATCCATATTCATAAATTTAATCAATCCATTGATTGTCCGGTGTTGACGGACATGAAAAGCATCCCCATATAGTCATCCGGGCTGACAGAGGCGAACAGGTAATTCAACGGATCCAACCGCAAAGTATCCTTGAGAACCTCGTAATGAAGATGCGGTGCGAACGAGTTTCCGGACATCCCGACCTGGCCGATATTCTGTCCCCGCGCCAGTTTCTGTCCTTTGGTGACACGGGTGTTCTCAAGGTGGGCATAACGTGTAAGATAGCCGTTGCCGTGGTCGATCGTAACCACGTTCCCGAGACCTTTTGTGGAATGCGTGACCTCTTTGACAACCCCATCGGCGGCGGCGACCACGGACTCTCCCTGCTGTGAGATCAGATCCAGTCCGCCATGGAAAACCTTCACCTTATAAAAAGGATTGATCCTGTCACCGACAGACGCTCCCGTCCTTGCGTAAGAGAATCCAGCCAAAGGATTGGTCATAGGCGGAAGGTCAGCCTTACGGTCAGAAAGGGCCTCCATGATCCGTCTGAAATTAGCTTCCACCCTGTCCGAAATCCTTGACAACGTGTCCAGTCTCACCCTGGAATATTCAACAATCAGCCCGTCAGGTATCGTGTCCACGTCGGACAGCAGGCCGTCCGAATAAATGCTTCCGAGATCCGGCGCGTCGGAATTGAACAACCTATGATAAATCTCGTTGTCCTTGACACGCAGCCCGTCCAGGACATCACCGACAAGTTCCTCCCGGGCGGAGAGGCTCTTGTACATCTGACGGTACATCTGGTTCTCCCTCTTGAGTTTACGCTCGGAATCAGTGTTGATCACAAAAGAGAACACTACATAATAGACAACCGCCAGCGACGCGGTCACAAGGAAATACTTCACCGCCTTGCCCAAGACCGTCCACACTGAGTGTGTGACCTTGCGGAACTCCATCCGCGTCTTGTCAAACTCATACTTCGCTCCCATATTCCTACCCCTCTTCTAACGACGTCTGACACTGAACCCTCGGCGCGCGGCGGAAGACGGCTTCCCTAACTCATTCTCCCTCATCCGCACCATCGCTGAATATTCCTGCGCGGACATCGACAGGTCCAGATAGTTCGCCGGGTTGACTTTCTGCCCTTTATAGACGACCTCGTAGTGGAGGTGCGGGCCGCTTGACCGTCCGGACTTACCGCTCTCGGCGATGCAATCCCCCCTCTTGACCTTCATGCCCTCGATCACCTTGACGGAATTGAGATGAGCATAAATCGTCTTGTAGCCGAATCCATGATCGATCGTGATGGAGTTGCCGTAGCCGAAGAACTCGAACTTCACGGCTTCCACAACCCCGTCACCCGTAGCATAGACCGGATTGCCGATCTTCATCGCGAAATCAAGTCCTGTGTGCATCCTGACGCCCCCTGTGAACGGGTCCGACCTGTAACCGAACTGGCTGGAAAGCCTGTACTTGGACGGATCAGGGACAATCGGAGGGATCGCCGGAATGCATGAGGCCATGTCTCCGGCCGTCTTTGAGACAGCGGCCACCTCATCAAATGACTTGCTCTGGACGTAGGTTCTTCTGGTCAGCCTGTCAATCCTAAGGGCCGTGTTCTTCAGCCTGTCATCCGGTTCAAGACCGTTCAGGAACGAGTACCGGTCCACACCGCCTATTCCTGCGTCACGGACCCCGGCGGGAATCTCATTCATTCCGAATATGGATCTGTAGATGTCATCATCCCTCACCTTCAAAGCCTCCAGAGCCTCCTCGTAACGGTCCAGTTTGGTGTTCATGAGATCGACCTTGGCGTCCCAACGGGCATGCTCCGCTTTCAGAAACGCCGTCTTAGGCAGATCATAGCCAAGGACCGAAGTGAACAGCCAGAGATAGAAGACCGCCATCGCCACACTGCCGGCGAACAGCAGCAACCCCTTGAAGACTTTCGACTTCAAGGACACCTCCTTTATCTCATATAACAAGGTCTCCGGATTGAGAATATACTTTCCCATAACTTACAAATATACCCTTTTTTGCGATATATCCCGAAAAATGTTATAATTTTGCCAATTCCGTGCCTTTTTGAAAGAAAATTCCGGGAGGAAACGGGAATATATTCACGAATTAATTGATTTTTAGATATGTACACCGCTAAAGAGATTCGACAGCAATTTTTGGACTTCTTCGCATCCAAGGGACACACGATTGTGCCGTCCGCCCCGATGGTGATCAAGAACGACCCGACGTTGATGTTCACGAACGCCGGAATGAACCAGTTCAAGGACATATTCCTCGGCAACTCCGTGCCTAAGATGAAAAGGGCGACCGATTCGCAGAAATGTCTGAGAGTCAGCGGAAAGCACAATGACCTTGAGGCCGTGGGGCATGACGGAAGGCATCACACGATGTTCGAGATGCTGGGCAACTGGAGCTTCGGGGACTATTTCAAGGCCGAGGCTATCAGCTGGGCCTGGGAACTGCTGACCGAGGTCTATAAGATCGACAAGTCGAAGCTCTACGCGACTGTGTTCGAGGGCTCCGCGGAAGACGGGACCGCTCTTGACGAGGAGGCAAGGCAGGCGTGGATGAAGCTGATGCCTGCGGACCACATCATCCTTGGCAACAAGCACGACAACTTCTGGGAGATGGGTGACACGGGTCCTTGCGGACCTTGCAGCGAGATCCACATCGACCTGCGTCCGGACGAGGAGATCGCCAAGATTCCTGGAAAGGATCTCGTGAACACCGACAACGACCAGGTCATCGAGATCTGGAACCTCGTGTTCATGCAGTACAACCGCAAGGCTGACGGATCCCTTGAACCGCTCCCGGCCAAGAACATCGACACAGGAATGGGCTTCGAGAGGCTCTGTATGGTGCTTCAGGGCAAGACCAGCAACTACGACACTGATGTGTTCTCCGGAATGATCCATAAGATCGAGGAACTTTCCGGCCACAGATACCACGAGAGCGAGAAGACGGAGGTGGCTATGAGAGTCATCGCCGACCACATCAGGGCCATCGCTTTCTCCATCGCCGACGGCCAGCTGCCGTCCAATGTCAAGGCCGGCTATGTGATCCGAAGGATCCTGCGCCGCGCCGTGCGCTACGGCTACACGTTCCTCGGATTCGACGAGCCGTTCCTCTGCTCGCTGGTTCCTCAGATTGTGGCGGATATGGGAGAGGCCTATCCTGAGATCGCCAAACAGCAGAAGCTGATCGAGAGCGTGATCCGTGAGGAGGAGATGTCATTCCTGAGGACTCTCGACCGCGGAATCAGACTTATGGACGACTACATCGCCAAGAACGCCGCCACGAAGACAATCCCTGGAGAGGACGCTTTCATCCTCTACGACACCTACGGATTCCCGATCGACCTGACCGAGCTGATCGCCTCGGAGAAAGGCTACACGGTTGATATGGAGGGATTCGGCAAGGAGCTCCAGAAGCAGAAGGACAGGGCGCGCAACGCCACGGCCAACGAGTTCGGAGACTGGACTATCTACAACGACGGTGAGGAAGAGGCATTCCTCGGCTACGACAACTTCGAGCTTGATGGCGTGAAGCTTCTCAAGCAGCGCACCGTGAAGCAGAAGAACAAGACTATGTTCCAGCTGGTCTTCGACCGCACACCGTTCTACGCAGAGATGGGCGGACAGGTCGGCGACACCGGAGTCATCGTCTCAGAGAGCGGCGAGGAAGTCAAGATCCTCAACACAATCAAAGAGAACAACCTTACGATCCACATCGCCGAGAGGATTCCGGCGGACTGCGAGGAAACCTTCACCCTGAAGGTTGACGTGGAGCGCAGACTTAAGATCACAGCCAACCACACGGCGACCCACCTTCTGGATTTCGCTCTTCGTGAAGCGCTCGGCACACACATCGAGCAGAAGGGATCGTTCGTCGGCCCGGACTATTTCCGTTTCGACTTCTCACACTTCGCCAAGGTTACCGACGAGGAACTCAGGCAAGTTGAGCACAGGGTCAACCAGCTCATCCGCGCGGACTACCCTCTGGAGGAAAAGAGGGACGCAACGATGGACGAGGCCAAGGCGATGGGAGCCATCGCTCTCTTCGGCGAGAAATACGGTGACAAGGTGCGTGTCATCAAGTTCGGTGACTCCATCGAGCTCTGCGGCGGAACCCACGCCAAATCAACCGGCAGAATCGGTTTCTTCAAGATCGTCTCAGAATCCGCCATCGCCGCCGGCGTGCGCAGGATCGAGGCCGTGACCGGAGAGGCCGCGGAGAACATCCTCGACACCCTCACCGACACCCTCAAGGGCATCCGCACGATGTTCAACAATGCTCCTGACGTGGCCGCCGCCGTGGCCAAGCTCATAAGCGAAAACTCAGACGCGAAGAAGAAGATCGAGGAATATGCCAAAGAGAAGGCCGCCTCGTTCGCCAAAGTGATTTCCGGGAACGCAGAAGAGATCAATGGAATAAAAGTTGTTAAGTTCAGCAGGGATGTCGATCCGGCAATGTTCAGGGAAGCGGCCTCGATTCTCCAGAAGGAGGTGGAGAATTTCGCCCTTGCCGCGGCATTCAGCCACGACGGCAAACCACAACTTGCCCTGATGTACTCCAACGACCTTGTGGCTGCGGGTCACAACGCCGCGAAGGACATCCGTGAGGCAGCCAAGTTCATCCAGGGCGGTGGCGGCGGACAGCCTGTTCTCGCCACGGCGGGAGGAAGGAATATCGACGGACTCCAGGCCGCGCTGGACAAGATGGTGGAGATCATCACGGCATAGACACGGGCATATTCATTGGTATATTCATAAAACAAAGCTTCGGGGATGAAGAAGATTGACAGATTCATACTGACCTCATTCATAGGACCATTCTTTATGATCCTGCTTGTGGTCATCTTCATCCTTATGATGCAGTTCCTGTGGGTTTACATCGACGAGCTGGTCGGTAAGGGTCTGAGCCTCGGCATCGTGGCGGAGTTCCTCTTCTGGGGAAGCTGCACCGTGCTGCCGCTGGCGCTGCCGCTGGCCACACTGCTCGCCTCGATGATGACCATCGGGAATATGGGCGAGAACAACGAGCTCATCGCCCTGAAAGCGGCCGGAGTGTCGGTTCTCAGGGTGATGCTGCCGATTCTCATCGCCTCGTTCTTCATCAGCATCGGCACTTTCTTCGTCATCAACAACCTTGTACCGGTCTCCTACAACGAGATCTTCACGCTGAGGGATGACATCGGCAAGACCAAGGAAGAGATCAAAATCCCTTCCGGAACATTCTACGATGGAGTCGAGGGATATGTCCTCCGGGTCGGAAGCCGCAACGACAAGACCGGGATGATGAAAGATGTGATGCTCTACGACCATCACGGGAAGGGCAACACACGTCTTACGTTGGCCGATTCGGCGATAATGAAGATGTCCAAGGACAAGTCCTACCTGACATTCCGGATGTACAACGGCACCAACTATCAGGAGACCAACGAGAAGAACTACCGAGACACCTCCCTGCAACTGCAAAAGATAGACTTCAGCAGACAGGAAATGGTCATAGCGCTTCAGAACTATGCGTTCCAGAAGTCGGACAGCGCAAGGTACGGGGATCAGGTCAAGGCTCTGCCGCTGGAGAAACTCAGGACGCAGAGGGACTCGCTCATGGCTATGAGGGACAGCGCGAAAGCGCAACAGATCTTCAGCACGGCGGCTTCCTACATCTTCACACAGAACAAGCAGCTTGACACATCATCGTGCGGAATCACCAGGAATTTCAGCGACCCGGAGTTCCTGAGTTTCAAAGACGAAAAGGCGACGGCACAGGCGCTTGAGAAAGCGGCGGACAACGCCAGGCAGCTCAGGTCAAATCTGGAAAGCTATGAATTCGGTGCGTTTGACTACACAGTCCGTCTGCGTTGGACAGCCCTTGAATTCCAGAGACGCTATGGTCAGGCTCTGGCATGCTTCATCATGTTCTTCATCGGAGCCCCTCTCGGAGCGTTGATAAGAAAAGGAGGAATCGGAGTCTCCGCGATCGTCTCGCTACTGTTCTTCGTCCTCTACTGGATCGTGGACATCACCGGAGTCAAGCTGGCGAGGGACGGAAGCATCAGCACGGCCACGGGAGCCTTCGCGTCCGCGTTGATCCTGTTGCCTATCGGGTTGTTCCTGACATGGAAAGCCATCCACGACACGGACATCTCAAACATGGACAGCGTAAAGAATTGGTGGAGAAAAGCTAAGAGTATGTTGGCAGGAATATTCAAGAAGACGAGAATCGTCTATATGGGCACACCGGATTTCGCGGTGGCTCCACTTCAGGCACTCCAGGAGCGGAAATACAATATTGTAGGTGTGGTCACAGTGGCTGACAAGCCGAGTGGCCGGGGACAGAAAGTCAACGAAAGCGCGGTCAAGAAGTTCGCTGTCGAGCACGGTATTCCGGTTCTGCAGCCTGTGAAACTGAAGGATCCGGAGTTCCTGAAGCAGCTCAAGGCCATGAAGGCCGATCTCTTCATCGTGGTGGCTTTCAGGATGTTGCCGGAAGAGGTATGGGGAATGCCTAAGCTTGGCACGTTCAATCTTCACGCGGCGCTTCTGCCACAGTACCGTGGAGCGGCTCCTATCAACTGGGCCGTGATCAACGGAGAGACCAGAACCGGCGCGACAACGTTCATGATCGACAAGGACATTGACACGGGAGGGATCATCCTGCGTCAGGGTATCAATATTTCAGACACCGACACCGCCGGGGATGTGCACGACAAACTGATGGAGATCGGCGCGGAATTGGTTGTACAGACGACTCAGGGCATAATCGAGCGCAATGTGGACACGCGTGTCCAGAGAAGTTTCATACAGGGTTCCGAGGTATTGAAGCCGGCACCGAAGCTTTCGCGCGAGTTGTGTCACATTGACTGGAACGATTCCACCAAACAGATCTACAATCTCATACGTGGTTTGAGTCCTTATCCGGCAGCGTTCACCGAACTCGTCAAGGAAGGCAGCGCTCCGGCCCAGTTGAAGATCTTCACGGCCGAAAAGGTCGATGAGCCTGTCGAAGGAACCATTCCGGGCCGAATCCTCACCGACGGCAAGACCTACCTCCACATCACCACCGCCGACGGAGCCATCTCCCTGAAGGACGTGCAGATAGCCGGCAAGAAGCGGATGGACATCAAGGCCTTCCTCGCCGGATTCCGCGAGCCGGAACTCTACACCACTACCGCCGGTACCTCCAAGGCCGAAATCGCCAAAACAAAGGCATAATGGAAGCGGTCATCCTCGAATGCGGCGACTTTCCTAAAAAGGAATATCCCCGCGAGCTTCTCCGCCGGGCGGATGTGATAATCTGCTGCGACAGGGCGTTGGACACGTTTCTCCGGCACCGGGACAAGATATTCAAAGACCTCAGGGATCCGGATGCCATCATCGGGGATATGGATTCCATCTCGCCGAAGCATCTCAAGGAATATTCCCGCATCGCCATAAGAGAAGAAGAGCAGGAGACAAACGACCAGACCAAGGCGTTCCGCTACCTGCTGGAACATTGGCCGGAAGTCAAGACCGTGCACATTCTCGGTGCTACAGGCAAGCGTGAGGCCCACACCCTCGGCAACCTTGGACAGATTATGGAATATGCCCGGCTTTACGGAGCCAGCGGTAATCCTGATGAAGACAGAATATATGTCGATGCGGTGTCCGACTATTCAACGGCTTTCGCATTGACGGACTCCTGCGAGCTTTTCGTCGGCGAAGGCAGGGCCGTGTCCATATTCAGCCCTGATAATTCTTTGAATATCAAGTCCGAGGGATTGGTATGGCAGACCAGTGGAGTGGTTTTCGACAACTGGTGGCAGGCAACCCTCAACCGGGCTTCGGCCGATGTTGTCAAGCTGACGTTCTCGCACAAGTCAATGGCGTTGGTGATTCTGGATTAATATCATTTCAGGATTTTTCTTTATCTTTACGTAACATTTCGGCTTACAAACACTATGCTCCGAAAAATTAGAATCACTCTGGCAGCGATCTGCTTCGTTGCAGTCACGCTGCTGTTTCTGGACTTCACCGGAACACTTCATCTTTGGTTCGGATGGCTCGCCAAAATCCAGTTCCTGCCGGCTGTTCTGGCCCTCAACTTCGTTGTCATCGCCATTCTGCTGGTACTGACACTGCTTTTCGGCAGAATCTACTGCTCGGTGATATGCCCGTTGGGTATATTCCAGGACTGCGTGTCCAACCTCAGTTCCAGGAGAAAAGGCAAGAAGGCAAGGTTCTCATATTCAAAAGAAATCAAATGGCTGCGCTACGGGGTGTTGGTGCTGTTCGTGATCGCGCTGGTCGCCGGACTCAATGCTCTTGTAGCGCTTCTGGCTCCATACAGCGCTTACGGTAGAATGGTGCAGAGTCTGCTCGCGCCGGTTTGGCAGTGGGGCAACAACCTGCTCGCCTGGATCGCCGAGAGGCAGGATAGTTATGCGTTTGTGACAAAGGATGTTTGGCTGAAGAGTCTGCCGACCTTGATCGTGGCGGCGGTGACGTTCATCGTCGTGGTGGTCCTCGCCTGGAGGAACGGCAGAACCTATTGCAACACAATCTGTCCGGTGGGAACCACGCTGAGTTTCTTCTCGCGGTTCGCTATGTTCCGTCCGGTGATCGACAAGTCAAAGTGCAAGAGCTGCCACGCCTGCGAAAGGAAGTGCAAGGCGGCCTGCATTGATGTTGACAACCATAAGATTGACTATAGCAGATGTGTCGATTGCTTTGACTGCATTGATTCTTGCCGGCTCGGAGCGCTCAAGTACCGGTTCGCCTGGGGAAGAGGGGTTGGTTCGGGCTCCACGGGAGCAAAAACGCCACAAAACGCGCCCGTCGGGAGTAAAATGACCTCCGACGAGAGCAAAAACGGCCAAAATCGCTCCTCAGCAGCTCCGACTCCGGTCGCAGAGCCTGTGGTTCGACAGGGCTCACCAACCATCGAAGCGACTGATAATGGTCGAAGAGCCTTCTTGGTAGGCGGTGCCGCTGTCATCGGAGGATCACTCTTGCCTTCCATTCCGATGAGGGCCGAAGATGAGGAGATCAAGGACAAGAAGCGTGACGGAGGATTCGCCGAGGTGCTTCCAAAGAAAGCCCCGAACAGGAAAACGCCTATCACGCCATTCGGCTCCGAGAGCGTGGAGAAGTTCTATAAGCACTGTACGGCCTGCCAGCTCTGTGTGACCGTCTGCCCGAACAATGTTCTCAGACCGTCCTCCAGACTTGAGCACCTGATGCAGCCGGAGATGTCTTTCGAGAAGGGCTACTGCCGTCCGGAATGCGTGAAATGCTCCGAGGTCTGCCCTGCTGGAGCCATCCTGAAGATCACTCCTGAGGAGAAAACCGAATGGAAGGTCGGCACTGCCGGCGTGGACTATGACCTCTGTGTCGTGAACCGTGACGGGGTCAGCTGCGGAAACTGTGCCCACCACTGCCCTGTAGGAGCCATCAGGATGGTCAAGAAGAATCCTGATGACGAGAAGAGTCCAAGAATCCCATCAGTCAACGAGGAGAAGTGCATCGGCTGCGGAGCGTGCGAGAATCTCTGCCCGTCCCGCCCGATCAGCGCAATCACCGTCAATGGGTACAGTGTTCATCATAATGTGTAACCGGTCTTTGAGACAAGCCTTCTGAAGGGACATATTCAGAAAAAGCGGTCTCAACAAATTCCATGAATATGAAAGAGAATATTAATAGAAGAGAATTTCTCAAAAGGGCCGGTGCAGGGACAGCGGCCGTGGGAGCCGTTGCTCTTGCCGGAGCGTGCGCCCCTAAGAAGACAGCCGAGGCCATTCTTGACGATGGTTCCAGTGAAGATGTGCTGGAGAACGGCAAGATGGAGATGCGCGAGAATCCGGGCAACGGGGACATGGTTTCCCTGCTGGGTTACGGATGTATGCGCTTCACGATGAAGAAAGACGAGAACGGTAAGGACATTGTGGATCAAGAGAATGCCAACAAACTGATTGACTATGCCTTGGCTCACGGAGTCAACTACTACGACACATCTCCGGTCTATCTCCAGGGACTTTCCGAGGAGGCTGTAGGCAATGCACTCAGCAGACATCCAAGGAACTCCTACTACATCGCCACGAAGCTGTCCAACTTCAGTGATCATTCCAAAGCCGCGTCCCTGAAACTGTACAACGACTCGTTCAGGTACCTCCAGACAGACTATCTGGACTATTACCTGCTTCACTCTCTCGGCCGTGGAGGCCTGGAGGCTTTCGATGACAGGTTCGTGAACAACGGAATGATGGATCTGCTTCAGGCAGACCGAGAGAAAGGCAAGATACGTCAACTCGGACTTTCATTCCACGGAAACCAACAGCAGTTCGACGAGCTACTGAAACTGCACGACAAGTACCACTGGGATTTCGTGCAGATCCAGATGAACTATTTCGACTGGAAACACGCTGACGGCCAGCGCAATGTCAACGCCGAGTACCTGTACGACGAGCTGGACAAGAGGGAGATTCCGATCGTGATTATGGAGCCTCTCCAAGGTGGCCGTCTGGCCAATCCGGCGGAAAGTGTCGTGAACAGGCTCAAGGAGCGTGATCCGAAAGCCTCACTCGCTTCGTGGGCGTTCAGATTCGTGGGATCGTACCCGAGAATCCTGACGGTGCTGAGCGGAATGGTCTATCAGGAACATCTTGAGGATAACCTGCGCACATTCAAGGACTTCAAGTACCTGACAGATGAGGAGAAGGAGTTCCTCGGCACCGAGATCGCCGGCATAATGGCCAGCTTCCCGACCATCAACTGCAACGACTGCAAGTACTGTATGCCTTGCCCTTACGGAGTCGATATTCCGGGAATATTCAAGCACTACAACGAATGCGTCAACGAGGGCGAGATCGCCCAGAGCACCGAGCAGGAGAATTACCGCAAGCTGCGCCGGGCCTATCTCGTGAGCTACGACCGGGCCATCCCGTCCGTCCGCCAGGCCAACCACTGCATCGGTTGCAAACAGTGCATCGAGCATTGCCCTCAAAGCATCTCCATTCCTCGTGAGCTCCACCGCATCGAGGCCTACGTCGAGAAGTTGAAAAGGAACACATTGTAATTCGTGAGGCTTGCCAGGCCATAGATCCAACGACCGAGTCGTTTCACAAGAGGAAGAATGAGAGGTGGGACATCACTTCCTCATTCACAAGGGGTTACGGATTCGTTCCGGGCGGTTTAGGAGGGCAGCATTCCAAAACTTGCTCATCTACAGAATATTGCGAAATACAGACTGTAACTTCGACAGACTGTGATTGAAAATTATTCGTCACAGACGCTGAATATTCAAAGGTTTTGATTATCTTTGCAGTCCGCAACTAAAAATGCGGACCATTGGAGAGATGCTCGAGTGGCTGAAGAGGCACGCCTGGAAAGCGTGTGGCCTCCTAAAGGGGCTCGCGAGTTCGAATCTCGCTCTCTCCGCGAATTTAACGGCTTTGCAGATTGTTCCGCAAAGCCGTTTTTGTATTTTTGCGCCAAGTCACTTCGACAGGCTCAGTGACTGACTTACATTAATCGGTTCGATTATCCCAATACGCCTAACAAAAAAAAGGGAACCCGCATACTGCGGATCCCCATACCAATTATAAATGAAATCGATTCTTTGATTGATTGTTACTCGACTTTGATTGCAACCTCTCCGGTCTTGCCGTCCTTGTCGGTCACGGTAAGTGTGGTGGTTCCGGCCTTGACACCCTTCACGGTGATGGCAGCCTCTTTCACGATGGCGGTAGCGACAGCCGCATCCGTAACCTTCACTGTGTATGGAGCGGTACCTGACTTGACTGTGACAACCTCTTCCTTCTCAACTCCGACAGTAACCTCGGCCTTGTCAAACTCCAGCTTCTCTGCCGCAGCCTTTACCGTTACGGTAAACGAACCCGTCGTCTGATTTTTGTCTACTACAGAGATCGTGGCTGTTCCCCCTGCCACTCCTGTAACAGTGATCTTTTCTTTCTCCACCTTCACTGTGGCTATCTTCTCATCGCTTGACTTTACCGTGAAAGGCTGTGTGCCGTTCTTCACGGTAACCTCAACGGTCTTACCAACCTCAACCTCAGCCTTCGTCACACTGAATGTAAGAGGATCCGGAGTTTTGTTTTCGTTCTTGTCGCAAGAGACGAATGCGAATGAGCAGAGGCAGAGGGCTGCCGTCACAACTGAACTGAAAAAACTTTTCATTAGTTTAAATCTTTAATTGTTAATAATAGTTTAAGTACCGTAAGACCGTTCCCGGTCCGACGCATTACTAAATCATCTCCGCCGGAAACCTTGCATAAAGTTTTCAAAAAATTCACCAGAAGCCGAGACCCTTAAACACGCCGTGGCGGATAAATCATTATAAATGAATATATTGAATAGGTCACCCAGTCCTTGTTTTAGCAGGAGAACAATATAGCAACAGACGAATAATCAGGATATTAGCCGCCACGCAAATATTAACATATACCCGAGAACAGAACATAGACACTAGCGAGTGGGTTGGCTTTCGATCTGGATGTCCGTGCCGAGGGCAGAATTGATGAGGTTCAGGATTTCCTGGAGGGAGGACGTGGAGAACTCTCCGCTCAGGCGGCGGGATTCACCGGACGAATGGCCGGCATCAAAAGCAACGAGCGTGACATCGTAATATTCAGAGAGCTCGGAGAGAACTTCTGGCAGCGGGGTGTTGTCGTAGATAAACTCGCCGGTGGCCCATGCGGCAGGGTTCGGGTGTTTCGGAGTGATTTCAACTGGCTTTGACGCAGCCGGATCCAAAACCGCGGACTGACCCTTGGTCAGGATCAGGGCTTCTTCGCCAGACCTTATGGCAGAGAAGAGGACCTTGCCCGAGACAACGCTCACGCTGATGGGATCCCGAGAGTCAACCTGAAAGCGGGTGCCGAGGACTTTGACGAAACCGGATCCGGCATCAACACGGAAAGGGGCGCGGTCATCGTGACGGACGTTAAAATAGACCTTGCCGGTCATCTGAACCAAGCGATTGTCTTTATGGCGCTGGAGACGAAGGGTCGCTCCGGGAGCCAAGGTCACGGACGATGAGTCAGGGAGGGTGAAGGTCTGGGGAATATCATAGGCCATATAGTCCGTCCACGAGGTTCGCCACGATGTGTAGAGGAATATGCCGACAATGACAGCGGCGGCGATTCCGATGATACGTTTCAACATCACAGTGCGCTTCGACAGGCTCAGCGACCGACGCAAGGAGCCGTTCTGCGACCGTGCCAAGGCTTTCTTCGGGTCAAAGCGGTTCTCTTCGTAGGACTTGGCCACGAAGTCTATCATTCTGTCTTCCTTGGTTTTCATGACAATTATCTTTTATGCAGTCGCTTCGACAGGCTCAGCGACCGAGTTGTACACATTTGGTTGGTGAGCTTGCCGAACCATTCCTTTGCCGGAGACGCATTTGAAGGAATATGTCATCGTGCCTCTCTGGATGCTGTCCGTGGCATAGTCATAAACCGCTGTCTCAGCCTTGAATATCAGTCGGTCAGATCCTTCAAAAGAATACTCCATATCCTTTATGCAATAGACTCTCTCCTCCTTTCCGGAGAACTCATCATACTCGACTGGGGAAGCGACAGGGGTGACGGTATAGTTCCCGTCCTTGTCAAACTCAATCGTTCCTCCTACCTTGAAAAAATTCCAATTGATGATCTGCCAGGATCTTCCAGGATAGTACTCTATGTCAGCCACAACACATCCAACCCAATCAATTCTGACCATATAGCGTTCATTGCCATCCATATCGACAGACAAGCGAGTATAGATATCCCCAGGCCTGACCGCAGTGATTTCCTTGGCAAAGTCCGAATCGGCGACTCCGTCTCCATCAAGATCCACCGCACCGAGACTCCAGTCGATGGATTCGAGAACATATTCCCCGACAAGGCGGTCCATCGTGGCGGTGGCGGCGTCGGTCATCCAATAATCAATCTTCTCCTGGCAGGAGCATAAAGTCAAAAGACCTACGAGGGCATATTCAATTCTTTTCATATCAGTCGATTTTATAGTCAGAAGATGTCATCACCGAGACAAGGCCGATGCCGTCGCCGATCACATTGGTAGGATAAGGTTTATCGACAAAAAACAGCCAATCAGCAAGGTCTGAATCATCGAACCAAGCGGTGTTGATGTAATTATAGGTCTCCCTGTCCAAAGCCAGCAGCCGCACCGTCACATCGGAAAGCGACTTGCCGGTCAAAGAAATTTTGAATATATGCGATCCACCCTCGAAACCTTTATCCGTGAATATGTTGTACTTATTGGAGAAATAGCTGTCTGAGGCCATATCATTGTTGCCGACGCTGGTGTTTATTCCGGAATTAAGGAGTGGCTCACTTGAATTGTCAATCTCCAACTGCTTTCTGTAGTTTTCCCCGAAATACCAGACCTGAAGCATATAATAGTTCTTCTCGTCCGGCTTGTCCTTCACGTGCACACCCATCCCTAAAGTCTTGAAATAGCCTCCGCTGGAAGATTTCCTGTTCAGATGAGTCGTGTCCACTCCGGCAAGGACAGGGGCCTCCAAGACCACGGTCGTTGCCTCCGCTCTCATTTCATCCGACTCCACGACAATCCTCACCTCATCCCCGGCCTTGAAATCAGCACGGAATCTGAACATATTATGGTAAATGGTACGATCCGACTTCTCCGGCTTGTCAACCGTAGCGGCGAGCGTCCCGTTGATCCAGCATTCAAGGCTCCCGGACTCCAACGGCAGGGTTTTCTCGTGCGTGCTGATACCGGCATAGACAGTGTGCGTTGTGTCGCCGGTAGCCATCAAAGCGTTGACTACAAGCATCTTCTCCGGACCAGGAAGTTCCACTGGAATATATTTCTCACAAGAAAAAAAAGCCAGAGAGGAGACTATTGACAGTATGAATATCTTCGTTCGCATATTCATTAGAATTTAAAGGTATAACTGAACGACGGCAGGAAAGTGAGGAATGAGCGTTTGGAGATGGCCGGCTTCCACTCCCCTTCTTTCTCGAAGGCATCATAGACGCACCAGGAAGGGTTCTGGGCGCAGTAGAGGTTGTATATTCCGAAATTCCATATCCGCTCGCCGTGACGGCGCTTCTTGTGGAAGTTCACGCTGACATCCAGATGGTGCGTCGGAGGCAGGCGGTAATTGTTGCGCCCGCTGACATAGTCGATCGAAATGTCTTTACCCGACGGTGTGATGAGGGCCGTGCTTCTGGTCGGGATGGTCATACAGTTTCCGCTCATAAACGTCCAGGCCACGGTGAGGTCGATGCGGGAGCTGAATTTGTGGCTCACACTGGCGTTGATGACGTGCCGCCTGTCGAACTGAGCAGGGAACCACTTGCCATCGTTGATGCTGCCGTCCCGGAATATTCTTTCAGCCTTCGAGAGGGTGTAGGCGAAGGTTCCGGTGGTCTTTCCGACAACTTTGCTGGCGTAAAGTTCCAGACCGTAGGAGCGTCCCTCGCCCATCACCACATTGTCTTCCCAGTTGACGGAAGATGAAAGAGCAAGACGGCCATCCTTATATTCAAGGACATTGCCGGTCTTTTTGTAATAGCCTTCGAGGGAGAATTCCCAGCCTTTCAGGCCAGCGAAGCACGCGCCGGCGGAGACGATGTCCGAAGTCACGGGGCGGATTTCCTCGGTTATCGGAACCCAAAGATCGGTCGGAATGTCCAGAGTCCCCGAAGTCAACTGATGGACGTACTGCGACATCCTTGAATATGCCGCCTTGGCCGACCAGTCATCAGTGATGTCGAATTTGGCGGAGATTCTCGGCTCCGGGCAGAAATAGAAACGCCCTCTCACATTGAACAGGCTGAGGTGCAGGCCTGGGTTCACAGTCAAGCGGTTGCCAATGGAGATGTCGTCCTCGACGTAGAGTGACATCTCGTTACCGTTCACACGTCGGCTGGCAGCGTCGCTGTAGGTGGTATCGGCGAAGACACGGCTGCCGTTCAATTCCTTAATCTGGGATTTCGTGATTTCAGGACGATAGCCGTGACGGACATATTCTCCGCCGAACTTGATCAAATGGTTGGTTGAAGGAGTGTAATCGAAATCTGCTTTTAAGCCTGCGTCAAGGATTCCGGAAGTGTAGCCGGCATCGCTCCGGAAGGATGTCTCGCCAACCTCGGATGTCTCGGAATTTCTGGTGACGGAATGCATCCTCATCCTATAAAGGTTGCCGTAGGCCGTGAAATCAGCGAAAAGCTTGTTACTGAATATGTAGGTCCACCTTGCGGACAGGACATTGTTGCCCCAACTCAGGTTAAGATTGGACTCATCCTCGGTCAGCATTGTATAAGGCTCGTAATCAGAACCATAGAACCGCTTGCTGGACTTGGAGGTTTTCTCGTAACGGAAATAGTCCCGTCCGCTGTAGAGACCGATCCAACCTCGGCTCCGATCGGAGAACTTGTGGGAAACCTTGGCATTGACATCGTAGAAGGCGTAGTTCAGCGGGCTGCCCGCCCATTTGATGACACGATCGAAAAGGAACGTGTGCATCCCTCTTGCGCTCAGGGAGAAAGTCGTGTTCTCGTTCTTCAAAGGTCCTTCCAGATGGAATTTCTCGGCAAGAAAGCCGGCGGTGACGCTTCCTGAGATTTTCTTAGAGTTGCCGTCGTTGGTACGCACGTCCACCACGCTGGAGACCCTGCCGCCGTACCGCGCCGGGAAAGAGCCTTTATAGACCGTGACTTTCTTGACGGCTTCGGGAGTGAAAACAGACAACAGTCCGAAAAGATGGCTGACATTGTAAAGCGATGTCCCGTCCAGAAGCATCAGATTCTCGTCCGCGCCGCCTCCACGGACGTATATTCCCGAAAAGCCTTCGTTGCCGCCTTGCACGCCAGGCATCATCTGGAGGGTCTTCAGAACATCGGTCTCGCCGAGGACCACCGGGGTGTTGGCAATCAGTTCGTGCGGTACCTCGATCGCACCCATATAGGTGGAGCGGATTCCGGCGTCCTTGCGGGCGGTTATCCGCGCGCCTTTGATCTCAGCGGACGGAGCCAGGGCCACATTGAGCGTAAGGTTCTTTTTCAGGTTGATCCTCTTTGTCCTGGCGGCGCACCCTATGTATGAATATGTCAGTTCGACCTCACCCTCCGGAATGGTCAGGGAATAGAATCCGAAGTTGTTGGTGGAGGTGCCGGTCGTTCCTGCCGCTGAGCGGCCTTCCTTACCGGTCCCTGTGTTTCCAACCCGGCCGGTCGCTGAGACACTTTTGGTCGCAGAGCCTGTCGAAGCGACAACTCCCGCCCCGATCAGCGTCTCCCCCGTCGCCTCGTCCGTGACATACCCACAAACCGTATAATGTTTCTTGGCCGGAACGTCACGTGTCAGAACCACATACCCGCCACGAACCTCCCACTTGATTCCCGTTCCTTCCAGAAGTCTGCCCAAGGCCTTCTCCAGCGTCAGCCCCTCGACGGAAGTCCCCTCATAGTTCTTATCAAGAAGTTTCCCGAGTTCCGAATCGTAAACAAACCGCACCCCTAACCGCTCCTTAAGCCTATCCAAGTTCATTGAGACCGTCTCCTTATCTTGCGAAAGACAGTCCAACGAGACCTGTGGCAAAGCAAGAATCACCAGCAAAACACCTTTGATAAGATTTTTCATCATCACACGGTTTATATATTCACTAAACTTAGTCGTTAGAATCATCTTTAGCTCACGTTAACGCCCAATACTTTATGGCATCACATACGATGCTCCGTACTTCCCTTGATTCACTAGGTTATACAATCCTTCACGCCCCCGCTTAACATATATGGACACGGTATAAGTATGCTCGTCAGGAGAATCCGCCACCATTATGGAAGCCTTCTCACCACTGAAGAAAGGCCCATATTCCTTCTCAAAAAATTGCTTGCAATAACAAGTAGTGCTGTTGCCCTGAACTTTATACACTGCCGGCACAGCGACTATGATAGGATGTTCCTCCACCGCAACCGCCTCGGACACAGCCTCAGCCTCATACCTCACATAATATTCACCTTCATCGTCAGTACCATACCCTCTACAAGATGAAAGCACCAGGAAAACGAGAATTGGCAAAAATTGAAAAAAATGACGCATATCAATAACTATTTCAAAGTTACAATTTTAAAACTTATCTACTGCCCAAATCCTATTAGGGTAGTTTCACAAGTAAGACGCAGCAGTTCTAAAAAGTACCATCATTTTTCTGAAATATTTTTCAAATATAACAACATTCTTCACAATATGTCAATAACTCTCTGGTGCGCGAATATGCTCGCACCTGGAAGTGCAACTCACTAGCCACCAGGCAGATGACATTTTAGGTGCGCAAGGTTTTTCACACCTGGAAGAGCGGGGGCCTATGGTTTATGGGGCAGAAAACGTACGGCAAAAGCTCCTTGTTAGCCGCTCCTTCTCAAGGCTTAAGGCGATGTCTGAATATTCTAGAGCGACATCAAGAACAAGATGACCTTCTTGACACCTTGGCGGATAGCCTCAAGTGCCTTGCTGATCTGGTTACGTACGGTGTTCTCGGAAAGGCCGAGCGACTGAGCGATCTCGCTATACTTCATCCCGTCGCGGCGGCTCATCAGGAATATTCTCCTCCTTTTGGCCGGAAGGCGGTCAATGGCCGACCAGATCCGCGCCTCTTTAACGGAATTGTCCACGGCCTCATCATCGGAAATCGCCACGTCATCCTCAACCGGAAGTATCTCATTCTCAAGGCTGTCCAGCGACACATCCTGCCGTTGCCTCCTGATGGCATCAATGCACCGATTCCTCACAGCCGTGTAAAGATAAGCCCTCGGACTATCAATCCCGTCACTCGCCGCCTGCTTCATCCAATATGCCGTGAAAGCCTCCTGTACCAGATCCTCGATCAGATCCTTGTCCTTGAGATAGTGCAGCGCATAGACACACAAAGGCCTGTAGTAAAGCCTGAACAAAGAATCTATGTCCGCTGTCCGCACCATAACACCGCAAAGTTAACCACTCCTTGGCATATTGCCAAATTATCGTCCACACAAGGCAAAACAAGGCAAGAACTCGGGCACAATGCAAAAGTGCCTCCTCAACAATTGAGTAAGTACTTAGAAAACAGCCACTCATAAACATTTTCAAAGCTTTATCGACAAAATTATAACTTCGGTTATTATAATCACAGTTATAATTTTCCGTGCAAGTACTGAAAACAAATGACATTCAAAGACATAGACAATATAGGAAAAAATATTTCGAACCGGAATCAACTTTGGCACGGAAATGGCATAAAAGAGTAATCGACATAAATATTTTTACTCATAAACCAAAAACTGACTCAATAGTTATTTCATAAGTATTGAATAAGATTAGCCGAAGCCGGGTGAGAACCTCGCTTCGGTTTTTGCTTTATATCTCGGGATAAAGGAGGTAAGGCGCGCGGCGGGACTTGAAGTTTTCGACATCGGAGGCCCAACGGGCGGAGATCTCGGCGGCGGAGGAACCGTTCCCTATCATCGAGCGGAACCAGTCCACACCGGCGAGAAGTTCAAAGAAGTTGTTCTTACCGAAGAACTTATCGCCCATATTCAGATTACGGTAGGCATCGATGACATATTCAAGATTGATCTTTTCAGCCCAGATGTCGGCGAGCGGCTTGCGGCGAAGGTCGATGCCGTGGCACTCCTCTTCCAGGAACTGCGGGCTTTTCGCACCAGGAATGCTTCGAGGCACAAAGGAGAAGGAATATCCCGTCATCGCCGGATGCCCGTAGGCCTCGAACGGGAACTGCGTGCCGCGGCCGAGGCTGACCACCGTACCCTCGAAGTAGCAGGTTGATGAATATAGGTACACGGCCCTCATGTCCTTAATGTTCGGGGAAGGCGGCAGGATAAGGCTGTAGCGGGTGTTATGGGTGTAATTCAGGCACGGAACCACAGTCAGGTCGCAGGTACCGTTCTCCAGCCATTTCTCGCCGTTGATCATCAGCGCCAACTCACCGAGCGTCATTCCGTGAACAGTCGTGATCGGCAGCCAACCGACACCGGACTTGAATTTCATATCCAGAACAGGACCGTCAACATAGAAGCCGTTCGGGTTCGGGCGGTCAAGAATGACGACCTGTTTCCCGTCTCTGGCGCAGGCCTCCATCAGATGATGCATTGTGATATAATAGGTATAGTACCTAAGGCCTACATCCTGAATATCAATCACAAGGACATCAAACTTATCGGTTTTCTCCTTGCTCGGAATCCGTGAGCCTTTCTCGTAAAGCGACAGGATCTCCACTCCGGTTTTCTCGTCCACACTGCTGCTGACGTGCTCTCCGGCATCGGCGTTGCCACGGAAGCCGTGCTCCGGAGAGAAGATTGCCTTGACATCTACTCCTTTTTCGATCAAGGCATCAACAATGTGCTGGCCATACTCGATCTTTCCGCCGGAAACGGAAGGTTCGGTGAACGGAATCAAGGAAATCTCATCAACTCTCTTTCGAGGAAAGCACCCGCCATATTCAGCAAGAGCGTCTGCCAACTTGGAGCCGGTCACCTTGTCTCCGACTATACCCGTCTGATTGCTGAACACCGCAACCCGCTTCCCTTGCAGCAGCGGCTGGTACTCCTCGAACCTCTCGTCACCAAGCACTACTCTTTTTGAATATGTCCGTGCGGCAAGCACGTCAGTCAAAGATATCGCTATTATTGTAATAATCAAGAATTTAAGATTGTGTCCCATAATCATTGGTCATTTTCTGGTTCAAGATACGAAATTTCGCAAAGAAGACACAAAAAAGATTTGATTATAGAAATATTCATCGGGCACTTCGACAAGCTCAGTGACCGGTGGATTACTGCATCGAACCACCGACGATGTCGAGGATCTCGGAGGTGATCTTCTGCTGACGGCCTTTATTGTACTCAAGGGTGAGTTCCTGAAGGAGGTCGTTGCCGTTGTCGGTGGCGAGCTGCATCGCGACGGTGCGGGCGGCGTGCTCGGCGGCGGTGCTGTCCAAAAGGGTGGTGAATACGCGGAGACGGACCACCTTCGGGAGAAGTGTGGCTATCAGCTCCTCCTTGGAGGGTTCCACAATCAGGTCTGGCGTTTCTGTGGTTGGTGAGTTTTGTCGAACCACAGGTTCAGCGACCTTGTCCGTGTAGGGTTCAGAGACGGAATCGGTGATCTTCCCGACCTGAATGTCAGCGGTGGCATCGGCCAAGGACAGAGGCAGATAGGTCTGCCTTGTGGTCGGCTGTGAAGAGGTTGATTTATAGTGATTATAAACCAGCTCCACCTTGTCGAACCGACCGGAGACAAAGCCGTCAAACAGTTCCTGAGCCAAAGCGGAGGCCGCATCGTATGACGGAGAATCCGACATCTTCGTGAAATCCGCGGGACTTGGGAAGCCAAGTTTCCTCATCGCCTCCGCCATCTTTCGGCCTACGGAATAGACCGTGATGTCGGCATCGCCAAGACCCGAGGCACGATATTCATTGATCACCGCCGTGGCCTCCCGGATGACGTTGGAATTGAACGCGCCGCAGAGCGAAGAATTGGAGGCGAAGGCGACAATCGCAACCTTTCGCACCTCACGCTGAGCCATCAATGAATATGCCCCGTCCATCCCCGCCAGGTCGTGCCGGTTCGACAGGCTCAACCGATCACCACTCTGGTCAAATCCACGTTCAGCTGATCCTGAGCCACGTACGGAACCATCTTCCGAAGCCGCGGCGGAAATATTCATTGCCCCCATCAGGTCGATGAGCATCGAGTGCAGTCGCCTCTCGTACGGAAGCATGTTCTGAATCGCCATCTGCGCTTTCTGCAGCTTCGCGGCTGCCACCATCTTCATCGCCGAGGTGATCGCCAGAGTGCTGCTGATGGAATTGATCCTGCCCTTTATCTCCTTCAGTGACGGCATATTCTTCTACAACTAATTGAACTTCTTGACTTTCATCTTCCTTTTGCCGGAATCTATAAGAATTGACCTCACCACGCCGGAAGCCACATCCTCGATCACGTTGAACAGTTCCGGATCCACCTTTCCCGCCGACAGTTTGTCAAGGACATCGGTCTGATGGGTGGCCCTCATCCGTTCAAGGAACAGGACATCGAACTCATGCACCTGATCCAGGCTGATGTCCTTCATCAAGCCGTGGGTGCCGCAATAAAGGACGGCGACCTCCTCACCGACTGGCATCGGAGAGTACTGCGGCTGGATCAGCTGCTGATTGTTCTTGCGGCCCTTGTCCAGAACCATTTCCGTCACTCTGTCCACATCCGATGAATACTTCGAGAATGACTCCAGCTCGTTGAACTGCGCCTGCTCGATCTTCAGGGTTCCGGCCACACTCTTCATCGACTTCACCTGAGCGGCTCCGCCGACACGGGACACGGAGATGCCCACATTGATGGCCGGACGCTGGCCCTGGTTGAACAGGTCAGTCTCAAGGTAGATCTGACCGTCGGTGATGGAAATCACGTTGGTCGGGATGTAGGCGGACACGTCGCCGGCCTGGGTCTCGATGATCGGAAGGGCTGTCAGCGACCCGCCGGCCTTGACCTTGCCCTTCAACGAGTCCGGAAGGTCATTCATCTGCTCAGCGACTTCCTGCTGGTCAATGATCTTCGCGGCTCTTTCCAGAAGCCTTGAGTGCAGGTAGAAGACATCGCCCGGATAGGCCTCACGACCGGAAGGTCGGCGAAGGATCAGGGAAACCTCACGGTAGGCCACCGCCTGTTTGGAAAGGTCGTCATAGACAACGAGGGCGGCACGGCCGGTGTCACGGAAATATTCCCCCACAGCTGCTCCGGCAAACGGGGCGAAATACTGCAGCGCGGCGGGATCGGCCGCGGTGGCGGCGATGACAACCGTGTAGTCCATCGCACCCTTCGAGCGGAGCGTCTCCACGATGTTTGCCACGGTGGAACCCTTCTGTCCGATAGCCACATAGATGCAATAGACAGGATTCCCGGCCTCATAGTTGGCGCGCTGGTTGATGATCGTGTCGATGGCGATGGCGGTCTTGCCGGTCTGACGGTCGCCGATGATGAGTTCCCTCTGGCCACGGCCAATCGGGATCATCGAGTCGATCGCCATGATTCCGGTCTGGAGAGGCTCGGTGACGGGCTGACGGAATATTACACCGGGAGCCTTGCGCTCCAGCGGCATCTCCGTCAGGTCTCCTTCGACCTTGCCGAGTCCGTCAAGCGGAACGCCAAGCGGATCGACCACTCTTCCGAGCATCTGCTCACCGACCTTGATGGAGGCGATCCGTCCGGTTCTGCGGACTGTCATTCCTTCCTTGACCTCATCGGTAGGGCCGAGAAGCACGGCACCGACATTGTCCTGCTCAAGGTTCATCACGACACCCATGACTCCGCTCTCGAATTCGAGCAGTTCTCCGGCCTCGGCGTTGGTCAGGCCGTACATTCTGGCCACACCATCGCTGACCTGAAGGACTTTGCCGATTTCCTCGAACCGGAGGGAGGTGTCGATGTCTTTCAGCTGTTCCAGAAGCACCTGGGAGATTTCACTTGGTTTTATGTTGTCCATACTAAACTATTCTTCTGTTCTTTTCTATGAATTGACGCCGGATGAAATCGAGCTGGCGGGAGACGCTAGCGTCCAGGACGGTGTCCTCGACCTCGAATACGAAGCCGCCTATGAGGGACGGGTTGACTTCGGTTTTCAGGATCAGCTTGCAGCCGGTCTGTTTCTCGACCAAATCACGGAGACGGGACTCCAATGCCGATCGCTGAGCTTGTCGAAGCGACCCTTCGACAGGCACAGGGTCCGAAGGAGTTGGCTCAGGGTCCAGCAGTGCCGGATCAGCGACCACAAGCCGCGCGCGCTTGATGTGCCGTGAGCGGTAATATTCAGTGACGAAGGTGGTCAGAACCAGCCTTACATCACCGATGCGGCCGTTACGGATCAAGAGTTCGAGGAATTTATGCAGTTCCTGAGCCATCGAATCTTTCAATGAAGCCTCAAAAAGCGAGATTTTCTGAACCGCCGCAACCGCAGGATCATCCACGGCACGCCGGAAATCAGGCACTTCGTCAAGAGCCTTCTCAATGACCTGCACCTGGGCCGCAACCGCCTCGCCGGAGCCGGTCTCTTCGACCAGCTTCAGAAGTGCGGTGGCGTAACGTGTCGCGATAATTCCTGTGTTCATAGCATCAATTCTTCAAGTCCTTAGACGAGGAAACCTCATCCACAAGCCTATCAACCAGAGCCGACTGCTCAGCACCATCCGAAAGTCTCGCCTTCAGCACCTTCTCGGCGACGCTGACAGAAAGCAGCGCGACCTCCTTGCGGACATCCCGCAAAGCGCTCTCCTTCTCGGCGGCGATCTGCGTGCGGGCCTGATCCAGAATGCGGGAAGCCTCCTCCCTCGCCTGAACCTTCGCCTGCTCAACGATGTTGTCCCTCGAAGCCGCGGCCTCCTTCAGAATCCGGCTCTGCTCCTGCCTGGTCTCCTCGATCATCCGGGACTGTTCCTCAGCCAGATTGCGAAGCTTCTCCTCCGCCTCCTTGGCAGCCTTGATGGAATCACCTATCCTCTGCGCCCTCTTCTCGACCGAGCCGGTGATCATAGGGAAGCCCCACTTCGCCAGCACGAAGAAGACGATGCCGAAGATCAGCGTCATCCACACAAGCAATCCGAAATCAGGAGTGATGAGTGACATTGACTATTTCGCGATAAGACAAACAACAATGGCGAACAGACAGGCACCCTCGATCAGGGCGCTGACGATGATGGCCGTCATCCTGTAGTGGTCAGCCTTCTCCGGCTGGCGCGCGCCGGCCTCAAGGGAAGCCGTACCGATCTTACCGATACCGAAAGCGGCGGCGAAAGCAGCCAAGGCAGCACCAATAGTAGCACCTACTCTACCCAGAGAGAGAGCTTGAAGCAAAATTGTAGAAAGCAACATAATTCTATGATTTTAAATTGTTTATTCTGAATATTCCTAATCATTCCGTCGCCTCCGGCTTCTGCCGCGACAGCCCGATGAAGACAGCCGACAGCATCGTGAAGACGTATGCCTGAATGAATGCCACAAGCAGTTCCAGGCAGTCCATGAACACACCCAGAAGGACGGCGACAAACGTGAGGCTGCCGTTCAGGGCAGCGCCCAACTCGGCTGTCAGGAATATGACGGCCACGACACCCAAGATCATGAAGTGCCCCGCGAGGATGTTGGCGAAAAGCCTGACCATCAAGCTGAAAGGCTTGGTGAACATCCCGATGATCTCGATCGCCGGCATCAACGGAAGCGGCACCTTCAGCCAGGTCGGAACCTCCGGCCAAAGAATATCCTTCCAATAATGCTTGTTTCCGAATATATTGACAATGAAGAAGGTGAACAGTGCCAGCACGAGCGTCACGGCGATGTTGCCGGTGATGTTCGCTCCACCAGGGAAGAACGGCACGATACCCATCAGGTTGTTTATGAATATGAAGAAGAACGCTGTCAGCAGGTAAGGCGAGTATCTCTTGTAGTCCTCACCAACGCAGCTTTTTATGACATCATCCTCGATCATCGTCACGAGCATCTCCATCAGGCCGACCCCGCCTTTCGGAGCCTCCTCACGGGCGTCGTGCCTCCTGTACCACCGAGCCGTTCCCAGCACGATGAACAGCAGCAGGGCGCAGTTGATCAGCAGCCCCAACACGTTCTTGGTGATCGAGAAGTCCCACGGTCTTACCTCCGAGCCGTCAGCGGCACGTTCCACAATCTTGTTCTCGTACTTGCTTCCGGCCTTGGCGATGTAGAATCCTTCATATTCCCCGTGCTCCAAATGCTTGGAACTGAATATATGGAAGCCGTTGCCGGTCTTGCTGGCTACTATCACAGGCAGAGGGATGCTGACCGGATGGCCTTTCACCGTGGTGATGTGCCACTCGTAGGAGTCGCGGACGTGGCCGTAGAGATATTCATCCATATCAAAGCCACCACCCTTCTCCTCCGCGGCCAAAGACAACGGAAGCAAAAGACCAATGAATATGTAGATCCACTTTCTCATCACAGTTCCACGCAAGCTACAACGTGATTATCATTAACTTCCACAAAGCCAGAGGAAATCGCCACCTTGTCCGTGCCCTCACCGTTACGATAAGCGATCACGCCCTTCTCCAACGAAGAGATCAGCGGAGCGTGATCCAGCAGGACCTCGAAACGGCCTTTCGAGCCTGGAAGTTCCACGGAATCAACCGTGGCACGGACCAAAGTTCTTTCCGGAGAGATTACCTCCAGAGCGATTCCTGTTGATTTCACTGACATATTCGTACTCCCCTCTGACATCATTCCTACTTCGCCTTGGCGAGAATCGCCTCGCCCTTCTTGATCGCGTCGTCCAAGGTGCCGACATTGAGGAACGCCTGTTCCGGCAGGTAGTCAACCTCTCCGTCGAGGATCCTGCGGAAGCCATCGATCGTGTCCTGGATGTCCACCATCACGCCCGGAACGCCAGTAAACTGCTCAGCCACAGCGAACGGCTGTGACAAGAACCTCTGCACACGACGGGCACGGTTCACGGTCAGCTTGTCCTCGTCCGAAAGCTCGTCCATGCCAAGGATCGCGATGATGTCCTGAAGCTCCTTGTTCCTCTGGAGGATCTGCTTCACCCTCTGGGCGGTGTCGTAGTGATCCTGTCCCACGATGTTAGGGTCAAGGATTCGGGAAGTGGACTCAAGCGGATCCACGGCCGGGTATATTCCTAACTCAGTGATTTTTCTGCTGAGCACTGTCGTCGCGTCGAGGTGCGAGAAGGTGGTCGCCGGAGCAGGGTCGGTCAAGTCGTCTGCCGGGACGTAAACAGCCTGGACTGAGGTGATAGAGCCGTTCTTCGTCGAAGTGATCCGCTCCTGCATCTGCCCCATCTCCGTGGCAAGCGTCGGCTGGTAACCCACGGCGGAAGGCATTCGGCCCAGAAGGGCTGACACCTCGGATCCCGCCTGAGTGAACCTGAAGATGTTGTCGATGAAGAAGAGGATGTCCCTCGGGCCGTCACCCTTGTCGCTGTCACGGAAAGACTCGGCGAGGGTCAGTCCGGACAGGGCCACTGAGGAACGCGCTCCCGGCGGTTCGTTCATCTGGCCGAACACCATCGCCACCTGGGATTTCTCAAGTTCTTTGCGATCGACCTTGGAGAGATCCCAATGGCCTTCCTCCATCGACTTCACGAACTCGTCACCATACTTGATGACACCGGACTCGATCATCTCACGAAGCAGGTCATTACCTTCCCTGGTACGCTCCCCTACTCCGGCGAAGATTGAGAATCCGTTATGTTTCTTGGCTATATTATTGATCAACTCCTTGATGAGCACTGTCTTACCGACTCCGGCTCCACCGAAAAGGCCGATCTTACCACCTTTCAGATACGGCTCCAGAAGGTCAATGACCTTGATGCCGGTGTAAAGCACTTCCTGCGAGGTCTTGAGATCCTCGAACTTAGGAGGCTCACGGTGTATAGGCAAGGAATTGTCTTCGTTGAGATCGCCGAGTCCGTCAATGGAATCCCCGACAACGTTCATGACACGGCCTCTGATCTGCGCCCCGGTAGGCATCGAGATCGGAGCGTGAGTGTTCACAGCCTTCATTCCGCGTCTCAAACCGTCTGTCGAGTCCATAGCGACACACCTTACGGTGTCTTCACCGATATGTTGCTGAACCTCAATGACCAAAGGCCTTTTTCCCTCGCCTCTTTCGACATCAAGAGCGTCGTGAATACGCGGAAGCTGAGCCTCCTCATCAGTCACATCGAAATGGACATCCACCACAGGTCCGATGACCTGGGCAATGTACCCTATGTTTTCTTTTTCTGCCATTTTGAATATGGTTGTTAACGTGTCGCTCACGCGACGAAATCTCACTGCTGAAAAATCCAAGCCAAATTTACACAAATTCCCCCAAACGACAAAAAAGCGGGCCGATTTTAACATCGAACCCGCCTTTTTTAAGACTTTTTGATATATTCGATAATTGCTATCGAAATTACTTAAGTTTCTTGTAGCCATACTGGGCTGTCTCGCCGAGCTCCATCTCGATCTTCATCAGACGGTTGTACTTGGCGATACGGTCGGTGCGGCTGAGGGAACCGGTCTTGATCTGACCGCTGTTGGTAGCGACAGCGATGTCAGCGATCGTGGTGTCCTCGGTCTCGCCTGAACGGTGAGAGGTAACGGTGGTGTAGCCGTGACGGTGAGCCATCTCGATGGCGTCGAGGGTCTCGGTCAGGGAACCGATCTGGTTAACCTTGATGAGGATGGAGTTACCAGCGCCCATCTTGATACCCTTCTCAAGGTACTTGGTGTTGGTAACGAAAAGGTCGTCACCTACAAGCTGGCACTTGCCACCGATAGCGGCGGTAAGCTTAACCCAGCCTTCCCAGTCTTCCTCGCTGAGGCCGTCCTCGATGGAGTCGATAGGATACTTGGTGATGAGCTCCTCAAGGTAAGCGATCTGCTCCTCGGTAGAGAGTTTCTTTCCCTCTGGATCCTTGGCCATACCGGTCTTGAGCTGCTTGTAGTCATAGAAGAACTTGCCGCCCTCTTTGAAGCAGAACTCTGATGCGGCGCAGTCCATAGCGATGGTAACATCAGCGCCTGGCTTGTAACCAGCCTTCTCGATAGCCTCCATAATGCAGTCGAGAGCGTCGTTGATGCCGCCCAGCTTTGGAGCGAAACCACCCTCGTCACCGACAGCGGTAGAGAGTCCGCGGCCCTTGAGAACCTTCTGGAGAGCGTGGAACACCTCGGCACCCATTCTTACACCTTCGGCGATGCTCTTGGCGCCTACAGGACGGATCATGAACTCCTGGAAAGCGATAGGAGCGTCTGAGTGGGCCCCACCGTTGATGATATTCATCATAGGAACAGGAAGCACGTGGCCGTTGGTTCCACCGATGTAGCGGTAGAGAGGAATGTCAAGGTAGTTGGCGGCGGCGTGAGCGACAGCGAGGGAAACACCGAGGATGGCGTTTGCGCCGAGGTTGCTCTTGGTGGCGGTGCCGTCGAGTTTGATCATAGCCTCATCGATAGCCCTCTGCTCAAGGCAGGACATTCCGATGATTTCTGGAGCGATCTTCTCGTTGATGTTGGCGACAGCCTTGAGAACGCCCTTTCCGCCGTAGCGCTTAGGGTCACCGTCACGAAGCTCAAGAGCCTCGTTCTCGCCTGTTGATGCGCCTGATGGAACGGAAGCGACACCGATGATGCCGGATTCGAGTTCAACTTCACACTCGATTGTAGGGTTTCCTCTTGAATCAAGAATCTCCCTGCCAGTAACACGTACAATTCTCATAATAAAATAATGTATTTATTAACTTACTGTTTTTAGTCTCAAAAAAGGCCGGGGTTTGAAACCCAGCCTTTATATTCTTTCAATTATCACGCCAGATTATTTAACGAGGCAGACAGCGACACGGTTCTCCTCAGGAGTCTCGAATGGATTGACGGTGTCACCGAAATACTCAGTGATGATCCTGTCCTTGTTGATGCCGGCGGCAACGATGGCCTCAGCGACAACCTCAGCTCTCTTCTCGGAGAGGAACTTGTTTCTCTTGGCGGTACCAGTGGCCTTGTCAGCGTAACCGGAAACGCGAACCTTGGTGTCAGGGTTGGCCTTGAGAGCCTCGACAACCTCATCGATCTTGAGCTGCTCGCTCTCACGGATGTCCCACTTGTTGATGACGAAGAGGATGTTGCGTGAAAGTGACTCGAATGCAGGAACAACCTCAACCTTCTCCTCAACTACTGGTTCTGGTTCTGGTTCTGGTTTAACAACAGGTGCCGGAGCCGGAACCGGGACAGGTGCCGGAGCTGGCTTTGCCTTTCCGAAGCTGAAGGTAAGACCTGCGACAGCCTTGATCTGGAAGTCAGCCTTTGAGCCCTTCTTAGAGTTGAAGTGGTCGTCAAGGAAGCTGCAATTGCCTTCGAGGTTGAGGGCGATCACGTCAGTGAGTCTGATGTTGAGACCGGCACCGGCCCTGAAAGCAGGTGAGATCTTGTTGTCCTCCCAAAGATAACCGTCAACGAACTTGTCCTTCACGGCCACAGCCTCATCGTTGTTGAAAGCGTAGTTCACGCCGACACCACCGAAGATGTAAGGATTGAGGGTACGGTCATATTTGTAACCAGCGAAGATCGAAGCGATGTCAGCCATAAGGTCAACGGCACCTTCAACATAATTGAACTTGTAAACAGTGGTAGGGCCGTTCACAGCACCTTTACCCTGCCATCCATTGACATTCAGCCTTGCGCCGAAAACAGGCGAGAACTGATAGCCGAATGAAACAGCGGCTGAAGGAGAGATAAGGTCAGAGAATGAGGTCTCACCGATTGTGTGAGCCGCACCACCCTGAAGCTGCATAAACCAATAAGGGTCAAAGTCCTTCTTCTGTGCGTTCGCTACGGACAGAGAAGCCACAAGCGCTGCGCTTGCAAGAATCGCAAAAATACGTTTCATAATATTGTTGAATATAAATTGCACATTTATCGACGCTAAATTACGACAATTTTTCCAATCTGCAAAATTGACTATAAAATATAACGAATAAACGTGAATGTTTTTTTTGGACACACATCACTTCAACGTTCAATCTTTCAAGCATCCCAGAGGTATTATCTTGACTCCGTCCGGTCTTGTGTAGGCCATTTGGCCACCTGTTATGATCACAAGCAGATCCGGTTCCCTCAGCGGGTTTTGCCTCTCTGATTCGTTATGCTTTTTTATCAGTTGTTTGAGTTCAAGCAGATGCGCGGCCCCTTCCTCGATCTCGCGGCTGCCAAGCTTGCATTCAATCAAGGCATAGCGTCCGTCCGACAGATGCAGTACGATGTCCGCCTCAAGGCCGTACCTGTCCCGATAGTAGGAAATGTGACTATCCTGATCCATCGTGTAGGCACGAAGGTCACGCACACACATTTGCTCGAACAAAAAACCGAACGTTTTCAGCTGTGTCATCAGGATATCCGGAGATAATCCTAAGGCGGCGACCGCGACAGAAGGATCACAGAAGGATCTTTTAGGGGTGCTCCTGATGTTTGACTTACTCCTTATCGCAGGACACCAGGCACCGATATCCTGAATGACAAACAACTTTTCCAACGCCTTGACATAATCATCAAAAGTGTCCGAAGAGCAACTGACCTCTCCGGAAGAAGTGACATCCGAGAGCATAGATGTCTTTTTGGCAACCGTAGAAATATTGCGGGCGTATGAACGCATTATCATCGCCGCGGTCTTCTCGTCACGCTGAACCCCGTCTATTCTTGAGATGTCCTCTGAACACACACTCTTCAGGTAATTCTTGGCCACAAGCAGCCGAACCTTATTTTTGACTGAAATAAGTGACGCTGGCCAACCACCACGACAAGCCGCGAGAATCAAATCCTCCACCGACAACTTAGAAGTCTTCCCGTCAATATCATATTCAGGATTACTGAATAGTTCCTTGACCGACACCAGTCCCGTTGACTCCCTTGACTCCCACAAACTCATAGGAAGCATCTTCATTTTTGCGATCCGGCCTGTTCCAGAATGTCTGGTCTCCTCTTTTTTCACCCTATTGGAACCGGTAAGGATGAACTGTCCGGGGACACCCCCTCTCTTATCACATATAGTACGGACGGCATCCCAGATCACAGGTGCGTCCTGCCATTCGTCAATAAGGCGCGGAGTGTCCCCCTTCAGAAGAAGCGATGGCTTGGAAGCCGCCGTTGCCAGATATTCATCTCTCATATCAACATCCTGCAAACTAATGGAACTATTCGCCTTTTGACTGCACGTTGTAGTCTTTCCACACCATTTTGGTCCTTCGACAAGCACCGCTCCCGAGGCTTCAAGGTTGTCTTGCAGTATGTCATCAGCAATTCTTCTGAGATATTCCATAATAGACTCAATTATTTGCCAAAGGTATGAAAATTAATTACAAAGAGCAAGCCGATCGGCATTTTCGTGGCATTTTAATCGGCATTTTCGTGGCATTTTAATCGGCATTTTCGTGGATGCGCCAGTTCAAAAACGTACAAGCACGAAAAAAGCAGGCCGACACACGATAGTGCCGTTGGCCGGAATTAAGGTCTCAAGACTTATAAAATAACGCGAAGCGCCTATTTCCGAAAAGAAGAGCTTAACCTTTTCATACCACTATCTTACGACAAGGGCGGCGTCCTTCGCGAGATAGAGGATATTCTGGTTCACCTCCGGGGAGAAGGTCAGCTCCTTCAGGTTCGGGCAGGACTGCACATTGACGTTGTTCAGTTTCGGGCAGGCTGTGATATCCAACGCCGGGACCGGGGTGTTGTCAATCCAAAGCCTGTACAAACCGGTCTGGGTGCCGAGAGCCACCGACTTTACGCCGGTGTGCGACGCATAGACAAAAGACAGGGAAGGACAGCCCGTAAGATCAAGAGCGGCGAGGTTCTCGTTATTCGCACACTTGAACATCTCAAGGGCGGGGAGTTGGAAGGCAAAGGACTCCACACGGGTGCCGGAGAAGTCAAGCGACTTCAGGTTCCTGAAATATTCAAGGCCTGCCAGTGACTTGATTTCGAGACCCGAGACATCGATCGACTTGACGGAATCCGCTTCAGACAATGACAACTTCCTGTCTCCGTCAAGATCCATCGACGAAACGCAATAGGCGCGGAAAACAGGATCCTTGATTTTCTTTGCCACATCCTTGACCTCTGACGAGCAGGATGTTATGAATATAGCCGCGAAGGCCGAAACGACGAACAATACTTTTCTCATTATTCAGACATTTTCTTTTCATTCAACTTTTATAGGCAGGCAACCACTTACTTTAATAATATATAGGAGTGATTGCCCGCCTACGTCAATTACCGTTACCATTCAATAAAGCCAACACCCTCCGAGCCGCCGGCACCGACGTTGTCCGACCTGACAAGGATCACACACTTCGCGACGACGCTGCTGTTGTCTTTGGATTTTGCGGTTATGGTCACCTTGCCGCCGCTCTTTGCCGTCACGATGCCGGACTGCGAGACATAAGCGACAGTCTTGTCGGACGATTCCCAAATGACATCCTTGATCGAGGCGTCCGAAGGTGACACCTTAGGAGTCAACGTGAGGGTCTGTCCGACTCTCATCGACGTTTCCGACATGTCGAGGGTTATGCCACTGACAGGAACCTTTGTCACCTTGACAAAGCATTGGGTGGAATAACTCTTCGAATCAATGGCCAAGGATCCTCTTCCTTCCTTGTAGATCGCCTTGACCTTAACATTCCAAAATGGCGTTCCCTTATCCTTGACAGCATCGCAAGTCACAGGACAGTTGATCGCAGGAGAGATCTTCAGCGGTTCTGTCGCATTATCCGGAGAGACCTTAACCCTGATGGTGTAGGATTCTCCCATTTTCAAGTTAATGTCCTTATTTTCCTCTGAATAGGAGATCTTTTCGATAGGTATCAGACGCTCGGTTACCGTGACCGAACAAGTTGCCGTGAACGCTCCGGCTCCCGCCGCCACCTTGATTGTGGCAGTGCCTGGAGAAACCGCGGTGACAACCCCCTCATTGACAGTCGCGACAGATTCCTTGTCCGAACTCCAGGTTACGGTCTTGTCCCTCGCATCCTCAGGCAGAACGGTGGCTATGAGCTTTCCACTCTTACCAACTTCGAGAGTCAGCGACTTCTCGTTCAGTTTCACGCCGGTGACCGCATACTTATCGATGACGGTGATTGTCACCTCGTTCGACGTGACATTCTTGCCCTTGACCTTGATCTTAGCCACTCCGACTCCCACAGCGGTGACATCACCGTTCACAACCTTCGCCACGGACTCGTTGTCAGACTCCCACACAAGCGTTTCATCCGCATTGGCAGGAAGCATCTTAAGAGTCAACGCAGTGGACTCTCCTATGTTCAGAGACGATGTCTGAGATGTCAAAGTAAGGGAAGTGGCATAAACGACCGGTTCAAGGACAGTCACATTGCAGGAAGCCTGATGTCCACCGTCAGCGGTCTTGACAGTGATAACCGCCTTTCCGGTTTTCTTTGCGGTCACCTTTCCGTCTTTCTCACCCACAGAAGCGATTTCCGGATGGTCTGACGACCAAGTCACCGACTTGTCAGTGGCGTCAGCCGGACTAATCACAGCCGTAAGCAACTCTGTACCGCCTACGTGCATAGTCAATTCCGGCTTGCTGACAGCGACCCCGGAAACGTGACATTTGACCACTACCTCGCAGGTGGCCGTAAATCCACCGTCCATGGTTGTGACGGTGATGGTCGCCTTGCCAGCCTTGTTAGCGGTCACCTTTCCGTCTTTTGACACGGACGCCACAGCGGAATTGCCCGATGACCAAGAGACAGTCTTGTCAGAGGCGTCCTCTGGGGCAACTGTCGCGGCAAGAGATTCCGTCTCACCAACGTACAGATTCAGAGAAGACTTGCTGAGAGAGACTCCGGAGACGTGACGCTTGACAGTCACTTCACAATCGGCTTTGAACCCGCCGTCTTTAGTAGTGGCTGTAATAGTGGTTTTCCCTGGCTTCAGTGGCTTGATGACCGCATGCAACGCCGCGCCAGGGGCAATTGACGCCACCTCAGGATCCGAACTTGACCATTCGAGAGACTTGTCTGTGGCATTGGCAGGAGTCAAGGTCGCGCTGATGTCCAATGAAGGGTCTCCGACATAAAGGGTTTTGGAGGAGATCGACAGGGTGATTCCCTTGACCGGTGTCCCGACCTTTACAAGACAGGTCGCCATCTTACCTCCGTCAGAGGTAACGACGTGGATCGTAGCCTCTCCCGTACTCACGGCAGACACAAGTCCCAATTGCGAGACTATAGCGACCGATTCTTTGTCCGAGTACCACGTGACCTCGGCATTCGAGGCGTTCTGAGGAAGGACCGTCGCTTCCAGTTGGTGTTTTTCACCAGGTTTTAATTCGACAGTCGTCTCACTCATGGAAATCCCGGTGACACGGCTGATGACAGTAACCTTGCAGACAGCTGTCACCTTCTCGGCCACCTTGACCGTGACTGTCGCCGCGCCAGCCTTGCGGGCGGTCACATTACCTTCGTTGTCAACCGATGCGACATCAGGATGATCGGACACCCACGTAAGGGTCTTCTGCGTCGAGTTCAACGGGTACACCGTCGCCGTGAGTTTGCCGCTCTCTCCTTCGAGAAGTTTCAGACTCGTCTTGTCGAGCGAGACATGCTGCGCAGGACTCTTGACACTCACAACACAGTTTGAAGTGAATGAGCCGTCGTTGGTTGTGGCGGTCACAGTCGTCGTACCGGGACCGATCGCGGTCACGGTACCATCCGAGGCAACCGACACGACCTTCGTGTCCGCGCTTTCCCAAACAACCCCTAAATCCGATGCATCCTCAGGAGAAATCACCGGCTTGATCGTGAAACTGCTTCCGATTGTCTCAAGAGTGAATTCACGTGGGTCAAGGCTGATGCCTGTGACAGAAGTACCTACCTTGACATTGCAGTAGGCCGTGAAACCGCCGTCTGACGAGGAGACAAAAACCGTCGCCTCTCCATTGCCCTCCGCCTTGACATTGCCATACGCGTCAACAGTGGCGACAGAAACGTCAGAGGAGCCCCATTTGAGGGACTTGTCCGAAGCGTTTTCAGGGAATATGGTGGCCTTAAGGGAAGCGGACTCTCCTTTTTTCAGAGACAGTTCAGACTTGTCGAGCTCGATCTTCTCGACCCCGACTCCGACAGTCACATTGCACGAAGACATGAATCCTCCGTCATCAGTCCTTGCCGTGACCTTGGAAGTCCCGACCTTAAGTCCCTTGATGGTGGCGCTACCGTCCTGATTGTCAACATAGTCAACAACCGAGCTATTCTCAACCGTCCAGATAATCTTCTGATTGTCCGCATTCGATGGTGAGATGATCGCTTTCAACACAAACGAAGCCCCGATGGAGAGATCTTGACGCTCCTTGTCAACGGCGACCGAGCTTACCCCGATCAACTCCTCCTGACAGGCGTAAAAAAGGCACAGGGCCGAAATGAGTAAAAGAATATACTTTTTCATCATGATTCAATTTTTCTCTAACTTCTACTGCCTCTGGCACCTTACTGCATGGCCATCGCCACGTGATTTGTTGTTGCAATACAGGTTAATCTCGGACTCCGCCGCAGTATTTTTGACATGAATCTCAAAAGTTGTCGTAGTCTGCGAGGCGGTAGTTGTCGTCCAATAATCGGCAAACAAGCCTGCAAGCGCGATAGTCGCATTACCTCTTTTAAGATAGCCCGTGCAAGGGTACCAGGCTACACCTCCGGAAGACAGGGTGAAACGCACACCGTGATTAGATGTGTCCGCAGAGTACGAGCCCTCGCTCACTTGGTTCCAAACCCCATCCGGGCCACCTTTAGGCACACGCCATCCGGCCGGACAAGGGTCATAGATGGTCTTCACATCTGTCCAAAGTTCATTCTGACGCCCTGCATACAGCCAATCGTTTCCGGTGCTGAGATCGCAAGTGATGAAAGTAGTCGGATTGGCGACAGCAAAGTCAACCGTACAGTCAGCGTTGGAAGCCAACTGTTCGAACTGACACGTGGAAGCCATAGGTGTGCCATCTATGGACGCCGCCCCCATGAAAGGATCCTTGCGTCCCCATTGATAGAAAAGGCCGTAAGAGGCCACTCCCTCATAAGATGAGGACAGCGCGCCAACATTTCTGTCCATCATATCCACAGATGCTCCTTGATAGCGCTGTGCTGTCTGATCCGCGTCGAAATCACACATCCAGATATGCCAGGACCAGAGTATCCTGTCATTGGAGTCGTATGCGGCCACAAGGGCGTTACCAGGCTTGAACTGTTCGGCGGTCTTGAAGTACAGGCAACCGTTCTTGACACGGACAGAGGAATTAATCAGAGTTCCCTTAGCGACAGCGTTAGCCGAGTTGTCGGTCTCCCAAACCACACCGGCATGATCCACGGCGCCGACTGATGTAGGGGAATTTCCACGCACTAGAGGAAGTTTGTACGAACCAGCCTCGCGTACAATGTAACAGTTAGCTGTTCCTTTAGCGTCCAGCGGCTCACCATCAAGAATATTCGAAATCGACGATGGAATATCGGCATCGCGGACCGTGGCGAAATAATACCTCTGCACCCTTACGAAAGATTCGCAGACAGAGCGGCTTACCTCCGTACCACCTTTATAGAAAGTCAGAGTGAATCCTTTCTTGAAAGACTGAGGGATAATGGAGAGATAATAGAACTTTCCCGCATTGAACTCCCCTTCAAGAGAAATCTGTGTGGATGTTTCCGAAGAGGCTGCATGACAGAGCGGAATACCATCTTCTCCGAAAGAAATTGAGACCGATCCTGCTACCGCTTCATTGGCATTGCCTCTGAATATGACCTTGTCATACCCCGATTCTGAAACCGTAAAACGGATGCCGCCCAAGGCATCATAGAAGCCCATTTGATCAGTGGACGCGGATCGCCCTACCATAAGGAACGCAGCCGGGTCAAAAGAGCCGGACACAGCCTGCTGCACAGCGGGCAGGGATGCACTGACAACATTAGATGCGAAAGATGTCGAGCTACTGTAAGGATAAACTCCATAGTAATAGCCACCGGCCGGCTCAGAAGCCTGTCCGGCAAACACAGCAGTAGTTCCCCCCTTCTCAGTGACAAACTTATTACCACCCGAACCGGAATCAGAATCGAAAATGCTGATGCTGTCGGAGGGATTCCAACTTACAGAGCCGAAATTGTCGGTAATGGCCGCCTTGGTCTCAACCGAAAGATAAGCCTTTAGCAATCTGGAAGTCTTTTCTTGCCCTGGAACATCAGGTGCCGGAGCAGAAGGCTCCTTCTGGCAGGAGATTGCCGCAAAAGCAAGCGACAACATCATTAATCCATATAATCTCATAAGACGAAATAACATTGTAACAAAGTCGAGAGATATTCAAAAGAGGGAAGACAGAAAACTATCTTCCCTCTTAAGAAATATTATAGATTAATACTCGTCAAGAGTAGTAAACTACTTGTTCTTGTCAGCGATACCGCCTGGCCATTTAGCCTTGGTGTTAGCTGTAGAAAGAACGGTTACCTTACCCTTAAGGTCAAGAGTGTAGAGATCACCAATCTTGACAACAAGGTTATAGTCAGCGTACTTGTCAACAAGAAGGTCAGTACCGAGATTCTCCCAAGCAACGAAGAGACCCTTGGTTGTTACATTCTCGCCATACGTGAGACATCCACCGAATGACTCCTTAGAGTTGTCCTTGTAAGGATAGGTAAGAGCATTACCAGCCTTGAATTCGACAGAGCCCTGGAGGTCATTGAGGCCATACTGAGTCTTTGCATAATCAGAAGCGATCATCGTACCTGTAGCCGGATCGAAGGTGAAGATAACTTTAGCCTCGTTCTCCTTCTCGACAACCTTGACATCGGTTGGGATATAGGTCACGTCCTTCTCATTCTTGAATGTACCAAGTTCAATGTCCTTATTAGTTGTGATGACCTTGAAAGGAGTCTGGAAGACAACATAGTAGTAACCAACCTTCTCCTTGGCAGGAGTGATCACATCAGCTTCGGTAGTACATGTCTCAGTAACCTTCACGAGAACAGCGGTGTCCTCGGTAAGAATGTTGTTCATGAACTTGATGTCAGGTGATGTCGCAGGAGCTGCAATGATAGCCTTGAACTCAGCAGCTGTGAAGACTACCTTATCAACGTTTCCATCTTTGGTGATGAACTTGTAAGCATCCTTTGGATAGTTAACCTTCCAATCAGCCGTGCTGTTCATAATCTCGAAGGAGATTGTGGCATCGTCAGCGATGTTGATGTTCTTACCGTACTCCTCGAAGTGCTCGATGAGAGATGAAGAGTAAGTGAAGTTCTTGTTGGCATCAGCCTTACCCTTGACACGAACGCCAGCGTAAACATCGTAGTTCTCAGTTGACGGGATGTACTTGGAAACAGGCTTAGCTTCTACAGGCACATTCATCTTACCAAGGAGGTAATCAGGGTTGAGGATAAGCTTGAGAGGAGTTACGAACTCATGCTCGTGCGTCGTAGGAGTCTTCGCAGAGATCTCGTAAGCGAACTTGAAGCCAACATTAGGGGTCTTCTTGCTGTTCTTCTTAGCCTTATAAGCGAACTCGATCGTTGTCTTATCTGAAGGGATCTTAGCGTTCTTATCAACCAAGAGAGAGATTACGTTAGTAGAAGTATTCCACTCTTCCGGAGCCTCAACAAAGAATGTGATGCCTTCAGGGAATGTGTACTGCTTTACAGGAACGTAAGTGGTGTCAAGCTGACCATCAGCACTCTTCTTGATGTCGAGGACATAGAGGTTATCCGTGTCGTAATCCTGAAGGAATGCCTCGTAAGAGAGACCCAATCCACCAAGGACAGTCTGGTTAACCTCTTTCCAAGTAACTTCAAGCTTGTCATCAGTGTAGTCAGGGCATGCAGTCATAGGAGTAGTGAACTTGATGACATTATCGCCACAGAACTTAACGAAGTGATCTGTGAAGGTCTTGTAGTAAACAACAGGAACTTCAGGTTCAACCTTCTCCTCGACGATTCTGATCATGATGTAGCAAGTAGCAAGAGTGTACTCCTTGTCACCGAGCTTGGTGGTGGCGGTAACCTTTACCTGAGGGGTTCTGTTGACAGCAGGACGGGTTGACTCATTAAGGAACTTATCGTTAACCCTGATCTTGCTGCCTTCGATAACAACGAACTGATTCTGATCAGTACGTTTATCTTCTCCGAGGAAAGGCTTGTTGACCTCACCCTTCTCGTTAACGAGCTCAAACTTGTAGTCAACATCAACACCGATCTCTTCAGCAAGTGCGTCTTTAACATTATAACCATCAGCAAGAAGCGTTACGTAGTCTTTAAGATCAAGAGTCTCAGTGTAGAGAAGCTCCGGAGTAGGAAGTTCTGGAGCGTAGAGTTCATCGTCAGCAGGATTGTTGATTGCGATAGGCTCAGAGCGATACGGTCTAATTGTCTTGTCAATCGGGCTAACATCATTTTTTGTGAAATCCTTATGGATAAGACCATAATGAGCATAGAGGCCAGCGATGCCTACATAGGCATAGTCGGAAGTGATGGTCTCACCATTAGCGTAGGTCTGAAGAGCGATGATGTCGTTCTTGAGATCCTCTGGATTATCAGCACCAGGTCCAAACCATGTCTGAATAGGGAAGTGGTTAAAATCATTGAGTTTGATAGAGAAAGTAGCCTCTCCACCCTTAACGACAGGCTTCTGATTCTCGCTTACGATAGAGACAAGATCCTTCTTGTCAGAAGCGCTTCTCATTTGGATGGTCTTTACCTTTCTGTTGATGAAAGCCCATTCATTTGCGTTAACATCAGCGTTCTCAGGATTGAGCCTGTAAGTCACATTGGCTACGCCAGAAGAGTAGAAGACAACTGTATCATTCTCTTCGTCCGGAATGATGATACCATAAGGGAACTCGATGTAGCCAAGACCCTCCATCAGAGCCTCTGGAATAAGAGCAAGGCTCTTGACGGTTGTAAGAAGACTGATCTCAACCACGCCATCCTTCGCTCCCTCGACATTGTGGAAGGTAATCTTGCCGCTCTCCTCGTCATAAACAGCCGTTATGGTTCCCTCAGGGAACACATCGATGTTCGTGACCTCAGAAGTTGTCTCCTTGGAGGCAGGATCATAGGTGTACTTAACCCACTTGCCGTAGTTGGCGTCATTCTTGTCGGTGCAAGGCTGATACCAGATCTGAAGGGCATCCTTGCCGTCAACGCCGTCCTTGCCAGGAGCGCCAGGTGCGCCGTCGTTGCCGTCCTTACCAGGATCACCCTTGTCACCCTTGTCACCCTTGTCACCCTTGTCACCCTTTGAGGCGAATCCGGTGTCCTTACCGTCAATGAACCAGTTGCCATTGGCACCGATGGTAACAACAGAACCGTCCTTGCCAGGAGCGCCGTCATTGCCATCTTTACCATTGGTAACGTCGAAAGACTTACCATTGCTCAGAGTCACCTTGACTCCGTTAGTGATAGGCGTCACATCCGTGATGACGGCACCGTTGTTGATCGCAGTCTGGAGATCACTGACAGTGCTCTCCAGCTTCTTCACCCGTTCCGTCAAGTCGTTAATGTCGCCATCGTAGTCCGTACAAGATACGGCTACTCCCGCGAGGCCTAATACGATAGCCCCCGCAAGAAACAAGTTCTTAAACTTTTTGTTCATAGCTAAAAAACAAATTGATAAATAAATAAAACGTATAATTGTTCCTCTTAGGAACAAATGTTTTTTAGCCATCTTTTTCTCATTTTCTGACCAAAAAATCTTGCTTATGAAAAATTAAACTCATATATTTGTCGTTGTGTTATGGGTTGTCCCCTCGGTGGGGGCTCAAAACATATTTATTACTAAGAGTGACACCGCTTTTTCTTCCGGGAACTCTCTTACAGGCATCTCGAACGAACATATTCAGAAATCAGCCAAGCCTCCTGACATACGTTTTGCATACTGGATTGACGAAAATATTCATCATCTTTTGGCTCGGATACGCGATCGTGCGGGACGCTTCGACAAACTCAGCGACCGGAGAGGTCATAGGCAGCCCAAAGCGGCAGGCCTAGCGACTGGGAAGGTCTGAACGACCAGAGAAGGATCACAGGAATTTGATCCTATCGGCAAGATTCAGGAAATACTCATTGGACCAAATATCAAGTTCCCGTCTCTGGCTTTGAGCGATGTAAGGGAACACGTCCTGCTTGACATTCTCAATGTCCGCTGTGGCAAGCCTATGACGCAGCCGTTCAATAAAGCCTTCGCGGCTTACATCCTCACCGCTGAACTCTTTGATTCTTTCTTGAAGATGCCTGAAGTCAAGCGAGACATCGTTCCTGACATACCACTCAAAGTCAAACCAGTCTCTCCCTTTGACGCGACGCTGCCACGCACGATAAACCAACGCGTGCATTTTACCGGCATATAGGTCAGGAAGTACAAAGCAACGAGTCATAAAAGAATGAGGCTTCAGCAGGAGTTTCGGTTCGGTGTCAAAAAGAAGCGGTGGATCGGTATCAAGCTCTATTTTGACCTTAATCATTCTTTTCGTCCGGAATCTGATGTCGTAAGTCTCTGTGTTCTCTTTTAAGAAAGCAGATTCAACCCTGCCAAACGATTTCTTCTCTTTTTTCGTGATCTCTACATCAAAGCCAGTAAGTTTGAATTCCTCCTTTATCGCTTGGAAATAATTCTCAAGATGAACATCATCTCTCTTTTCCGTAAGAGAAAAGTCCATATCTTCGGAGAATCTTGGCAGACCGTGGAAAAGCCTTAGACAAGTACCTCCATAGAAAGCCGCGTGGTCAAAGAACCCTCCTCTATGCAGTCCGGCAAGAACGATTTTCTGACAGACCTCTTGCTCTGCGTTTGGTGTAGCTATGGAATTGCCGCCTTGATATGCGGCCAGCATTGATTCAAATATCGTCATAAACTATTTATTATTTTAATAAGGTTAGACAAAATCCGTGTCTTACGTCCCACCCTGGCACATTCCTCGATCACCTCAACATTAAAATCACGCAACAGTTCCATATCTATGCGCAAATCATCCTCAAGGTACACTGTCAAAGCCTTGACTGAACGTTGTGGCACATAATTGTCATAAAGGATCGTATCACAAAGAGCCTTCTCCCTACCAGCCATCAAGAAACTCACACCATCAGCATCCATACTCTCGACACCTATCGGGAAATACACTGCCGGAACCTGCACATAACTGAAGGTACCTATCGGAGTCTGGAACGAGTGTGAGCGTTTTGTTGTCACACTTGTCATAACAAAAACTTGTTCCGGAATCATCCCGAAATAGCGAAGCGCCCACTGAAGGGAGACATAAGACGGACCATAAATATGGTTGGCGCAGAGCCTGGGATCTGTACCGCGGTCAAACAAGTCCGGATTGACAATGTACAAATTTCTTTTCAACCGTATAAGTTCGCCCGACTTTTCCATAGAAAGGACTTTCTTCTCCGGCGAGGATAGATCAGGGAAAGACGACCTAATATCCGCACTGGTTATTGGAATACCGGCAAACCGCTTCAACGGGAGACTAAACATAATTATTCTTTTTACAAATATACTGATATTTGCACAGAAAAAGAAGTAGTAGTTCTTTTTCTGTGTAAAATAATGCAGTCATAATTGATAATGGCAACACTGGCATACGGGATTGACGCAAATATTCATTATCTTTGGGGTTGGAGATATAATTGGGGCGGACGCTTCGGCAAGCTCAGCGACCGTAAGGTAAGGAACAGCATTCGGAATAGGCAGGCTCAGCGAGCGGAGGGAACAATTATACCTATATTATATTAAAAGATATGGTGGAGAGGACTTCCCCAAAGTGGCAGGAAGGCGGGAACCATCAATAAAGAATAAGAAAGAGTTCGAATTGAATATGAATACAGGGAATAGGTTTTTAGCGGTTATGAGAAGAGGGCTGGCGAGCGTTGCCGCCATCATTATGACGATGGGGGTGTCTGGCAACTGCTTGGCGCAAACCCAAGGTGAGAAAAAGAGCAGGTCACTGACGTTTGAGAGGACAGTGCACGACTTCGGCGAGATCACGCACGAAGACGGGGTTCAGGAATGCTCATTCAAGTACAAGAACCAGACGGACACGACCATTCTTATCTACGACGTGAAAGTGTTCTGCAACTGCACCAAGGTCGAATGGCCGAGAAAACCGATCAAGCCTGGGGAGGAAGGCGAGATCAAGGTGAAATATGACAACGAAGGCACGCCGCATCACTTTGACAAAGGGGTGTCTGTCTATACCTCAACCGGGAAGCGACCGATTCTCCTTCGGATCAAAGGGACTGTAACGGAATAGAGTCTCCACAACGTCCGGCAGTTTAGACGGAATAAACGACGGAATAAATGACGGAATAAATGACGGAATAACACGGGGATAAATGTACACACCACCTTTTACAGTCTCCTCAAAAGCCATCAATCTCATAGCAGAGATCTCGGCCCAGATAGAGAGATATTCAATAAGAATGGAGCAGAGCGATTCGCTAAGATTACGAAAAATGACCGGGAGGCGACAATGCGCTTTCCGGTCATTTTCATTATGACTCCGTGCCATATGGCAACAGAGGTTGGTCTTTTAAGAGATGCATTACTGCATCAGAGTGAGGTACCAGTTGCCTTCGATTTTGAGGGCATTGATGGCGAAGGCGGTGGAAAGGAGCTTGGACTCATCCTCGGAATGGCCGAAGGAGACACGGAACTTGACGACATTGTGATCTGGATCCGTGAAGGTGTAGCTCTCAAGCTTAGCCTGCCTTAGATTCATCTTCTTGAACTGGTTGGACGCGGAGACAATCTTCTCTGAGCTAATCTGGAACAAGGTGTCATTCTCGACCTGCCCCAAACCATCAAGAGCGCCGTTTACATCACCGGCGATTATCTTGTCAATCACCGATTGGGCTCTTGTAAGTACCTCGGTTGTGTCAGCGGCCGTAAGTTCGGACAGGAAAATCTCCTGACGAGTAGGCTCTGCCTTCGGTTTCTTACCTGAGCAGGAAGCCAAAAGGGAAAGCGCCAAGATCAAGGCGACGGAATAACAAGCGAATGATTCGATTTTCATCATACGTAAGTCATTAAAAAGGTGCGCACCGCAGAACGATGCGCACCTAATTATTCTATGTTAAGATCTTACTAGAGAGTAGGCTCAACAGTCACGTCAACATAGGTAGAGATAACACCCCACTCGTAAGTAACCTGTACAGGGATACGGAGCATAAAGGCAGAGTCAACATTGTTACCGTTGTTTACATAACGGAGGTAACCGAACTTCTTCTTCAGACCGTTGTACTGAGGTTCACCCCAGTTAGGCATTGTCTCTGAGCTGTAGGTGATGTCAAGACCTGTCGCAGCAGGAACCCTCGTTGGGTTGGTAATATCACCAGTGCAATGCCAAATATGAATGTCATTAGTCTTGGAAGAAAGGAGGGTCTCACCGAGAACACCACCGTTAAGGGTCGTTGTGATACCAGCCTCATCAACCTTGAAGTTATTGACATTGTAATACTTGAAGTACCAGAGATTGCTGTAGTCAGGAGTTACGAACTGACCATTATCACCTCTCCAATCCTTGAACTCGAATACATCGAAGATGCTGAGGTTAGCCTCCGGCTTGTAGGCATCAACACCGTCACGATATACCTTGCCAGTGATCTCAGGCATATTCAGAGGTCTGAGGAAGTAGTAAGGGTTAACGCCACCGGCGACAGCAGCTACGAGGTTGCAATCGCCATCAGCAGCCTTAAGAACAACGCCTATGTTAGCATAGAGTTCAGCCGCTGACTTAGGAACAGATGGAGAGTAGTTAAGAAGTGCCTTAGCTGTCTCGTTGTTCTCATAAGTAACCTCACCGGTCTCCTGATTAATCGTAGCGATTACAACACCATTAGCCTTAAGTTCAGTGTTAGTGTAAACACCTGCCTCATAATCAGCTGAAAGCGCAACCTCATTCACAGAAAGCTGAGCATTATCAGTAATTGTGACTTTGCCATCATAGAGATCAACTACCTCCTTAGAGTCAACTGTCAACTGAACATTTCCTACCTTAGGCTGAACAGGAGCGAAGTAATACTTGTAAACAGGATTTGTTACAGTCTTACCAGCTACAGTGAATTTAGGATTGTTGCCTTCCCATACCTGATTGATAGGAGTTACCCAAGTAGAAGGAACTGGCTTACCTGGTTCCATATTAGGAACTTTAACGTTAAGGATAGCCTTGGTCTGATTGTCGAACCAATAGTTGGCAAGCTTGACACCAACAGTACCGGCAGCGTTCTTGGTGACGGTAACCTTAAGAGGAACGTAAACACCCTCGAACTCATCCTCAACTTCCTCGCCATTGTGTCTGATGAAGACGTATCTTACCCAAATTGTAGCGGTATGGCCTTCCTTCTTGTAGATGGCGGACTTGTCGGCAGGAGTGAGAACCCACTCAAGAGTAGATACTCCATCGTTGGATACCTTTTCGGTAACAACACCGATCGCCTCGGCAGCCTCTGTGAACTTGGTGTCAGCGAAGCTGTACTGAACAGCCTTAGACTCCTCTGTCTGGAGAGCGTAAACCTTGTCGAAGGCAACCTCGTCAGCGTCAACAGTGACATAGATCTTGGTCATTTCGTCAGCCTTGGTCTCAACAGTAGAGTTCTCGCAATCGTTAGCGGCAACAGTCCAGTTAAATCCGTCAGACTTGATGTAATCCTTAGGAGCGATCTGAACCTTGATGTAACCAACAGCGACAACATCGCCAGCCTTGGTAACAACAGTCACACGAACCAATGGCTGCCTGTCGATGGCAGAAGGGGTAACCTCACCATTAACACCAGGAGTGATGACACCGGTGTTCTCATCAATAGCAGCGAAGCTGCTCTCAGAAGCCTCATCACCATCAACATAGTAATCTACGAGAGAGAACTTATAAGAAAGGCCGTAGTCATTCTCAGGATAGTCAGTCTCATAAACGTGATCCTCGTGAGTATTCTTTGAGGTGATAGAGTAGATAAAGTAGTGGGTCTCAAGAAGTTTCTTAATATCAAGAGAACCTTTGTAATCAACTTTCAGTTCAGCTTTGTTTGCGACAGCATCAGGAGCGGTAGTGAACAGATGGTTTGTTGGAAGCCCATATTCGCAAGCATTCGCCTTTGTTCCATAATCTACACTATTATAAGAGATAGCGTCAATCATCAATCTGGACTCATAGATGCGGGCATAATCTGAAGTTACAGTTGTGTCCTCACCAGCGGAAGTCTTCACATTGGCCCGAAGGGCGAAAATGGTGATATTTTCCTTCTCATTCTTAATATCCGGCTTGCTCTCGTCTGCGACCTTGTTTGATGTAAGGTTGACAAACAGGTTGCCATTCTTGGTCTCTGCCAGAGTAGCCTCATAGAGATCGGCAGCGGATCTGGTTGAAACAGACTCAGCCTCCCTAACGACAACCTTAAGAGCGTTGTCAGCGGTGACAACAGCGCTTGAAGGGTTCATCTCATACTCTACAGGCACAGCCGGGTTCACGCGAACAGCCTTCTCATTCGCATAGTCCCAAGCACCACCAAGAACGAATGGCTTCTGAGCGTCAGTTGTACCCTCATACTCATTCTCTACAAACTTAACGGCACCAAAGTCACCATAGCAATACTCAACAGCCTCGATACCATCAACATAAAGACCAGGAACGAAGACAAGGCTTCTCAGTTCAGTGTTGAACACACCCCAAAGCTTGCTGATTCTGGCGTTGAGAGCGTTGGCTACAGTAGTGAGCCTTGCGTCAACATCAGAGATCTTCTGCTCAAGTGGCTTGTAAACGGTCTCGTAAACCTCACCGCCTTCCTTGCAAGCCTTCTCGATAGCCTCATCGAAGTACTTGTCAAAGTCAGAGATGTTAAGTTTTGTCTTCTTAAGATTCTCAATCTCGGCGGCGGCATCTTTGTCAGCCTTCTCAAGAGCCGTGATCTTAGCCTCAAGAGCACCCTTGGTAGCATAGACACCAAGAGCCTCTACAAGAGCGTCAACCTTACCAAGAGCCTCGGAAGCGGTCTTCTGGGCGGCCTCGGCAGCCTTCTGAGCGGTGTCGATCTTGGTGATGATCTCAGAGATCTTAAGGTTTGAATCATACTTGTCAGAGAGAGTCTTAAGCTGACCTTCAGCGATCTTAAGGCGAGCGTCGAGTTTACCGATCTCCTCGTTAGCGGCAGCCATCTCTTTCTTGGTAGCAAATGTGGCGTTAACATACTCAAGAGTGGCGTAAGAAGGAAGTTTGTCCTCGATTGCCTTGACTCTGGTGTCAATAGCCTGGACGTCTTTCTTAAGGCCATCGATAGTAGACTGAAGAGCATCAATGTCCTTCTTGTGATCCTCCTTAGTCTCAAGTGTGGCAACGGTCTCCTGAAGGGCCTTGATGGCTGCCTCAGCCTCAGCCTTAGCCTTCTGAAGATCCTCAATAGCGGTCTTGTTAGACGCTACCTGTTTCTCTACATCAGCCAACTTGGTCTCCAGATTATCGACGCGATTGTTGGTCTTGTCGATATCCTCTGAATAATCAGTACAGCTGGTGTACGCAAATGTCAGCCCAGCAATGGCCAACATCGAAACCAATCTGAAAAATTGTTTCATAAAGGATAATTAGTTAATAAAAAAGTTAAACATGTTACTCGTAGTAATAAATGGATTCCACCCTCTTTTTTCTCATTTTCTGACTAAAAAATCTTGCTTATGAAAAATTAAACTCATATATTTGTCGTTGTGTTATTATGTGCCTACGAATGGGCACCTAAAAACATATTTATTACTACGAGTGACACCGCTTTTTCTTCCAGATGCACTTGTGCAGGCATTCCGAACAGACATATTAATAGGTAGGGTTTTGCCGCCGACATACGTTTTGCATACGTATTTGGCGGTGGAACGTCAGTTTCTGTGCCCCAATGACACAACCGCATCGGCAGTCTCAGCGGCGATCAAAGGAAGCTATAGCCGGAAAGAGACCGGGCAAATAACCTTAAAAGATGAGAGCAACAACTGTTATTGAATATCTTCTGTCTGGAGTTCTGCTGCTGGCGGCACAAACGCGGCCGGTTGGAATCAATCCCACCGCGACAGCGCAAGGTCAAAGTGTGGTGGTGGCAAAAACGCTGACGTTCGAGAACAAGGTGCACGACTTCGGCATGATTTCCGAAAGCGACGGACCACAAACCTGCATATTCAAGTATAGGAACAACTCCAATGCGGCTATTGTCATACAAAAAGTGATCGTATCTTGCGCCTGCACGCAGGTGGAGTGGTCGGAAAAGCCAATAAAACCGGGAGAGAGCGGCGAGATCAAGGTGTTATTTTCCAATCGTATAGGGACAGGGAACTTTGACAAATCCATCTCTGTGTCCGTTTCCTCTAGTTCCTACCAAACAATCCTTAGGGTAAGAGGCGTGGTCACAGAAGGAGGGATAACGGATAAAGCCACTTCATCCGACCGTTAAACGGATCAAGATGAAATGGCTTGACTTGCAAGAGATTCCGGCTTTTACTTTTTGCCGATCCTCACTCTCTCCTTGACAATCTCACCAGAGCTCGCCACCACCGTTTTCTTAGCGGCATCGAAAACCACCCCTTCTGGAGACGTGATGGCACAGCCATCTGGCAGAGATATTCCTGCGATGTCCACTATTGAACCTTCGGAGCCTTCCGCCGACAGGACTCCATCGGCATCGGATAGCTCCAAATAAGCATTGTAGGCCTTTCCGCCGACAATACCCCACTTACCTTTGGCATTGACTGTAGCCTTGGCGACATTAAACCTAGAGTCCGTGGCGGACAATGACAATCCGCACCCCTCACTTTCCAAGTTCAGCACACCGCCACCGATTATCGTGACAGATCCGGACACCGACATCGCCGGAGCCCTTGAGACCACGGAGCACGTGCCGCTGACGTGGATCTTCAGTCCATCAATACGAGAATCCAACCCGATTGTGGACTCATCGGTTAGCCTGATTGTCGCATTGTTCAATGTCAGCAGGTTGCTGGCCGCGCTGTAGGAAACCGAACCACCTCCGTGCCAGGCTCCGGTTATGTTGGCGGAATTCTCTGCGGTTACCCTTACACCGCCTATCCAAAGATCGTATGTGGACTCTTTTCCTATCACGACCTTCGATGTGACAATGCCGCCGTTCTGGACTACACCACGGTTGGCGGCATCGAACTTCGCACCCTCCGGAACGGAGATGACGCAGCCGTCAAGAGTCAATGCGTCAAAATTCACCACCGCCCCCAGCGCACCAGTGGCCGTGACTTCCGTGTCCGCACCGGTCACCGAGAGATAAGACAGGCCGTCGGCGAGGCCAGACAGACCTCTGACGCCGACTGCGTTTACCTTGCAGCCGCTGATTGCGAGTCTTGATCCATTCTCGGCGAGAGCCACTCCGCTGCCGGAATCACTGTTCAGGTTCAGGGTTCCCGCTCCAAGAATATTCAAAGAACCGGCTGACTCTATTGCGGAGCCGGCCGAGCTGATGTCACATTTACCGCTCACGCGGATTTTGAGATTCTCAATGGAAGACACGATTCCGGTCGTGGAGGAGACAATCTCGGCATTGGTCAGCGTAAGGGTATTGGAAGCCACATCATAGGAGACACCGCCTCCTCTCAGCCACGCTCCTGTGACACTGGCGGCATTGTCAGCGGAAACTTTCTCGCCCCCAATGGAAAGATCATACACACTCTTGATCTCCACAAGCGACTTCACGACCTCACCATCCACAACGACAGAACCATAATAATCGTCGAAGACCGCATTCTCAGGCACGGTGATCTTACATCCGTCCAATCCTAAACCTTCAATCTCGGCTATAGAGCCGGAAGTGCCTTCCACGGCAAGATATGTCCTCGTTCCCTCGACCTTCAGGTAGCCATCGCCACCCTGAGGGCTGGTGATTCCCCACTTGCCTTTCACTCTGACATCAGCATCCGAGATTGTGACCGATGATGCCGGCTGCAACATTATCCCGACTGTCCCCACCAGGCTAAGGGTTCCACTGCCGGTTATCCTTATGTCAGCAAGCGCGTTGATGGCAGAAGATGAGGATTTGATCGAGCAGGTTCCGATGACATTGACGGTCAAGCCGTCCACCTCCGATTTGATGCCGACGTTGTCAAGGGTAGTCTCGATCTCCACTCCTTGAAGCGTAAGGACTTTCGACTCAAAGTCATACGAGACCTTTCCCTTCTTAAGCCAAACACCTCCGACACTGGACGCATTGTTGGAGTCAACCAAGTTACCACCCACCCAGATGTACTTTTCTTCCGGCTCTGGTTCATTCACGGCAATAGGAATATTATAGACTGTGCCATCTGACATTGTGAGTATCAAGGTCTTTCCGTCATCCGAGAGTTTAACGCCGGAGAACAAGCCGGAGCCACTGGAACTGCCGGCATCGCCCTTATCACCTTTATCGCCCTTGTCACCCTTATCTCCTTTGTCTCCCGTATCGCCTTTATCTCCCTTCTCTCCTTGCGGCCCTGTCGCTTTGGTTCCCGTGGTAGTCCAAGTCTTGCCGCCGTCCGCGGAGACCTCCCATTCATTCGTGGAGGAATTGATGCGAAGCATCGGAGCCCCGCTCGCACTGCCGGAATCACCTTTGTCTCCTTTATCACCTTTGTCGCCTTTCTCACCGTCTTCGCCTTTTGCTCCATCCTTCCCGTTGGCACGGACTTTCTGTCCTCCGGACAAAAGCCACTCGCCATTCAGCGTCCAATAGTAGCATCCGTCAGAATCCAGCCTGATCGAGATGTCCGGAGTCATTCCGTCAAGTCCATTCCGGCCATCTTTGCCATTGGTGATTGTTATCGGTTCCTGTTTGTTGAAATAAATTGTGTAACCATTCTCAATCGGCACGACAGACTTGATATTGTCTCCTCCTTCCAGAGCATTGACCAAAGAGGCCAGACTCTGGAGCTGTTTACCGAAATTTTCGGTCAGATCCTCCAGTTTCTTGAGGCGTTGCTCGTGTTCCTCGTATAGTTTTCCGAGATTGTTGATCTCATCCTGATAGTCCGAGCACGACATCAGCGATGACAGTGCGAGAAGCGCCGCGGCGGCAAGCATAGCGCACACCTTGAAATATTTCTTCATCGTATTCATTGTAGATTAATAGTATCCATATATAATTTAACATTTCTTATGAGACGAGCCTGAAAAATCAGCATATTCTCCATCAGTTGGACTTGAACGAAGACCCAGAATTTCCGCCTTTCATCTTCCAAGGGCGAATTTCAATCCGACAAGACAATTAAACTGCCAGTCGAAGCCGTCATCCTTACCAACCTTTGAATTGAAGTCATCCGGGAATATTCCAGCGTCCGCCTCCAGGCAAATGGACAGACTGCGGGCAAGACGCAGGTCAAGCTCAAGGCCTCCCCTCCCCGCCCAGAAAAACTTAGTCCCTGTCCATAATTTTTCCAAACCTTGGAAATCCGGATTGTTCCTGCGGGCACGGTTGGCATCCAAGTTCCTGAAGCCGACCGCTGCCCCACCTCCGGCAAAGAGATTCAGGCTGACAAGGCGACCCTCACGCCAGCCGGCGAGCACAGACGTGACATCCAAGACAATCTCCGCACTGGACCGCGCATAGTTCCAGGAGTAGTCGAAACGAGGATAGTTGTACCGGTTCCTGGCCTGCCAACCACTGAAAGCGACCCTTGCGCCAAACAAGCGGCTGAAGCGGCATCCGGCCGAGGCTTGAGCCGCGGGTGAAAGAAGGCGTACAAAGTCAGCCTCTCCCAACGAATATGCCGCTCCACCAAGAACCTGGACAAACCACTCCGGGCGGAAATCTCTTGAATGAATATCCTGCCGGTCTTCAGGATGCGCGGCAGCTGTCGAGGTGGATATTCCGGACACACCGAGGATCACAAACAAACAAATCAAAACTATCTTTCTCATCATCAGCACTTCAGTGTATTATTAATATGATGGTCAAGTTCATTGAAGAAAAAATCCCCGGCTCGTTTTCGCAAACCGGGGAAATCGATAGATTAATCAATTATGAACTAATTGCCTTCAGTCCTGTTAACAGTACCTTCAACCCAAACAACAAGGTCTTTCTGGCTCCACTTGTGGTGGATTCTGACAGGGATCTGAACCTTGAAGCTGACAACGGTGGCGGTATTGTTCTTATACCTCAGGAAATCGTAGCTATAAGCATCATTCTTAGGCTTGGATGTATGGCCGTCAGGGACAACGTGACCATTGTCAATACGGGTCATTGTTCCGTCAAGAACCTGGAACTCAACGCCATTGCTGTACTCCTTCAGAGACTTGAACTCACCGGAAAGGTCAGTCTTGATGTCTTCTGGATTAACAGTGATGAGATCCACATTGTAGTACTTGTAGAGGTCAGTCGTCCTATGGGTTCTGAATACATAGTCGCTTGCGGTACCGATAGACCTCCAATCATAGAACTCAACAAGATCGAAGAGGGAAATCGTTGTTCCGTTATCAACAGCGTCAGTGAATACAGCAGGACCCTTAGGCTCAACATAAACCGGCTTCAGGAGCTCAACATTGAAGGTGTTGTCCTTCAGCGGCATATAAGCACCGCACTCCTTGTTGAAGACAGCCACGCCGAGGTTGACATCAAATGTCGCCTTGAAGAACTTGGCAACTGATTCAGCATCATTGATAGACAAAGACTTCTTGCCCTCAGGGAGGTTGATCAGATCCTTCGCGGCCTCAGAGTTGCTTGGGATCACGAGCCTTGCTTCGTAATCACGTGAGGCTTCCTCGCCGAACTCAGTACCCTTAGCCAAGTACTCAATCTTCGCGATCACCTCGTTGCCAGCCTTCAGGACAGTGTTCTTGTACTCGTACGGGACATTGTCAGTGTAGAGAGAAACGGCTGCCGCAGGCTTGGTGATGTCAACAGTGTTGGCGACAGAAAGCTTATATGTCTTACCGCTCGCGCCCTTGACGCTCTTACCATTGTTGGCAAGGGTGAAGTAATAGACATAGCGAAGCTCACTCTGTTTGAATGTAGGGAAGTTAGCCGGAACATTCCAAGCCATTGATGGAGTGAATGCATCAGGCTGTATTGAGATAGTAGGAGCGTTGTCATTTACACCGAATACGAAATCAGATGACCAGTCATTGCCAAATGAATGTCCGATGGTGGTCTTTGCGAAGCGCTCGTCAAGGTAAACATTGAAGTCGCAGTTCGCCTCCTTGATGTCAACCTCGTTGCCTGGAGCCTCGACATTACCGTGGATGTTTCTAAGCTGATCCTTCGCAAGAACATCGTTGGCAGGGTTGAAGCTGTTGTCAGCGTACCAGTACTTAGGAATCTTGTTGGCCATCACAGCCTTAGGATAAGCGAAGGTAACCTTTACAGGGAGATATACAGGCTCACGGTTGAAGTTGGTGTTGCCCAGACCCTTTCTCGGGATGAACTTGATGTATCTGAGTTCCTCAACGACAGGGTAAGTCTTATCGGTAACACAGTTCACGAAGTCAGCGCGGGTCAGGTCAATTCTGATTACGTTTGTAGTCTCGTGATCAGGATCCTTGAGCTCATAGATCTTACCTACAGGCTTGTTGGTGAGCTTGAAGGTCGGCTGGCCATAGATGTCCGTCTTTCCGGTCGGCTCCCACTGAGCGAACTCGCTCTCAGGGCTATTAGGATCGTCAGAATCAGCAGGGAGTTTCACAGCCTCATAGAGCAGGTTGAATGTCTCCTTGCCCATATCAACACCCTCGTCAAGAACCTTCTGCTCGATGGCGTGCCAGGTAGCGGTCTGGAACTGATCGGTGCACTTGTAGTAGAAGTAACCAAGATCGAATGTCTTTGTGATGATAGGTCTCTCAGGCTCAACGATGATGAACTTGATGTAACCTTCCTCGACGATCTTGTTGTTGACAGTGTCCTTAAGTTCAACTCGGATGAGCGGAGTCCTGCCGACGATAGACTTCGGAGCGTTCTTACCCACCTTGCTTGGATCCGGCTCGCAAGCCACAGGATTGGTGTCACTGTTGGACTTGACGCCACAGGCAACGATGTAAGTACCATCAGCCCTCTTGTCGAGAATGCTATGGTTCTGGGTCTGCTCGGTGCCATTCTCACCTACAGCGAACGGAACCTGAACAAAATTGAACTTCATTCCAAGCTCCTTAAGCTGAGCCTCGGTGCGGGTCTTGATGTTGTTATCGTTCCAAGAGCGGCAAGAGTTGTAGATAACGTCAGCGTCAACAAGCTTGTTAAGGTTGAGACCGGTCTCGCTGTCGTACGCAAGCTCAAGAGTCGCTACCATCTGCGCGGCGTCGTGTACACTATGATAAAGATGCATACCACCCTCTACAGGAGTCTTGTGAGCATCAGTGCCTTCACCAAGAAGCCTACCCTTTTCGTTGATCTTCTGAACGAACTTGCCGTTCACATAAGACCAAGAGGTGTAATTGTGCTCTGGGTCAACATAAGTGTACTGCTTTGCGAAGTCTGTGTATGAAAGGCTCTCGAACACCATCTGAGAAGCATAGACAGAAGCCCAGGTAGAGGTGATTGTCTCCTTGCCCTCTCCCAAAGGAGCTGTGACGGCGAGATCAGTGATCTTGCTCTTGTCAGCTTTGTGATTGTAGAAGGAGAACGCCTGATAAGGGTTGGCCTCTTCCTGAGTCTTTACCAACTGACCTTTCATTGTGATGCCGACGTGCATAATACCATCCTTCACGTCAAGGAATGTAGCCTTAGGGGCAGCCGCGGCAGGATTTGAAGCGTAGTTAGGAACGCTTGCGGCTCTTGTCTTCACGAAATCAGGATCCTGAGACACTGTCCCAAGGTTTTTCTGTGTGTATTCAGACACAATCGCATTTGAAGGGTCAAGGCTGTAAAGCTTGTCATAGGTAGGGTTAAGGTAGGCGACCCCACTATGGCTTGTCGTAGCACCTACAGTGTAGGTGTTCTCGACATCCTTCCAACCGTCAGCGGTGTGACGCATATGAGCGTGCTTTACATTTTCCGCCTTGCCGCCCACAGTCACAGGCTGGTAAGGAATATAGATGTACTCCATCGCGTTCTGGCCGTCGAGGACCATCTCAGGCGTAAATACCAGAGCCTTGAGATCGGCGTTAAGGTCAATCACAAGAGTACCCTCATATCCTTTTACGTTAGTCAGCTTAAGCTGGCCGTCAGTCCAGACAACGCCAATGCGGTCTTCCTCCTTTGGAGCCCACCTCAATGTGGTCACTTCCTTGGTCTCATTGCCACCGACAACGGTAACTTTTACCCAGAAACCGTTCTCAGCGCCCTCGGTGCCAGGATAGTAGTAGATGCCTGTGGCATCCTTGCCATCCTTGCCGTCGGCACCATCTTTACCGTCCTTGCCGTCAACACCGTCTTTGCCATCTTTGCCGTCTTTGCCCTGAGCTTTGTACTCGGTCTTGACACCATCAATGTACCAGTAACCATCCGAACCGATTGTTACCACACTTCCCGGCTTGCCATCCTTGCCATCGGCACCGTTTTTACCATCCTTGCCATTGGTACCATTGGTGAGATCGAATGTGCTGCCATCGCTCAATGTCACTCTGACACCCGTTGCGGTGGACTCCACATTAGTGATCACAGATCCCTTCTGAATGAGGGCCTGCAATTCCTTAGACACCTTCTCGACTGCACTCACGCGATCGGTAAGGTCGTTGATGTCGCTTTTATAGTCCTGACAGGACACAAAAGCACCCGCAGACAGAACCAATGTGGCTCCAAGCAGGAAAGAATTGATCAACTTTTTGTTCATAACAAAAAAAAATAAAAGAATAAAATAACTTTATTGTTTATGGTCTTTTTTAAATAAGCGGGCAATCTTTGCCCTATTTTGCTCTCATTGTTCCTCCTAGTAATAAATATGTTTTACGGCACCCACCAAGGTGGTACTCCATAACACAACGACAAATATATGGGTTTAATTTTTCATAAACAAGTTTTTTCGTCAAGAAATCGCAAAAAAAAGCTCAAAAAACATTTATTACTAGGAGTGACATCCCATTTCTCACGGGAATCCACGTCACAAGCTTCCGGAACGGACATATTCATAAGCAAAACCCGCCTCCGACATGCACTTTGCATGCGGAAATGACGGAATTATTCACTACCTTTGGAGGTGTCAGGCTCTTCAACACTTCGGTAGGCTCTGTGCGGTGCAGTAGCCAGAGACCGACTGATAAATAGACGTCTATCATAACGGACGCCATGACCGATGAAGTGGATGACGGAATAAATGACGGAATAAATGACGGAATAAATGACGGAATAACACGGGAACAAATGTACACTCCACCTTTCACAGTCTCCGCAAAAGCCATCAATCTCATAGCGGAGATCTCCGCACAAATAGAGCGCTATTCGATACGAATGGAGCAAAGTGATTCGTTAAGGTTGCGAAAAGCGAATCGCGTGAAGACGGTGCATTCTTCATTGGCGATTGAAGGCAATACTCTTTCGGAAGGCGATGTGACAGCTATCCTGGAGGGGAAAACAGTAATCGCCCCGCAAAGGCAGATTCTTGAAGTAAAGAACGCTCTCAAATCATACGAATTATACAACACACTCAACCCATTTTCGATAGAGGATCTTCTAAAGGCTCATTATACAATGATGTGCGGCCTGCTTGATGATGCCGGAATATTCAGGAAAAATGGTGTGGGAGTCTTTGATGGAACGAATATCATACACATCGCACCGCCGGCTGAAAGGGTAAAGGATTTGATGGATGATTTGTTCGAGTGGCTGCGGTCATCGTCCGATCATCTACTTATACGAAGTTGTGTATTCCATTATGAGTTTGAATTCATCCACCCATTCTCGGACGGCAACGGCAGGACTGGGAGACTATGGCAATCACTCATTCTCGGGAAGATAAACCCGATATTCGAACACCTTCCGGTTGAGAATATGGTCTATTCGCACCAGCATGACTATTATCAGGCAATATCCCAAAGTTCGTCAAAGGGGGACTGCCAGCCATTCATTGATTTTATGCTTCAAGAGATACTTGACACTCTCATGGAGCACCAAGGGAAATCTCTCTATGAAATCGGTGCTGAGTACAACCTCAGCGAGAGTGAGATTCAAGCGTTAGGGTTCATAAGGGCAGACAGGCGGATCACGGCGGTCAAATTATCGGATAAGATAGGACTGAAACCCAGACAAGCCGAGCGCATCCTGTCAAGCCTTAAAAGCAAAGGGATAATCCAGAGAGACGGCGCGAAGCGTAATGGAGTCTGGAATATCTTAGTATAATAACAGGTTGTCTGGAACAAAACGCGGCAGACTACCAAACAAGGGAATGGTGGTTCTCGGCATTCCAATCAACGAGCGACTGCAAAAAAAGAGGCCGGTGGCGGAGAAGCCAACGGCCTCAATCATTATGTTTATGTAAGGGTTAGACTTGTTTGGCTCAGCGAGGCAAGAATGAGATATTCTAGAAATTGGTCAGGAGACGGGCGTTACGCATTCTGTCGAGACGGTCGGAGCCACCGAGATAGTGCTCGGTGACCAAGAGACTGGAGTGGCCGAGAGATTCCGAGATAAATGTGAGATCCACGCCCTGACGAAGGAGAACTGTGGCGAAACTGTGTCTGGCCGAATAGGTTGTGAACGGTGGTATTCCCAACTCCTCGGCTATTTTCTTCAAGGCGTTGTTGCACATGCTGATGACTTTACGGACGGTGTTGGAGATGGAAAGCATGTCAGTGGCACCTTCGGCATAGTCAAACAGGAGGGTTTCGGGATTGCCGTCGTATGGATTGCCCCAGCGGCGGAGAATGTCCATCATCTCAGGAGTGATCACGGCACGGATAATCTTTGATCCGCCATAGGCACGAGCAGTCTTGGAGCGAAGGAAACAAATCTCACCGTCTATTATATTCTTATATTTAAGGAATAGCATGTCGCGGAAATTGATGCCGTTGCAAAGGTAGGAGAAGAGCCATAGGTCGCGGTAGCGCTCCCTGGACGCGGTGCCTTTGTAGGCGACGATTTTACGAATATGATCGTACGAGAGGGCGAGGCTTCTGGAACTGCCTTTGGGAATTATGTACTTGCCACGGCCGAACGGAAACATTGATTCCTTGACCAAGCCAGCGGCCGCGGCATCGTTCATAACACAACGGAGGGTTTTCATGTAGATGCAGATTGTGGTCATCGCCTTGTTCTCCTTCTTGAGGAAACTCTCGAAAGCGTTAAACCATGAAACAGACAACTTACTGAACAAGATTTCCTTACCGGCGAACCGTTCTACATTTTTCAGAGTCGTACGGCAGCGATAGTAGGAGTTTATCCTCCCCTCAGCTTGAAATTTGTCCATCATTGACTCGAGCGCTGCGTTTAACGTCTTGTCAACGGGTTTACCTAATCTGGCCTCCAAAGTCTCAAATGAAAACGCACCTTTCTCAAGTAAAGCTTCAACTTCGGCGCTTATCTGATTGAATTTCGTGATGATGTCAGCGTGGCAATCGGGCATGCGCTTAGAGTAGGATATCCGTTTCCACTCTGAGGCAGGGAGATCGACTCCTGTTGGGTAGTACTTTTGGATACGGTTGTAAACAACCTCAATCTTGACTGGGAACACACCTGATTTCTTTGCTCTGCGCCTGTCAAGCACAGCTATGACGGAGACTCCGTCCTTAGAGATTTTCAACATAGCATTAATTATTTATGGGTGAACAATTTGCATGCAATTTATATACATCGGCAAGCGTACATAGCCTATAGAGTTGATAGTAAGACAGAGAGGCTGCACGTAAGGAAACGTGTATGTAAACGTGGATACAAAGTTAATTCAGGCGTGATCAGTAAACGTGTGAAAGACAGGAAACAGCAAAATGCTGCCAGTCAGATTTGACTAGCAGCATTCCGTAAGCGACTGAACATCAAAGGGTGGAGCCCCAACTAATGATTATGAGACGGTTGGGGTGTAATATGCAACATGCAGATGGATGTTTTTTCGCAAAGTTGATTCCCTGGTTTA